>Ga0255096_1000002_pt1 | contig 432983 bp, 335 predicted proteins | sample Colum_Atlam_RepA_2_FD_188563 | JGI IMG/M metagenome (GOLD analysis project Ga0255096, IMG submission 188563) | Freshwater microbial communities from Columbia River, Oregon, United States - Colum_Atlam_RepA_8d | ecosystem: Environmental > Aquatic > Freshwater > River | place: USA: Oregon... | reverse complement strand
ATGCTCTTGGTTGTGACCGCATTCTTGAGAATAAACAGATAAAAATTTTGGGCAAAGAGGATACAGAGCTATATAGGACTTAAGGATCATCTATACGTTTGATTTGGCTTAGTTGTATGGCCATTCCTTGCTAAAAAATGAGAGCAAATCGGATCGGATTCCTTCCTGAGAATCTGTGCAGACAATTCCAGCATCGTATGGGTCACCCGGTGACGAGCGGTTGCAAATCGACGCCGATGGCAGTGTTCAGCTGCAGCTCAAGACAGAATGGTCAGATGGCAGCACGCATCTGCTATTCACGCCGGGAGAGTTCATCGAAAAACTCACGGCATTAATACCTCCGCCAAAATCGCATCTCGTACGTTGGGTGTATCCACCGACCAGAGAGTCTTTCATGTTAAACTTGAGATGCTCGGAACTCAAACCAGGCATGTGTTGAAATGGCCTTTCTCAGGGCCGCCACCACGCTGTTCGAAGTATCGCTAATGAATCTGGGGCGACTTGATCTGTCGCCCGCCAAAATGTACGCCAAACTATTTGTCTTCTGAGGCTTGCTTGGGTTCTAGCATAAGCTTGCCGTCTTTCATCCTGTAGTTTGTCTTCGCGAATTCATCGAGTACTGGATCATGCGTTGCGAACACAAATGCGGTGCCCTTTTCATCACTTAGATTGCGCATGAGATTCAGGATGCTTTTGGTCGTCACTGAGTCAAGGTTTGCGGTAGGTTCGTCAGCAATGACCAACCTTGGTTCGCTGACCATGGCGCGAGCAATGGCGACGCGTTGGCGCTGACCGCCCGAGAGCATGTCTGGTCGTTTGTGGCGGTGCTCGCTCAGTCCTACTTTTTCAATCCATTCTCGTACCCGACTAACTTTAGTTGCGTGGGGAATATCGTGTCGGATCATTAGGGGAACCATGACGTTTTCTTCGGCGGTAAGTACGGGATTTAGGTTGAAAGACTGGAACACAAAGGAAACGGTGTGTGAGCGTAGTCTGGCGAGCTTGTCGAAGTCTTGAAATGAAACGTTTTTGCCATCTACTGAAATAGTACCCGCGGTTGGGTGATCAAGCAGTCCGATCAGATTGAGGAGGGTTGATTTTCCCGAACCACTGGGCCCGCGAATCACAATTAAGTCCCGCGGGCTGATGCTAAAATTGAGTCCCGACAAAACATTCTGCGTCGTGCTGCCAACCGTGTAAGATTTTTCAATGTTCAATAGTTGGATCATTTGGGTCCCCGTTAAAAAGCATATTTGGCATCGATGACGCCTGAAGTTTGTTTGATTTCTGTTGTGGCACCCGAAACCGGACTTGCGGGAGACCTGCTGCGCAGCTGGCCCGCGGTGATGCCGATCACTAAGTGATTGTTAGCGATGAATTCACCTTTCAAGACCGTAAGCAATTCAAAGTCTTCTGCGCTTCTCGTTACGGTTCCGATGATGTTGTAGCGGCCCAGCCATTCGGACATTTGTGCACTTAAAGCCATGAAATCCTTCTGCCTAAAGGTAGGCAAAAGAGCGGGCCATTTCTCTCCTAGATGAATGTATTCAGCGCGAAGTGTGCCCTTCGAAAAGCCTTCATATCCGAGTCCGAACACATGACTGCTTGCTAAGGTCTGGTCTTTGTCGCGCTGCTGACCTAAATCTAGGTACGTTTTCCACACTTTGAACGGCAGCGCTTGTACAAACAAACCGACGTTTTGCTGGTGTTCGGCAAAATGTCCGAGGCTCAATTCCAAGTCGATGCCGCCCGAAAAATGTCCAAAATAGCGTGCGGCATTTCCGCGCTGCTCGATCGTATCTGGCAGGAATCCGTTGCTGCGCTCGCTTGCGACGGGCAAATGGATGATGTCAAAACTATGGTTTTGAAACTGCGCTGACATGCGCGCCTGCCATACACCACTGCGTTCCTCGTCTAATCCTGGTACGCGTTTTTGTGCGTTAAGAAAGTCACTGGGCGCAAAGAATAGCGTAGGGCTTTTGCTCGTTCGTTCCTTGCCAACCAATGTCACCAACCAGTCCCATGGACGAACGGTGATGCCGAGTTGATTCAGTTTTGCCGTGGGAGTGATCTCATCTTGGCTAGCGTTCTCCGCAAAACCCTGTGCATCGGCAAAGATGTTGGTGGTATCTCCCAGAGGTACGTGCACATTGCTCGCTGCTTCGAGCCTCCAAAGTCCATCGTCAGATGTGCGAGGCCCTTCCGTTTTGGTTCCAATCCAAGAGGCTTTGATGCTGGAGGTGTGCTTCCAGTCGGCGAACGGGGAGGGTGCAGCGACCGGTGCTTGGCTGTTGGCAGTCAAACCATCTTCGAGGCCTGAAGCCTCTTGCAGTTCAGTTGCAGAATCCAGCCCGATTGCTTCTGACAAATCATCTTCTTGAGCGGCGGCCCGTGCCGCTACCATCATGAAGATTGATAAAATGAAGCGATGCATAACTTACTTCCCCAAATTATCGACGACAAAACGGCTATCGGGAATCGCGTTGAGTTTTTCAAGAGCAAGAACGACCATTTCGCTTTTTTGTTTGGTAATCACGTTTTGCATTTGAACTTTGACTGGTCGGGTGATGCCGCCCAGCGTTTTTACACTGCCGTACAAAGCTTGCTTGAGCAGTGTGCCCTTGGAGTCGTAGTGGTTTTGTTGCACAGGAAGTTTGTTGCTCTTATCGACCCAAATCCGCATTTGCGCGTAGGGGGCGTCGGGCGTTTTAGCATTCATTTCGATGATCCACTGTTTCGGCAAATCCTTCAAAAGTTTTGGCTCGTACTTTTGTAGCCAATCAATGCGCAAGATATCTGCATTGGAGAAGTCACCGCCGGCAAAGCTGTCGCGGTCGGCGATGCGAATGATCTTGCCGACGGAAGGAGCGTAGGACCAAATTTCGTCATTGAGGCGCAGCAGCGAGCGTCCCTTTTCTCTGGCTGGTTTTTCGAAACTAACATGGCTCATGTTCGCATTGCGGATTAACATCGTGACTTCGTATTCGTTCGTTGTGCCGTCGGTGCGGTGATTGGTGAACTGATAGATTCCTTTTACGTTGGTGGGTCCGAGAGCTTCCTGTATGGAAGAAATAATCGCGACAACGTCAACGTTATCTCCCCGTGCCGTAGTAGATGGAAGTCCCGAAGAGGTGACCAGTAGAAAGGCGGCGTACTTTTGGAAATTCGAAAGCAACATGAACATACTCCTTACGTTGACGAAAGAGCATCGACTGGCTTGAGTCGGCTGGCTCTAAACGCTGGTACAAACCCAGCAATCAAACATGCCACTAAAGAGACGGTGACAATGGTCAGCAAAAAAGTTGCGGATAAATTCGGGTAAATTTGCGCCGGAATGCTTTGACCGGGAAGGGCAAAACGCAAACCGCGGACGCTGAGTATTTTTATCAGGGCCGTGCCGACCACAGCGCCAGCAAAACCTCCCGCGCCACCGATCACTAGTGATTCAACTAGAAACATGTAGAGTATGTGTACGCGCTGGTATCCTAGAGCCATCAACGTGCCTATTTCGCGCGTGCGTTCCATGACAGTCATCATGGATGTGTTTACAATCGATGCGATAACAATGACGAATACGATGGCGACAATAGCTGAAAAAACCGCGTTTTGGATGGCCATGGCATCGCGTAAAAATCCTCCCAGTTCTAACCATGTTTCCACAATGAACGATGAGTCGATTTTCGTCTGGAGTTGCTTTTGCGCTATTTGTTCATGAGTTTGCGGTGGAAGGCGGATGGCGATTTCAGATGCGCGACCGCCGATATTCAAAGTATTTTGTAAAGTTTTGAGATCCATCCATGCCATTCGCGGGGCTGCGCCTGGAAGCGCCACATCGACGACTCCGACCAGAGTGACCACCACCGCTTGCTGCATGTTATCTTTGTCGGCGATCAAGACGACGAATTCGTCGCCGATCTCGGCTCCCAATCCGCGCTTGAGGCTGGAAGTCACTAGGAGCTGCTGGTAGCCTGCCGCGCGCGGACTTTGCGTGGTTGTGGTGGCGGAGGCAGCCTCATCTAATCCGGCCGCTTCGCCGAGATCGCTATCTTCTACCATGTTGGGAGCCTGTTCTCGGCTGCTGTCAATCATGGAGCCTTCGATTACTGATTCCGCAAAACGCTCACAAACAACTGCTTCCGCTACGGAGTCAACGCCAGTAATGGCAACAGGTGTGGTTGTTTGGCTGCGTTGGTGGTTCAGCATTCCCATGATGCGAATGCGCGGAGCACTTTGCCACGGATTGCCTTCGATCTGATCGGGAATCAATAATTTGTAGGGATTACTCTCAAGGCTATCTTGGTAGCCTTGGCGATGGATTTGTAAGTCGCCATGCATTTTCCGTGTGAGTCCACTTCTGATTTCAAACTGCAAGCCGTCAAGTAATCCCCGAGTCGCAGTGGATACTACAACGCCAATAAACACGGTCATGATGGCGATGACGGTTCGCCTCTTGTTTCGGCCGACGTTTCGGACAGCAACTCTGGTTAAATCGAACATAATCGCTTTCCCTTGGATTCATGAAAGTGGTATAGTAACCACTATACATGAGTTCATCGGAAAGTATAGTGAGTACTTTACCTCAAATTTCTTGCAGCAGTGATTAGTCAGTAATTATAGCGGTTTAAGGTTGTGTATGACCAAAGAAAAAGTAGATTTTGAGCTACTCATGGCCGAGTCGGCACTGTACGATAGTCCTGAGACAAAAAAGCAAGGTGATATATTGCGCGCTGCTGAGAAGCTGTTTGCGGCAAATGGTTTTGCCGAGTCGTCCACAGCCTCCATAGCCAAAGCTGCTGGAGTTACCGAAAGGACACTTTTTAAGCATTTTCCAACCAAGCAGTTATTGTTCCGGCGCATCTTGTTCCCCTTGCTGATCAGAACAGTTTTGCCGTTCCAAATGCAAAACGTTCGCAAGTTGATCACCACAGATTACGTTTCGTTTGAGGCGATGTTGCGTGCCATTGCGACGGACAGATGGACCGAAGTCCGACGATTGGGAAGTCGGGTTAAGATTGTCGTCGGAGAGCTTATCCAAGATGACAATATCCGAAATCGCATCGTGCAGATTTTTGCGGAGAACGTGTTCGACTTGGTAGCGGATAAGGTGCGGTATTTTCAGTCGCGCGGTGATCTGCGCAAGGATCTGCCAGCTGAACAAATTGCCAAGCACGCGATCATGATGGTGTTTGGGCATGCGCTCGCGCGATCGGTTGTTTTTCCCAATCGGAAATTTGATGATCAGGCTGATTTAGAGGCAATGCTGGCCATACTGATTGATGGGGTTAAAGCAAAGGGAACGTGATGAGGCCGTCTCTGCCTGTAAAAGGTGCATGGACTTGAGGTTCAGCAACGTTGCTTTTGTTCATCAAGTTTTTGTCGTATAATTTTTCCCTATTGTTCGCACATCACGTTGAACGCTATGGAGTGGCCTTCATGAAGAAGCTTGCTTTGAAACTTACCGTCATCATTGCTTCATTGTCCGCGGGCGGATCTGCACTTGCATGGTCGCCTGAAATGGAATCTGTCACCGCAAACTGGGACGCCTTTTTGAAAAAGTACGTCAATGCCAAGGGTGGCGTCGACTACGTCGGCATCAAGAAGGACGGCGAAGCAAGCCTGCAGGCAGTGCTCGATGGCTATAACAAAATAGATCCTAAGGGTGCTAACGACAATGAGCGCAAAGCGTTGTACATCAACTTATATAACGCCGGCATGATCTACAACATCTTAACTTGGGCGAAGACCGATAAGGTTGATGTTGCAAGTAACAGCTTCATGGATCAACAAGTCAACAAGATCAGCGCGCCCAATGGCAACATTTGGAACGGTCAATGGCGTTTCAAGATGAATGGCAAGGAATACGCATTGGACGATATCGAACACGGCCTGATCCGTGGCGAATCAAAGTCGGTGCCAGCGGAACTCAAAGTTTCCAAACTCGATCCTCGTATTCACAGTGCGGTAAACTGCGCTGCTTTCAGTTGTCCACGTGTGCGTGAGAAGGCGTACCGTGCCGAAACAATCGATGCCATGCTCGAAGAAAACATGAACGAATGGCTCAGTTCCGAAGAGCAATTCTCAAAGGCCTCCGACTCCAAACTCAAAGCCAACCAGATCGTCTTTTGGTACTACGATGACTTCGATAGCTACACGCGTAAGTCCATGGGTACCAAGGGCGCTGGCGATTACCTCGCCAAGTTTGTGCAGGCGACTGCAAAAGATGCAGATTGGAAGAAGAAGCACTTGATGGAAAATTTCAACGATCGCAGCAAAGTTAGCTTGCGTCTCTCGTCGTCCTTTGACTTTTTCTATGATTGGAAGATCGCGGATTCGCGTCGAAAAAAATGAAAGGTTGAACGATGCTACGATTATTGTTGGCCATGTTTTGTGTCGTGATGATTAGCTGCGCCCACGGTGAGAAGAAGCGCTTCGGCTACGGCACCATCGTCCATGGGATGTCCACGGATCAGGTACTCGAACAAATGTATGGTCGTGGACCAAGCGAGATTCGTACGTCCAAAGACGGTGTTACGGTATGGAAATACCGCGATCGTTTTTGCTTTGGATTTAAGGACGGCAAACTGATCAACAAAGATGAACCTAAGCGCGTCAACGCGATCGACTTGTTCATCTTCTTCAACACGGCGATGATCACGTTTCCCAATTGTGACCCTGCCGAAGCAGCGGTCGTCGAAAAACACACCAATGTGCTGATCTTCTTCAACTTCACCGATCGCCTGTCTAAGACGGAATCCTAGTTTTTCGCATCGGACATAGCGCTGGAGGAGTCTTGCTTAACAGGGGCGTAAGTCCCTGTTTTTGCAGATTTCCATCCGTAAGCATTCAAGAAAATCAAACTTACACCGATAAAAGCCAAGGGTCTGGATCTTTAGGGAGGAGTTATGGTTTTCGTTAAAAGAACAATTCAAAATTCACTGATTCTTGCTGCTGCCGCGCTGGCATCCTGTAATCAGGAACAGCAGGAAATGTTTGGCAAGAAGGACGAGGACACGAAGAAGTCACAGGAAGCAAACGAAGTTGATACTTCCACATTCATCGGTTCTCTCCGCAATGCGGTCCAATCAGAATTGATCACTGCAGGATACTCAACCAGCTCGGCAAAGGCAGTTGCTAACGCTGGCATGTCGGCATCTCTCGCACTTGTTGAAACATCGGCGTCGATTCAAGCGAATGTTGAAACTTTTGGTGGAGCCGCGGCGACAGCCGTACTCGCTGAACAAAAGGCTGGCCGCATTGATGACGTTGCCGCAAAGGTCGGCATGACGGTCATTGGTGAGCAGAGCGTCGAAGTTGCGGGTGATTTTGCAGCAGCAGACGCCAAGCAGGACGTGAACAAGTTGGTGGTGTTTGCAGTATTCAGCCAGATGACGAAGGCAGTACTAGAAGAAGACGCTTCGGGCAAAACGGTTGGACAGGTTCTCGCCGGAGCGATCCAATTTGCTTTTGAATCGACCGATGCAACCACAGCGGGTTTTGCTGCGAATGCAATCTTGCAACGTGCGGGCGGAGCGGCGGATGTGGCGAACGAATTGGTCAAGGCAGTTGTTACCGTGGCGATTACCCAACCATCAATGGAACCGGGTAAAGCCGTGGAAGCGGTTATGGACGGTTTTACGGCAGCAGGCAAGAAAGACAAGCAGCTAAACGCGATTGCCGTGGCGCAAAGTGCTATCGATTCTATCGGAGAGACAGATCACCGTGGTGATACCGGAGATTTGGCCACGGCAGTCTTTCAAAAAGTGTCCGCTTCGCTTGTGACCGGAGACGTTGTGAAGCTCCTCGGAGCTGTGGTGGCAGGTGTTGCCGCCAAGCACGGTGATGAAGTTCAGGAAGTCTTTGAACAGGGAATTGGTTTCCTTGTTGCGGATCGCAAAACGGCCGGAGCTACCGAAATCAAAAATGCCATTGCCGCGGCGGTTGATGCCGTGCCCGCAACGGCGCGAGAAGAAGTATTCAAGGCTGGTTATGCAGCTGCTGGCGTAGCTTCCAAGGTAGATGGAGTCAAGGCCGCGATCGGCGGTCTCGTTGCCCAATACGTTCCTGCGGAACGCCAAGCCAACTTCGTTGCTGATGCAAATCAAAAATTCGAAACAGCATCGAAGGCAGAATTTGTGCCGCGCACAGTCGCGCCTGCTCTCGAAACCGATCTGCCCGACCTTGATGACGGTGACGCGGACGATGATGATGACGATGACAGCGTCGCCAGTACGACCGCCACGACGCCGGGAAGTACAAGCACCGGTGGTGGCACGGGCACAACCAGCGGCACCGGCGTTGGGCAAAACACGTCGACCAGCGGTGGTGGGACAACGTCTTCCAGTGGCAGCACCGTAGGAGCTCCCTGAGGCTGGTAATCGCGAATCTTGATTTGCTATAAAAAAGGGCACCTTCCGGTGCCCGTTCTGCATTTGCTCAGATTTGCTTAGAATTCTCTAACTATCTGAATCAATAAGTAAAAAAACTTGTCCGCAACGACAGCTCTGGCACAATATTCCCCGACAAGATTCCAAATTGACTACGGGGAGTATTTGATGAGCTCGCAAATCGTCGAACGACTTACGCCAGATGCCGAACACGCCGCGACGGCGGTGAGAAAACTGGCCGACGAAATGGGTAAAGTGGTCGTAGGTCAGAAACACGTGGTAGATCGACTGATCAACGCGTTGTTGTGTGAAGGCCATATCCTTCTTGAAGGGTTGCCCGGACTGGCAAAGACTACCGCGGTGAAAGCTTTGGGTGACGCGTCAGGGCTGCATGTGCGCCGCATCCAATTCACACCAGACATGCTGCCCGCCGACGTGATTGGCACCCAAACCTACAATCCGAAGTCTGGTGATTTTTCCGTGAAGAAAGGCCCCGTCTTTGCTCATCTCGTCATTGCCGACGAAATCAACCGCGCACCAGCCAAGGTGCAATCGGCCTTGCTCGAAGCCATGCAAGAGCATCAGGTGAGCATTGGTGACGAAACCTTCAAACTCGAATCTCCATTTTTGGTCATGGCCACACAAAATCCCGTCGAACAAGAGGGAACCTATCCGTTGCCTGAAGCGCAGGTGGATCGTTTCCTGTTCAAAGTGATTGTGAGCTACGGCACCAGCGAAGAAGAGCAAGAAATTGTGCGTCGCATGAGCGGTGGCGTTGTGCCGAAGATTTCTCCCGTCGTCGAAAGACTGCAGATTTTGAAAATGCGCGATCTTTGTCGTGAGATTTATGTTTCGGACAAGATTCGTAAGTACGTAGTGGACTTGGTGCAAGCCACACGAAATCCCGCGTCCATCGGTCTGAAAGACATGAATCGCTACATCGCTTATGGCTCATCGCCGCGGGCTTCGATCAACCTCGAGCGAGCAGCGCGCGTCAACGCTGTCATGCAGGGACGAGCGTACGTCACGCCACAGGATATCAAGGATATCGGCATGGACGTGTTGCGACATCGCATTGGACTCTCCTATGAGGCCGAGGCGGAAGAGGTAAAATCAGACCAAATCGTCAAGCGCATCTTCGAGAGGGTGGACGTTCCTTAATGTTGCCGCAGGAACTAATCAAAGAGATTAAACGCATTGAATTGCGTGCTCGCTTCATGGCTTCGGAAGTTCTTTCGGGCGAATACGAAAGTACCTTCAAAGGGCAAGGCATGGAGTTCGATGAGGTGCGTGAGTACGTGCCTGGTGACGAAGTGCGCATGATTGATTGGAACGTTACGGCACGCATGAATCGCCCCTTCGTCAAAGTGTTCAAAGAAGAACGCGAGATGACCATCATGATTTTGGTCGATGTTTCGCGATCTCTGTTGATGGGAAGTTCCGGCAAGACGAAGCAGCGCAGTGCGGCCGAACTCGCCGCGCTTATGGCATTGCTCGCGACGCGCAATAATGACCGCGTCGGACTTCTTACGTTTGGATCGGCAGTTGAAACATTTATCCCGCCGCAAAAGGGACGTGGCCACGTCTGGCGCATCATCCGTACCATTCTCAAACCACAAGCGGACGGTTCGCGCACATCCAATTTAGGAGAGGCATTGCAGCATGCCCAACGAGTGCTAAAGAGGCGCGCCACTGTCATCGTGATTTCAGATTTTTTTGTTGATTCGTTCCGCGCACGACTTTTACCACTTGCGAAGCAGCACGACGTGTTGTTGGCAAGGATGGTGGACCCGTGGGAACTGGCATCTAGTGGGCGAGGCTTAGTATCGGTCCAAGATCTCGAATCCAATGCGCTGTCACAAGTCGATCGCATCTACGAAAAGGGTCATGCCATGCCGCCGCACGAGCGTGCCATGCAAAACTGGCTCAAAAATGAAACGAAGGGCACGCGCGCCGATGTGGTGAACTTTCGTTGCGATGAAAGCGTGGTGGTTCCACTCGAACGTTACATGCGCCTTGGTGCGCGAGCGGGAGGGTGAGTGGAACCGGAAGTGATGCCAAAGTTACACGATATCGACGACATCATTGCGTCGCCGGTGCCATGGCTGTGGATCGCATTAGCTGCGTTGGCAGCCGTTGCGTTAATAATTTTGATCGTCTGGTGGTGGCGTCGGCGTAAGTCCCGCAAAGCGGTGGTTGCCGTCAATCCATTTGACGTTTGGTGTCAAGAAATCGAAGACCTTCATCCCGATACGTGGGCGGAAGAACAAGGACGTAAGGAATTTTGCGCGGCAGCGTCGCGGAACATCCGTGCTTCCTTGGAAAAACTTACGGGCACGCCTTTTACCGACATGACTCTCCCCGAAGTGCAGCAATCGCTTCATCGGCAGCACGTCCGCGGTGTGGTGCAGGACGACGTGTTGCACGTGCTTAAGACGGTGGATCAGATCCAGTTTGCTGACCAGTCCGTTGATGTCGAAGAACTCGCCCAACTGAAATCATCGGTAGTGAAAATCATTCGCCAAGCAGAACGTGAACACCAGAGCAACCTCTTAGTCCAGAAAGAGGGAGGCAAGGGATGATCTTTGCTGATCCGCTGTGGGCGATCTTGTTGTTGGCGCCGATGCTGATGCTTGTGCTCGCTCGCCCATTGCGACGGCGGTTCTCATTTGGTTTTGGCAGTGTCGTGCGTGGACTCGCGCCTAGTGGCCAACTCCATCGCTGGCTTGGTTCGGTGCCGCTTATCTTGCGATCAGTGGTTTTGGTGATTTTGGCGGTAGCAATTATGCGACCTCAGGACGTGAAGCGTTCGGAACAACGCACCCAAGACGGAATCGATATCGTTTTGGTGGTGGACACCAGCGGCAGTATGCGCGCATTGGACTTTCAACTGGAAGGTAAGTCCATGAACCGTCTTGCCGTAGTCAAAACCGTACTCAGCGATTTCATCGGCACACGGGAAAGCGACCGCATCGGCATGGTCGTTTTTGGTACGGAAGCGTACACTCAGGCACCGCTTACTTACGATCACCGCGTATTGTTAACGCTGCTTGACCGCGTGCAAATTGGCATGGCTGGTGATGCAACCGCCATCGGTGACGCTTTGGCAACTGCAACGAAGCGCATTAAGGATGTTGATGCAAAATCCAAGGTCATCATCCTGCTCACGGACGGGGCTAATACCGCCGGTGCGGTCGAACCGCTGACCGCCGCTTCGGCCGCGAAGTCGTTGGGTGCAAGAGTGTACACGATCGGTGCGGGGTCTAAGGGAAAGGTGCCGATGCCCGTAAAGGGATTCTTCGGTATGGAGTCGGTGCAAATGGTTGAGTCCGACCTTGATGAAGATCTATTGACCAAAATCGCCGAGACCACCGGCGGCAAGTACTTTCGCGCTTATGACACCGACTCGTTAAAACAGGTTTATCAAACCATCGACGAACTTGAAAAACGTCGCATCGAAACGCCCGAGTACCGCAAGCACGAAGAACGATTCGCGCCATGGGTGATGGTTGCGTTTATTTTGCTAGTGGGAGAGCTTTTGTTCTCGTTGACGCCGTGGCGGAGGGTGCCTGTTTGAATTGGGGAGCCCCACATTTTTTGCAGTGGTTATGGCTGTTGATTCCGCTATTGCTGATCGTCATTGTGCGCGAAACCAAGTGGCATCGGCGTGTCGCAGCGCTGACGCGTTTTAAAGTGTTGAGCGGCAACCGATTTCGACGAGTTTCTAAATTCAAAGCAACTTTGCGTGCAGTGTTCTTAATTATTGCTGTTGCTATGATTCTAGTATCACTTGCTCGTCCGCGCTGGGGTTTTCAATGGAGCGAAGTGCAATATAACGGTGTCGATGTGTTGGTGCTGATGGACGTTTCGCGCAGCATGGATGCGCAAGACGTTTCGCCGAGTAGATTGGAAGCTGCCAAGCGCAAGCTTTTAGATCTGACCCAGCTTATGCGCGGTGATCGTCTCGGACTCGTGGTGTTTTCGGGAGCGGCGTTCGTACAAAGCCCGCTTACCACCGATTATTCGATCTTGCGCATGTACGCGGATCTCATCGATTCAACATTGATCCCAGTCAGTGGCACCGCATTGGCTGATGCCATGCGCGTAAGTGTTGCTGCGTTGAAAGAAGGCAGTCCCGACGATGCGGCAGGTCGCGCAGTGTTGTTACTATCCGACGGCGAAGATCTGAATGAGGGTATGGACGCGGCGATCAAAGAAGCAAAGGATGCCGGCGTAAAAGTTTATGCCATCGGGTTTGGTTCCAGTGAGGGCGCGCCGATTCCCGAGGTGCGTGGTGGATTTAAGAAGGACAGCAACGGCAACGTCGTCCTAACCAAACTGGACGAAGAGGCTCTCAAGAAAGCAGCGTCCGAAACGGGCGGTGTGTACGCGCGCGCAACCGCCGGTGACGAAGATCTCATGGCTACCTACGTAAACGGCGTACGCGGTACGTTCAAAGGCAAAGAAGCAGCTGCGGATCGGCAAAAGATCTGGCACGAGCGGTTTCAGTGGCCGCTGACGATCGCGTTCGTGTTGCTGCTGCTTGAATTTTTCTTGGTGCCGCTGAAACCGATTCGCGGCAGCGTGATGCTGGCGTTGATCTTGGTGGGGATGAGTTATGAAACGCCGGCGCAGGCAACAGGTTGGCTGGGAGATCTGTTCTATCGCAATGGTGACTTCGCTCGTGCCGAAGGAGAATACGCCGAAGAAACAGGTGATGTTGAAAAAGACGCAAAATCAAGCTTCAATCGCGGCAATGCGCAATTCCGCCAAGGCAAATACAAAGAAGCACAAGAATCATTCGAAAAGGCCGCGCGCTCTGCAGATACGAATCTGCGTGGGTCTGCTTTGTATAACCTTGGCGGTGCGCGGGCCATGGGAGGTAAGCTAGAAGAAAGCCTCAAAGCTTACGAAGAAGCGCAAACGTTGCGTCCCGACGACAAACGCATCAGCGAGAATATCGAGAGCGTCAAGCGAGCCCTAGAAGATCAGGCAAAGCGAGAAGAAGAAAAGAAAAAGCAGCAACAACAAAACGGCGAAAAGGGCGAAGACAAGAAAAACGAAGATGAATCGTCCGATCAACAAAATGAGAACGGAGAGAAAAACGATTCTTCCGACAAGGAAAATGGCAAGGATCAAAAATCCGACGACAAAAAATCCGACGAAGAGAAGTCGGACGGACAAGATAAGAAAAACGAGCAGTCATCGGACAAAAAGGGCAAAGACGATCAGAGCCAAGCGCAAAAGGGGCAGCAAGGTGCATCGCCTAGTCCCGCACCTGGTGCACAAGCGATGCCGCAACCATCGCCAACTTCCTCCGCCGATGCAGCTCAGGCGATGATGTCGTCGGGGACGCCGGCGCCACAGCCTAGTGAATCGGGAAGTGCGGCGGGAGCTGCGGGTCAGTTGGCCAATCCAGATGACTTGACGAAAGAGCGTGCCGAAGCGTTGCTGCGTGGCGTTGAAGACAAGATGAAGAAGTATTTGTACCGACCGGAGCAGGCTCCGAATCCATCGGCTCCGAAAAACGGCAAAGATTGGTAGGGTGGGGACGCATTGATGATGAAGCAGTTTGTTGCATGGATGATGATTCTTTGTGCGGGCATGTCGTCGGCGGCTTGGGCTGAATCGACGATCTCGGCAGAGATTGACAAGACGCAGGGTAGCCTCGAAGATCAGTTTGAGTACACCCTTACTTTGCAGGGAAGTCCTGACAGCGAGCCAAAAATTCCGAGTATGGACGGTCTAGAAATCCAAGCCGCGGGAACATCTAACAACATTTCGATCGTCAACGGTTCGATGACGCGCACGCAGGAGTTTCGCTTTGTGATAACACCTCAACGTGCGGGCTCGTTTACCATCCCGGCGATCACCGTAAAGTTTGATGGCAAAGAGCAGAGCACGGTGCCGATTTCTTTCAAAGTAGCGCAGGATTCGTCGGGCGGGGCGTCTGGCGGTGGTCAGAATGATGGCGAAGCCAAAGATATTTTCGTCGAGCGTGAGTTGAGCAAGATCAGCGTCTACGAAGGTGAGCAGATCGTGTCTAAAATCCGCCTGCACGCGCGCGTACGAATCCTCGAAGCCGGTATGAATCCGGCGACGGCCCCAGAATTTAAGCGAGTGCCCGTGGAAGGAGAGAAGCAGTACCAGAAGGTGATCAATGGCGAGATGTACCTAATTTATGAAGTTACAGAAATTTTAACGGCGCAAAAAGCTGGATCGTACAAATTACCGCCGTTTCAGTTCCAAGTAAAAGTGCGACAAGCTCCCAAACCGGGCCAGCGTCGTGGTCGCAGCATAGATGAGTTCTTCAATGATCCGTTCTTCGGCGGTGGTGGACGCGCAGTTGTAAAGAATGTGCGTTCTGCGGAGACCGCAATTGAAGTAAAGCCTCTGCCGACGGATGGGCGTCCGCCTCAATTTGCGGGGCTGGTTGGCCAGTTTCAGTTACAAGCGTCGTTATCGGCACCGGCGGGAAAAGTCGGTGATACTGTGACTATGACGGCGGTTCTATCCGGTGCGGGTAATCTCGACGGGATTCCTGATTTGAAGTTTGATCCGGGCGCAAATTTCAAAACCTATCCGGACAAACCCGAGAGAGTTTCCTCTGTTGACGCAGAACAAGGTCAGATCGGCAAAATCACATGGAAGTTTGCGCTTGTGCCACTTCAGGCTGGGAATGTGACATTGCCCGCCGTGCAAGTGCCGGTGTTTGATCCCGTCGCAGGACGTTACAACGTTCTTTCGGTGCAGTTGCCGGAGTTGTTGGTGGTCGGTGGCGCAGAGGCTCCTGCAAGTGCTGCGCAAAAGGCAACGGCGGGAACCGAAGCCGCGACCCAGTCTGCAGTTAAATCCATCGGCGAAGATTTGTTGCCGTGGCATGATCTTAAGTCGCGTTCCGCGGGAATCATCAGTCGCGGTCAGGTGTCGTTCGGCAAGTGGTTGGCAATTGTTCTCAGCTTAGCAGCAGTCAGCTCATGGGGATTTGCATTTTACAAACGACAAGATCGATCTTCGGAACGACGTGCAAGTTCCGCCGCAAAAAATTTCGCTTTGTCACGTGCTTCCCGTGGCGATCTGGCAGCATTTCGTAATTTCCTCGGCGACAAATTGAATCTGCACGGCGGCGCTTTGACTGGCGCAGAAGTGGTCACGGCACTGCAAACACGCAATATCGATGCGGCTCTGGTTCAGCAAGTTATGCAATCGTTTAAAAACCTCGAAGCAAGCCAATACAGCGGACAATCCGCGTTGGCATCTGGGACGAACGTTGAGGAACTTGTGCGTCGTTTGGACAAGGAGATTCGCTCATGAGTATATCCGCGTTGTTCATGCATGCTCTGGCGTTTGCTCATTTCATCGTCGCCAATGTTGCGCTTGCGCAAGGAGACCAGGACTCATTGACGGAATACAATGGCGGTGATTTTGCGAGCGCCGAGACTTCGTTGCGGACATTGCTTGAATCCGCGGGAACGGACGGACAGGTTCTATACAATCTTGGGCTTGCCACATACAAAGCCGGGAAATTGGGTGAGTCAGTAGCTGCCTTTCACGCCGCATCTTTGATTTTGAAGGGCGACGCCGACGCGGATGCTAATTTGAAATTTGTCTCTTCCAAAATCCAAGACAAGGTCGAGTGGACGGATGGCGGGAATGTTTGGTCGCAACTTCTGTTTTGGACTGATTGGGTGACGGTCTCGACCCAGTGGTGGCTGGCCTTGCTGAGTGGTGTTGCTGGTTTGTCTTTGCTTGCCTATGCCCCGTGGGGGGCTAGTGCATGGCGCATGTCATTGGGTGGTGCGGGAGGAATATCGTTGCTGTTGGGTGCCGTTCTGACGGCTGGACTGTGCTTCCAAGGGCGGCAACACAACCAAGCGGGTGCTGTTATTACATCGGAGATCGCTGTTTGGTCCGCGCCGACCAAAGAGGCAGGTGAAAAATTGTTCATTTTGCACGAAGGTGTACCGCTATTGCGCTTGCAAGATTCTGGGGTATGGAGTCAAATCCGCATGCTGGATGGCCGAACCGGTTGGGTGGAACATTCAGGGATCCGAACCTACGCCACCGTCCTGCAGGAGTGATGTGATGAAAGATGGTAAGCGCCCCAAGTCCTCTGGTTCATTCATCTCGAACGCACCACTAGAGGCTCAGGCCGGGGTTCTTGAACGTGTTATCTTCGGTGGCGGCCCCCTGCGGCGCATGATCGTCATCATGATTTTGCTTCTGATTGGTATCATGTTGTACGCGCGACATTGGTTTAACAGCACATTTCAACACGTGGAAGTTAGCCAAGTGCTTTCAGGTCAGGCTTCGCTTTCTTCACCCCAACAAGATCCTGCGAAGTTAAGCGAATGGCATCGTGATGTATTTAGCGGCCGATTTGAGAGGCTCGGAGCACCACAATATGGTTATCGCTTTGATTTTGGCGGAGCCGCGCTGACTTTGTTGGTTTTTGGTTTTGAGGGCAAAAAAATTGATGAAAATTGCGCGAAGCTTGCACTCGAAGATTTTCGTTTCCCGTGCGCCGATGTTTCATTGCTCGGTGTCGTGGGGTTTTCTGGAGGCGAAAATGTTTCTGCCCTTTCAGTCAGCGATGGAGGATCTGGAACCATCGAGGCAAATGGACAAAGATATCCTTATGAACGTCGCAATCTAAGTGGCGCTGTGGTGCAACTCATCATCAGTTTGGGTGAGGGGCAAGTTGCTCTCGTGCAAATGCCCGAAGCTGAGTTTTCCATGGAAAAAGTCATCGCAGCGTTTTGAGAACTGAAATCAGTATATCAGAAAGCGTCGATGGCTTGAGGGATGGAAATATAAACCTAAAAAGACAAGTAAATACAGATAATTATATGATTTTCTCACATTGACCTAAAGGTTCTCCGAGAAACCCGGCGAGTTAAGTGGCTGCCTAGCAACCACCAAAGCTCGAGAGGTTTGAACTGGAGGAATACCATGCGAAACATCGGCAATTATCGTCTTCTCTTGGCGAATGCTTTCTTGTTGGCAGCGTGCGGACAAGATCCTGCGTTTGTTACCAAGGAAGAAACGCAACAACGAGGCAGTCTCGATGCAACGGCGGTCGATGAACAAGGTAACCCGATTCAACGATCGACTTCTGCGCAAACAGTCGATGACCTTGCCGGCGATATCTCTGGTGTAGAAAGAATATCGGACTGGACAGAAGAAGATCGCAAACGAGCAAATGAGATCGCGGGCGGAATCGAAGATCCGGCCTTCTCTGGCAATGTAGATGGTGTCGGTTCTAGTGGTGGAGCGGGCTCTGGTGCGGGCGGCGGATCCGGTGCTGGTTTCCAGCTTGTTGAATTCGATCAATCCTTTATTGCCGATAGTTCTAGCGAAAAGGCGATGACGGCAAATTTGCCAAACTCGTTGTTGACACAAAATCACACCATGGCTATCGATCGTCGGCAAAAGTCGATATCCGTGATTGAGCCATCGCGCACATCGCAGTCACAATGGAAGGTTCAGGGTAAGTCGGGCACATCATTCAGTGAAAATCAGACGCAAGTTGGTCGTCGTCCACTCGACATCTTAGTGGTAATCGATAACAGTGGCTCGATGGAAGAAGAACAAACCAACCTTTCTACGAAGATGAATAAACTTTTGGATTCGGTCCGTGATGCGGATTGGAAGATCGGCGTTGTTACGACGGATCCAACCGACGGTTGTTTGCGTGAATTGATTTCCAAGGGGGATCCAAACGCGGCGCTGAAGTTTGAAAGAGCAATTACAGTTGGCGTGCGTGGATCCGGTAACGAAAGAGGTATCTACCAGTCCGTGCGCGCGTTAAAGGACGCCTGCGGCACGAACAAGTGGGTGCGTGACGAATCAACGATTGCGGTTCTTATTGTCAGCGATGAGGATAATTGCTCGGACGGAACAGATTGTGGTAACGCTGATTACTCGAAGGGTACGTATCTTACCGACTATCTGAAAACAATCCGCACCGTCGGCGTTGGCGCCCGCGTGTACGGCATCATCGATCCTCCCGGTCAATCCTGCCCAACCGGCTACAACAAGAGTAATATCTACGCTGAGGTCGTTCAATCCACTGGAGGACAAATTGGATCGATCTGCGCAGCGGACTACTCGGCGACGCTATCGGCGATTTCTGCAGATATCGCCGTTATCTTGAATCGCACATTGACGCTTAGCTCTGTGCCTGACGCTGGTTCCCTTGAAGTTACTGTGAACGGCGTTGTTAGCACTGATTGGACTCTGAATGGCAAAGTAATAACATTCACCACATCGCCAGCAGAAAATTCTGTCATCCGCGCACGATACGTCAGCGGTGCAACGCCTAAGTTTGGCAGCATTTCGCTCAACAAAGTCCCGTACCAAGGGATGATGCAGGTGTTCTTCAACGGTGTCGAGCAATCGACCGGCCTCTATGGCTACGATGCGGCGAACAACGCGGTGGTTTTCGGGACGCCGCCTCCGGACAGCGCTCTGGTGCGGGTCAACTACCTAGAGGACGTACAGATGGTGACCCAATTCGCACTCGGAACGCAAGTTGACCCTGCTTCTGTAGTCTTGTCTGTCGATGGCCGCGCCAATGCAAACTATAACTTCGATCCAGCAACCGGCGCACTCGGTCTCGGTTTCGCACCAGCAGAAGCGTCGCGCATCGACATTCGCTATGAATGGGTTGGCGGCCCCATCACTCGCGTACCATTGACTGTGGGCGGAGCGGCACCCCAAGGTCTGACTGTTACCGATGAAACGGGTGCAAATGTTCCATTCGTTTACCTCGGTGGTGCCGTGCAGTTCGCCGACACAGAATTCGTCGAAGGTCGCATGGTAAAATTCGAATACCGCAACCCCGCACGTGATAAGATGGAAGTCGAACTGCCAAGCGTACCATCCGCCGGTTCTTTGAGCGTTTCTTCGCAACTTGGCGAGTGCGACCCCAGCAAACTCGTAATCACCGGTCGCGTACTAAGCATGGCGGCTTGTGGTTTCGGCAGTGACATCAAAACAGCAGACATCAAGTTCCGCTCCATAGACTGGCGCAAAGATGAATTCGAGTACGACAACGCTGTACTGAACGGCAGCGTGCCAGCTTCTTGGAAAGTCTATGTTAACGGCAAAGAAACAGCTCGCTATGCGAAGAATGGCATGAAGTTCAAGGTATCTGAGGCTATGCCTGAGGGTTCGATCGTGCGAGTACGCGCCCTAGTGGAAAAGCGCGTAGAAACAGCAGAATAGAGAAACTGGTAAGTCGGAAATAGATTAGAGAAACGCTTCAAGGTTGCGCAGCGATTTCGGACGGAGAGACTCCGACGAACGACTGCGCAACACTCGTTTCTACCTCAATATCAAAGCTCGAATCTGTCTGCGAAGCGCCGGAACGAATGGTCTTGGTTACAACTGTCTGCTCCGCATCAGGCGTGCCGTACGAAACAATAACCGCAGTGGGAATCACGGTGGAAAGTGCCGCGCCGGACGCGTCGGTGATGCTACACTTCATGCGCGCTTTGTTGGCAGTAGCTCCCGTTTGTTGGCACTTTACCGACGTGCCGTCGATTTCCCAATCGCCAAAGCTTTCTCCGTTATCGGTGGCGATGACCATGCCTTCAAACAGAGTGCCGTCCAACCCAAGATCACCGCGGATGCCTTCTGTGGTTTTGATGCAAGAGGCTGAGCTTGTTGAAACAACGAGGGCGATAACCCATGAAAAAACGCGCATCGATGACTCCCGTGCTGGATTGCAGCTACTAGGTTAGCGAACGCGCGTCGAAGGTGCAAATAGAACCTGCCGCTTAGTGGGCAGATTCGCAGTCGAAGCTTTCAAAGTCCAATGCCCATTCGTTAAGCTTGCCGCTGTCAATGCGGTACGTGTCTTCGATTTTGAGTTTCCATTCGCCATCAGACCAGCCGGCATCGACCAGATCAACGGGGTAGGTCGCCTTGATTTGGTTGTCCATGGCGCGCGGCAAGCGGGCGACAAGAGTTTCCTTACCATTCGGTGCGACCAGACTGAGGATGACGTCGCTTGAATAGCTATGGAAGATGTCGACACGCACAAATGCGCGCTTTGGTTGAACGCGTGCGCTCGTGGAAATGGACGAATAAACAATGGCAAGATTCGGAATTTCCAACTCGGTCGAGTTAATGCCGCCTTCGCTGGTTTCGGGGCGACCCAATTGCAGCGTGAGCGAAGAACCGCCAGTGCCGCGATCGCTGGTCGCTGCAAGTGTGAATGGCACTTTGCTGCCGCAAGCAAGGCTACTATTTAGGTTGGCGGAAAGTTCTTGCAAATTTTGCGAGTTTTGATTCGGTGCCATGTCCGAAAAACGGGATGTGCCTGCATGAATCGTCACGCCGGAATGGGTTGAACTCAACGTGCCTTGGATGTTGCTGATGGCGTCCGTGGTGCGATTGGTGAACGGAAAGCTAAAACCAATGCGCTCGCCCGGTTCAGCCACGCCATTCATATTGCCCGACAACTCTTGCCACTGCGCAATCTCAGGAAAGAGTGCCATGAATGGCAATTGGGGTTTAAACCAGCAACGCGGCCGCAGTCCTTTGACTTGTCCCTTGGCTTGCATGCAACTTGTTGCTGCGCCTTCGAGTTCTGCGGCAAGACTTCCTTGCCCTTGTGGGTGTAGTCGCCCGGGGATCTTGTTGTCGTCGAACGTGTCCGTACAGGCGGCGCCGCCAATGTACGTATCAAGACGACACTGCGCTTGCGGGTGCGATTCATAGGTGCGTTCGACACTTGAAGCATCTGGTGTGCTGTAGTTGGGCGGAGTCGTACCACCGCCGATGGCGTTCAATAATTCTGCCAACGACTGCGAGGCATGGGCGATGCGGTAACAAAGATTGCGGTCGGCCGAGTCACTCCATGCACTGTCGCATAATGATTTTGCCGCAGCGTTGACGTTGCTGCCCGCTTGTCCGTTTTCTTGTGTGTCGTCTTGCCAGATTTTGCGCGCGCAGGCGTGGGTCGCGAAGTAATCCGATTGGCCTTCTGTTGCCGCCCAGCGGTCACCCTTAAGCGGGAAACCACCTAAATGGTGTCCGAGCTCGTGGCAAACGACAAGGGCAAAGCCGTCCTTCGTTATTTCAGGGCGACGGGCCAGACCTCCGTACATGTTGACGATCCAATTGGTTCCCTCTTGTACAGCGCTGGCATTGACCGTTGGGTCGGTCCACAACTTGTTTGCGACCAATGTTGCGCCGTGACCTTCGACAATGCTGCGATAGTGATCGAGCACCTGATCAATGACGGAGTGAAACTCGGTTTCACTCATGTTGTAAATAGCGTCCAAGCGGTCGTATTTGTCCCAATCGTTTTTCGGAAGAATCGAGCCGTGCGCAGTCAGGTTGCTGAGGGAGCAAATGGCGGTTACGGCCCAAGCATTTTTAGAAATCGTCATCAGTGAGTTCCTTTTTCGCAAATCAAGCTTTGGTTAAAAGCAAAGTGACGAGGGATGCTTCGGAGTGAACCCGTTGAAAGATTAGATGAGATCGCGGGTCTCTTTTTGAATTTGCGAAGTATCTTCGGTAAATTTCAAAATTGGCAAAAACAAAAATAGACCAAGTAAGTAAAAGAGAGTTCGAGTGGTACGTTGTTGACGGGAAGGAATGGATTCGCGACTTACGGCTGATCGCTCCATTGAGAACTTTTTTTTTTGCTGGATCCTAAACTGGCAATTAATGCCAATGATCGAGAGTGGGTAAGTGCTGACGAAATGTTTGAGAAAATCAGGTTTTCATTGTGGTGAAATGCTATGATTTTACAGGAAAAAGCAGCGAGTTAGCCATTGTCAGTCTTTGGCAGTTGTTCGTTTCGCGATTTCGAAGCATTTCTCGAGGCACAATGCGTGTCACGACAGGGGGAAATAATGAGTGTGCCCGGTAATGTAACCGGTGGCGGAGCGTTTCATTCCGACGGTTACGATCGATTGATCAATCTTGAGCGCTATCCTATTCATGATTTGCAGAAGATCTCTGCAGCCGAATGGAAGCGCATGCGCGACACATTCTCCGAAAAGGGAGTTCTGGTTCTCGATGAATTTTTATTGCCAGAACGTATGGCGGATTTCATCGCCGAAGCCAATCAGCTCGCGCCTGTTGCTTTTCACAACGAAGTCGTAGGCAACGCCTATTTGACTGAAACGGACATGACCCAAGCTGAAGATCATCCCGCACGCATGACCGAGCGAACCGCGCTGGGTGCCGTAGCTTATGATCAATTCCCCGCAAACAACTTAATGAGACGCGTGTACGAATGGCGCCCTGTGATGGACTTTGTGGCAGCGATTCTTGGTAAACCCGTTTATCAGTATGCTTGCCCTATGGGAGCGCTAAATTTGAGTGTCATGCGCGACGGTGATTACCTCCGTTGGCACTTCGACTTGTCCGATTTTGTCGTCAGCATCCACTTGCAAGAAGCAGAGATTGGCGGGCTGTTTGAGTACTGTCACAACATTCGCCAACCGGATCAGCCCAATCTTGCGGGGATTCGTAACGTGTTGCGAGGAGATATGTCGAGTGTTGAGACGTTGCACGCCGATCCCGGCGCGATGATCTTGTTTCAAGGGCGTTATACGATGCATCGAGTCAGCGAGATTCGTGGCAAGATACAAAGACTGGTGGCGCTGTTTGGTTATGTTGACCAACCGGGACAAACCTCGACAGAATATCTACGAAAGATTCGCTACGGACGGTCGTAATGATGAAAGCAAATGGGATGCTAGAGGGAACCCGCGCAACGTGGATGCCTGAAAACGGGGGCACTTCGTTAGCAACGCTGCATCACTCTGCCAGCGGGCGGACTCTCGGACAGTATCAAGGTTTGTGTGAGCGTCTTCTGCAGGTCAAGCAGGCATGTGCTAACGCGAACCTCCAGTCGCGGACAATTTCGACTGACGAGCACGAGCAGATCACGCGAGCCATCGCCCAACTCACCAGCAGCCCGTCCTCATCTGATTTTCCTGTGGACGCATTGCAGGGTGGTGGAGCCATTGCGATCAATACCAACCTGAACGAACGAATCGCGTGCATCATTGAATTCGCTCGTTACAAAGAATGGGCCGCGAAAATCAACACCAATCAGTCTACCGCCGATGTGTGTGCTACGGCGATCAGATTGAGCGTGCGCGACGAACTCTCGACTTTGGCGGTCGTATTGGACCGTAGTGTGGAAGTCTTGCAAAAATTTGCGCGCGACAACCAACGCATCTGGTCGATGGCGCGAACCTGTATGCGCGATGCGATGCCGGTCGCAATCTCGGAAAAATTTCGCGGAGCTGCCGAAGCTCTGAATCGTTCCCGCTCTCAATTGCTGCAACTTGCCGAACGTTGTTTACAGGTCAATCTTGGCGGAACGGTGATTGGTGACGCAAGTGCGACTCCACAAGCATACCGCGACGCCGTGATCGGAGAATTGTCGCGCACCACCAATTTGTCGGTGAGCTTGCGAGACAACTTGTTTGATGCAGCCCAGAATTCCGACGATCTTGGTGCCATCATCGGCAGTGTCGAATTGCTAGCATCGCAATTGATTCGCATCGCCAAGGATCATCGCCTGATGAACTCTGGCCCTATGAGTGGATTTGGCGAAATTATCTTTGCCAAAACCATGGCGGGCTCCAGTTACTTTTCCAACAAGTCCAACCCGATTCTTTGTGAGTCGATGATGCAAATGGGATGGACGGCGCTCGGACTGATGCGATCGGCGATGTCTGCCATCGAAAGTGCCGAGTTGGATCTCAATGTTTTTGATTGGTACTGCGGCATGCAGATTATCGATGCCACCACCATGTTGCGCAATGCCATTCGCAATCAATGTTTGCACGTGTGGGAGACCATGCAAGTGGACGAAGAACGCTGTCAGCAATGGATGAAAGCGTGGGAGAAAAAATGATGCTGCCGAAACCAAATCTGACACAAGTTCAATCGTGGCTGTTGCAGCCGAAGCACATGTTTGCCGGCAAAACCGCATTGTTGGGTAAGGGCAACGAATTTGCGTTGATCAATCCCGCACAAGAAAAAGAGCTTCTGCGTTACAAAATGTCGTCCGCTGAAGACGTAAAAGCCGTTATCGCGAAAGCATCGGATCTTCATCGTCGTCGGGATTGGGCAAAAATGTCCATGCGCGTCCGCGCGCAACTAATGCGCAAGATGGGCGAAGTGATTCGTCGCCATCACAATGAACTTGCAGTAATCGAGACTCTGCAAAATGGCAAAACCTATGCAGAAGCATACTTCGACGATATCCCTGATTCTGCAGATGTGTTTGATTACTATGCGGGATGGATCGGCAAACACTACGGTGACAACGTTCCTGTGGAAGATGGTTTTATCAATTACACGAGCAAAGAGCCCGTGGGCGTATGCGGCCTGATTGTGCCGTGGAACTTTCCGCTGTTGCTGGGCTGCTGGAAGATTGCCGCGGCGATCAGTTGCGGCAACCCCGTTGTTGTCAAGCCCAGCGAGTACACACCGCTGACCATGCTTTATATCTTCGAAGCATGGATGCGCGAGATTCCTGAGTTGCCTGATGGTTTGTTGAATCTGGTCTTAGGTGATGGACAAGTCGGTTCGTGGTTGAGTGCCGATAGCCAAATTGCAAAAATTACCTTTACCGGTAGCACCAACGTCGGTCGGCAGATCATTCGTAGTTCTGCCGACTCCAATCTCAAGAGCGTCACTCTTGAGTTGGGTGGGAAATCAGCGAACATCATTTTTTCTGATGCGCCGGATTTGGGTTTTGCTATTGAGCGTTCGTTCACGGCGATGTTCTCGCACAAAGGCGAAAAGTGCTCCGAGCCGACGCGTCTGCTAGTGCACGAGTCGCTGAAAGATCGCGTTCTTGCGGAGCTGAAGAATCGCGCGGACGCTGTCGTCTGCGGCGACCCTTTCGATGCTAAAACGACCCAAGGGGCGCAGGCACAGCAGCAACACTTCGAAAAAATCTTGAGCTACATCGTCATTGGTAAAACGGAAGCGTCGCTGCTTGCGGGAGGCAGCAGAGACGCTGGCGCAAATGGTGGCAAGGGGCTATTTGTGCGTCCCACGATATTCGTGGATGTGCCGATCAAAGCGAGAATTGCCCAAGAAGAAATCTTTGGCCCCGTCTTGAGTGTTAGCACCTTCAAAACAGACGAACAAGCGGTGGAGTTGGCAAACGGCACCCCTTTTGGACTGGCGGCGGGGTTGTGGACAGCCGATGTTTCCCGAGCGCATAGCGTTGCCGCACAGCTGGACGCCGGCATGGTCTTCGTTAACCGCTATGGCTGCTACGACTTCACAAGTCCGTTTGGCGGATTCAAGGCAAGCGGCTGGGGTAAGGAGATGGGGCGCGAGTCCTTGGAGGCCTTTACCAAAACCAAGTCCATTTGGATCAAACTGTAATTTGCCCCTAGTCAAATTGCGCCATGCAAGTGTAGAATCCTAGCAGCATTAGCTTATTTTATATTTTTGCTTAACTTCACGATTGAGTGGGGGCTTCGATGCGTTTGTTTTGGATTGGAATTTGGGGGTTGGGAATTACAGCAACTGCTTGTATGCAAAAGGGCGGACTCGGTTCGGGCGATCAAGGGGGCACTTCAGGCCTGTCCGAGATTTCCGTAAACATTCCGACCAAAGACAAGTTTCCCGCTGTGTTTGGTGAAAGGTGCGCCAATGTCAATTTGAGCGCAGAAGTCATGCAGCGCCTCAACAAGACTGACAAATGCGATGCGGTAGCTGTATTGTTGGACCAATTCCGCGTGCAAGTTCGCTCGGGCAAATGTGATGACGGTATCAATGCGACCAATACATCTAAAACGGGAAGTGTTGCTCAGTCCAAGATCCAAGAAAGTTTGAGCAAAGGTTGTAAGTACTCGCTGCTGCTGGAACTGGGGGAAATTTCCCAAGGGCGGGTTTACTACTCCAATCTAAACGCAGCTGTCGATAATTTAGATTTGCCAAAGACTGCGGCTGACCAAGTTCAATTGAAAGTAGTCCTCAACGTAACAGACATTGGTGCGGCGATCGGCTTTCCGAAAACGATCACCATCGTTTCAACGCAATCCAACGTCGGCATCGACGCTCAATTTGGGGATCTAGCAAGTCCGGCTCCTAACGCGTCATCTTCGCCAAATGTTGTTGTTCAGCCATCATCAGCTCCCTTAACAGCACCTCCGACATTTGCTGACGTGAATACACGAGTCTTTGAAAAGCGTTGTGTTCCCTGTCATGCCAACAATGGACCGGCCGCACGCGTGAAGTTTGTCGGAGTTGAATCCGCCGTTAAGAACGCAAAGGCTTCCATCCTTGAGCGTATCGCTGACAATGTGCCGGCAAACAAGGTGATGCCGCCAACCCCGCCGGCTCTCACGACAGAAGAGAAGAATCTCGTTCGGCAATTACTCTCAACATACTAATTTTCTTTTGACTCGTCCGGCACGGTTCTCGTGCCGGACTTTTTTGCACACATCCATGTGCGTATCTTTTTAAGATCACAAGACAAAGAGTTGATCATGATCTTTTTCCTAAAGTAAGCTACGACGTCATCCGAAACCCCTCCGTTCCCGCAATGTCGGGAATTTGGAGGAATATCAAGCGATGCGCTTCATTCGCGCCACAATTTTGCTGACTTCAGTCGCATTCCTAGTGAATTGCGGTACCGAAGTTGATGTTGGTCGCAACGATCAGCCAGAACTCTTTCAAACGGAAGAAGATCCTGCCGTTAGCACGGGCAGCGCCGATGCGACCGCGAGCGCTGCGCTGCTCAGCTGCCAAGAAACTTTGACCACCAAGGGAGCGCCCAAAGGAGTGGAAGAGTTTTGTGCAACAGCTCCGGCAAAGTTTCGCGCTAGTTTTGCAAAAGCATTCGATCTCTTATGTGACTCGAAAAAAGCGCTGCAGATGACGATTTCTGGTTGCGCATGGGACGGAAGCAAAGACATGAATGCATTCTTTCGTGTCTTTGAAAAGACGGATCTTACGGCAACGAGCATCCAAGAATTCACTTTTGTTGCCGCCTATGCCGTCGAGATTCCACGAACGGTAAACGAATACGAAAATGCCTTCTACAGAGGTTACGAGGACCCCGCATTCAAAGCCAAGATCAAAAAACTGGATGCATTCAAACTTTCCAACATCCAAGTTGATCGCAATGCGGGGACCGTGGACTATTTTGTCGAGGCGACAACCTCTGCAGCCACGGCAAAGTTCACCGGTCATATCGATGTCATGAAATTTCCATCTGGCGCGATGGCGATTTTTGATGAGGCCGTTGACGACAAGGTCGTCGTGAAGGAAAACCGCTATCTCATTCTGGTTCTGCCAGTTACCGATAAGCGCAGCATCGTTCTAGCCATTGACGACAAGGTTGTCGATGATTTGGGTAACCACCAGATCGCCTACAACACATCTGTAAAGGTCGATAAACAACGAATGGAGCTGACCCATGTCATGGGCAACATGCAAGCGCAGCTTCCTCCTTAGCGCAACCATTGTAGTGGGAGGTTGCGGTGTGGACGAATCTAATCAGTACGATGGGAAGAAATTCTCCGCCGATGCGACGCCGCGCGTGCCCAGCGATACGTCCGATGATTCTAGCGGCGCGGGTTCATCCAACACACCCACGCGAAGTTCAGTGAGCACCGGTGGTTCTAACGATGTTGGCGGTGGTGCGGACGACGCCAGCGATATCGCGCCCGAAACCATCGTCCTCAAAAATCAGTACCGTGCCCAGTTCGACACCACCCAGCTGTTTCGCCTGATGGACGATGGTACGCGTGACATGGAGCTGAGCGTGGCAGAAAGCACGATTAAGGACAAACTCGGTTTGGTAACCGCGCAAGACGGCTTGATTGTAAGTCAAACATACGGCGACGGTGTCGCTCTATCCAATGGGCAACAGGTGATTACTAACACCCCTGGCGATCAAGAAATCAACGTTGATGCGGGCATGACTTCGGCCAGCGGTACCCAGACGTATGTGCGCACAACAGCCGATCCTGACTGCCCATCGGACTTTATTTGCGTGCAGAAACTAACTTTTATGCCGATGCAGGGCGCACCCATTTCACTGTGCTTCAAAGATGAATTGGGTCGGCAAGTAAAAGCTATTCCGTACGCGATCTCGCCAACGATCAAGCGCGAATCTGTCGCAAAATTAGCAAAGTCATACGGACCTTTCATGGTGCAACGCTATCGATCGGCAAACATAGATTGCAACAACGCGGGCGGAGCTCCTGATCTTGTTGAAACTGTGCGCATCACCGTTGAGGCAGGGTCGAGTAATCTTTCGCAGGTAAAACAGTTTTTCCAAAATGCAGCCGCACCAGTGGCGGATCTTGAAGTAGTCATGCGCAACGAACGACTTGCAGGTGACGCGGCTTCGCCGTACATCGACGAAACGGTCAAAATGCAAAAGCAGACGCGATACCTCATCGATTCCAAGACTGCAAAGTTGGTGAAGATGATTAAGAACGTGCGGTCATCAGTGACGCTGCCGTTTTTTGCAGAATTGATCATGGACATGGATGGGCTGGAATCTGAATTGCACTTTGAGTTGTGCAGGGATTTGCTGAACGAAGCAAGTCCCGCGTTTTGTCAGTGAAGTCTTCACGGATTGAATGACTAGAGGATGGGGAGGACCTGTGCGATTTTTCGAGATGCTCATTGCAACGTTGTTGTTCATATCGACGGCAGCATCCGCAAATGATCTGTTCCCGATCGGTTCAGAAAACAAGGGCCGTGCTATGGAATCGACCGTGGCCAGTGAACGAGGGTCGGCAGTACTTTACAACCCTGCTAATCTCACGCTGACACCCGGTCGCCGCACCTATTTTGAAGGGGGGTTTGCCAACGTAAGTTATGCATACGAGCATCCTTCCTACGACACCGTGGTCATTAATACGAAGACTCCCATCTTTGCAGCCGGCTACGGAGGATTGCTCATCGGTGATTGGTACTTTGGTGGCGTGTTCTTGCCGACCAAGGGCGGCAGCATGGAAATTCCGGGCGTACCGCGTGACGTGAGTGGTACGGTCGTGCCGGTATCGGTCAAAACCAGTGATCTTGGTCTAAAGACGGCACTGGGATTGTCGCGAAAATTTTCGCGCGGATTTCGCTTAGGCGTTTCGCTGATTCACCAATATGACAAAAAGACCTTGTCGGCAAACGTCGTCGGCAATCCGCAAGAGGTAATTGCTTACGATGTATATTCTCATGTAATCACTCCCAAACTGGGGTGGCGCGGTCAATGGGATCACTTTGCAGCAGGAATGACCTATGCACCCGAGATCAAAAAAGACTTCGACGGTGCCTATGTCTCTGCAACGGATCCAAACAATACGGATATTCCCCTCAAAGAATACTCGCCAGCTGTCTTTGCAACAGGCGCCACGGTTACGGCGGGTGGCGCGTCGCTCGGCTTGGAATACCAAAAGGCACAATGGTCCAAGGGGCGTGAGTACTACAACAACGGCCAAGGCACAGCCAGCGAGGCGGATCTCAACGATACGTCCAGTTACGGTGTAAATCTCAGCTACGACACTGGGCGAAAATTAACTTTTGTGGGTGGTTATGCCAGCGATCCAACGCCATGGGGAGATGGACGTGGAGTGGAAGGCGAAGCCAGCGTTACCGGCGTTGATTTCGGCACGCTGAATGGCATGGATCGCAGTTGTTTTGCAATTGGCAGTCGCTTCGTAGCAACTCCGGAGTCTCGCATTGATGTTTCGCTGTTTCGTGCACAAGGCAAGCGCGAGACGGATGCTGAAGCTAGTGTCGAAGGCCGCTTTGAAATGGCGATCACGGCAGCAACAGCTACTTTTAGTCAGCAATTCTAGTGTAATCAAAATACAAAATTCTGCCAGAGTTGGCAAATTTGCACGACGCGCAACTCACACAGTTGCGTGCGGAATGCTCAACAACGTTTGGAATGGAGATTGTTCATCGAGTTTTGCTGCGCGGCAAAACGCCTGTTCGGTATTCAAGCCTGATGCCTTGAGTTGTCTTACAGACTCGGCGAGTGGCTGTCCGTGTTGAACCAACAGTCGCCATTCGTTGACCAAGTGGCGATGGCTGCGCTGTTGGAATATGGGGCGATTTTCGAGGAAAAATTCCACATCACCGACAGCACTTTGTAGCACAACATTGGCGCAATTTTCAGCGGCATGTAATTCAACTTTGCACGACAGCCCCGTTGCTGCACGGCAAATCTCGGCAATCTGTTCCGCTTCCGTCAAAGGGCTTTTCACATTTAACAATACATCCAGATCAGCTTCCTTGCCGCTGACGCCAATCAGCGATCCTCCTGAAGGCAACGGCTGATAAGCTGAAAGCAAGGCGAACAGATCGCACTTGGCATTCGCCGCTTGAAATATCTTTCCTTCTTCGCATGCGATCACGCAACTGAGTGGCAGATAATGAAACTTGATGGTTCCGGATTTCAGTTTGACTGCCAATTCAGCGTTCAAAGCCTTCTTCGTCAAATGGGCATGGAGGCCATGGCTGGAAAACTCGCTGTTCAATGTTTCCAGATCCCAAAACGACAACGCTTCGCAGTGCTCCCAGCCGGCCGCATAATCTTTTCCCGGTTTGGGGGCCGGAATCTCGAGGCATTCAATGCGCTGATCATCGACGACGATGGGTTGTTCCAGTTTCCACGTGGCGATGGGACGATTGTTTACGCTTGCTACCGTCAGCAGTGTTCCGCGGAAGTCGTGGTTCGCGGATTGTGACAACTGCCGGACTGTGTCGTTGTAAGTTGCAATGGTGTCGGTGCGGTAGCAAAGGTGGTCGATACTCATGGGGCGGATCGGCAAGGATAGCGTCTTGGCTTCCTGCAAAAGCTTGCGCGTGAAGTGCTCTGCATCGCTGCGACAAAATGTATTCACAACTCTCCGCCAATATGAGACGCCAGATTGAATTCCATAACCACAATCTTATCAAGTTCTAAAAAAAGTCTTTCGCTGGCTGATCGGCCAATGATATTGTCAAAACAGAAAATACGGGGAAATTTAGTTAATTGCATTTGGCTGTTATGGAGGACGTCCATGGTGCGCAACACTATTCTTGCGGCATTTTTTCTTTCATCGTCACTGGCATCGGCATTGCCAGCGGCAAACCCACAGGTACTTGCAAAGCTTTCGCCCTACGTGCGCAAGCAAATTGACCAAGACAACAACCAGATTGATGCGCTGATTGTTTTGAGCCAACAAGCTCGACTCAGCAACGATTTGGACAATTTGTCCGCGTCGGAGCGTCGTCATGCGGTTGTTGATTCACTCCGCGCCGTAGCGACGAAGTCACAAGCTTCCATCCGCGCGAAGTTGATCGCGAAAGGAATTCGCTTTCAGCCTTACTACATTCACAACATGATCGCCGTTTATGGAGTTTCTCAGAGTGATCTGATGGAACTAACCAGCCGTGATGACATCGGCCAAGTGATCGGCAACCCAGTTGTTCGTGCGCTTCCAGTCATTTCGATGGAACAATCCATCGCTGACGCGCGTACGGCTGTTGGTGCCAACATCACCTCGACCGGTGCAGACCGCGTCTGGAGCGAGTTCCAAAACAAAGGTGAAGGCATCATCGTAGCGGGACAAGACACCGGTTACGAGTGGACTCATCCAGCTCTCAAAACCCACTACCGCGGTTGGAACGGTTCCATTGCGGACCACAACTACAACTGGCACGACGCTATTCATGACGCGATCACCAGCGGCGGCACCAACAAGTGCGGCTTCAACGCGGCAGCGCCTTGCGATGACGACCAACACGGCACCCACACCATGGGAACCATCGTCGGTGATGACGGTGCAGGCAACCAGATCGGCATGGCACCAGGAGCGAAGTGGATCGGTTGCCGTAACATGGACCGCGGCATGGGTCGTCCATCGACCTACATCGAATGCTTCGAGTTCTTCCTCGCGCCATTCCCAGTCGGCGGTGATTCATTCACCGACGGTGATCCAGATCAAGCGCCACACGTGATCAACAACTCATGGGGCTGTACAACCGAAGAAGGTTGCACCGAAGCTGAGACGCTTCCCGTTCTTAAGAACTTGAAAGCAGCTGGCATCATGGTTGTTGCGTCTGCAGGCAATGAAGGCTCTGGTTGTAAGACCATAGGCGCACCGCCAGCGATGCACTCTGATGACACGTTCTCCGTCGGAGCTCATAACCACCAAGGTGGTGCCATCGCGTACTTCTCAAGCCGCGGTCCGTCCAAGCACGACAACCAAATCGGTCCAGACATCACGGCTCCGGGCGTCAGCATCCGCTCGTCCGTACCGGGCGGTTCGTACTCTGGTAGCATGTGGAGTGGCACATCCATGGCTGGTCCGCACGTAGTAGGTGCGGTTGCGCTGGCATGGTCTGCGGATCGTTCCTTGATCGGAAACATTGATGGTACCGTTCAATTGTTCCGCTCGACAGCGACACCCAAGACCACCACCGAAAACTGCGGCGGCGTAGCAGGCACGTCCATTCCAAATAATACGTTTGGCTGGGGTCATCTTGATGCCTACAAAGCAGTTGCATCACGACTCAAGTAATATCTCGCAGTTGATTGCGTTTTCCTCGGGCACCCCATCGGGTGCCCTTTTTTTTTAGCGCGCCCTTCGTTTGGCATGCTTTTCGCTCATTGGTCGATGAAAAAGGGAAATCTATCCGGAGGTAATATATGACAAACGTATCTGGGCTGAAGCTCGCTGTAGCTATTGGCTTAAACGAAAATGATGCGCAACTTTTAGAAAAAAGCAAAGAAATCGCCAAGCTGTGTAAAGGTTCATTGCATCTTGTCCACGGCGTTGAGGCGATTGCAAGTGTTGCGTGGGCCGAAGGTTACTATATTCCTGACCCTGCGTTTGAAAAGGCTCTGTTGCAAAGCGCACAACAAGAGCTGCAAAACCTACAGGCCAACTGCGTGAAAAGCGATATTCCCACAACCATCGATGTGCGCATGGCGCCTGCTGGCATCACTGTGGCAAATTCCGCAAAAGACGCCCAATGTGATGGCATCATCGTAAGTGTTCGCCCTATTGGCATCATGGGTGCGCGGTTTTCGACGGCCCTGACCTTGTGTGCAAATGCCCAAGTACCTGTCATCGTCATCAATGGCGGCGAAGTAAGTTGGAAAGGGGGAGGGCGCGCAGTCCTCGCTGACGATCTACAAAACGCCGACGCTAGAAACTTTGAACGTTCGGTCCGATTCCTCCACTCACTTGGATTCGATAAATTTGAGCATGTGCATGTGATCCCGCCCTTCCATGCCGAGTCATGGCGCACCAGCGTAAGGGAGTTCTTGGTTGCTCGTTGGCCGGGAGAAAACGCTTCCGCTGAATTTGAAGACCGAGTGGCTACATTGAAGACGGTGGCGATGAAAAAAATGACCGAAAAACGCAGTGCGGTCGATGGATTTCTGAAAGAGAATAAATGTGAAATGCGTGCGCACGTCCGCCGCGGAAGCGTCAGTGAAGAGTTGTTTCGGTTCTCTTCGGAACATGGTGGCAATCTCGTGGTCTTTGGCCGGCATCACGCGTTGCATACAAAACCACTTTCTCTCGGAAAAGTACCGCTCAATACCATGCTAACGTCTCGATTGCCGGTGTGCGTGTTTCCGTCAACGTAATATAGGTGTCTTGACAGCGGCAAAATCGACCCCATCTTGTATTTAGGTGGGGTCATGTTTTTTGAATACTTCAATCATTCAGGGGGGATGTATGGACTTTAACCGATTGACGCAAAAGTCACAGGAGGCTGTACAGTCAGCCCTCAACGCAGCGATTGAGCGTGGACAACAAGCGGTTTCCAACCCCCACCTTCTCTACTCGCTTATAAAGCAAGATGGCGGCCTGATTCCACGGATTCTTGCCAAAATGAATCTAGATGTCGCGAGTTTTTCCCGTGATGCGGAGTCTGCACTTGCACAGCTGCCAAAGGTGTCAGGTTCGGGATTTGACCCGAATCGAGTCGCACTTTCGCAAGAAACGTCGCAACTAATGATAAATGCTCAATCACAGGCTAAACGTCTCAAGGACGAGTACGTTTCTGTCGAACACATGTTTCTTGAGCTGGCTAAGCTCGAGGCGTCGTCAGCGGTCGGGAAGATCATGCGTAAGCACGACATTACCGAATCCGCGTTCTTGCGTGTACTGACTGAACTGCGTGGCAATCAGCGTGTATCGAGCGCCAATCCTGAAGAAACATACGAAGCCTTGGCAAAGTACGGTCGCGATCTCGTTGATATGGCTCGCTCTGGCAAACTTGATCCAGTGATCGGGCGTGACGAAGAGATTCGTCGCACCATTCGCATCCTGAGTCGCAAGACCAAAAATAATCCCGTCCTCATAGGTGAGCCCGGTGTCGGTAAAACGGCGATCGTCGAGGGTTTGGCTCAGCGCATCGTGCGGGGGGACGTGCCCGAAGGTCTCAAAGATAAGACCGTGTTCGCGTTGGACATGGGGGCATTGATCGCTGGGGCAAAGTTTCGCGGCGAGTTTGAAGAACGTCTCAAAGCAGTGCTCAACGAAGTGAAAAATGGCGAAGGTCGCATCATCTTGTTCATTGACGAGCTTCACACCATCGTTGGCGCGGGCAAGGCTGAGGGAGCTATGGACGCCGGTAATATGCTCAAGCCGATGCTGGCGCGCGGTGAATTACATTGCATTGGCGCGACGACGTTGGACGAGTATCGCCAACATCTTGAAAAAGACGCAGCACTAGAGCGCCGTTTTCAACCAGTCATGGTTGAACAGCCGACGGTAGAAGATGCGATCTCCATTTTGCGTGGACTCCGTGAAAGATTTGAAGCTCACCACGGCGTTCGCATTGCGGATAACGCATTGGTTGCTGCAGCCAAGTTGTCCGATCGATACATCTCCGAACGATTCTTGCCCGACAAGGCTATCGATCTTGTCGACGAGGCTGCGGCGATGATCCGCACGGAAATCGATTCGCTACCAGCCGATCTGGACGAACTAAAGCGTCGTATCATGCGGCTTTCGGTCGAAGAGGCAGCGCTGAAAAAGGAAGACGATACCAAAAGTAAAGAGCGGCTGAAAACGCTGCAAAAAGAGTTGCAAGATTTGAAAGTAGAAAGCCAATCACGCCAAGCCCAATACGATGCCGAGCGAAGCCACTTAGACAGCGTCCAGCAGATCAAGCTCAAGCTTGACAACCTCAATCGTGATATCGAGAAAGCTGAGCGTGCTTACGATCTCAATCGTGTGGCGGAATTGCGTCACGGTCAGTTGCCAAAGTTGCAAGAGGAGCTAGCCAAGGCTGAGTCGTCGCTTTCCAAGTCCAGCGAAACAGGCAAACGCCTATTGCGTGAGCAAGTCACCGAAGAGGAGATCGCTCAAGTTGTGGGACAGTGGACGGGAATTCCCGTGTCGCGATTGGTAGAGGCGGAGCGCGACAAACTCTTGCGGCTTGAGTCGGTATTGCATGAACGAGTTGTCGGGCAAGACGAAGCCGTGAAGCTTGTCAGTGACGCAATCATTCGATCGCGTGCGGGCATCAAAGATCCGCGTCGTCCGATCGGTTCATTTATCTTCCTTGGACCTACCGGTGTGGGAAAGACGGAACTCGCGAAGACACTTGCCGCAACGCTGTTTGATAGCGAAGAGTGTGTTGTGCGGTTGGATATGTCCGAGTACATGGAAAAACACTCGGTTTCGCGTCTCGTCGGCGCGCCCCCCGGATATGTAGGCTATGACGAAGGCGGACAACTTACAGAGGCCGTTCGTCGACATCCATACTCCGTGGTCTTGTTGGACGAGATTGAAAAGGCTCATCCTGACGTGTTCAACACGTTGTTACAGGTTTTGGATGACGGTCGACTCACCGACAATCAAGGAAAAACTGTCAATTTTACCAATTGCGTAGTCATCATGACTTCCAACGTTGGGGCGATGCATCTTTTGGATGGAGTGGGGCGGGACGGGGAAATTACCGAATCAGCGCGCAAGAAAGTCATGTCCGATCTCAAGTCGATGTTTAGACCTGAGTTTCTCAATCGCGTCGATGATGTCGTGCTGTTCAGTCCCTTGAAAAAGGACCAAATCAAATCCATCGTCGAATTGATGATGAAGGATTTGCGCCAACGACTCACGGAGCGCAGCATCACGATTGCAGTGGACGAGGAGGCCAAGGCGTGGATTGCGGATAAGGCTTATGACCCTGTCTACGGTGCACGGCCGCTACGTCGGTTTTTGCAACGCGAATTAGAAACTAAGATCGGTCGAGCGATGATCGCGGGTAAGATCGCCGATGGCAGTGAAATTAAGATTTCCGTAAGAAATGAGGAACTCCAAATAAATTGATGTCTAGGTAGTTGACAGTTGAATGCGCGAACTTATGTTTCGATCACAGGCAACAAGGAATAATCCTTGATGTTGTGGTTCTGGAAGTAGACGCGCATTCAACTGAATCTGCCCTTGAAGCTTACCTTATCGAACCTGCCTTACTCATCTGCTCAAACTTCAAAAGCGCGTCACTTCCAAAACTGCAAGATCCTACGCAAAAAAAACGCCACACTCACAAGGAGTGTGGCGTTTGCACGTCAACGGGATGCGTCAGCAACCTTCGGGTTGTGCGGGCTGCCAATCGCGGCCCGTCCCAAAGAAGTTCTCCAATATTTTTGCGCGTTCATGTACGTGAAAGTCGCAGTCAACCACCAAGCGCATGACATCGGACGATGTAACCATGCCGACAAGTTTTTTGTCGCGATCAACAACTGGAACCGAGTGGATGCGACGATCGAGCATGATGCGAACGGCTGTCCGCAGGCTGTCATCGGGAGACGCAGTAATCACTCTGGTAGTCATGACATCACTCACCAGAAGTTCTGGCGTGCGAATCTTGCCATTTTGATCTTTCGTTGCATCGATCAGCAGGTCGCGATCAGAAATGATGCCCACCAATCGTCCGTTGAAATCCAAAACAGGCAAGTGATGGATATCCTCCGCAAACATGAGATCCAGCGCCGCCTTCAACGAAGACTCTGCTGAAATGGAAGTAACTTGATGGATCATGAACTCTTTTAAACAGATGTGTTGCATAAAGCCTCCCTGTTCGATGTGATGCTTCGTTTCATCAGTCCATTAACTGACGACCAAAAACCCTCAGCGCATCAATTTCAGTGAAAATCCCTTCAACACTACCGTCCTTAGCCACAACAATAGCAGAACTGAATTTGCGCTCCGCCATTTCGCGCACTACCGCGCGTAGGCACGCATTCGCTTCAACACAAAATGGTTCTGGCACCATGACGTCACTGACGACCGTGTGAGATAATCCATTCTTGCTCACTGCCTTTGCGATGTCGATGTCGCGTTGCGTGAGCAATCCGACGACCTTGCCGCCAGTTCGTACGGGAAGGTGCCTGATGTCGTTGTCGCGCATCCGACGTGCTGCGACATCAAGTGTTTCCTCCGGCGCGATGCCGTGGACTGGCCGAGTCATGTATTCGTTGATCACCATGTTCTTGCTCATAACTAACTCCTCTTCTGCTAGGGTTGATCACACGCTTCAAACCGCGTGAATGGTTGCACACTTTTGTTCTGGTCCGATGCACCTTGCGTTTGCACGCCGACTGATACGGTCGGCGCGCTTTGCCGATCTGCGCCTCCGCCTTGGGTGCAATCCTTCTTTGCTTTCATGCCGATTTGCCCCTGCTTTTGTTCTCGGCGAAAAGTTGAGCCTGAATCCGCCGAAGACTGCACTGATGGGGCGACGGCCTCTTGGGTTTGGGGTTCATTTGTGTCGGAAAGGTTTGAGTTCTGGCACGCCACAACTGTAAGAACTGCAGCAAATGCTGCGCCAATTCCTAAACTTTGCTTCAGTTCCCACATACTCGCGCCTCCATCTGTGTTTCATGGTTCCGTTTGCAATTACCTTGCCTAATTTTTTGAGGATTTTGTCAGAAGCCGCGAATGCGGCATGCCGCTTGCAAGTCACGCAACGAAAGCGTAAAAGCGCCGTGATTTTGGAGGAATGAGAAATGAGAATTAGTACCTATACACACGTAATGGTGCAGTTGACTCTGTTTATTGGTGGCATTTGCCACACCGCTCAAGCCAAAGAGCGTGAAATGATGAGAAACGAGTTGGGTAAAATGAAGGCCGATCCGCTGGCTTACCAGCTATCGATTCCCGCAAAGTACAACGCAAACGGGACGGTCGTTACTTTTGATGCCTTGCCGTTTCCGCAAAGTATGATCGATGACGGTTCGTTCATAACCGAGAAAGATCTGTTGCGTCGTGACGCGCTTTTGCCGGCCAAGATTGATCTTACTAATGTAAATGTTCCGACTTTTGCGCCGATTAATACGGAAAACGACGATCCCAATCGTTTCTTGTCCGCTGAGCATCGCGGCGATGATTTGGTGAAGATGCAGTCGGATAATCTCACTTCAGGCAACGCGGCTGCTCAGCCATGGTCTGGCGATTATTGGGCGACCTACAAAGGTGGAACGGCAGCGCGTTATGAAGATCCGAAATTCCCCCATGACGACGATTGGAAGAAAAACTACGACTACGTGCAGTCCAAGCCTGTTCTCGACGTGGTCAATACCGGCAATGTTGATCTTGTGGCGCAACTTTCTCCGTCGGAAAAGTACGAACTCATTGTTGGTGATCATTTGCAGTTATTGACCAAGGCACAATGGCAAGGCGGCAAATCGTTTTTCGAACACTATGGTTCGGTCGAGCGTTGGTTCGGTATTTGTCACGGTTGGGCGCCGGCTGCTTACATGCTCGAACGTCCCTTGCGTGCAATTGAAGTACCGGCGATGAAACATAACATCAGCGTTCGTTTCTACCCGCACGACATCAAAGCACTGGCGTCGCTTTTGTGGGCAACTGCCCAACCAGAGACTCGCTTCATCGGTGGCCGATGCAACGACAAGAAGCCCAAGCGAGACGAAAACGGACGCGTCACCTCTGCCGATTGTTTTGACAACAATCCAGGCACTTGGCATCAAGTTGTCGTCGGTGAAATGGGGCGTGGTAAACGTTCGCTCGTAATTGACGCAACCTACGATTACGAAGTTTGGAATCAACCTGTAAAAAAATACACCTATGGATACTTTGATCCCCTGACTAACGAAGAAGTAGATACGCTGGAAAAAGCCAAACGCTCTTTGAGCGAGCTACCCAAGGATCGGTTCAAAACGTACCGTTCGCCCGCGGCTACCCACGTGGTTGGCGTCAGCATGGCGCTGACCTACATGGTTGAGACGGGCGCCGATCACGCACTTGAAAGTTCGGAAGAAGACGATGCTGAGCGTACCGTCGTGTACTTGTATGATTTGGAATTGGACGCGAATGGCAAGATCATTGGCGGTGAATGGTATTCAAACGCGCATCCAGACTTCGTGTGGTCGCCTGCAGCAGGGGCTAGGGCTGAATCCCAGATTGAGAATCTGTTGACTGAGCCTTGGACCGGTGGAGGAGCTGTGCCCGCGACTTGGACGCAGCCGGCACAATGGGCTGCCGACAACGACATGGTCTTGGCTGGTGTGATTGAAGAACTGATTCGTCGCTCACGCGCGCAAAACTAGGAGGTTCCCACATGAAATATTTTAATTTTTTGGTGACGTGCGTTGTGCTCCGGTTATCGCTTTCTTCGGTGGCATTTGCCGGCGATTGTCGCGCCGAAGGTCGTAACACAATTCTTTGCAACCAAATGAAAGCGCTGCGCGCGCACTTGATGATGTTGGAAGAAAATCGCGAACTTGTTCGCGCCAACTTTCCCATGCTCAAAGCTAACGGCGAGAGCATGTACCAGCTGGCGGTCAAAATTCTTACGAGCCCCAACAATACCGAGCACCTGACCGAATTGGGTGAGGTTAAGAGTTTGGCGGCCGCTTTGCGTGATCAATCTGCCAAGGGTGACGTCGCCGCATTTGCTACAGCTAATCGCATCAAAGGCAAGTGCCAAGCTTGTCACACACTCAGCCAAGGCGAGCACGGTGGAGGCTTTGCTTGGAGTGAAATTTTCTCGAAGAGTTGGGATGATATTGCCCAACACTGCAACCAAGATCAGCGCAATCCGTACGTTTGCAAAAACATGTACGGCATGGCGTCCATGTTTGCTTACTTTGAGCCGGCCATGCGGGCGAATCATTTGAGTTTTGAATTGGCGGATGAAGCCGCAACAGAAGTACGCCGCATCGCTTTGGATCTAAAAGTTCTTGGTTCAACCAGCGAAGAACATACACTCGAAGCGTTGCAAGAGGTGGTGGTGTGGGCGGAAAGTTTGTCGACTTTGGCTAAACGCCGCGATTCCTATGTGTACCAACGTGCACTTGAAGTGCAAAAAGCTTGTGGCCAGTGCCATGCTACTCCGCAATAAGGGATCTGCTTAAATATTCATCAGTTTTTGAGGCCGAAAAACACCGTTTTTCGGCCTCATTGCTTCCTCGGGTGTGCAAAATTACTGCAGATTTATCCGCTATTTATACGTTCTTAATTGACAGATGCCATGGTACTCATGTTTTTGTGCGCAACCTACCGTTATGAAAGGTGAATCCATGAGCAAGCAGCGATTGGTTCTAGTCGTCGAAGATGATACCGATATCCGCGAGATCCTCGTCTATCATATTGAGAAGCTCGGATGGAAAGCCCACGGCGTAAGCACCGGCGAAGAAGTAGAACAGCTGGTGTTGAATCTGAAACCTGACCTCATCCTGCTCGATTGGATGTTGCCGGGAATGAGCGGCCTCAACGTATGTAAGACCATTCGTCAAAACGAGAGCATTGCCAAGACGCCAATCATCATGATCACAGCCAAGGACCAAGAGTCCGATGTGATCACGGGTCTTGAGTTCGGTGCTGATGACTATATTTCAAAACCGTTTAGCCCCCGTGAAGTAGTTGCACGCATCCAAGCGCAAGTTCGCCGTAGCGACATGAGCACAACGGAGTCCAAGGTCGCAGTCGCCACTGATGAGCAACTTGTCGTCGGTCCGATCGCTGCGAACTTGTCCAAGCATCAGGTACAGCTCCGCGGGCGCCCATTGCAACTCACGTTGGCCGAGTTTCGCATCCTGACCAAATTGATGCTGCGGCCGGGAATCGTGTTCTCGCGCGATCAATTGCTCGAATCCATGAACGGTGGTGAAGTTTACGTCATCGATCGTAACGTTGATGTGCATGTTCGTTCCATCCGAAAGAAACTAGAAACAGACGCTTCGCTGATTGAAACAGTTCGCGGCGTTGGTTACCGCATGAGTGAGATCACGAATTGAGCCAAGGCTTGCAAAGCATACGGCGCAAACTCGCCGAGTCCTATTTCAGCCATCTTTTGCTTGCTGCGAGCGTTGGCGGTGTCTTGGTGACGTTGATTTGGTTTATCAGTTTGCACGACCTCGTCGATGCCGGAGCAGACTGGACTAGGACCGTGTGGCAGCAACTTCGCAGTTCTAGTTCACTTTCTTGGTGGGCAGTCGTGGGTTCCGTAGTGACTGCAGCCATCATTTTACGAACGTTGGCTTATCGAGCCATCGAACCGCAGGCGCGTTTGGTGGAAACATGTTTTGCCATGCTGGGCGGAGTTTATCGTAAGCGTACCGATGTGCAGGATGGAGCGTTGGGCATCTTTGGACGAACAATCAATCGCTTGGGCGAGGAAGTTTCCCAAAAGCTCACGGAACTAAACGACGAGCGTCTGCGATTGTCCGCAATCCTCGGTAACCTAGAAGAGGGTGTGATCTGTTTGGATGCAGACGGTCGCGTCCTATTCTTGAATCACGTGGCGATCAGTATTTTTGCCGTAAGCGAGACGAACGTGCGTGGCAAAAGAATCGCCGAACACCAGTCGTTGAAGGTTTTAACACCCATCATTGAATGCGCTAAGTCAGAAGACGGTCGCTCGTCGAGTTTGGTCGAGCTTACACGGGACGAATTGGCTACGCTCAACGTCGAAGTCCAAGCGTCACGCGTTGTTGGCGAGAGTTTTGATGGCTACGTAGTCGTAGCTCGTGACGTCACGCGCATGCGCCAGTTGGAAGTCATGCGCCGCGAGTTTCTCGGCAATGTGTCGCACGAATTCAAGACTCCTCTCACAGCTATACGTGGTTACATCGAGACGTTGCAGGGCGATGAGTTTTCGTTTGAGCCAGCCGCGAAGACTTTTTTACAAAGGATGCGACAGAGCGCGATGAAGATGGACGCGCTACTGAGTGACATCATGCACCTAGAACGCATCGAGAACAGAGTGAAGCGAGAGAGTCACGAAACTACGTCGCTTGCGGAAGTTGTCGAAACCGTACTGAGGGATTGGGCTGAAGAATGCAAGAGAAAGTCTATAGTGTTAGAGGTCAATCTTTCTGAACCCGATCGTCGCATCGCTGGCGACCGAGAGAGTGTGCAGCTTATCTTGGATAACTTAGTTAGCAACGCGGTTCGCTACACAAATGCAGGCGGCAAAGTTGAAATCAGCGACGAGGTTTCCGACGGACGTTACGCGTTCAAAGTTTGCGATTCAGGTATCGGCATTGCGCCCGAGCACCAAGCGCGAGTTTTCGAAAGATTCTATCGCGTGGATCAGGCGCGCTCTCGTGAATTGGGCGGCACCGGCTTGGGTCTGTCCATCGTCAAACACGTGATGAAAAATCTGGGTGGCAATATCAGCATCGCTAGCGAAGTAGGGGTCGGCAGTACCTTTACCGTTCAGCTTCCGTTGCATCACTAGAACTGGTTCTTACTTGTGGCCCAGTTCTAGCGATGCAATGAAAATTACTTCTTGCACTCTCCATATTTATCCAGGCGATATTGCAGTTCGTCCGAGCGCTTCTTTTCATTGGGAGTAAGGTTTTCGCCTAAAAGCTCCCGCGTGTTATTCATGCTTAACTCGCGTCGCTCAGGTTGCGTCAGGCAAGTTGCTTTCTTGGGCTGGGATGTGACGGATCCTTGCTTGCTAGTGCTTTTGCCGAGGGGTAGGTTCGAAGGCAACGAAGTGAAACTATCGGGTGAGTGGGCGTCCCTACGGTCGCGAGCGGTTAGTGTCGCTCCGGAATAGTATTGACTATTAAGCTTCGTATTGGCGAAGACAAAGGAAACATCAGAATCTTCCAAGTAACAATTTCCATGGCCCGGACCATCTGGGTTCCTGTCCAAGTCATATTGTAGACTCACAGAGCAATCGGCCGGAAAGCTTTCAGCACACGCACCCACTTCGATTTTGTATTCCGGTTTGTATCCCCTTTGGCATGCGTACTTTTTTACGGAAAAAACGATTTTCCCCGTTCGGCCATCGTACTTTACACCGTTGGTAGAAATGCCGTACCAGTTGTCTTTATCTTGCTTGCGGCTCTGTAATGCGCTTTCAGAACTTGTTGATTTGCAATGCACGGTTATGAGGGAAATGGCTGATAGTGCAATAGCTTTCAGGAACATATTCATGGGTAAACTCCGTGTTGAACGTTTGCTGGATAAAAGTTTCGTATTTGTAGGAGCAAGCCATTTGCCAAATGCAACTGGCGGAAATGATTAGGATGACTTTGTGCGAAAGTACGCCAACGCTGGGGGCTGAGATGATCAAGACTCGGAATTTACTTGGATATTTGCCAGTCTCGAGTTGGAATCGAGAAGTTTAGTCACAATTCGGCAATTCTGCTGTAATTACAGTGATAAAGGTTAGCGTCGCGTGATAGGGCCGCTCAATGCACCAATTTATGGCAATTAAGCGCGGACCATCTAGGTATTTGAGCGGATTTTACCATGTGGGCACATATAAGGATCCTCCTTTGCGGGGAGGATCCGGAATTCGTCGGCTACCATGAAACGGCAAGAAGCCGCATCGAGGACATGTCACGGGACTAGTTCAAGGGCAGTAACCAAGATCCATAGTCCAGTAGGTACCTAACCAGTGGATGCCGTAGCAGTTCACATCAGTGGCATTGAGATTTACATTGTGACCAGAAGAATGGTGCCATCCATTCATCACGGCTTCGATGCTGCCATAATTCCACGCGGAGTTTTGCCGGCGAGTTCCGCGCCCCATGTAATGGTGACCTAAACCATACTGCTGCTGCATGATGTTGTTCTGTCGGGCGTTCTCAAGCAATTGATTATCGAGGCGCACCGCTTGGCGTCCGTTGCGTGCGCGATAGTCATTGAAATATTGAGTGAACTTCTCAACATCAACCTGATTGTTGTCTGCGTCTTCTGCGTTAGACCTAGAATGATCTGGGTTTGAGCCACAGCCATGGCTAGCGAAGCCTGCTGCGAGAGTGCACAAAATGAAAACTGATTTGTGAAATTTCATGGATCCCTCATCGAAAGACGAGGGGCTTTGTCGGGAATCAAACTAAACCATACATAAATTTCCTTTGCAACAGACAAAGCCAAAATGCCGCGGTTGAGATATAATGCAATTGTTTCAGCACGCTACGAAGGAGTCGATGCATGTTCAAAAAAGTAATTTTGACCGGTACCATTTCGCTCATTTCTCACACGGCATGGGCGGAGTCTGGGGTCGCGTCCAATCCCGAAACCAAAATGATCATGAATGAAATCTTCGAATCGATCGCAACATTGTTGCCACTTAGCTTGAACGATAAGTCATTCTACGATGCTAAAAACAAGGACAACATCCAAGGTCGTCTCGACAGTTTGGTGGGTTCAGCTAAAAAATTGAAGTCCCACGGCAAAGTGCAGGATGAAGGTTTTCGCTTCGTTAGCCGTAACCTAGAGCAAGATGCGACCGACGCGCGCAATTGGTTTAAAGAGGGCCGTCAGGATGAAGCGCGCTACATGCTTCACAATATCACCGAAAATTGTATCAGCTGTCACACCAAACAAGAATCAAAGAGCGATTTTCCGGGAGTTTCCAAGTTCTTCTCCAAGGTGGATATCCAGCAACTAGCTCCCATTGATCGTGCACGTCTGTTGATGGCTATGAGGCAGTTTGACGATGCCATGAATGCTTTTGAAGATATCATTTTGAAAGGCGGCATGAGCCCGTCTGATCTTATTTTCCTCGATGCCTTCACCGACTATTTGAAATTGACCGTGCGGGTGAAGAGAAACTACGAACGCGCGCTGCAAACTTTGCAGAAGTTTGCGGCCAACTCCAAGTTGCCTAAGTTTGTGCAGACACAAATGGAAGACTGGACGTCGGCCTTGAAGGAACTATCCAAATCTAAATCCGGTTCCACTAAGGATCTAGCGTTGGCACGACAGTGGATGAGTAAAGCCCAAGGACAGATGAAATACCCTCGCGATCGTGATGGAATGGTCTACTACATCGCAGCTTCAGGCGCTTTGAATGCGGCCCTCGCCGATGGAAAACTATCTGCCGATGAAAAGTCGGAAATTTATTTCCGCTTGGGTTTTGTCGAGGAAGTGATTGGTCGCTCGTTTTGGGTCTCTCAAAGCAGCAACATGTTGGAGTCGGCGATTCGCGTTGCGCCTAAATCAAAGTTTGCTCTCGATGCTTATAACTTGCTCGAAGAGTATGTGTACCTCGATTATTCGGGATCGTCGGGAACTGATATTCCTCAAGATATCCAAGATAATCTTGTCGAGCTTAAGAAACTCATTGAAGGCAAGTAGCGCGCCGCCGTCCGGCAGCGTCATGGCGATGCTGCCTTTGCTCCGCTTAAAACGGTCCCCAAAACTGCGGTTCAGGCTCTAAAGTCACGCCAAATTTTTCCAAGACCCGAGACTGGACATGCAGGCAAAGCCTGTGCACGTCCTGTGCTGAATCGCCACGGTTGACGATCGCAAGAGCGTGTTTCTCGCTGATGCAGGCGGTCCCTATCGCAAACCCCTTTTGCAGCCCGCTTAGTTCGATTAGTCGCGCCGCAGAAACTTTGAATTTGAAATCAGAAGTCAAATACATCGGAATTTCTGGCCAACCATTTTGCTTGGCAAGATTTTGTAAGCGTTCACCGTCATCTGTGCTCAAAATGGGATTGGTAAAAAACGAACCACAGGACTGTGACCAGGGGTCTCGTTGGTCCAAGACCATAGATTTCTGACGGCGAATGGCCAGCACGTGTTCTCGGATTTCTTTTGAACTCAGTGGCTGCTTGCGACCTTGCATGCTAGATTTCAGTCGCGCATTTAGTTCGGGGTAAGCAGGAAGCTCGGTTTGTTTGGTCAGCAATGATAGTCGAATGGCCGTGATCACATAAGGTGTGGGGGTATGGCTTAACTTCAAGGTACTGCTCCGGTACCGCAACTGCAGGAACGAAGGATCAACCCAAAAAATATTTTTTGTAGCTACTGACATTAGTTCGACGGCCTGCAGGGTGTCTGCAAGCTCCTGTCCATAGGCGCCGATATTTTGCACGGGAGCGGCGCCGACGGTGCCGGGAATGCCTGACATGCACTCCACGCCATAGAGGCCGCGTTTGCACGTTGAATCAACAAATTGATCCCAGTTTTCGCCCGCATCTACAGTGACGGATGTGCGGTTTTGCTTGGTATCGGGTTCGTAACGAATTTTGTTTTCGTTGAGCAGATTCAAAACGGTGAGCCCCGTCAGGCCTTGATCCGAAATGACCAGATTAGAACCACCTCCGAGTAAATGAATCGGTAGACTGAGCTTCTGCGCTTCGTCGTAGCAAGCGACAAGTTCCGCGCGGGTGCGGACTTCGCAGAAAAACTCAGCTAGCCCACCCAGTTTCATGGAAGTAAATTCCGCAAGGTGAACGTTGCGTCTCCAGTTCTTCGGTACATTCATGGTGAAATGGTCTCCACATAAGGAAATAACTCATTTGCAGGTGCTGCATTGGCAAGACCATCGGTCATTTTTAATCCCGTCACGGCCTCATAGGCCTTGTCCAGTGTGTCACCACCAACTTTCACATGCGTTTTTGCATCGTTCGCATCTACGGAGATGACGTTGGGTAAGATCAAGTCGAGTACATCGTCTATCGAGGCGTCTATTCTCTGAAAATCGTCCGTCAGCGCGTCCTCATGCAAGGACTGCAGCAGCACAAACGTCTCAAGGCGGAAATTCGCATGATCAGTGCGAGGTGTGGTTGCGTTTAATCGATCGGATGCAAGAGCTGATGCAGAGTGCAATAGCGTTAGAATTCCGGACCCTGCGCGGTCAACCGGCGAAAAACTTGCGGCGCGCATAGATGCGAACCAATCGACTTGCGAGTCATCATCCAGATCGGCTTTACACGAGCACAAGCCCGCAAGAGACAGGGTCATGACCAGTCTACGCACGGATAGTATGTTTTTATTCACGATGACGAATGGTCTAGCGTACAACATCAAATTTTGTTCCCAGTGGTTGCCCAAACATTGTACCGTCCCGTAGAGCGCGCAGTACTTAGCGAACTCAAAGGAATCTCCATCGACAGGAAACCCGTTACCATGTCAGCATAGTCATCCGTAGGTTCTGTTTTTGAAGAAGGGAAACAACGTAAATCGCTCGCCGCCGTTGGTGTGCAGCGCCTAGAACTCATGATCCACTGCTTGAGAGAATGCGAGTCACCGAACTCCGGACTTTTACTGATGCCCGCCATGGCGAGTGTGCCTTCACTTTGTATGGAGTCGTTTAAAGTCGCTCGCCATTCTTGTGAATAGGCCTTGAGTAGAACCTCGCCTTTGGCTGATACAAAAAATTCATAATCGAAATCAGGACGAAGGTCTTCATCAGTGTCTACGTGGATGACGTAGCGACCGCGCGGCGAAAAAAATGCATAGGCCTCAAACTTCGTCGGCGGTTTCTGTGTGCCGACGGTGACTACAATCTTCAATTTTTCATCGGCGACCCATGCATAGACCGCGCTCAAATCGAGATTGATATTTTGTCGGGTGAGTTGGCTGTCCCATGCATCCGTTGCACGGGCTTGCGACCAAGTATGAAGCACAATCAAAATGAAGCTGACGAATTTCATATGGTTAAGATCCTGCTCGTGTAAACAGGTTAGGGTCTTGTGCCGCTGGTGGCAAGGGTAATTTATGCTAAGTTGTGGAAATAACTTCTAATTCGAGGGTTAGAGGGAAGTGATCTGAGCTAACGACTTCGTGCTGAACCGAGGCCGAGAGGCATTGCATACCGCGCAGAAAGACATGATCTAACTTTGCCCAAAAACCACGCGGATCGTCCTTGATGTGAACGTACTCAAAGCCGATTCTAGCTAGCGCATTCCGCATCACGCGAAAATGCGTACGTGTAAAGGTATTGAAGTCCCCGCAAACAATCGCGGGGCCTTGGTGTGTGGGGAGGCTGCTCAACAGATGTTCGATCTCTTCTTGTGCTTTGCCTGCTCGTCTGATGAGGGTGGCATGCATGTTCACCACCATCAAAGATTGATCGTGGTCGGCGATCTTGTGCCAGCTCGCAAAGGAAACCTTTGGTGTATTGAAAATGGGTTCGGAAAACTTGCTTTGGATCCGTAACTTTTTTTCGAGAAAGGGGGCGCGTGAAAGCGTGGCCACACCATCGCGCAATTGGTCACGCCGCGTGTAAGATCCGGCGTGAACAATGTTGAAACCCTGATCGGCGAAGCGATTGAGTGTTTTGCGCGACAAAAGAGCTTCTTGCAGAAGTAGCAACTCCGCCTCAGAAGCTAGTTGTTTGAGGTCGCGGAGGAAGGCGCGTCCGCCGCCACCTTTGCAGATGTTCCACACGGCGATCTTGAATCTCTTTGGCAGTTCTGGAATCGCCGAAGCTCCGGCCATCCACAAGTGCTCTTGGGTGATCGGGTTGATGCGCCACGCCTTGCTCAAGTTCGAAATCATCTGTCCGTAAGAGCGTGGCGGGCGCTTGGATGGCATCATTCCTCTTGATGTGGTTGCGCGAGTCCGTGTTTCTCTAACCGATAACGCAAAGTATGTCGGGAAATACCGAGCAGCTTAGCTGCTTTAGTTTGATTGTTGCGCGAACGTTCGAGAGCTTGCTCAAGAAGGCTGCGTTCCAATGTTTCTAGATTGATTCCTGCGTCCGGTAATTGAAATGTATCACGACCTGACAGTGTCTGAGAAGTTGGCGCTGATCCAGAGCGATCAGCATGCGAAGCGGCATTCGTGGCTGTTGTAGACGAAGTTGCTGGAACAATTGTAGGATTTTCTAAATCATGCCAATCATCCAATTCTAGATGTTCCGGCAGGAGTTCGGTAGGTGAAAACAGCACCAAAGCACGCTGCAAAGCGTTGCTAAGTTCGCGGACGTTACCGGGCCAATCATACTGCGCCATGAATTCGACCGTCGCTGGTACGACCTTTGGTGGTTGCATCTCAAGTTCTTTGGCGTGCTTGCGGATGAGAAATTCTGCCAACGCCTGAATATCTTCTTTGCGTTCTCTGAGAGACGGCAAATTCACGGGCAAGACGTTTAAACGATAGTACAAGTCAGCTCGGAATCGCTGAGCGGAAACTTCGTTCAACAAATGGCGGTTGGTAGCCGCAACGATTCGCGCCGAAAACGCGATGTCTTTCGTGCCGCCAATTCGTTTGAATCTATGGTACTCAAGCGCTCGTAGCAACTTAGCCTGCAACTTCAACGGCAGTTCCCCGACTTCGTCGAGAAAGACAGTACCATTGCGCGCGATTTCAAAAAGACCCAACTTTCTTTCGCGTGCGTCGGTGAACGCGCCCTTTTCATAACCGAAGAGTTCGCTCTCCATGAGGTTTTCGGGGATACTGGCGCAGTTGATTTCGACAAAGGGTTCGTTCTTGCGATCGCTCCACTCGTGCAGGGCACGCGCGGCCAATTCTTTACCTGTACCCGATTCTCCAAGAATCAGGATGGTATTCGCTTTGCTCTGGGCGATTTTGCGCAAGTTTTCACGTACGCGCTTCATGCGGGTGGATTCACCGATGATCTGTACGTCGTCGGAGACCAGCTCGATGCCTTGCATGCGGCTGACTTTGTGACGCAACGTCGAAATTTCAGATGCACGTCGAACCGCCGCCACAAGATCCTTCATGTTGAAGGGCTTTTGGAGGTAATCAAAAGCCCCCAGACGCAATGCCGAAACCGCGGAATCAATGGCGCCATGCGCTGTTACGAGGATGACTGGCACGTTGGGAGCAAGCTTGCGCCAGCGCTGCAGAAGTTCCATACCGTTGCCGTCGGGCAATCTTAAGTCGCAAACAACTACGTCAGCGTTGGCACCCGGAAAACGGTCGAGGGCTTGCCGCACCGAAGCCGCCCTTGTGACTTGTGCGCCGTGCGCCTTGAGCTCTGTTTCCATGCCCCATGCGAGCAGGTCTTCATCGTCGACGATGAAAACGTTGACGTCTTGCAGGTTAACACTGACGGAATCATTCACAGACATGTGCTGAAATCTCCAAAGGACGCAATGACATTAGAAGCTTGGCTTATAGCTTTGATCGACACGAATGGGCAAGTGAAGGGTAAAGCAGGCCCCATTTAGAATGGTTGATGGGCGATATTGCACATGACCGCCATGAAGCTGGGCAATTCGGTGGGCGATCGCAAGTCCGAGGCCCGTACCAGCCTCCTTTGTTGTGTAAAACGGTCGAAACATGGATGTTTGCACATCGTCTGGCACGCCGTTTCCATTGTCATGCACACTCATCTTTATCCAGTCGCCATCGACACTGGCTTCAACCATCACGGCGGGACGGCGATCGTGGGGCACAAACTCAACGGCATTGAGCAGCAAGGCTTGCAGAGCCGAGCCCAGCGCGTTGCGATCCCCATAAACGGTAAGATCTAAGGGTTCGATTACGAGTGTGCAGTCGACCGATGCTTTGGTCAAATCACGTACTCTTGCCAACAAAGGGCTGATCAAATCCAGAACTAGTGTGCTAGTGAAACGAGGATCGGGGCGTGAGCAATAGCCTGTTATCTCGTCGAGATATTCGCCAAGTAACTGAACCCTTTCGCGAATCAAGCGGATCGCTGTATTGGTTTGTTGCTTATCCTCTTCCGATGCAAAGCTCGCTCTGGCGGTGGATCTTTCGAGAATATCAACCGCCGCTTGCACCCCAAACAGCGGATTGCGAAACTTGTCGGAAATGGAGGCGAACCAAGCCGTCAGCCCTCGTTCGGCCACGCTGCTGTCGCTAGGCGTCTTCAGCTCAGTTGTCATCGCGCGAACTTTCACACAGACCTCCACGGCATGATGGTTGCAAATCAAGTGCCAAGGTAAAATCATTGGAATTGTGTAAATTCCTTAGATATTTGTGGCTTATATGCATAGCTTGCTGCTAGAAGCTGTGTGATTTGCAACCAATATGGCATGGTTTCATGCAGAGTGCGTGAGATGACGCGGGTTGCGTTGGGAGTAGGATGGCTGTTTTTGGTGAGTTTGACTTTCAGGCAGTGATCGATGCGGCACCCGATCCTGTGCTTCTGGTGGCGCAAAATGGCAACATTGCCTACGCCAACGTCCAAGCCGAGCGAGTTTTCGGTTACGAGCGACATGAGCTCGCAGGTGCAAATGTCGATCTTTTGGTTCCTCGAGCCCTGCGTCCGTCGCACGCCGATTTGCGTAACGGATATTACAGCCAAGCGAAGGTTCGTCCCATGGGCGTCGGTTTGGAGCTGGCGGGAGAACGGAAGGATGGAAAGTTGTTTCCCGTCGAGATCAGTCTCAGTCCGATAGCCAATGAAAGCGGACGTTGGGTCATGGCCATCGTGCGCGACGTAACCAATTCCAAACTCATCCAAAGACGACTTAAGAAACAGGCAGAAGAACTCCAGCGATCTAATGCTGAACTTGAGCGTTTTGCCTCGGTGGCTTCACATGACTTGCAAGAACCGCTCAAAATGATTGAGCGTCACCTGGTGCTTTTTAAGCGTGAATGCGAAAGTCATGATTGCACATGCAGCGAGCATTATGCAACGGCCTATGTTGGGGTGCGCCGCATGCAGGCTCTCATAGAAGACTTGTTGGCGTATTCACGTGTAGGACGCAAGAATCGTCGCGTGCGCCAAGTGCCTCTGAGCGAAGCTCTGGAGCATGCCATTGCCAATTTGGATGCAACGATTGAAAAGTGTGGTGCGTCTGTGGTGGTTAAGAATGTTCCTGATGTTCCCGTGGACGAAACCGAAATGGTACAGTTGTTTCAAAACTTGATAGGTAACGCGCTCAAGTTCTGTCCTGCCGAACGCAAGCCCGTGGTTGAGATTGAATGCGTGACGCAAACTGATGCGGTCGAAGTGAAGGTTCGTGACAATGGCATCGGCATTGACCCGAAGCATCATGAACGAATCTTTGATGTCTTTCAACGATTGCACCGGCGCGACGAGTTTGAGGGAACTGGTATCGGTCTGGCCATCTGCAAAAAGATCGTTGAGTCAGCCGGCGGCAAAATTGCTCTTCAGTCCGAGGTGGGCAGCGGAGCTACATTCATCGTCACCCTACCGATTGTGGGTGCGGACTTATGAATAAGCAAATCTCATTAGCGAATGCGGGCAAACACATTCTTGTGGTTGATGACAACGTGGCGACGCTGTCGCTATTGAAAAAACTTTTCCAAGAACACCAAGTGGTGGTGACCACGGCGCAAAATGTGCCAGAGGCTTGCGCCCTACTCGCCAGTGGAAAAGAAAAATTCGACCTCGTGCTTAGCGATATTTCCATGCCCGGAGAAACGGGCTTTGATCTTTTGCGATGGATCAAAGGTCAGCCGTTGCTGGATCCTGATATGCCCGTCATTCTGATGACCAGCCAACTTCCCGAGGCCGAGCATCGCATACTTGGATTGCAACTTGGTGCGGTTGATTACGTTGTGCGCCCCATTGAGCTACAAGAATTAGTACTCCGCGTCATGCACGCCATGGAACAGTTTGGTAAAGTTCGGTCACTTGAATTGCAACTCAAAGATTCCGAAGGCTTAGCGCAATTAGGTAGAGTGCTGGCGGCCAACAATCACGAGATGAGAAATCTCGCAGCGGTGATGGTTGCAGGGATGCGCATCCTCAAGTCTTTGCTCGACGCGATGCCCAATCCTTCTCCGGATCTAAACAAATTATTCGCGGCATTGTCTTCCAACGCTGACATGCTGGTTGATGTGACTCGTCTCGGGCGCATGTTTGTGGATGGTAGCGATGTTCAGTTACAAGTAGTGAGTGTGAAAGAAGTTGTGGACGACGTGCTGCAGTTGCTCACGCCCAAGCTCAAGGGGACTTTTGTTGCCAACCGCATCAAAGGCGAGCAGGCCAACATTCGCATTCATTGCCAGCCAACGTTGCTCAAGCAAATCCTGATCAACTTTGTGCTCAACGCGCTAGATGCCATCGCAGACGAAAATCCAGCTGCGGGCGGCAGTCTTTCAGTCAATGTACGACTCGACGATAGCAGGCGAGTAATTCTGTCGGTAACCGACAACGGCATGGGCTTTGCGGAAAAGGGCACGCGGACGGAGTTCGAAGCGTTCAAATCGACCAAGAAGTTGCGTGGAGGCCAAGGCCTCGGGCTTTGGTTTAGTCAGAAGGTCGCTCGTTCCATGCAGTCATTCATCAGTCTGACGTCGCAAGGGCCTAGCTTAGGGGCTACCGCCAGCATTTCGCTTCTCGGTGAGTGAATCTATTGAATCTTGTTGCCCGGCTTGAACTCTTTTAGTTTGACGTAGATGCTGCCAACTTTCACGTCGGCCTTGATCTGAATCAGAACTTTTTCGGGCAAGTCTGACGCCAACCACATCACAACGTCGCCCTTCTGCTGCAAGTCGTTGCCAATGTAAGTTTGTAGTTTGAGTTTCATGGCATTGAATTTTCCGGCGGCGGTTTCGACTGATTCGACTCCGAGCGGCTCCGCTTCAAGCATCCAGTTTTTCTCTGACGTGTAGACTGAAACGTATTCCCTTTTGCCAACTTGGAAGTTGCGTGAGCGAAGTTGGAAGTATGCGCCGATTACGTCAGTGGAAGAACGTTGAAAGTCGTAGTCTTCAATCTTTTCATCGCGTCCTTTGCGTTGGGTGCGTTCGTGCGAGCGGCATTTGGCGTGATCAAATTCGACCCATTTCTTTTGAATGTAACGGGAACCGATCAGCTTTCCTTCATCCTGCTCCATATAGAAACGACGGATGCCGTAGTCGATGGGGCGCGACACGCTAAGCAGCTTGTCCTTCAGCACGAACACGTATTTGTACCAGTCACCGGTTGACGCGTCACCACGTACGACTCTCATCCATTCACCATCGACGAGCATGGGATTGTCGACATCAATGCTTCCGTAACCACCGAGCACGCCCATGTAAAACACTTCATAAACCGCGTGTTCCCCGGGCTGAAACGGAGTGCCTTCGTACGCTGTTTCGCGCGAGTTTATCGGAGATTTGACTTCGGGGATTTTGCAGTTACGATAGTCGTCAGTCTTCGGCACGACGACCGGCTTGCTAGCGGCAACGGATACTGCTGTTGGTTTGAGCGCGGGTGATTGTGTCGCGACTGGTGCGGCTTTTTTCTTTTCTTTGCCTGTCTTCTTTGCGCCGGGGGCGATGGACACCCCTTCGGGCGAAGGGCTAGGAGACGGAGAAGGTTCTGCGGTCAGCGCATCTGACTGGACGGCTATTTCGCCTGAAGGCAAGTCAGCAAGACTCACCAAAGGTCCAGAATTTTCGTCCACGCCCGTTTGGCATGAAAGAAGGATGCACCCTGCGATGAGAGCCAGCGGCAACCGCTTCATGAATTCCTCGGATTCCACTCAGTTGATGTCTTGTATTTTCTCGCAATTATTTGCTGGCGTCACGAGGTTGGGCAAAAAGAGCCGACCGCGGCCGTAAGGGCGCGATTTTGTATCAGGTTCGCGCGGTGGTAATTGGGACTTGCACTTGCGTTTTTATGGACTTGACTAAATCAGCTGCGAAGGGTCAAAAGCGGGCTGCAGTTGAAAGGTGTAACTTTTTGATATTATAGGGGTTTAAAATAATGCCTCAATCATATTGAGAAAACTCCGATGCAAGAAAAGGCGAGTTCATATCGAATCTTGCAGTTCGGGAGTTACGATGCGTTTGCCTTCAATGCAGGTTCTTCTCATGTCTCTTCTCCTTTGGTCTTGTAACCAAAGTGAGAACACCGAATTGCGCAACAAGAAGGGCGATAAGGACGTTGGCCAAGGTGACGGTGAAACAGAAAATCCCGATGATTGGGAAGCGGCGCAGCCCGTTCCCGTTTACCTCCTTGACCCGACCAATCTTGAAAAGGTTCAGGATAATCTGACGACATCGGGAGCCGCGTCTAGTTACCGCCAAGCGGCGAAAGATGATTGCGCTTCAAAAATCAATCCGATGGACACAGCCCTTGGAACTGATGGGTTTCCGAAAAACTATTGCATTGCGTTCAACATCATGACGATGCCTGCGGTAGCAGCGGGTGAAATGAAGTCACTTTTGGCCGCGCTCATTAGCCTGTCCGAAGAGCTGTTCGGTAAAGACGGATTTTTCCCGCAGAATGGATTTAAACCGCCACGTCGCGTGTCGATGTACGAAGTTAATGCCAAGGCCCAAGTAGGCGAGCCGCGCTATGCTGAGATGGTGGTTGTTGACGAAGAAAATTCACTTTATCGCGTCAACCTCTATTCCCCGACTGAAGCAAACAATGTTTTTGAACTGGGAACGTCCATCGAGTTTAAACCATTCAAGGGACAGCCAGAGTTCGGCGAAATCTCTTTAAGCCATTCGTACATCTCGGCTACGAGCTTGTCTCGTAGCTTCATCGAAGCTCGGTACAACACCAAAGACAAAATCTTTGACGCCGACTTCGGCACTTCACCCATCGATAAAGCCATTCCCGCGCATACTCGTTTGCGCTGGAAAGCGGACGAACGTAACCAACTATTTTACATTCAAGGTGGCTACGTTTGGGCGACAGACAAGAAAAATCGACCCACAACCGGTTCGTACCGTGCGCCTCATTTCTATTCCAATTATTTCGGCGACGTCGTGGCATTTTCCTCCGTTACTGCGGATTCCCAAACGGCAGAAACAGTCCAGCGACAAGCTTTCATTCCCGCAGTTGACAACAAAGCGTTATCGAATTTGAAGCTGGGCAACGACATTTGGCTACCTTCGCAGGCTGGCTACACCTCAGAAGTTATGCGCTATCTCGTCGAACTATTACGCGCGCCAACCGTGAATTCGCAGTGTACGCAACTTAAGACACTATTCACCAATGCGCTGAATTCATCCAATCCGTCGATTGCGACTCCGGCGGAATTTGCGGACTTGCCTGATAATGTTTGTAACACCAATACCGCGGCAACAGACACTCAGGTCGAAGATTTGCTTAAGGCCATGTGCACTCGTAAAGGCGTGAATCTAGTTCTGCGCGTTCGCGTCAATGATGGCACGAATACGACCGAGGAAGAACGAACCGTCAGTCTTTGTGCGAAGTTGAACGAAGGATTGTTCTTACGGAATGATCAGTACATCTTCATTAAGACATCGGGTACGACACGCTACAGAACTCCCTATACAGGAGATCAGTATGTCAGCGAAAAACAACTCACAGCCGACTTGCTGGAAGTTGAAGCACCGACGCCTGTATATCGTGACTTGGCTGAAAAACTGTCTTTGGAAGGCATGGTGGATCTGACGGGAATTGCCGACAAAGTGTGGGATCCAGTAAAACAAGAGAACGATTCGTACTTTAGCAAAGTTTTGAAGTCAGCAAGGTAGTATGATTGAAGGAGGCACCGCATGGAAGCGGCCAAGAATAGCCACAGCAGCAGGGGATCTTCGTCAGGGCTGAAGATTCGCTTTGATTGGATAAATCTGAAGGCGGTTACCAACCACAAATTCTTTCTGCTTGGCTTAATTACGTTTGTGATGACCGTGAGTTCTCTGCTCATCGTGCCGACGGAGTTTGGTTCATACCTAAATCAATACTTGTTCCGAAATCCAACGTACAAATATTTGCAGTCAAACGGTGCTTTGCAAAAGCTTGATCGTCGTATTCGGCTGGTCACTGTCGAAGATAACAGCTTGCAATTCTTGGGACGCTTCCCAACGTTTTCAGAATGGCAAACGATCGCCGATAAGCTGTTTGAAATTGGGGTAGAAAAGATTTTCTTGGTTTCGTCGGTTAGTTTGAGCAGCGAAGACGGAGACAAAACACGCTTCAAAAATCCCGGTAAGTTCTATGCCGGTATGGCGATACTTCCTAACGGTCAAAAGAACGCTCGTGCGCTCCAGTTTGCGAAGCTTCCACAAAAGTTATTCGTCGATGCCCCTAGTTCTGAGACGCGAGCATTCACAAAATCTCATCAAGGCATCATGCAGCACAACGGAGACTTTTCTCTGTTTGAGCAGGTAGGTCACACCAATTCGTCCGACTATGATACTTTCGAATTGGGGCGGTCCATCGAGGGCGACAAATTCATACCCAGCATTGCTTTTTCCGTCTTGAACAATTTGAGATGGGAAAATGGTCATTTGACCAGCGATGAGTACGACATTCCCATGCCGCACGATCAGAGGTTCTATGTCGACTACATGGATCCAGTGAGCGCAATGAATTCCACCGTACCCATTGGCAAGTTCTTCGATCGTTTGACGAACTACAAAAACATCAAATTTGAATCATCCATTTTGGATAAATTTGACGGTGCCAAATATGTGGTGTTCGTTCGCGAAGCATATCTAGGTACACGCTTTACGGAGACACCAGTTGGAAATCTGCCGAATTACATGATGTTGGTTAGTAATATCAACTCAGTGCTAAACAAACATCTGATGCATAGCCCTCATTCGGATGTTTTCTACGTCCTGCCTACGTTATTGGTATTCATTCTCTTGCTCTCTCAACGACGCAATTGGATCGCCATCCATTTATCATTTTTGGCGGTTGCGTGCTCCTTTGCTGGATGCGTTTGGTTAATGTTGACGAAGGGGTGGATGCTTCCCGCTGCAACCATTTTTGTCGTTGGCATCATTGGTTGGGCAACCCGCGTTGCCTACTTCACGGCTGTAGTAATCAATCAAAAGAAGCTCCTCCACGCAGATCTCGAGATGGGGCGAAGCGTGCAGAATCTATTTTTGCAGCGCTCCGTTTCCGGTACCTTGAATGGTTGGGAGTTTAAGTTCCATTTCAAGCCGTATGGCGCGATGTCCGGTGACTGGATTCAGACCTATCGTAGCCCTGAAGGTAGCGCCAATCCAATTGCAGTATTTGCCATCGGTGACGTCGTAGGCAAGGGGCCTAGTGCAGCTCTAAACACCGCCGTTATCGCTGGCGTTTGGAATCATTTCTCCGAGCTCTGGGACCGTGGCGAGTTTTCCATGGAAGAATTTGTGAGACAGCTCAACCGCGTCATCAAGCAAACGTTCCACTCTAACCAAAACACAACATTGTCCATTGCAGCTGCGATCGGAAACGAATTGCACATTGCATCGTGCGGTGCGCCTTCATGGATTAAGGTTCAACCCGGCACCGCTGCCAGCAACGTGCGCAGTACGCCGTATGACCCGATTGGTATGCAGTCGTCGGATACCTTGGTTCGTTCCGTAGTTGTGAACCCGGGAGAAGGTGATATCTTTGTCGCCCATACGGACGGGGTCATGGAAGGCAGCAAGATTCGCAAGCAATTTCTCAAAACCGTGCCAAGTCTCAGGGCCGACTCCACCAATGAAATGTTTGATGGAATCATAAAACTCGCTTCAGAAATTGGCGCAGGTGAAGTCTTGCCCGATGACGTTACGATGATTTTGATTCGCCGTGTTCCGAGCTCGGACACCCAACCGGCACCCGTCTTGCCGTTCAAAAAAGTCGCCTAACGAGCGACTACTATTACCGACGTGTTGTGATAGACTAGGGGAAACTGCCTAGGAATTTGGTAATGGGCGTGCCGTCCTTGTTCAATCCCGCGTATTCGTTGTCACAAGCCGAAATCGAGTCCTTTCGCGTAAATGGTTTTGTGGTCATCAAGGGCGTGTTTGATCGCCACGAAATTTCCGAGCTCATTGCGGCTTGCGATGAACTTACAAAGATGGCTGCAGGACGTGATGAGGACTTCTATATGGGTGCGTGCTACTTCAATATGCACCGTGACTGCAATCCCTTTGATGCCTCTGTAAATGCGCATAAAGTGGTGCAGGGTGAGTTGCGACGCGTGACGTACCCTTACCTAGTCAACCAAACCATCAACTACTATCGAACGCAGACCAAGTTGATGCAAGCGGTTCAGTCGTTGCTCGGTCCAAATGTTGTGCAGATTGTTAATCAGATTAACTTCAACCCACCGCAACGAGGAACGGGTTGGGGCTGGCATCAAGACTATCGCTTTCGTCGTCCTACCATCAACGACATGAACGTTAACTACGTACAAACGCTGACAGCACTGGAGCGAGCGGGCAGTTTCAACGGCGGCCTGAGGTTAATACCCGAATCTCACAGATTAGGTGGCTTTAAGCTCGATCAGGAGCAGGACAAGGCTGAAACATACTTTGACGCGAAGTCTGCCGTAACGCCCGAATTGGAAGCGGGTGACATCGTGATGTTTGGTCCGTATATGATTCACGGATCGACTCCTAATCGCAGCGATTTGCAGCGACGCGTGTTCATCAACGGTTTTGCCAACGCCGATCAATGCGATCACGGCTTGCCCGTACTGAGCGGCGGTGTTGTGATCAAAAGTACACCGGGCCTCATGGAATACGAGCAGCAAACTGAGAAGTTGCCGCTCGCTTCGAAGTACTAATTTTTTTTGTTTCTCTAATTATTCTTCGTCTTTACCGTTGCCATTTCCCTTGCCGCTGTTTCCGTTATTTTCGCCATCTTGGTTATTGTTTCCATTTCCGTTACCACCGGCATTGCCATTACCGTTGCCATTACCGTTGCCGTTGCTATTAGCGGCGGGCGGCGGCGGTGGGTTGCTAAAAGTTAGCGTGGACTGTTCGGTGACGAAGGTGACGCCGTAGCGGTCGGTATACTCAACTTTGAAGAATAGCCCTCGTCCAAACTGTGAGCGAGTAAATTCGGGGAGCGTCAGTGTGGCTGAACCACTGGCGAGATTGTCCGTGATTTGTTCTTCGTACCAGTTGTCCGACCCAATTTGCTTGTAGGAAAAGACCATTTCTTCGATTTCGTTGCGGGATAGCTCACCGATGAGCATAGCCAGCTCAGAAGCATTGTCGGTCTTGCGGTGCAGCGGTACACCATTTTTGTCTTTCGACGCAATAGCCATGAGCTTGGCATCGTTGCCCTTGATCATCAGAGTGGCAATGGTCGCGCCGACGCGTAGTTTATCCTTCAAAATGGCAGCTTCTACAGCGCCGTCTTGCCCAGCGGCAGAATTCGGTTCGCCATCCGAAATGAAGTAAACTTCTCGTACGGAACCTTCACGTGCATCTGAAAGGAGATCGATCGCTAGTTTCAACCCCGATTGGTAGTTGGTTCCACCACTGTTTTTACAGAGGGAAGCGGATGATGCGATACTTGAAGCGAGAAACTGCGTCGTATCCATCATTGCGCCCGATGATATCGCTGTATCATTGAAGATGACGCCACCAATGCGGATGTTCTCTGGCTTATCAAAACTACTTACAATGTTTTGGATTGCACTTAAGCGACCGCATTTGGTGCCATTCTTCGGATCGTTGTCTTTCATCGATCCCGATGTATCGACAATAAAAACAATGTCGCGCTTGGTTTCGCCAACGGTACAATGCTGGCGATTGATGGTGAGTTTGATGCGATCGGCCGGGTTGGCGGCTACGCGGTGACTACCTGCGCCGTTCAAATCAGACGAACCCGCGAGCGCAGCGTCGGTTTGCGCGGCGTTGACGCTACCAGTGCATGGCCAATTCCACGTCAAAGCAAAGCTCTTAGGCTCATCGACAACGGGTGCCGGCACAGGTGTGGCAGGTGGCTCAGGTTCGTAAACTATGTCTTGGCTTTGTGGTTCTGGTGGCGCGGCATTATTGAAGTCGGATTCGTTGCCGCAAGCGACCACCAACAAAAGCACGGCAACGCCATGCAGTACGGGAATTTGTTTGCGTCGTGTGATCATAGTTTGTCTCTCTAATTTGATGTTCTAGTGACGCTCATCTTCCGCATGGGGAAGACGATTCGCCTGTGGGGGTTCTCGGATGAAATTGGGATAAATTAATAACAAATATTAAAGAGCAATAAAAACGAGCGCTTACAAAGTGCCAATATTGGATCTCAGGAAAGAATGTTCTGCCTCTCAATGGCATTTCAATGCGCTAAGTTACTGAAACGTCTTGGCGACTATGCAGTTTCGTTTTTGCTCGGCAAGTGTCACAATGATTCCGGAATCTTACTTTGTTTCGTGATGCGGAGAATGAATGCGGAAGTCTTACCTTGGGTTGTTGTTGGTCTTTCTAGGCGCCGTGGGTTTGGATCAAGTTTCAAAATTTCATGCACACCATACGCTCATGACTTGGGAGAGCCCCGACAGCGTGAAGCTATATACCGGACGCTCGGTGCCGGTCGGCTCAATCGGCAGTCGTGACGATGATGGCGCGACTCCCTTCAACATTAATTTTTCCATCACCTATTCGCGCAACACCGGCGCCGCATTTTCCATGCTTGCAGATCTTGATGATCGCATACGTATTCCTTTCTTTTACGCCGTGACACTGATTGCGGTGATCGCGATTTTTTTCTTTTTTCGCGGGACACCAGTCGATCAGCGCTTCACGCGCTTCGGTTTGATCTTGGTATTGTCCGGTGCCATCGGGAATTTTCTCGATCGCACCCATTGGGGTTTTGTCGTCGATTTTTTCGATGTGGATTGGAACATCTTAGGTTGGCGGCATAACTTTGCCGTCTTCAATGTAGCAGATGTGTGTATCAATATTGGCGTCGGCTGTTACATCGTTGACCTGATCATTCAGTCGCGCAAAGCAAAGCAGAAGCAAGCTGCTGATCCAGCTGTCGCTGTTGAAAAGAAAGCCGACGGCGCATGCTGCAGCTAGTGGTAGGCGCGCTTTCGTTAGCCGGAAACGCGACGCTTATCCGGTAAAAGATGCTTTAAGCGGAAAAGTCCCCAAGGGCCGACAAACGCCAACAAACTAACCACTCGCCAATGCCAGTCTAGTGGTGACGCCCACTGTACTAAGGCCCCTAAGCAAAGAGTAAAGATGAGTGCTCGTTTTAATTCCGTGCGCGGAAAAGACTGCAGTTGACGCATTGCTATGACAAAAACAACGGCTGCACAGAAAAATCTGGCACCGACCGTGACCATAGCCATCGATACAATATTTTGGACCAAGCCCGTCGAGAACAACGCCGCGATGATAGCGATGCCAACGAACAAGGCAGCGGATACGTATCTTGTGAGGCCGTTCACATACAACACTTGCTGGACGCAAACCAAGTAGATGCCGTGAGCAATCACTAAAGTGGAAAGCGTGCGTAATACTGAAATGGCTTCAACATCCGCGGTTCCGTAAATCAATGCATAGATTACATCGGCAAAGAGAAAAATGGCTGCAGCAAGGCAAACCGTCAGAAGCACCACAGCCTCAACGGCAAGTGAAAAGTGTTTTCGATTTGCTTCTACAGACGATTGACCGAGTGTTTCGGAATAAAAGACGTTACTGATCATGATAACGAAGGGCATGGCACTTTGGACTAGGCGACAGGAAGATGCATAGCGCCCCATTTCCGCCATGCCAAACAACCTTTCGAGAATGAGGATATCCATGCGGTCGAGCAGTAAGAACAGAACAATCGGTCCAATGAACGGCCATGATTGGGTCGCAAACTGCCGCATCTGGGTGAAGTTGGTGCGACGCGGCGGGCATGAACGCAATCCCGCCACGAGGGAAAATAGGGAAACAACGCTGTTAGCCATAACCGCAAACAAGGGTACGAGGCTTCCGTCGTCTGGTGTATGGACAAACCACCACATACCGCAGAGATTCAGCAGCTTGCCCACGATGGCCGCGTGATTCAAAAGGACGAGTCTCTTTTCGACCATTAGCAATGGTGAAAGATCTAACGATGAACTAATTGCTCCGATTACGAGAATCCACGCAGAGTGCTCGGGTAGCGCTACCAAAGGACTAAACAAGCAAAGAGACACGACAAGAGCATGCGAGATTTTTATGAGAAGAAAAGTTGTGAGTGCCGCCCCCATTTTTGCGGGGTTATCTGAGAAACGGGCAAGGGCCACGGCTGCATAGTTTTGATAGCCGAGGATTACGGCCAAGTTGGCAAAATCCACCAGAGTAAGAATGTATTGACCATAACCAAACGATTCCACGCCCACACGGCTCATGGCCAAATGCAGCACCAAGAACGGTACAATCTTGTTAACGACCTCGGTGACAAGGCCGCTTAAAATCGCCGTTCCGATGCGCCGACGGGCAAGCAACTCTTACCCTTTATTGCGAACGGGCGCGCCCAAAATGGTACGACCGGCAATGTAAGGTTGCAGTGCTTTCGGCACGTTGATGGTGCCGTCTTCATTCTGATGATTTTCCAGAAGCGGGATCAAAATGCGAGGACTGGCGATCGCTGTGTTATTGAGCGTGTAACACGTTTGCATGTCGCCGTTCTTATTTTTGTAACGAATTTCCAGTCGACGAGCCTGAAAGTCGTGGAACGTTGAACAGCTGTGTGTTTCGGCGTAATTGTTGCGGGATGGCATCCATGTTTCAATATCATGCTTACGAATCTGTCCTTGGCCGAGATCTCCAGTACAAACGTAAACTACACGGTACGGCAGTTCAAAGGCCTCGAGGATTTCTTCGGCATTGCGCACCAGTTCAGAGTGTAACTGTTCAGAGAGGGCAGCATCTGCTGGCGCAATGATCACCTGTTCAACCTTTTGGAATTGGTGCACGCGGTACAGTCCTGACGTATCTTTACCGTAAGTGCCAGCTTCACGGCGGAAGCATCCACTTTGGGCAAAGGATCGAAAAGGGAGGTCCGATTCCTTGAGAATCTCTTTCCAATAGTAGCTAGTGAGAGAAACTTCAGCGGTTCCAACCAGCGCGAGTTCGTCCTTTTCGATGTAGAATGCCTGTTCACGTCCGGTGGGGAAGTATCCCGTACCCGTCATGCAGTCTTCTTTTACCAAAACAGGTATGCTCATCGGCGTGTAGCCCTTGGCAGCGAGCTTATCCACGGTGAAGCGCAAAACGGCGTGTTCAAGCAGTGCTAAATCGCCTCGCAAAATGTAACTGCGAGAACCCGCGATTTTTACACCGCGTTCTGTATCTAGGATACCTTGCAAACGTCCTAGTTCCGCATGGTCCAAGGGTTTGAAGTTAAACGTCCGCGGCGTTCCCCACTTTTTCACTTCTACGTTTTCAGAATCATCTTTGCCGACAGGGACGTCCGCGCGAGCGGGGTTAGGCACAAGCAACATTTCCTGCCGCAGCGCTTCTTTCATTGCTGAGACGGATGGTTCGAGCTGTTCCATCTTTCCTTTGATGGCTGACACTTCCGCTTTCAAACGCTCACGAGTCGCAGGGTCCGCAGAAGCAATCTCTTTTGAAATGCGGTTACGGTCAGCTTGGAATTTTTCCAATTCCGTTTGCTTCGTCCGAAGCTCTTGGTCGAGAGAAAGAAGCTTCTCAAGATCCAGCCGAATGTTTTTGTGTTTGGCTCCAAGTTCGATGGCGGCGCGGTTTTCGCGGATGAATCGAATATCTAGCATGGCGGTGAGCGAGCTCCTCAACTTCAAATGGAAATAGTGCTAATGATAGTACATAATTGGCAAACATTCATGCGCAAACATTAAAAGGTCTTTGACAATGAAGAACGTACTTGTTGGTTGGTTGATGTTATCATTCGTCGCCGTCTCCAGCTCTGCTTTCGGGCAAGATGAAGTGACTGATTATGAAGGTGGCGGAGCCAAACCTTCCCCAAAGTCCCAATCCGTACCAGCAGAAGTTGAGGCTCCCGCGCCCAAGGCGGTCGAAGTTCCAGCAAAGTCTCCCGTTGAAGCGGCGCCCACGCCAAAAGAGGCGGAAGTCAGCAAACCGAAGTACCGCGGAGTTATCGATGGCGCGTCCATAAACTACGAAGGTGATAAGAACATTCCAGACGCCTTCCGTTTGCGAAAGAAGTTCGACAAGCCTCGTTCCCGCTTTTGGCCAGTTCTCGGCAGTTTCTTTCTGCCCGGCTTAGATCAATGGATCGAAGGCCAGCATCCCTACGGTCCGATGTACACCGGCGTGTCCGTTCTCGGGAATTTGTACGCAGCGGCAAACTTAGAAACGGATGCTTCCACCGAAGAACAAGAAGGTTACCGCCAACCGAACGAAAAAGAACGCCGCGTCATGTGGGGCTCACAGATTTATCAAACAGCTGGTAGTATCAGTGCCTATCACGCCTTTCGTACCGCCATGTGGTCGCGAAAGCAACTCATGGGCAAATACAATTTTGTGTCGAAACAAGAATCCATTTACGACGTCGTGATGTCGCCCTTTCAGTTTCAGTACCTCACGCAGCCGGGAGTTTTTGTGCCTCTGCTCATCGGCGGCGGTTTGTACTTTTTGCAGATGGAATTAGCGAAAGAAGACGAGAACATCAAAATTGATGGATTGGGCGGTTCCGATTTGTTTTACACGGGAGCCATCAGCTACAACGCGGGCGTCGGTGAAGAGGCGATGTTTCGTGGCTGGTTGTTGCCAGAATTTCGTGAAATGACAGGAAGTGATTTTTGGAGTAATGCAATCACCACGACTATTTTTGCAGCAGCGCATTTGAATACTGTTTCGATTCCCATCCCGCAGTTTGCGCTCGGTTGGTACTTGGGTGTAAGAGCTCAGCGTGACGGGTATTCGATCAGCAAGGCAGCGTTCATTCATACGTGGTGGGATGTTTTGGCGTTTTTGGCGGTCTATCAGATTACGCAGGAAGACAACAAGACTGCGGAAATTAAGAAGCCGTTGCCGGCGTTTCGCTTCCCCGGCTTCGAGTATTCCTTTTAAACTGGTCCTTATTTGTGGATATGAGGCTTCACGCTCGGCGAAGCCTTATTTTTTCCTGAAATCATTGACCATTTTCCCGAGTTTTCCTCAATACAATTGAATGAGTGCCCCAAGCACACATGAAGGGACCAGTTCTAGGGGGAAAATTCCGTTGCATAGGTGTGCATTATGATGGCAGTAAGCTCCCACACAAGCAGCTGACCCGTGTCGAGCTGGCACTAAGTACTCTTGGAAAAACAATGACTGAAACAGGCGCAACCCCATCCGCAAAACCCACATTGCCGGGACTCCCGATCATGGGTGCACCCATCGTGTTAGCGCCATTGGCGGGTGTGTCGGATCAACCTTTTCGGCGCATAAACTCCGCCATGGGGGCCGACTTAACTTATGTTGAGATGCTTTCGGCCGTAGCTCTTACTTTCAACAGTAAACAGACCTTTGCCATGCTCGACCGCCATTCCGAAGAAGGTCTAGTTGGTGTGCAGGTTACCGGTCGTAATGAAGATGAAACGGCCCGTGCCATTGAAATTTTGGACAAGCATCCTTACGACACCATCGACATCAACATGGGTTGCCCCGTCCAGAAGGTCGTCAAGTCGGGCTGCGGCAGTGCCATCCTGAAAGATCCCGAGCGTGTACGTCGCACGGTGCGTATGGCGCGTGCTGCAACGGGTAAGCCTCTTTCGGTTAAGATCCGTGTTGGGTGGGACCATTCATCTAAGACTTGTATTGAAGTTGCGCAAGCCGCCGCTTCTGAAGGTGCCGACTGGCTTACTATTCACGGTCGTACGCGGTCTGATGATTATAGTAGACCTGTGGATTTGAATTGGATCCGAGCGGTGAAGAACGCGGTCACTATTCCTGTGCTGGGCAACGGTAACATCTTTAGTCTTACAGATGCTGAGAGCATGATGGCGAAGACTGGCGTTGACGGCGTGATGGTATCGCGCGGGGCGTTGGGCAATCCATGGGTGTTTGCTGAAATCAAAGGCCGGAAGACTGGGATTGATATTGATGAATGGGAATCAACCATTCTTCAGCACTTACAATGGCAAGAGGATGCATACGGCGACAAAGCTGCCTCAGCTATTCGCATGCGCAAAAATTTGCTTTGGTATTGCCGCGGATGGGTTGGCGGTCGTGCGGTTCGCGAATCCATTAATCATGCAGAGAGTTTGCGTGATGCGGTAGCTATCATTCGACAATTTTCCCAAGAAATCCGCGGGTCTGACTGCCGGATGAGGGCTCCCGTTGCGCGGTCGGCGGACGACCAGCAATTCAATTGGGATCCTAAATTTGACATGAGTCGTGAGCTTGACCGAGGCGTGGGGCACGAGGGGCTTGCGGATTAGTCCGAACTTGTCAGATCAGTTTTCTTAAGCAAAATCGATATTTGCGCTTTATGAAATCTTTCATAACTTTTAATGTCATTTTGACGCATGATTATTGGTAATTCTCTTAAAATCAAATTGACAATTTTATAAAAATCATTTAGAACCATTTTGTTTTCCGAACATAGGACGTTAGTCCAAAATATCACTCTCTTTAGAGGAGCGAGCCCATGCGGTTCAATAAGACACTCGGAATGTTGGCAGTTTTGGCAGGTTTCAACACAGTCGCGCAAGCAGAAGAGCAAGTTGCAGCTGAAAAGAAGGCACCAACCATGGAAACATTGGTTAAGCCGACCAGCGCAAATCTTCAGTACCGTCAGTACTTCAATACCATCAATCAAGGTGACGATGTTTCTCGCGTCACGTCGTTGAACCAAGCTCGCGCAAACTTGGGCTTTGGACTTTTGAACGACAAGATCAACTCCACAGTTATCTTGGCGGCAAACCGCAATGCAAATGAAGCGAAAGTTTCTCAGCGTCGCCCACAAATCATCAGCACCATGAGCGTTGCATCAAAAGGTGCCAATGCGTTGGACGCATACCTAGACTTGTATTTGCCACAGGCCGGCAAGGGCGGAACCGAAGGTCATATCGGCCTTGAGCACACGATCAATTCCACACTAACCGAAGGTTCTCTTGGCAAGTTGGATTTGGCAGTAACGGCAGATTACGACGCAATCTTTAACAGCCGTAAAGAAGACGGCGTCTACACAAACCCAGAAGCTGCAAAGAGCATCGGTTTGACAGAAGTTGAAGGCAAAGAAGGCCAGTTCAAGGGTGAAAAGTCTGACCCATCTTTGGAAGCAGACGTAGAAGCACTTGTTAAGTACACACCAAAGGCGCTTTCCGCTTTGACCGTTGGTGCAGGTATCGAATACGACCGTATGTGGGATCCAACATACACAGTTAATGAAGATGGCACGACGTCCATGACGTACGCACCAAGCGTTTTGACCTTCAACCGCTTGGCAGTATCCTACAAGATGAACGACACCGTTTCCTTGAAGAACGAAACGTTCCACACCTTCAACGGCCTGTACGCAAGCCGCTTGAATGGCCAAGCTGGTCCTTTCGGCCGCGTGTTTAACTATACGACACTAAGCTACACAATGTTCTAATTGATCTAACGATCGATTCGAGAAAAAGCCGAGGTGAAAACCTCGGCTTTTTTGTTTTCAGTTCGTGCCAGCGGTGCGCAGCCTATGCTGGAATGGCGAACGGCTAACGTTATAACGCAGGGCTCACACTGCAATCAGGTAAACGCACGATGTGCGCGCGCACGGTGTGCTGGGGGAAAATCGATGCTACAGCTGTGCGATACGCTTCTAGTTGTCCTCTGTATTGTTCGAGGAGTACGGTCGGTTCAGCTGTCGAATACTTGTAATCGTAGATCTCAGCCTCATTATTGCGAATCACTAATAAATCAATAAATCCACGTACGAGATCGTTGTCTTGCCTGAAAATAAATTCGCGCTCCGGCAGGATTTCGGTACCTTTGGGGGCGACTTTCAAATGGTTAAGTAAAGCGGCGCCCGTGCATTGGGCAACCTCGTTGCGCAAGCGAGCGTGCAATTGCTCGCGACTCATGGTTGCATCAGCCGGCCATGGTCGTGAGCCGACGAGTTTTTCAAACTCAGCGACAATATCGAAGGGCTCGTTCTTCAAGAATAACTCGACGCAGCGATGAAAGGCCGTCCCGACATGCGTGACGAACGGAACGACCGTGTCTGACTCAACGCGGGCAGGCGTAGCCTTTACCGAGGTCAATGCGTGCGGCCTGACGGTATTGATGCCCCAACGTAGGGCAGGAATCGGATTCTGCGCGTAAGTGTCTGCGGGCTTCGAGCCCTCTGAACGCGCAATAGCAAGGGAACCTGCTTTCACAACATGCATGGAAAATTCACCAAACGCGGCGGCATTGGCGCCGAGTTGCGAAGCAGCATGCTGAATTTGCGCAAGAAAATCGACCGAAGGCGGAACATCTTCTTTGGGTTGGGCTTTTAGTGAACCTGTGCAGATTAGTGTGTGTTTTGCGCGAGTAAGAGCCACATACAAGACGCGCAATTCTTCGGCGGCTTGCTCGTCTTGTTGGGTTTGTAGGCGGTCTTCGAAAGCTTGGTAGCGTTTGGGCCGATCATTTGCTTTGCCTAGGTATTGGAGCATGAATTCGGCGTTGGTCTCATCGCGGTATTTGAGCCAATAGCGGTCCTCTCCTCCCCATTCCTTCGCTAAACCGCAGACGAAGACTATGGGGAATTCGAGACCTTTCGATTTGTGAATGGTCATCATGCGCACGGCACCACTCGCCAATGGTGTCTTGGGCGAAAGACTTTCGTGCTTTGAAAGCGCGCGAATTTCGCAACAGATCTGCCAAACGTTTACTTGGCCATTGCGTTCGAACTCCCGAACGAGATCGATCAGGGTGTCAAACCGAATGGAGCTATCTTCAACGGCAGCTTCATTGGCGCCGCTCGTGGTGAGCTGGTGCATAAATCTTTGCTGGTCGCGAATCTTGATCAGTGCCGCGGCAGGCGAATTTGTGGCAAATAACTCGCGCCATGCATGCAGCCGATTTTGAACGTCCGCAAAACCTGCTGAACTGAGCTGCGGTAGCATCTTTTCGGCTGCGAGCGAACCCAAGCGATCAGCCAACGCTGAAAGTGTTTCGGCTGAGTTCTCCATGAAAGGAGAGCGTAACAACGTGAGTAGTGCGGTGGAATCGTCCGGCCTTGCGATCCATTCAAGCATGGCCAGCGCATCACGGATCGTCGGATGCTCAAAAAAGTTTGCGTCATCTTCTGATGCCGATGAAATGCCAAGTTCAGCGAGATTTTTTTGAATCAAATCTTTGTGAGACTTGTTTCTGTAGAGGATGGCAATGTCTTCGGGGCGCGTGTGGCGCTCTGACGTGTCGGCAATAAGTGAAGCCACGCGCTGGGCGACCAAACGAGCTTCCTGTTCGAGTCCTGTTTCGGTGATGACCTCATTTTCGACTTTGTCATAGAGTGGGTCATAGACTTCGATGTGAGCAAAAGATCCACCGACCGGTGTTCCATCGGGTCGTTTGGCGGCGCGGTGATTGGGGAAGCCGGCAATGTTCGGATGGAAAACCTGATTAACTAAGTCGAGGATCAAAGGAGCCGTACGGTAACTCTCGCTGAGCTCGCAAGCGGCCCCTTCGTGTTGGACGATGAAGTTCTTTGCCGCTGCGATGAGAGCCGGCTCCGCCTCCCTGAAGCCGTAAATGGACTGCTTCGGATCACCGACGATAAAAACGGTCGGGCGAATCGCCGCATGACTTTGCAAACCTGTACCCGCTAGCATTTCATTGCTGAGCGAGCGGAAGAGAGCCCATTGCAGTGGGCTGGTATCTTGGAATTCATCCAGTAACAGGTGTTGTAACCCTTGCAGTATCGAGAATTGTACCGACTGATCAGGGGAACCAAAGAACACTGAACATGTCGCTTTCAATAAATCGGAAAATTCTAGAATTCCTTGCTGTTGTTTACGTTGTGCCAAACGATCTTGCCAATCGCGATACGCTTGCAGCATGAAAGAAGCGCGAGCATTGATGAGTTCGACGCGCGATACGTTGAAGTGATAAAGCAGCCATGGATCAATGCGCGAAATTTGATCGGCGTATTTGGCGCGTTTTGCGCCCTTGATGTACACGCCTGAAATGGCGCGTTCCTTGGTGAATAGCTTAGATTGGAGTACGTCGTGTAAATCATTGTTGGACAAGGAGTCCAGCAAATGGTCGCGCACCGATTCATTTACATCGTTTGCTAACGTCTTCAAATCCTCACGGACATCATCTAGCGACGGGCCACACAGCGGAGGTTCGGGCAAGGGAATTGGAATGAGTGCTGGGCGACCGGACTGGGCACGCTGCCACACAATCCCGTCATGCGCCTTAAGGGCAGACAGCTGGCCCCGAAAGGCATTCAAGCCGACTTCTTGCAAGAACGCGCTGGAGTGATCTTCGGCGTTCCAATGCGCGTATTGATCGCGCAGTAGTTCGCCAAAGGTCTCTTGCGAGAGTTGTTCCAGGTCCAATGGATTTCCCAAATCGAGCGACGGGGCATTGGTCGTATCCACTTGCACGGGGTAACGCCGCAACCAGTCGTAGAGCACGCTATCGATGGTGGAAATGCGTAGTCGCGAGGCCGCGGCGAGGATTATGCGCGATGTTTCTTGTGCTGAGCGAATGGTCGACGCTTGCTTCGCTTGCTGATGCCAATGGCGCATGTTGCATTCAAATTCTTCCGCCATGACCCGGTTCGAGCTAAGTTCCGCTGCGTCCTTAAGGATGCGGTGGCGCATCTCTGCGGCCGCCTTACGGGTAAACGTGATCGTTAAAATCTTCGCGGGATCAGAACCTGCGGCGACGAGCGCGAGGAAGCGGCGACTTAACTGGTAGGTCTTACCGCTGCCTGCTGATGCGATTACTGCCACGGAACGATATGGGTTTTGCGGATGTTGCTCAGGTAGAGGAAGCATCGAAATCCCCCTTTCTTTCCCGCCATGACTCCACAGGAGTTGTGTCTTGGCTGTGGGCTTGATCGTCTTTGCGGCAAATACCGGCAAATGTACAAAAGCCGCAAGCGCTCGGATCCGGAAGGAATCCAGACGCTTCTTTGATTTGACGCAAACGCCATTCGGCGTGGGCCTGCACGGCGTTCCATGATCGGGATTGGGATATGGGGGTTTTGCCTAAAAGACTCTTCGGGCAAGAGGTCTGACCATCGTCGCAACTTCCTTCCGTGAACTCGGCGGCGATGATGCTCCAATAGCCACTGACCAATGGCTTGGGCACATAGGTCCGCAAAGCTTCCATGTATGTGGGCAATTGCACTACTAATCCTTTGGCAACCTCTGTGCGGTTAGCTGTCGTGTTTCGCTTGTAGTCGGTGACCAATGTGAATCCGTCCTCAACGTCGATGCTGTCTATGCGCCCCGACAGCCGGACCTGCTCGCCCGCAAGGGTTACAACGGGAAATTTTCCACCCTGTTGCAAGGAGAATTCTTTGCGATGCTGGCTCGTCGGTCGGGCGGCGGTCGCCGGAAGATTAATTAGCACGTGGTCGATAAACTTCGGCCACGAATAATGCTTGAGATGCATGACGATTGGTAAGAGTGCGGTGGATTTGGGAGCAAAATGATCGGTCAAGAAAAGTAGCTTTTCGTGTGCGGTGCTTTTGAATTCTTCTGCGTCCAAAGCGCGATCGGGCCATTGAGGTTCGTTGGGAAATTGGTTATTGCGAAAAAATGCGCAGAGAATCTCATGCATCCATTCGCCTTCTGCCGCGGCGTCTAGTTCACGTTCTTCAAAATCGTAGGAGCGAACACCAAGTTTGTTCAATGCGAATTTGAACGGGCAATCAAGCAAGCTTTGCAATGACGAGGCCGAGAGTTCACGCATATGCAAACGTGCGTCTTCCGTCGCGATGGCCATCTTTTGCAAGCGGCTGGATTTTCTAGATTCACTTTTCGTAAAACTACGATGGTGGTGTTGGAATGAACCTTGTTTGGTCGCTACCAACTGTTCGAGAATAGTTGCGGGGAAACGTTCTTCGCCGGTAGTTGTTCGGCTGTACGACATGCGCAACCCGGGCAATCGTTGTCGCAACAAGCCAAAGTTCTGCAATTGCATTTGCTCGATACGCGCCCATCCGGCAAGGCCCAGCAGCCGCTTGGTGTAGTCATCGATCAAGGTGTCTTGCGGTGGGCGCTGAGGTAAAAAATCGTCCGTGCATCCTAGCAGAAAAACATTTTGAAAGGGGAAGTAGCGTGCTTCGGATAGATTGAGGATTTGTAAGTGATTTAGCGGCTCACCAATCGCACGCTGCGCGAATTCTTTCAACATCGAGCTGACGGTTTCGCAGCGAACCTTGCCCGACACAGCTTTGTGATCTTGGATCTGTGCTATTGTAGTCGCTATTATTTCTGTGTCGCTAATCACTTCGCGCGCTAAGTGAGTCCCGTGGGTGGAGATAACTTCTTTTAGCCACTGAGCGATGGCAGTGCAATCAGATGAAGCAGCCTTTCTCCACAACGGCCAGATAGATTCGAACATGCCTATTAATGGCGCGATGCTTGCGTCTGTATGGTTGTGTGATTGCCAGTAAGAGAGGTTTTGGTCGCGGCAATATTGGATATGTTGCGAAATGGGAGCTTGCGTTGCATGGGTTTGTGTCAGTGCTTTGGAAAATGGATGGGTGAGCAAATTCGCGGCTTGTTCGGCACTAAGTTCACGACCTGATCCAATTTCAAGAAAACTCTGCAGCCAATTGTGTACGGTGCCGTAGGCGCGCGGACGAGCCAATGCGTCATTAATATTTTTATCGCCCGTTTCGATGACGGCCGACAATAGCGGCGCGTAACCGACTTCATCGGCGAGTAAGATGGCGGTGGCTTGGTTTTTAGTCGCACTGTCTCTTGCTCTTTCCCAAACGTGCTTCACTTCTTCGTATGCCGACGGAAAACTGAGAATGGGTGGGTGGGCATGTTTCGCTGATGTCGCAGGTGGCGGCGAAATGGTCGAAATTGTTGCGTGCGGCACGATGAGATTTCTCATGTGTGAGATCGGATATTCATGAGACTCGATATCATCGCGAAAGTCGGAAAGCCAAAACGAGCATGGAGTTTGGGCGAGAGCGACCAGCATGCGATTCCAACTCGCGTTTAGACTCGTCAATCCAACAAAATGGGTGTTAGCAACGCAGGCCCGATTCGACTCAATTCTTTGAATCAACTGGTCAATGTGAAGTTTTTCGGCCTGTTCAGCAAGGAGCTGCTCCGACTTGGCGACGCGGTCAATGGTTTCGAGCAACCAGTCCGTCACTTCGGTAAAGCGCCGCTGCAAAAAATCGCCGTGCTCGGCAGAATGAGCGGACGCTGACTTTTGCTCAGTGCGTCTGCATATCTCGCGGGGATCGACGTCATCTTCAATCAATTCTCGTAGCAGTACGCGCGCTTCATTGAGCTGGTTGGCAAAGATAGTTTTGTACGCTTTGGCTTCCCGGATTCCGTGCATCATCAGTGCCAGACTGTGTTCGTCGATAACATTCAGTTGGGAGGTGCGTGCCAGCGGTCCCCTCCGTAAGTAGGTCTCAGGGGTTAAACACATGGGCGGAAAAAATGCCTGCTTGTCTTCACTTAAAAGGGCATGAAATGCAGTAATGAGACGCTGCGTCGGTAGAATTACGACATGATGGCGCCAAGTTTGCGGTGAAAATTGTTCGAAAAATGAATTTGCAAATGCCGACAGCAAACATGCGGACGGAGGTACGAGATTTAGTTTAGACGAATAAGGGGCTGTCATGAGTCGGAAACTACTTCTACAGGTGGTGTAATTTGTGGAAGTACCCATTGTAGAAACTGAGCGGTACAACGAAAGACAGCAGGCCCGTAGCCACCGGCAAGAACCCAAAGTTGGGGGATGTCCTGCGAACGTAACGACTCATACACAAGTATGTCGCGGTCGAGCATTTGGTTGAGTGAAAGTTTGAGTAACGAGGCGCTAGGGAGAACATCGCCTTCGTATGGATCAGAACCGGCTACCACCACGGCGATATCGGGCCGTGGCATGGTTGATCGCATTTGCTTGAGCCCGTTGTCTAGGGCAGTCAGGTAACGATGCTCCTCATCGGAGGCGATGGGAATGTCGATGTCGCTGGGAGCAAAGGCCGGATTGGGTGTGCCGTCGGCAAGTTGTTTGGTCTCGTCCAGCGGCCAGCCATCAGCCATGTGAATGCTGAGAGTCTTGATGTTTGGGTCGTTTTGGCAAAGTGATGCTGTACCGTCTCCCTTGTGTGCGTCGGTGTCGATGACCCATGCAGATTTAATCTTTCCTGACTTCATTGCTTTGCGAAGGGCGATGACCACATCATTGATCATGCAAAAGCCGCGAGGATGGCCGGCAGAGGCGTGGTGCATGCCCCCGCCAAGAAAAAAAGTAAATTTGGATGATAGAGCATATTCCAGAGACCGGTACGTACCTGCCGCTTCGCGTAGATGTGCTGGGACCAGTTCTGTCAACGGGCGATGGTGTGGTTTCGGATCGTAGCGCCGCGGTTTGCCCTGCGCATCGAAAAGCTCGTAACATTGTTCGATGACTCGCGCGCCGTTCGTAACAATGTTCTCAACATATGCGGGCTCGTGAGCCAGCAACAAATCTTCTTTACCAAGCGGCGGCGGTTCAATCGCCCCAAGCTGTAAAGGTGCATGAAACTTGAAACTCATGTTGGCGTAAAGATAGGCACGAATCTGCTCGGACCGGGAGGGCAACAGCGGGATTTGGATGCCAAATTCCGTCAGATCGGCGCGAGCGGTTTTTAGCCATGTTAAATGAGTGCAGTCCATTATGACCATAACCAAGTTTTAAAACTGAATTACGTTGCTATTTCTTCTGAAGCTGGCAAATTAGCGCGCTACATTTCTCTGGCAATGTAGCAAGGTTAAAGGATTAAACAATGATGTTGTGTCTAAGATTTGTTTTGTCAGCGTGGGCGCTTCTTTCCCTAGTGACTAGCGCTGCTACGGCCGGAACTAAACTTACCATTTGGGAACATGAGAAAGACGAAGATCAAAAAGTTCTCGACGAAGTGATAGCGACCTTTCAAAAGCAAAATGCTGGTGTCGAAATCAAACGTAGCCACTATAAGACAGAAGATTTGCGTACCCAGTTTCAGACGGCGGCTTTGGGCGGCGGAGGTGCAGATCTGGTGTTGGCACCCAATGATTTTGCAGGTCCGTTCTCAGTTATGCAAATCATCAAACCCACAACTGGTTTTTTCAAACCCGAGCAGTTTTATGACAGCGTTGTCGCGGCCGTAACTGACGCCCAAGGAACTACGTGGGGATTGCCGGTAAGCAACGGCAATCACTTGATGCTCTTCGTCAACAAAGCACTGGTGAAGAAGACGCCAGCCACTATCGAAGAATTAGTGGAAGAGGCTCGGCGTATCTCCAATCCTGAGAAGAAACAATACGGATTTGTTTACAACCTCAACGAACCGTTTTGGTTTGTTACATTCATGGGAGCATTCGGTGAGCGCCCTCTCGTCGGTGCCGCTCCCAAACTGGATACGGACGGCATGGTCTCCGCTTTGGAATTGGCAAAAAAGTTAAAATTTGACGACAAAGTCGTGCCGCCCGACTGCGATTACACCTGTGCAGAAACGCTGTTTATCGAAGGTAAAGCTGGATTCATCATCAATGGTGATTGGGCAGTTGGTAAGTACAAGGACCAGGTAAAAGACAACTTGGAAATCGTGGCGCTGCCAAAGTTGGCGAAGACGGGCAAGTTTATGACGCCGATGGTTTCCGGAAAGTATGTGTTTTTCAACGCCGCGCTCAAGGGCAACAACCTCAAGATTGCGCGCAAGTTTGGTGAATATTTGGCAAGCGCCGAAGTTCAGCAAATTTGGCTGCAAAAAACAGGGCGTTTGCCGTCTATGAAGTCGGTCGGTGCGTCGAAGGAATTGAGCCAAGATCGCTACCTTTCTGCGAGCCTCAAAGCGACGGAAAATGGCATCGCCATGCCCATGGCTGTAGAAATGCGCGCGGTTTGGGATGCGATCCGCACACCGTTGCAAAAGGTAATGGCAGGACGGATGGAACCTAAGGCCGCCGCTTTTGCGATGCAAAAGGATGCAGAAGCCAAGATCAAAGAGATGCGTCAGTAATATCAACTTTCCGAAGGAAGCCGTGGCATCGCGTCACGGCAGCCCCTTATAAGAGTGCATTTGAACAGCAGTGACTCCACTATACAATTCCTATCGCTCCTAGCGGCGTTATTTTCGGGTGTCTTTGCCCTCGAATTGTTTGTGGCGTGGTTGATCAAACGCTGGCGCAGCCCTCTGTTCTGGCCGATAGGCTTTTTGGCGACGACGCTAGTATTGCTCCTGCAAACCGGCTGGCCGATTCAGCCCGATCAATTGACCGTTAGAACGTTGGTGGTTTCATCGAGCGTGTTGGCCCTTTGGACGTTGAGCGCTTTCGTCTGGCGCGGTCGGGGCTTTAATGCGACCATGTTATTGGCTCCAGCGTTAGTCCTCATGGCGCTGTTAATCGTCTATCCGTTTTGCTTCCAAATTGAGCTGTCGTTCTCCAATCTGAACACGTTTTCCATCGCTAAGTGGCTCAAAGATGGTTCGCTAAATTTTGTTGGTTTTGACAATTACCGGAACGTGTTTGCCTCGGATGACGAGAGTGGCGGCTTGTCTGCGATCCTTTCGTCGCCGTTCTGGCAACTTTTGTGGCGAACGATTTTGTGGACGGGTATCAACGTCTTGTTTCATGTGGTGGGCGGTATGTTCTTGGCGATGCTGCTCAACCAAGATATTCGTGGCAAAGCCATCTACCGTACCTTCTTGATTGTGCCGTGGGCGATGCCACAAGTGGTTGCGGTACTTGCGTGGCGTGGAGAGTTTCACCCTGAGTTTGGTGCCATCAATCAAGTGATGCAAATGATCGGTATGGATCCCGTGCAATGGTGGTCCGATCCAACAGCGGTTTTTGTTTCGTGCTGCGTGGTCAACATTTGGCTTGGCATTCCCTTCATGATGATTGTGTTTTTGGGTGGACTTAGCTCGATTCCCAAGAGTTACTATGAAGCTGCAAGCATCGATGGTGCAGGCGTCATTCGTCAATTCTTCAGCATCACGTTGCCGATGTTGAAACCTGTGGTAGTGCCCAGCGTCACCTTGGGAACCATTTGGACCTTCAACAATGTGAATGTGATTTATTTGATGACGGGTCAAGACGGCGGCACTGAGTCGGCCGACATTTTGGTTTCGGCACTTTATAAAGCAGCATTTACGTACTCGCGCTTTAGTTATGCAGCCGCGTTTGCGGTAGTTGTGTTCATGCTGCTTACTGCATTTACTTTGGGTTGGTTTCGACTCACGAAGGAGGCCCAATCATGAAGCGAGGACTCTCCAAAAAAGATTGGTTCGTACACATCATGTTGTGTGCCGCTTGTGTGTGGTCTGTATTGCCGCTGCTGCGCATCATGGCCGTGGCGCTTCGACCGGGCGATCGGCTTTTTTCGACGGAATTTCAGTTTTTGCCAACGGATGCAACGACGGCAAACTTTTTTGAGGTTTGGCGCGATACAGAGTTTAGCATTTGGCTGATGAATTCTTTGATGATCACGTGCATCACCGCATTCATCGGCGTGAGTTTGAGTGCTACCGCCGCTTACGCAATTAGTCGCTACCGTTTCGTTGGTCGGAAGTTGCTTATGATCTTTTTGATGTCCACGCAAATGATGCCCGCCGTCATGCTGCTCCTGCCGCTGTACTTCATGCTGCGCAAACTTTCGTTGATCAACACATACGTCGGCGTCGTGATCGCATATTCGGTTACGACTTTACCGTTTTGCATTTGGCTGTTGAAAGGCTACTTCGATACAGTCCCGCGCAGTCTGGAAGAGGCGGCGCAAGTGGATGGGCTGACTGAGATTGGCAGTTTTTGGCGGATCGTACTGCCGCTGTCTACGCCAAGCCTCGCTATTGCTGGTTTGTTCTGCGTCACGCAAGCGTGGAATGAATACATTGTCGCACGCGTTATTTTGCAAAGTAGTGAACTCTATACGTGGCCCTTGGGACTTTTTGAGTTGCAAGGTGACTTCGATACGCGCTGGGGGCTATTTGCAGCCGCCAGCACCATGGTGACGTTGCCCGTTATGGCTGTGTTTTTGTATTCGTCGAAATGGCTTTTGAAAGGCCTGACGCTCGGAGGGGTTAAGGGATGAGTGAGAATTGGGGACAATCACTTTCCGTTCGTGCGGTGCACAAATCTTACGGCAATAAGGCTATTCTCAAAGACATCTCCTTTGACTTACCTGCGGGAAAGTTCATGGTTCTGGTTGGGCCGTCTGGCTGCGGCAAGTCAACCATGCTGCGTTCGATCGCCGGCTTGGAACCAATCAACTCCGGCTTTATTCGCATTGGTGACCGCGAAGTTAGCGATGTCCCGCCCAAAGATCGCGACATTGCCATGGTGTTCCAAGACTACGCTTTGTATCCACACATGACCGTTTATGAAAATATCGCCTTTGGTTTGCGCGTGCGAGGGATCAGCAAGGACATCATCAATCAACGAGTGCAAGCGGCTGCGAAAAAACTGAATTTGACAGATTATCTGCAACGTAAGCCAGCAGCTCTTTCAGGTGGTCAACGCCAACGTGTGGCTATTGGGCGCGCCATTGTGCGCCAGCCGAAAGTGTTTTTGTTTGATGAACCACTTTCTAACTTAGACGCAAAACTGCGCGGAAGTATGCGTTTGGAACTTTCAAAGTTGCATCATGATTTGAATGCAACCGTTGTGTACGTCACGCACGATCAGGTAGAGGCCATGACTCTGGCTGATATCATTGTGGTGTTAGACGGGGGAGTGGTGCAACAAGTCGGCGCGCCGCTTGATTTGTATTACCATCCAGTCAACACATTCGTTGCTACGTTCATCGGTTCCCCTAGTATGAATCTCATCAAGGGTCAGCTGAACATTCGTGAAAATAATGTGGAATTCGCTTCGGAAAACAGCGGTGTTCGTTTTCGGTTGCCGCGACAGTTTGCCGAAAGATACCGCGATGCAGCGTCGAAAAACACGAGCGTATATTGGGGCGTACGTCCGGAAAATCTGCGCGTGGATTTTGATGAATCCCACGGGCAATTAACTTTTGACGCGCGTGTAGAAATCTTGGAGCCTCACGGGGCGTCATCCGTGGCCGTTTGCGACGTGGCTGGAAACGAGTTTTCAGTTTTACTTCCTGAACCGCATCGACCCAAACGCGGAGCGAACATCCAATTATGTTTCGTGTCAAAACATTTGCATTTGTTCGATGGCACCACTGGTCTCGCCTTGTAGTTTCTCGACGGTTCCGCAGCGTAAAAAAGGGAGCGGAATCCATGACTTGCAAATAGCAAAAAATCCTCAAGAAATCCTTGGTATAACCGATACCTCCGAGTGCGTGTTGGAGGCATTTCTTGAATTCATTCATTACATGCTTAGGGGCATTGCTCTCGATGTCGATGTTGGCGTCGGGATGCGGACAAACAAATGAGTCCCGCAGGGAACCTGCGCGCGATTCACAAGATGCGGAAGCTGCGCAGTCTGCTGGGATTGAATCGTTAAACAACAGCATTGCCGCGCTGAGTTCCTTGTCATCCGACACAAATTTTGCGGGACTGCTGTCACTGCATGCATCATCCATTGATCTCTTGGATGGTGACGATGCGATGGCCTTGTCCATCTGTCGATGCGAACGAAATGTTAGGAGCGCGTGGTGGTCGAAAATGCTCGAGGCGCGTGGCGCGTTGCACGAATCACTGATGCCGGAAGTTCGTATGGAAATCCGAACCAACGGCGAACTACGGGAACTTCTAAAGATGCCGGCAGGCATACGCGACGTTCTCAAGGTGTTCTTTGCGAATGATAGTGAGATTTCTGCGAGGGTTCGTGATGGTGTTTTGGAAAAGCTGGCAAACTGGCTTCGCCCAACGTTCCAGCCCATCAAAGGTGTTGCAAGTTTTGTCTATGACGGTTTTGCAAAGCTCATCGGTAGCAACGCGCAGACCAGTGCTGTGTCGTCGACTTTTTCGGCGACGGAGCAAGCACAAAAGTGGTTGCTCATTGGTAGTTCCTTACACGACGGTTTTGGACTCACGGAAACCTCTGCGCAGGTCTCGTTAATGAAGACGATGTCGGAGTGGCGATATTTGTTTGGAATCATGCGCGATGAACAAGATCGAGCAATTGGCGGCCTTACTCTAGATGTTCACCAGCCCAACCCAGACAAACTTCATCCATTTGATCCGCGTATCGAACCAGATTATGTGGGGATGATTAGCGGGAATTATTCTGTTTTTTATCCAGCGAGCCAAGCTGTAGATCTCGCGACTAACGTCGAAGAAGTGTGGACGAATCATCGAACCACGACCATTCTGATGGAGCAAGCGTTGTTGTGGGAAGCAGCTGCAGAGTTTTACGAAGTGCTTCGACCATCGAAACGCAACTCGTACATCAAAGAAAACGTAAATCAAGATACGCTGCCGTCCAACGCACATCAGCTGGCTTTGCTTTGGATTGGGAATATGGAAGCGTTGCTGGACGGGCCGTTCATCGACAAAGAAGCCAGAGAAATCTATAAGCACGCAAAATTCACCGACAAGAGAACGGATTTCACCAAGCCAGATCAATCTGAACTGGCTGCGCTGGTGCGGGCTCTCTCCAAATGGTCGAGACTATTGTCCGAAGCGGATCAGGATATCGATGACATGGTCTTGCGGCAACGAATGCTGGACGGCGCCCTATCGCTGAAAAATGCTCTTAGACTCTCATTGCAGACATTGTTGGCATCGACCGATGTACGGGGCAAAACTTTGCAAAATGACTTGGAATTGCTCGCGACGCTTTTGGTGGCGCAACGCTATGCCATTACTGATTCAGATGTGTTTATGAGCATCGTCTCGCGAAAAATTTCTCACATGATTGGTATCCTTTCTCAGCCAGCCGCAACGGATTCGCCAAATATCGTAGCGTCACTGTATCTGCGTGCAGTGTTGTTTGAGTTAAGTAATTTGGACTGGATTGAGCCAGAGCTGCGCGGCGAATTGCTGCAATTGTCGCGACAATAAAAATAGTGAAATGTATGAGTGAAATTCGCGAAAAAATTTACCATGCCTACAAAGCAGCAGCGGGATTGCTAATTGTATTTGCTTCGTCTTCTGCGTGGTGTGAAAACATGCCGCAAGGCGTCGGTATTGTACAGTATGGTTTTCGCCAGATGGGTTCAACATCAAATGAGTACGATGAGAGTGGGAACCAAGTCGCCTTGGGTTCTCGATTCGATAAGAATTTTGATGGTCCTTCGCTGCTCAATAATCCGCAGGGCGATTTGGGGCGGCTCGTACAAGAATTGCGACGTTACGAAGAAACGACGGGGCAAACCGGTTTGGTCGATCGACTTTCTCTCGGGACGTTGCGTGGCGAAGTGGAAGCGCGAGTTACTGCACAGGTGCTCGGGGTTGCGTGTGGCGTCGGTCGTGGGTTTGCATTGTTCGTGGGTGCTCCATTGGTCGACGCCCGCGTAGACACCACGTTGCGTGTCGAAGGCGAAAATACGGCTCAACAACTACGTGACGAATTGGGTGACTTTGTCTTTTCAGAATTAGACACAGGACTTCAACGTGCGGCTCAGTTTTCCGTAACGGACGTGGAAAATGAGATCGACGCCAAAGGTTACGAAGACTACCGTTCGTGGCAACGAACTGGTTTTGGCGACCTACGTTTGGGGGTTCGTCGTGAAGAACGATGGACTATTCCGATCGTTGGACGCATCTCGCAAGTGTGGTCATCAGCATGGATTCTGCCAACAGGATACCGAGAGGACTCGGATCATCTGACCGACTTCAGTTTTGGCAAGGGCACACACCAACTAGCTCTGGAAACAACAGTGCAGGGTCAGATGCCGCAAGTTCCAGAAGGCAGACTGCGTCTGGGGTTGGGAGGTTCGTACAACGCTGCGACAACGAAGACCGTTCGATTGCCCGAGGGTGACGAATCGTTGGTGGATCGATCGCGCACTACGCAAGTGAATTGGGATCGCGGCGAAGAGTTTTCAAGTTTCGTCGGAGTAGGTTGGGAGACGACTTCGTGGGGTGCGATGGCTGATTTTGGATTCGATCAAAAAGGTGCGGATCAATATTCTGGTCAGGCTGTTGGAAACTATGAAGCATTGGAACAAGGAACCAACGAGCAACGATCATGGGCGCGTTTAGGCGTTTCGCACTCATCCGTGGACGCCTATCGACGCGGCAGGTCGCCGATTCCCTTTATGGTCGAACTCAGTGCTTTCGACACAGTGACAGGACACAATACTAGAGAAGAGACATTTGTGGAGCTGAAGCTTTCTACATTTTTCACCACTCGCGCAATGACTCGCAGTCGAAACGCACCGCGCCGCTCTGGTTCGAACAAAGCGGTGACGACTGCGTCTCGGTAGAGTGAATTGGCGGGAGAGAATCCGTTTCAACCTGCCTTTTTGGGAGCGCTCGCCTTTGCCTTAGCCAGCGCGGCTTCGACTTGGGCCAGTAGGTTCTTGCCCTTTTCAAATTCAGGTTCGAGGTCTAGCACCTTTTTTAAAGCAACTCTTGCTCTTGCCATGGAGTCAGGTTTCTTGGCGTTAATGTGTGCTAGAGCCATATTGAAGTGAATCTTGTAGTTTTCTTTGTGATTGGGGAAAAAGATCAACGCCTGTTCATAACTCGCCATGGCAACGTCAACCGAGCCCTCTTTGGCCAATAGCACGCCCTTATTATTGTAGTGGCGGACGATTTCTTCGGGAAGGGTAGTCTCTTGGCAAAGCTTCCGCGCATGTTCAGCAAAGCCTCTTTTGCAAAGTTTGTCGAACATCCCAAACTTTCCTTCGGGCTGATCAGGCTTCATTTTTACGACTTTACTCATAGCCTTGAGAGCGCTGTCTGGGTCGTTCTTTTCCAAGTAAACATCGGCCATGCTTTCAAGGCGCTGGATGTTGTCCGGAGCGAGTTTGTCCGCCTTCTCTAGAACCTCTTTTGCTTCGTCCATGCGCCCCAACTTTAGCAGCAACATGCCGCGGGTGTTGATCAGGCGAATGTCTTCTTTGTCACTACGTGCGATTAAGCCATCCACTAATGCCAGTGCTTCATCAAAACGATTTGCATCTTTGTAAAGTTCGATCATTAGCTGAGGGCCTTTCGCACCTAGCTCGGGGATTTTCTTTTTGACGGCTTCAAGAGCTTTATCGAAGCTGCCAGCCTTGCGGTGGTAGGCGATGACTTTGCTGTTCAATTCGAAAAAGGCCAGTTCTTGGCGGCGCCAAGCATAAACGCGCTGCAGATAGGGAATCAGCTGCACGCCTTTGAATGGGTAGGCGATGTTTTCCACACCGCCCAACTCAACAGCCAACATGGAGTCGCCTTTGGGGATATCTTTGCGCCCTTGGATCAAGACGATGCCGGTCATGGCCTTGTCTGGAATCTGATGAGCACGAATGCGTTGTGCGATAGCCAGTCCGCGAAGTTCCGGGAACTCTGATTGAATGACCGCGACTTCGATTACTGAATTGTTGAGGTGATAGAGACAAGTACTGAGATCGACCGCCGTTGAAACTTTCACGCCTTGCTTTTCTAAAAAGGAAAAGACTTCTTGCGTACCGGCAAGTTCGCTGGTCGCGTAAAGTATTCGTTTGGGGAGCTCTGACACTATTTTCTCCGTTATCTCTGCAATTTGTAGTCTGTCCTTCGGCTCCGAATGCAAAATCTTTATAGCTGCTTTCGGTTTTGTATATTAGGTCCCGAAATAATTGACTTTTTCAGCGCGACCAAAGATTTAGGCTTGTCATGGCTCAGAACCCCATTTCACAGGGATCGCGGGCTAGCTTACGGCCTCAGGCGCGCTCGGGATTGACCTTGTGTAAAAATACTCCATAATATCAGCGCGATGCATTTTAAAAATATTTTAATAAACAGATAAAATCATTGATTTATTTTAATGATTATTGTATAAAAACGCATCGCATACTCCTCTGAACTTACCTATCCGCTGCACCTGAGCTGTTGATTGCGACCACCGAGGAAAAGGTTTGATGATCGCAGCTTTCGCAAAATCTACCAACCAAGGTGCGTCCTCGCGCGCTCAGCAAGCGCTTGCTTTGGTGGCAACGCTAGTTCTTTTGGGCGCATGCTCGTTCGATGAAGAACAGGATCATCGCACCCCGATCGAAACAACCGATTCTGCCGTTGCTCCCATTCAACCAGATGCGCCGCGTCAAACAGAAGCTCCTGAAACCTTCATTCTCGGGCAGGATCAGATCCCGTCCGCCTTAAGCAGTAAGAATCTCCAGATTTACTTTTCGTCGAATGATCGTTCGGCCCGTTTCGAATGTCGTTGGGACAAGGAAATAGCTTTCGTCCCATGCTCGAGCGAACATGCTTTTCAATTCGTTGATCTCGTGGAAGGCTCAAGTCACATTTTTGAAGTGCGAGCTGTGAGTCTGAGCGGCATCAAGGATTCCAGTCCGGCAAAAACAGAATTCAAGGTGGATCGCAAAAGTGGAACGGATGCTTACATGGTACAAGCTGGCGAGGAATTGTCTTCCGACAAGATTCGCGCAACTGTTGAGCAGCAGGTTCAGGGACGCGATACCAATTTACTTCTTGGGCCATTTTTCGCGGTGCGAGCGCCGGCATATTTACGACTGGTGAGCTTTGCATCGAGCCAGACGTTAAACAGCGACATTTTTGCTCTCGGACAAATGCAGGATACGGTGACTACGTCATCGCTGTTTCGCCAATCGTTCGGAATCGGTGCAGAAGGTTGCCAAAAGAGCTGGGAGAGTCGACTTTCTCTTGATGACGGACAATTATTCTGCGAGGCCCATCCCAACCAAGAACAGTGGCGACAATATTTGCGCCCCTTAGCTCCCGACCATGTCGAGCTCGTGCAGCAAGGTAGCAATGGGATGCTTGAGCGGCTTGCAGCAGCAGCCTTTGGCACCGGACACGACGATCGAACAGCCGTACAATTCCAAGCTGCCACCCAGTGCCGCGGCGCACATATGTCTGGCCGAGCGACAATCCCAGCAAACATGGCGGGCGTTCCTGCGCGCCAAATCACGGTAGACTGGTGCTACTTCCAGAATGGGAATACTGGTTGGTGGCAGTCATTCAGTTCTTGGCACATCGGCCCTGAGAGTGTTTCGCCACGTGTTAGCGTCGCGTACGGTATCTCTAGCGAGAGGGGAATCCTCCAACCCGAACAGTTCTTGCGCCGTCTGCAACAAACAGCAGAGATGATGATTTCCGCCTTGCCACCTCATGCGGTGCGCGTAGAATTAAGAGCTCGTTGATCTAACGGGATATAAAGACCCATAACCAAGAGTACTTTATGGATTTGAAATCACTCGCTCAATTTTTCGATCACACCATTTTAAAACCAGAATCTGCGCAATCCCAAGTTGAGAAAATTTGCAACGAAGCGCGAGAGTACTCTTTCAAAACCGTCTGCATCAATTCTCACTGGCTTCCGTTCGTCGCCAAGACTCTTCAAGGCTCGGCAGCAAAGCCAATCGCCGTTGTTGGCTTTCCGCTCGGTGCATGCGTTACAGCCGCGAAAGCATACGAAACCAAATGGTGCATCGATCACGGCGCCGCCGAAATCGACATGGTTTTGAATGTCGGAGCCTTCAAAGACCAACAATACGACCTTGTGAAGACGGACATCAGCACCGTCGTAAAAGCTGCCGATCGCCGTCCGGTCAAAGTCATTCTGGAAACTTGCTATCTGCAGCCTGACGAAATCGCGCTGGCAACCAGATTGAGTGCTGAAGCGGGTGCTGCCTTTGTTAAGACCTCTACAGGTTTCGGCAGTCGCGGTGCCAGTGTCGACGACATCAAAACCATGAAAGCTGCACTTGTGGCTGGCGGCTTCAATGATGTTCAGATCAAAGCATCTGGCGGCATCCGTGATCTCGCTGGAACGATGGCTATGATCGAAGCGGGTGCAACGCGCATTGGAGCAAGCGCATCCGTAGCGATCTTGCAAGAATTTCAGACCGGTAAGAATTCTGAAAAAGGGAAGAGCGGATACTAGGAACTGTGAAGGGTTATCGCTGTGGCAAGTGCCGCTTCAACAAGAGAGGTGGGGCTTCCAGAGGATTCTCCGCCCAGTGATGGCGAGGGTAGTTGCGTAGATATTCTTTGCGCAGTTCGGGAAAAGTCTTCTGCCAAAAGCCACGCAGATCTGCGGTGCGCTGCACCGGTCTTTTATTCGGCCCGACAAATTCGATCAAAAGCCCCAGTCGACCGTTGGCAATCTTGGGCAAATCTGCCGTACCGTAAAAGTCTTGGATGTAGCCACTAATCAAGGGCCCATGTGACGTAGAATACTTGATGGTAAAAGTCTTGCCGTTGCGTAGCTTCACGCTTTCGGGAGCTAGGCTCTGTAATTCACTCCAAGCATTAGCACCGACAGCATCGATCAAAAGGTCACGAAGTTTCGCCTGTTTCACCGACTTCAGATCAGAAAACGAGTCGGCGATCGAATGTAAAAATAATTCAAGCATCTCGCCTGACATTTCGGGCGCCTGTAAATCAGGGACGACGGCAACAACAGATGAACGACGTGCCAAATATTGGTCCCATTCAAATTCATCGGCAAATAGGCTGGGAAATTCGCGTCGCAACGCATTAAGCAGCAACTCTTTTGTTGATTCGGAAGGTGCCGCATTAGTCTCATGTATGCGCTCGCGAATGACTTCGAAGTCACCGTAGTTCACCGTGCGATAGCGAATGTGTGCACCGCTGCTCGCGACTATTTCTTCTTTAATGCTTGTTTGTAAAAAAGGACTTTGAGAATTGAGGACTGCGTCTTTCGAAATAGGAAACCACATTGAGACTTCTAAAGCCTGAGACTTGTCGGCTCCGAGTCGTTCTCGTGCATCAAAGATTACGATGAACTCCGGAGGATTTTCATCGCCAATCACTTGCAGAACGGCACCACCGCCTTGAGCTAGATGATAAGTCGCTCGACCCTGTGCAAACTCGATAAGCTTGGCGACCCGATCGAAGTGACCGCGAAAGAGAGCGTGGGCCAGCATCGACACATCCACCTGACGCGGAAAATTTTTCAAATCCCGCAAGCCACACTCATGCAACAGTCGGTCGCTTGTTTTGCCGATTGCTTCCACCAACCGTCGCCCCATCTTGGATTTGCCGGCATCGGAACGGGACTGAGTAAAAGCACTCAAAAGATTAATGGGCTGAAAACCTTGGGAGCGAAAGGCTTCCGGAGCGTTTTCATGTAAGAACGAAGCAAACTCCACGACTGCAAATTTCTCGATGTTCCCGGTTTGCAAAATGATGCTTGCCGCCAATCGAGGATGTATGGGCCATTCAGCAGCTATGAGTCCTGCATCGGTCGCCATGCCGCTTTCATCAACCATTTTGCTGTAAGAAAGGGCTCGCCATGCGCTGTCGATATTCGCGGACTTGGGTGGAGTAGGGAGCTTAATCTTTTCGAACAGGTCTTTGAGACTCCACCCCTGCTGCTTAGTTAGTCCTAGCAACTGCAAAGAGATCGATGAAAGGTCAGACCGCATGATTTCTGGATCAGTATGAGCCGCACGACGAAAAAAATCGTCTTGGCTATAGAGTCTGAAAACGCTGCCGGCGCAAGTTCGACCGGCACGACCCGCGCGTTGGATGGCCGATGCCTGAGAAACAGGACGCGTCTCCAGAGTTGGCATTCCGCTCCACGGAGCGAACGAGGATATCTTCGCCAATCCCGCGTCGATCACAACGTTGACGTCAGGTACCGTCAACGACGTTTCAGCAACATTAGTGGACAAGATGATCTTGCGACGACTCGAAGGTGCAAAAACAAGCTTTTGTTCTTCAGGTCGGACGGTCGACGACAATGGCAACACCGCAAAATCGCGGCACATGGATTCTTGCATCAATCGTTGCTGAACACGCATGATTTCGCCCATTCCCGGAAGAAAAACCAGCGTGTTGCGGACGGATTCTACGGTTGTTAGCGCTTTCTGAAACGCTTGCACCACAGCACCTTCGAGATTTTTTCTTAGGTCGGCCACCGGCACGTATTGAACTTCCATAGGAAACGTTCGTGCCTCGACGACAATCTGATGGGCATTGCCAAAGTAAGTGTGTAACGCGCCCAGATCAAGCGTCGCAGACATGATGATGAGGCGAACGCTTTTGTTTTGCTGCATGATCAATCGCGTCATAGCGACGGCTAGATCTGTGTTCAGGTTGCGTTCGTGGAATTCATCGATGATGACGGCAGAAATGTTTTTCAAACTTGGATTCGACTGCAAAATACGCATAAACATCCCTTCCGTCAGGAAGGTACAACGCGTCTTGCCGTCGGTTACGCACCGGTCATGTCGTATCCAGTAGCCAATTTCGTCGCCAAGCTTACCTTGGAGTTCTTCGGCGATCCTCTGTGCCGTCAACATCGCAGCCAATCGCCTCGGCTGCAAAACATAGATATGATCGGACAAGGAATCGAGCAAATACTGCGGCACTTGGGTAGTTTTGCCCGTGCCTGGCGGCGCCGAAATGATGGTAACAGGGTGTGCCGCAACCGCAGCTTGGATCGCAGCTTTATGCTCAGAGATAGGTAACTGCACCGCCATCTTTGATCGCTATTTGCTACTAGCTTTTACGGAGCGACTCACAATCGGCTTTTCGTCTTGATCGTATCCTACGAAGCGAAGTTTTACGCCGTCTTTAAATCCGAACGGATAGGTCATGCCGAAAAATGCGCGCCCTTTAGCAACGCGATCTGCAGGCACATCATGAAGTTGCGACAAACAATTTTGGTCATTCGTCGAGCTCAACTCACACATGCTCATGCGTTTCACGGAATCGGGACTTGCCACTGCAAGGTTGAATAAACTCGCGGACTGTTTCTGCACATTCAAGACGATGTCCGTCGACAACTTATCCGCAGCCACTGCTTGAGCGCCGACCATACCAGCTTGGTGATGAATGAAGGCATAAATCAATTTCGCAAATCGAGCCGACAAAGCAAAGTTGTTGATCGTGCTCACGGTATCCACGGGAGAGTGAATCGATTTGTTGTAATTAACGGGATGTTCAAACGGAAAAACCGTCGCATAGCCTTGCAAGTTCCACGATTGGTGGTCTGACGTCCCGCCTTGAATCGAGCCATCTTCGAAGTCCCCGCCGAGGTAATGATTCAACAGATCCTTCAACATCTGACGCAGATTCACGTGGGTATAATTGTTCGGCAGGTAGATGCGCGTTGAATTGGGATCGGTTGACCATGAATTCATGTCAACTTGCAGCATGGCGCCAACATTGACGGAATTGTTGCGATAGTTCAGCGCAATTTCTTGACTGCCAACCAGACCCACTTCTTCAGCAGCATAAAAATGAAATTCAACAGGGTTAGTAACCTGGTCAGAATTTTGCGCGAGCAGTCTCATGACTTCCACTAGAGTCGCTACGCCGCTTGCGTCGTCATCAGCTCCCGGAGCAATCGTTTGATCGGGGTAGTTGCGATTGCTGCGAATCGAATCAAGGTGCGAACCAATGATCGTCACGGGCCCAGATGTCTCGGATGCTTTTAAGCGGACGATCAGTGACTTTTGCTCCGTCTGGCTATGGGCAACACGTTCAAACTGCCAGTTATTCGCAGCAGCGCCAGCTTCGGCTTTGATGATTTCTTCGAGCTTGGTTGCAACAGCTTTGCCAGTGTCAGTTGCATGGTATCGCGTCCCCATTTGTTCCAGTGTCGTCACCGTTTGACGAATACGTTGTGCGTCAACTTCTGCGAGTTTTTCTGTCAGCCCATTCAACTTATTCAAACTGGGATAAACAGGATTCGCAGGGGGGGGAGTTTCTTCCTTACTCCGTAAGGGCAGCTCGGCGGAAAGCAAACGTACGCCGCCACAACCTACTGCTTCATGGATTTCATGTTGGACATCATCCGTCTGTCCAAAAGCTTCATCCACTACCGATAACCAAATTCCGTCTTCTTGAAAACTTAAGACATGGTGCGGAGACTCTTTTATGTAGTCAGGTAGAGTCGATGCTCCGGTTCGCAAAAGATAGGCCTTTTCGGTCCCTTCAAGCAGCACGGCTCGTTCCGAATCGCGCCACACAAGCTTTTTCGGAGATGCTACGTTCACGGCGTCATCCTTGGACAGAACTTCCAATGATTTGTTCAGGGGATGTTCTGTACGAACGAGCTGATCTTTGGAGCAACTACTTACCCACATGAGCGAACAAACAATAATCGGCGAGATCAATTTCATGGCAGATCCTCGAATCCCCAAACACTGTCTGCTGCATCAGTTAGACCATCCCAATTCGCGGGAACTTTTCCGGTCCCGCCCGGTGAAGATGATGCCGGACTCTTTCCTGCAGTGGGGTCGGTTAATTGGCCGCAAACGCAAAGAGTCGCTGTTACGCCTATGATTACAATGAGTCGCCAGATCATCAGTTTGTCCAATTATGTTTTGCAGGAGACCTCTATTTTACAATGAACTCATGTTTTATGCGAGTCCGCCGAAAAGTCTTTTGAATTCATGGGGAAGCTATGTTCCGTATCGCGCAAATCTTAAGCAGTCTAACCGCGTTCTGGCTTATCCAAGCTTGCGGTAGCACGTCTGTGGGTTTTTCAAGCACGCAAGAAATTGCAGTTGAGATCTTTGGCGTTCATCGCGCCAAGGAAGACGGTCCGGGAACAACCTCTCCCAAGTCGATTGCCATGACGTTTGAAAAACTCGTAATCGTTGATGATGAAGGCACCGAGTCAGAACTTGCTCCTGATGATGAAGAAGAGGTCAATATCATTTCCCGTCCTCAAATCGTCTTCAAAGAAAGCCTTGCTGACTATGACGGCACTGTCGTCAGTCGCCTGAAAGCTCACTTTTCGACCGAAGCTACGGCCACTGGTAAATACAAAATTCGCCCACTCGACCTAGAAACCGGTATCTATACGACCTCCAAGGAGTTCACGGTTTCGAAAGCCAAATCTTACACCATGACCATCGAGCTCGAATGGCTGAATACCGTGGTCGTCGATGACGATGCCGCCGACGAAGTGTTCGTCGAACCCTCGGCAGAAGTGTCGATAGACGAGAATTAGTTGCCCGCCCTCGAACAAAGGCTTAACATATCTAGCAAATTTCGAAGTTCTTGCCTCAGTTCAGGGGGAGTCTTATGCCTCAACACGCAAAACGTCGCGTCATCGTCCTTTACGGTGGTAAATCAACCGAGCATGAAGTTTCGTGCAGAAGCGCGGCAACCATCTTGAAGAATTTGAACGCTGATAAATACGAAATCAGTGCTATCGGTGTGGACAAGAATGGCAATTGGCTACAACAAGATACCGCTCGGTTGCGTGCAAGTTCGGCTTCTACCCTTCCCATTGAGAGTAGGGGAACGTTGACCCTTTCCGACGCAGGAAAAGGAGCGGCGGATCAAATTCTAGCCGTGACTTCACCAGCACTTTTGGAAAAGTCGAATCAACAACCAAGCGAACTCATTGTATTCCCTATCATTCATGGCACCAACGGTGAAGACGGCACACTTCAAGGCCTGTTAGAGCTCGCCAATGTTGCCTTCGTCGGCCCCGACACGCTTGGGTCCGCAGTTGGTATGGACAAGGGCGTAGCCAAAAAACTTGCGATGGTTGCAGGCGTGCCGGTTGCACCGTTCATTGAACTTCGCGCGGAGTCATGGAGCAAGACCAAGACCCAAGTTGAAAAGCTCGTTCTCGAAAAAATGAAATTCCCAGTATTCGTCAAACCTGCAAAGCTGGGCAGCTCAGTCGGTATAAGCAAAGTGAAGGGCAGTGCAGATTTGATTGCCGCATGCGAAAACGCCTTCAGTTTTGACGATAAAATACTCGTCGAACAGGGTCTCGATGTTCGAGAAATTGAGTGCGCAGCACTTGGCGGATACGACCCGAAGATCTCGATCCCCGGAGAAGTCATTCCGCATGCAGAGTTCTACAGCTACGAAGCCAAGTATCTTGATGAAGCCGCTTCATCCGTAGAAGTCCCCGCAAAGTTAACTCCAGAACAAGTGAAAGTGGCTCAGGATATGAGTCGCGACATCTTTCGCGCGTTGGATTTGTACGGAATGGCACGTATAGACTTGTTCTTGGAAAAACCAACGGGAAAGTTTTACTTCAATGAAGTGAATACGGTTCCCGGCTTCACCAATATTTCTCAATACCCCATGCTCTGGAAGGCAAGCGGCGTACCCATTTCCGAACTTCTCGATCAACTGATCGAACTCGCAGTACAAAGAAAGAACGACAAATCCAAACTCAAGCGATCACGCGTTTAATACAAAGGTCTTACCAACATGTCAGACTGGAACAACGGCATACCGTCTATTAGTCCTCATTCCGATCAAGGTAAAGGCATGCGCGTCGGCTCAGAGACGAGCCCAATGTCACCGATTCGCAAGGCATTTAATATGCTCATGAAACTGCTCAAGGGGTACCTGATCGGAGTCGGTTTACTTTTCACAGTTTTACCGATTTTATTGGTACTCATTGTTCAAAAATATGCCGGAGAGCACTCGTCTGACAAACTGATGAGCAAAGCTGTCGATTTGCCGAGCGAGTTTAACCTACTGATGACCATCGACGGACAACTGGTAGACGATGCACCCATGTCGGGATCGATTTTCTTCCGCCAGTTCTTTCAACCGTTAGGAGACGTAGCGGTTGGCGAAGCCAAAGTTGCACTGCGCAAGGCGGCTGAAGATAAACGCGTCAAAGGATTGCTTATCAACCTCGTCAATATGGAAGCAAGTCCCAGCAGCGTTCATGAATTGAGGCGGATGATTGAAAAATTTCGCGATGTTTCGAAAAAACCGGTACACATCATCCTGTCTTCAGGTGGTGATCAAGAATACCTGTTTGCGACCATTGCCGAGCAAATTGCCCTGACTCCAGCCGGTGAACTTGAACTTTCAGGGCCTGTGTTGCAGATGACCTATTTCAAGGAAGCTCTGAACAAGCTTGGCATCGAGTTTGAAGTGTATCAATCAGGAAAATACAAATCCGCATTTGAACCATTCATCATGCAGAGTCCAAGTCCAGCCAGCATTGAAGTCATGACTTCTCTTGAAGACAGTTTACGCAAGTCCGCCGTCGAACTCGTCTCAAAATGGCGCAACAAACCAGTTGCCGATGTGGATGGTTGGTTTCGCCAGTCCTTTTTCACACCCGAAGAATCGCAAACACGCGGCATCATCGACATGATTGCTCACCCGTCAGAAGTGAAGACCACGTTTGCTGCACAAACCAATTCCGACAAATTCATCGATTGGCTGGACTATTTCGACGCGCTCGGCGATGCTGACGAACCTCGCACGTCCGGTGACGGACTGGGCATCATCTATGCCGTCGGTGAAGTTGCCATGACTTCCGGTGGCGATCCCGATCGCACACTTATTCCCGAACGAATGCGCGAAGAACTGCAATGGATGGGGGAAAATGAAGATGTGCGCGCTGTTATTCTGCGGATTGATAGTCCTGGAGGTTCTGCTGCTGCGTCCGAAATGATTTGGAAGGACGTTGAGAAGCTACGTGAGATTAAGCCGGTCATAGTTTCTATGGGCGATGTCGCTGCCAGCGGCGGTTACTACATAGCCGCTCCCGCGTCCAAAATCCTCGCCGAACCATCCACCATAACCGGTTCCATCGGAGTGATCGGTGCAGCCCCCAAACTTACTGGCGTAGAAGACAAATGGGGCATTTCCTTTCACACCATCACGCAATCCGATCGACGATCGCACTTCGATCCCGTCAGCAAGACCAGCGACGAAGATCGCGCCCTCATCGCGAAATCCATCACGTACACCTATGATTTGTTTAAAAACCGCGTCGCCAAAGGTCGAAACATTGCACGTGAGCGTGTAGATCAATTGGCAGAAGGGCGTGTTTACACGGGTGCACAAGCGCTTGAAATTGGCTTGGTGGACGAACTCGGCGGTTTGTCTGACGCCTTTCAAGTGGCCAAAGAGCTCGGCGGTCTCGACAAGGAAAAACTCTATCCCGTTTATACTTACGAAGGCGATGACATGAACTTCCTCAACTGCATGCGTTCCGCAACGGACTTTTTCAAGTGTTTGGACAAGGCCAACTCATCGCTGTCACTGTTGCACAGACCTGTAACGCCCTTCCATCGCCCCGCAGAGGAAGCCATCCAAACTGCGCAGCGCATTGCCGCATTGATCCGAGATGAAGGCGTCTTGGCGTACGCCGCGATTCCTCGTCAGATTCGCTGATTGATAATCTTGCAAATTCCATGCTTTTCGCTCGCGAAATCGCGAGCGAAAAGCATTCGTGTAAATATTTTTCCGACACTGTCGAAAAGCTCACGGGTCTCAAAAAATTAAGTTCCGAGGGCGCAACGTGCAAGCTCCTAAAAATCCACCGAACGAATCTAGCCGCATCCAAGAGCTGTTGGATTGCGCGTTGCTGGATACAGCCGCTGAAAAAATTTACGACGATCTAACGCTTTTGGCCGCACAAATCTGCAAAACTCCGATCGCCTTGGTCAGTATCGTTGACCGGGAGCGCCAATGGTTCAAATCAAAAGTTGGATTGGCAGCAAATGAAACACCTCGCGATGTTTCATTTTGCGGCCATGTCGTCCAAGACGGCAAACTGCTGCACGTTCCAGACGCGACCAAGGACGCCCGCTTTGCGGACAATCCGTTGGTTGTCGGCAAACCTAATGTGATTTTCTATGTCGGTGCGCCATTGACTACCAGCGAAGGGCACACATTGGGGACCCTTTGCGTCATTGATCACCAGCCACGACAACTTGACGAAGCTCAAATCTCAGCACTGGAGACATTGGCTCGCCAAGCGACGATGCTGATCGAACACCGTCGTCTGTCGCAAGAAGTCGCGCGAACCACCTACCAACTAAATGCGTTTTTTCAAATTTCCGTGGACGCGATGAGCGTCGGGACTCCCGACGCGAAAGTTCAACGAGCAAACCCCGCGTTTTGTGCCATTCTTGGCTATGATGAAGCGGAACTGAACGGCAAAACTTTTGCCGAAGTCACACATCCGGACGACGTAGAACCCACTCGCAATGCTCTGGAGAAGTTGGTCAGGGGTGAACCCCTGCGCAACTTCGAAATTCGCAATCGCCGCAAAGATGGTTCATATGTACTGCTTTCTTGGTCTTCAATCTTTGATCCCACGTCTGGCCTGCTCTATTCCTCGGCGCGAGATGTATCCCAAGATCGCGACCGCGAACATAAGTTTGAGTTAGCGCAAGCGACGGCCAAAATTGGCAGTTGGGAATATAATCTGCTCACTCAGCAACAATACTGGTCCAAAGAGCATTATCGAATTTTCGAAATCCCCGAAAATCAACCCGCTGAGACGTTATTTACGCTCTCTCGCTCGCGCATCCACCCTGAGGACATCCCTGCGCTTGACAAGATCATGCAAGAGGCTCTCAGCCAAGGGAAGTCATTCACGTACAATCATCGTGTAGTGCTCGACAGAGGCTCTCGAATCAAGTACGTACGCGGCATCGGTCGGATACGTACCAATGAAAAGGGCGAACCCGTCTATATGTTTGGGACATGCCAAGACCTGACGGAAGAAACCGTGCTCCGCAATGCGCTTGATGAAGAAAAAACAAAGTCACTGCAAACCGCCAAGCTAGCATTACTCGGCGAAATGTCCGCCGGCATCGCCCATGAGATCAATAACCCGTTGATGGCGATTTCAGGCAACGTCGAACTATTGCCCAAGACCATCACAGACGAACAAAAGACCAACAAGAAGTTGGAAAATATTCGCATGTCAGTCTTGCGCATCCAACGCATCGTCAACGGCTTGAAGAAGTTTTCACGTTCGTCCGAACATTCCGAACAAAGACCACATAAGTTGTCTGATATCGTGCAAGAGTGCGTTGTACTTACCGAAGCAAAACGCAAGAAATTTGATGTCAGCATCGATGTTAAGATTGAGTCCGAAGCCATGGTCATGTGCAATGAGATTGAGATTGAACAAGTCGTCGTTAATCTAATCAATAATGCCGTAGATGCCATCAAAGACTTCGAAGATCGTTGGATTCGCATCGAAGTGCAAGAGCAGAGCTCTATTGCCACCATTTCATTGATCGATTCAGGCAAGGGCATCCCGATCGAAATCCGTGACAAGATTTTCAATCCTTTCTTCACGACCAAGGACGTTGGCGAAGGCACCGGCCTAGGCTTGAGCATTGCCCGAGGCATTATCGAGGAGCACAACGGCAAGCTCGAAATCGTGGACGGACCAAACACGTGCTTCCAATTGCGCTTCAAACGTCACGATTTCAGAGACAGTGCGGCCTAGCCATGCTCTACCTTAGCTTGCTTGCTCGGGAGCCGCTTGTAAGATTTCGCCACGAATCAATTGGTGAACCTTGCCAACACTCAAATCCAATTCCACCGCAATCTCTTTGAAGGTTCGGCCTTCGGCTCGTAGTTTGCGCGCTTGATTCTGGATCGCAGGATTTACTTTCACAGGCGGACCGAGTTTGACTCCGCGCTTCTTAGCAGCTTCGAGGCCAGATTTCACGCGGGCGACAATCGTATCTCTTTCAATTTCCGCGATTTCAGCGAATGCCGCCAGCATCGTGCGACGGAACGGGTTTTCATGACCGAGATTGAGCACCGGCTGGGTGACCGAAATGAACGCAACACCTACTTCATCTAGGTTAAGCAACGTCTTGATTGCAGTGGTGGCGTTACGGCTGAAACGATCCAATCGGTAGCAAATAATCGTGTCAATTTTTTTCTCGTAGGCTGCCTGCATCATCGCCTGAAAGCCGGGCCGATTCGTCGTCTTCCCTGATATCCCCTCATCTTTGAACACAAAGGTCTTCTTGGGGCGTTTATCGACCGGCAAATCTTCAAGCCACTTTTCGACGGCGCCCCGTTGGCTGTCTAAGTCTTGCTTGTCGGTGGACACGCGATAATAGATGCCAACGTTCTTCACGTATTCTCCGCATTGAGTCCGAGAACAAAATTCTCAACATTTCCAATTGTACCAAGTTATTAAGTCAAGTGCCTATACAACATCGCCACCGCTCACGACTAATTCGGTGAATTGTGCTAAATTCGGATTGGCATCACGCAAGTTTACTTTCAAATTTTCGCATTAGATAAAAACAGCATGGTGAAATTGAAACTTTCATTGACCGTTTTGTGGCGTTCGCTAGCACTTGTTCTAGCTATCGCGGTTTCTTCACTCGCTTCCGCTACCGAGCTGAAGCGGATTTGCCAAATCCTTTCACTCAACATGTATGAATCGGTACATGGTACATCCGGTGCAGTTGAAATGGAGCTTTTTTGGACGGATGCTGTCGCAAACATCATTACTACCACCACGGGTAAAGTAGGCCCTATTTTTGAGGGACTAAAGCCTGAAAAGTTTAACGTGCCTGATTCCGTAAAAAGTGTCGCCTCATCAAAAGAAGCGATGCTCGAACTTGCCTTCGACTCCCTGAGCGGGATTCAAAAGCAAGATCTGATCCGCGAAGCCAATGCCGTGCGCGGGCAAGCGTTCTTTACCTCTCGCAGAATCAAAGGACTAAGCATTGTCAAAAATTTCGAGGTCGAATTGCCACGTGCCTTTCAGCTTAACGGGGTTGTTTATGGTCCTGGCCGGGTAAAACTTCCACTCGCGGAATTGTTTTCCGACAAAATCGAATTTATGGGCCCAACTGATCCAGCCGACTTTGGCGGCGTGGAACTTCACGTCCGTCAGTCCCGTCAGGCTGGCGACGTGAGCATCGACGCGGTAAGGTTGGCTCGCATTTTGAAGTTGCCCTCTACCGATCAGCACGTTCATATGATTGCGACGTTAGATATGCAGCAGATGAGGACTGAACCTAACCTAGCGGTCGCCAAGAATTCCTTTTTGTTCCGTGACGCTAATCTGTTTTCCGAGATGGTCGACATCGTCGAAAACTACGTCGAGCTGAAAAAAGTCGCCACCAGCGAGGCTGTTTACTTCGATTCCCTCAACGCAGAACGAATGTTAGGCGTCGCGAGCTATTTTGCTGACGTTGCCGCCGGCCGTTCTCCTAAAATTGCTTCCAAGTTCAAAATGGGATGGGTCGGCTTCCGCGGACTCGACTTTTACCAAGGCGACGGGCTCTTCGGTTTAGAATGGCGCGCAATTGCCCCTGATTCCGCCCCTTCAACGACCTATCGCGTTATCCTGAACAATGCCCACCGGATCATGGCCAGCGGAGGATACACCACACCTAAAGAAATCCTCGCCAACTGGTTAAGCGAAGGCGGAAGCGGACAGCCGCTTCCCAAGAGGATCCAAGACACGTGGTACAACCAAGACGCGACCTACTTTGCGACACATGCCAACGCATTCGCCAAAAAGTACGAGCAAGAGCACCCCGGATTCCTTGCGTCGTTCGACCAAAAGGTATTAAAACAAGGAAATCAGATCAAAATGCTGCTTTTTGACTGGTCCAACGATCCCCTCGTAAAATCGGATCCAGCGCTTTTGAAGCGCATCAATCTCGCCCAACAAAATATTTTTGCATACGGTGACCCGACAACGTTCTCTCTGCTGATTCCTGCCTTTCTCTATAACACGGGCCTCTACGCCAAATATGCCAACGTCTTTGGCGTACCAATGACAAGGCCGTCCTCGACCACTGACGCCTTTTGGAAAGACGTGGTCTCCATTCAGAACTGATGGACGTGTCCACATAGGCCACTTCGACTCATTGACCAATAATTCCGATTTGCTTACAACGTGCCCGCCTGTTTTCCGGACCAGTCTATCGCAAGGAGAGTTTATGAGTCGTTCGTGGATCGCCACAATTGTTTGCGGATTATTGATGTCTAGCTTCGCGTTCGCCGAGACCGTTTATGTCAATTTAAAATGCAGAACCTCGTCTGGTGACGGCGGTTCTAGCCAGGTGTTTGCTGGTTACATGGTCGCAGATTCAGCCAACCTCAAGCTGTCCGAACAAGGCATCACGATCACCGGGCGTGACTTGGACATCCGTAGCACCACCATAAGCAATCCTAAGTGCCGCAATACCTATACAACGACCGAGTACGAATGGATTGCTGGCGAAGAGGTTGCAAGCGTCGTCACCAAGACACGCAAATGGAATGCGCTAAATGTCGCCCAAGCAGCTAAGACTTCGTTTCGCACCTGCGACCGTGGATCTGAGCTGAATACCTACGATTCACGAGCCGCCTTTTTGGAAGATGTTTTCTTCGACAACAGAAGCGACAATGGTGAGAACACCATCTCGTTGCCAGAATGCTTGATCGACTCTCTGGGGCAGTAAGCTTCAGCGACTTTTGCAAGCCGCACGTCTGACTGTGCGGCCTTTTTTTGGCCACTACCCATCTTCCTATGGCAAAATGTTCAATTTATAATCATCAATTTCAGACCGCACCGCCACCATTCACCAACCCGCGCACATCCTCTAAAACCCATGTAAATCATGGTTTTCGGGCGTTTTTCAGACCTGCAAAGGCCCATCCTGCGTTCATTAAATACCCGTATTTTTGCATAAGCCCATGAAATAACTGAGATTTTTTGATGGAAACCATTCGTTCATTATACAGGTGATTAATGAACGAAAAAGACATCCACACAAAATCTATGAATCCCTTGCCGCTCTAGGCCTTTGGCGTTTGACGTCCCTCTAATAAAAATCACACACCACCCGCAAAAATGTCGGCAGTTTGTTGGCGCAACGAACGAACCTCATTTTTGCTGTTGTTGTCTGTGTCTATTTTACTCAAATTCTGACCACAAGTCAGAAGGTGCCATCTCAAATTTCTCCCGCATCCGCCGATATGTTTTTGCCATAAGACACTCAGAAGGACGTCCAATGACTCTTACGAACTTGGCGGTAATTGCTGCGTTAATATCGAACACATTGGCCTGCAATCCCAAAGATTCGATGCTTGATTCGGATGCAAAGAGCGCGGGAAATGATACAGCCCACACTGACGCCAAGTCGTCCGAACAGTCGGGCGATAACCAAAATGATGAAGCCAATGGACCACAAGGTTCGCTTGCTATCAAGGGCTCGCTTGGAGACGGATTTGCGGTAGGGGCTGATAATGTCGATGCAACACGCGTCGACAAGATAATCAGCCTTCCATTGCAAAACGGAGCTTTTAGCGGCGGTGCTGGCACCGAAGCCGAACTAAGCACCACTGGCGCTTTTGCAATCGACTTCAATGCCACTGCAACAAACCAAATGCAACTCGACAGTCATGGACACGCTCCATCCCATGGCGGGCGTTCGCAAAGCGTCATCATTCTTATCGACGAAACCAAATCTGACCCGCTAGACCGCGTGGTTGGCTTCATTGGGTTGGGAGCGGGCGCCAGTGCAAGCCGAGACTCACTGATCCAGCTTCCTTTGGACACCTTGCGTGGTGATATTACAGAGCTCGAACTTGGCGAAGTGGTGCGCGGAGCGAATGGCCAAGATGCAAGCGCTCCCGGAGCGCTCGACGCAGCTAAAGACAAATTTACACTGAGTCAATCTGTGCTCGAAGAAACAGCTAAAGTCGACGACGTTGTGCGGCACGCCAAAAACATTTATGCCAACCGCAACGCTGATGGGGTTTATTATACGGCCAGTCCGTTCTATATCATTGGTTATGATTCGAATGCGGGCCTTGATGCATGGACTGATCCGGCAGGGGTTGCACGTGGTGGGTTTGGCATTTACTTTAGCACCAATGATCCCGCGGCAACTTTTGCAAAAGTATGCGCCAATCATACGAGCCCGCAGCATGCCCTTGTCGAAATTTTTCCTCCCGACATCGTACAAAGTGGATCGGCAACGTACAGCCCATCGGCACCAATGACCAATTCTGGCACAACCGGCCCACAACCGTCAGATGGCCGCGAAGAATGCGGTTTTGATACCTTTTACGCATCCGGAGTATCGACTGGCGACAATCAAGGTACGGGCTTCAATGTCGGGGGCGGCGGCTTTGTCACGGCCATGCCGTCAGGAAAGTGGATGGTCAAGGTCGAGGGACGGCATGTCGCATCTTTTGATTTGGCGGCAGCTCGTCCACTCGATGATCAAGGAAAACCAAAAGTTTACGTTCCAGCCATTCGTCTCATAGCCAATGCAGATCACGAAATCGATGCGGTTGAACTTAAATGGTTCCGCTACGACAGGTTATCCGGATCGTACGCAGCAGTTACGGACCTCGCCGCGTTTGCACGAAACATCAATCAGTTTACTCTTAACTTCACGGATTTCAGTGGCACAACTGCCACCGGTGGTGCACGAATTGAGGGATTTCTCAGTAACGGACAGCCGGCGTCGACAGGGATATATACGTTCAACGCTGCGGCCATGCAAAACATGGCAGGAGGAACACACGGCCAAAAGTTTTTGCTGCCAAATCAGCCGTCAACAACCAGAGCCGTAGCTGGTTCCATCAGCATTGGCTACAGGCTGTCTGGTATTTTTTTCATGTTCACGTTCAATTGGTTATGAGAATGCGTACGCGAACATGCGCTAACGCACGCAAACGAAATGGTGATTGTAACCGGAGGTTACATTCCACGCTTTTTCGCCCCATTCTGCACTACCATCACCAAGCCCAACAATCCGTGCGCTCTTGGTGTCGTCCGCCACTGCCAATCACTCTGCCCAGCAAGAGTTGAGTCAGTTCCGATGCCAAAAAAATCAAATTGGCTTGCTCTGTGTGGAGTGAGGGGGGAAGCACTGCCTCGTGAATACTGTCAAAACTCTGCTAAATTAAACGTCGAAACCACCCCCCCAGTTCCGACGGATGCATGCGTAAGTTGTTCCTCGTCATTCATGGCATAGCGGGCGGTGGTCACGCCAATCACCGCACCAACTAGGACATCCGACAAATAGTGCTTGTCGCCTTTGATGCGCCCGATCGCTGTGGAAGTTGCCACTAGATAAAGTCCCGCATGCAACCAGCTTGGCGCATCCGGTGTCAGCGCGTGCAAAACTGTCGCCGCGGCGAATGCATTGCTCGAATGCCCCGACGGAAATGAGAACGCGTTATCGCCACCCTGATCGACGTCGTCAAACGAGTATGCCTTCGGTCGGCTTCGTCGCACAGCATGCTTCAGAGACACGGTAATGAGATTATTGAGAGCGAAGGCGCGCGACACAGGCACCAGCGCTTTGGTATGCGACCCCGAATAGAGTAGCGGCGTTGCAACACTAGCTCCCAACAAGGAAAGAACTGAGTAGTCACTGTAGCGGCGCCACAACATTTCAGAAGTTGTGAAGGTGGGACTGCGCTCTGCACCATGAATCCAGTCACGTGCTGATTCATCGAAAGACTGCCAAGGCATTTCGCGCCCACTGGTAGGACGATCTGAATATTCCAAAGCAGTCAGAGCACCCCAGATTGCGCCGTCCAACCACACTTGCTTCACGTTAACGTCGTCGTACTTCTTTTTTGTTGTGGGCGCCAAGCTCACATCTGTTTCTGCAAGGACATTCGTCGCGAAGATTGAAATACATGTGACGAACAACAACTTGATCATGTGCTCTCGCAGGGAAAGGTAAGTTTGACACGCTTATAAAAATCAAGATATGCTAAAGACATTCCTATTGCAAACAACGAGTTACACCTCATCACGGGAGTGAACGCATGGTGCGATTTCTGCTTCTTATTTCTGCATTAGGCTTTATCATCTTTGCATCTTGCCGCGCGGATGACGGGCAAGAAAGTAAGTCCATCGACATGCCTGCAGACAACATGCCGGTACAACCATAGAGGTTAGGTTCTGGAAAAAAATCTCCCTGACCAACGCTACCAGATCGCCCTCAAGTGCATGAAGGTTTTGGAGAGCAATGGCTACGAATCCAGACTTGCGGGTGGTTGTGTACGCGATCGCTTGATGGGACTTCGCCCCAAAGACTACGACATCGCCACAGCCGCAACGCCCGAGCAAGCCACGATCACACTTACGCAAGCAGGATGCCGCGTGATTCCCACTGGAATTGACCACGGGACGATCACCGCTATTTGGTCAGGTGTGCCGACCGAAATTACAACCTTGCGCCGCGACATCGACACGGATGGTCGATATGCCACCGTGCAGTTCGGCAAGAGTTTTGAGGATGATGCCGCGCGGAGAGATTTCACCATCAATGCCATGTTTGAAGATCAACACGGAGTCGTATTTGACTTCCATAGTGGTCGTGACCATATCCAACAAAAGAAACTTGCGTTCGTGGGTCCGGCTGATCAGCGCATCCAAGAAGACTATCTGCGCATCTTACGCTTGTATCGCTTTTGGGCGCGATTTGACTTTGTTCCCGAAGCATCTGCGCTACAAGCTTGCGAAGACCTTCGCTCGGGACTGAGCAAGCTAAGCCAAGAGCGCATCACGTCTGAACTCTGGCAAATCCTTGCGGCACCGAATTGGCTGCATCCCATCAAAAGACTCATGCTCGGAAAGATTTGGAACGACATCATCGGCGAGTTTGTCGTCAATGTCGGTGCTGCTTCGTCGATCGACAATCTTTTCCGTGCCAGTAAAGGATTGGGCATTGATGATCCGGCGGTGACTTTTGCCACCATCCTCTATGCGCTGACGATTCACCCCAGCAAACTAATGGAAACCGCTGAGCAACTCGGTCGTCGTTTGCGAATTTCCAACCGCGATCGCGAAATGCTTTGTGCGCTGCTAGATGTGAAGTCTTATTTGCAGAGACCAAATGCAAGTCTAGCAGCCTCGATGGAGACAATAGATCTCATTGAGCAGCGTTGCCACGGGATATCTTTTATCATGAACATCGGACCATTGTGGAACATTTGGCACAACATGGCTCCGGAGTTCGATAAGAATCGCTTGGAGGAATTGCTGCGCGTCGAACAGACCTACGGCATGCGTCGCAAGTCCGCTGTCCCTGTCACAGCTAAGGATCTCATGCAGGACTTGCAGATTCCTGCTGGTCAAGCACTGGGCGCGATCCTCGCAAAACTACGCGAGGGATTTCGCAATGGCGAATGGTCGAGTAAAGAACAAGGCCTTGCGGCTGCTCGCAAACTTAGGTTGAATTGAAGACTTGTTATGCGGATTGCTTGTCATTGCGCAGGTATGCCAGCGCCGGCAAAGAAATGCGAATAATAGTTGGTCGATTCAGAGACGCCACATCAATTCCGCCACCCAGCGCCTCGATGGTCGAACGACTGACAGAAAGCCCCAATCCCGCACCCTGATTGACTTGTCGCGTCGTAAAGAACGGCTGAAAGATTTTGTCCTTCAACTCTGCAGGAATACCAGTGCCTGAATCAATAACATCGACAATGACCTTACCGTCTTTCGATGCATAGGCACAGACATTGATGGTCTTGGTCGATTCGCCGACCACAGCTTGGAACGAATTGCGAATCAAACTCGCGAGTACTTGCATGAGTTGCGTTTCCGTACCTCGCACTTTGGGAAGATTTTCTTCGACATCTACTGTTAGCTGAATGCCCTGACCCATGGCGGTTGCTTCAAATAACGAAATACTTTCATTCACAACCTTACGAATGGAGCACGGTTGGCATTCATCCATGGACACGTCACGATTAACTTTACGCATGTTCACGATCAATTTAGCGATGCGGTCAACTGCGTTACGGATCCCGCGGACGCTGTGCTCAATCAACGGAATTTCAATATTGCCGTGCGCTATCGAAAGATTTGATACATCGGCAAATCCACAAATTATCGCCAATGGATTGTTAATTTCGTGAGCCATGCCGGCAACCATCTCGTTCATATTCGCCAAACTAGATGCCGTAACTACACGCTGGCGTTCCATTTCCAAATCCGCTTCGACTCGTTTTTGCTCCGTAAGATCTAGGGAAACACCCAGAAGGAAATTTCGCTTAATTCCATCCGTACCCAATGGCACTTTCCACGTGCGCACAATGCGCAGACCGATCGGCGACTGGACGGACTCTTCTTCAATAAAGACTGTCTTGCCGACGCGAAGTGTTTCCAAGTCCTTGTTGCGAAAGTTCTCGACTTGCTCGGGCGGGAAGAAATCAGCATCGGTTTTGCCGATGATTTGCTGGCGCTTCAGTCCCCATAACGCCTCAGCATGCCGGTTCCAACCCACAAATGTGCCTCGGCCATTTGAATAGTCTTTGCAAAAAACAGCGATGGGCATGGCGTCGAGTAAACCGGCGAGAAACTCGCTGCTGCGGCCAAAGACAGAACGATCGTTTAGTTTATATTTATGTTTGCCCAACTAAAAGTTCCGGATAGATATGACATCTATTCGGTCGAGAACGCCCATTTCTCAAATACTTTGTGCAGTTTTTTGCGGGGTCGTTTGACAAAACAACAAACTTCATTCCTTTTACTCGGAAATCCAAGGCTCTCGTTCGAAAGTCTGGCCGCTCCTCGGCAGTACCCACATTTCATACAATGACTTCAAAATCATGAAAGCAGCGGCCAAGTTGTAGGACGTTCCGCCCAAAATTTCCAAATAAGCCGCGCTCGGATACCACTTCGTCAGCCACCATGACATGATGTCAATCAGCAGCGCCGCAAAGGGTGTGGCTATGACCACAGACTTCAGCCACACGGGCGTGGTAACTGACAAACTAAAGATCAAACATACAAAGAAGAAGATGAAGCCAATGCCAAAAAGGTGGATGTGGGAAACGCGCGTCAAGTCTTGCACGCTAGCACCTTCATCGATGGCAGTGTAAGCCTTTACGCCTTCAAACGTGCGAAAATCAGCCAATCCCGGAATGGTGCCGTGGCACTTAACGCAGTTGTTGCTCACGATTTGTTGGATACTACCGTTCCAACCGTCCTCAGTCGATCCTTGCTCAACCCACTTAACCAGAGCCGCGCGATCAGCGATGGAGGCTTTGTCCTTCATGGTGGTGTTCAGTTTGCCTTCGAGGCGGCTATTACCTCGATTTCCGTAATATGAATAGACTATGTCATCAACTGACAAGCCGAACTTACCATCCGCCATTCCATGCGTTAGAAGGATTTGTATCCCCGACACTGCTAAGCCGACACTGACAACCACCAGATATGAGGTGAACAGCACTTTGAGCGATCGACCTAATGACGGCAAATTCAAGCGAGTACGCATGGGGGCTCCACGAAAAAAGGCAAAGTCGTGGAAAATTATACCCGAACGATGATCTCGTGGCACGTTTCGCCGCGCTCTAAATACTTCCGTTCAAAGTGCGTCCGTGCGAGTTCGATCGGCAAATCCTCAATACAAAACGCGCGACGTGAAACTTCGATGACCTGTTCGCGTGCGGAAAAAAGGGACTCCGCTTCATCGGCGTAGAACGATTCGTTCGTTGCCATAATTAATACCGATCCTATCTTCAAACGCCGGAGCAAGAAATCCATAAAGGGCATGGCATGCCACCTTTTGTTGAGATCGCGAGGCATCGGATAGGGATTCGGGTACAGCAAAAAGATGCGATCGAGCGATCTCTCCGGAATCTGGTGACAGACCCAACTAATCGCATCGGCATGAATGGGAACTACATTTTGAATATCGGGGTGGCGCCGTAACCGCCGCGCAAACTTACCGAATTTTTCACTGGTATGTTCTATGGCGATTAGACGACGCTCGGGATGAGCTTGTCCATAACGAATGGGATGCAGTCCAACGCCGCAGCCAATTTCGAGATCGATAGGACGTTTAGAAGTCCAATCGATTTGCGGGCCGCGCTCGCGCGGTTCAGGCACCTTGTCAGGACTGAACGCTCGCGCGAGAATTTTTTCCGCCCGCTGATCCATTAACCGCCGCGCACAGCCGCCGCGACGATCTTGCCTTCGGCGTTAATTTCGATCTTGGGGAAAAGAGCTGCGGGCTCACTTAACATAAAGGGAGAGGCAAACGACGGAAGTGCAAGTGAACCTCCACTGCGACCGAGAGTCTGCAAAATCTTTTGCGCCGTCTCAGGCAATACCGCCTGCGCCAACACAGCCACGCAACCAATGCCGTACATCGCGTTGAACATCAAACCATGAAACTTTGCTGGATCATCTTTGATGCGCCATGGCTCATATTGGTTGAGGTACGTGTTGATGCGGTTGACGCCTTCCCACAGGGCATCGACGGCGCGATGATGTTCGCGGCCGTTCATGGCTTCGCGCATCTTACTTAGCGTGTCGTCAAAGTGAAGTTCTTGCTTGGCATCGTTGATGGCGATGTCTGTTCCCATTCTCTTTAACGCCAATTTGATCACGCGCATAACGACGTTGCCAAGATCGTTGGCTAGCTCGTTGTTGTGCCGCGCAACCATATCAGGCACTGCGAACGCGCCATCGGAACCGCTCGGTATCGCGCGGAGCATGTGATAACGAATGAGGTCGTTGGAAACATTACCAATCAAATCGTACGGGCTAACAACGTTGCCCAATGACTTCGACATTTTCTTACCATCCGCCGCCAACAGCATCCCGTGCACGTACACTTGTTGCGGCGGTGCAATGCCGGCAGCATGCAACATGACGGGCCATATGACAGAGTGGAACCACGTGATGTCCTTGCCGATGACATGCATGCTCGCAGGCCAGAAGTTTTGCCGTGCAGGCTCGTCACAGACGGCCGCGTAGTAGTTAATTAGTGCGTCAAACCACGTGTAAATGACGTGGTTATGGTCATTTGGAACGGTGATGCCCCAACCTTGGTTCGGTCGCGAAATGGAGAGATCCCGCAAGTCTTCGCCTTCAAGGCGGCTCAGGATTTCTTTGCGAGCGGAAGTCGGGAAGAGAAATTCTGGATTATTCTTGATTTGATCGATGATCCACGACTGGTACTTGCTCAGCTTGAAAAAGTATCCATCTTCCGACATGTACTCGAGTTTGGTGCCGTGTTCGGGACACTTGTTTTCGATGACTTGATTGTCGGGATAAAAATTTTCACAGGCCACGCAATAATTGCCTGCGTAACGATCGAAGAAGATGTCGCCCTTGGTCGCCAAACGCGTCCACAAATCATGGGTCGCTTTAATGTGTCGCGCTTCCGTCGTGCGGATAAAATCATCATTGGTAAGGTGCAAATCCGCGCACATGGTGCGGAACGCCGCCGAATTCTTGTCAACAAACGCCATCGTAGCAAGTCCCGCTTGCTCGGCCGATCGCAGTAGCTTCTGTCCGTTTTCGTCCGTGCCTGTCAAAAAGAAGACTTTCTTGCCTTCTAGGCGGTACCAGCGTGCGTATGTGTCAGCGACAATCTTTTCGTAAAGATGCCCTAAATGGGGAACACCATTGGGATAATCGATGGCTGTCGTGATGTAAAAAGTGTCCGTCAAAATGCACCGCCCTAAGTTCGCGTTTCCAGAGATAAATCCCTGATGTTTCAAGGGAAAGACCAAAAATACCGATAAAGAAATACTGTTCGTATTCTATGAATCGCCATTAGTATCGGATTTTAATGAGTTTTTCCACCAAAACGTACTCATTGATTGCACGCTTAGCAGCGTGCCTTGGGTGCATTGCGATGGCGTTGGCCGCCCCAGCATGTGGAAAGGGTAAACACGGCAAAACGCGAGCATTGAATGACGATCACGTCACCCAAGACAATGCTGACTTAGAGACGATTCCAGAGATTGAAGCCGGCTCTCGCGCCTTGGCCATCCTTCCCGAACCGGGCACGATTGACGGACCAGTTTTGGTGCAGCTGTTTGCAGAGGAAGGCGCACAAATTCGCTATGCTGCGTTTGGTGACATCGAGTGGAGCGAAAACTCCATCGCATGGAACGGCGCACAATTGATGTATCCACCCTTCGAAATCTATGCGCAATCATGGGTTGACGGTCGCGGTGGCGAAACGTTTCATTGGAAGTTTGAGTCCGCCAGCAACATGGATTCTGCTACTGGCTTCGTCGATGAACGGCGATTGGGCCTGAACGTAACTTCTGATTTGCGAAGTCTAGTCCACGAACAAATGGACTTTTCCAAACTGCAAGTCATTGACGAAGAAAACACGTCGAGCGCTCTGCGCGATAGCGCCAGTGACCTGCCTTCGAAATACGATGGCAGCAACATCATAAGAACTGAGGTCACAGACGAAGGTGAGCGTTTCGTTTTGGAAATCGAATTTTCCAAGCCACTAGCACGCAGCAACACCGTTTCTTATGGCTTCGAACTCAGTACATCCGGCATCACGACACAGACGTTTGGTGACGGTGCCAAACCATCCTACCGCGTAGAGTGCGCGCTCCTACATTGTGCGTTGTTGACGCCTTTTTCTTCTAAGCGCATCGCCGAAATCGAAGTCGACGGCAGCCGCGACCCCGCCATGATCCTGCACGTGGAAAAATCTTGGTTGGACGCTTCCTTCAGAGATCAAAACAACATCGTTATACGAGCCTTCTCAGCTGATTCGCGGCGCACGGGCGTCGCCTACGATCGTACGGCGCCCATGTTTACACAACAGTCCTTCAAGTCCCGCAAGACGACCATCGTATCGGCGAATGACCGCCCCATCGATTTCCGCATCCTCGCTCACGACGACGTAATCCAGTCCGAAAAGACGGAGCTTTATCTTTCACACTCTGCGGCGATTACGCCGCTATTAGAGCGACAAAACAGATTCGCACTCGATTCTTTAGGATCGATTCCATTAGTCGCTATTCCGCATGGCAGCAAAACGTTCTCAGGCATCAACAGCACCGAGCGTGGCATTTTGTTAGGCCTATCGGACAATGAACAAATAATCACGCGCTTCCAGTTGCTCGCACATGAGATCGCTCACTTTCAAAATGCCGGTTTATCGCGGCTCAATGAGCGATGGGTACAAGAAGGATTTTCAGAATGGGCAGCAGAACGCGCCATGTATGGTACTTTTTCACGACGCGCTGTATATCGTTATCTTCGTTCGCTGCGCGTGGATTCGTACCTGCGGCTCGCAAACTCAGACAAAGCCGAAAACGATTTGCCACTGTCCGCATGGAAGAATCTTGAATCCAATCATGGATACGAAAAAGTGGCCGTATTTTTTCAAATCCTCGACCAAATCGTTGGCACTGAAACGTTGCGCCAAGCGCAGCTTATCGCTCGCAACATCCCCATGGACGGCGAAGAATTTCGACGTACGCTTGAGAAATTATCGGGCAAAGACCTGTCTGAACTATTCCAGTATTGGGTAAACGATCTGGCCGTCTCCCCCAAATACTCGGCAGAAACATTGCTAGCGGATGTGGACCAAGATGGACTGCTTAAAATTGATGAAGACATGATCGGTACTTCTGATCGCGAACCCGATACCGATCGGGACGGCTTTTCCGACTTAGAAGAATTTTTAACTGGTGAAAGCGGAACTGAAAACCGCCTACATGACGCCATCGCTTCATATCCTTCAACAGATGCCGCACTCCAAAATTTTGTTCATCTTGGATCGAACGCAGGTGAGAAAATCTTCTACTCCATACAAAACGCCCAGAATGATTTCTCTCTATTCAACCCCTACCTTCGTGGTTTGCCTTTAAAGGCACCCGTTACATTGTGGGCCACTGATAAGAAAGGCAACGTAAAGGAATTGCGTTGGCAGAGGACCGTTACAGACTCAGCAAATGCAACACAAACCTACGTCGCTGAAGTCGTAAAAGAAAACGAAGGTCCACTGCACGGCGCTCCTGCTGCCGTTGACGTCGCAAAGTTTAGTATAGAATCTCCCCAAGCTCCCGCGGGCATTGTCCATGATGCCTCCGGAGACATTCCTGATGCCTACTCTGCATTGGACGTAACCAAATTCGAACTTACGAACGATGAAGAATATTACAAATTTCAAGTGAGCATGAAAGGTGACGCCGACAAATTCGGGGAGTTCGGCAAAACGGAACTGCAGTTTTCCTCTCAGTCCTTTGCGCGCAGTTCCTTTCCTGTCTATCATGGCATGGCGAGTTTTGCCGTCACTAGTACTCAAGTCCAGACCAATTTCCCCACGTCTTTAGGCTCCGCAATTTCGATCGAAAATGACGTCCGGCTTAGTTTGAATGGCAATGTTGTAACCCTAATCATCCGCAAACAAAAGTTACTGCCACTTATTAATAACGGCACGTTTGCGCAGGTTTGTCTGCGGACTCTCATTCGCGCTGACGACAACCAATCATTGATCGATCGCGCAGGCTGCATTCCCCTGCGCTGGAGCAGCGCACGCAGGCATCGCATCGCTTTCGCTGAAAACAACGGCACCCCTCACACGGTTGACGTCTTTAGCGGCGAAGCTCTAGCAAGTGGCGATGCCGAAAGTCTGACGCGCGCATCCGCAGCATCCATCATTCGCATGGCCAAACTCCTTGGCCATCCGTTGGATGATCGCAGCTACTGGCAGATTCATTTGGAAGCCAACGCCCAAGGCGAGTTACGCACCGACGCTAACGAAGACTTTGGCATCTTTTTGTCGTCGCGCATTCCCGATGCCTCATATCCGCTTTCCGCTTATGGAAACCAAGTTTTAACCCTGCTGGCGCGTACAGTCCTCGCAGACGTTAGAAATCGACTAGGTTCTGAAACAGAAAATCTATGGGCTCGTGAAATGACGATTGCGTGGCTGAGATTATCAGCAAGCCAAGCGATCTTCGGCGAAGCAGAAACGCGCAGCATCGTGAAATCATTCAACGCCGGGCATTTCCTCTGTCTCTACAACAATCAATGTTTCGAAAATTCGGTTATCCGTAGCTTTTATCCTGACGAAGCTCGCCAAGGTTTATCGCAGTGGACAAACCTCTACGATGAGACGCTGAATCAACAAAAGTCCGTGATGGCAGCGATGGATCTCATTAGCATCATGGGCAACCAAGCGTTTTCGCAGTTCGCTGCCACAATGTTCAACTCCAGCCCCACAACCGCTCAGGCACTATCATCAATCCGCGCAGCTGCACCAGATCGAGTGGAAGAGATTTCCCTGTGGGCTGCGCGCTGGGGAATCTCAACTAACAGCATTGATGTCAGCGCAATACAAGCGCGATTTCAATCCCACGCAAATGGGTTGTATGAAATCGAATCACTGTATCGCACGCGCTATCCATAAGATTTTTCTGCCCTACTCTTGAAGATTGACCGCAAAATCCACCCACGCACCGTGCGCAGCGTTGATACCCTGATCCAGTGAACGAATCCGCAATGTTACTTCTCGGTAACGAGAGAGATTGATATCAAAGCGATCCTTCCTCTTGCCTGCGTTGAGTTCTGCACTGCGCCAGAGCACCTGCCTCCCAGCTTCGATGCTGCACTGGATGCGGGCTCCCGACACATAATCAGGGTAAATACAGTAACCAAAGAACATCTTAGTATTTCGACGAAGCCTGATTCTAATATTGGATTCCGCATGCGTCGCAAGTCCGAAGAGGTACACTTGCCCATCTGCCATTAGCGTTTCACCATTCAGGCCTTCGTTGCGCTTGAGACTTCCCCAACCTTGTTCCGCCCGCATAACCTTGAATTCGTAAAATCGAATGGCCCTCCAGTCCCAAAGGGCCAATGAACCTTGATACTGGGCATACCAAGCGAAACTTCCGACAACGATGCCCACGATCGCCGCAAACCAAGCGAAGCGGTGCGCATGCAATCGCATGCGCCACGTCTTCCTGAGCATACGCTCATACCAAATGTCGCGCAGAACTTCGGCCAGTCGTGCAATGTCGGTTCCGCGCATTCCTACCGGACACGAAACATGCGCCAGAGAATCTAACTCAACCGTTGCCGCGGCAAAGTTTCGCACGGACTCGGGAAATTGCCCACGTCCGGACATTTGCAGCAACAGCTCGTGACGCGACACTCCTAGAACACCCGAAACCAAGTCACACGCGAGCGTGAGGTTGCGCCACGCCACATCGTCGCTGCCACCTTGCTCAATGACCCAGTCAACGGCAAGCAGATAAGAATCAAGTTCATCTTGGATACGCATCGTCACGCCCCATCGTTCATTTCATCTGCCATCTACGCCGCACCACCACTGTGCCAAGCATCAACAGTGTCAACCACGACACCGAGCGGCTTATTTTCCAAGACACCGATTCGCCAAAATACAATTTCGTTCGTTCTGACTTAGGAAACAACCCAATGAATCCAGGGCTCACCACATAAAGCTCTTCGCCACCGCTAGCAACAAACGAAGGTTGATAGGCAAACTTGAGGACGTGGAAAGTGTTAGGACAATTGGTGATCAATTCCGGCCCATCAAAATCTGTTCGCACCTCATGGACACAACTCTCATTGTTGTTCACAAATGACTTCGCTTCGACACCGGAAGAACCAGAGACTGGAAACAGCAGAAATGCCGAATCTGGATTGTACGTCTGATACCAGTCCCAAAATGATTGCCGCCAATCTTTTTCAAGGATGATCTTCGGTTCCTGTTTCAGGGTAAAGGACATGGGTGTCGGCGGTTGCAACTCGAAAAGAGACCAAGGTTCTGATTCAACCACTGTGCGAAGCCACGGCGCCGATTTTGCTTGTTCAACCAACACACTGCTACTGAGGATGTACGAGCCAATGCCTAGCAACCGCGCACGCGCTTCTGAATCGGTAACGCTGTATGATCGGCAAGGCCACTTGCTAAAGGGACAACTAGGCGCGAGACTGATTTCGCTGGTAAATTGAAAAAACATAGGGGAAAGCACCGTAGATTGCAGGTACAAACTCTCCGTCGTTGCCCGATTGGCAAAGTACGGCAGCATTTCAAACACCCTTTCGGTTCCGACAAAGTTGGCCTTTACGTCGTGTTCATAGGCAACTCGTGGCTGATCGAGTGATCCTCGCAGTGGTTCAATCAATCGCGAAAACGAAGGGTACTTTTCTTGAACGTTCCAACTTTCGTAGTTCAACCGCATCCAATACGGAGCTTTCGTCGCATGCTTGTCCACCCACAACGGAACTAGCACAAACGAAGCCAAGATAAGGGGATGTAAAAATGCGGGCGGAAGATTTCGCAAAATCTCCCCGAGAAACGTCGCCGCCAAGATGAGTATAAAGATTTGCACTTGCGGGACAGCACGAACATCCACCAAATTCATCTTGCGAAAGACGAAGAACATTCCAAGGTAAACGGCGGCCATCACTGCACACATACTCATGAAGCGAACGCTGTTCCGTGAAAACCTTTTCCCCAATACGATGATAAAAACCGCACCAAACGCCGCGGCCCAAAGTGGCGGTTCAAGGATAACCGGAAACGTTTCTTCTAAAACCGACTTGAACGACCAGACAAATGCGTGCGGAGTGGTATAGCGATTATTCAATATCATCGGAATCAAATACCATGCCGACAGTCCCGCCGTACAAACGCCGATGGTAAGGCCGTTAAAGATGGCACGCCCCAACGGAACCATTCCGATCAGCGACACGATCATGACGATCATGAACACTGGAAATGTGATGAACACGTATGCGTGGCTTATGGCGACACATACCCAGCACAGAACGGATCGCCACGGCCACCCTGACTCCAAGCGGAGGTCATCCCGCATGAAACCGGCAGCGAAAAAGAAAAAATTGAGCGCATACATGTGAGCAAATTGTCCCGATAGCACCGAAAGAAGGTTTCCACCCCACATGGTTTGGCCTTCATTGAACAACTCAAACAAAACAAAGAGTGGCGCCAGCACCAACGTAGGAAATGGCAACTTCCACTTCTTGCAACAGAACCAGACTGAAAATGGAAAAAGCACGACGGGCAAGAGTGTGCCGATGTTAAATGCCATACCAACAGGCACGACAAAGCCCAGCAACGCCATCAGTACGAACGGCAGCGGGAAGTAGTGCACCAACAAACCTTCGCCGCCCAGATTACCCGCGCTCCATGGCCTAATGGTGCCGTGTCGCAGCCCCCATTCATGCAGCACTTTGACCGGCCAGAAGTGCGAACCTGTGTCGCCGCCGGTTGCGGGTTGAGAATTGAAGACGTAATCGGGCGTCAGCAAAAAGATCACCGAACACGACAAAAGAATGGCTGACCATTCCCATGCGCGCATCAGATGCTTGTGCGAGTTTTCAGTGAGCTTAATTAACTGGTCCCTTTTTTTGTGCTATTAGTGAGATATTGCCTGTAAATACCGGTTCTTGCGAGCTATTTGCAGAATGTTGGTCTCGGTTCGATCGTATTCTCAAAGATTGCCGTATTCTGGAGCAAAGTCGCATCCACTAGGCGGGACCAGTTACTAGCCGGTAACCAATATCAATTCCTCATTTGGTTATGGTTATTTAGACGCCTATTTGGAACTGGTCCCTTCGCGTGTGCTTTTTCGTAAATTAGATTCGTGATTCTGAATAGTTAAGGAATAAATGGAGAATGCGGGACCGGATTACAGCAATTGCGCTGCTCTGCTAAGCACTTATGACGAATGAAAACACACACGGAGGGACCAGTTTATAAATCTTTGGCAAATCACTCCATCCGCGCTAATCAGGTACGGTTAAATTCAATTCAATCTGGGCGCACACTCATGGAGCACGCACCTTTAGCCGAAAAACTTCGCCCGCGCGAAAAACAAGACTTCAATGGTCAAGACGCCATTTGGTCTACGAATTCTCATTTGCGCAAACTGGTGGAAAGCGGAGCATTCCGTGCCGGTATTTTTTGGGGGCCTCCGGGTTCAGGCAAAACAACGTTGGCTCGCATCATTGCTGAACAGTTCTCAAGCCAATGCGTATTTTTGTCGGCTGTTACGGCAGGGGTAAAGGACATCCGAGCGGTGATTGAAGATTCCCGCGGCCAGATCCAACTGAAGCAGCCACCGATTCTGTTGTTTTTAGACGAAATCCATCGTTTGAGTAAGTCGCAACAAGACGCGCTTTTGCCTGCACTGGAATCGGGGGACATCCGCTTCATCGGCGCAACCACCGAAAATCCAAGTTTTGAAGTGAATCGCGCCGTGCTCTCGCGTTGCTTAGTGTTTACGTTTCAGCGTTACTCAGCCGAGGCATTGTGCAAAATTGCTCGCCAAGCATCTAGTCGCGACGCCCATGCTAAAGTAGTAGAACGTTTGAGCGACGACGTTTTGCAGGCGGTGGCTAAGGCGGCCGATGGTGATGCTCGACAATTCTGGAATCTCATTGAAGCTGTTGCCGCCGCGACGCCACACGATCAGACGATTACTCTCGAGGGCCTCCGCCCCTTTGCCGGCTCCATTTGCCGCCAATTCGACAAATCCGCGGATTTACATTTCGATATTGTCTCGGCAATGATCAAGTGCATCCGCGCCAGCCAGCCCGATGCAGCTCTGTATTACTGTGCACGTCTGATCGATGCAGGCGAAGACCCAATGTACATCGCGCGCCGTTTGCTCATCTCTGCGTCTGAGGATATCGGCAACGCAAACCCGACCGCACTGATGTTAGCCACGTCTGCTCTGCAAGCTGTGGCAGCGACCGGTTATCCCGAGTGCCGCATTGTCTTTGGACAACTGGTAACTTACCTAGCCGCATCGCCCAAAAGCAATCGCGCCTATATCGCCATGGACGCTGCCATAGCGGACGTCAAGATGCACGGCTCCGTGCCCGTACCACTGATGCTGCGCAATGCGCCTACCAAATTAATGAATGAGATGGGCTATGGCGAAGGATACGTCTATGCCCATGATGACCAAAAAGCAGCGGCACGACTTAACTACCTGCCGCCTGAAATTGGCGAACGCCGCTATTACGACCCACTTGCTGTTGGGACAGAGAAGCAGCTGCGAGAAAACCTCGAAAAATTACGCGGCTCGTCTCGCATTCAATAAAAAAGGCTGGCACGAGCCAGCCCGATTGTTTCATTCAATAAAAAAGGCTGGCACGAGCCAGCCCGATTGTTTGATAGATCGCGCGGATAAATCTTATCCGGCCTTCTTGTAGGGATTATCACCGTTGCTTTTATCCTGCTTCGGATGATTCTTATCCCAGTTCTCCTTCTTTCGACGCTGCTCCTCGATGTGAGCAACTTCGTGCTGTTTCTTCTTCTTCTGTTTATCCTTCGGACTTCTATCACCCATGGTACCTCCTCATATGCGGTTTCATCACCGCCATCCTCTGATTCGGCATCCGGCGCAGGGCTTAAAGACATTCCTGTAATTACATGATTTTACTGCCATTTTAAGAGCAAATTACAGCCCGCTAAAACGGCGCTAAGGAGAATTCTGACGATTTCCCCTCACCAAGAAAGGGTGATTCCCAGTCCTGCAAATGCAGAAATGTACTTCAAATTATCGATCGTTGGGATCTCATCGCCGGTATTCTCGTCGACTACTGCGTCAGACGGGGGATTGGTCATCTCGATCCAATCGAAGAAGGCAAATCCCAAAATGGCAGCTCCGAGTTCACGGGGCCCCACGCTAAATACTTCACCAACCGTATAAAACAGATCGATACCACCGCGCAGCGAATCGACCGATGCCTTCTTTTGACTCGCGCCAACTGCATAAGCTCCGTCTTGTCCGACCCATGCTCTGGCGGAAAAAAGTGGGATCAAGAACTCAAAGCCAAGTTCGTAACCAACGTTAATCGAATTACTAAGGCTGAAGTCAAATGGCTCAAGCTCAGGATGCGAGCTCGACGAAACCAGCCCCTGAAAATTCCACTGCCCTATTTTGGGAGTCAAATCGAAGCGAAAATCGCTGATGGTCAAATCAAAGCCATATCCCACCACGATACGCGACCAGTTGGTGTAGTTTTTTGCAGTAGTCTGGACAATCTCCGTCGTCGGGTCTCCGCTCTGCACAACTACGTCTGCCTGAACCTTCGGACTGTAATCCCAATAAAACGTAAATCCTTCAAGGGGACCCGCTTTGACTTGCGCCAAGAGCCCAAAGAAGGTCGTTTTCGACAAGAGCAAATCTTCCTTGATCAATGAGGAACCGTACCGAACGCCGACATATCCACCTGGCAAATCCACGTCGAGACTTTTGATTTGTTCGAAGATGTTGAGTGATAATGCGCCCGCAGCATTCCGATCGACCAGCAACCCTTTGACGTACTTTTCCTTGCCTTCGGTCAGGTACCGATAGATTCTCACGACAATGCGATTCAAACGCGCTTGGATTTTCTTCGATTCACGAGGGCGTTTGCCCCAAAGTTTTCCTGCCAAGCGCAATGACTTCTGTCCCTCGCCGTCGATCTTCCAAACGGGACGGAGATTTACCACCGCATCCTTAGAATTGACGGAGCCACCTTCCGTTTCGAAACCAGAAAAACTCATCTTACCTGCGGGTTCTGTGATGAAATCATTTTTCACGGGGTCAAAGGCAATGCGAAAGAGCGACACCTTTTCGATGGGCGTTGGCTGCAAAAAGCGCGCATCCGAGCGCCATGTTTTACCGCGATACAACCCGCGCTCGTATGCCACGCTTGACGCACCCGAAATGGTGTAGCTCGGAACGTAGATGGAAGTTGGCACAGAACTAAGCATGGCGTGGGCGACAAAATCCGCAAACTCGCGATCGTTCATCGCGCGCAGAAACTTTTCGTGAAAGGGCAACTTGATGCGGTTGTACTCAACTACAGTTCCCTCCGAGCTTTTGCGATCAGGCCGCAAACGCAAGAGTCGCAATACCACATCGTCGCCTGTTTTGCTTCGCTCCATGCGCAAGACCCAATCGAGATAGAGGGCCGGATCCGCTTCCAACTCTTTCATGGTGTGACACGAAAACTCAGTGAATGCCCCCTGCCCCCACGGACCATTCATGATCATCATGGACTTGGCGAGATTGTTACAGGCACTGACAAAGAGTTTTTTACTTTCAGCTGGTGACTTGGTGTCAGACAGGTCCTTGAATGATTCTAGTGCAAACACAACTCGCAAACTCTGAGAAGACACGTCAAACGGTCGCTTGTTGTTGGGACGCCTTGCAAGTTTCAGTTTACTCTTTCCCGACTCATCAGCACTGACTTCTTCAAGGGGCGACGGAATGCTCGCAGCCGTAGAACTAGGCAACGGAGACGCCTCGCTCGCAGGTGCTGCTGATGGATTGGGCGACGGAACAGCCAAAGGTGCAGGACTTTCAGAAGCACGAGGAGAGGGAGACGGGCTTTGGGCTTTTGCTGCCCCACCAAACAGCGGGTTAAACGCAGATACTACGGCAAAACTAATCAAGTGTGCAAAAGTTGGGCGAAGGCGGCCCGCCATCGATTCGCTTGCTGATTCGATGCTAAAAAAGTTGAACAATTTCACTTCCAACAGGAATCCACAGAGGCAACCCATGACTATTCTAACGTCTTAGGGTAAAAACAGCAAAATTTTCGAGGAGATCAAGCTCATGACGCGCCTCGCTCTTTTATCCGTTTCTGACAAATCTGGTCTCGTGCCATTCGCGGAAGTCCTCACCAAGTTAGGTTACACTTTGTTGTCCACCGGCGGCACCGCCCAAGCACTGCGGTTGGCAGGACTCAGCGTCACTGACGTTGCTTCAGTTACCGGACACCCCGAAATCATGGACGGCCGAGTCAAAACTCTTCACCCTCGCATCCATGGTGCGCTGCTGTTTGATCGCAATAATCAGCAACATATCAACGAGCGATTGCAGCACCAGATTCCCGAAATTTCGTTGGTCGTTGTGAACCTCTATCCGTTTCAACCGACGACGTTCTCAGCAATCGATGCTTCAGAGAAAATTGAACTGATAGATATCGGTGGACCGGCGATGCTGCGTGCCGGTGCGAAAAATTTCTTGCACGTGCTGACCGTCGTCGATCCCAAAGATTACGATGCGGTCGCTGAGGGTCTGCAAAGTGGTCGCGATGATTTCTCATTTCGCAAACGATTCGCTGCCAAGACGTTCGATCACGTGAGCCGCTACGACCGCATGATCGCAGATTCACTCGCGAACGAATCGACCGATGCTTCCACGTTTGCATTGCCGCCGATGCACACCATGCAAAAGTTGCGTTATGGCGAAAACCCGCACCAATCTGCGTTTCTGCTGGGCCCCGCCTCCGAGAACGGAGCCAGTGAAATCAAAAGTATGACTGTGCTTCAGGGCAAGGAACTCAGTTACAATAATCTCCTCGATTTGAACGCAGCCATGGCGAGTGCGCGTGAGTTTTCACCGAGTGAAAACGCTTGTTGCATCGTCAAACACAACACGCCGTGCGGCGCCGCTGCAGGGGCAAAATCCACCCCACTTAGTTTGTATGATCAAGCATTGAAAGCCGACTCCGAATCGGCGTTTGGCGGCATTGTTGCCTTCAATTGCGAAGTCGATGAGGCGTGCGCCAAAGCTATGTCCCATCACTTCTTTGAGTGCATTGTTGCACCGGATTTCTCTCCGGCCGCTCGGCAGATTTTTGCGGCGAAGAAAAACTTGCGTATCCTAATTGCGCCGTTCATGAACACACCGCCGCAAAAGGGGTGGCAGTTCTCGTCGGTGCTCGACGGCATGCTGGTACAGGAACGCGACGCCGTAACCATTGCGCACAAAGAATGGCGTCTTGTTGCCGGCACACCCGCCAGCGATCAGACGATGCATGATTTGCAGTTTGCTATGCGCATTTGCCGTCATGTCAAATCCAACGCCATTGTCCTCGGCCAAGGTTCCACTACCGTCGGCATCGGCGGTGGTCAGACCAGTCGCATCAATGCTTTGAAAATTGCGATCCAACGAGCCAAGGACAACAACTTAGACCTTAGAGGCGCCACGATGGCATCCGATGCATTCTTCCCTTTTGGAGATTGTGTCAAGTTAGCTGCGGAAAATGGCATTCGCTTCATCGTCCAGTCTGGAGGATCCGTGCGCGACCAAGAATCCATCGATGCGGCAATTGCCTCGGGAGTGACCATGTACTTCTCGGGTCAGCGACACTTTCGACACTGACCAGAAAAAAAGAAGGCCCGCAAACAAAGCGGGCCAAAGTACTCACTTATTCAATTTTCGGCAGGGCCAGCCGAACGACCGCCCTATCAAACCCGCGACCACCAGCTCCTCCGCCCCTCGAGTCTAACCTCAGACCCACTCAGGCGACGCCGGCGAAAACACGAGCAAAAAAACCTAACTCCACGCTTCGAAAAAATCGATTACCCTTAAGGACCTGCGCGCGAAAGATGATCTCGAACTGCGCGTATTGTATGCATAACCCTACCCCCTCTGTTAAAACCACGCTGAACCCTTCGCCCAGCGCCGGCCGGTGGCGTGCACCAACCTTACTTAATACTATTCGGAGGATAGAGATTAAAATAAACGCATTCGTAGTAACCAAATCAATTCAATCGGTTGCAATGTGCCTTTTCGGACACAGCCAAAACCGCCTAATCTGGTGAGTTTTGATTTCGTAAAGAAAAATCTGTCAATTCAGGAGGTTTGGCTGCAAATCCAGAGCGGAGGTGCCACCGCGGACGCCAAATGCCTTAAATCCCAAATTCTGCAATTGTTCTGCGAGCACTGCACTCTGCATCCCGAACGCACAGTAAAAGATGTGGGTGCGATTTTTGTCAAAGGCGTCCAAGGACTTCATGACTCGATCGGGATCCAACAAGCGCGCACCAGCAACATGCCCCGATTGAAACTGCAGTGGCGTGCGCAGATCGTAAACCGCAACGTCGCCCGCGGGAATGCCATCAACAAACACGTATTGATCCATCATCGCGTCGTCCGTCAATGATTTCACATCAAGGCAACGCGCATTTTCTAAGGCACTGTCGAGATAGTTAGGATCGATGTAGCTTTCTTGATGACCAGCCATTCCTGCGGTTGTGGCGGTGATCGGACGCTTTTGGATGAGCGCACAGTACTCTTGGATCTTAGAGGACATCGCCGCGGTGCCGATCTCGCTGGCAAGATCGACGATTTCGTCCTTATCCATGCCGATCAATGGACGAAGCACGGGAATTTGCGCTGATTCGTCGATGGCCGCTAAATTTTCTAGAGTCTGAGATGAAACTTGCCCAATCGCTTCGCCGGTGATCAATGCATGATGGTGATTGCGACGCGCGATTTCGTTAGCGGCGCGATACATCAAACGCTTGAGCACCACTTGGGCGAAGTTCTTCTTAGGAATCTGCAAAATCTGCTTGGACAGGTCCGCAAAATCAACGATCCAAATGCGCGGCTTATAACCGTGGGCCCACATCTGGCACAAATGTTTGGTTACGCGCAGCACGGAGCGTTCATAGGACGCCCCAGCAAGATTGAAAAACACGAAGTCAACTTCGACGCCACGCTTCATGATGCGCCATGCCGCAACGGGCGAGTCAAAACCACCTGACATCAGACACAGTGCGCGGCCTTCAACACCAATCGGCAGTCCACCGGGCCCCATCAGGCGTCGGTGGAAAAAATATGCGCCATCAGGGCGTAGTTCGATTTCGATTTGGATGTCGGGCTTTTTCAAAGCAACGCCGCGTGCGAATGGCATCAGAACATAGGCGAGTTCTCGTTCGTAATCGATGGAACGAAGGCCATTTTCACGGACATTCACCCGTTTGACGCGCAAACAAAAGGTGCGACCTTGTACGATCTCTGCGTAAACAGCGAGTTGCTCTTTCATCGCTGCGAAAGTTGGCGGGCACACATGCTCAACAGGAGAAAGCGAACGAATTCCAAACGTGCGAACAAGTGTTTCTAGGTCTTGTGGCTTCTCGGTTTCCAGAAACACACGCGACCATCGCTCACGAACGGTTACCTTTGTACCGAGTGTCGTCGCCGCGTCTTGTAAGTTGCGAAAAAAGCGGGACATGAACGACGCACGAGTCCGTCGTTGCTTCAGATTGATTTCTCCCGACATGCGTACCAGCGCGATCACAAATGCTCCCATAGTCTCAAAGCGGCGCAACATAACATGAAAGTTCGGGAACGCAACGAATTCGTACGACTTGTGGAGTATTTTCAGGATGATGCCCCCGTCCCCAGTGCTAACATGCCCTCCCAATTTGGTCATGAGTCGCCAGTTAATATCCCGTACTTCTTCAACTTTTTGCGATCTAGCGATATACTTCTAAGTAAATTACGCGAAAGGGTGTCCGGTGGTTACGATCGATAGCATACGCCGAGCGGGACTCTTCTCTACATTGTCAGATGCCGAGCTTGAAAAAATCGCCAAGCTGGGGACGAATGCTAATATTGCAATCGGGCAGTCACTCATCTCTGAGTCCGATGTGGGCCAAACGATGTATCTCATCGTCGAAGGGCGTGTAGATGTCAGCGTTGCCATCCCAGGAAGCAATAGTCACGAACCAATCGCCACCTTGAAAGACGGCGAAGTCGTTGGTGAAATGATTCTGCTAGGTCGTGAGCGCCGTTCGGCACAGGTCACGGCGAAAGATGCGGTCAAAGCCATCGTTTGGAAGCGAGAAGACATGGTGGGGCTGTTCGAAAAGGACAACGTCATTGGTTTCAAAGTCATGCGACAACTAGCGTCACTTTTGGCCGATCGTCTCATTTCGACCAATCTCGTCTTGCGCAACGTGTTGACGGTACCTCGCACGATATTTATGTAGGAAACGATGATGCGGATTCCGGACCACGAGTTGGATTTTCAGTTTTCACGAAGCTCGGGGCCGGGAGGACAAAACGTCAACAAAGTGAATAGCCGCGTAACTTTGCGATGGCATATTTATGAAAGCAAAGCGATCAACGACGATGTCCGCGCGCGCTTCGTAAAAAAGTACGCCAACATCATCAACGATGAAGGCGAAGTCGTGATTCACAGCGACAAGTTTCGCGATCAACCCCGAAACATCGAAGACACTAAAGAAAAACTCGCCGCACTGCTTGAAGCGGTCAGACTCCCCCCAAAAAAGAGGGTACCGACCAAGCCCAAAACTTCCGCAAAAATGGAGCGACTCTCTGGCAAGAAGATTCGCGGTGAACGCAAAAAGTTTCGCATGAAACTCACGGATTATTGATCCAGCAAAAGTATTTACCCATCTTTCCGCTCAAAACGACTCATGATAAAATAGTCTAGACTTTCCAAAGTACTGTTTTCGCATTTCGCTTTCTTCCAATGGAGGGCTTCATGAAGCGTCGTGATTTTGTTCGCAATGGTGTTGGAGCTGGATCTTTGTTGTATGTTCCAGGATTGCTTTCCCTTTCAACGCTCGGTTGTAAGCCGCGTGCAGAAATCGATGGCGAATCAGAACTAAGCGAAGACCCCATCAATGGCGTTCGCACACGCATGAGCGTGCTCGATCCTAACAACACTGTCTTTCAACAAAAAATTGATCCCGTAACCAAAGCGCTCGTTGACGACAAGACTAAACCACAAGTTCATATGGTGGATGTCTATCGTAACGCCGTCGCCGCGATGAAAACAACGCGCATCAACATTGGTGGCAAAACTCGCACGGCATGGGACCATTATGCGTACATTCACCAAGACTTTTGCCCACACGGCAACTGGTACTTTTTGCCATGGCATCGCGCCTACTTACTTTCCTTTGAAGATGCTTGCCGCCGATTCAGCCAGAACAACAATTTCATGCTCCCCTACTGGCCATGGGATCAGAGTCCTAAAATTCCAGCGATGTTCATGAACCAACATATGGACCCAGCCAAAAAAATTGTCAATGCACTGCACGAACCGAGCCGCCTCGCGACGACGGATTCGACCTTGTCGTCTGAATACGTTGGCAAGGCAGCAATCTCGCAAATTCTTGGCACTAACGACTTCTATGCATTTGCATCCGGGCCATCGAAACGCACGCGTCCGTTGAGTGATGAACCGCGCGGCGGTGGCGGAATCCTTGAAGCTATGCCGCATAACGAAACACATATGTTTGTCGATGGTGTGATGGGAACATTCTTGTCGCCAACCGATCCAGTCTTCTGGCTACATCACTGTAACGTCGACCGCATGTGGGCGTTGTGGGAACTTAGGCAGACCAAAGCCGGACGTCCAACGCTGCCTGCCAACCCGATCAAAGTGCGCGGCGTCACCATTCCCGGACTGACGAAAGAGGCATTCCTCAACTACACGCTGGAAAAATTCCACAAGTTTGATCCGAAAATTGCACCGACAGATGCAAGATCTTGGTTGCCAATGACCATGAAGGTTGTCGATACCGTCGCCATCGGCCGCGGTCCAGTGAACTACGATTACACAGACGCTCGATTGGTCGTCACCAGAGCCGTCGGCGCGAGTTCGCCGCAAGCAGCAACTCGCAGCCTTGAGCAACCAGACATTGCCCAAAGCAATTCGCTAAAGTTGTCCTTGAACAAGCCTGTGGTTGCGGTAAATAGTCCCGCGAAACGTTTGGATTTTGATATCAAGCGCACCGACGAATTGAACGCTCTCCTGAACAGCGTCGGCAAGAACTTGAACACACGAACGACCAAGGACGACATCACCGTCCGAATGTTGGCGGACAATGTTCCTGTTCCCCAAGACTCAAAGGCCAAGTTGCGATTCTTCGTCAACCTTGTTGGAGACGATCTTTCTTCCAGCAATCCTGCGTACGTCGGGACCTATTCGAAGTTCACCCACGGCGATCATGCGGGGCACCAAGGAGCCTCAACGACATCGTTGATTTTTGATCTCACCACCGCACTAAAAGCCATTCGCAAGTCCAACAAAGCGTTCTTCACCGATGGCAAGATTCCGTTGGTCGTGACTGTTGCTGTACAGAGCACATTCCAATTGCCACAACAGTCTGTATTGGATGCGGTCACGTTGAGCATTGAATACGTCGAGCCGAAACAGCTTGAAGCCGCGGTAGCCGAGCCCGCAACAGGAGCGACTCGTGAATAGGTTTTTGATTGCAGCTTGTTTTTCGATGGCGGCTTCGGCCGCCTGTGCCGCCGAAAAAACACCCACGCGGATGGCAGAAGGCGCCTCCGCGATGGACTGTTTGATCCGCGACAAATCTGGCGACAAGCCGAAGGAACAGACGCTACGCATTGTGGAGCAGCAAGATATCATCATTGGCGACAAGAAGTTTCTCTTGCACGCGTCTCGCTATTTGGGACGAGTGCAGATTTTCTTGCGTACAGTCGAAAACGCGGAACCGCTTTACTCGGCGATGACAAGCGAAGATGGATTCACTCGCTTAGAGTTTTTGAGCCGCAGCCCGCAAGTTTCCGTGAAGTGCCAGCCCGTCAATTGAACACAAAAGAGCCCTCGTTAGTGCGCATTGCTCCACCATGGAGCAATGGTTTTCCGGTCGCACTGAACGAGGGCCGTCGCCCACTCAGCAATATTTAGGCCATCATCAATTCACTGAAATCACTAGCTATTTACCGATGATTAGGTGGTATCTAAATGAATTCCGGTAAAAAAATGCAACCATTCGTGGCAAAGTGCGGATGATTTTAAACTTGCGAGGCCGCGTTGCAAAGCACCATCCGTCACTTCATTTTTGATATGGGAAATGTCCTTGTCTCATTCGATCACGAGCTCGCGGTGCGCAACATTGCCGCACTCATTGGTGCTGATCCATTGCAGGTGAAAGACGCCCTTTTCACCTCAGGGTTGGAGCATCGATACGAAGCTGGTTCAGCCACGACCAAAGATGTATTCGAACATTTGCAAAAGTTTTCTACTCAGCCATTTTCGGTAGAAGCCTTGATGCATGCTGCATCTGATATCTTCAAACCAGTAACCGGAATGGAGAGTCTCGTGCGGGAAATGAAGGATCGATATGGGCCTGTAGGACTACTTTCGAATACGAATGTTGCCCATTGGAACTTCATCCGTGAGCGCTATCCCATTGTGGAAGAATTTTCTTACAAGACCCTCTCCTACGAAGTGAAGGCGATGAAGCCAGATGCCAAGATTTATCAGCACGCGCTGCAACTGTGTGGCTTTGCGCCAGAGCAAACGCTGTTCATCGATGACGTGCCCGCCAATTGCCACGGCGCTGAGGCGTGCGGCATGAAGTCGCACCTGTTTACCAGCGCCGAAGGCTTGCGAGTTGTGCTTACGCAGGCGGGAATTCTATGAGCATCGAAGCAGAACTTGGTCTGCCTGCACGCCCCCAAAATGCCGTTAGACTGCTCGGATGGAACGTCAACGGCATCCGATCATGCTTGAAAAGTGGATGGTTCGCCAAGGTTGCCCAGCTCAAAGTTGACGCCATTTGTTTACAAGAGGTGCGCGCCCTTCCTGATCAGGTGTCATTGGACGAATTTGGCTACCACGTCTCGTGGCACCCTGCAGAAAAAAAGGGGTACTCGGGTACGGCGATCATGAGCCGCACCGAACCGATGAATCTTAGACGCGGTTTCGGCGGCGATGAATTTGATCCCGAAGGGCGTGTGCTAACAGCGGAGTTCAAAGATTACTTTCTCGTAAGTTCGTATTCACCCAACTCGCAACGCGAGCTCACGCGACTCACGCACCGGCAAAAGTGGGATCAAGCGTTTGCGACTTACTTGCTCGAGTTGCAAAAGAAGAAGCCCGTCATCTGCACGGGAGATTTCAATGTGGCCCATAAAGAAATCGACTTGGCGAATCCCGCGCAAAACAGACGAAATGCGGGCTTCACTGACGAAGAGCGAGCAGGCTTTTCTCGCTTAGTGGATAGCGGATTCATCGACACTTTTCGCGAGTTTGAAACAGGCCCCGGCCACTATTCATGGTGGACGCATCGCCATAACGCGCGCGAGCGGAACATCGGTTGGCGTCTCGATTACTTTATTATTTCTGGCACCTTACGCCCGAGATTACAAAATGCATTCATAGTCTCGAAAGCACTAGGCTCAGACCATGCGCCCGTGGGGATTGACCTGATTTTGAAGGGTTGAAAAAGCCAATTTGCTGTGAAATGATGAGCACTTCCCTGAAAACACTCATAGCATTTGGGAGAGCATCATGACCAAGTTCAATGCAGTTTCCGCCGAAAACGGCAAACTACTTATCAACGGTGAATGGACGAACGCACGTTCAGGCAAGACGTTCACATCCATCAATCCATCAACAGAAAAGACTCTTGCGTCCTACCAAGAAGGTGGAGCGGAAGATATCGACGCAGCCGTTTACTCCGCACGTCGCGCTTTCGAACACGGCCCTTGGGCGAACATGTCACCACGCGACCGCGGCAATTTGATGCTGAAACTTGCCGACCTCATCGAAAAGAACAAAGAGCGTCTCGCGGTTTTGGAATCCATGGACAATGGCAAACCGATCCGCGAAACCATGGGCTTTGACTTGCCCCAAGTCATCGAAACCTTCCGCTATTACGCCGGATGGACTGACAAGATTTTGGGCGATGTGAATGCGGTATCGAACCGTTTCTTCTCGTACACGGTGAAGGAACCAGCGGGCGTAGTCGGTCAGATCATTCCGTGGAACTTCCCACTGCTCATGGCCGCATGGAAACTCGGTCCCGCATTGGCAACTGGCTGTACCGTTGTCTTGAAACCAGCAGAACAAACGCCTGCAACCGTCCTTGAACTCGGCAAATTGATTTGCGAAGCGGGATTTCCGTCCGGTGTCGTCAACATCGTCACGGGCGGTCCTGAAGCAGGTGCTGCGCTTTCTCGTCACAAAGGCATCGACAAGATTGCCTTCACGGGCTCGACCGAAGTTGGTCGTCTCGTCATGAAAGCTGCTGCCGAAAATTTGAAGCGCGTATCATTGGAACTTGGCGGCAAAGCTCCTAACATCGTCTTCGAAGACGCCGATTTGGACAAAGCAGTCTCGGGCGCACTCCTTGGTATTTTCTTCAACCAAGGGGAAGTTTGCTGTGCCGGATCGCGCCTTTATCTTCACGAATCCATCCATGATCAATTCATCGAGAAGTTCAAAGCAGCAGCGGCAAAAGTGGTTGTTGGCAATCCACTCGACGAAGCGACCACCATGGGTGCGCAAGTTTCTCTCGAGCAACACGACCGCATTTCCTCCTTCTTGGAAGCAGGAACCGCCGCCGGCGCGAAAGCCGTTACCGGCGGACGCAGTCTTCGTAAGGAACTTGGCGGCTACTTCATGACGCCAACGCTTTTCACCAACGTTGAACAGGACGCCAAGATCTTCCGCGAAGAAATCTTTGGACCAGTTTTGTGCGCGGTGAAATTCTCCGACACCAACAAGATGCTTGAGTGCGCCAACAACACCGAATACGGCTTGTCCGCGGGTGTATGGACACAAAACATCAGCCGTGCACATGAGCTCACACGCAAGCTTCGCGCTGGTACAGTTTGGGTCAATTGCTACAATCAGTTCGATGCTTCAGTGCCATTCGGTGGATACAAGGCATCTGGATTCGGTCGCGAACTTGGCCGTCAATCATTGGAACTTTACACCGGTGACAAAGCTGTTTGGGTAGCTCTCTAATCGTTTTCGATCAGTTAAGAAAACGGCCAGTCCCATCGTGGGACTGGCTTTTTTTGCAATCATTTCTAACAGGGCAAATGCTGCCTCCCTCTAAAACTGCCATCCGCAAATCGTTAAACTAATGATGTGATAGCAACTTTAGGATGCAATGCATCGGAGGGGTCATGCCCACATTTGCGAATATCAATATGTCGCTCACTTCTCTCGCGACAGGTTTTGTAACCGTTGCAACATTCGCGTTTGCTGGTTACACCGCACAAGCGCAGTCGCTCCGCGATTACGACAAACTAGACCTAGAACTACGCGTCACGTCATTCCGCGCCGGTTCGCATGACGACTCGGGGAGTTCAAACTATCTCCTGCGCGTGACCCAATTCGCTCTTTTGAACACCAAAGAAGAAAAATTGAAGAAGATCGAAGAACGCAAGAAAACCCCAGCAGGAGAGCAAACGTTTTTTGAAATGACGCAGCCTTCGCTTTCCATTTGGAAGGCAAGCGAAGAAGAAATGGCGCCAATCGAAACCGGTTCGCCTATCCCGTTCAACGCGGCATTGATTTCAGGTAACTCGATTCGAGTCGCGACGGCAAAGATGATGCAGGAACATAAGACCACCGAAGAAAACGTCGCTCACATGGTCGTAATCGAACTGCTAAAGCGCACTAAGAAATATTACGTCCTAAACGAAGATGCGCCGCTGACACAGGTGTCGTTTTTCCCCATTCCCCCGTCGCAATTCGATTCACCAGAGCGCGTCAATCAAATGCTCAACATCATCGACGAGCGAGGAACCTCTATAAAGATCAACGTAGTATATAAAGACGCCTTACAGTCCACTAAATCATCTACTCAAGCAGAAAAACCAGCGGATGGAGGCAGCACCAATGCTCACTAATTTGCACGGCCACTTCAAACTCCTCTTCATCGTGGCCGCAAGCATCTCATTGACAGCACACGCGCGAGTTTTGACAACCTTTTCAGATATTGCGGAACGTGCCATTCCTGGCGTTGTAAACATCCGCACGACTGCCTACATCCAAGGCCGTGAGTCTGCAGTCGATCCGTATCAGTTCTTTCTCAAGGGACGAGTCCCTCGCACAAGTACATCCAACGCTCTCGGCAGCGGCGTAATTCTGGATCGCGAGGGCTACATTGCCACAAATTATCATGTGATCGAGGGCGCAGACGTCATTGAAGTTCTGTTCGCAAAATCCAAAAAGCAAGTTCGTGCGAAGGTCGTTGGTAGCGACATCAAAACGGATCTGGCGTTGCTCAAAATCGAAAGCAAATCGGAAATAACGCCTCTTGATCTCGGTGATAGCGACAGCCTGCGGGTGGGCGATGTCGTGCTCGCTATTGGCAACCCATTTGGTTTTGCGCACACCGTAACAAGCGGCATCATTTCCGCGCGCGGACGCGTAATTGGCACCGGCCCATTTGATGACTTCCTACAAACTGATGCCCCCATCCATCCAGGAAACTCCGGCGGACCGCTGATTGATGTTCGTGGGCGTGTCATCGGCATCAACTCAGCCGTCAGTTCAGAGGGGGCTGGCATCGGTTTCGCCATCCCCATCAACATGGCAAAGGATGTTTTCAAAGATCTGAAGGCACACGGCAAGGTCATTCGCCCTTGGATGGGCGTGGTCGGCAAGAACATTTTGAACAGCGACGAAGTGGGCGATGCGTACGATCCCACTGGCGTGTACGGAGTAATCGTCACAAATCTCATCGTTGACGGACCGGCACAATCTTCGGGTATCAAGATGGGCGACCTGATCATGGGAGTCGGCAAAGAAAAGGTTGCCGACTTAAACCATTTGCAGCGTTTGCTATCGAGATCTAGGCCAAGCGACAAGATCAGCGTTAGAGTTTACCGACGCACCAAGGGATTCATGAATGTCTCGGTGAAACTTACTGAAATTCCTGTAGCCAAAGATTTGCCGCAGGAGCGAGATCTCTTCTAACTCGGCGAAAACGCCGTCGTTGTTTGTTAAAAGGCGGTTTTAAGGATGATTTCTCGTAGATGCAAAGCAAAATCTTGCTTTTCAGCATCATAGACTCTGTTTGCAAATTGTAATGTTGCTGAACGATGCGAAACGATGACGGTCGTCACTGTACCCTTCAAACTTCTTAACATTTGCGTAATCTCAGATTCAGTGACTGTATCCAGGTTGGAAGTCACCTCGTCCAATACCAAGAACTTCGGCTTGCGCAATAATGCTCTTGCAATGGCAATTCGCTGCTTCTCACCTGCCGACAATCCATCACCATTGTCAGACAATACATGCCCCATCTGTAGAGGAAAGCGCTCGACCACATCGACCAACTTTGCCAACTTCAATACACGCTGGTACTCAATCTCCGTGTAAGTTTTGATGCTTCCGTAATCCAAGTTTTGCTGAATCGTTCCGCCGATGAGAAATGGCTCAACGCCCACGTAGCCGATGTGATGACTGTTCTCTGCAAAATATTCTTCTACGGGCTGCCCATCAATTTTGACCACTCCATTCAATGGCTTAATGAGCCCTAACATTAGCCCCAGTATGGTAGACTTGCCTGAACCGCTCGCACCGATTATGCCGAACTGCTCACCCGGTTCAATCGCAAAGCTCAAGTTATTCACAATGCTTCGCGAAGATTTTTCATATCCAAAGCTGACATCGATAAACTCAATTCTGGGAGGGGTCACGCTCTGCTGGTGTTCCACTGCTGTATCAACCGATGGCGCATCTTTGCGAAAGACTGGCAACCTAGGTTCAAGTCTACCTTTATAAGGATTTGCGTACTCAAGATTTTCCATGACCGCGTTTAATTCATCATCGCTAACATAGCGCATCATATCGACCACGCGACTCGCCACCGGAAATGTGCGCGAAAGCTCCGTCACCAAGTAGATCAAATTTCCCGAGTACGAACTGATGCGAATCAAAACATATAACTGAGTAATGATTTGTGCCTTTGCTTCCGGCATGCCCCATCTGGAAATCAGCAGCAGAAAGACAGATGTGACAAGAGCACCGGAAGCGCTTGGAATGCCCGCGGCAAATCCACGAATGAACGCCAACTTAACTTCCGTATTGAGAGAAGCCACATTAAGTCCAGTCAGACGCCCGAACTCTAGCTTTTCGGTTCGCATGATGCGTATAAATGTTAAATTGCGATACATTCCTTGAACCACACCATGCAAATGCTGTCTGGTACTTATGGCTCTCATCGCCAAAGACCGAGTAAGACCAACCAGACCTTTGCTTGTCAGTGCGAGCAATACAGCAAAGGTCAAAGTACCCAACATGATGCTTCGACCTATCCACAAAGCAGCACAAGAAAGAAACAAGAAAATCAGAATGGTGGGGACGAATGCAAGAATGTTTACGACAAAGTCGCCAGAGCGGCCAGCAAGCTCACTAATTAACATTGATGTTTCGCCATATTCGCCGGATGAAGAAGAATCTCCTTTAGGTTTCGTCAGCCTCAGAAATGCTAACTGCCTAATTCGCGCAGCAACACGTTCCCCCATACTCGATTGCAAATATCCCTGCGCCCATTGCAGTAAAGCTCGACTGCATCCCAATGCAAAGATCACCAAGATTGCAGCTTCAACATGTAGTTCCCACGAAAAATAAGCGTTGCGAACTGCAGTCGTTCGGGAATTTTCAGCAATGGAAGTCAGCGCGGATTGGAGGAATACACCGATGGCCAATTCGACTACGAAAAATAAAACTGCAAGAATCGACGCAATGAATATAGCTGCAGGCGTAGCCTCTCCGAATGACCGTTTGAATTCTTTGAGTCTTTTCGACAAAAATCGCCCTCAAATGGAATATCCAGCTAAAAGGACGCATTTTTATCGGTTTTTAACTGAGCTCTACTTAGAAAAAATCAGATCTCACAGCATGGAGGTGCGTCTAAGTTGCTTGATCGGCGGGATAATTTGATCGTTATTGCAAATTGTTCAATTGCATTTAAGGCAACTCGCCGAGACGAATGCGAAGCGTAGTCATCTTACCTTGCCGATTCACTGCAACTTCCACTTCGTTACCTGCCTCGTACAGATCAAGTGCATTATACAAATCGTCATAGTTGGCGATGGCAGCGTTATTGATGCGCACAATCACGTCACCCCAAATGATGTCGCCATTAGTTTTGCGTTTAGTGCCTCTCAATCCCCCCAAATCGCCTCCGCCGCCTTTGGCAACATTCATAACGACTACACCATCCACGCCAAGTCTCGCTGAAACTTCATCGCGAAATACTTCAATCCCAAAACCCACCTGCTTAACTTTGCCGAAGCGAATGATTTGCGTAGCGATGCGCTGGACGGTATTTGAAGGAATCGCAAAGCTAATACCTGCGCTACTGCCACTCTTTGAGTAAATGGCGGTGTTCATTCCGATCAAATGCCCACGACTATCGAGCAAAGGACCACCAGAGTTTCCGGGATTAACCGATGCGTCCGTTTGGATCACGTGGCGAATGGTCGGTCCACCGACACCAGGAATGGAACGACCCAAAGCCGATATGATTCCGCGCGACATAGATTGCTCCAGTCCAAAAGGACTGCCGATCGCAATGGCCGTCTGCCCCACCAAAACGGCGCCACTATCTGCTACGGGAATGGGCTGTGCCCCAAGATCAGCGGGTAACGTTACTTTCAGCACGGCAATGTCTTTGCGCGGTTCGGCACCCACAATTCGAGCGTCAACTGTTTTGCCATTGCGAAACGAGACGGTCAACTTTCCCCGTCCCCGTTCGCTTCCCTCAATCACATGGTAGTTAGTTATGATGTGACCGTTAGCATCCCACAAAAATCCAGAACCAACACCCGCAGGAACTTCTACCGTTTCTGATTCAAAAATGTTCGAACGATTTGCAAACTGAATGTTACTAATGTTAACGACTGATGACGCTACTCGAGCGTACACACTGACATTGTTTCTTTCTTCGGGTGTCAGCCACGTCGGCAATGATTCTTGCGCATACGCCGATGGAGCTAAGTGCATCATGTGCCAAGACACCGCGCCGTAGATCAGCAAACAACGCGCCCTATGCAGACGATTTACCACAAATCTTCCTCCATAATTCCGGGATCGTCCTCAGCCTTGCCATCATCAATGCCACCAGACGATTTTTTGTCCGCCTTTGGCAGATCACTTGATCCGCTATCACCAAGTTTCGGAACAGAAACGTCATTACTAGCTGGTGTCTTTATTGCTGTGTCTCCTGCTTTCGGTGGAACGTCACTTTGCGGACGGTCGGGAAGCGTATCCACCGCCCGAGGTTCGTCTCCCTTTGTCTCGAGCTTTTTCTCATCGTTACTACGAGGTGGCATCACTTCGATGCCACCACCTTCTGTCACCGCAGATCTCGTCGGAGACTCTGCTGCCGCTCCCTCTTTCGCGGGTGCTACGAAGAGACTGACCGATCGCAACCTTGATTCCGCACCGTCCACATCGCCACCGGGTACGCGTACGACCGATTGGGGACTTGTATCCAGAGCAAACTCGTTGATGTTTAGCTCACCGGAACTATAGCGATCCGTGGTCGCGAACTGTTCAGCGTCCGCACTTTCAGCGCGCCTTAAAACCAATCCGCGCGCCAAATCAACTTTGATCGAACCTGATCCTTCCATAAACTTCATCGGCCATTCGCCTTGCTGCATAGTTGAGATATCGAGCGAATCTAAGTAATTTTCGTACTCCATCGCTCGAAAAATTCCCTTGGCGAAATCCACCCATGCTGGCAACGCGCCCTGCGCACCGGTGATAAAATATCCACCTCGCCGCATTTGCGCGTTCATGTCATAGCCGACATAAGACGCTAAAATGTTAGCATTGCCAGGTTCAAGAGGAGCACCCTTTTTAACGGGATAGGGAACAAAACCCGCGAAGGATGCCGTACGATAGTCGTTCGTTGTCCCTGTCTTTCCGAACGACGGGATGCGCACAACGCTCGAAGGCTTAACTCCTGGTTCCACGACTTTTCCGTTTTCATCCAGTGCAAGGTATAGTTCGCCTCGCGCTAAACTACCGGTTCCGTGGGTAACGATCTTGCGCAAGATCTGCCGCATTTGAAACGACACGTCAGTGAGGACCAACTGGTGTTCCGTGCGTTGAGGCTCGTAAAGTACGTTGCCGAATCGATCCTCAATTCGACGGATAAAATTCAACTGATTGTCCGGACCTTCCTTGTAGTACCGATAGATTTTGCCATCGACAAAGGTCTGATAAATTTTAGCTACCTCACCGACACTGACCACGTTCGTTCCAAGCGGGAACGATAACACAGGTTCGATCTTCGAAAAGACGCCCATCGCTTCCGTCAGTTTCACGAGATAGTTGAGGCCGAGCGCGACGCGGATGTCGTGGTGATGAAAATAACGAACAAGATCATACGTATCTTCAATGGCCATGACGGAATCAAAGCGTTCGTTCACTCCTCTTTCGATCGAAAGAAAACTTGTTATGGGCAGGTAACCTTCGATGCGCACGTCCCCTAACTGGATTCCCGCGCTGCCACCTGCATCCGAACCGCCACCCCAGATCGCTTGTCCATCTAAACCGTTAAGCATGCGCCCGTCGCGCGGTTCGAGATTGATAGTGCGCGTGATGCGACCCGCCGGGCTCTCGCCATCAAGCACTCTGAAATACCCTAATTCTGGCTTGCCGCTTCGACTTGCCAACACACGGAAACGCGCAAAAAGAGGTGCCGTTGACGCGTCTGACATGGCGGCATCAACACCAACCTGTTGCACCTTGGCGATGATTGCGTTCCAGTCCTCAGAGGCCGCGGTAGCCATCAGCTTGTGACGTTCAAAGTTATTACGAATCAAATCGAGACGTATGTTAAGTTCGTTGTCAGAATATTCTTCGTCATCCAAACGATAGAGATTTTGCAATTCTTCCCGATATCCTTTGCCCCACCACATCTTGCGAATCACCCGCACTAATCGATCTTCTCGTTTGAAGACCAGATCAGGAATAACGTCGTTGATGCTTGCTCGTAATTCGTTTTCCTTCACACCTTGCAGATCAATCTGCACGCCTATTTTTTTCGCAACGCGGTAATGATAATCACGAGGCTTTTCACCTTCTTCGGGCAAGAGCTCCATCCGCCCCATCAGCTGCTTGAATTGTTCGAAGTTAAGTTTTTCGACAAGGTTGGCCGTTAGATAAATCGACGCTAAGTTCTCTGACTTGATACCAGCCCACATCATCGATACATCGGCAAACGGGCTGTCGTGGTCCGGCTGCGGATAGTAAAAACGCCCTTGGTACGGGAAAACGTTACGTTCGTTGTCCAGAGGATCCAGCATCGACCAGCCAAGCTGCATTGCCGCAAAGTATACTACGGACTTGAAAACCGAACCCGGTTGTCTGGTGGCAAATATGGCGCGATTGTAACCCTCGGGATTGAAGCCGGACACGACCGCTCTAACTTCACCTTTATCAATGGCTATCAGACCTCCGCTGACATCTGGCGATTTTTGCAATTCCACGACTGCTTCGTGTGTTTCACGATTGTATTCACGTACCTCTGAAAAAAGCACAACACCAGGCTTCATCTGCGCCAGCAACTCTTTGGTGCGTTTCTCTACGCCCACAGATTGAGCTACTTCAAGTTGCTTGACGTAGCGCTGGATGGCTTCAAAGGGAATCACACCCTTGGGCAAACCAAAATCGACACGAATCTTTGGCTTGTCCTTTTCGGAGCGATCGACGTCAATGACTTTGCAAAAGTAAAATTCATTAACGTCCAAATCACGCACATAGCGAAACTTGTCTTTGCTCTCCGGTGCAAAACCTTTCAAGACCGATTCAAGTCGCGACAAATTGCGACGCATCGCCAGTTGAGCCGCTTCCTGAAATTTAATGTCAATGGTGGTAAAAACTTTGAGTCCCGCCGTATTGAGTTCCGCCAAATCTTGCAATCCAAGAGCTTCCAAGATTTCCTTGCGGTTCAGCTGGCTGCGAATCAATGATACTAGAGCGACTTCCTTCGATTGAAACTTACCCTTATTAAAGGGGACGGACTGCTTCCAAGCTTCTTGTAACTCTTCTTTGGTGATGAGTTTTTGCTCGAACATGCGTCGAAGAACGTAATTCTTGCGCTGATTAGCTTCTTTCCACGCTGCTTTCTTATCTTCTGGTGTCGCTTTTATGAAGGGATTGTACTTGCTTGGCGCCTTCACCGAACCAGCGATAAATGCCGCTTCGGTCAAAGTCAAGTCATGCACTTCTTTGTTGAAATAGTAACGAGCCGCAATGCCAACTCCGTTACCATTATGGGCCACGTGAAACTGGTTGAGATAAAACTCCATGATTTGCTTTTTGTCATACAGGCGCTCTAGCTGCAGCGCTCTCACACCCTCTTGCAGTTTTCGTTTGAAAGAATGCTCTCTCTTATCGAGAATGTTTTTGACCGTTTGTTGTGTGATGGTAGAACCACCACGTCGGAATCCACCTCCACGCAAACCGTCCCAAAACGCACTAAAAATAGCGGTCGGATCAACTCCATGATGATCATAAAAATTCTTGTCTTCCGACGCGATGAATGCCTGTATCAAGTGCTCTGGAACTTCTGTCAAAGGGATGTAGCGACGATGCACACTGTCAAAGAAGCTCCCGATTCGTGTTTCATCATCGCGCGTCAGAATCACCGTCTCTTCATTCATGCGTGACATGAAAGTCGATTTCTGCAGTAAGCTATCATCACCAAAGTAGACGCTGAAGATCATCGCAGCTATCGCACCAATGATGGCGCTGACAACCAAGACTCCAAAGCCGGTGAGAACCAAAACAAGTGACCGTGCGTGCGTATGTAAAATATTCATAACACCATGCTAAAATGATTGTAGAATTGTAAAATTATCACGCGATTGACCGTTTTTGTCCACTTAGAGCATATGCCTAGGATTGGTCGTTTGATCCGCGAGCTTGGGGATGTTACAATTCACCGATGAGTCAAACACACAATTCTCGCGTTATCCTCGGAATCTCGTCCAGTCACGGAGATTCTTCTGCTGCTATTTTGGTTGGCGGTCGCCTATTGGCGGCAGCCGAGGAGGAACGGTTCAATCGTCGCAAACACTATGGTTTGTTCCCCCTTCAAAGCATTCAATATTGTTTGGCGGAAGCGGGTGTAGGCCCAAAAGATGTGCATATTGTCGCCATTCCACGCTCTCCATCGGCCAATCGAATGGCAAAACTTCGATTTGCCGCACAACATCCGCACACATTTGCCAGTCGCGGGCTCCGCTCCATTTTCAGACGCAAACAATTGCGGCATTCCGATATTGAGGCGCTTCATTCACTGGGAATGCAAGACGCTCGCATTCATCGCACCGAACACCATATCGCCCACATTAGCTGTTTGGCATTCATGACGGACCAAGCCGCTGTGCTGTCTTTTGACGCCTTGGGGGATTTTGTCTCCACGTGCAAGGCAGAGTGGGAACGCGGCTACGTTCGCGTTTTGCAAAAACAGTACTTTCCTCATTCCATTGGCTACTTTTATACCGCGTTGACCCAATTTCTTGGCTTCCCACACTTTGGCGACGAGTTTAAGTTGATGGGACTTTCGCCACACGGCACAGCCCGCTTCACTGATCGCTTACTTGAAATGGTTAGTTTGACCGCCGATGGCCTGTACACGCTCAACCCAAAGTTCTTCGACGCAGGTCGCTTGGCTTCTGCCTTCGGCATGCATGAGGGCTGCCCTACCTTGACCCCTCTGTGCGACCCGACCTTGCTTGAGTCGCATTTAGGAATCAAGTTTCGCACAAAAGGTGCCGCACTTGATCAGGTGCATAAGGACTTAGCCGCGTCGGTGCAACAGGCATTTGAAGTTGTGGCTACGCATCTTTTGGTCGATCTATTTAGACGTACAGGTGCTCAGCGTCTGGGACTGAGCGGTGGCTGCGCCCACAATAGCGTCTTGGTTGGGAAAATTCCTAGGATGACGCCGTTCAAGGAAGTACTCGTCCCCCCCGCAGCCCATGACGCTGGCCTATCCGTCGGCGCTGCGGTGCATGCGTTTCTAGAAAACACCGTGGATCCACCTTCACTGTGCGCAAGTCACGCCAATGTTGCCAATGTTGGCCCCTCAATAGAATACCACTCGCATGTGGGCGCCGAACGCCCCATCATCACGGCTCCGAGTAAGAAGCATGCTCACAAATCATTCGCCAACAACGACGAATTGTTTCGCTGGTTGGCCAAAGAAATGTCCACAGGCAAAATCATCGGCTACGCCCACGGCCGCCTCGAGTTCGGCCCGCGAGCACTTGGAAATCGCAGCATTCTCTGCGATCCTCGCGGCAAAGACACTAAAGACAAACTCAACGCCCGCGTCAAACACCGCGAGTCCTTTCGTCCATTCGCAGCTTCCGTTCTCTATGAAGAGCAAGCCAATTGGTTTGAATCTTCCATGTATAGTCCCTACATGGAAGCCGTGTTTCCCGTTAAAACCGCGCGAAGGTCTGAGATCCCAGCCGTGGTACATGCGGACGGTTCATGCCGCATACAATCCATCACCAAAGAATTTTATCCCGATTATCACGCACTGATCCGCGCATTCTTCGAAATCACCTCTATTCCGATGTTGTTGAACACTTCGTTCAATGACTCGGAACCAATCGTACTCAACCGCAGCGATGCTTTGAATTGTTTTGATCATTGTGACATGGACATTGTGGTCGTCGGACTTGACACGTTCTACAAATCGACCTAAGGGCGCTAACTTACACGTAAACGGGTGACCACTTGCTCGATCGTCCGTTCCCAGTCTCCCGTAAACGAAATTCCACGGTCGTCGATGTACGCGTCAGCAACAATTTTACGACCGGTGTAGATTTCATCGAATGGAATTTTGAACTGGTCTAGACTACGCGCGATGAAGTCTATCTCCTCAGACAATCGCCCATTGTCATGTGCAATACCTGTTCGACACGTATAGATTACCAGCTTGAATCCCTGTGATCGCAAGCGCTGCATCGATTCAGCAGCACCCGTTACGGGGTATACATAGCCGTCCTTTTCGACCACCAAGGTCCCGTCAAAATCTACAGCAATGATCTTTGCTTGCCTCATAGGGCGAAAACTCACTTGTCAGATGTATTCAAACTTCGTTGTAAGACAATGCCGCTCATAACAATGCCCATGATCGAAGCCGTCAGTCCAACGATTGTTGAAACGTTGCTACTAACGATGGGACGCACCTGAGCTGCAAACACGACGTCATTGTCCTCGAAATAGAACGGCTTGGCTTCATTATCACTCATGTACTCTCGTAGATTTAAGCTATACACTTCGTCGCGGGCGCCTTTTCGGCGACGGACGGAAATGTCTGTATCATCTGCATCAGCGTTCAAACCACCTGCCAAGGCAACCAGCTCCAATAGGTCGGTTTTCGGAGGGACAAAGTATTTTCCAGACGCAGCGGCTCCACGGACGATGTTGACACGGATCAGCCCCGGCCTGACCGGATCAGCTTCTTGGAACACGCGTGCAGTCGTCGAAAGCTTACCGCCGCTGAAGTCCATATCAATACCGGAAGCGACGCTGCCAAGAGCGAGCCATGCCAGACACGATTGTATGATCCTTTTCATAAAAACCCCGTTAGGACGCTTTCATTCTCTGCGTTTCATCATATTGATGGACGTGGTAGTTGGTGTTGGCATAGCCATATCCTTCTAGCTGGCTATCGGCACGATTGAGAATCAAGTGCGAATCAATGTGATAAGTATCGTTGATGATATTGAGCTGCTCTACGACCTCACGCTTGCTCGCCATCTGTAGAGATACGACGTACATGACGTCCTGCACCAAATCAAAGAGCTTCAACGCGTCAGGTACGTGTGAAACCGGAGGCAAGTCAAATATGATGAAGTCATATTGCGCAAGCAGGAGTTCGAGTTTGTTCTTGCCCTTTAGTTGTTCAAGGACATGGTCGTATGTCAGCCCCTTAGAATTCGACGGCACCAAAATGTCGAACCCATGTCGTAGGCGAGAGAAATTAAAGCCAGTCAATGGTGGCTCTCTCTTTACACCTTCCTTGACGACATAGCCTTTGATGGAATTTTCCGTGTGGCTCATATGCAAATCGAGGTCGATCAATAGGACTTTGCGCGAATCTCTCGCTAAAGCGATGCTGGTTCTCAAAGCACAAAAACTCTTTCCCTCACCCGGAATGGTACTGGTAAAAGCGATGGTACGCTGCCGTCCCTTTGAATCGTCAAAATACTTGACGACACGGGCTGCCAAAGTCTTGAACTGAGTCAGCGCTACGGGGGTAATGATAGATCCCTTCCGCCAGACCGCAATGCGGTCTCGCAGACTATGATCAGAGATTTTGCCCCACAACTTCAAGTCCATTGCACCAAATTCGTGGGAGCTGAAGAAAGGGGGATTGTTCACCAATCGCACAATCGACAGGGCAAATATCGCGCCCATCCCTAACAAGAGAAAGAAAACTACCACTGACCTCAATGGAGGAGATCGAGTCGCGGCACCTGGACTTAATGGCGGCGCACTTCGGTACTTATGCTGCAATGCAATCTTAGTCATATTCAGGTTAAAGATCTGCGCATACAAACCATCCAATGATCGAAACCAAACGCCCTGCATCAACCGCGAACGATTTTGCCCCGCTTGGCGATCCAAAAGTACGCGCTCTGTTTTGCGCAAGCCACTCAAAATTCGTTTCGCACCTTTGATGTATTGAACCAAAAATGCCATGCGCGTTTTGAGTTGTTCTGGCGACAAATCTGACACAAGCAAGAATGCATCATCACCCAAATCAATGCCTCGTTCGGCCAACTGGGAGCGAATCTCTGCGATGCGTTGGCGCGCTTCTCTACTTTCTTGGCTCTCACCGATCTCCTTTACTTGCGCAGACGAAAAAGGCTGAACCTTTCTTTTCAGCAAGCGCCATTCTGATATAAGACTAAACTGACGATCCACGAATAGTTCACGATCCTCGGCAAGTTCATCTTCCGATTCTGCCAAACCGAGCATCTGGCGTACGACCGCCAGCTCCAGCTCGTTAGACGACAAATCTGACTGTATGCGAGAAATGGCAGACGAAGTTTCCGTTATGCTCTTTTCTCTACCGTCATCTACTTCCGCAAAAGATCGATCAATGACGACCTTGTCCGAGCGTTCGATTTGTTCGGAAAGTTTGGCAATTTGCCCTTCGAGGTACTCGGCGGTGTCGCTGATTTCCGAAAGCCCTGCTTCCATGGCGAACTCTCGCGCCGCTACGACAGCTACGTTTGCAATCTCCGTGGCTACGAAAGGAGAGAGGTGCTGAACAGAAATTTTGATTTCTCCGTTGGCCTCTAAACTGACTGAAGTCGCGGCCGCCACAATGCCGTGAATGTCGGCTGAAGTCGGCGCTGACACCTGCCCTGCAAGCACCCCCAAACCAACACGCTCTAACACAAACTGGCTGCGCTGCTTGATGTACTGTGGCAATTGCTTTGAAGTAGTGAAAATTTCATCACTGACTCTTCGCATGAATTCGCCTTGCGAAAGTACCCGCACCACCGCCAAGCCAATTTTGTTTGAGTTTTCGATCAACCAAGGGTTAGATCGTTGTGCCGTAAAGTTTTGCTGCAGAATGCTGTTTTCGGAGTAATCAATGATCAGTCGTTGATAGGCGCGAAACTGGTAATTGGTCATCGCAAAACCCAAGCCGATGAAAACCATGACGAAGGCTCCGAGAAGCAATCCTTTCCAGCTTCTTCTGATTACCAACATGGCTAGCGTGAAGATCACAATTCCTCACTTACAGAGTTTTACTGCTGGACTTCTCGGAATTTTTGCGGGGGACTTGAGCAATGCCCCGACCGTCTTGGCACTTTCGACCTTAGGCCTCGTTTTGAGTCATTCACAACGTTTCATACTTTCCTGCGTCGTTTCTGGAATTTGCCAATTGTTAAATGCCGAGTTAAATCTCAAGTCTAATGACCGTAACTGCTGTGATTTGTCTTGAAGGGAAACGCATCAGTACCTATAATCCTCGGTAATCATTTCACTTTCCAGAACCAGCGGACATAATGATGAACGACCAGCAAGCAATCAGTGTAATTAAGGGACTTGTTCTCGACGGCGTAAGCAAAGCAAACTCTGGACATCCGGGCGGTGCTTTTTCTAGCGCCGACTTCGCCTACATTCTGTTTACCGAGTATTTAAGATTTGATCCTGATGATCACAGCTGGCTCGATCGCGACCGCTTTGTTTTGAGCGCAGGCCATGAATCTATGTTGCTTTATTCGCTACTTCACATGGTAGGTTGGCTGCCACTGGACGAACTCAAGAGATTTCGCCAGTTACATTCTAGAACTCCCGGCCATCCTGAAAATGTGATCACTAAAGGCGTCGAATGTACCACCGGACCTCTCGGGCAGGGAGCCGCAATGTCAGTGGGAATGGCCGCAGCAGCAAAACATCTCGGCAGCGCGCTGGCGAGTGATTTGTTCACTTCCAAAACGTACGCACTCCTCGGCGACGGCTGCATGCAAGAGGATGTCACGTTGGGTGCTGCTTCACTAGCGGGCCACTGGAAACTGAATAATTTGATTTGGTTCTACGATAAGAATCGAATTCAAATCTCTGGCAAAATTGATCGATCAACATCAGACGATGAACGCAAAATCTTTGAAGGCTTTGGCTGGCATGTTGTCGAGATTGATGGCCATGATCATAACTCCATTCGCAAATCCCTCAACGAAGCCCACGCCAAAACTGACCGTCCCACACTTATTGTCGGTCGTACAACTATCTCGAAGGGAGCATTCTCCGTCGAAGGCAGTCACAAAACCCATGGAGCCCCCTTTGCCGCGGATGAACGAGCAAAAACGAAAGAAAAACTTGGACTAAAGCCAGATCAGGACTTCCAAGTCCCCGCCGATGCGATCTCGCATTTCCGTCGTAACTTCGGAGAAAAGGCGCAGCAAGCAAAAGATTGGCGCTCAAAACTTAACAGCAAGCAGAATGATGCCTCATTTAAATCTCGCTGGACCCAGTATTTTGAACGTACCGATTTTTCCAATCTCCCGAAAATCAATTGGGCGCCTAAGGATTTAGCCACGCGAAACGCCTTTGGCGACATCTTAGAACAGTGGTGCGAAGCGCTTCCCAATTTTGTGGGCGGCAGTGCCGATCTGGAACCGTCAAATATGACGGAACAGTTTTTTAAGAAGGTGAAAGACTTTCAGGCCCATCAATACGCGGGGCGCAACTTCGCCTTTGGCGTACGCGAGTTCCCGATGTCCGCGATCTGCAATGGCATGGCCCTCTTCGGTGGTCTCATTCCGTTTGACGCGACATTTCTCACTTTTTCTGATTACGCTCGCCCTGCCTTGCGCCTCGGCGCGATCCAGCGCGTGCGCGTCATCCATGAATACTCGCATGACTCATTTTACCTAGGTGAAGATGGGCCCACGCACCAATCTGTCGAACACGTGATGTCCCTGCGTTTGATTCCAGACTTTTACGTCATGCGCCCTGCGGATGCCGTCGAAACAGAAATGATGATGCGCGCCGCGTTAAATCTTTCATATCCTAGCGCCATATGTCTGACTCGACAAAAGGTTCCAATGCTTGGTTTGCCTGCCGAGCAAGCAACCCTAGCCATGAAAGGCGGTTATGTAGTTAAGGACGTGAACAACCCTGAATTCATCATCATCGCAACTGGTAGCGAAGTGGGACTTGCAATAGACGCGGCAAAAGTACTGCACGACAAGCGCATCAGAATTGTTTCCATGCCCTGTTGGGAACTCTTCGATGCTCAGTCGCAAGCCTACAAGGAAAGCGTGCTACCTAACAGCATCAATAAAAGAGTCTCCATCGAAGCGGGCACAACCCTTGGTTGGCAAAAATACACCGGCACCAATGGCTTAAATATCGGGCTCGACCGTTTCGGGGATAGCGCCCCCGCGGAAGAACTCGCAAAACTATACGGATTCGAACCAGCAGCTGTTGCAAATAAGATCGTCGAACATCGCTTTTAACTGTGAGGTCTAGACTATGTCGTTGAAGATTAGAAAGGCGTGCGTACTCGGTGCCGGTGTCATGGGCGCGCAAATCGCCGCACACTTGGCAGCAGCAGGCGTGCGCACATACTTGCTAGATCTCCCATCTAACGAACCACCGACGGACGCCAAGATGAAAAAATTGGTGGGCAATCGTTTTCGTTCGTTTCGCGCACTCGCCGCCATTGAACAGATGAAGTCACTCAAACCTGCGCCGTATGCATCGGCTTCCGTGATTCCCAATTTGATTGCGGGCAATTTCGACGACGATATGTCGGTCATTGCCGAGTGTGATTGGGTCATTGAGGCTGTTGCTGAAAAACGTGAAATCAAAAAGGCCATCCACAGCAAGATTGCCGAATTCGCCCCGACACATATTCCTATCACCACCAACACTTCGGGCATCAATGTAGCCGACATGTGCGAAAATTTTCCCGAGCATTTGCGTCAAAACTTTTTTGGTACGCACTTTTTCAACCCACCACGTTACTTGCACCTTGTCGAAATCATTCCTCATGATGGAATGAATGAAGAATTGGCGGGGCATTTGTCCAACTGGATTGCTGAACGACTCGGCAAAGGCATCGTTCGTGCAAAAGATACCACGAATTTCATCGCCAACAGAATTGGTGTGTTCAATCTACAGATCACGATCAAGCACATGCAAGAATTGGGCTTGAACATTGAAACGGTAGATGCCCTTACCGGCAAGTTCATGGGGCGGCCAAGTTCCGCTACCTTTCGCACGCTCGACGTAGTCGGGTTAGATACTTATGCGCATACGACGAAAAACGTTTTTGATAATGCCAAACATGATCCATTTCTGAATGATTTTCAAATCAGCCCGTGGATCACGTCGCTTATTGCAGCGGGATCTTTGGGACAGAAGTCAAATTCTGTCGGATGTTACAAGAAGTCAAAGGATGCAAGTGGTGCAACCGCGATCCTAGCCTATCGTCCTGCAGGCAAGTCCTACGAAACGCAAAACGCAAATGTACCTGCGTGGATGTCCGACGCCAGCAAATTGTCATCCGTCATGGATCGCCTGAACTTTGCCTCCGCGCAGTCCGACGCCGCTGGTCAATTTATATGGCGCACCTTGCGAGATACCATGGTTTACGCGGCGACCGTCATCCAAGAAATCGCCGATGGCCATCCTCAGGCAATCGACAATGCGATTCGCTGGGGATTCAATTGGGAATTTGGTCCGTTTGAATTGTGGCAAGGCATGGGCTATGACCAAGTGCGCGAACACATGAAAAAGGATGATTGCAAGATTCCTAAGTGGTGCGTCGAAGGACTCAAATTCTACCGTCCCGTGCCCGCCTCCCCCGAATGGCATCTGACAGGTCCGGACTTTGTCATCAACGCCAGCACCGGCAACGCCGAGTCGGTTGAACGTCCACGCCATCAATTCAATCTGCCCACTGCACACGGTTCTGCGGATGAACGCGTGCTCCTTTCCAATAAGGGCGCCTCATTAGTCAACATCGGTGATGGCGTGGCTTGTCTCACGTTCCATTCCAAAATGAATACGCTCAATGACGACATTATCAAGTTGACGTTCGAAGCCATTGAAAAAGTAAAACGTAACTTTGACGCCATGGTCATTGGCAACGCCGCCGAAAATTTTTCTGCCGGCGCGGATCTTCGCAATTTTGTCAAATTGATCGACGCTAAGGACTTTAAAGGCGTAGATCAAATGCTGCGCATGTTTCAGGGTGCCATGCAGATGATCAAGTTTGCGCCGTTTCCAACGGTTTCGTGTCCGCATCAACTGACTCTGGGCGGTGGCTGCGAAGTTAGCTTACACACGACTACGCAAGTGTTAAGCGGCGAAACCTATGCGGGGCTGGTCGAGATCGGTGTCGGTTTGATCCCTGCGGGCGGCGGCACAAAAGAACTCGCGTTACGCGCATACAAATATATAGAAAACGCTGACAAGGGCGACCCGATGCCGTTCTTGCAACGAGCATTCCAGCTGATCGGCATGGCAAAGGTTTCTACGTCAGGCCATGAAGCCATCGAAATGGGACTCTATCCTCGCCATGCTCGTGTTTCCCTTTCTCGTCCACATCAAATTCTGCGGGCCAAGGAAGAGGCCTTACACTTGCATCGCGCAGGCTATGTGGCAGCCAGCGCGGCCGAAAGCATTCCTGTTATTGGCGACGCGGGCATCCAGACATTCAAACTAGGCTTGTACAACATGATGCAAAGTGGCTTCATCACCGAATATGAAGCACTCATCGGCGAAAAGATTGCGACGGTGCTGTGTGGCGGCGCCATCGATGGTGGGCAAACCGTATCCGAACAGTACTTGCTTGATCTCGAACGCGACGTCTTTGTCGAACTTTGCCAACAGCCGAAGACGCGCGAACGCATCGAACACATGTTAAAGAACGGAAAACCTCTACGTAACTGATTTGCTGAACGCGAAGGAATTTGTATATGAGTCAAAAACCTGTTTATATCGTTTCGCCATTTCGCACCGCTGTGGGTAAAGCATTCAGAGGGGCTTTTGCCGCGAAACGTCCTGACGACATGGGCGCAGAATTGATCAAAGGCATGCTGCAACGCACCGCGCCTTTCGATCCCGCATTAGTCGAAGACGTGTACTTTGGCTGCGCTATGCCAGAGGCCGAACAAGGCATGAACGTGGCTCGCTTCATTTCTCTTCTTTCTGGTTTGCCGGAGAGTGTACCTGCCGTAACTGTCAACCGCTTCTGTTCCTCTGGCTTGCAGACCATTGGCATGGCCGCTGACCGTGTCCGTGCAGGACATGCTGACTGCATCATTGCTGGCGGCGTTGAATCCATGTCGCTCATTCCCATGATGGGGCACAAAGTTGTCGGAAGCCGCGTCGTCAATGACACACATCCAGACTTTTATCTCGGCATGGGTATGACGGCAGAAAACGTCGCGGGGGACTACAAGATTTCTCGCGCCGAACAAGATCAATTCGCCCTCGCCTCCCATCAAAAGGCGTCAAACGCCATTGAAAAGGGGCTCTTCAAGGATGAAATCATCCCGATCAGTGTGACCAAGCGCACACCTGCAAAAGATGGCGCCGTCTCATTACAGACTTTCGACTTTGCCCAAGATGAAGGACCAAGACCAGATTCTAGTCTCGAAGCACTGAATAAACTCCCTGCTGTTTTTCGCGTTGGCGGAAGTGTGACTGCCGGCAACAGTTCGCAGATGTCTGACGGAGCCGCGGCATGCATCGTGGCATCCGAGTCGTTTGTGAAGCAGCACAATCTCAAACCCATGGCTATCATGCACGGTTTCGACGTTGCGGGCGTTCCGCCTCGCATCATGGGAATCGGTCCCATTGCGGCGATTCCCAAAGTATTGAAACGTGCAGGATTGAAAATAGGTGACATTGATCGCATCGAACTAAATGAAGCTTTCGCTTCGCAGGCTCTGGCTGTTTTACGCGATTTGAAAATTGACCAAGCTCGGGTTAACCCCACTGGGGGCGCTATTGCGCTCGGTCATCCGCTGGGAGCCACCGGCGCCAAACTAACAGCCACATTGCTGCATGGCATGAAGCGAGACAAGCAGAAATACGGACTTGTTTCCATGTGTATTGGCACAGGTATGGGCGCAGCTGGACTCTTTGAGTTGCTGTGATGACAAAGCGGCAAGTTGTCTTTGCACTATTTGGCATCATGATTTTAGCCACGTTCTTACGAACGTGGCGTATCGGCACACCTAAAACACACAACTTTGACGAAGTACACTATGTTCCGCCCGCAAAGATCATGTGGGGGTTGGAACCACATCCCGGATTGACCGCGTGGTCGTATATTCCTGTTATTGCAAAATCTCCGGATATAAATTTTTCGCACCCGCCACTGGGTAAAATGATCATGGGGACAGGTATAAAATTGCTGGGCGACCGTCCCATTGGCTGGCGCATCATGTCCGTGCTGTTTGGCATCGCTTCCGTTGCGTGCATGTTCCTGCTAGCTAGGCAAATCTTCGGCGATGATATGAGTGCGCTTCTGTGCACGTTTTTGCTGACTTGTGATTTCTTACATATCGTGCAAAGCCGAATCGCTATGCTGGACATCTTTCTCATCACGTTTTGCCAACTCGCATTACTCTTTGCCGTCCGCTTGGTGCAAGGTGTGGGCAAACATTGGATGAATACTTGCTTATGCGCACTTTTCCTTAGTTTGGCCGGAAGCGTAAAGGCACCCGCCGTCAATGCTGCACTGGCTTGCGCCGCCATCATCACGTTATTTCATCATGACTCGTTGCGCAATCGTCTCATAACAGCCTTTTCTGTTATTGGCATTGCCGCTCTGTTTTATACCGCGTGGTTTCCCTATTTTGCAGCGCACGGGTATTCGTTCAGCGAATGGATCATGTACTACGTGGAGTCAGCACGGCAGGTTACAGGCCCACTCTCCACCCACCGCTACGGATCGCAACCGGCACAATGGTTGTTCAACGGCAAGCCCGTCTGGTACGCATACGAGCACTCAGGAAACTACCGCTACGGCGTGATCGGTTTTGGCAATCCCGCGATCTGGCTATTGTCAATCCCAGCATTTGCAGTAGTGTTTGGTCGCTTCAATCAGCATCGAGAATCGACCGACGGCATCTTACTAACGACCGTGCTGTGCAGTTATGCGCCCCTTATTTTCATGCTTTGGAATCGTCAGGGCTTCATTTACCATATGGGGATCGTCGAAGTACCCTTAGTCATGATGGTTGCTCGTGCGGCTTCGATATTTCCGCAGCCCGTGAACTTCCGCAGAGAGTTGTTTGCGCTTACGAGTATCGCTCTCGTGTTTTTTTCGCCCATACTGCTTTACTTGCCCATGCCCAATGCATGGTACAGCTGGATCGCAAAATTAGTTGGTGTCTAGTAGAATCAACTCGCAGACTTGAGTACGGTCGCAGGCGGACGGTAGATAGTCGAAGCTTCGTTCATCAGTGCATCTAAAATCTTTTCATTTACTTTCGCAATTGTGCAAAAGCGCTTAACCAAAAACGCATCCATGCGGTGACGTTCATTGCGCAGACGGTGACCGAGTTGGACAGCAGCTGCGATCAAATCTGTTTGCGTAATTTGCTCACCAGAGAATAGTTTTTTCTGATCATGGTGACTGCTGACTGCATCAACGATGTACGGCGGCATACCCCAGTAAATGGCTGCAACTTCACCAAACGTCCCGTGGCTGCCCGGCAGAAAATCTCGCTCAATCAAATGCCATTTTTCTTTTTCTGCTACATTACACACACGCTGGTAGATTTGATCGACTTCTGCAGGATACGTCAGAGCTTGTAAGATGCGCCCCACATTAGCCAAACAGGCGGCCACATATACTTCGTCGGCAAGGAAGCCCAATTTCAACCGCAAGTTGAGGAATTCTGCGACAAAACCCGAAGAATAAGCTTCGTTCGAATACACGTGAAAGTTGTAGTGCTTTGTCGAGAGTTGAAAGGATTGCAGACTGGCGATGGCCAGCGTTTCTTGCAGCTTGTCTCGGCCAATATAGACGATAGCATGCTTGATCGATTCGATCTTTTTGCCGTCCATACTTTTTCTTTGATTCGCAGCCTCCAAAGTGGACGACGCGAGCACGGGCTCCGAGCGAATAAGTTTCACCAACTCATCAACTGAGCAGCTCGGATCACGCAACTTCTGCATCAAATCCATTACCACCGACGAAATCAATGGCAATTTTGACTTGGAAGATACTTCTTTGAATAGGGACTTGGCAGATTGCGACATGGCTGCGTCTGGAGAGAACCACGGCAACTGTTCTTTTTTTGTCAACAGAGTTGAACCGCACTGGCAATTGAACCATAGATAACCGCGTGAGCACAAACGAAAACGACTACCAAACGAGAGGTAATCCTTCTCGTTGGTAAATTTCCGTTTGCAGTTGGAGCACTCTTTTGTGGCCATGCCATCTCTCATTATGTTGCCAGAGAGTCTTCGGCATCTTCATAGGAATACTTAGAATTGCCGCGATCATCAGGTGCTCATCAGCCGGGCAGGTAGATGATTGCTAAAGACAAATCCTGCATTTATGTCGCAAATTTTAATTTGAAGGCGCGCCGTAAATCGCAGCGGCTTCTTGCATTAACTTGGTCAAATGATCTTCGCTGACATTTCGTTTTTTGACAAAACCATTCACAATGCCGTCATCAATCAGGTGAATATTACCAACGAAACGATGAGTCAGCTGTGTCGCGGTGGCTGCTAAATCATTTAGGGAAACATTTGAAGACTTGAAGAGCTCGTTTCGGTCATGATGTCCGCTGATGGCATCGACGAGGTACTGGGGAAAACCCCAGTGCGCCGCAGCAATTTCGCCCAACGCCGCATGACCTGCAGGCATGTGGTCACGTTCAATCTTGTGCCACCTAGAACTGTTTTTGGGGTCAGAAATCTTTTCAAAGATTTGATCTGTTTCTGCGGGAAATGCAATGGCAGCAAGTACTTTTCCTACATTTGTCAAACACCCGGCCAAATAGGGCTGATCAGGGGCGAAGCCAAGCGTTAAACGTTCGTTCAAAAACTCCGCAAGAAAACCCGAAATGTATGACTCGCGCCAAAACTTCTTCATGGAAAATTTGGCTGTCTTAAACTGGAATGTCGTGACACTTGCCAGCAGAAGAATATCTTGCACTTCGGTGTAACCAAGATAAACCAGTGCGTGTTTGATCGAATCAATTTTTTGCTGTTCGAATGCTTTACGCTGGTTAGCGACGATGAGCACAGCGGCTGCAAGTACAGGCTCTTCCTTCATTTTTTTGACGATTTCATCGACTGCTGCGTTTGCGTTCAGCATCTGCTGCAATTCACCGACGCTACTTGAGATCAGAGGTATCTCTACTTTTCCTTTGAAGACTTCGTATAACTTACGAGTTCCGGGACGCAATTGCGCATCGGGAGCGTACCATGGAACTTGCTCTCGCTTGGCGAGGAGTGTTGAACCACATTCACAATTAAACCAAAAGAAACCGCGGTTACAAATGCGGAATCGATCTGCATGACGCAAAAAATCAGCCTCACCGTGGAACACCCTGTGACACCTTGCGCATTCTTTTGGTGAAATATTGTTCATCAAATACCATGTTGGTTTACGATCTAGATTACAGCATTTGATCTCTGTGCCACCGACGTGAGGCTCCCCAAAACTGGTGGTCCCGCAAACTTTCTATAACCGTTGACGATGCGATCAGCCGCAGCACGAACTTCTTCTAAAGAATTGCTTCTGCCAAAGCCAAAACGAACTGAAGCCAGGGCTTCATCATCGCTACGCCCTATCGCTTTCAAAACATGAGACGGAGCTCGCTTCGCCGCGCTACATGCTGATGTTGAACTTACCGCAATATCCTTGAAACATAGGTCCAAGAGCTCTGATTCGATGTTTCTCACGCAAATGTTGAGATTCCCGGGCAATCGTTCTCGTGGGTGTCCATTCAGGGAAAATTCGACTTCACCGGCGGTAAGAGCTGACCACATCTCATCAACCAACTCCTGCAACTTCACCTGGTCTTGCCCTACTTTGCTATAGGCAATTTCACACGCAGCTCCAAGGCCAACGACCAGTCCCACAGGCATGGTGCCCGAACGCAGCCCGAATTCTTGCCCGCCACCATGTACTAATGGCGTCAGCGCCATGTCAGCGCGCGAACCATTTACATACAATGCGCCGATGCCCTTCGGTCCGTAGATCTTGTGCGCACTGAGACTGACTAGGTCCGCTGGAACATCCATCACAGAAAACGGAATCTTGCCCACCATCTGCGCGCCATCGATGTGAAAAAAGATGCCATGTTCTTTGGCCAAGTCGCTAATCGCGCGAACCGGATTGATCGTACCTATCTCATTATTGGCACCCATAATCGAGATAAGAACCGTACGATCCTTTGTGCCCACCGCACCGTGACGAATTTCCCGCTCGATGGCCTCTGCAGAAACTTGTCCATACTGATCGCAAGGCACATATGTTACTTCATAGCCGATGGTTTCAAGGTAACGGCACGTCGCCAAAATGGATTGATGCTCAATTTTAGATGTGATGATGTGCCGACCGATGTGAGCGCTGCCAAATGCAACACCTTTGATCGCCATGTTATTGGATTCCGTTGCGCCACTGGTAAACACAATGTCCGAAACTCTTTCGGTCCCCACCAAAGCCGCGACCTGTTTGCGAGCCTGGTCACAAGCGGGGCGAACCTTGCGACCAAAGCAATGCGTCGAACCAGCATTGCCAAATTCGCCACAAAAATACGGCATCATCGCGGCATAAACTTGCTCATCAACGGGCGTCGTTGCATGGTGGTCAAAATATACCGGAGGGCGCGTCGATTGCATCGCGTCATGTCCTCGCATAAGAGTGCGAATTGCCTACAATTTTTGTAGACTCCATTTTGATGGAAAAGTCCACAAAGGGCAAGCAGGTTCACCCTATTCAGCCGCCACAGAGATAACCTTGAATGTGGTCGCGTCAACCAAGCCTCGGTCGGTTATCTTCAAATTGGGAATGACCGGCAATGCTAAAAACGACAGGCTCAAAAAAGGCTCTGAAAGCTGACAACCAACTGATCTTAATATGCTTTTCATATCCTTGAGTCGGTTGGCAACGAACTGTGGCGACTCCGATGACATCAGCCCCGCTACCGGCAATGGTAAACTAGCAGATCGTCCCGAACCATCGTGCACGCAAATGCCTCCATCCATCTCCTTCAAAATGGATAACGCCCGCAGCATGTCGTCATCCGAAGCTCCGACAATAATAATGTTGTGTGAATCATGGTTGACTGTGGTCGCGATCGCGCCTGATCTAAGACCAAAACCACGAACAAATCCCACCCCGATCCGACCTGACTGATGATGGCGTTCGATCACGGCAATCTTCAAAACATCGTCTTTGATTTGGCTCTGGATGGCTCCATTTGCCACTGGCAGCTTTACCTGCAAATGATCGGTCACGATCTGCCCCGGTCGCAAGCCGATGACGTTGGCCAATACTTCAGCCCCCTGCGCTGCGACCTGCAAATCTTTAGCTGTTACTTGTTTGGCGCGAATGTTGGTGCTCGACGAACGCTTGCGATTCAAATGTTCTTCGACTTTTGTTTCCGACGCACGCACCAATTCACTTCGCTCGATCAACTTTCCCGACTTCCAAACGCGACAAACTTCAAAACCATTCTTCCACTGACCATTCTTTGGTTTAACTTGTACAACATCCGCCAAATATCCCGGGGCAACTGCTCCGCGATCTTCCAGTCCATACATCCTCGCAGCAGCAAAACTGGCAGCGCGAAACACCACTTCGGGCGCTATGCCCATTTGTAGGGCTAAACTCAGCGCGAAATTGAGATGACCTTCATCTTGGATGTCTAGCGGGTTGCGATCATCAGAACACACCGCTAACGTCGCCGACGTAAACGCATTCAAAAGCGGCACCAGCGTATGCGCATCCTTGGCACAAGAACCCTCACGGATCAAAACGTGAATGCCCTTCATCAACTTTTCTTTTGCCTCGCTCAGCGTTGTCGATTCATGACAACTGTGGATACCGGCCGTTGCGTAGGCATTCAAATCTTTGCCTGTTAGTCCGGGACAATGCCCATCACGCTTTAGCGCGCGATAATCCGAAAGTTTGGCCAGGACATCGTCGTCACCGGACAGCAACCCAGGGAAATTCATCATTTCCGCCAACCCAAGGACGCGCGGATGGGAGCGATATTCTTCAATGTCGCGCGCTCGCAAATCAGCCCCGCTTGTTTCCAAATTCATCGCCGGAGTTGTCGAAGGCACGCAACTGGGGACCATAACAAAGACATCGAGATGGAGATTATCGGAAGCATCAAGTGCCCAACGGATTCCATCTTTGCCCCAAACATTCGCAATTTCATGCGGATCCCAAATGATCGAAGTCGTACCGCAAGGCAGAGCAGCCTCTTGGAAACGCACCGGCGTCATCATCGAACTCTCAATGTGCACGTGGGCATCTATGAATCCGGGAACAAGAAAAGTTCCACTTCCATCGACGACTTTATTCCCGTCGTAGGAATCCGATACGCCGACTATGTGCGAACCGTGAAAAGCAACATCTCCCGTTGCGAACGTCCCGGAAAACACGTCAAGGAATTGCGCTCCCTTGACGACGGTATCACTCTTGGAATCACCGCGCGCTGCGGCTACCTTTTCGCGCAGCGCATGGACGTCTTGGTAATGACCTTTGCTATGGTTTGGTTTCATGATGTTGCCTACAAAAACTTTTCGTAAAGACCCAAGAGAAATTCCACCGCTTTACTTCGTTGCACCGATAAATCACGCAATCGACTCCAATGCCACGGAAACATCAAAGCGCGCAAGGAGTACCAGCGTTCTCCCAAGGAATCTCGGAAATACAAACTCAAGTAGCCCGAAACAATCGGGATGAGAATTCCGGCTGGCACAGAGACAATGCCCAATCCCGCGCTCCATAGGTAAGAAGTGATGAGCCCCATGTACACAAGCAAGAACGCCCCCAAAATCATCAAGCCACCAAGAAACTTGTACGTGGCAAGTTCGGAGTAATCAGGCGAAAGGCGGGTCGCTAATTTATCGATTACGATGTTCAACCAATAGAACATGAAAAATCCGGCAATCAAAAACGGGCTGGCAAGCAATGCCCCAATCCAATAGGCGACCAGCCAACTTCCTGCTGCAAAGGAGAAGCGATTTTTAGCACGGCCGAAATCGCGTACGGTCATGTCACTGATGCCCGCCGCTTCTATGTTGGCGAAATATTGATCGACCATTGCTTGCCCGTGTGCTCGCTCCGCTTGCGGCACCGCATTGAGATCATCCAAGACGCTCTTGATCATGACTTCCCAGCGATATCGCTCACCCAATTTAGGCTTGGTATCTGGATCGATCATCAGCGATGCTAGCTGCCGAATATTACGCAGCGACGGGTTATCCGGCGCTTCCGGCAAGAGCAACCTTAACTCTGTTTCCATGCGATCCGTAAGTTTGCGACTCAAGTCTGCTGCAGGGCCCTCGTTGCCAATGCGAACCAACTCATCAGGTGTGAAAACTTCTTTTAGCGCGATCCTCCGACCGTAATGCACCACACATCGTGAACGAAACCGCCCCTTCTCTTCAAAATACAATCCAACCGGCTGAAATCCCATTTCATGCCAGTCCAAATCTTTGTGAACAAAGTGAATAGACGACTCGATATCGCCACCGAACTCACTACCATCGTCAATATTCACACCTGCACCATCAGCTTTCGCCAACTTGGCACCGAGCAGTAGCATGCGCGCACCGCCCGTGCGAAAGTTCACCATTGCTGGCGCGTTGTGAGACATGCCCTCTGGATATATAACAAAACTGTTCATTCGCAACGATTTTGCCACTTCCATCATGGCCTCATCATTGGACTCGTGTTTCATCGCTGATGTGTCCACTTTTTCATGGGCATCAACTTTTCTCGCGATCGGCACGGCGCCTGCGAGCTTCAACATGGGACGCAGTATGGGAATATTCCATAGCGTGTTTTTTGCCACGGCACGCAGTGTCTGTCGGGCCGTTACGTAGACCAAGACTGCATCCAAGATCGCATTCGGATGATTGGCGATAAGCAACGTCGGCACGTCATCACGCAGTTCTGGCGATTTCACCTTGACAGCATGTTGTCCCTCACCACTGCGCAATACGGTAACTTCCCGAAAGAAAATTTTGATCGTCCGACGGAAGAACCATTGGCTAAAACGAGCCATGCCGATGACAAACGGCCCCATCGGATAACTTTCTTTCGAAAACGGGCTGCGCTGAAAGCCTTGACCTGCAACTCGTATCCAAACGATGCCGCTAACGAATGCTGCCGCAGGCAAAATCATCATCGCAACCTGCAAGGTCATGTGATCACTCATGAGACCGACCAGCGGTGGCGAAATCAAATCACCGAACGCATGGATGACAAAAATCGATAGCGCCATCGAGGTTGCCGCCATTGCAGCAGGAGCCGATGCTAGAATGGCGGTATTGACCGGAGCCGTTGCGGCAAACATGAAAAATTCACACAAGAAGATCATGCCGAGAAAGGAATACATGTCTGACACACAAAAGGCGGCGACGGCAAAGGGTACCGACATCAACGTTACGATACCGGAGAACATACTAAATCCTTCGACCGTGAGTCCACGACCGACAAAAACTTGGCCGAGCTTTCCTCCGAGAAGGGTACCTAACGCAGCCGCAACCAACGTCACTGCCCCAACGCCGAAGTCGATTTCGTGCAGCTCCACACCTAGAACAGCCACGCCGTACTTGGGAGCCCATGCCGCCACGCCACCCATGGCGAATGTATAGAGTGTGTAGCCAATGACCACGCCGCGATAATTTTCAATTGCCCAGACTTTTTTGATATCGGCCAACATTTGCGCCATCGATGGTTTTTGTCGAGCTTCGGGTGCTGTGCGTGCTGCTGCTTCCGGAAGTTTCCAGATCAATAGACTCAACAAAATTCCCGGCGCGCCCGCGACATAAAATGCGGTTTGCCACGAATATGCTTTTGCAATTGCCCCGCCGGCAATGAATCCAATTGCCGCACCGATCGGCAATGCAATATAGAAGAAGGCGAACTTGCGATTCGCATCAGCTTCGTCCACAGCTGAGTCACGGATGAAACTTGGAGAAATGGTGCCGTAGCTTGCTTCGCCCACTCCGACCAAAATACGCGTCAAAATCAGCGACATAAATCCCACGGCCATGCCGGAACCTACTGTCGCAACGCTCCAAATGAGCACTCCGATGGCCATCAAGCGCGGGCGATTGCCCTTGTCGCCCATTTGGCCGAAGATGGGACTGGTCAACATGTAACCAATCATGAACGCACTCATCAACAAACCGAGTTCGAAATCGCTCAGACTGAAGACCTTCTGAACTTCGGGCCCGACCGACGCCATAATGTATCGATCGATGTAATTCACCATGTTTACTAGAGTCAAAATCAACAGAGAATAGGTCATCGGCTGCTCCGTTTGCGCCATGCGACGCAGATTACTCCGACTTTGTATTCAACATTGCTGTCAAACACGCTGCCATTTTATTTTTAGTTTCGAGCCATTCATGGGCGGGAACGGAATCGTAAACCATTCCCGCTGACGCTTGTGTAGATGCCACACCATCTGCCATATAAATGGTCCGAATGAGGATCGTGGATTTTAGGTCGCCATTGAAGGTAAAAACGCCCAGACTTCCCGCGTAAAATTCACGCGCACATGGCTCATATTTCGCAATCAACTGCACCGCGCGAATCTTGGGTGCACCTGCTACCGTGCCGTTTGGAAAACTTGCGGCCATCGCTCCGAACGAATCAACTTCCAAGCGTAACTCACCCGCCACTTGTGAAACCATGTGAAACACATGACTGTAGGATTCGACGACCATCAGGTCTTCAACGCGAACACTACCTGCGGTTGCAATCCTACCGATGTCATTGCGCCCCAGATCCACGAGCATGACGTGTTCAGCTCGCTCCTTTTCCGAAGTCTTGAGCTCGGAAATGGCAACCGCATCTTTTGCCGCATCCCACGCACGGCGACGCGTACCCGCAATGGGACGATGAACCACGCGCCGCCCCTCGACATTCACCATTAATTCTGGCGACGCACCGAGAATGTGGTGCTTGCCGAATTTATAGAAAAACATGTACGGCGAAGGGTTGAGAATCCGCAGGTGTCTGAAGACATCGAAAGGCCGCGCATCGGTCTTTACCGAGACACGATTCCCAATCTGAATTTGGAAGATCTCGCCCGCTCGAATGTCTTCCAAACATGCCGCCGCGCATTTCAAAAAATCCTTTTCAGGAAACGATGACGAGACACTTTGCCAATCCAGTGGTCGGTCCAAAACGGTCATTTTCGCCATGGCGTGAGGCAGGGACAAAGAACGCACCAGCTCCGTCAATTTTCCATTAGCCTCATCGAACTTTTGTTGCAGCGAAGCTGTGGACTTTTCACGAACATCGACAATCACCGACACGCTCAAACGGTGGCGAAGATGGTCAAAAATCAGAAAGTACCGAGGGATAAAAAACATGAGCGTCGGAATACCGATCTGCTTGGGCGGCGGCGTGCCGCACTGGGGTTCGAGCTGATAGGTCGTTTCAAAACTCAAATAGCCGGTAGCACCCAACATCGACGCAATGTCTGGCTCGCGATAAAAGGTCGAACCGAGATTTACTTGCTTACACGTCCAACGTTTGAACGCGCTGGCAAACGACGCGAGCAGAGAGTCGCCAGCATGCTCAACTTCAGCATCGGCAAATGCCTGTTCTTTCATGCGACCGGCGTCTTCCCAAAAACGAATGTTTGCCCCCACTCCCACGAACGAAAAACGCGCCGGCGTAGAAGCCCCGGCCGAAGCGGACTCCAAAACATAAACGTATTCGCGATCAACGAATCTTGCCGCCAAACTGGCAGGACTCTCAGCATCAAAGTTGAGTCCTGTGTTGAATGCAACCAGACTTGCGTTTTGCGCGCATTGGCTAAATTGTTCGAATGATGCAAATTGCGTCATACCTAAACCATTAAACCGACTGAATATTGTTTCAATTGTAAGCAAATAGTTTAGCATGTCAGAACTGTACTTACGAGGATTGCATGCAGATTCCAAAACTTGCCGCAGGCAGCACGCCCCCACGCATCAAGCAGAAGACCGTCATCAAGAATGTGCGCGCGCTGGACGCAGGCAATCAGTTTGATGGCAAACGTCTCTACGATTTGTATATTGAGGACGGGAATCTCAGCGAAATTACTGCCATCGGCGGTACCAAGCCCGCCGGTGATTGGCAGGAGTGCGACGGCAGCGGCTTCATGATCACGCCGCCTCTGTGGAACGCGCACACTCACTGCGCTTTGAATTTTTTCAGAGGACTTGGGCACGAAGCTCCCGGAAACGCCGAAGCCTCGATGATCGAGCAAGTTTTGTTTCCCGCCGAAAAGAATCTTTCGCCAGATCTGGTCGAGCCCCTTTCTTATGCCCACATCATCGAAGGACTTCGTTCTGGCGTGGGATATTTCGCCGACCACTACTATTACGTGACCGGAGTCGGACGTGCCCTCGATCGATTCGGACTCAAGGGCTTCATTGGCGAAACAGTTGCTGATCTGGGTGGCGCAAAGCCGGGTCGCGACGCTTGGGACCGCGCTCGTAACGATTTGGAACAATGGAATTTTTCGTCCCGCATCAGACCCGTTATCGCTCCGCACGCAGCGGACACGGTTTCTCGCTCTCTATTGACCGAATTGAGCTCCTTCGCGCGCTCTCACAAACTTCCCCTGCACATGCACCTTGCACAAACGGAAGGCGAAGCCAGTCGGGTACGTTCACGCGAGAACCTATCGGCCGTGGAGTACGCCTATCAGTGCGGGGCACTTTTCGACCAAACCCTTGCAGTGCACATGGTGGAAGTCAACGACAGCGACTTGTCTAGGATGCAAGAAACGAAGGCTTCCATCGGTCATTGCCCCGTCTCGCAGATAATTTACCATAAACTCGCGCCCATCGATCGCTTCCGCGCCCAATCAATTCCTGTAGCACTGGGAACTGACTGCGCTGCCTCCAACGATTCAGGCAATATGATGCAAGAAATGAAGTTCGCTGCCATCCTTTCCCGCGATCGTGGCTCCATCATGACCGCCAAGGAAGCGTTGAGCGCCGTCACCGTCGCACCAGCAAAAGTATTTACTGGCAATGGGAATCTGGGCCTTCTGCACAGGGGCAATCCAGCCGACTTGAATTTTGTGCAGCTGGATTTTGAGTTCTTCCCAGAACATGACATGCATGCAAACTTCGTTTTTTCGGCGCAGCAACACAACATTCGCCACCAAATGATCGACGGCTCGTGGACCATGTGGAATCAAAACCCTACCCAGCCCGATTTGGCCGAACTCTCACTCGCCTATCGCAACGCTTGCCGCGAAATCCTCTCGCGTTGCGGCAAGAAGATTTGACGAGTGAGAGATTGAGGAACGAGGCGACGCGGGCAACGCAGATGTTCCCTTTTCGCCCCCTGCTATAACGCGGACACGTCTCTCGAAAGATGCGCTACAATAAAGTGACTGGGGTATAAAGATGGCAACGTAGAAATCCTGAATTTTACGCCATCGAACTAGACGGCTTCGAGCTGGTGCGCAGCAATCGCCGGCGCCATAATCACTCCGTGCGACGTCATTTCACCGTTAGAAAGAATGCGGTACGCAGTAATAAAGATACGGCAACCTGCCGTATTAAGATGCAGGATATTCTTACGATGACGAATCACCGCCGGCACCGATGCCGATGGGCGCCCCTTCGCGATGGCGATGACGAACGATACGCGCAGACGGTGCTTGCGCTTGGGATGATTGCGCAAGCCGGCATACAATTCTGCTACGCTCGTCCCGTCGCTCGGCGAAGCATCCCACCCATGAACATCTTTCATGCGCTGCATCGTGCGATACGGATGTGAGTGATAGTCGCCCATGATTTCAAATTGTGGAAAGAGATTCGACGCTGCCTCCACGACAGCTTCGATACTTTTCAAATTCGGAATTACCGAGTCACGACTGGACTTAGCGCGAATCTGTGGAACAGCCTTTTCAATATGAACGAACCACTTGGTGCGGGTTCCGACACCCTTTTTATTAACCTTGTGACGACTTGCCATGCCCAGACAAAGTCCAAATACCTCTGAATAGGGTTCTGTTTTGGACTTTGGAACTTTGTAAGTTTCAAGAACCCCCAGTAGTAAGTCCTGCATCGCTTGCCGACTAATGACCACTTCGACTTCGTCCATTTCTTCTTCAACTTCGCCCAGCCAGCGCAGTTCCATGGATGAGTATTTTTTGCGCAGAAGATGCAATTCATCTTCGATAAAGACGGCGGCGTCTTCAGCCAATTTTTCGACAAGCGTGATGTCCGATCTCGTCACATCCCAGATATGCAATACATTGCGCCATGACATTTTTTTGATAGCGCGGGCGTGCAGTGCTTGTGGAATCTTGACGTCACGACTGATGGTATTCTTCACCCAATTCAGTGCGCCTTCACATTTGGCTTTGCGACAAAATGGTCGCAATTCTTTGCGAAGTTTGGGGTCACCAACCACCAAAAGAAACAGCGCGTAGCGAATGTCTTGGATTTGATTTTCGGTGTAATCGCCTCGCGTCCGCTGTGCATCTATGGCATCGCGGATTTTGAGGACTTCCATTTGAAAACGCGTGCGAGCCATAAAAGCCATGTCTCCCAAGGCTGCCACGCTTACATTATCGAACGAAACCACTGAAGAATATAGGGGTGCGCCATAACCGCCCGTAATTAATGAACAATTATATTTATACGGGTGCTGTTTTGCGGTTTCTGAACTTCTCAATGTCTGGTTTAAGAGCTGCGATAACCTCTTCAACCGTATCGACGACTATCAGTCGATCCATGTCTGATTGGTTCATCAAACCGCGCTTGAGGGGTTCATTTTGCAGCCAAGTCATGAAGTCCACCCACATTTCACGACCGAGCAGCAAAATCGGTCGATCCGCGATGTGCCCAACTTGAATCAATTGCGCTGCGTAAAAGAGTTCAAGCAACGTACCAATGCCACCAGGGGTAACAACTACGGCATGGCTGATTCGCATAAACTCATCTAGTCGCGACGAAAATCGACGATGATGATACTTAACGTCCAAATGCGCGTTGGCATCGGATTCGAATGGCAACTGAATGGGCAATCCAATAGAACGACTGGAGTTGGAACCGTCTTTTGCGCCGCGATTAGCGGCTTCCATCAATCCGGGACCACCGCCCGTCACGATGTCGACGCCCTGCCGCGCCAGAGCATGTGCTAGCTCATAGACCTTTTGATAGTAAATACTTTCGCTCTTGATGCGCGCGGAACCGAAGATCGCAACGCGATAAAACTCAGGCCCCATTTCTGTCACAAGTGAATCCAAATCAGCTACGATGTCATTGAGCTGTTGGATTTTTTTGGACAAGAACTTCCGCATCTTTTGTTGGCTAACTTCCATGCCGCCTCAACTTATTAAAATTACTTGATTTACGCCGTAAGTTATCAAAATCCCCCAACCTTTGCACCATCATTATGCGAAAGATTTGCACAAAACATCCGATAGAGTGACATCAATCGTTTGGATTGGAATGCTGAGATTTTTTCAAAAACTAACCTTGCTTGCCGCTATCGCGCACAGCGCGTTGGTGTTTGCGTCTCCTCGTTCCAACCTCGTCATCAAGTCTGACGGCGAAGACATTGGTTTGAGCATCATCGGCTCCATTGCTAATTCAGCCTCCGGAAACAACGTCGCACTCGTTAAGGAAAAAGAATCGGGACGCGTTCTTGCACTGAAGGCCGGCAGCAAAGTCGGCGATCGCTACACCGTCGTCGAAGTTCGTCCCAAATACATAGCCCTTTCCAATAACGGTGAGTACCGCATCGTCTACCAAGACAAGTTTGCTGGCGAATTTTCGAAATCCGCCGCCGCCAGCCTGAAAGGCCAGTTGGCGGCATTCAAGGAAGACGGTTTTGAACGGCAGGATGGTAATATCCGAGTAACGGCGCAATACCGTGATCGCTTGGTCAAAGAAGACTTGTCTGCCGTTTTGATGCAGGCGACCGCCGTACCCTACCAAATCGAAGGCAAGGTCATTGGTTTTCAATTGCTGCAGATCGACAAGGACAGCATTTATGACAAAAGTGGATTTCGCGACACAGATATTATCACGACCATCAATGGTCAAGACCTGAACAGCGTATCGGGAGCAGTAAACCTATTGAACTCCCTACGCAAAGAAACGCAGATCGAGATCGATTTCATGCGATCGGGTGTCAAACAAAAAGTCACCATGAAAATCGACTGATTTCAGATGGTCGCCATCAACAATCCCAGCACTTTCAAACTGTCGTCACGGATTTTGCCCAAAGCAGCTTGATCCACCATGGTCCCTCGATGGGCGGCACGGTTACGTAACTCTTGTAACGAGTTCAATGTCGCCGCCAAATCGCAAATGTTGCGGTTGGTCGCATTCTTGACCGGCAAGACTGGACCAATCTTGGTGCCATTCACACTGAACTCACGACAGAAGATCAACAATAACAAGGCCCACGCCCGCAACCCGTCAATGACTTTGTATTGATCGCGCACGATCTTACCCGTGGCGATAGTACGCGCCATCGAAATCAGTTTGTGATGAGGGAAATCATCGACACCAAACGACTGCGCACATTGCAAATCCTTTAGTAGCTTCGCCGTACTGACGGATTCGTCGTCGAGTTGCAGCAGTTGTACGCGCGACTGCATCTTGCCGACGATTTCGACACCGCCACGCAAAAAGATCGCATTGCCAAGGCGATCCTGCAAATAGATGTCAATCGACTTAACAAATTCAACAATTACAGTAGATTTGTCGACGCTATCGGTGAATAACTCTGGATGCAAAAACGTAAGTTCGGCATTGCGCAACACGGACTTGATCACTTCCGACAGCTGCTGAACCTGCGGCAACCTCAATTGCAGTGATGCATCGATATTTTTGATATTGTCTGGCTGCAAGGCTGCCTTGCCGTCAACCGCGCGAGCCGCTGCCTGTTTTGTTTCCGCGCGAAGATTGTCAGAAAGATTGATCAAGGCGTTGAAGACTTCCGAATCGCTTTGGCACCATTTCTGCTCGCTCAACTCTATCAACACCCTCGCCAACGCATCCGCTTCTGCATCGAAAGTATGAATCTCGACCGAACGGAGCAAATGCAACAGTCGCGGAGAGTCTTCTCTGCTTCCCTGGTAAAACGTTTTAAACAACCGCTGTTTTGACGCCAAACTGCCCGCACGGCAGATGGCAAACTCGGCACGAGACCGAATGGATGAGACCGTGCTTTTGGCGCGATTTTCGAGCACAGCTGAGAGTTTTTCGTCACATTTCTGCTTGGCCGCTGCGGCAAGACCTAACATGACATCAGAAAACACTTCGGCATTGACGTATTTGATTATCAGATCATGATAGTCTGTGGATTGTGTATGTCCCAAAAGTCGCATCAACCAGACTTCGCCAGCACTCGGCATCTTGCCCTGAATGCCGCGAAGGGTTGAACCACTGTAAAATGTTCCCACTTCGCAACTCGCGCGTAAAACGCTGATCCACTCCGCGTCGTTGCTACTCTGAGAAGGTAGCGACTGCATCCGGCGGCTAAGCAACGTCGCCGACTCCTCGTTTTGAATACCGCCAAGTGCTGCATAGGCTGAATACCGCGCCGTGTCTGTTCCCGCGAGCTGTTCCTTCAAAAAAGTGGAAAGGTCAGGGTGAGCTTCACCGATTTGTCCAAAAGCACGAGTCAGGCGTGATTTCACCGGTCCGTCTTTCATTTTTCGCGCTTGTGCAAGGCTAACCTTGAGCGATGGGCCCGCATCGTTTTGCAGCGTCATGAGCATTTGCCAAGACCATGCGTTGATAGCGTCAATGCGTGTGGCAACATCTTCAGCATCATTGCCCATCAATGATTCTGCCCAGTCGCGCCCTAACTTCCACTTTACGCCACACAGCAGGCGCAGCAACTGCGTTTTACCAATACCACTCTGCAAAACATCGGCGGGTTTTAGGTTTGACTTCAGTCGCACGAGTCGCGCCAATAATCCTTGGCTCCATGGAGCTCTTGCGTCAATGTCCTGCCGTTTCAATATTTCGATGATTGGTCCGGCATCGCTGCAAGACGCATCTTTCAAAATGACACAGGACTCTTCCTCTGAATTCAAATCGGAGCCAAGTTGCGCCGCAGACTTCTTCACCTCTTCATAGGAGAAACCGGCAAGGGGTAGCAGGTACTCTATTTTGCTTTCGCCCGAGTCCGCCGCTAGATACAGCGTCAACATGTCTTCGACGTGCAGATTAACGCGGCTTTCAACTTGCAGAATTGCATTGCGCTGCAACTGCTGCGCGAAATAGCGGAAGCGCGTATTCAAAGAACGAAGCAACGGCAAATCTTCTTTGCTAGCCAGCTGCCCCGCGGCAATAATCAAAGCATTAAAAATTTGCGGCTGATTCAGCACTGCCGTCTCTTCAAAGAGCGGACGCAATAATGGCCAACTCTTAATCGAACGCCTCGCGCCGAGGGCCAAGACCAAAAACTGAAATGCCGAAGGCGAAATGTCGGCACGCGCAGCTAACTGTTTTTCTAACTCTGCATCACAATCAAAAGTCGGGTTACGCCCCAGCGCAATGATCGCTTCTCTTTTAAGCGGATGATCTTTGTGGCGCACAATGTCGAGCAGAAATTCGCATGCAGCATAACTGCCACTCTCGCCAAGAGCAAGGACACACTCGGCTGCGATGCCCGTATCGTCACAGAATTTTACCTGACGAATCAAAAATTCGACTGCGCGTTCATGCCCCGTTTTTCCGAGACTTCTGGCAACATGGATTTTTGTCTCACGCCACATTGCAAATTTGAAACACTCAATCAACGCGCGAGCAGGGTCCGACCCCGGTAAATGGCCAAGTTCATGGATAGCCTTTTGTCTCTCGCCCTCGTCATGACTCAGCTCGACGGTATTTATGAGCTTTTGCAGGGACTCATTGAGTGTGTACGCGTGCTCTTTCATGTTGCAGCTGACCCCCTTTCATTTGAGGTAGCTCTGTAGCGATTGACTCGTTGCCCAAAGATGTTATGCCAACGACGAATGGTCACTTCCAAGGGCAGAAACAGCAAAAGTAGCCAAATGATTGGACGATCAAACATCCAGAAAAAATTACGCGAGACGCGATTGCGCGCAGGTTGGATGCCTCCCTTGGCCTCGATGTGCTGCTCCAACCACCGCGAAACATTCGTCACCACATCGCCGTCAAACTTTTCCAGTTTTGCTTTGGTCAAACTAGCCAGCGATTCCATGCGATGGTGCGAAGGCGACAACTGCTTGTCTAGGTATTGTTCAGGCACCACTGCAGGAGCTTGGGCAGTCACCGAACCAAAGGCCGCATCCGTTCCAGAAATTTTGAGCACACATCTTGTAGCCCGTTGCATCTCACGTTGCGAAACACCCGACAAAAGCACTTCGCCAGATCCGATACGCGTCATACTGATTTGCGCAGAATTTTGTACATCATTGCAAATCTCAAAACGCCATGTATCGCTCAGCTGCAGGTAACGCGCCGCGGGGCCAGACACAACCGCGTTCCAACTAATGCGTCCATCTCGCTGTTGAGAGACTTGAACATCCTTTACCGTCAATGGTTGTTCTAGCTCATTTCGCAAGAGCCAATTCATCGAGGCTCCCATGAACTCATCGTATGTACTACGAGCGAGGCCACTCTTCGCATCTATGGCCATGCGCCATAGGCTGTCGCTGAACACCCAAAGTGCTCGCCCCTTTTCAGGATACGAGGCTACAGCCAATGGAATGCTCTTTCCTGCTTCGAGCTTTGCATCCAGCAGCACCGTTGTTCCATTCTTCTTGAGATTGACTTGATCCAATCGATGGATACCAGTGAGCCCCTTCGCCTTGCCCAAGTCTTGCGCGATCTTCGCCCAATCGTCGAACACGGAAGCCAACGATCGGCTGTTTTCATCCGGGTCTGCCAATTGGATCGTATACTTCGCGTCAGCATCATAAAATGGCCCTGAGCGATCGCGCGTTGACTCATATGCTCCGAATAATCGCGCGCCACTGTTGCCAATGCCGCCTCCGTTTTCTTTGCCCGCAGTTGAGAATGGCAAAATGGTAGACAGCGCACTGCTGTAAAGGTCACCGTTTTGCAGTGCACGAGGACCACCGACGAACAATAAGCCACCGCCCGCTTTAACGAAGTCCACTAGATTCTGTTGGTACTCGGGTTGCAAAAATTCAAACAAAGCAAAGTTCTGGATGACGACCACTTTGAAATTGGAAAGTTCTTCTTTGAAGAGCCTTTCAACCGGAAATGGAATCAAAGAAAGTTCGCGCTCATTGACCGCTTGTGAATCCCAACGATCGCGCAAGATAAAAAAGCTTATCATGTCATATTTGGGTTCACTTTTGAGAAACCTTCGCACAAATCGCCCATCCCAACTCGGCGAACCAAGCAAATGCAGAATGCCAATCGTATTGGGCAATACCTCGACGGCACGCATAACGGAGTTGTCCCAAAGGGCATTTTCTTCGGGTACGGGAAGTACCGAAACTTTGAGCAACTCGGATCCGCGTCGCAGTGGGGGCACCACCATTTCCATATTCAGAGAACCTTCTCCAGCAGCAAATAGCGCATTGGTGCTGGTCAGCGTCCGATCCCCCGTTTGCACTTGCACCTGGACGCGTAGCTCTTTGTTCTTCACATCACCGCCCGCACGCCGGATACCGACCTTCATTGCAAACGGTTGGCCGTCGAAGCTGAAAGGCGGGAAATCAACCTGGTCCAACCAAATATTGGGTTGCGTCTGATCGCCCAACGCAATCACCATCCCACGAGGCAACTCACCGTCCGCGGTACCTTGCCCCAAATTGGCCAGACTTGCCGACCACGGTACCGAAGGCTTTGAATCTGCGCCGTCCGACAATACTACCCATTTGGCCTGGTCCAATTGCAAAGACCAAGCCTCCAGTGATTCATTAATCGGCGATATTCCGTTCTTGGTCCGCGCATCGATGTCTGACATTTTTACAATCTTCAGCGCACAGCCGATGGCGACACAGCGCGATTGCAAATCCTCGATAACGGCCAAGACTTTCGGATAGGTCGAATCGTTTATGACGCTTTCAGAATCGTCAACAAACATTTGTACGGGCGTGAGTTGAATCTGTTGCGGTACCGGTTCGGACGTCACGCGCGGAAAGAGACCGGCAAAAATGGGCACGAGCCACAACACACGACACAATAGACTAAGACTTGAACGCAACGGGCCGTTGTCCCGCCACCAAACAAACCACGTCAACGCTATCACAATGGCTGCCGCTAACACCGCGAATAATTCTAAACTTCCGTTCACCGCAACCTCTTCAAAATTTCCGGAAGATGGATCTGATCTTTCTTGTAATCGGTTGCCAAACTAACCATCATGATGTTTACAAAGATTCGCGTTGCTTGCTCGCGCGTCAAGACGCTCTCACATGGCGTTGTGGAAGGCTTGTCTTTCAACAGTGCCAGCAGATCAATGGAAGGTGCCAATGCAGCGAGGCGTCCGTCGAACTGTAGTCCACGCCACGCCCGCCCTGCACATTCAGGCAGGGCGTCTAGCAAATAGAAGCTGCGCATGATTTCGTGATCGGGAGGAATGGGAGTCCATTGTAGCTCGGTTCGCGAAATCTTGCGCAAAGCGGCCGTCAAATTTTGCAAATCAGCATCGGACCACACAGCTCCATGCAAAACGAAGAATCCGCCTCGCACCATCCACGTCGCCAAATCGTCGCGCAATGCGCCGTTCTTGCCTCTGATATCTTCAGCATTGAGTACCCAGAGCCAAGGCTGCCGAAAGAGTTCTTGATCGTTTTCTGTGAAACCTTTGCTTTCGCGCCGCAGCTCAATGCTCGTGCGCGCTTCCACTTCCGAAGCCAAGCCAGTTAATTCCATGACAGACTTTTGTGAACCCAATGTCACGACTTCAACTTGAGCGTCGGCGCGCCCACCCCAAAACATCAACGAAACTAACATTGCAACAACCGCAGTCTCAGCCTTGCGAGCGCGCATCCTCGTTTGCCGTCGGACGCGATAAACAACTTCGAACATCATCGCTAACAAGACCATCAACACTCCCACCCTAAAAAATAGTTGCGGATCGGTCTCGTCTTCACGAGAAACGGTTGACCGCAAAGATTTCTGCAATTGTTCAGTCAGTAACGGAGGCAAATCTGCTCGCGACAAGCTAGCAAGTTTACTTTCGCCGTACGGCACATTGGACAGCAAGATCGTTTGGTCATTGCCTTTGCCCGCTTCCACGTCATTCCAGTATTCAACAATTGATTCGACGCGCGGCCAATCTCGTTCGGTTAGCACCTGGCGTTTCGGTCCAAGTGCGCCGTGCCATTGCAGCAGTTGACGAAGTAAGAGCGGCAACGTTGAATAGCGAATGGACGAATCCAACCGAGGCATCAAAGGCGCCGTCAATGCAAGCAATGAAATCTTACTCGCCGGCTCTGAAAATGACCAAGCAATCGATCCCTTTTCCTCACCCACGGCACCACCAACCTGCTTGCCGCCGGTGGATTTCAAGATTTCAATCCATCCTTCGCGGCTCGTGGATTCTGAGCAGTAGCTCGGCTCGGCACTGTCGTTACTTTCACTCAACATGATGCGATGCAAGCAGTGGCACAGCTGCCGATAGTCGGAATCACGACCAGAGGGCACGAGCCAAATACGGGCCTCGGGTAAATCCGCGATATTTTGCGCACTTTGACGCGAAGCGCGCAAACCCGGCAAGCCCGAAGGACAGCTCTGCATCGCATTGGGACCGGACGAAACCGAAATCCACAATGGATAACGATTGATTTCGCTTTCCGAGCTGATGATCTTATCTTGCCGTTGCACCTCAAACCCAATCGTCTCTAATGCCACATCAAGGTGGTAGGCCGAATCTTCAAGCTGACGTTCACCTGTTGCTGGCGCAGCGAGCAGCAACTTGCGACGGTTCCATTTCAGATAAGATCGAAACGTATCATCGCTGGTCAGCGCATTATTTGTCACACCGACCAACGTCGCTTCCAAAATTTCGTCTCTACTGACGTCGCTGCCTCGTCCTTCCACCCCCCAACTCACACGCACCATCGCTGATTTCTTTCCAACAGGAATCACGAATGATTCTTCTTTCAATCGTTTTCCATCCATGCTGACAGCTAATTTTCCGGAGGATTCTTCCTGATCAAAATTACGAACCACTTCGAATTCATAAACGATTTTGGCAGCGGGAGGCGCGTTAACAACCCGTCCAGCGTTGATGAAAATGTTGGACTGAGCTTGCCCGTTGTCAACGCTCGCTCGCAAGACCTTAGATTGATCATTGATAGCGCGCCAATTGAATCCATCCCACGATGATTGGTCACTATCTGACACCAGAATTAGAGCGTCGTTATCAGGGACTTGCCCAACAAGTTCCTTTACCGCCTCGCCAATCTTAAGTCCGCTTCGTTGGTAGTCTCCTGCTCCCATCAATGTACGAATATCATCAGCCGATTCGATCTTCATTGCGACGCCGCGTTCCGAAACGGACATTGAAACTTCGGCTTCGTCGGACAGGCGTGACCAAATGCCAATGACCTTCTGTATCAACTCTTCACGAGTGAGCCATGCTGCCATGGAGGGCGATGAGTCCACCAGCACGTGCACACGCATCTTGCCGGTACCGTGCTGCTCATAACGAACCAACTCTGGACGCAATGCTAGTCCGGCAAACATAAGTGCACAGATCAAAAATACGGCAAAAGAAACCCAAGACGTGCTGCTCAATCTCAGCTTCGGCAGCCGCTTTGCTTCAAGATCCAAGATGCGTAATGTCGGTATCCAAACTGTACGTTGCCTCTTGCGCACCACAAACCACATAAACGCCGCACCGAGCAGCGAAGCAATCGCTGCGGCACTCATCATTGTCGGCGTCATGATAAACGGCATTGTAATCCCCAACGAAAACTACTCAGCTAAAACCTTGCAACCAAAGATTCCCAAAACTCGCGAATCAAAGTCTTTTCGGTGAAACAGTTGTACTGCACTCCTTGCCTGCGAAAGCGTTCCCGCAATTGGCTGCGCCATTTGCCGATCGAACGTTCGTAAGCTTGTTCTTCAAAAAGTTCCTCACTCTGAAATTCTTTGCGCTTAAGTGAATCATCAAAGCACGTCCACCCCGATCGCAACCACGAAATGGCAGACTCAAAGTGCGACAAAATATGAAACACGAACTGTTTTTTAGCTCCTTTGATTGCTACGAGCTCTTCATTGGGATCCAGCAGATCAGAAAACACGTAACCAAGTTCGACGTGTTTGGTCGGAGCCCCGCCCGTCTGTTCTTGAAACACTTCGTCCAAAATTTTTTGAGAAAAGTTGGTTTGCGAAAGTTGAGCAAAAATGGTCACCAGATCCGAAGCTACGCGAGGCGACCAAGAGCGAGTACGCGAACCGTTTACCAGCACGATCTCTATCTGGTCCCCCAGACAAAGATGCCACGCCGCCAATGCAAAACCGCATCGCAAGGCGACTTCCCATTTTTGAGGTGTTTTTTGCCCCGAAGCTTCTTGCACGGATTGGTCAGGCCAAAACATGGTGTCATGACAAGATATCGAAATGCGCACGCGCACCGATGCCTCATCTCGCACTTCACGCACCAAAAGTTGATCGGTTTTTCCAAACGCTTTCCAATCAATCATGCGCACAGGATCGCCCGCAACATAGGGCCGCGAACTCAGCGTGTCTTTACTGACTCGTTTCAAATTGAGAACGTGGCTGCCTTGGTAGCGCGCGGAGCGGCGCAAATCACGCCAGTGCACGTCCATGGTGAATTCTGGCGTCAAATCTTGGAGAATGGAAGTTGTATCTGCTAGCAGAATTCACTCCAAACTAAATGCCACGCAATGCGTTAGCATGACTCTTTTCCAAAGACTCGATCAGCGCCTCAATGAGAGAATCCGCTGTGAGTCCATCGCGGCCCGCAGATGCATTCAAGCGAATGCGATGCCTCATGACGGGCGTTGCCAGACGTCGTACGTGCTGCCACCCTACAACTTCGTGGCCCGAAATTAGCGCCAATGCTCTGCAAGTGGACAAAAGTGCAATGCCCGCACGCGGACCCGCACCAAACCAAATGGCGGAACGCAGTTTTTCCGGGCAGGAAGAGTCCCCGGGTCGTGACGAACGCACCAGGTCGTTGATGGCAGATACAATAGGTTCGGGAACCCGAATCATCTTTGCTAACTGCACCACTTCGATCAGTTGCGCTGAATTTAAAACATGATCTCCGTCATCGCCCGCGTCGCGCCGCTCTCCCGCCAGAGAGCCTTCGGTGTGCGTCATCAACATGCGCTGCTCCGCTGCACGATCAGGATACTGAACCAACGAGTGGATGAGAAATCGGTCGAGTTGAGCTTCGGGCAGCGGAAAGGTACCTTCTGACTCTAGTGGATTTTCCGTAGCAAAAACCATGAAGGGATTTGGCAAAGCGTGACGCTTACCTCCCACTGTAACAGATCTTTCTTGCATCGCCTCGAGAAGTGCTGACTGCGTCCGTGGTGACGCTCGGTTGATTTCATCCGCAAGCAATAGATTCGCGAACACTGGACCAGACACGAATTCAAAGTGTCTCTTACCAGTGGCGGAGTCCACATTCAAAACTTCCGAACCGGTGATGTCCGATGGCAAAAGATCTGGCGTAAACTGCACGCGTCCGAAGTTCATACCCAACTGGCTGGAAATCACTCGCACCAAAGTTGTCTTCGCAAGTCCCGGTGCACCGGTCATCAGTAAGTGGCCTTCTGCAATCAAGCAGCACAGTGCCTCTTCGATCAATGCGTCTTGGCCAAAGACGGACGCACCTATACGCGTTTTTAGCTGCTGGATTTTGGAAACTGCATCGGCCATACCAATGGACATACATCCCTCCTTGCGGCTGCACAGAAACAACCAAATTGGTCTAATAATTTTATCATAGTAACGACTGCAACCGCTGATTCTGATTCGGAAAAATTACGCTAGCACTGCAATGGTTAGTTTGCGCGCGACCATCGATAGCTCACATCCACCTTAGCTCCGACCATCTTTGCGAAATTGCGCTCAAATTGCGCAATCACCAAATGCCGCGCGATGTCACTTCAATTCCTGTGATCGGTCATTTAGTTTCGCCCTCATGACCGACATTGCATGGGAGGCGTAAAATGCAAGTACTTCGAAAAATCCTGCATCGTAATACTCAGTTTGGAGGAGTTGCGATTGAATACCTTCTGGTAACGCTTTTCGCCGCGGCGACATCCGTTGGCGCGTTATTGGCGGCGACGCAGCTGGTGAAAAATCGGATTGGCACGATCAGCGAACGATTAGGCATTGAAGCCAAAGAGTTGGAACAGGTTTTTCCGACCATCGGAGATCAATGATTGCAGACCATATTTGGTTCACTGGTGGTCGCTTGCGGATTCATTTCGCTCATTGCCAACCTGTTGAGCTTTCGTCATTGCATAAAGGTTCACAATCAGGCGCGAGTCCATATCCAACAGACACGAAGCCTAAGCGAGATCACGGCACGGCATTGTCCTGAAAATCTGGGGAGACAAATCTCGCACACGCCGCTGCTCGCTATGCTGCAAGTGAAGACCGGAGTAGGATGGCAGAACATCTGTGACCTCGAATTGAACGAAAGAAAACGGACATTGCGATTGTCGTCGCACTGCCCGTCGCTTTTTTCAATAAAGATTGTGCCACTGATCAGTGAATTCAATCACCAGTAAAACATCACCTAGATCTTCAAGGCCAAGCCAACATTGGTCGTACCGTAAAAGGTGTTGTGAAACAGCTTTAACGCAAAAGCACCGCTGAAATGCCAATTTGCACCGAGAACTGCGCCCCAGTCAAATGCCGTGCTGTTGGTTTCGGACTTATCCATCCACAAATAATCATCATCATAGGTGATCGAACGGTTTTCCATACCTAAATCAATACCTGCAAATGCAGTAAACGGCTTGGCTACGTGGAACTGCCAGCGCGGCCCACCGCCAAAGCTATGAGTCGTATGAGAAACACCAAAAACAGACATTGTTGATTTATCAAAATTGTAACCACCTTCAACAGCCACGCTGTTATTGATGGACTTGATGAATCCGTGATCGATGATGCGGACAAGTACATTCATACCAGCACCGACATCGACGAAACCTGTACCAGCAAACGCCGTGACTTCCACATTACCCTTGGGTGGCGTGGACTGTTTGATCATCGGCAGATCTGCCGCGTATTCACCGACGGAATCGCCCGATGGCTTGCGCAAAGATTTTCTGGATTTTCGGGCGGCCAGCGCTTCGCTGGAAAGCAAGCCAAACACTAGGCTGGTCACAACAAACAATTGCGAGCGTGACGTGTTGAACATCTTCTGTTCCTCCCTAAATGTTTATCTTCTGCGTGTTTTCTGACATTGAAATTGCAAGAATAAAGCCAAACTCCCCCCCCCCACCACCTCAACGATACTAACCTGATATTACTGACAAAAGATTCGCGCAACCTTCGTTCCGATGAGGGAAAAATGTCAACGGTTTTGGCACTGCTCAACGACAAAACATGTTACGATAAAAGTTCATCCATGAAGACTGCCGTGAAGGAACCTAAGTGGGAGGTGTCATGTTTTTTGGACTCGCACGCATTCGCTTCGAAGACGATGGTTCGAGCAGGCACGATCAGCGCGAGATGCACAACCTCGTGACATCGATCCGCGCCAAATTTAAAGTTTCCGCAAGCAGCGAACAAGGTCCAAACGACTCTCCAGCGCTCGGCATTGTAATTGCCTGCGTGGGCTCGTCCGATGAGAGCGTACAAAATAAACTACAGTCCATCAGCGAGTACGCTGAAAGCGCCGGCCTCGGTCGCATCGACATGGAACAAAGTGTGGTCGAGAACTTCGACATCTTGGACGAACAAGACGACGATGATAACGAAAGCGATGATTTGAGATCCTGACTTGGAAATTACTTTAAGGCGAGTTTAGATGAAGCGTTTTTTGTGGATTAGCTTCAGTATCGTAGCAATGCTGTTAGTGTCAGTCTGGTTTTGGACTGGATACGTCATCAACCAGAGAGCAAGTGCACGTTATGCCATCAATCCTATCAACCTTCACTCCCGACGTCGCCGTCGGTGAGCGTATCGCGCGCATTCGTGGTGGATGCGTCGATTGCCACGGCGAAGACTTTGCCGGAAAAACAATTATCAACGATGGTGCGATGGGTTCCATTAGCGGTGCCAACATCACGCCTAGCAAACTCTCTTCATGGAGCGACAGTCAAATTGCTTCGGCGATTCACAGTTGCGTACGCCCCGATGGCTCACCGCTGTTCTTCATGCCTTGCATGGATTTTGTGAAATTGAGCGGCGACGATCTCGCCTCACTCGTCGCTTACTTGCGCACAGTCCCATCTGTCGATCGAGCTGACGCACCGCAAAAATTAGGTCCCTTCGCGCGAATACTCGTAGCCTCGCGCCAGATTCCAAACGCGTACAGCGCAGAAGACATCGACCACCAAGCTCCATTAGGCACAAAACCAGCCGAGGGCCCGACGCGCGAGTTCGGGCAATATTTAGCGCACGCATGCGTCGGCTGCCACGGCCCCGCATTTAAGGGAGGTCCGATCAAAGGCGCGCCACCCGACTGAGCACCAGCAGCTGATCTGACCCAAGCAAACCTTAGCAATTGGTCATTGGCAGACTTTCAAAAAGCCATGCGTGAAGGCGTTCGTCCAGATGGCAAAACACTCAAGCCACCATTTCCGCTCAATCTCTTTTCGCAAATGAACGACACAGAAGTGACAGCGCTGTGGGAGTTTCTAAAGACTCTACCCTAACTCTTTGTTGCCGCCCCATCCTTCGGATAGGGGCAATGACGGCACCCGCTATTGCAGCAATAGCCGCGCTTACGATGAAAGGCTTCGGTGAATACAACGAAGCCTTTCTCCATGTAGAAATCTTCCGTTGAGTCTGCAGACACATCGGATCCGCTAGGTTGCGGATCTGATTTTTTTGAACCATTCGTCATTTGTTTCGCACTTCGAAAACCAAACCATCTTGGGCAACCGAAAACACGGCCTCCCCACCCTTGCTCAACCGCCCAAAGAGGATTTCATCGGCCAGAGGCTTTTTGACATGCTCTTCGATGGTGCGATGCAAGGGGCGTGCTCCGTACGCGACATCATACCCCTTTTCCGCTAGCCACGACTTGGCCTCGGCTCCAAGAGTTACGACGACCTTCTTGTTGCGGAGTTGGTCGTTCAATTCAGCGACAAACTTAGCGACAATGTCTTCAACCACACTGCGCGGCAGTGCGCCGAACGTGATAATGCCGTTTAACCGATTTCTAAATTCAGGGCTAAATGAGTTTTTCACCGCCTCACTTAAACCTTGCGGTGCACTGCCTTGATCCTTACGCGCAAAGCCAATGCCGCCTCGCGCCAGTTCCTCGGCGCCAGCGTTCGTCGTAAGAATGATGACGACATTGCGAAAATCAGCTTTGCGCCCATTGGTATCTGTCAGAGTGCCGTGATCCATCACTTGAAGCAAGATACTCTGCAAGTCGGGATGGGCTTTTTCAATTTCATCCAAAAGCAAAACCGCGTGCGGCGATTTGATCATAGCCTCCGTCAACAGCCCACCTTGGTCGAAACCAACATATCCCGGAGGCGCCCCAATCAAGCGAGATACGGAATGCTTCTCCATATATTCGCTCATGTCAAAGCGAATGAATTCGATACCCAATACTTTGGCGAGTTGTTTCGCTACTTCCGTTTTGCCGACTCCCGTTGGACCTGTGAATAGGAAACTTCCGATCGGTTTATCGACGGCTCCCAAACCCGCCTTCGACAACTTAATGGCTCGGACTACAGACTCAATCGCACGATCTTGCCCGAACACGCCCGCTTTCAATCGATTTTCGAGATTTTGCAGATCGCCACGTTCGGCGGCGTTGACTCGTTCAACAGGAACTCGGGCCATGCGCGATACTGTGGCTTCAATCTGGTTGACGGACACAGATGCCGCTTTTGCATCCGCCGCATCACGCTTCAATGCCAATGCCGCACCCGCTTCGTCCAGTACATCCACTGCCTTGTCCGGCAATCGACGATCAGGAAGGTAGCGCACGGATAATTCGACGGCAGCGCGAAGTGCGTCTTTGGAATACTTGACGTTATGATGCTCTTCGTAGTGGGGCTTTAGTCCCTCAATAATTTTGACAGTGTCGTCGATGCTTGGTTCGTTCACATCGATCTTTTGAAAGCGTCGCGCCAATGCTTGGTCGTGTTCGAAGTGATTGCGGAACTCCTTGAACGTTGTTGAGCCTATGCAACGAACTTCTCCGGATGCGAGCATCGGCTTGAGCAAGTTGGCCGCGTCCATTGATCCGCCACTGACCGAGCCTGCCCCGACTAGATTGTGAATCTCGTCAACAAACAAAATGCTGTTGGGAATAGTCTTTAGAGCTTTCAATACGCCTTTGATACGCTCTTCGAAGTCGCCGCGAAATTTCGAGCCCGCAAGGAGAGAGCCAAGATCTAAAGCAAAAATTTTCGCGCCCAATAACGCTCTGGGCACCTTCTTGTCTTCAATACGCAGAGCCAAACCTTCCGCCAAAGCCGTCTTACCGACGCCTGGATCGCCTACATAGAGCGGATTATTTTTGCGACGACGCATGAGGACGTGAATGGTTCTTTCGATCTCTGATTCGCGGCCGATCAAAGGATCAATCTTACCTTCACGCGCGCGTTCGTTAAGATCGACGCAATATTGTTTCAGTGGATTCCGCGCTTTGCCTTTGTCTTTGCCAGAGGACTCCTCATCCTTCGATTCGGAAGGATGCCGCTCTCCACCATCCTGATCAGCCAGACTGGCACCATCTTTTTCGTCATCTTGCTCGGGTGAAATGCCGTGCGATACAAATCGGACCACGTCCAAACGCGTGATACCTTGTTTTTCCAAATAGTAACTGGCGTAGGAATCTGGTTCCGAATAGATCGCTATTAACAAATTCGCGCCGTCAATGACTTCCTTGCCTGCAGAATAAACGCTGTGCGCCGCTCGTTGCAGTACCCGTTGAAAACCCACCGTAGGCACCGGCAGTTGGTCTGCTTTGAGCTTTGCCGAGCCGAGGTGTTCTTCTAACCCCGCCACGATTTCTTTACGCAAATCCTCGATGGAACCGCCACATGCGTGGATGATCCCCTTCGTTTCATCATCATAAAGCAAAGCATAGAGAACATGTTCAATAGTGAGGAACTCATGCTTGCGGTCGGCAGCTTCTTTAATGGCCAAATTGAGCACCAGCTCAACCGCTCGACTAAGTCCCGGCGCTTTGCGGCGCTCGCTATCAGGAAGCAAATTCGAATCATCACTCATATTCGCTCCACAATGCATTGAAGTGGATGGCCTTCTCGACGAGCCGCATCATTCACTTGCGAGCTCTTCGCTTCCGCTACTTCATAAGAATACGTCCCGCAAATTCCTCGCCCTTGGTTATGCACAGCTAACATGATTTCCGTGGCCGCCGCCTGATCCTTGTTAAAATAGGCCTTAAGAACTTCGATGACAAAATCCATGGGCGTGAAATCATCGTTCAACAAGATGCAACGGTACATGCTGGGCTTCTTGAGTTTGACCACTTCTTTGGTCGCAACACCACCTTCACCTTCGTTTTGGGATGCCACAATCAATTCGTCGTTACCGCTTTTCAACTCATAACCCTCACACAAGGAGACTTGCACAAAAAAGATAATGTCGTTTGGGGCTATGTCAATGCCCGCTCGCAAACTTACATCAATTTCATTTACATTGTGACAGCATCGGTTACTCTATCGCAAATGCAATTGCATGAAACACGAAAGGAAAATCCATGAAAGCTTTTGGTATTTTAGCATCATTTCTGATTTCTTCTCATGTCTATGCGGCGTCAGCCTATGTTTTAGATACCAAAGCGAGTTCACTTAAGTGGAACGCGCGCAAGGTTGCAGGACCGCACAACGGCACAGTCGCCATCAAATCAGGCACCGTCACCCTCGACAAAGGTATGCCCATGTCGGGTGAATTCGTCGTCGATCTTAGCACGATCACTGACCTAGACATCACCAGCGCAGAGTTTCGCAACAAACTCGAAACGCATCTTAAAAGCGAAGATTTCTTCAACGTCGCCAAATTTCCTGAAGCCATGTTGAAGATTACCGGATCCAAAGCAGGAGCCAACGGTGAGTTCACCTGTACCGCAGAATTGACCATCAAAGGCATCACCAAGCCTGTTTCATTCAATGCCAAAATCAAGGAAGAAGGCAAGACTGCGAAAGCCACTGCGCAAATCACCATCAACCGCCTGGACTGGGACATCAAGTACAACTCCGGTAAGTTTTTTGATGTGAAGAAGTTAGGCGACAAAATGATCTATGACGACGTGGTATTCGATTTGGACCTCGTCGCAAACAGCAAGTAACCCCTCACGAGCAGACGCGATTTCTACCTTCTTTTTTGGCTTTGTAGAGTTTCGCGTCTGCATGCTGCATCAATTTTTCCGAAGTCAAACAGTCCGTGTTTAACTGCGCCACGCCCGCCGACAGGGTTTGAAAATACTCGATGGTTTCCTTCGGACCTTTAAAGGTAAATTTGAAACTCGCCACTGCTTGCGTGAACCGCTCGGCAAGTTTGTGAGCCGTCGCCACATCCGTCTCAGGCAGGATCACGACAAATTCTTCGCCGCCGTAGCGGCATAACATGTCATTGTGACGAATGCTGCGGCTGACAATTTGTGCGGTTATGCTGAGGACGTGATCGCCAAACGCGTGCCCAAAACGGTCGTTCACTTTTTTGAAATGGTCGAGATCGTAAATCACGATGGACATGTCACGACCAAAACTCAGACTCACATCGACTTCGCTGTTCAAGGCGCCTAGCAAGAACTTGTCGTTAAACACACCCGTCTTTTCGTCGATGGTAGCCTTTTTGTAAAGCTCATCGTAAAACAGCTGATCCACATTCCCCGGCTCAAAGTATTTGAACCGCGCGGGCCCGATGGCAATGGTGTCCCCATCTCGCAGATCTCGAACACTCTTGATGCGTTTGCCATTGAGAAAGGTGCCGTTCGCCGAGCCCAAATCTTCTAGCGAAATTTGTTTGCGACTCACTTTGATGAGAGCGTGGAACCGCGATACTCGCGGTTCTGATAGTCGCACACCGGAACGCGGCTCGCGCCCGATAATGGTATCCCCTTGCGGCAAGAAGTACGGCCTGCCAATTTCCTGACCGGAAAACTGGACAATGCAAGCAAGCTTCTTGATCTCGCCAGTGAACGAGAAACCCACCAAACTATCAGCAATCAATGTTTTGTGAGGCTGCGTTGACATGAATATTTCCGCATCTGGTACCGCAATTTGTGCTCGAAAATATTCTAGCAAATCAATTGCAGCAGCGGCACTTGGTCACGGGCTCGCCAGCTACTTTGAAATTTATGCAAAATTAATGAGAAAACTCTGCATTTTGGTCTGCCCCGAAACAACGTCCGCAAAATCAGCCCGGGAGCTGCCATACCCTTCCGTAAACATTGGAAATTCCCATACGATTCAAGATTCGTCGCATTTCCTCCGACAAAAGAGACATATGCAAGAAAGGGGGGGGCGTGTCAAAAGTCAGCAGAATTGAGCATCTAAGGCGCAATGAACAACGACTGGAAGTTGACCCTAGCCGCATCCGCGGGTTGATTGGCATTGCCGACAGCAAGCAATTTGACACCTTGCATGTTGTGGACTTAGGGCCAGAAGGCCTCGGTGTCTGGCTACCACGCCAATACGATATGGGCGCAAAAGTTAGTTTGCTCATCTCACTTCCATTCGTAATCACTGTGGAAGCTGAAGTGGTATGGTGCGAGCCCAGTGTCGAATCCGGAGGCTTCCGCTGCGGACTTAAAGTCGGTGAAGCAGGCGGACGACGCCTCGATGCCGTCTATCGCGAACTAAGCTGCGAAACCGATCGCAGTGCATAATTCAGTAATCATTTTTTCTTGAACACGCCCTTTGCCATGCGCAGAAAATCACCGACGCTGGGACGCGCTACCCTTAGAATGATTGGCGCAGCTACTTTCCCCAGCGGTATGTCTTGGTAAATTCCTCGACTCAATCCTTCAACGGTCACTAGTGCCTTTGCCATCATCAGTAAGCCACTAGGAATCGGGATATCCAACTTTTCAGCCGATTTTAGGCAAGTCTTAATCGACTCCTGCACGCTGAACACCTTCTTGGAATCTGGCGCAAACATCTTGACCAACTTTTTCAATTCACGTTCGATACGTTCTTCTTCAACATCCACTCCTCCATCCTTAGCCATGCTTTGCAATGCCTGAGATAAACGCGCAATGTCACGGGTCAAGACAGATTTCAAAATCTCTGCGATATGCTTCCGATCACTTTCCTGTAACTCGCCCGCAAGCCCCCAATCAAAGAGACCCAACGATCCATCGTCAAGCAACATTAGATTCCCAGCATGTGGATCGCCGTGAAAGACACCAATCTCAAAAATCTGCACTAGCAGCTCATACAACGCCTTCTCGGCCAAAGCTTTTTTTTGCTTTTCGTCTAACTCAATGCGACCAGAGACGATCTCCGCGAGTGATTTTCCCGCAAAACGTTCCATCACTAACGCTGATGCAGTGCGAAATTTGGGATGCAACTCCGGAACGCGGATTCCGGCACGCCTGCGATCTTTCAGCTCGGCGCGGATGCGTTCTATGTTCTCCGCCTCAAGTAGCAAGTTAGCTTCACGCATCATTCCTTGTAGCAAAGAACTTACTTCCTGAGTCGTCTTCTGCACAACCGAAGACATAGAGCCAAATTCAGCGCCGAACTGATTTAGTCGCTCCAAAGCCTTCACCGTTTGAAACATGCGTTGACGGGCTTTGGGTTTGATGATTTTACAAACCCATTTTCCACCATTGACGTCGGTCAGACCGACAACTTGCGCCATGGAGGCCACACCCAAGGCAGTCTCCGAGATTGCAAATTCCGTACGCCACTCTGCGAACTCATCATCGAGGATTCCCTCGATTTCACTTTGCGCTAATGGTGGCCATTTGCCGTAGATGCGGTTGATGTGCAATAGATCAAGCCAAGCCTGCACATCCCCCGAAAAACGACTAAGCGTGACTTGCGAAACTTTTCCATACACCGGACCGAGATCATCCAGATAGGCCATTACTGCATCGCCAACGATTCCGAACATCTCATCTGCTTCGATTTCGCGCTTGGCTGCCGCAATTTGTAAACGCCGCAAAACTTCTCGAGGAACGGTACTGCCCCACAGCTTTGCCGACGCCTTCACAATTTCAAAAATTTCTCTCGTTGCAGCCACAGATGTTCACCCCTCAATCCTTCTTGGAATCACCGAGCTGTTCCCTTCGTCTATCCAATTCCTTTTGGTACTCAAATACTTGCCGACAGCTCCACTCATTGAGTAACAACTTCTGCTCTTCTGCCGAATGGAAGAAATGCTCGGGTTTCACTTCTGCCTCTGCGCGCAACCGCAACTCCGAAAGGGTGACGGCACAGCTTACCGAAACGTTCAAACTTTCCACCATGCCATACATGGGAATAGCGAAGCGAAAATCAGCAAGTTCGTGCCAAGCTCGGTCGGCACCATCATGCTCATTGCCAAACACGACCGCTAACGGCTCGTTCACAGGAACGTTACGAATCGTATATTGCTCTGAGGGATAGGCCACCGCAATGCGGTAACCTTGGCTTCGCAAATCACGCGCACACTCGGCGATATCAAAGTATCGTTTCAACGCCAACCAATGCTCGACGCCGCGCGAGGACCCCGTCGGCCTGAATCCTTCACGCATGGTTACAATGTCCACACGACTCACACCGAATGCGTCGGCCGAACGTAAGCAGGCTGATACATTGTGGGGATGGTGAACATCCTGCACCACTAGCCGCAACCAGTTTGAACGCTTACGAGCCACATCAATCATGCGTTGGCAGCGAGCATCCGAAAATCGCTTGGAAAAAATTTCCCAAGCATCGCTTGGAAATTCGGCCAACGGTCTTAAAGGAACGCGGCTAGTCATAATATCCTAACTGAGTACCGTAGATGAATGTGATGCTGCAGAAACTTTGCTCGGAACCGCTGCATCGTCCTCTTGTACCAATTCTGTTCCAAGCAGTTCTAATGCGGAACTTACCAACAATCCCAGGCTCTCGTTACCTTGCAGCTTTACTCCTCGGGTTCGCATTTGCTCTTTCGCCAGAATCTTGAGAGCGACTTCCCAATTTTGATTGCGTTCTTCCGCCATTTCCTTCAAGCCGCGCATACTTGTAAGAAGATGCTCTAACTGTGCCACTTTTTTCTTCAGACGCTTAACATCTTCAGGATTGCCTTGCTTCAACTCAGCTTCAGCCGCTGCGAGCTTCGACTGCAACGCAGCCAATTCCACGCGATTCTTACGGCTTTCAACCTGCACTTTCTCAAGACGCGTTTCTGCATCTACCTTGGCAGCATCGATCCGTTTATGCAATTCTTCCTCGGCACGTTGCGCGCGCAGTTCAGCCGCTTTGCGCTCCGCATCTGCTTCTTTCAACTGCGACGTCAAGACTTGGATTTGCTCTCCGGTATGTTCGCTTTTGCGATCAATAGATGCTAACTCGTCCACCCTTGCCTGCAACTCTTCGCGTAGTTCCTTTTCTTTATTGCGAGCATCATTCTTCACACCTTGGACCTGCTCACGCAGACGTTTGAATTCCTGAGCTGCTTTATCCATCTTTTCTTCGCTTGCGGAAATCTTGCGTTGCACCTCCTGCAATTGCGCAACCGCTTCCGCACGTTCTTTTTCAACGGCATTGAGTCGTCCTGCACTTTCATCGGCCGATGTCTTCAACATCCACGCAATAAATACCGAGACAATCGCCGCAACATAACCGATCATGCTAACAACCAAATCCATATGCCCTCCTTATGTTTCTTCGGAAACAACGACGCCACGTTGGATCCCCAATTTCTTCATCAATCGATGCAAGTACGCTCTTTCCAAGCACAAGACACGCGAAGCTTCACTAACATTACCACCCGTCTTGTTCAGAATGAATTTTATATAGTTACGCTCTAGGTTTGCATGCAGCTCCTGCCACGGAACAGCTCCCGTTGAAAAGTTGAAAACATTACCATCTGCTGAACCGTCGGCTTCCTGGACTTTAACGACATCGGCACCGGTAACGACTTCCTGAGACCTTGCATGCTCCCCAGCCGAAACAACCAGACCTTCAAGCTGTTCGATCTCGTCGCTCTCGGTCAAGATCGCAGCTCGTTCAATTCGATTCTTAAGTTCGCGAATGTTACCCGGCCAGTGGTATGCCTTAAGTTGCGTAATGACCTTCGGTCCCAATGATCGCTGTCCTAGGGAGTTTTCACGACAGGCTTCACCCAGAAAGAATTCGGCCAGAGTCACCACATCGTCACCACGCTCCCTCAGTGGCGGCACGTCCACGGAAATAACATTCAAACGATAGAACAAGTCTTCGCGGAATTGCTTTTGTTGCACCATGTCTTCTAAATCACGGTGCGTCGCAGCGAACAGTCGCACATCGACATTGATAACCTTTTCGCTGCCCAATCGACAAAGCTCGCCGTTTTGCAAGACACGAAGTAACTTTGCCTGCACCTCAAGGCTGAGTTCACCAATCTCGTCCAGAAACAGTGTCCCACCATCAGCTTGTTCAAATAATCCTTTGCGCTGCTTAATGGCGCCCGTAAATGCGCCTTTTTCATGCCCGAATAACTCACTCTCAATCAATGAGTGAGGAATCGCCGCGCAATTTACTTTGACCAGCGGCTTGGTCGAACGTTCGCTAAGACGATGCAGATGGCGCGCGACCAGTTCTTTCCCGGTGCCACTTTCTCCCAAAATCAAAACACGACCGTTGGTACGCGCCACACGGCCAATCACATTCATCATGTCTTTGATCTTAGGATGAGAGCCAATGATCTCTTGCCCTCGCAAAACCTCTTTGTTGAGTTCTTCATTCTGCAACTGGATCTTATTGAAATCTAGGCATCGGCGCAGACTGACCAAGAGACGCTCGGGAGCGAATGGTTTTTCGATGTAGTCGAATGCTCCCATTTGCGTAGCCAGAAATGCTTCGGTGATTGTTCCTTCACCCGAAATCATAATGACACGCGATGACAAACCAGCGTCAGAAAGTTTCTTTAGCAAATCCAACCCAGACCCGTCGGGAAGTCGAATATCCAAAAACACCACATGGTACGGAAATCGTTCCTTCTGTGGGGCTTCGCCGATTTTCAGCAAAGCTTGTTTGAAGTCTTCAGCCTCATCGACAACAGCACCTTCGTCCTCAAGTGCAAGCTTCAGTGTAAAACGAATGTTTCGATGATCATCGACCACCAAAAACTTCATATTCTTTACAGTTTCGACTTTACCCACCATGTCTCTCTCCCCCACCATCTTTGGGCATGATCAACAAAAATTGCGTGCGTCCGGGTTGACTCTCCACCTTGATCCTGCCGCCGTGATCCATGACGATCTTTTGGCAAACAGCCAGTCCCAAACCCATGCCAGGATTGGGGCCTGTATGCTTCGTGGTAAAATACGCTTCAAACAGACGTTTCTGAACGTCCTCAGGAATGCCTGGCCCGTCATCTTCGATGATGATTTGGTAGTACGAACCCAGATCTTGCAGATGGCAGACGATACGGCCTTTTTGGGGACCACACGCTTCCGCCGCATTCTTCACCAAATTTATGATCACTTGCCGCAACAAATCGTCATCAGCAACCACAGGCAAACTCTTCACAGGAGTCTTCAAAGAAATATCATGCTGTGAAAATGCGGCTTTCTCCAATTCAACAACCCGCTCCAACACACCTGCAATGTCCGTTTGATGCAAACGCGGATCAGGCAAGCGCGCAAACTGCGAAAAGCTGTCTACCATACGTCCCAGACCAGATATCTCTTCGCCAATCACTCGCTCTGCTTTTTCCAACAAACTCTTGTAATCTGGATCATCACCTTTGTAGCGACGAACCATTTGCGCTACCATCATTTGGATGGGGGTGAGTGGGTTCTTGATCTCGTGAGCAAGCTTGCGCGCGATGGTCTGCCATGATGCGATCTTTTCCAAAAACATTGATCGGCGACGATTCTCGGAAACCTCATCGGCCATTGCATTAAACCGCGTGGTGATCAAACCGAATTCGCCCTTCCACGATTGATCGAAACGGAAATTCTCGTCCGTCTCCGACCAATACTTCATGCCCGACGTGATGCGATCGACCAACCCTGAAAACCTCTTAGCCAAAGCAAAAAATGTCGCAATCAAAACCAAAAACATGATCAGCAGGACGAACACCGCCGAACGAATGACCGCAGGCAAAATGTCTTCCTGCAAACTTGCCCGCAAGATTTGTGCTTCCTGTCTCAATGACTCCGCGCGCTTGAATCTTGTGAACGTTTCTCCTTGATCGAACTGCACGACCCATCGACCCAAGTTCAAAGACTCAGGCCCTTCCCACTCAGCATCCTTTACCGTAGCCGCGCCACCTTCAACGCGAATCCCCTCAACACCAAACAACTGGGCCAATTCCGCTTTTGCCACGATTTTCTCAACGGAGCCTTTGCCGAACGAACCGGCCCCGGCACCGCCAAAATCACTCTCAATGATTTTTGCAACCCGTTCTAATGCCAAGTCTTGCTTGGTCTTGTGCGATGTTTTCAGCAACTCCATGTAGTCGGACAATTGCTCGGATGCATCCAACTTCATGGTCACTCGCGAGATGAACTTGATACGATCGACCGCGATGAAAATACTAGCGAAATAACCTAGAACCATGATGGCGGTAACCGCCATCGCCGTTCGCACCACCAACGAGTCTGACCACTTGATGCGGTCGGCATCGGGAAAACGGCTTGATACACGAACAATTTGTTCATCCGCGCTTTTATTTGGTTCGGTACTACTTGTCATCACTTTGTATTCACCTTTGTCGATACCGTGTGATTCAGTTGCACAAACACGTCGACGCGTTCCGACAACTTCAAGTCGCCCAGCATGTGCGAAAACACGCTCTGCATGACCCCAGACTGTTGTTTGATCAACCACTCTCGAATCTTTGCAGCGCGCTCTACCGAAACTTGGTCAACAAACAGTGTCGCAACGAGCCCGTTTGGCGAACCGCCGTCCTTTTGCACCGCTGATTCTTCGAGTTTTACCTGCAGGCAGTGTTTGCCAAACTCTTCAAAATCTTTTGCGGTAGATGGTTTGGGCTGCTCAAGCATCTGTATCACTTCAAACGACTCTCGCCAGAGGTCATAGCGCGCCGTGCAGTTGATTTTGACAAGTGGTTCGCCCTCAAGCGAACCGTTGGCGCCGAGCTTTCTCACTTCTAGTCGACTAAACGTTGTCAGGCCGGATTCAAACAATTCGCGTTGCTTCTTGGAAGTGAAAGCAGAAACGTCGATGAACCAATCAGCTCCACCTTTTATGGGCGACATGCGTGGCGGCGCCTCTGTCTGCGCCGATGCCCTCGCACCGATCGCAAACTGCATTGCTAGCAACGCCAACGCCAGAGACTTCATTTCGCAGTCTCCTCTTGCTGCTGTTGCCCGACGTCTTCCAAAGTAAATTCACGAGGAGATCGGGTTACATGAAAACCCAAGTCTGCAATGAAGCCGGAACTAAAGTAACGAAGACCAATCAAAGCGGCACTGCCGGCCAGCGTTTTATCTTCGTAACGATCGCCGCCGGCACGCATTCTAAAATATACGGCCGCTTGGTCTCGACTCGACCAAGCTTCGTTGAGAGGAACGTCCAACCGCAATTCAGCACGCCCGTTCATCCCTCTCACACCGGTCGTTTGTAAATCTATGCTGGGCGTGATCCAAACGGACTCATCAAAAATCCAGGTCCGTGCCGAACTCAGTTCCATCACGGACAAATGTGACTCTAGCGGGGCGTAAATGAATTGCCCGAAAAACTTGAACCCGTTACCCGGCAAAAAGCCCTGAACGCGACTCTCATAACTGTAACCGGCACTCGGTCCCGCAAGAAACGACGGGAAGTATGGCATGGCCATGCGCCCAGTGTTCTGCAACATGATTGTTCCGTAGCTCAACCTACTGTAATCGCCGAACTCAGAACTCCACACAGCCTCGACACGTTGCGCGTAACTAGATGCGTCCAAATATCGATGCGCGACATCAACGGCAGACAATCTAAAGTCGAATTGAACATCCTCAGCAGCAAAGCGCGGCAGCCCATACAAAAATTGTCCTGCGCGTGCGATACCCACTCCATCGATGTCAACCCACGCCCCGGCACGATGAAAATTTCGAAACAAATTGCGCGAGACTAAACCCAACCGGTAGCCCAATGGAGGGCCCGAGGTTCCTGCTGCCACTGCTTGTCGATCACGGTAGGTCATGCCCACTTCACCACCTAGAGCCCAATCAGTCAGGACGTCTGGATCATCTTCGATTTGTAGAAGAACACGCACATGTCCAGGCTGCGCCCCCTTCTTTAGCAAGAGGGTCGCACTGCGAAACACACCAAGACTTAAAATTTTCTGACGGACGGTGAAGACGAGATCATCGCCTATTTTGACGCCGGCTTTTAAGCCGAATTCTGCCGCTGCTTGTTCGGGTGTTAGGCGAGACGTGCCGCTGATTTCGACGGATTCAATTACGTATCCGCGTTCCGACTCATCTTCTGCTTGGGCCGACACACTGCCAGCAAAAGCAAATCCAAGCCCGAGCAGAAACATTCTGGCTAGGCAAAGAAATCGGCCCATTCCCCATGCATCGACGACCGGCCCTAACATGAAATTGCTCCGTCGCGATTAGTATCGGAAATGCTTAATCGGCTCACCTTCAGCCTCTAGCTTAGTCATGGCACGAATACCGATGTCGATATGCAAATCCACGAAACTTGACGTAACTTTCTTGTCGCTCTCTTCCGTTTTGACACCTTCGGGAGTGACGGGAACGTCGGACACCAGCAACAATGCTCCGCGCGAAATTTCATTAACCAGTCCGACAACAAACAAAGTCGCCGTCTCCATATCAATGCCGATGACACGCAGTTCCTTCAAACGGTTCTTAAAGTCTTCATCGTGTTCCCAAACGCGACGGTTCGTTGTGTAGATAACACCCGTTCGGTAATCCATGCCCGCTTCAATGATCTTGTCCGAAACGTATTTGTGTAGCTTGAAAGACGGCATCGCCGGCACTTCTGGAGGCAGGTAATCTAGGCTCGTACCTTCGCCGCGAATCGCGGCCATCGGAAGGATGAAATGACCAATCTCGGTAGACTTCTTGAGGCCACCACACTTGCCAAGAAACAAGACGCCCTTAGGTTTTTTCGCAGACAAAAGATCCATGCAGGTCGCTGCATTGGCTGAGCCCATGCCGAAGTTCATGATTGTGAGTCCGTCTTTGTTGGTCGCAGAACTGAAAGGTCGATCCAAACCACGAACAGGCACATTGAATCGATCAGCAAACTTCTGTACGTAGTTGTTGAAGTTGGTTAGCAAAAAGTAATCGCCAAATTCTTCAATCGGAACGCCCGTGTAACGCGGCAGCCAATTCTTTACGATCTCCTGTTTGGTACGCATAGCACCCCAGTACAAAAATGGTTTGAGTTTGCTCTGAATGTAAATGTTTTCAGTGAGTTAAGCGAGTTTAAACTACTCTCGCAATGAAGCAGACTAAATTACTCGGCATGTTTGCTTATCCCGCAAACACGACTAATCATGTTAAGTATTTGTTTTTACTAAAGTTTATTGCGCCGCAACCGATCCGTAGTTGCCACTTAGAGGAGGGACACATATGGCATTCTTCGAATGGATCAATGACTTCGCGACGGGATCGGGAGAAATGGATGGTGAGCACAAAGAACTCATCAAGATCATGAACAAGCTCTACGATCAGACCCAAGCTAAGCAACCGTACAGCACACTGCGCCAGACTCTCATCGCGTTAGCCGACTATACCAAGAAGCACTTCAGTGACGAAGAAGCTCACATGGCGGCGATCAAGTTTCCAAAATTGGACATTCATAAGCGCATCCACGCAGACCTTTTGGCTAAATTTACCGAGCACTTCAACGCTTCGGAAAAAGCTCAATCCATCAACGAAGGATTGTTCAAGTTTTTGCAGGTCTGGCTATCTGCCCATATAAGAGGCATTGATAAGCAGTACGGTGAACACAGTGGTTCACTGAAAAAAGCGGGTTAATATTGTCATTCTATTGTGGGAAGAATTCAGGACTCCTCCTGCTTCCCACCTCCCTTTTTCCTTTGGTTTCCCCAAACCATTTGCTAAAACTCCCGTCTTCAGTTTTTGATTACTTTCAGATCCTAACGGAGATGTTCATGAGCAACGGTTCTTCCATGATCCAAAAATTGGGACTCGACAAATCTGGCATTAAGACAGCGGACACGATCTATTACAACTCGTCCTACGCTGAACTTTTCACACACGAGACAGAATACCAAGCCAACGACTGGGGCAAGGGCCGCATCACCGGAACAGGTGCCGTCACCGTTGATACCGGCGAATTTACCGGACGCTCTCCCAAAGACAAATACATCGTCAAAGAAGAAGGTTCGGAACAAAACGTTTGGTGGGCAGGCACCGGTTCCGACAACAAGCCCATGAGCCACGAAACATGGAAGAAGTTACACAACATCGCGCTGACGCAACTGAACGGCAAGAAGTTGTACGTCATGGACGTTTACTGCGGCGCGAACCCAAGCACACGACTTTCCATCCGTCTCATCACCGAAGTCGCGTGGAAAGCGCACTTCGCCAAGAACATGTTCATCCGTCCTTCAGACGAAGAATTGAAAACATTCAAACCAGACTGGACCATCCTTGATTCTTGCAAAACCAACTGCAAGGACTGGAAGGAAATGGGACTAAACTCCGAAGTATTCGTTGCCTTCAACATCAAAGAACGCCAGACACTGATCGGCGGCACTTGGTACGGCGGCGAAATCAAAAAGGGTATCTTCACCATGATGAACTATTTCTTGCCATTGCAAGGAATCGGTTCGTTCCACTGTAGTGCCAACCAAGGTCAGTCCGGCGACACCGCGCTGTTCTTTGGCTTGTCCGGCACCGGTAAAACCACATTGTCTGCAGACCCAAAGCGCGCACTGATCGGTGACGATGAGCACGGCTGGGACAACGACGGCGTGTTTAACTTCGAAGGCGGTTGCTACGCCAAGACCATCAATCTCTCCGCAGAAAAAGAACCCGACATTTACCGCGCGATTCGTCGTGATGCACTTTTGGAAAACGTCGTTATTCGCCCAGATGGAAGCATCAATTACGACGACAACACCAAGACAGAAAACACACGCGTTTCGTATCCGATCTATCACATCGACAACATCGTTCGCCCCGTTTCAAAAGGCACACACCCGAAGAACATCATCTTCTTGACCTGTGATGCTTTCGGCGTATTGCCCCCCGTTGCACAGCTCACGCCTGAGCAAGCAGAGTACATGTACCTCAGCGGCTATACCGCCAAGGTTGCAGGAACTGAGCGTGGCGTGAAGGAGCCCAAGGCGACCTTCTCCGCATGCTTCGGTGGGCCATTCTTGATGTTGCACCCAACCAAGTACGGCGAAATCCTTTCATCGAAAATGAAGAAGCATGATTCCCGCGCATGGTTGCTTAACACCGGCTGGAGCGGCGGCCCGTATGGCGTTGGTAAACGCATGGATCTCACCATCACGCGTCGCTTGATCGATGCGATCTTCGACGGCACATTGGAAAAGACTGAGTGGACCACGTTCCCCGTATTCAACTTGCGCATCCCCAAAACAGTCGCAGGACTGGACAGCAAGCTGCTGAACACACGCAACACGTGGAATGATCAGAATGCCTATGACGCCGAACTCAAACGCGTTGCGGGACTGTTCATCCAAAACTTTGCCAAGTACACAGATCTGCCTGCGGGTAAGCGCTTGGTCGCATTTGGACCACAGGTGTAATCACAGCATGTCAACGACCGAAAAGGCAGCTAATCCAAGCCAGAAGACCAAGCCTGCCCTTTCAAAGAAGACTATCCTTGGCGGCCCTCAGGCCGCCATTTTTGTCCCTTCCAAGGGGTGCACGGATATCCTTGAAGCCGAATTAAGCGCCGCCATCGTCACGCGCAGAGAACGCGGAAAGTTTGAACCCGAGATTCATGTCGAGCACGGCTCCGTCCGCATCGAAAACGTCGATTTCAGATCGTTGCTTGAACTGACTGCGCGCGTGCGTTGCGCCGCAGATGTGCGCTGGATTCTTTTGAGCGCGAAAGCCACGTCACTTTCGCCGCTCAAGACCAAACTGTCCAACGTACCATGGACTGATATCGTTCCTGCAAATACTGAGGTCGAGAGCCACGCCAACAGCGTGCACAGTCGCCTATATCACGAAACCATGCTCGCAGAGTTTTGCAACAAAACCATTCAGTCCAAATTGAAGTTGGACAAGAAAAGCGAACCAGAAAAGCTATGTGTATTCCTTAGCTTCGTGAAAGATCGATTCTCTCTACAACTTAGCTTGCGCGGTGCGACGCCGTTTTCACGTAGATATTTAGACACACGAGCCGCAACTGCATCGATTCGCGCGCCGTTGGCGGCAAGTATGATGAATTGGATGTTGCGACAACACGCCGAACGCGAGGAAGAAAATGCGACCCGTGACATAGCCATTCACAATCCCTTTGCCGGCAGCGGCACCCTCGGCTTTGAAGCGGCAGCTGCCGTCTCCGACGCAACCCACATCCAGATAGATCATGCTCCCGCGTGCTGGCATTGGCCGATAGCCCCGGCATCGACTGTTTCGTTTCTACAAAAGCACTTGTCGGCGCAGCCTAAGGCAGCGACTAAAGTCTCGTTACGCATTTCTGAGTGGCATGATCGTATCTGGCAGGGGCTACAAAACAACACACGCGCCTTTTCAGAACTCTTTCCCAACATCACCCTAGAATCCGCACAGGAAGATTTCTTCAAGAGCACTGCATCAATGAACAAGTCTTGCTGGAACATTGTCGTCATCAATCCGCCCTTCGGCGACCGCTTGGGACAAAACATCAGCGATCTTGGTAAATTCTACAAGCGCATCGGCGAACGCCTTTCATCTCAGGCTACTGCGCATTTTTCTGCCTTCGTTTTGTGTCCAGACGAAGATCGCGTCAAAGACTTACGCAGCGGATTTAGCGCCGGCTTCATCCAAAAGAGTCGCACATTCAATCTCGGCGGCAAGACTGTCACCGGCGTTTTACTCATCGCGCGCTAATAGCAGTCATCATTCCTCATCATCGCACTTCTTTATAGTTTGCCAACACGATCATCGCGCTCCATCACTGCACATCACATAGTAAGCAACAACTACCTCGCCCGACATTTTTTAAAACCTCGTTGCAGGTTTAAAGTTTATTTACATTCATTGCTTAAATTGAATTGAGTTATTCCTTTTATCGATAATGAACTGGAGGAGTCATGTACAGAATGGGCGCCCTACTTTTTTGCGCAGCGACAACGATGACCGCATGCGTCGGACAGATTCCGATCGTCGGTTATGACATGGACGGAAAAATCATCGAGACCGCTATTCCTAAAGAACGCTATGTCCAACAGATGCGTGAACGAATCACCGACCTCAGCGATTCCATCTTACCTGTAGTGGGCAATGCACGTTATGACGAAGTCAATCTCCACTTGCGCGAGATCCGCCTTGGACTCGGCCTAAATGGGTCGGTCGGAATTGGCGATTATTTTCGCCTCGGTGGAAACCTGGGATTCAATCTTCACTTTTCGAACAAGCTATAAAGGAGACGAACTATGCGAAGCGCACGACTCAAAGCCATTGTAACCAGCACGTCGCTCCTAGGCCTCGTAGGTTTCACGGATCAAGCGAGTGCCAACGATATCGGACGATTTCCAAAAGAATGGACCGTGTTGCCCGAAGATCGCTCGTCTGATGACGCGGGTGAAGATCGCCGCGGAGATGTTGAACGACGAGGCGGCCTAGTGTTTCGCCGCGGAGTTGAACAGGTTGACAACACGTTGGACCGCATCTTTGTCGCAACTGCCGAATCCTTAGAAACCTCTGGCGATGCTTTGGATGACGGGCGACGGCCGCCAAATCCGCCACCCAATTGGACTCCATGGCATCTCAAAGAATTGTACATGGACTTGGGCATAAACCTCGCTGGAACGGCCGGAATCATCACCGCCATTGGCGAAGGCTCGTGCGAAATCCGCTGGGTTCAACCCAAAGCAGATCAAGCGCGCCGAACCGCCGCCACCAAGTATCAAACCGCCGAACAAAAGCGAGCTGATCTTGAAATCAATGATCACATGAGCGCATTTGAACTTGAAACCCGCATCGACCAGATCGCCGACGTTGTCATGGCCACCGGCAAGGTCGAAAACCGCGACATTCTGCGGGAAGGACTGCTAAAGTCGGCACAAGATCTCAAAAACTTGATGGTTGACGTTAATCGTTACAACGACTCACGCTGGGAAGTTAGCAGATTCGGCGTCGATGTGGACGTAGCCATCTCAGGGGGCGTCGGCCCCGGCACAACACTCGGTGGTGCTGTCCGTTTGAGATTTGAGTGGGTGCGGAGCGCTGACCGCGCCGATGCGTTGGCGAATTCTCACGAGGCTGGCGAAGAACTGCGCGAGAGCCTTCGACAAATTGTTGGCAACATCGCACGCGACATTAGCTCGATTGGTTCGGATCCCTACAGCGGTACAGGCTTTGATTTGAAGCAATTCAAAGTCGGACTTGGCATCTATGCCTCTGCTAGGTTTGCCGTGGTCAGAGGACGCCTCGGCGTCACGGGCTTTGCCTTCTTCTCGCCGACAACCGATGGATTGCCCGCAAACGGCAGCCGATTCGTCAACTTTGACACCGCCGCCGACATCCCCCTTCTTGAAACCGAGACAACGTCGGCCCAGATCCAATTCGCCGATCAGCAGCGCATCAAACACATGAAAACCGAAACGAATGACGGCAACGGTCGTCGCAACGTCTTTATGCTCCCCCAAGAACGCTTCAAGAAGGGACTCGAACGTGCTGTCAATATGGGTTCATTCTTCGCACGCCGAGCCGCCAAGTCCACCAATGACGAAGCAGCTTCCAAACGATGGCAGATCGATCAAGTCAAACCAGCATTCGCCCTGTCTCTGCAAGGGATCACTACCATTTTTACAATTGGCGCAAAAGCATCGATGGAACTCACCTTCCGTCGATCCATCTAAGGAGATAAAATGAAAAATCTAGTAGTAGCATGTGCGTTCATGTTTGGCAGTTGGACAGCTTTCGCGGAAGCCATACCCGAAGTCGAAAAATTCGCCACAGACCAACTCGAGATGCTGTCACAATTCGACCTCAATCAGATCAGTGGCGAATGTACCGAGCACGAAGACAACAGTCTAAGGCTCGCCCTGTTCCGCTTGCGCATCCAAGCTGAAATTGGTTTTACCAGCGGCGTGGCACAAGTGTCATTGGTGCCCGGATTGGAATTTTTCTTTGAATGACGTGTGCCGATGCCTGAAAGAATAGAAAAGCCCCTCTGGTTACAGAGGGGCTATTTTGTTTAGGCTGCGTTACGATAACGTTTCTTCGACGGGGATGCGGGAGTCACATCTGCTGCTTCGTCTTCACCGAGCATGGCCGATGCAGCAGCTGTCACGGGTACGTCGCGCGACGTTAGATTTGAAATGCAGTTTTCCCAACTGTCCAAATCCGAATTGTCAATTTGGACGATGCGAATACCAAACTTCACATGCTTTTGGCCGTCGTCCGTTTGTTCGACTTTTCGCACCACGCGTCCCAAACAACTCACCGGCAAATCTAGCACGCGCGAATTGGGGTCGATGGTTAATTCCAAAATTGTATTCTCGATAAAAGGCACCGGAGCCTTATGACCCCACGCAAGTAGCATCCCTGAACGTGAGATGTTTTCCGTGCTCATTTGGTAAGCCACGGATGTGCCGATGGTCTTGCCTGTGACAATGAGATTATCCGGAGCCTCGAAACGAGGTGCACGCGTTCGCGCGTCTGCTGCTCTTGGTTGTAGCATGTTTGTCTCCTCCAATGGCGAAACTTTCGCCCACATGAGTGTATTCGGATGGTTTTTTACAAAACTTTAACATCCTCCAACTTTCCAGAATCATTGCTATTCTTGCCAAAATAAAAAACCCAATCAAAACGCTGGGTGTCGCGTTCAACTCAAGCCCCTTGGCGACCGTCCGATACACCCACAAATGTAAATGTTTGCAAGAGGTTGAGTTGAAACTCGAAATGTACGGAGCGTCAGACGTCGGCAAGGTGCGCAAAACGAACCAAGATTCGTTTTATTGCAACGCGTTGCAGGGCATGGCCATCGTTGCGGACGGAATTGGCGGACGCAAGGGAGGCGAAGTCGCGTCACGCATAGCCGTTGATGGCATGCGACGCGCCATCGTTTCGTGCGAACAGTTGCGCCACGAAGAAATCAATCCGTTTTTGGTATCCGCCGTTGATACCGTCAATAGCGAAATCATTACTTCAGGCAACGTGAAGGGACTTCCCGGCATGGGCACGACGCTTGAGTGCGCGATGTTTGTCGGCGACCGCGTTCATCTTGCCCACGTTGGCGACAGCAGGACGTATTTGTTTTACAAAGGGCAGTTCTGGCAACTCACCATCGATCACAACTTGAAAACATTTATCGACCGCGGTTGGATGGTAAAGTCCGAAATCGCTCCCAAGATGATGAAAGAAGAAGCTCTGGTCAAAGCGCTCGGACTCACCCACCGATGCGAAATCGATGTTTACAGTAAAGAATTGAAGGACGGCGAGATCTACTTGACCTGCTCAGATGGCTTGAGCTCAATGGTTGAAATGAAACGCATTGCTTCCATCATTAAGGAGCATTCATCCAAACCCGAATCGTTACCTAAATACTTAATCGAAGAGGCCAACCGCGCTGGGGGCAAGGACAATGTGACCGTCGTTATCACCACGGTGCAGTCCACATGAAAAAGCATTACCTCATCCGTCGCAAGCTAGAAAGGTTCCTTGGTCCCATGAGCCTTGACGAAGTACAGCAGGGTTACCAGCGCATGGACTTTGCAGGTCAGGATGAGATATGTGGCCATTGCAGTAAGTGGATTGCACTGGACGATGTTGTTCGCATGCGACAACTGTATCCTGAGGTACTTGAAGTTTTGTCTACACGCGCCACGGGAACGTGGAACATGCCGGGTGACGAATCTTCCGTGTCGTTGCGCCCAGCACCGCTGAAGGCTGCCAACAAAGTTTCAGCTCCTCGCAAAGGTCTTTGGATCCCCGCCATAATCGCCGTCGCCATCGCCGCCGTCGCGGGCGCGTTCCTCGCAAACAACCATGATGTCGCCCAACGCTTCATCTCTGATAATATTCCCGTAGCCAGCAAAGCCGCAATGCTCTTAGAACAACAAGACTACAACGGGTTTGCGACCTATATGAATCGCCATCTTGATGCAATCAATACCAGACTCACAAAGAACCGCAGTGGCTACAACGAGTGGATTCCGTTCATTCGTGCTCAAGCATATCTCACCGACGGCTTCGTTCCGGGTGTCAAACCCAAATTCATCCAGGGAGCCGAAAAGATTCCGGCACCAATGGACTGTTCCGTCAGCCAATGGAAACTTCGCTGGCAAGAAGGCCAGTCGGAATTTGATGCCTTCGTCGCAGGTACCGCTCTGTCGAGACGACCGTGGGCTCGCATCGTGCTTTGGGATCCTCATTGGATCCGCAGACGTTCCGACGTTGAGGGTTGGATCATTCCGCAAAACTATTTTGCGTATTGTTTGGAGATGGCTGCGAAGGCATGGGAACAATTGAAGAACACTCCCGAACGTGGACAACCCTTCGTCGCGCACGAAGCCATAGAACGCCGCATCGCCGCCCAAATCAACATATTGGCAGACGGTACTCCCATCAACGAAATCGCTGCAGAAGGCGCGCTGAAGACTCTCAATTGCCTAGATACTGCGTCGTCACCACAAGATGCAGCCTCTTGCGCCAAGTCAAACATGTCCAATGAATGGCAAGAGCTCGTAACCGTCCGTTACGGCGAGGCCAACCTGCGCACGCAGCTTGCTCGGACGACCAGCAATGAAGATTCTCAGATTCAAAAACTCAACGACGTACTGAATGTTGCCGTCAAATTTGATCCCTACACTTCCTTTGAGTACGCTGCGGAGCTTCGCTTTGCAAAACTAGTGCTACTCAATCAAGGAGATCAGGCGGCAGCTGCCGCCAAGGCCAAAAAGGAATTCCCCGAAGTTTCGTTCAAGTAGTCGAACCTCTACTCATGGTTGTCATCTTCCTCTTCGTCTTCTTCACGTTCGGCATACTCTTGGCGTAACTTATCAATCTTCATCTTGGTATGTTCCAACCGTTCGCGCATGGTCTTAACCAACTCATATCCACGCTCAATGCGCTCGACCAACTCGTCCAAGTCAAGGTCGCTGCCGCTGATCCCTTGGACAATTTGCTCCACCTCACGCAGCATGTCTTGGTATTTGTGCGATTCTTTCTTGGCCATTTCAAACTCCTCGTTTTTTTTCACGAATATCTTGCACCACTAATCCCAATTGCCCATCGCGCAATCGCGCCGTGATGGCATCACCCTCATTCAAACCAACAATCGATGTCAGCTTGCCTGTGCGGCTGCGCAACTGTGTCCAGCCTCGATCCAGCCACGGACTCGGGTCTTGGGCATTCAATCGCCCCTCCACCACCAACAGTTTTTCACTTGTCAATTGCAACGCACGATCGGTTGCGCGTTCCATGTCTTGTTGTTTGTACAGCAAGCGTCGTTCTTCTTTATTGAAAAACTGATCGACCACCTGTGCTAGACGACTTTCCGCGGCATTGGTCATGCGCATGATGGTCGTCTCAATGAAACTAAGTCCTTGGGAAAGACCCTGCCACATTCGCTGCAGACGGCCATCATGAGCCATGATCTGGCGCAGAGCGCCATTACCCAAATCGGCTTGCAGCCGCATGATTCGAGCTTCTGCGTTTTCAACGCGATTTTTCGCACCGGTGGTAATTTTTTCTCCGCACGCAAAAATATGATCGAGGGTGCGACGAAAAATATCCAAGATGAACTCGGCAGCGGCTGTCGGCGTTTTCGCACGCTGATGCGCTATGATTTCGGCGACCGATTCGTCGTCGTGGTGACCAATGGCTGCCACCACAGGTACCTGCGCTTGTGCGATGGCCAGCGCGATGCGCTTATCGTCAAACCAACGAAGATCAGCGGCGCTACCGCCGCCGCGAGTAATCACTATCAAATCAACTCCCGCCGATTCCAGCTGGATGATGCCGGCAACAACATCACTAACGGTGCGTTCGCCTTGCATTTGTGCCGCCTGATAAACGACTCGGCCGCAATATCCACCTGAATGCAACTGATCGGTAAAATCACCGAAAGCGCGCGACCCCTCCGCCGTCAGCAGTCCTACTACGAACGGAAATGGCGTCATGCGCAGCTCTTTGTTCTTGCGATCCAATCCTTGCGCTCTTAACTCCTTCAACAGTTTTTCACGCGCCAGCGCTAACACGCCCTTGGTAAACAAAGGATCGATATCAATGATGTTGAGACTGATTTGGCCACGCTCTTGATAGAATTGCACTTGGACGAGTACACGAACACGCATACCTTCTTGCATGATTTGCGCGAGCGCAGGCGCGCCATGCTTTCTTTCTAAATCCGACCATTGGTTTTGCCAGATGTTGGCTTTGACTTCATAGGAGCCCTGCGAGCGATCGGCATCTTTGGCTTCCGTCAAATTCAAATAAATGGTGCGGCCGCGATTGTTCAAATTGCTGATATCGCCGTACACCCAAACGTAATCGGCAAACGTACGCGAAATAGCCATCTTCACTTCGGACATCAGCTCTCTGATGGACATACCTTGCGCAACGATTTCACTGGGCGGCGGATTTGCGGCGGACGTCGAACTAGGAACAATAGGTTCAACCGGAGTTGTTTGGTTAACTTCTTCATTCCGATTGCTTTGGATTTCCCCACCACCGAGAGATGCACATAGGCTGGCTAACTTGTCTTTGTTTTCGTCCGTAGCGGGCAGATTCCACGTTTTGTCACCACCATTATAACGCGCGCCCAATCCTTGGATCGCCTTTCGGTTTTCGAAGGTACGTCCGAAGATGACCCAAAGGTTGCCAACTTTGCGAAAATGAAGCGACACGCGATGATCCAATTTGACAAAAAAATTCTCCCGCTACGTTAGCTGCGTAAGCGGGAGTTCGTCCATATCAGATCGCGCGTTTTTTCAGAAATAAACGCGTGCTACGATGACTCCAAGCATAATCAATACGCCGGTCGCGACACCAAACACAAACGAGGCTTGCGAGGCATAGTTACTGTTGCTGTTCATGGCACGACTAAAACCACCGTGATTGCTCAACCACGATCCGTGATTCAGGCTAACAACGTTTGCCGGTTTGGGCGACGTGCGCGTCGGTGCTGCACTTTTAGGCGGAATGATTTTGTAAACGGGCGAACCACACTTTTGGCACTCTCCGCTTACGGCGCGGGCTGAGTTTGAAAGAATGACCGTGTTCTTTCTAACCGTTGGGGTTTGCGCCTTACATTTCAAACAAAAGGCATCAGGGTAAGCATGTTTCATAAAGGGCACTCCACAGCAGCAAATTGAATCAGCTTCGGCTTGGATCTGACAAAATCAGACCGCTATGGATTCTATAATAATTTTATTAAAATAAATCAAGATTTTAATAAAAATTTCAATGATATCAATAATTCAATCGAGCTACTGAGTTGAGTCCGACCAACCAAAATCAACGCGGCGAGTTAAGTCACAATGAAGCTCCGGCTGGAGAATATCAATGAAAGCGGGTTGTTGCGCCGTCTCCCGTAGGCCGTGACCGGCCAAATGACCGCAAAACGCCGCCATGAAGGCTTGAAATAGTTCAACCGAAGCCATGACCGACTCCCAAACATCGCGTTCGTCGAGCCAGCCTTCATCCATAAGGGCAATTACCATCGCTTCACGCGTTTCGGCGCCATACTCAAAACTTCTATAGGCCGTTTCTAACCCCTTCGGCAGACCAAAGGCCTCGCGCATCGAGGCAAGTGCCATCGGCACCGAAAGTTCCCGCATCGGAACGTTCACTCCCGCACCTGCGAGGCGCTTGCACAGCGTACGAGCGCGTGTGGCCAAGGGAGCCGTATTCACTCCGAATGCAGGCTCTAACTGCACTCGGCCCGCGACTTGCTGTTGCAAGTCCCATAGCCTTGTAGTCTGTGGATTCACCGGTTTGAACCGGCGCTTCTGAACCCTGCGCCATTCGGCATTAAGGGCAATCATCGATGCGACTTCCAGATCCTCGCATTTCGTTACGCTCGGGCAACTCGGGCGGGTACATGCCAGGCAGGGCGGCAAGGACAGCGGGCAATCCACAGTGATGGACGAAGCATTTGCACAATCGCTGATCATCGCCACTAAGCGCTCGTCTGAGCTGTGCCTGCCCAAATTGACGATTTTTTCGTGATGAGAATGGATCCGCAAAGGAGCTGATAGCAGGTTGCCACGCAAGGAAACTAGCGCTGTTTTACCCGCGTTGGCACCGGAGACATGAATCCCGATGTGATGCTGCTCTTTATAGTCGAGATTATTCAATGTTTTCGCTACTATGACCTCTCAAAATCAATGATACAGTCGTGGTACCAACATTTGCGTTTCGGGTTTTTTAGATTTCTCATTGCGATTATAGCGGTTGCCAGCGTATGTGGCCAACCTGCTTTTTGCGACCAGCGCGGCACGAGTTTGCTGAAGCGCGCTCAGAATGAATTTTCCAATGAACGTTACGACAAAGCTATCTCGCTCTATCGGCAGTATCTGCGTGCCAACCGTAACGACTACGACTCATGGAACCAGCTAGGAGCAGCTTATTATCACGCAGGGCTGCCACAACGCGCGTTGGGCATTCTTAGCAACGTTGCTCCGCGCACCATCCAGAGATCGTATAACTTGCTTTATCAAGGGTTGTGCTACGAATCTCTCGGTCGACTCTCAGCCGCAAGACGCCTGCTCTCCGCAGCGACGTCGGCTGGCGATAATTTTTCTGCATTAGCAGCTTTTGAGCTGGCAAGCATTGAATACCAAGCGCGAGAAGGCACACGCGCGATGCAATGGCTGCAGTTTTATCTGCAACGATTTCCAACCCACCAGTATGCAAGATCAGCGCAGCAGATGATGGCCAGCCTGCGCAACGGTCAGTACATCGACGGGGTGCAGGGCATTAAGAAGCCCGACATCGAAGGCGCGCTGTTTCGCTACAACAGCTTAAGTTTGATGAATCGCCCGCACTTCTGGCTCGCCCAGCTCGGCTACAAGGGCGACTGGGGAACCCAAAAAGATCCGCAGGGCGGTGGCGGAATCAAGACCGTTGAATTCCAAGATCACGCCATCATTGCCAACGCTGGTTTTGGCTTTGGCCCCGTCCGCAGCGGCAAAGCGGAAGGAACTGCCGGCTACATGTACAAACAAGCGTGGTTGACCGATGACGAACGCGTCGCTGAGTACAGTGAAGATTTTTTTGACTTCGCCTATCAACCGTTTCGCCTCGATCTTTTGGAACGAAAGCATCAGCTCTTCGGCGACTACCGTCAACAATTCGGTTCCCATTTTTTGGCAGGCGTATACGGCAGCTTTGAGTATACATTTTCAGGTTCACGCTTTGGCTTTGATTCACTTCTTGCGGAAGTTTTGGACATTTCTGAAACAAGCTTGATGGTTCCATTTTTAGGCGCAACCTATCTGGGAAATATGAACACCATCTTTTACCTGTATATGCGCAAAGAGCTAAACACGGACGCGCCGGAATTTTCGAACAAGACGTTTGACTTCTTCTCGGGCGGTTCACCGGTGACCAGCATCGGATTGAGCCAATACGTACCTATTCCGCAAGCAAAGGCCGACCTCAACCTCGAATTGTTTCGCTATGAATTCATCTACAATGACTTTTGGCTGGATTTCACTCGGACAGGCGCCATTCTGCGCGCACGTGCCGAGTTCTACAAAGACGTGTACTTGTTCGGCTACGCAGGTTACTACACCGATGTCTACCAAGTCGATGTTCTCAAACAAGTCAAATGCAGCTACGAGCAAAAAGCCGAGTCCGAAACAGCTTTACTGACACTCAATCCGTCCTCGGATCCTAAAAACTGTCCTCGCACCGACGACGGCACACTCTATCAGCTAGGGATTTTCTACAATTACACACCGTTTACGCGATTTGATGCAAGTTTTACCTCGGTATCCAATGCCAACACCGATCAATCCATCTTTGATCGAACCGAGAACTCAATTGTGATATCATTGACAACGGGATTTCCGACTGTTGATCGCACGTTTAAGTATGTAAACCGATTTGGCGAAGCCGCCTTCTTCAAGAGTGAAGAGTGACGCCCGATGCCCATTGAGCCAACAACTCTCAAACAACTAAAAGAGATTCAACAATCTCGTGCTCCGGTCTTTTTCTCTGCAACTGGGCTGGACACCAGTTTTCAAACTCGCATCGTCGCCGTTGATCCTGCGCGCCTGTGCATGCTGAACGCCGTTCCTTACAACATGATTGCGCAATGCGTCACTGCAGGTGACTTCCAATTGCAAGCGCGGATGATGCGCTTCAAGTCTTCACAAATCACGACCGACGGTGTCAATCTCGTCTTCCCACTCGAAACGGTGCAGCAGATCAAAGAAACCCGCACATCAGAACGCGTGCCTTTCAATCCTGACGAACAAGCCATTTGTCGAATTTTGAATCCACACGATCAAAAGACTTGGCTGCCCGAACAAATCATGGATTTATCAGCAACAGGGATGTCGTTTTTGACATCGACCGTGTCTAAGTTATTCAAGCCAGGGTTGCAACTTGACCGCATTGAAATTCGCATCGGTAAAGATTCTCTCTCTCGAGCGAAGGGACGCGTCGTCTATGTTCGCAAGATCATCGATCTTAAGGGCAAGAAAAGCCTACAAGTCGGCGTCGAATTCACTCCTGCATGACCCAACTGCAGCGTCCGCATATTCGACATATGCTCTGTCCCACTTGGCATTCAGCCCACTAATCATTTTGCCTCGCTATTTTCTGCCCACCCATGCGGAAAAAGTTCACGAAACTACCTCCATAATAAAACTGTATCGAATTGCTTTACTGAATTTTGCTGGACGAATTTTCATTGGCTAATGCGACAGATCCGAAAATCAAACTTACGAAGTGGCAGCGAGTCTTCGTCAACCGTTCGCTCAACATGGCTAGCATACGCGCGATCGGCTTCGATATGGATCACACGTTAGCGCTCTACAATCGTGATGAATTTGAAGCTCTCGCCTTTCGCAAAACTTTGGATAAGTTTATCCAAAACGGATACCCAAGTGAGTTGAATGACCTCAAATTTGATCCCAACTACGTAATCCGTGGCTTGTTAGTGGATCGCGAACGTGGCAATCTACTCAAAGTTGACGGCCACAAATATGTAAAAACAGCGTTTCACGGGCATCGACGACTCGAAAAATCCGAGAGACACGCTCTGTATAACTCATCGAGTTTCAAGGCAGCAGATCTACTCTCGGTGGACACTTTCTTCGCCCTGAGCGAAGTGCAATTGTTCGTCGAAATCGTCGAATACATGGCGCAAAATCCGGGAAAAATTCAAAAGTCATTTGCTGATGTTTATGCGGACCTTCGCCACTTCATCGATCTAAGTCATCGTGATGGTTCGATCAAAAACGTCGTGGTTAATGACGTTTCGCGCTTTATCAAAAAAGACAAGCATCTCGCCGAAACTTTGGCACAGCTGATCGAAGGCGGAAAAACACTCTTCCTCCTTACCAACTCTGCGTGGGACTACACCAACATTGTCATGTCCCACTTGTTAAACAACGAACTGCCGGACTTTGCTGATTGGCGTGCTTACTTCAGCTACATCTTCGTCGGTGGTGGAAAGCCAGGATTTTTCACTGGTTCTCAGCCATTTTACGAAGTGGTTACTGACAGCAATTTGCTCAAGCTGCACGATGGCGAACTGCGCATGGACGGAGTCTATCACGGTGGCAACGCCGCCCTCTTCCAAAAGCTCACTCGCATACACGGCGATGAAATCCTTTACGTGGGTGACCACCTTTACGGTGACATCATTCGTTCAAAATCGAAGTTTAATTGGCGAACGATGATTTGCGTCGAAGAATTGAGTACAGAACTTCCCAAGCTCGAAGAGATCCGCGACATCACCACATCCATTCTGCAAGTTGTTGCCGAGCTGGAGCATGCAGATGAAGATCATCACATGCTTTCAAACAAGATTCGCCACTACGACACGCAGATCAAACGCGCGATGGTCCGCAATGACAAAAAGAAGGCGAACTATCTGCAGGTTGAAAGAGAAAAGTTAATCGACCGACTTGCGCAGCTAACCGTTCGGCGCGAGTCGCTCCAAGCGCGACGCAAGCAGCTGACCATTGAGCGCGAAACAAAAGTTCACCCTGTGTGGGGCGAACTGATGAAAGTGGGCTTGGAAAAGAGTCGCTTTGCTCAACAGTTAGAACAGTACGCATGCTTATATACTTCACGCGTCACAAATCTAAAATTCTACAGTCCTTTCAAAAGGTTCACGTCACCTCTCGATACCCTGCCGCATGACCTTTAAACGGGCCCGATTTTGACCTTAACACCCTGATATTAAAGAGCATTATTCATTCGCATTAAGGAAAAATGCCAAAGCGCCGATAAATTTCGTAGAGGCGCTCTATCTTTTTTTAGTCTTTACAAAGACTTGAGTTGAGAGAGCAGAACGAAACTTAGTGGAACTTGGCATGCGCAACGAAGTGATCGGAGATCGCTATCGCATCCTTGACCGCCTTGGCGAAGGCGGCATGGCCGTAGTCTACACTGCGCGCGATGAAAAACTTGATCGCGTCGTTGCGATCAAAGTGTTGCACGAACATTTGGCGAAGAATGAGGACATCCGCCAACGCTTCGAGCAAGAAGCGCGCGCCATTTCATCACTTGATCATCCAAACATTGTGAAAGTCTTTGACTACAGCGGCCCAGACTCAAAACAACTCTGGATTGTTACCGAACTGCTGAAGGGACAGAATCTCGCAAATTTCTTGCGAAACTTTGAAGGGGGAAGGCTTAACCCCATCATCGCGGCATCCGTCGTTCGCGAGATTTGCAAAGCGTTGGAACACGCTCATTCCCGCGACATCGTTCATCGTGATATCAAACCTGAAAATGTCATGGTGTTAGACCACGGTCCTGTGTCCATCAAACTCATGGACTTTGGCATCGCCAAAAACTTGCACAAAAACTCCATGACACTCACGGGAACGTTCATGGGATCCCCGAGTTATATGTCACCGGAACAAATTCGCGGCAAAGGCATTGACCTGCGCTGCGACATTTACAGTTTGGGTGTAGTGCTATACGAATTGACCACCGGACGTCTGCCGTTCATCGGCACGACGACACATGACGTGATTCTAAAAATCGTCGAAGGCAACTTCATTCGTCCCGTTGATCTAGTACCGGAAACGCCGGGCGACATTGATCGCATCATTTGCAAGGCCATGGCCAGCGACGCAGAGCGTCGATTCCAGTCCGGAAAAATGCTCGGCAAAGAACTCGACCTCTTTCTGCAACGAGCAGGATTTGTTGAAAGCCACGTTGAGCTGGAGCGTTATTTCCAAGACAGAAATGCATTCGAAGAGCGACTCGCCGAACTTGACCTAGCCAGCGTCGAAACCAAACATCGCATGAGCGGTAAACGCACGACTCATAGTCCCCGTAAGTCTGAAAAAACGGTGGTTGATGGTGACAATCCGCCACCGTCACCCAGCAATCGTACATTGGCTGGCCAAAAAACCGTCGTGGACGTAAATGAAAATGTTTCGTCCGGACAGTTAACACACTCAACCCGACGAGCAGCACCGACGCAGGCTGCGCCCGCAACCAATACCAGACAAACAGAACACCGTCGCAAAATTCCAACACAGTTCCATCAGCAAACGGTGCGCCGAACAGCTGAGCCAGGAAAGTCTCCAACAGTCGCAGTCGGACAGTCAGGGGCGTCATTAGCAGGGATGGCCGCGAATCTGCATCGCATTACTCACAATTCGCAAAGGAAGTCTCGTCGACGCAGCGTCCCACGCGTACCGAGAACGCGCTACAAGCAACACATCATCGTGGTACGCACAGCTTACCGTGTAAGTAATTGGAGCTTCGCACGCACGCTCGCATGGATCGGCATTATCTCCATGGCACTTTTGGTGTTCTTTGCAACTTGGTTGCTATTGACGCCGTCGCCAGACAAACGACCACCCGTTGCGACAAGGCCGGATTCGACTCGGAATCGCCCAAGCGAACTACCCTTTACCGTTGAGCAAAAGAGTGTCGACAATAGCGCATCCGAATTGGCAGTGTCGGTGGTTCCCGAAGAACCAGAAAATCCCGTTCGCTCGCCAAAGTCTCGGATTAGAGAAGCCAAACTCGCTAAACCTTTGTCACGTTCGAATAAGCGTCCTAACAACTCCGTGCGTTCTGAAAATTCTTCGAGTACCAAGTACGCCGAAGCAAGCTCACGAGCTCCAGCAAGCGTTGCACCTGCAGCTACCAAGCGCATCACGCAGGCTGAACCCCTGCGCCCGATCGTACAAGGAGTTGGCCAGCTACGAATTGTGCGTTCTCCACCCGCGGTAATCTTTGTGGACAATAAGCGAAGATGCACCATGCCATGTGCCGAACGTGAACTCGCCATCAGCGCAGGTAAACATGTCATTCGCGCCGAGCGCAGCGGTTTCACTCCTGCAGAAGTCGAAGTCAATATCGTAAGTGGACAGACAACTGACATTCAATTTGAATTTACCAAAACGGCATCGTTTTTCGTCGCCTTTAGCTGGATCAAAGGTCCCGTCCAATTGGCAATCTATCAGTTGGAGTCCGGTGCGCTGGTCAATGAAAAGACTATAGCTCCCAGCCAGCCATTTGTGGAATTGCCGGTTGGCAACTATGTCTTCGACATTCGATCCGAAGCCGGACAAGCGCGAGTAAACGTCTTCAATCCCGGAGCGGGGGCAAAACGCATCATCGCCAATCCATTTACGGGGAGGTCGCGATGATCAAGCGTACCTTCCCCCATTTGGGGCCAGCGATATTGTTAGCGGCATTGATGTCGTTCATTCCGCACAATGTCGTTGTGGCCGCGCCCAAAGCAGCCCCAAAGGGAAGATCTGCGGCACCTGGGAAACCACAACCGCCGCCAGTAACCAATAGTGGTGCAGGCAAACAGAGCCTGTTTGCTGCGCCCCGCAAAACGACTTTCATCATTATTGATTCCAACGTGCCGAATGCCGATGTGAGCATTGACGGAATTTTGGCCGGCGCACCCGGCAAGCGCATCGAAGCCGATCCTGGGCGCGTTGAAGTCAGTCTTTCTGCTCCCGGCTATCAGACAAAAGTTCAAATTGTCACGGTAGTAAAGGGCAAAGATACTAGAGTACGCATTGACTTAACCAAGCCGGTACCAAAAGCAAAACCTAAACCTCCTCCCACTCCCGTAGCTAAGGCTCCAGCGCCCCGTGGAAGAAAACCTGTCGCCGCTACAGGCAAGAACCTTGCAGGCAGCAAAAAGAAGAGCCTGCTGTTTTCAGAAGAGGAAGAGACGGAAAATTTACCAGACTCATTACCAGCTGCTGCGCCCAGTCGCAGCCAGGCAGCAGCTGCAGCACCGATACCGCAACAAGCGGCTCCAGCGACCCCACCTAACGCCGGGTATGTCGCGCCGCCGACGTTACCTCAGCAACCTTATGTTCAACAGCAGGCGCCTTACTACGGCTATCAGCAGCCCTATGCACCGCCACAACCCTACGCACCACAACCATATGGCTATGCTCCGGCGCCACAACCGTACGCACAACCTTACGGCTATGCTCCAGCGCCACAACCATACGCACAACCATACGGCGGATATGCTCCCTACAGCCCACCCGTGGATCCATACGCTCCAGCACCGCTCGAGCCGAGCGGTCCGGTTGGCGATCCTCTTTTGCCTTCACCTCTAGAGGCACCTCCGACCAGTAGCATTTATGAAGACACGGGCAGCGACATTGACAGCTTCAAACCGCCCAGCGGCGATGGAGGCTCTCGCCGCCCCAATCGAGGTCGATCAACTCCCGACATCTACAGTGGACGTCGTTCCGGTGGAGATTTCGCCCAATCGTCAGCCGATGACGGCGCAATTAACATTGGACTGGCCTTGCTGCCCTTGGGCGCCGGGCAATTTTCCACGGGCCGCGTGGGAATGGGAGCTTTCTTCTTGGTTGCAGAAGGCGCGGCCGCCGGTGCTGGCCTGTATTTCTATACTCAAGCGACTGCCTACGAAGCAGACGCAAAAGTAAAATTAGCCGCAGCGAAAGCAAGTACCGAACTATCAGAAGAACAAAAGACGACATACCAACGCCAATTGGAAACCGAACTAGGTGACTTGTATCAAAAGGCGTACATCAGTCTCGGCGTCGCAGGCGGTCTCTGGGTCGTTGGTTCTGCAGAATCGATCATCAACGCTCCCGGCAATGACGTCCGCGGTAAATCGCGTAATAATCGACCAAGTGGCCGAAGCCGCAATCTCTCTATGATCCATCTGGATCAAGTGTATAGAAATGGCCTGCAATTGAGTTGGACTCCTCAGGACACTGTCGTGAATTCAATCCACCCTGAATTGAGCTTGCTGCTCCTTGAAAAATCACCGCGCGACGAGAAATCTGAACGAGCTGTCGGCTTCGGAGTCAATCTTGAGCTCTGAGATCACAGCTGCAGAGTGTTGCAAACGATTCGGCATCGGACTCACCGGCGGCATTGCTAGTGGCAAATCCACTGTTTCCAAACTACTACAAAAGCATGGTTTCACTGTCATTGACGCGGACCAACTCGCACGCGATGCCGTCAAAAAAGGCAGCGTCGGACTTGCAGGCATTGTTGGCGCATTCGGCGGCGGAGTTCTGCACGAAAGCGGGGAACTCAATCGCAAGGCTCTTGGCGAGTGCATCTTTTCGTCGCCCGCCAAACGACAGCAACTCGAGTCAATTTTGCACCCGATTATTCGCGATCTTCTGCATCAAAAACTGAAAGAACTTGGTTTACTTGCAAAACCGCAAATCTGGTTTTATGAAGCCAGTCTCTTATACGAATCAAACCGCGATGCAGACTTTCGTCAAATTTGGGCAGTGGTTTGTTCTCGCGAAGATCAGATTACGCGCGTCATGCAGCGTGACAAAAAGCCGCGCGCTGATGTAGAAAAAATTTTGAACGCGCAAATGAGTAACGAGGAAAAACGAAAACGCTCAGACTTAGTCATAGACACATCGGAATCGATGGATTTATTGGAGCGCAAAGTCAAGATTGCACTGGAAAGACTTCCCGGTCGAAGCGGCATTGCAACACTCATGCGCGACAAGTAGCCGATGTCATCTAATTGTCAGCATTCAACGTCGGCCAAGTCACCGTCCCAACACTTCGCATCTTCGTCGTTCTCGCGAACAGAACCTGCATTTGTTTCGCGATTCCACTTCACGACGGTTTGCCGTTCTTCGTCAGGGTCTTTCTTGGACGTAACCGTGTAATCCTTTTCATCCACCGTCAGAGTCAAAATGCCTCCGACCTTCCATTCACTATGAATCGGATCCTCTTTGCCAACCGTGAAGGTGAGCGTGCGATCCACATCTGTAGTAACATCCCAATTCAACACACCCAACGAAGTGGGCTCCGTTGGAATGCGCATATCAAAAATATTCCATACACCTGACTCGGTGTTTTCTCGCGAACCAGCAACGACCTCGAATGCCTCGCAGCAGCCATTATCGTCAATGGGATCTGACGTCATTGATACGCTCCAGTCCTCTCCGTCATCCCCCGACGCAGTCGTTACGACCGAATACGAGACGCTTTCATGATCAAACTCGGATGACCAAGTCCAAACGTCAGAGTCCGGCTCTTCTGGGTCGCTTAGTACGCATGCCAAGAGGGCTTTGTGAACCAACAAAAATCGGTCGTCCAGCAGGGATGCCGCGTCGGCGATGACGTACTGACCGATGCTGTGATGCTTGAGCGCATTGACTGGTTGAATGGTTTGTTCTTTGAAGGATCCAAGACCAATGTTGACTGATTCCACGGTAACGAAAGCTGGGTTGCTGGGGCCAGCTGGTTCCTCGCTGCCGCCGCCGAGTGGCAATTTGGATTTAGCACCCTTCTTCTTTCCACAACCACCTGCGCAGCTGTTTAGCAATGCAGTTATGGTGATTAATATCCAGAACTTCATACAGCCTCGCTCACTTAATGAAATTCTTGTCGGTTCATATGTATTCTCTTGCTGATATTCAGCCTACTCGGTAAAACATCAATCCCATAGGTAGATTCCTACCGACCACTGGGATTTTCATGAAAGCACAGTCTACAAACAAGATATCGTAACGGAGGCGACCACTTATGGCAACTTTTCCACGTTCATCTGCGCGCGAAACAGCATTGTCACTTGCGACAGGAAGACTGTGCCGGATCTTCAATCAACTTTCCGACTCAAATGGCAATCCGCTCAAGACCTCAGAGTACTACGGAATCAACACTTTCAGCTTCGACAAGCTTGCATCAAAACTTAACTCGGACGAACTCCGCCATATCAAAGAATTCGCTGTAACCGCCGAGCCCATCTCCGAAGAATTAGCCAATAAGGTCGCAAGTGCCGTAAAGGAATGGGCAATTAGTCGCGGCGCAACCCACTATTGCCACTGGTTTCAGCCACAAACCGGCACCACTGCTGAGAAGCATGACTCCTTCATTTCTTTCGACAACAAAGGTCATGCAATCGAAAAATTCAGCGGTTCCATGCTGATCCAATCCGAACCAGACGCCTCCAGTTTTCCAAGCGGAGGCAGACGCTCGACGTTTGAAGCCCGCGGCTATACAGCGTGGGACGCATCGTCACCGATGTTCTTGCGCGAGACAGAAACCGGAATCACTTTGTGCATCCCCTCTTTGTTCATCTCGTACACGGGCGAAGCACTGGACCAAAAGACTCCGCTGCTACGTTCCGTTCACGCCATCAACAATCACGCTGTTGAAGCCCTTCATCTAATGGGCGAGAAATCAGCTAAACATGTCACATGTACCGCAGGACCTGAGCAGGAATATTTCTTGGTCGATGAAGCCCTGCATAATTTGCGCCCTGATTTGGTGCTTTGCGGCCGAACTCTTTTTGGACGCGTTCCGCCAAAGGGTCAGCAACTAGAAGATCATTATTTCGGTACCATCAAGCCACGCATTCTCAGCTACATGACTGAATGCGAACATGAACTCTACAAACTCGGGGTACCGGTAAAAACGCGACACAACGAGGTGGCACCCAGTCAGTGCGAAACCGCGCCGATCTTCGAATTCGCCAATGTCGCGGCAGATCACAACCAATTGATCATGGAAGTTCATCGTTCCGTTGCCAAGCGTCACAATCTATCCGTGCTGTTTCACGAAAAACCGTATGCGGGCATGAACGGGTCTGGCAAGCACGTGAACTGGTCTCTTGCAACCGATTCCGGTCAAAACCTCCTTGAACCGGGCGAAAACCCGCATCAAAACGTTCGCTTCTTGTACTTTCTGGCTGCGTCTATCAAAGCTGTTCATGATTATGGCGATCTCCTGCGTTCGTCAGTGGCATCTGCAGGAAATGACTTCCGCCTAGGCGCGAATGAAGCTCCACCTGCAATCATGAGCGTGTTTTTGGGCGAAACTCTTTCCGAAGTTCTCGACAAACTCGGTAAGGGAGGGATTACCGCACGTGAAAAGAAGATCAACTTGGACTTGGCTCGCGTTCCTGTGATTCATCGTGACAACACTGATCGCAATCGCACGTCGCCCTTTGCTTTCACCGGAAACAAGTTTGAATTCCGCGCAGTCGGAGCAAGTTTCAGCATCAGCCCATCGCTAACATATCTAAATGCCGCCGTAGCACAGTCTTTAAAGGACATGAATGCTCGCGTAAAGGCGCGCATCGGTAGCCGCGCAGCTACCGATGAAGACTTCGTCGCTATCATTCAAGAAGTGGCAAGCGAAACACGCAAAGTTTGCTTTGAAGGCAATAACTATTCAAGTGAATGGCATGAAGAAGCGGCTCGTCGTGGTTTGCCGAACTTGAAAGACACCCCAGCGGCGCTTGCAACAATGGTTGCAAAGAAAAATGTCAAGCTATTGGAAGATATGGGCATCTGCAGCAGCGCAGAAGCAGAGTCCCGTTTCAAGGTTCAGCTGGAACGCTACATTAAAGTTCGCCTCATCGAACTCGAAACCATCACAGAACTCATCAGCACGCATGTTATCCCTGCGGCGACCATGCAACTCACCCTTGCTGGAGCAGCAGCGAAAGCATCTCAAGCAATCCTTGGACGGGTCGCCGAAGATCACAAAAATTCATTTGAACGTTTGGTAAATTTGACGTCCACTTTGAAGACGCAAAAGAGCAAACTTCTGAAGCTAACGACTGATGTCGCGCGCATGGAAGACGAAGAACACGCGGCAAAAATTCTAGCAGAAGACGGCCTGCGACTAATGACCGAAGCAAGCGCTACCATTTATGACATCGAACTCGAGTGTGATGACCAATTCTGGTCTTTGCCCAAAACGCGAGAACTTGTTTACATGATGTAGTCTGGCATTGGTTGAAACGAAGAAAGAGAGGCGGCGATTTCATCCCGCCTCTTCTTTTTAGGCTGCGCCGTCTGTCTTCTTAATCGATATCATATTGAGATTATGGGAATAGGTTTCAGACTTCACTTCTTTAACACTTGTTGCTCTTTGCAATTCGCTGAGCTGTTGAACGATATCGCGCAATCTTTTTAGCTGATCGTTCATTTTTTGAATAATCGGTGCCTGTTCGGGCGTTGCCACTCGCGACAAGAAGTCCGAATAGCCAAACAAGATCGTCAATGGATTGTTTATCTGATGATTGTAAGTAACGATCATTTCTTTGAGTGTATTAAGTCGCTCGAGATCAATAGCCTTGTCGCGCAAGTCCTTCAAGCGAAGCAGCGCCTCGACCTTGACTGCAAGGATGTCAACAGCAACCTTCTTTGACAAGTAGTCGTCCGCTCCAGCCTTGATGCCCATGAGGATGTTTGCTGGGTCGTCTTTTGCGGTTAGCATGATGATCGGTACGGCGTTGAGATCTTGCCTCGCTCGCAAAAGCTGCACAAACTGCAGTCCGTCCATGTTGGGCATTTCGTAATCGGTCACGATGCAGTCAGGGTGATGGTGGTTCAATTTTTCTAAAGCTTCGTTGCCATCGAAAGATGAAATCACTTCGTACCCAAGACGCGAAAGAACATCGCAAAGGACTTTGTTGACCGTCTTGTTGTCTTCCACCAAAAAGAGCTTTTTGCGCACCTTGCCTTGCTGGCTCATGACCTACCCCCAAATTCCTAAGGGTCGTATCGGTCAAGTTTCATTAATTATTACTAATTTGCTTAGAGACGCTATTTTATAAAATACAAACCTTTATTATAATTGGTTTTTTATTAAAATGTTTGATTTTAATATAATCATGAATTATCAACATGGCCACACAGAATAAAATATTGGAGTTACTATGATTTTCAATAAGATCGCATTATCGACATTGTCAATGGCAGCCATCCTGAACGTCGCTTGTGACCGCCAGGAAGCAGTGCAACCAGAAAAGAAGTTAGACGTTTCCAAAGTCGATTCTGAACAAGCTTTGCCAGCGGACATTCAAGCACTCGAAAGCGAATTCACACAATTGCCCAAGGACGTGTTGGTTCGCGTAAAGTTGTCGCAATCTGGACTAGAATTGCCGGGTTCATCTGAACTCGTAGCGGTTACCACCGAAGAAAAACTTGGCAGCATCGAAGAGACATTTGCAAGCGGTGCACCAATCAGTGCCATGAACGGTGACGATTTGGATTCTGATTCCTCAGCAAACAGCTGGTACGGTGGCAACAACTACAATCAACAAGATTACCAGAGCCGCAACGTGATTAACGTTTACCAAAACGGCTCGACCATCAACGGCAATCAAACCATCGGCGTAGGATCCGGCAACGGTTCATATAACCGCGGCCATAACAATGGTTACCATGAGTACGGTACGCAAGGTTACTACGGCTCCAGATACGGCTACACAAGCCACTATCGTACAAATAACAGCATCTACTATCAGAGCTATCGTCCGATGTTCGGTTCATCCGTTCGTCAAGGCGGCTGGTGGCAGTATGGTTCCCCGTTCTGTTACACATACGGCCAGTACAATTACTACTGGTACCCACGTCCTCGTTGCCACAACTGGAACTTCTGCCGCTAATTCATTCGTTAGAGCAATCACAAGCGTCCCAGTGCCGACGGCACTGGGCGCCCACTTGACTCCATGCGAGGCCATTCATGAGCGCAAACACCATCTCCCATCTAATCGTGATGATGTTAGCTATTGCAAGCATCCAAGGATGCGACGTGAATGCGTCGAAACCGCAGCCAACGGCATCTCAAAATCAAAACAAAGCTGAAACTACCAAACCGATTGTTTCCCCTGCAGCTTCGCCCACGCCAGTTGCCGACAATGCGTCGGAGATCGAAGCGGGTGCAGCATATAAATCAACGCAGATTACAAATCTTGATAGCATCCTGCAAAGCACTGGCTCGCACGCGGCAAACCAACGCGGAATTTTTGGCGGCAAGATAAAAATCGCCATCCTTGACAACGGCTTTGCCGGACTCCGCAAACAATTAGGGCATTCGTTACCCCCTGACTTGCGCGTCGAAACGGCTCCGAAAAACAAAGAACAAGATACCGACCACGGTACGAAGATGGCACAGCTCGTCTACGCAGCAGCTACGGGAAAGGCCAACTGGACAGCAAACACTGACGGTCCAGAACTGTTGTTATTAAACGCAAATGGATACTCCAATTTTATCCACGCCATCGACCAAGTTATCGCTAAACAAGTCGATGTGGTTTTATATTCGCAAGTCTGGGAATACGGCGGCAACGGAGACGGAGAAGGATTCATTAACGCACAAGTCAATCGCGCCATATCCGCTGGTGTTACGTGGGTAAATGCGGCTGGCAACTTCGGAATGGCGACATATTCCCAATACGTGCGGACCGATGGAGCGGGACAAGTCATCCTGCCCTACTTACAAAAATACATTCGCGTGACCACCAGCGAACCAGTAACCGATGTAAAATTTGTTCTGAGCTGGAATGACTTTGCCAATGATAAAGATTATCGCACGCCTATCGATTTTGACTTCAAAGTATATGATGATCGTGGCCGGGAAGTTGTCGGCAGCAATCTCATACAGGACGGTTTGGAGCACGGCAACAAACCTGGATACACGGATCACGCTCGCGAAATCATGAAATTACCTCTGCCACGCGGTACGTTTTACATCGCCATTTCGACCAAGAATCAAATGCTCTCGCCGCACACACGGATCAAACTTACCGCCGACGGGTACGGTGTACGAATCATTGACGGATCCCGAGACCAAAGCTTGATGGTACCGGCTGACAACCCACAAGTTATCGCCGTCGGAGCATTGGATGCTGCTTATAGCTCTGAACTCGCGTGGTACCTGCAAAAGCGCACCAAACCGGACATTTGGGTAGAATCGCGCGTCATCATGGATGATGGAATGGACGTCCGCGGTACATCGACTGCTGCTGCGATCTTCGCCGGTTCGCTGGCATTGGCGTTGGAAGAATCGATCATCCCACGGCGCAATCCGCAGGCAGTCCGGTACGCTATCCATGCAGGCTTGATTTCTAGTTTTCTCGACCAAAGGCGCGCCCTGGAATTGTGTCGCACTGATAAGGCGTTTTCTGAGGACTGCCGCCAGCAGTTTTCCAGTATTCCCATGGTGCTGCGACTGAAATAAAGGTAAATCGTTGTCGCAAAATTCATCACGCTGCTCTCATGTCATCCCAAAGAGACGCGCAAAACGCCGGCGCAGTGTCGCGACCATTTCTTAAATTCGATTTAGTGTGCTAAACCATTGGTTCAACCATGCAGGCACACAATATGTCCGACCATTCGCTTGAAAAAATGAAAACTAAATTGTCAGAAGACGGTATTGCCCAATATTGGTTCAACACCCCCACCAATCAGACCCATCTGAACCCGTTGCTGGGGCGCGCCATTCGGCTTGAGTTTAGCGGACTCATTCACTGCACCCACTGCGGCAAAAGAACGAAGACCAGTTTCAGCCAAGGGTATTGTTACCCGTGCTCGCAAAAGCTAGCCCAATGCGACATTTGCATCGTCAAACCAGAACTCTGTCACTTTGCAAAAGGAACGTGCCGAGAACCAGAATGGGCCGAAAAACACTGCCGCATTGAGCACGCCATCTACATCTCAAATACTTCGGCTCTAAAGGTTGGAATAACGCGACGACATCAAATTATTCATCGCTGGATCGATCAAGGCGCAACACAAGGATTGGAAATTGCTGTTGCCCCTGAGCGATTGGTCGCAGGCCGTGCTGAAGTCGCCCTAGCGAAGGAAATAGGAGACAAAACCAATTGGCGCAAAATGTTAAGCGGCAACCAAGAAAACTTGGATCTTGAATCCATTCGCAGCAATTTGCTGCAACAGATACCTCACGATTTGACAGTGCAACACCAGCAGTCTAAGCCGGTAACCATTCGTTACCCTGTTATGGAGTTTCCAACCAAGATCACTTCACTGAATGCTGAAAAAACGCCGACGATTTCGGGACGACTATTGGGCATCAAAGCGCAATATCTTATCTTAGATTGCGGGGTTATCAATTTGCGCAAATACACCGGCTATGATGTCCAACTGGGCGTCATCTAACTCGTAACTGCTCATAATTATTACTCATAAATTCGGTCTTAAAGATTCCTACAAACAAGCCGATTGCCTAAGAATCGGGGAGTGTCTCCCGTGGATGTGAGGGGACTGAATTGCAAAGGCTTTTTAACATCTTAGCCATATGCGTAGCGCTTGTATTGGCGGCGTGTGGCGGAGGTGCGCGCAAACCAGATGAGCAGGACACGGCATTCAGTGACCTGCTATCTGGTATCGTCACAGCCTCAACCAACAAATCGCAATATGACATCTCCAACTTGCGACGAATGTTCGATGCTAACTCTCCCTATTTTGGTGCCAACTTCCTTTGCCATCAGTGGGACGGATCGACAGAATTGTATGCCGCCTCCGGCTCAATCAGCGACCCAAGCGGCATTACGGTGGTCAAACCGGGTACTGCGCTATTGAACGATGCCTTTCCACCGTCACTAAATGGCGGCGCCTCACAAGACGTCTACACTAAGATTACGAACACAGAGGCAAGTGACTCCATGGCAGGTCGAATGGTTTTTGCCCCCGCATTCGACGCAACAGACTGCAGCAGTTCGCTCTTTGCTCGAGCAAAACCTATATTTTGCGAGACGGGCTTTGAAGACATTTATCCCATGTCATTGCGATTCGCGGGTCAAAGCATCGCCAACTGGTACACACGGATCCCCAGTGGATTCAAATTGGGTGACGTTGAAGACATCGCGCATCAGCCCACTACGGCGGATTCAACATTCCGGTATGTCTTTCTGCTGAGCGCCGGCAAGGACAACAGCGATCCAAACACGGGTGCAGAATTGCAACCACAATACGTCCGTGTGCGCGTGCCAGATTCTGCCGCAGGTGTCTTCAGCAACACCGCCGCAAATCCAGCCACCGCAGATTGCGGTGGCAAAATTGCCTTTCCAGAGGGTGAAGAAGACGACTTCCACGACATCCTCGCCAGCGCCTTCGACCCCGCGACTGGTAACTGGTACATGCTTGACTCCAAGGTAGATCCGAGTTCGTCTCAGTACGCTGAACCAGTTCTTTATTATTTAACTGCAGCGGACGTTAATGATTGCACTTCCACTGACCGCACCAAAACTCTAAATCGATTGGCAACACTCCCCGTTGCTCACTGGTTGCTCCTCTACGTCATCACAAGCGAAGATGTCGACAAACGCAAACTTTGGATGAGCGAAATCCTCGAATTCATTGCACCGACCAATCCCGAAACGGGAAACATCGTCGGAAATTCCGCCCTTCGAACGAAGATTGAGTCGTTCTTCAATATGAAGCGCTCCACCGTTGAAGCCGCGGACATCGCCGCGGAAGTGAGTGAGAGTGTACTTTCCCAACTGTTTGACAATAACGGCAAAGACGTTCCCGGAATATTAAAGTCTCTGTTCATCACCGGTATGTCGATCAATCACGACGGCACAAAAATCGCACTATCAACGTTTGGTGGAGAAATCGCAGGGTGGGAGATCGGGCTACGACTGAAATTCAACATGATTCCGCCCACCAGTACTTTCATGCAGCAATACATCCACAGCCCGATTGTGGCGAGCGACGACTTCAAAGCCGGTGATGCCGAGTCGGGCGGTCTTGCGTATGTACTCGATGGGCCGTGGGATCCTGTCAACAATGTTCCTGAACAATTGATTTTCCAGCGAGAGCGCAACAATGATCGCACACAAGGTGTGTTTGACGGCTTCGGTGAATCCGTCGACGCGAAGACGTATATGTTCAGTTGCAAGGATACATTCTAACGGAACAGAGGGTTGTAATCATCCCGTTCGTGAAACTGATTTCAAAACCTAGCGATCCGAACATGTCATGGGGTTGATTTGAGGAATTGCAAGGCACGCTCTGGAAGTTCCGCAAATGAAAATAGCCCATCATTCGTATATTTCGACGACAGAGTCACATCACTAAACACCGATTGAAACTGTGCCTTCGTCATTTCAAGCGTCCCTACCCCACTCAAGTGTATGCGAAATTTTCCACTTGGCGACTGAATTTCCGCAATGCGCGAGCGATAGAAAGTCAGCTTCGAGCAGCTCCACTCAGGAATAACAACAGGTCCTCTCGGAACAGGAGCCGACCGCGGCTTGCGCGATGTGCTTGGCCTTGATGGAGGCGGAGGATTGGCTGCCATGCGTTCTTTAGCGCGAGCGGCTTCACGCTTCATTTCTTCTAGCAAGTCTGCATTATACTTAACGTAAGCCTGTGTCTGAGCTTCTGTTAGTGGCGGGCTAACCTGCTCTGGCGCCACCAGTTCAGGATCACCAAACAAGTCCGCATTCATGGTCAATACTCGCCCCTCAGCGTTGATGACGAGGTATTGGTTATCGTTTGGTTGATCAAGCATGATGAACCATTTTCCAGAATGGGAATTTTTTAGAACTTCAATTTCTCTCATATCTTCGTTCCTTCGTACCTGGATCAAAAGCCATCTGGTCGTGAAAAAATTTGAATGGTGGGCACGACTCCTTTTACGGAATGCTTCATCGACGTCGCATATGAAAGCGCGCTATCGCCGTTGTCGTAACCAATAATAATGCGCTTGCCCTCGATGTTAAGTGACTCGGCCAGTCCATACGGCTCAGAGGAGTCATAGAGTGACCAACCTGATTCGAGAAATGAAACACGTGAGACAATCTTTAGGTCCGTTGCTTCAACTTTGGCAACTTCATACGTGTTGCGTTCGAGAACGTAAAGAAAACCCTCGTAAAAGTGCAAATCTGCAAAGTCTGGCGATAAGTCAACCAAGCCGATACCTGTACGCCAGTTCAAGACTTTCTGACCTTGCCTGTCAGAAAGCGGCAAGTCTGCTTCCTTGATGAGTTTAAGCGTCTTGAGATCGAACTTATACAAACGGCGCGGATCCCGCTCCTTTGCTAGATAAAGGTGTTGACCTGCGCAATCTACGGCAATTCCCTCAAATCCAGCATTTGCCTCTCCCAACCAAGGATCAACCACGGCACCGGTCCAATCCAAATTCAATTCTTCGATTCGCTTGCCATTTGACTTCCACACCGCACGGATGCGCTCATTGGCAAAGTATGTTTCGTCACCACCGCACGTCGCAATGCCTTCTAGGTCGAGCCAACCTTTGCCTCCCTTGGCGGACATTTTTTCCTTGGCCTTTTTTTGCAACTCAGCGAAGCCATCTAACTTTGTCAAATTGCTAGTACCACTGATCAAGAAACGGCTGCGAATCTCCCTCATGCCGTACAGCGCGGTATCTTCGTCATTATCTGAGATGAGAATGAAGCCGCTTGCGCTGGGCGCCATACCACTAAGTTCGAATTCACGCTCCCCAAACAGCGCGCGCTCCAATTTCAATTCTGGACGGCTTGGCGTTTCAGAACCTTGAGCCCATCCGTCGATATTGGGCACGAATGCACAAATCACTGAAATGACTAATAAAATTCTCATGATAAAGACTCTCTTTTTCCTAAACAATTCAACCATTTGTGCCGATACAAGTACCTGGTTCAATGGTTCAGCCTGGAACTTGGAATTATACATGAGCAGCAGCAAAACTCAGCACGGTCTTTTGAAAACAATCATCTTGGCGATGATGTTGACCAATTTGTCGGCTGCGAACTCGGCAATCGCGCAAGATTGGATTTCGGCACCCCACCTCAAAACTCGCATCGAATTCTCCAATCATCGCATTCCTGATCAGACCCTACAATTGAACGAATCCGTACGGCCCGACGTGAGAACGGTTGCCATCGAACTGATGCGCAACGTTTATCAAGTTCCGGAAAGCATCGAGATTGTGACAGTCTCTCCACTAGCCTCCCCTACAGGGAGTCCATCGATCGACTTCACTTTTGCCCACGATTCAGTCCCGTTTTGCGACGCGCGCGTCAGTGCGCGTCAAGGAAAGGGACTGCTACCGCTCATTTTGGGAACCCTGCCCGTCGTGAGTGGAAACTTACCAACGCGCGAAGACTTCGCCTCCATTGATGCCATCGCCGCGTGGCAACATGCCCTGAACAAACTCTTACAGCAATTGGACGTTGCTGAAGTTACTCCCACTGCGGACGTTAGATCTTGCATAGCGATCAATCGTCACTTTGAAGCTGTTCCCTCCTTAGAGACAACAGTCCATGCCGATGGCAAACCTTTCAAACTTCGCTTTGACGAAAACGAAATCTACCATTGGTCTCCCCTCTTTTTCGAAGCGACTGGCACCGCCTCGGTTTTCGCAAGAAACTCCAACAACGGCACGTTAACAAGCGAAACTTTGACAGGACTTGCGGGAGATGGTGATTATCTGATTGATAACTACTTTCGCGAACGCGTCTGGCAACTAAACAACGGGGTTGAAACCGATGTTGCCGGGGTACGTTCTAGCACTTCAAATTTTGTTTACAGTCCCAGTACGCAAACACAACTGTTTGGTGAAGTATCCATTTTCCGCAACGCACGTCGTGCACAGAAATTCTTTGCAGATCACGGCCTAACGGATTCGGTTACAGGTCTATTCAAACTCATCGTGCATGCGCAATTTAACGTGCGCGGAACGTGGACATCGGATAACGCTCTGTACACCCCTGGCAGCGGAACTAGCACTCCCTACATCTCCATTGGCGATGGGTCTGGGACTATTCTCAAAAACCTATCGACTGACGCAGATGTCGTGACCCATGAGTACGCACATCATTGGGTATTCAAAACGCTCAAATCTACGTCTGGAGCGGCGGCAGAAATCCATGAAGGACTGGCCGATTTTGCAACCATGCTGCTGAATGACGACCCCTGTTTCGCTCCGTCCATATGTCCTGCGAATTCTTCGTCCTGTTTCAAGGTCGCCCAGTGCCTGCGCCATGCAGATCACCAACTAAAGTATCTCGATTCCAACATGCCCGCCCCATTCCACCAACGTGGCCAGGTTCTCTCTGGCATGCTTTGGGATTTGCGCTTGCAGGGGACGATCGGACTGCAAACTATGCGAACCATTTTCTTCAAATCGCTCGCTTATCTACCTGCTGATGCGGGCTACAAAGATGTCGTGCTTGCTTTGACTGCCGCCGACCAAGACAACCTGCAAGGCGCCCATGTTTGTCAAATATTTGACGCTGCAGTGCAGCGTCAACTCATCGCTGCATCGGAAGACGAGTGCAAATACCCCAAACAAGCGAGCGATACATCAGAATCTGTCGTTCCGGATGATACGATTTCAACAGGCGGTGCCGGAACCGCCGAGTCCGTGACAAAAGAAAAGGCCAACTCCACCGTTGAAGCGGACCCCAACATCGCAAACCAAAACCGCTCGGGACAAGGCAAGTCGCCTTCAGGAACTTCATTCTGCGGCGTCGTTGGTAGCCCATCGTCGTCACATTCCACCATCTACTGGTTGCTCGTACCGATCATCGTACCGACATTGTTGTCACGTCGCCGCTCCAAGTCCACCGCATAGTTTCGTGATGCAACTGGTTTGCATTCCCCAAAATACCACCGGATTCATCCATATTTTTAAGAGAATCTTGAATGGTTTTGTAGACTTATCCTTGGATAATCCCCCGTGTTCATATACAATATAAAGAGATGTTAAAGATGACGCTGATACCGCACGCGCTTTGCGGTCATATGGGGATCCCATGAATCGAACCACGGTACAAATTTACGCACTGCTAGCCTCGCTGGCGAGCCTGTCCTGCCAAAAAAATAGTCAAAACAGAACCGCTGTACCATCCGCTGAAGTTTCGCGTCCCATGACGGCAGTAATTGATGTGCCGAAGTCGTGCTTGCGCGATATCAGCATCGAGCGCGATTCAAGTTTCTTTTCCGCGTTGCGATCCTTCGACATTCCATCGTCCGTGATCCACAATTTAACCAAAAGCATCAAAAATGAAGTTGATCTGAGCAAATTGAAAACGGGCACAAATTTGTTGCTCGAATGTATAGATCAGACATGCGCCGACATCAGCCGCATTGAAATCACCGATGGCAAGACGCAGTATTGGAATGTCAAGCGCAGCGCCGGCGAGCCGGACATCTGGACGGCTGAGCTGGTCAAACGCGAAGTCAACACCATTCCGACTACATTTGCTGGCTTGGTTGAATCGAATTTATGGAACTCCGCCGAAGCAGCGTCCATGCCCGCCCAAGTTGTTACCAAGCTCGCTGAAGTATTTGCGTGGCAAATTGACTTCAACCGCGAACTCCGCGTCGGAGATTCTTGGCGTCTTGTCGTCGAGAGATTGATCGTGGATGGTCGAGACATCGGCTGGGGCAACATCTTAAGTGCCGAGTACGTAAATGCGCAGCAAACATACAACGCCATCCGCTTTCCTCGCCAAGGCCCAGCTCTCGGCTACTTCTCCGACGACGGCTTGAATGTTAAAAAACTCTTCCTTAAGAGCCCTATTCCATTTGGTCGAATTACATCGGGATTCAGCAATGCTCGCTTCCATCCTATTCTCAAGGTGCACACGCCGCACAATGGTGTTGATTACGGCGCACCGCCCGGGACACCCATTTATGCGGTTGGTAGCGGCACCGTTGATGAGATTGTTTTCAAACCAGCAACAGGCAAACATGTTCGTATTCGTCATAACTCCGTTTATGAAACCGGCTATTCTCACTTACAAGGTTATGCAAAAGGTTTGCATCGCGGCATGAAAGTCGAGCAAGGGCAAGTCATCGGCTACGTTGGCTCGACCGGTCTTGCAACGGGACCACATTTGCACTTTTCCTTCTTTGAAAATGGTACTTTTGTTGATCCACAAGGGCTGAAATTCCCGAGCGCTGATCCGGTACCTGCGGACCGCATGAACGAGTTCAAAGGCGAAGCAGACATCCTGCTTTCAGCACTACCACCACGCAAAGTCAAAGCAAAAGACGAGTACGCGAAAGAGCATGACTCGACGTCGGCTGAAGCGCAAACGACTCGCTAGTCCATCGAATAATCAGCTTCAATAGCTACCAAAACAAAATCGACCTGTGCTCTAGTCACAGGTCGATCAATCAATCCCAATATCATATTTTTGCCGTACGTATCACTATTGCCAGTCGCTTCCCGAACGATCGCGACCGACACCTTTGTCTTGCAATGCACCGGTACCGATGTAACGGCCATCCGACATCTTGAGCCAACCATTTTCGTCAACGACAAGTGGGTGATCACCTTTGACTAACTCACGCACCTTCGTGCCGTTGGGCTGGTCGAAAACATCGACTTTACCGGCTGCATAGCGCACAATCGCGCCGGTTGCAGGAGCTGCAGGTGCCGCTGGCGCAGAAGCAGTCGCTTCCGGAGCTGCTGGAATCTCATTAGCACTCTGACCGGCCGCCGCTTCATTCACAGACGCGTCGGCAACCGCCGTTTCTTCAACAGGAGCTTCTTCCGCACTGTTTTGCGACGCGCCAAGGTCTTCTTGTCCGCTGTTCTGTTGTGCGACTTCTTCTTCTTCAGCGTTGTTGACTCCTTCGCCTTGGTTCTCTGGATTTTCTTGCGCCTGAAAATTTTCGCCTTGAGCCTGGTTCTGCGCTGCGGCTTCATTTCCTTCTTGGCCTTCGGCGTTTGCTTGATTTCCACCTTCACCACCCTGCTGCTGGCCTTGTTCGCCTTCAGCCTCAAGCTGATCGTCGCCCTGCTGTTTTTCCGACGAAGAACAAGCCGAAAACATCGCGACCAATCCCGTTGCGGCCAGCAAATGCATAATCGATTTGTGAGCTCTTGACATACCATCTCTCCTTTGTGTCCGATCCGTTAAGTTCTCGGATTCTTTCACAAGTTCTTTAGTTCTTTCCCGTGTTCGATTTTGGCAGTTCAAGCAACTTCACGCAAAAAGATCAATCCTTACAGATAGAGTCTAAAGGATGGGACGCTGCGTCAAACTTTCGCCTTGGCTGCACATTTTGCCCTCCCATAGCGTCACAAAACACACACCGCATATACTCAAGTAAATACCACTACGTGCGGAGAGAGCATGGCCGTCAATAAATATAGCGGTGCGCAAAAAGCTGCGATTCTTCTGCTTTCATTCGGGGAAGAAATCTCCGCCGAGATTTTCAAACACATGACTGAGTTTGAAATCAAACGTATCGGTGGTGCCATGAGCCGACTTGGTCGCCTGGAACAAGACATCGTCGATGAAGTCATCAACGAGTTCTACAACATCCTCCAACAGAACACGAAGTTCTTCTACGGCGGTAATGACTTTACCAAGAACGTCATCGGCCAAGCGTTCAAAGGTGGTGAGGCGGACGAACTGATAGAGTCACTGGCGCTGGGTTCATCGGCTAACCTAGATGCTCTCGAACTAATTGACCCGCGCACGTTAGCCACTTTCGTGCGCGGCGAACACCCGCAAACAATTGCACTCATCCTCGCCCACTTGGACCCCAAGAAATGCGGTGAAACTTTGAAGATGCTCCCTGAAACACTCCACACTGAGATCATGCTCCGCATCGCCAGCCTCGAAGCGGTCGCTCCCGAAATCATCGATGAGATCGACGACGTCTTGCGCACTGAGATTCAGGCGATGGGTTCCATTTCGACACAGAAAATTGGCGGTGTCGAACCGTTGGCGGAAATGCTCAACCTCTTGGACAAAGCAACGGAAGAGCAGATTCTCGACAACCTCGAGGAACGTGATCCAGATTTGGCTGATGAAATTCGCCAGCTCATGTTCGTCTTTGAAGACCTCACTAAAATTGACGACCGCGGCATCCAAGAACTCTGTAAAGCAGTCAGCAACGAAAAATGGAAAGTCGCGCTCAAGACTGCATCCGAAGCTGTCACGGAACTCATCTTCCGCAACATGTCCACCCGTACTGCTGAAATGCTCAAGGAAGATATGGAAGCGATGTCTGCGGTTAAACTCAGTGATGTGGAAACCGTGCAGTTTGAAATTGTTCAGGCAGCGCGCAAACTAGAAGAAGAAGGTAAGATTGTTATCGCCAATGGCGGTGACTCAGCTTATGTCTAACCTGTTTGAACGTGCGAGTCTCCCGGGGTTCTTCCCCGGGCAACTTAGCGATTTTGTATTGGTGTGATGTCAGGAGGGCTTCTTGGTGGGTCCCGAAACTTCGCTTCGGGGCTTTCTTTGGTAAGCTAACTTGAGGATTCCGTGGTTGGACCGCTCTCGCTTACACCACCCTACAAGCAACTCGTGTGCCAACTCTTTTGACACCCACCAGAAATCTTATAAACTCATGAATTATCTTGGTCTTTTGTGTTTGGAGTGCAAAACTCACGCACATCATCTTAGCAAGTCTTAGTGGCGCATCGGTCAATTTTTGCATTTCGGTAAAATCTTGCACTTACTTTTGATACCGCTGGTACTTGACTGTGCCGGTTATGCCAAAAGGACAGCCCGAACAGGCGAAGCATCGAAACCCTTAAGCTTCAAGGGAAGCGCGACAAGATCATAGTCCCCGGCGGCTACATCTTTCAACATGATGCCCTCAAGATTACGAATCCCCGATCGCAAACAAGCGTGGTGCGCTTCCAGTGTTTTCGAAGTGAAGGGGTCGATGCTGGGAGTGTCAATTCCCACCAAAATGACGCCGGCTTGGTGTAACCGGTTGACCAATCTGGGCGACAGGGCCGAAAAACGTTCGGGCCATTTCGTTCGATCTAGGCAGGTATCCGTACGCAATAGAACCCGAGGCGGCAACCCGTCTAGGCTTTTGCCCAGCATTTCAGGTTCTACTAGGTCACCACAACCGCGCACATCTATGACTCGGCAACGGCCGATGTATGGATTCAAATCAACTTCACCAATGCTCGCTGCACCAAGCTGATAGTGATTGGGTGCGTCAGCGTGGGCACCGATGTGAACAGTCGTACTCAGTGTGGAAAGGGCCACACTGTCACCGTGTTCTAATTGGCACAGAATGTTGCGACTCACGCGCGCATCGCCGGGCCAAACCGCACTATACTCATCAATCGCGGGAGAAATATCGATGATGCGAGAATAGGCAATGGTCATAATCCAGACTCCTCCTTGATTCTGCTCTAAATTAACGCAAAGCCCATAGCATCGCGAGCATTGAATCCTCAAACCAGCACTAACTTTTATCCTGCAATTGAATTAACATCGGAATCGAGACGTATTAGGAGTCACCCTGTTGCTGCGATATCTCTTTCATGCCTTGCCTCTGCTTGTTGCTTGCTTCGAGCAATGGAATCTGATTGTGGCAGCAGCCATCCTCGTGCTTGTGCCTTACATCAAAACCATGAAGCTTTCGTCTCAAGCCGCAGATCACAAAGAGCGCGGCGTTCAAGAACTTGCGGATGAACTCAACCGCGCCGCCAACCGCTGGCGAAGACTGACGTTTCTCAAGCCTCAGCAGTAATGCTATCCAACCTGCCCCACGTAACTTTGACAACGAACTTGTCGCGCGGCTTTGTATGTGCCATGCTATTCCGCAAGAATTCACTAAAATCACAGATCTTTTGCGCGAGACTTTCTATTGTAGCTAGTTTCGACCGTACTTGATCGCAGGCAAGCCCAAGGAGGAGTTATGTTACGTCAACTCAGCATTTGTGGTGTTATGTTGTGCTCGCAACTCGCATTGGCAGACGTGGTGGCCCTTCAGATCCCCTTCGGCAGCAATGATGCCGGCGAAGTCGTCTTGAAGAACGATGGATTCCGCGACCAAGGTGGTCAGGCTTATTTGCAGATGGGGTTCGTCACCGGCGAAATGGCAGGCGTATGGGTACAGGTACCCAGCGACATTCAATACTTCAAGGTTGATTCTTTCCGGGTTTTGTTCGGTAGCGGTGACGATCAAAAGCTCAATCAGGCCTTCTTTCAAATGGGTATCGCCAACCAAACTTCGCCGTCAATCCCGCGGGATATTGAAAATGCCACTCAGCTCACCGCAGGCCCCTACTGGAACGACATTCCGGCTGTTGGTGATGGAACCAAACTTCCATGCGCACGCGCAGGGCAGTACGTTGGCGCAGCGCTTGAGTTCGCACACCAAGGGTCACCGTCCGTATACCGCGACCTAGACGGATTACAAGCTCCCAAAAACAATACACTTTTTGCAGTACCCGGTGGCTGGGCGTACTCAGCTCAATATGGTTTGCGCGGTGATTGGATTCTGCGAGTAGTCGGACATGCCGCTACCGCAGAAGAATGCAATCTCTAGTCGAACTTAAAGACCCAGCCTACGCGAAGCGCGGAATGATCGAGATCGATCTCTCCGCGCAGGTCCATTCCATCTTCATAGTGCCATAGCCCGCCAATAGCCAGATTAACTGACGTGGACATACGACGACGATCGCCGTTTTCATCATCCTCAAGCGGGATTTGCAGTTCGATTCCGGCTTCTGGAAAGACGGTCCAACGTTGATGAACGTGAAAGTTCCAGCGCAGTAAGGGAGCAAGAGTCATAAACGTGCTGCCAAAAACGTCGCATAGAAACACCGAACCTTCTGCGTTGAGCGAATCGTTGAGCATGGGGAGAAAGCCCTCGTCCGATACGCGCCAACCAAATTTAGCTCCCATTTCGAAGTCGTAAAAACCACTACCAATCATAGGAGTAACTTCCGAAGATCCTTTGGGAATTTGACCAAGTTCTAAGATGTGAGCTTTGCCCCAAGCGCTTCCCGCAAAACCAAGACCGATTACCAGTGCCCAAACATTACGCAACATCAAATAGTTACCTCGCTAAAAGCTGAATCGAAGACCAATTCGAGGCAACGACCCTACCATCACGACGAAAACTATTCCAGTGTTCAGGACCAAGGTAGGTACAGTGACGATGCACCACAATGGCGTTTGTGTGGACGCCGCGACGGTGGGCCTGAGCTGCCGCAACGAGTGCCAAATCAATGTGCCAGCGATCCCCGACTCCCTTGGACAAGGCATACGGCAGGACTTCTCGGTCTAGCCATGAACATGATTGCACGAATGCCTCGACTACCTCTGGCCCCACCTCAAACTTCGCAGAACTGATGCAAGGACCTACATGTACACGCAAAGAATCGGAAGAAAAACCAGACTGGGCGAATAGCTCAATTGCCGCAGGTACAATCCCCGCAAACATCCCTCGCCAACCTGCGTGCAAAGCGGCCGCGGCATTGCCATTCTTTTCGTAAATAAGCACGGGAACACAATCGGCGGTCTTTACGCCGACAGCAAAACCTACTTCCGTCGCAAAAACGCCGTCAGCTTCTTGCGTCGAACAAGACGCCTGATTTTCGGAAGTCACAGGCACGATTCGAACGCCGTGAACCTGTTTCACCTGTATATCTTGGGGTGGAATGCCAGCCAATTCTTTGCCGGCAAATGAAAAATGCACTCTGCCGTCAGTTTGCTTCAATGCTCTACGATCAGATTCCCACGTAACGCCATCTAAAAACCACTTCACGGAGCCATGACTTTCTGTAAGAGGCCCATGAGCCCGATACGATAAGAGTCTTTGCCGAAGCCAATGACGATACCCGACGCGTGAGGCGCAAGATAAGAGCGCTGTCGAAAGCTCTCGCGCTTGTAGGTATTGGAAATATGCACTTCGACGAAAGGCGTCTTCAGCGCCACCAGCCGGTCAGCAAGGGCCAGCGATGTATGCGTCCATGCTCCGGGGTTAATGACAATTCCATCCCAGTCCTTGCCTACTTCGTCAAGCAGCGCTGCCTCCTCGTTTGACTGGAAAAAATGCAACTCAACTGCCACAGCCTTCGATGAAAAAGCCGCCGTGACCAGCTCGCGCAATTCTTCTTCGAGTTCCTTCAAAGTAAAGCTGCCGTAATGCTGCTCTTCGCGCTCCCCCAAAAGATCAAGATTCACGCCGTTAGCGATCAGAATATTGACGGTGTTGCCAGCAATGGTACGCTTAGCCTTCTTTGGTGTCTTTGCCATTTCCCTACCCTAGTTTGTTTAGCATCCCGTTCAAAAACTGCAGCTGACGATCAATAACTTCAATCTGCTCCATTTGATCAACAATGCTGGGATCGATGTCCAAGTCTTCGCGCTTTTGCGCTGAAAGTTGTTTGGCGACCCGTCGAATTCGTAACTTCAAGAATTCACTGTGCGGATTGAGACGAAGCAATCGCTTATAAACATCCATTGCTTTCGCGTAGTGCTGTTGTTGCTCAAAAATTTCAGCAAGAGTCGCACTGTCTAGTTCAAGTGGCTTGCTGCTATCGGGCACATCAACAATAGCGGTAAAAACTTGGTTCAATGGCAAAACCGAAAAATTTTCAGCTTCATTTGTCACATCCTTCGTGACAGGCTTTGATTCCTTCGCCGGCGTCGGTACATTTGCTCTTTCGTCATGCGAGGATGGCGTCACCCCCAAAGACGAAAACTGCTGCAACAGAAAATCCTTCGTCGCTCCTAGTCCCCGCAACGTAAAAATTCCCGTCAAATCACGGATTTCTTCGTCAGGCTCGCCTCGCTGGAGAATATCCTGTCGCGCTCGTTCCGACCCTTCTAGGTTTTCAAATAGGACATTTAGTTTGAACAGAATCTTGAGGGCGAGGATATTATCACCCAGCGCTGTTGGCGAATCCTGCAACGTTTGCCAAGCATCCGTCAAAAGCCCCTTCTGAAACAATTCGCGCGCAAGAATGACTCTCGCCATTGCGAAACTTGGATGTGCACGAACGCCGCGCCACAATAGTTCGATGCTTTCATCCATCAGTCCGTGCGTACGCAATACATCGGCAAGAGGAAGAAACGTACGACCGTGCGGATCCATTCGGTAGCGCTCAAGCACTGACCGCTCTGACCGAGACAGGTCCATTCGTTCTAAAATTGCAATCACTGGATCCATGCTCTCAACATAGCATGAGCCATCCCAATCCGCTAACGATAAACTGCGAGAAAATTCGGCAAATGCTAGCCATTATCGTCGTGTGAAACTTCGATTTTTGCAGAATCCGAATACAGAGCGCCTGAATGGACTTGCACATTAACGCTGTTCGTTGCGCCGCTAACGCAAAGTGGTTGAACTTCAAGGGTTACAACACCACAAGAGTCCGAACACCAATCCGAGCCCTTGGTAACGATACCCGAATACCGAAATGCTGAAGAACTCGATCCTTCTTTGAGATCCGATTCCGTGGCTTCGTAATCCATGAGTCCAGTAACTAGGGGCTCAATGCTCACATTGGGAACAGGAACGCGCACCGTTTTACCACCTTGACCGGGCGCTGGGTCATCTTTGTAGACGAGAAACTGCACCGCAATGGGGCCATCCAATTTTTTGGTTTCGGTAAATGTCCCAGCACACTGGATCTTCGCGGCCGAAGATTTGACTTCAATCCTAAAATCACTACTTCCGATGGTTGCATTGGCACAGTTCAGCGCACACTGCCCGCCGAAACCCTGAGGATCAGCACCGCATCCAAGCAGAGCCAGACACCCTAGGACCGTCCAAATCTCGTGACGCCAGTTGATCATAGCTTCAAGCTCCTACGACTCTTGCGAAACTCTTTACGCAACGAATCAGGTGGGAATGGCGTCTGGTCATCCGCATCACCGTTTGGCAACGCTTCGAGATCCTTGATCGCAATATCTTTATTCTCCAACGGATCGACCACTCGCGGTGTTAGCATGATGATCAATTCCGTTTGGGACAATCTCTCACTTGTCGAACGAAAGAGCGCACCGAAGATCGGAATCTTGGACAATATAGGTACGCCACTTTGAATCTTTCTTTTCACCGTATTGTAAATGCCACCGATGACCGCCGTTTCCCCGTTGCGTTTGACAACTTCTGTCTCAATCTCACGATTGTCAGCGGCGAGAACGGACGAAGATTGACTCTCACCAGGAACCGCACTGCGTAAGCGAACAGGAATCTTGACGATGCCGTCACGACTGATGCTCACACCCTTCTTTTCATTGGCGCCGTCAATACCCACCTCGAGTGTTAGATTCATTTTGATCTCATCCAATTTCCCTGCGGGCGAACCACCGGCTGACTCAACCGCGCGAACATACAAGATGTTGCCCGCAGAAATCTTGGCGGTGCCACCGTCCTGAACGATAACCTTACCTGATTGCAAGATTTCGGCTTCACCACGCGTTTGTTGCAATCGCAAGCGCAAGTCCAAATCCAGTGCATCGTTGAGCGAACCCAGCCGCAAACGCAGGTCTGCACCGCCACCAACCGGACCGCCTGTATCAATGGCAAATGGCGCCGTCACAGAATTCGGAAAAATCATGGATCCCAACCCCAATCCGCGACCGGGATCGAAGTTGTTTGCGCCATCCCAACTAACTCCGGAAAAATCATTGTCGGACTTCTGAACCTCGATGATTCTCGTCGCAATCTCAACCTGCGGCACCGCCACATCCATTCGTTCAACAATAGCGCGAGCACGTGCCAACAAAGATGGAGCGCCATCGACGATCACGGCGTTGATCCGCTCATCATGAGCGATGCGGATGCGGGCATCTTCTTCATTGCCGCTGCGCTGCAACAAGTTTTGCACAGCCACAGCAATCTCTTTGGCTCGTCCATGGTTGAGACGAATGACCAGCGTTCCCTTGGAGTCTTCAATCTGTGTCTTTTGCTCTTCGCCGGTTGGTTGTAAATTCTGTGCCAAGTCCACACGAACCACGTTTTGCCCCGAAGCAACAATACCCAAACCTTCCGTCGAAGCCAGTGACGCAAGCACTTCATTCAATGCAACCGATCTAAGATTCAGCGACACTATGCGCGCGCCAACAGACTCAGATACTACAAAATTGATGCCTGTCTCTTGAGAGATGATGCGAAAGATTTGTGAAAGTGGCACATCTGCAAATGCTAACGAAATGGATGGATTAGCAAGTGCGCTGCCGAGACTTACCACACCACGCTCACGCAGTGCGCTCGTAGGTGCTGTTGCAACGTCTGAAGCACTGTCGATTTTGCGCGAAGTGTTGGCCTTGGCTTTGTTCACCGGAGCTACATCTTCTGTGACAATCCCTGCTGGAGGATTGGAGGCACCCACCGCCCTGGCCAGAGAGTTACCGCCTAACCATGTACCGAATGGAATCAACACGATTAGTTTCAATGAGTTTGATCGCCAACAAATCATGGAGCGACCTCTCCAATAGGGATTGCGTGCGATGATTGCACTTCCAATCCGTCGGTTGTACGTACCTTACGAATGAGTGTAACAGATTGATCAGAGATGTTCGCCACCTTCAGTTCGTGGGGAAATGCGTCTCCCGCACTGACCACGATCCACTTCCACGCGTCAGCGCGTTCAACTGCACCCTCAGCTGCGACGTCATCGACCTGAATGGGAACTCGTAGCATCGCCTTTCTTTGGCCACCAGCGACTTGCCACGTTCCTTTGACGACAATGCCGCTCACAAATCGCTCCACATCGCCAAAACTTGAAGCTTGAACCTGCAGCAAATTAGCGGGATCAAAAGCGGGAATAAATGGGTCTTGCTTTTGCGAACCTGGGTTACTTTTCGCAGAGGCCACCACTGCAACGGTTGAGCTGGCCGTTGCGATGAATGCGAGTTGTTTGATCCGATGAATCACATTGCCTCTTTGTTAGGTCCCATTCCTTGAGCAGCACTTAATTCCGCTTGTGCCGTCACTTGGCTCAATTGCTTGAGATCTAGATCCGAGCTATTCACACCCATGGCCATCAACTTCTTCATAATCTCCACAGCATCATCTCCGCGGAGTTTTAGCTTGGTGATTTGCAGATGCGGCTGCTTGTCTAACAAATGATCGAGCAAATTTACGACTTCGACGAATGAGCCGCGTGTTTCCATCGCTAATGACTGCTTCGCTGTGCCACCCTCAGCACTTTCAACCAGCGTTTTCGGCTCAATCTTTTGCACGACCGCTCCCGATTGATTGGCGGCATCTGCTGCGGAATTGAGAAATGAACTGAACGCGTTACCAACCGGCAACGGGACTTGGCTGTGTACTTTGGCTGCGAGTTCGGCAACTTGCTTTTGCAAACCCTCAAACGAATCTTTTTGCGCCATCCATAGCTGCCGCTTACTCTCAATCTCGGCCAAAGCATCCGCATGGTTGGAACGATCGCGTCGAAACTGTTTGCCCAAGAAGAAGAGATCCACTGCTGGCAATATTGAAACAACTCCCGCAACGATGACCGCACGTATGCCAAACGGCGCAAACTTGTAGCCGTCAACAAACGACATCAAGCGCTCCTTTCCCGATATTTCAATCTCAAAACAAACTTCTCGTAAATCACGCTTGACCCTTGTTTCAGCACAATCACATCATTTTTTGGAACGTCCGCAGACGTCGGTGCTTGGGCGAGGTCCTCACGCGAAACACCTTCCAGACGTACATCAAAAAATTCAAATCGTTTGGTGTCATCCTGCAATCCTTGCATCGCCGCAATAAACGCGCCGAGATCCTCATGATTCTTGGCAAAGCCAACGATGCGAATTTCATTTTGTTGCAAGCGAATGCTTTCTGATTTGGTCTCGTCGCTGGCAGGCTCGTTTTTCAATGCATCAAAAAACTCAACTTCAGAGAACCAAAGTGACGGCTGACGTGCCTTTTGCACCATCTGCAACAGAGTGATGGGTTTTCGACGGATCTCCGACGGAGTCATCCCCTGTTTCAGAGCTTCAATTTGATGTTGAAGCGCATCGAATCCACCAACGGTCTGGATTTGGTTTTGCAGTGTCGTTTCCAATTGACTCAATACTTTTTTAACGTCTTCTAGGTGAACGGCCTCTCGTTTTTTGCGCACATCGTCTGCCCAATCAATGCCGATGCGCAAGACGAGCCAAAAACCTAGCACCACGACTGCCACGACAACGTCCGGCACGAACCAAAAATCGGTTCGTTGCGATGGTGATTCTCCTAGATTTACCGAAATCAAAGCATCTACTCCCAATCATGGCCGCGACGCAGAGCTAATCCAAAAGCAACTGCGAACGCGTGGCCAGCGTTTTGTAAAAAACGATGATCGTACTTGCCTTTATCTAACAGCATGTGTTGAAACGGATTGAAATGATCCACCTTCACGGAGAGGTTGGCGTGCAACACGCGTTTGATGCCTGCCATCATCCCCGCCCCGCCAGTCATCATGACGCGACTGACGGGAGCGCGCATTCCCTTTGCACGCGACCACCAAGCGGCAATCGCGGACTCCACTTGATCACTGAGTTGGTCGTGAAGTTGTTCGATCGCTTGCAAGAGCTGCGGCGAAGTTGGTCGTTGTCCCGCACTGATCATCAACTTTGCCGACTCAGCTTGTTCCGCACTCACACCCAAATGAGCCGCTACTGTTTGTGTGTAATCATCGCCACACACACGAATCGGAAAAACCCCCATAAGGATGCCATCTTCTAAGAACGCAATTTCCGTTCCGAACATGCCCATGTTCAAAACCGCAATGGATCCAGATCGTGGAACGCCTAACGCTTCGAGGCAATTGGTCAGACAGATCGCACTCGCATCGACAACACCTACTTGCATTCCTATGGAGCTGAAGATTTCCTTTTGATGTGCCAAAACATCGCGACGGGCACCAATGACAATGGCAGGAACCGATGGTGCATGCCGCTTCGGCTGCACGAGTGGCGCGAACGAGACCTGCAATTCTTTGCAGGAATCGGCAAAGTGTTGTTCCGCAAAATATTCGACTTGCTCACGTAACGTTAGATCACCGGAGAGATCGAGATCAACACGCTGCATTTTAACTGCATGTGGGCCAAGCGCAACAGCCACGCGACGCTGTTGAAAATTCAAACCAGACTTTTGTAATAACTCTTTGAGAACTTCACGGAAGATCAATTCGTCGTGGCAGAGTCCCTCGCGCGTAAAGGTATCCCGTGGTACGCGAACACTTCCAACAGCCAGGGGCTGCACGACTTTACCTGCAGACATTTGCACCATGCGCATGCCCGAGCTGCCGATATCGATGGCCACTAATGGATCGTCCCGAAAGAACATTCACTGCCCTCATTGGTTACCCACAGACACACTTTCGAAGCGCAAAATGCACAAACAAAAGAGTTGCCGTTAAACCATTGTCCCATCGGGCTTGCAGAGGCGTCAATTCGGGTAAAATTGCCTAGTTAGGTCGTTACCTACCTTCGCTCCGATCTTTGAAAAATTGCGCTGCGGATTTCAAATTGCTGCATTAAGAATGAATGGCATTTAGCCCATGCATCTTGGAATGATAGGGCTCAACACAATCCGTACGATTTCGCACAGATGTTTATGTTTTTTTCTTTTCGAGGAACTTTTGCATTTCAAGTTCCATTTTAGAAAGTGGCTTAGGCGTGGATGAGGCCTGACCAAACAGTGCATTCAGAGCAGCCTTGGCCTTGTCGGCTTCGGAAGCCCCTGATCCCGCCTGTGTGCTGCCTTCAAAATATCCGCAGAAGTTGGCTTGCGACTTGTCCTGTACCCAATCAGCCTGATTTTCGCGGCATTCGCGATAGACGTTGCGATCATAAAAACGGCAGTTCAAACATACTCGCAAACTTTCGCGACACTTCTCGCACTCATCGCCTCGCCCCAAAGGCGGCACGAAACTGTTGAGCGTTGAACACTTGTGACAACGAACTTGCTGCTGCACGAAAACCTCCTGATCTGCACTGCGAACGCGCAAACGCTAACGGAGGTTGCTGGAACGATCAAGCAAAATTACCAAAACCAGTAACCAGAACCTCACAAAGGATGCGCTTATCACTTCAGTTTGCGTTCAAATTTTGTTATTAATGTTCGATATTATTGCAAAAATCGCACTTTTTCGCGGAGCCCTCATGCTGTGCAATTCGATACTCGAAGCCATTGGCAGAACGCCTCTCGTAAAACTCAATCGCGTTGCATCGCATCTGCAGTGCAACGTTTACGGCAAGTGTGAGTTTCTAAATCCAGGTGGCTCAGTCAAAGATCGCATCGGTTACCAGATGGTCATGGACGCGGAGAAGTCCGGGCGCATCAAAAAAGGCGATACCCTGATTGAACCGACATCTGGAAACACCGGCATCGGCATCGCGCTTGCGGGCGCCATCCGCGGTTACCGCGTCATCATCACGATGCCCGAAAAGATGAGCCGCGAAAAACAAGTCGTGTTGGAAGCTCTCGGCGCAGAAATCATTCGCACGCCAACGGAAGCCGCTTACGACGCTCCAGAGAGTCACATCGGTGTTGCCAAGCGACTGGAGAAGGAGTTGCCCAACGCGCACATTCTTGATCAGTACGGCAATCCTTCGAACCCAAAGGCGCATTATGAAAATACCGCTCAGGAAATCCTCGACGATTTGAATGGCAAAGTTGACATGGTGGTCGTCGCTGCCGGTACTGGCGGAACCATCACAGGAATCGCTCGCAAGATCAAAGAAGCAAATCCCAAAGCCATCGTCATTGGCGCGGATCCCGTTGGATCGATTCTCGCTGGCGGTACTTACATCTCATCGTACAAAGTTGAAGGCATCGGCTACGATTTCATACCAGACGTCTTGGATCGCAAGTTGGTTGATCAATGGGTGAAGACAAATGACCGCCAGTCGTTTTTGTTGGCACGTCGTTTGATCCGCGAAGAAGGTCTACTCGTCGGTGGTTCTTCAGGTTCTTCACTGTATGCCGCATTAAAAGCCGCCAAAGATTTGAAAAAGGGGCAAAACTGCGTCGTTATCCTTGCGGATGGTGTCCGCAATTACATGACGAAATTTGTTGATGACAAGTGGATGCAAAACAACCGCTTTTTCGGCCCTGACAAACTCGATGGCGACGTCGGCTCATTGCTCAAGCGCAAGGGTTCGGCACCCCTCATTTGCATTGAAGAAACACGCAGCGCCAAGGACGCGGTGCATCTGATGCGCGACAAAGGAATTTCACAACTACCCGTCATCAAAGATCGCAAGCTGACCGGCATTTTGACAGAAGTCGATTTGTTGCAAAGTCTCTGTTCTATGGATCAAATTCGCCAAGACATTCCCGTGACGGAAGTGATGCAGCGAAACGCGCCCGTTGTAGAAGAACACACGCCATTGAATGTCTTGCAGGAAATTCTGTTGTCAGCGGGGCGCGCCGTCGTCATCAATAGCGACCGTCATCCGATGCAGATTTTGACGAAGATTGATCTTGTCGATTACATGATGGCCGAATAAGGAAGGCAGATGGATCAGCCACCCAAACCACCCGTACCACCGAACCTGCCACCGATGCCAGCCGCGCCGGCGGCTGCGCCATTGATGCTAGATGAGTTCCGCGACCCTGCATGGGGCGCGGAAAAGCTGAAATCCGTATCGATCATGCGCAAGTTCACCAAGCAAGAACTCGAGCAAATCTATTCCCAAGGTGAGGTTCGTACGTTTAAGCCAAAGTCATATGCAGTGATCGAGGGAGAGCCAACGCGCGGCTTGTTCATCATCCTCAAGGGAAATGTGTCCGTTTACAAATCCGACGAATCAGGCAAAACGATGCACCGTATTGCGTTGCTAGAAGAAGGGTCGCACTTCGGTGAACTAAGCCTTTTTGATCCGGCACCGCGAGCAGCAACGGTAGCGGCAGAATCAATTTGCCATATGTTCTATTTGGACATTTCAAAGTTTGAATCCGCTCTCAACGCATTTGGTCCTGAAGCTTGCGTACGATTTTATCGCACATGCGCCGAAGAATTGGCTGCGCGCTTCCGCATTTTGAACGCGGACTACATCAACAGCCAACAAACGCTGTGGAAGCACGCCTTGCGCAAAGTTGATGAAAAAGCAGCAGGAAGCGAAGGCGCAGCTGCCACAGTTACAGAAGGCAGCACCTTCGACGTCGAATCATAAACCGAGAAATTGAACGAGCTGTTCACGGGGCAAACCCTTCTTCTCTTGCCCCGTCGCCAGATCCTTCACTGCAACACAATTGGCGGATTTTTCATCCGTACCGACAATCACTACGTGCGCATATGACATGCGGTCGGCATACTTAAACTGATTGCCTAATTTGCCAATCTGCAAACCAATGTCACACGTAAGGCCGTCGCTGGCTTTTCGTAACTGCGACAGAATGGAAAATCCATAGGCTAACGCGTCTTCAGTTGCGACGGCAATCATAACGCCCTTGCGGGTTGGAGCCACTTCTTGTTGCAATGACTCAAAACATGCCAGCACGCGATCCACTCCTACAGAACCACCAACACCCGCGAGCTCTCGGCTGCTGAAACGCGAAACAAGTTCGTTGTAACGTCCGCCACCGGATATCGAACCAATCTCAGGCATCGCATCCACTGCAGCCTCAAAAACAATGCCTGTGTAATAGCTAAGTCCCCGCGCTAAGCTCAAGTCAGCCTTAACTTTACCTAATCTGGCGTCTTGACTACCGTCTTGGAGCAGCTCAATGGTTTGGCGAAATCGTTTAAGTTCGACGGCAGCGTCACCGCCCACGATGCCGGAGAGCTTGTCCCAATCTTGTTTGCCATCTGCGGCAGGGGCGACTGATGCGAGCAACTTACGTGCTTGCTCATCTGAAATTTTGGCTGCGTCGCATATCAACTGTACGGTCTTGTCTTGGCCAATTTTCTTAAGTTTGTCCAATGCCACAAGAATCTTTGCTTGCTCTTCGGGAGTCGCCTGAGGCGCAAATGAGCGGATGATTGCATTTAGCACGACACGATTGCCGATAGACATGGTGAATGATGACGGAACGACCTGGTCGAGTACTTTGAAGATGCAACCGACTACTTCAACATCGGCAGCCAACGAATCCACACCGATGATATCCAAATCACCTTGGCAAAACTGACGGTAGCGCCCCTTTTGTGGTTTTTCACCGCGCCAAACATCACCGACTTGTAGCTTTTTGAACGGAAAAATCATGGTCCCTTGGTGCTCGGCAACGTACCGCGCAAAGGGAACGGTCAAGTCAAATCTAAGCGCTACCGCTCGATCGCCGTGGTCGATGAATCGATAGACTTCCTTGTCCGTTTCGTCTCCACCGGCTCCCAGCAAGACATCTTGGTATTCAAGAACGGGAGTCGCGATTTCCTGAAAACCCGCACTGGCAGCGATCACACGCAAAGCGTTCGAAATCTCTTCTCGCTTTTGACACGCCCGAGAATCGTAATCTCGAAAACCCTTCAATTTGCGCGCTTCAATTCGTGACGTCTCGCTCAAAGTATTGCTCCTTGCTAGCACCTGCGGTAACGTGAGCTTATTATCTTAACTCACAAACTATTTCATACCTATGCATTTTATAACGAAATCCCGATTAACTAGCCTCATTGCCGGCCTTTTCGTATTGTACGCCCGCGCAGATGCTCAGCAACAAGAGCCCGCCGAGGGTCCAGCTTTTGAGTTCCGCGGTAGCGATCGTCGTGGCAATCCAATCTTTGACTTTGGCACAGCTGAACCAGAGACCGCAACCAAGTACGACCCTTCCCTGCTAGTCGAAGATTTTACCGCGCACACCCTGTCACATGGCGAAATGAAAATCGGCTCTGAAATTGAATACGGATTGACCGGCCGCTGGGACGCGGGTTTTGATTTTCTCTCGACTTTGATCGGAGCACCCACCTTTCATACGAAGCACCAATTGTTTCAGACGCCACAACACACATTTGCCTTCGGACTGCGCGCTGCCTTCATTGACCGCGAAACAGCCCTGTGGGGCAGTGTACGTGAGCACTTTGATGAACTTGAAGCGCACTATTACCGTCCTGCATTGTCGTGGACGCACCAGTTTTCGAACAGATTGCGCGTACACACGTACATTGCTCAGGGGTTTGGTGAGTTCCATGCTCGCTTATCCGCCGAGGGCAAACAAAAACTTTGGGAATCAAAACATCCCGGCGGAGACTATTCAACTCGCTCGGAAGCGGTCGAACAGAGCGATGAAGAGCAGTCCACACAGAACCAAGAAAAAGTTTCGGAAAAGCGCAACAACTCGTCCGCTCAACGAACAATGCAAGTTTCATCAATCAGCGGCATCATGGCTGATTCCTTTCAAATGTCGGGAGAATTGACACGAGATGGCGGCCAAAAAGTCTTAGTAACCTCACGTATCGAGCGCATTGCCATCGAAGAAATCCGCGCTAACAGCTTTCGCCTGACCGCTGCACAGCAATGGGTTTGGAAGTCCTTTCAAATGCGTCTAGGGCTGGGGTTACAGTACTTGGTAATTTCAGGACGCGACTTAGATCGTGAGTTGATCGACGAGGCAGCTTTATTGCCAGCGTCGGACATTAAGTTCTATTGGCGATTCTGAAGCCATAGACAAAACAAAAACGCCCCGCTTTTGACGGGGCGTTTGACTCGAAAGTCAAAAAATTTAGTTACGCAGAACGCAGTGGAACAACATTGTTGCCATCGGATTTCTTTTCCTTCGACTTGGAGGATTCATCGTTTCCTGCAAGGCGCAAACCCTTTTCCGCTTGCACTGAATCTTCACCGACGGATTCCCCATAGAGCTTAACCATCAGTTGACGATCCTTCTCAATAACGGGGCGAGGAGGAAACCAGCTCGACGCATTAGAAAACGTGGTCAACGACTCACCGTTGTTCATGCGACGAATCAATTCTCGATTGTGATCGCGACGCTGTTTTTCGTTACTTGATTTTGTGTCAGACATCATAACCTCCTATCACTAACCCTGTTTGTATCGGTAATCCCCGCAAATACTTGAGAGGTTTTTTACCGTTTTTATTGCCGAATTGTTTAATGCTTTCAGTGTATTACAGATGGCACTAAAATTGAAGAGGGGCAACAGGACGGGACGAGGCAAAAAAATCGTAGCGTCGATGCGATTAATTCTATTGGGAATTGATGCGTTTTTTCAAGAAGCACCCCACACCCGAATGGTGTGGGAATGAAGAATCAAATCTAGAGACCGACTTCAACGCCTAGGAAAATGGCCGTAGTGCTGTAGTCTGTTTCGACTTTGTCCGCTGCGGTAACCGAGCCGATTGCATCAGCTTTAATCTCTGCCGCATCGAACTCGACAGTCTGCTTCGCCACGTCGAACTCCAAATTCAACGCAACGGGCAAACCTGGAATCAACTTGTAACCCACACCGAATCCAACATGGGGACCGGATGTTGAGTATGTCGTCTTGATCAGATCTGATTCGGCAAGCCCTTTGCTGTACAACGGATAAGAAATCTTTGCGAATGGCTTCAACGATGCAATGCTGATGGGGAACCACGCGTAAAGCTGCACGCCACCTTCTAACCCAGCTGCCGTGTCGTAGGCAAAATCGTCTGCCTCAAACTGGGACTTGTCCACGTACACGCCAAAGGCAATCGGTACAACAGGAATCGGATCAATGTGCAGACCAACGCGAAGCACGGAACCGTTCTTTAGCTTTACCGCGTCTGAGTCATCCGCCTTGAACTCACCAGAGAGCATGCCGTACTGTGCTGTGATATCGAAAATCGCAAACGCTGGTGACGATAATCCCAGTACACTCATCGCCACTAGCGCACATTTCGCCAGAACCTTCATAAGACCTCCGAAAACTTTGTGGGTTTTGACAAAAGTCTACAAAATAATTTTGCTTGTGGGAAGGATACAAAAATACACACCCACCAGATGCGGTGGGTGATGGTGAGAAAAAACTCGCGGTCCTGAGTGTTACTGGGCCATGCGGCTCCATTGCAATACGTTGATACTTTCTGTGTGATTCCAATCGTTCAGGAGGGAACGATCAGTTTCTGCGATCTTACAAGCATCTAGTGCTGCATTATCTTTGTCTAGTGCGTCAACTTTCAAATTCGCAATGTCATCGCTGTAGTATGATGACTTCAACTTACACACAGCCGGTGTCTTACTGATGGTATCGATTCCACCGGAGATGCCATACGTCGCGTACTTTACGCCTTTGTCTGCCACGAAATCAGCCCATGAAAAGGCGACTACATTCGCCGCCTTTACTGTCTTTAGATTTTTGCCTACACCGGAGATGACGAACTGCATGCGGTTTTCATCTTTATGCGCATCGACCATTGCATACCAGCGGACATCATTCACTTTGTTGAGACGGTCTAGCATTTGAGCTGCGGTTACTTCGGAAAAACCCCAGACATAAACTTCTTCAATCGATTCAAGAACTAGCCCATTGCGTTCGACGGAAAAGTCCTGAGCCGTTTCCACAACCGAATCAGACAAATTCGATGCAATTTTGCCTTCCAACCAAGCTGTTTGCATAAAGCGAAAAGCAGGCTGATTAGCGTTCTGCAAATCAGCACGCATCTGTGCCAACGACTTCTTATTTCCAGACGTATCAGGTGACAATGAAGATGCAGGCAAAACTGCAACCTTTAACGATACGCCTTGTTTGTCCTTTGCATTGACCACTGCAGCCCAGACGTTTCCGGTTGCGCGCGGCAATGTGAATTCAAGACACTTCTTGGTCGTATTATCAAAATTTTCGCATTTGATTGCTGGGGTTGTCTCGACCACCAATTGCGAAGGAGAAACATACGTTGCCACGTTAATGGGAGCTAGCTGCAGCGTCTTCCGCTCTTCTGCGGCAGCGAACAACTTGCTGTTGGCTGCAAGAACAGCTTCAAAAGCCGGTGCTTTATCAACCAGTACGGTGAACTTGCTGCATGCCGCATCTTTTAGTTTAGATACGGACAAGTCTTTGAATAAAAATGTGCGCTGAAGCGGCTGTGCTGTTGCGCTTTCCGGCGCGCCTGCTGGCAATTGCACCGATGAACATTCAAGAACCGCAGACATTTTTGCGTTATCTGCGAATGAAGTTCCTTGTGGAAAGTTGACTAGCACCTGTGCAGCAAAAGGGTCATTGGCTTGGGCGCTGTACAACTTATAAAGGCTCAGGGTGAGCTTACGATCTTTGATAATCGCAAAGTTGGAACTGTAGTACAAACCTACGATTGGCTGACCGTTCTTGTCTAATCCGTACCATGATTTGATCGCTGGATCCGCTTTCGCAGAAACTTCTAGTGCACACTCTTGACCATCGGTAAGCTTGCTATCAGCAAACTGGATTAGTTTTTCATCTTTGATCTGCCCATCGGCAGAAATGCCACTCTTACAAACGAGCTTAAACTTAATTTCTTCGCGCTTTTCATCACCGGCATCAATGCCGCCTACAGATGCGAGAATGGAGTTTCCATTTTGGGGATATCGACCATTGTTCCATGCGGTGCGATCGAAGCATCCTGCGAAGATCAATGCTGTACTCATGATGGCCAACAATTTAGTTTGCTTGCTCATGAAGCCCTCCCATTACAAATTGCGAATTTAGTTCAGACAATCCTATGCATACAAGATCCGTACCAATCAGCCTCGCCCGGCCGCGCCGTTCCGCCAATTTAGAAACCTTTGGAATCTCCTATATTTCGCGACGTTATATCCCATCCTAAAGTGGGGACCTAGTGGTCGCCTCGCGCTGTATCTCGAAATGGTGTCGAAAGATTCGACAGCGTGTGCACAACCCGCATATCTGCGATGACACCCCTCTTTGTTCCCTAGGCAAAGTAAGATAGAATGTTTTTCTGAATGAACGAGATTGACTGACCGGAGGGATTTGATGCTTTTCAACCGCGCGTGGTGCCGAGGTGCCGTATCCGTTTTGGCCGCATCGGTTTGCCTGAATTCCGGCTGTGCTTTGATAGGCGATAAATCAGCTTCGGATCCTACCGACACGACGGCCGGATCACCCAGCTTTCAAGAAACTGATTTAATATCGTCCTCCGACGATAGCAAGCCTGCCCCCATCATCACAGAATCGTTGGTACCCGCTCAGCTGAGCGACGTCCCCATTGAAATGAACGAATCCGTGCAGCGCTGGATTTACTTCTTCACCCAGAGAGATCCAGAACGCTTCCGACTGTATGCAAAGCGTGGCGCTCGTTACCGCAAGATGATTGAACAGATCCTTGCCGAGCATGGGGTCCCGAAAGAAATCTACTACCTCGCATTGATTGAGAGCGGTTTTTCAACCGCCGCGACCTCGCACGCAAGCGCCGTAGGCGTTTGGCAGTTTATCAAACCGACAGGCGCCCGATACGGCATGCAGATCAATTCAATGATCGACGAACGCCGCGATCCTGAATTGGCCACTCATGCAGCTGCCCAGTATCTGTCTGATCTGTACCGCGTCTATCATTCATGGTATCTGGCGCTCGCCTCCTACAATGCCGGTGAATCACGCATCATGAATGCCGTCATGCGCGCGAACACCCGCGATTTTTGGGAACTCGCTCGCCAACACGCCCTTCCCAAAGAAACCATGAACTACGTCCCCAAATTCATTGCGGCCGTAATGGTTGGTAGCGATCCCGAGAAATATGGATTCACGCATGAGTCGGACACATCTTGGCATGACGTAGTTACTGTCAAGGTTCCCAGCTACGTGGCTCTCAAGGATATTGCAAGCCATGCCGGGATTGATGCACAAGAACTAGCGGAATTGAATCCCGCATTGCGCCAAAAAATTACGTACTACTCCCAAGGATCGGCAAATCTTCGCATCCACGCTTCAGATCGCACGAAGGTCGAGTCAATCTTGGCTCAACTCAAACCAAACACTCGCATTCGCCCCGTCGAAATCGCAGAATCCAAAGGTCGAAGCAGATCCACCCATGTTCAAAGTCGATATGTTGTCAAACGCGGCGACTCCCTCGCTTCGATTGCAGAACGCACGGGGCTATCCATTTCGCAACTTCGCAAAATCAATAATCTCAAAAGCAGCCAGATCAATCGCGGCCAAAAGTTGAAGGTTTCTACTTCGAGCAAGACGTCAAGCACGAATTCCTATCGTGTACGCAAAGGCGATAGCCTGCGCAGCATTGCCGATAAGTTTGGCGTGACCGTCGCGTCCATTCGTGCGCAAAATCGCATCAAGAGAGATCGCGTCTATCCCGGCCAAGTCCTCAGCCTCAGTGCGACAGCAACCCGCAAAGCTATGTAACGAACGTTGGTCACCTGAGCCTTAGGTCTGGGTGACCAAAATAGACACCAATATTGAGTCACGCGTTAAATGACTGAGCCATTCAAGAATCCTTGTCAGGCTTTGATCAGCTTCTCCGCATGCCCTTGACCATATCCCGTTAAATTGCGAAAATGTATTCATTATTCGTAACATTTTATTGAGTGTCAGACATTGACTTTAATTGGGAGGACGTATGGTGCGTCGGGCGATCCTTGGTACACTGATCGCGGTTGCATTCGTCGCAACATCAGGTTGCAGAGCGCGCATTGAAAGCGACCAGCGACGCATGCAAGGCGTATCTGCAGATGCGGATGAACAACCTGCAAATGACGACGTTGGCGAACCGAAAGAAAATCCGACTGAAACCGTTCAGTCGAAACCGGATCCAGACTCCGATACCATTCACAGGGATTCAATTCCTCAGAACGGTGAAATCAGTACCAGCGTGATTCAGAAGACATCCGGCAACGTTTTGTCGGGTCGCACGCAGTCCGGTACGGTCACTGCGATACCTCGCTCGGCAAGTTATCTGCGAACCATGGGAGGAGTATTCACCCAGCTTTACGACCTTCACTCCGACAGCTTTGCTGTTGGCACCATCGGCGGCAACGGTAAGTTTGCCTACGTGGTGTACCTCAATTCAACACTAGGGTACGTCAACCCTGCAACCATGAGTCTGATGTACTGCGAACCGCAATTGGTTTCCCAGACTGCGGATGTAGTCGCCATTCTTGATTGCATGGATGCCCTGCCCATCAGCAAGATTTCTCGAACGTCAAAGTATGGCAACGGTAATGCGGTCTTTTCCGCTGCCGGAGAACTCTTGTATGAAGACGGCTCGAAGGCCTACGATCTGACAAAATGGATGTCCGCAAATGGACGGATCATCTATGCTAGCTCACTACCAACCTACGGAAATGGCACCAAGATGCTTGACGCCGCAGGAAACGCGTTCTTCAGCAACAATGCAAAAGCTTTTGATGTCGCTACTCGCGAATTGAAGTTTGGTGATACCACACTTTTCGCATCAAGTACTCGTTACATGTACAAGGGAGGCACCGCTGCTGCAGAAATAGGAAGCAGTGGCCTCTCGGCGTCATATTACTATCAAGGAACGCCGGCGGCCAAAGTGCTCAGTTGGTCAAAAGGTGCATCGGACTTGCCTCGGACGACCGCGGTATTTTACAAAAACGGCAACCTCGCACTTAACGGTGCAAAGACCTACAGAGCAGACGGATCCGAAGCTCCCGTTGAAGTGTACGGCGCCGAAGAAACTGCGCAAAACTCCGTGATCTGGAGCGCCAACCAACTTTATACATCCTTGAACATCACTCAGTTTTCCAAAGACGCCACATTCAACATCACTGACGAATACGTTAGTGAGTCCGTGTCGAACACAGAGTTTCCGCCCGAGCCCTCTGGCATATCAGTCACAGCGCCCGCACTTGCGACATTGATAGTGCGCTGGACTTCTGGCGGAGGTTCTACCGCGGGTTTTGTTTACAAGGCTTTGATTGGGGCGACGCCTCCGGCTGATTGTGCGGATGGAACTGTCCTGGGTTTGACTCCTGAAGTCACCTTTACAGGGTTGCAGCCCGCGACGCAATACAGCATCCGCGTCTGTAGCCGAAACGCAATTGGCTCCTTCTCACAAGGCGTGACAATATCCGGCACAACCTTGCCACAGCCTCCTCCGCCTCCACCCAATTGCACGACCGTCGAGGCCGAGACATCCACATATCACACCGTTGGCGCGCGCGAAGGCACCAACTGGGCGGGGCGCGTCGTTAATCATCGCGCCGGATTCTTGCTCTACGGTCCTTACACACCAGCAACTATTGCGGGCAATGCGGAAGCGCGTTTTAAGCTGGCGATCGTCGGCAGAAATACGGCGCCAAACACTCTAGTAGCGACTATTGATGTGTTTAGCTCTGGAAGAGTGCTCGGCAGGTCATACATAAACCGAACAGACTTTGCTGCGGATAACGTCTTCAAAGAATTTGTTATTCCCTACGTAGGAGTTGCCGATAGAGCTCCCCTAGAATTCCGCGTCTACTGGCATGACCGTTCAGATATTTTGGTAGATAACGTCCGTTACGGACCAATCGGTGAATGTGCACGTTAGTTATTAGAGCTAAAATGGCCGCCAGATAGTTTCAAACTCCTGCGCGGCCGCATCCCACCGCAAAACAAACTCACCATCTAGACCGATTCGATCCCCTGGAGTGAACTTACTCGCAACTCCACTACCGATCTCGATTTTTTGGCCCGACTCCAGAACATCGCGCATACGCTCTTGGCTGGGGGGTGTCGCTGCGTTTGCAAGTGCACCGTGTACGATCTTCGCCAACATAACGTAATTCACCCACATTGATACATCAATTCCGTCTGGCGCATCTGGAAAACCAAGTTCATGCGGTAACCATTCAATCCATCTAGCAACGATCTCAACCTGCGACTGCTCCCTTTCTCTAGCCAACAACTTTACACAGCGAAGCCTGTCACTAACCCTCAGAATCGAAACAACGTCACGTCCATTGCACATGACAGGCGCATCTTCAGTTGCGACAGCAGCGACCCTTTGCCGCATTGAACGCCACTCTTCTTGACTACGCAACAAACGAAATAATTCACCTGCCTCGATCGCAGCAGAACTACGGCGGTCTTCCACTACAAAAGTAGGAGTCACAATATTTTGCTCACCAGCGAAGGAAACATCACCTAGTGCAGCAAAGAATTTATCCTTCTGAATTGCGACAGTGCCTTCGGCAGGGACGAAAACTAACTTTCTCCCATGAATTGGTCGCTCTGAGAAGTATTCGGACAAACCATCCGCCAACTTCACTGCTGCGTCATGGTTTTGTGACAACAACGCAATTTTAATCTCCGCACCATCATCGCCATATTCAAGCCAATGGTCTTTTGCCTTGAACCAATGCAGCAAGTTATCGATGTCGCTATCTGACAGGCGAAATTTCGGCATCACAGAATTCAAGACACGTCCGTCCATCCCGATGCCAGTATTGGTAGCCAGCTTCAGCAAATTGAAAATCGTTATGCCTTTTGCTTTGGATGCTCGGACGAGATCGGACCATGCGATGGCTGGTGCGTGATAACTTCCCTCGCTTTGTCCCTGAAAAATACCCCCGTGACAGTTTTTGCACGCAAGCTGCGGGCCCATCAATTCTGATTCCCCAAAGCCCACCGCGGCCAATGCTTTTCCCTTCGAATCAATGCCATTCATCACTAAAGACTCGCCGGCCTGTTCACTAGTGCTAGCCAAACCTCTCGACAAACTAGGCCTGCTTGACTGCAACACAATGTTTTTCGTCCAAGCAATAAAGTCAGGCAGGCAATAACCGCCAGCCATCGTCGAAATGACCGCAACGACAATTAATGTACGCTTGAACAAAGGCAAAAACTCCCAGGTCTGCAAGAGAAAGCCAGCTCATGGTATATTATTACCTGAGCGGGTTGGTAAATTGCAAAATTGGATTGTGCGCCATTGAATTGGTCCTCCTCAAAGTTTTTTAACGCTTGTGTGATTGGCTGCATCGCCATAGGTGCTCTGCCTCATTGTAAATGGGAACAATTCCACCTCGGCAATTATAGCGGATTCATCATCGGCCTTAATAACATGGTGCCGAGCACAGCCAGCTCTATCGAAGAAAACGATATCCGACTTTCGCACATTCGAGCCGTTGGCTCTATCGCCAGCTACGAATCTGGTCGAGGAACGCACTTTTGTACGGGCTTTGCTATCAAGCCTCGCAAAAGTGGGCAGAACCCTTTGATTGTCACAAATTACCACTGCTTTTCGTCTAACAAGGAAATCGCATCAGGATTCGCCCCTTGGGCCTGTACCCAAACTAAGGTGTACTTCGGGGCAAAAGGAGACGATGCCAACACGTTATTCGCGGTCGGTTGTAAATCAGGCACCCTTAAAGGCGATGCTGCAGCGGATGTCGCGGTATTTGAAGCTGCGACGGTGCTTCCCGCCGATATCGACCTTTTCGAGTTGGAAGAAACGTCTTTTTCAGAAAAGCGAGACGCACTACTCATTCACCATCCCTTCATGCAGGAAAACATGGTCGCATTGCCGGGTGAATCACAGCGAGTACCCGGTTCAGTTATCAATAAAGTTGATTGCGCCGTCAGTAAGCCCGTCCGCTCGCAGGCTGTCCGCCCTGAGACGGGCTTCAAATATGACATCTCGCACACTTGTGACATCTTCGAAGGATCAAGCGGTGCGCCGTTGATTGATTTGAAAAGCGGCAAAGTTATCGCTGTCAATTGGGGCGGCATACAATGGGGGGAAGGCGACAGTGCAACGTATGAAAATCGCGCCATTGATGCGGCATGGGTGCGTGCGTATCTGAACGATGAGATTTCCCAATTCGAAGCCGCAAACGGCGAAAGAATATCGAGCATAGCTTCTTCGAATGCACCTGAGACAAGTCCTTCGGAATCGTCCAATGCCGACTCCGATGATGCCCCAAAGTCGTCGCCTCCGAATTCGAAAGCGACCACTAAGTCAACTGGAAGTAAAACTGAAAAAAAATCTGGTTGGAGTTGCGCAGGAAACAACTAGCAAACTAGAGACCTGTCTCTGCGCCGTTCTTTTCTTTTCTTGCACTGCGAATCTCCGCATCCAGAACTCCGATGGTCACTGAATTTGTGCGGCTGAATTCAATTCCCTTGTTGGACATACCGATCAATACGGTCAATTGACCTGCAATCGTAGCTTTTACTCGCGCTTCAAACTCGTCTCCATTCCGCGACACAACAACATTCGTGGCGGGTCCGACAGGCGGACTGAATAGTCGTAGTTCAATGTCGTTTGGGTCTGGAGTTACAACTTTGTCCCCGTCAAGAAGCGACGCAGAAAACTTGAAAATAACTTCCTCGTTAACTTTAACGCGCGTATCTTTCGACCAGCTGTGCTTCCAAGTCAATTTTGCGATTCGTTGGTCGTCAAGACCGGGCATTGCCATTTCAGGTGGAACATCAATCTTGATGCATGCACCAATTCTTGGTTCAGAAAGTAGGACATATGCATCATATCGACCAGACAACGGGAACTGGGCTTGCGTCGTATGGATCCCATCGGATTTCTCTTTCAATGACCAATTGGTCGTAAGCACTGCGCGAGGCTCGCGACCATAATTCTTCAGGGTTCCCGCAGGAGCCATCATCCCTTCTTGGTAAATGTAAATGGACCGATCCGCAGGATTGCTGATGATCATGCCACTGCCATCTGGATTTGCGACCATGGCTGGGGATATCCCCACGTCGCTGGCACGTTTGGGCTCTTTCGTTCCTGCTTGGATTTCACTTATGGCTGGAGTTCCCGTGCGCTCCAAACTTGCCAACTGCACCAACGTTACACCGGGCTTACCAATGGAACGCACGTAACCAAAATTGTCTGAAAACGAAATCTGATCCGGCGCCGTCAGTCGATCAACCGTGAAACGAATGGCTAGCGAAGATGTGTCGATGATGTCCAACGTACCCGACCTTGGAGAAGCCACAAATAGCCAGCGGCCATTGGGCGAAATTTTCATCGGAGCAACGCCCTGCTTGAAACTCAGCGATTTTGGCTCGCTATGATCGCGCAATGATTGAACCAGCAATTTTCCTGTTCGTTCATTGAGGAGATACACGTGAGAATTTGTTACATCACCGCTCACAGTGCCTGCATCAACCTTTACGCGACGAATCTCGTCTCCGGAAGGTAATTCAACAATCACTGCTTCGTTGGCATCCAGTGCCGTTAAAATGGCGCGATCACCATTCGGCGAAATCATGATTTCCTTATGTCCATCCCCAACGCTGATAGACGTGACGATCGCTGGCGCAATGGAAGGATCTTCTTGTGTGACGACGTGAACTAAATCGGAGTCATCATCTCCCACCAAAACTGCTCCGTTGTTTGCTGCTGCGCGCACACGAACGGGCTTCCCGCCAACGACGATGTTGTGCATCACCCGCCCTTTGAACGTATCAACTTGAGCAACCATGCCCTTTGACGGAATGGACACGAATATCTGTTGCTGGTTTGCGGAAAGTGTCCAATCAACAGGATATCCCGCGAGTGTCACTATCTCCTTCAATTTTGTCTTAGTAAATCCCAGTTGCGGATTGATCACCGACAAAGTGTTGTCGTTGTTCATGGTGAACAAAAACCAAGAATTCAAATTTACGCTCGATGGCGCCGTCAAATCACCCGACATGCGCGAGCGAATCCCAGCCGAGCAAACGTCAGGACCTAACTCTTCGGACGATTCTTCCTTGGACAACCATGCCAGCACTTGTCTGTCGCGCAATGGTTCGGCAGAAATTGCGTCTTTGACGCTTAACTCAACATCTGCAATCTTTTGCCCCATGTTGGATGCTAAGGCGTTGGACGTCAGCTTCAAATCAATGACGACAGAATCTTTTGTAGCGGTTGCTGAAGTAAATACGGGCTTTGAGGATTCTAAGTTCTTGGCGGCATCAGACTTTGGACCGCCGAACCAATGTTTTTGCTGAATGCTCTTGATACCAAGACCAGCTGCTGCGCATGTACCGAGTAGAACCACGAATGATACAGGAGACGACAAACGCTTCTTCAAACTAACGGAACTCAACTTTCTCATCGCTTGTCGACTCCAACCGATCAAATGCAATTATGGTTCTACACGTTCAATCCCCCATACGCCGCTCGTAAACGAATTGGAAGGAGCGTCGCGGTATAGGTAATCACCCGGAACCTTGAATCTACCTCCTGCGACGTGGAAAGGCACTACATTATAATGTCCACCTGCAGTTAAACCATCGATAGCACCCATCATGCGATTGCGCGGGTTAGAACCGATGATTTTGCCACCCGTGCCAAGTTTCCATGGGTTCGCGTGCCATTGTGAACCACTCCATGTAAACACGTGGTTACGCGTGTGCGAAGAGGGCATGCCTATGCGCAAACGTCGCGGAACGCCCAACTTGGCCTTGAAAACAGGAGTCTCCGGATCACCGTGAACTGCGCTCGAAAGCAAGTTGCCTTGCTGGATGTCATTGGTCGCAAAAGGAATTGCGCTGGGCGGCACTCTCATGCGAGCCCACAACGGTTCGGATCGCAAGTTTAAACCTTTGAAACCTGCATCTTCAGCATCCAATTCGGCCGGTTCACCATTGTGGCCTGCATCAGGTCCAGATGGCATGCCCGGATTCGGCAATGCTGGGTGGCTAACACCGGTGTACGACGTGTTTGTCGTGAAGACTCCGCCCTCATCAAAATATACCTGGACGAACTCTCTAAACGATGCTTGCTTGCCATTTTCCATGTAGGAAACAGTCGCTTGGGCATTTTCTGTAGGGTCAGCGACCCATGTCGCCCCTGTCGGTTCAACAATAAGGACACCGCCGGATGCGCCTTTCGACGGGTGGTTAACGACGTCGCCCATATTGCGCAAGTTTACAACACCATATTCGATAGGCGTCGAAATTCGACGATCGCTAGGACGCAGCGCATCAATTTTGTATTCACCAGCGTACCATTCATACACGCGCTCTTTCCCAGGAGCGACTAAGGTGTTCTCGTTGTAGCCAACAGAAGCACCGTCAGATCGGTTGACGTCATATGTCAGCAATTGAGGCTGCAAACCCACAAAGCTCGACATCGGAATTTGGTTCACGTTGAAAAACTCGGTGATCGGCTGATAAAAGTTCCAATGCGGCTTCTTCGGTAACGTGGCCGGCAAGCGATTTTTCAGTGTGACTTTGACACATTCCCCAGACGAAGCTCGCAAAATCAACGGCTCGGGCTTGCGGGTCCCGGCTTTCAATTGAGCCAGCTGACCCTCAATCGCAAAAATGATCGCATCGTCATCGTAGATGCCAAACTTTTGATTGTAAACCAAGCGACCATTGGGCAATGCATCACGAGCCGTCGTCGCAACGACGTTGTACTCGCGCGGTTTTGCCCCAAGGGGACAGGCGCTGATGGGGCGCGGCGGGATATTGGGAACAGGGTTATTGGGCAAAGGAAGCACGTCCGCTCGCTGCCGATCGTATGCACGTAACAAGCCCCACGCACCACCCCACAAATCGTCGGTGCTGGTCGCGCCAAGCAAATAATCGGCAGTTCCTCGAACGTTTTTTACAGCCGCGAGTCCGTTCGATAGAACGAATTCAAAGTGTTCGCTGAGGCCGATATTTTGCGCGGCGGCCTTCCCGCTATCAGTATCATCAGGTTCTCTGTTCCAGGAATGTCCCGCGACGAAGACAGCGTGAGTTTCTTCCTGCCCTCCAGCGACCCAGCGGATCTTTACACGATCCCCCTCATAACCCTTAAGAACAGGCGTAAATGGATCTTCGTGGACAATGGACGAAAAGACATGAGCAGGATTGCCTTTGTCACCCGTGTTCAACACATACTGCGAACCAGGGCCGGCAGACGGTCGTCCCAACCGAGCGGGCAACGGCTCCGCTCGGTAGTTGAGCAACGTCAAACCCGGATCGGAAATCGAAATGACTTCAGGAGTTGGAGCTCCCAGAGGAAACTTAACAATGTTTGGCAATCCGACAACTTCTTGCTTGGGCGGCACGACCGGGCGAACACCGTCATAAAGCAGAGCAAAGTCTGAGATGGCAAGGTTAAATTCGCGAAAGCTGTCTGCACCGTTTGCTCCGGCAGTAATGATGGCTTGCCATGATGTAGGTCCACCGTCTTGGCGCGTACCAAAAGCAACACCGGTTTCAGGGTGTGCCCACGTTGAATCTTTCGGCTCAATGACGAGGGCCGCGTAGAACCCATGCTGCTGGTGTGATGACGGACCGAAATGGTCGTGGGTAAATACCGTACCGATCGTGCGATCGAAACCTGTTTCGTTCACGAGGGGATCAACCCACCAGCGCTGCGAAGTTGTCTGCACGCCAGCTGGAGCCGTGGCGGACAGCCATGGGTTTTTCTCAGCTTCGAGGGTCACACGCTGATCGTCCGGCGAAGGCGTGGTGGCTCCATTAGCCGCATACGCGCCACCTACCGCATTAGCGGCTTCAATCTTGTGAAGGACTTCTTCGTAGCTGAAAGTTCCGTCTTCATAGTTCCAACCGTTACCAGATCCGTCCGATGCTGTGACATCAAACTTAACCAAGTGGATGTGCTGCCCAATGATATCCGTCGGTGTGAAGATTTGGAAGTCATCTTGGTCCAACGCATCGGGCATCGCATTCGACGCGTAGAAATTTACGCAATCACCAGAATTCGCACGGAAGAATAACGGCTCAGGTTTGCGGCTACCGCTAAGCGTCGCATCATAGTCTTCATTCAAGACAATGAAGCGTCCTTGCGGGTCGTGCCAGCCATTTTTGGTAGCGACAATATCCGTTTGTACATAAACACCACGGTAATTACGCTGAGGCGCATTTGCAGGACAGGGATCGGAAAACGGCGCGCCAGGAACGGGAGGGCGACCGTTAACAACGAATAGTCCCTGTTTTCCCAAAGCCGAGTAAGCAGGGTAGCCCTTAGCTGCCCAGCCGTAAGCCGTTGTCACATTCTGCGCAAAGGGAAAGGAACCCGCGTGAAAATTCATCGCCAGTTTTTCTTGCGGAGTGCCATCTTCGGGAAGCAACTTGATGAATGCTTTTTTGACGACTACATCTAACAAGCCGCGCGTTCCTGCGTCACCATTGTATCCGCTCAAAACCGCTCCGGCTTCGTTGGGCGCGCCAAGCGCCAAGTGCCGAGGCATGCCACCGTTCCACTTGATGTCATAAGGAGCCTGCGATGTTCTAAACCCAGGCTGCGCCGCGATATAGTGCGGGTATCCCGGATGCGCCGGGCGCTGCACTGACTGACCGTTGTGAGTCGCGGTCGTTGTAGAATAAGTTGGCATCGGTGCCATCGGTAATTCTGGAATCGGAATAACGGCAGGTGTCGGCGTTCCCCCTGCTATTTCAGCGTCAGGCAGATTACGCTGCGGATTGCCATCTTCGAAAACGTCATGGTGGCGCCACAATTCCCACATCCCCATCGCAAAGTGCGGATACAAGTGGCAGTGGAAGATGGAGTCGCCCACCATCAAGTTGCGATTACCTGCACCATTGTAATTGATATCGTAAGTGTAGGTCGCTTGCGGCCCTATAGTTTGAGAGTCTAAGTAAATGGAGTTTGGATTATTGGGCGTTTTTAGCCATTGATGAGCGTGCAAATGGAACACGTGGTGTTCCTTGGGTCCGGCATGCAAATTGCGGAAACGCACCGGATCACCGACATAACTGTGATGCACGTTGGACGGATCGTCTGGGAACATTGCTGCAACTGCAACGCCACTGGCATTCTTGCGAATGTTCAAAGCAGGATCACCACCGGCCCACGATTCCAGAAAAAATTCTTCCATGCGGCAGTCGGCGCAATTCTTGGTCGGACCAATTTTTTTGCGATTGGCAAGCACCATCGCACCAGCACCCGCCACACCGTAATTGATGCCGAAACCATCTTTCACACCTTGAAGTGTGTGTGTTTCCAACTCATCAAAAGCTTGAACAGTCTTCGTTTCGTCGTGGAAAATGACGGTAAATTCTCGAAAGAAACCTCGTTCGATTGAACTGGGGGTACCGCCGACGGATGACTTCGCATAACCTCGTACAATCGCGTTCAAATCGGTGTGAACGATTTCATTTGTGTCACTTAGCATCCGCAAGTATGGAACGCCAGAGGCATCAACTGCATCAAAATTGATGATGGGCGAGCCATCTGGATTGGTTCCGCTTTTCACTGCTGACAAAATTTCCGCGGTCACTTGGCTGCGATACCACGTCGATCCCTTTGGTTCGACGTGTACGGCGCCAAACAGACCTTGAACAATCTGACCGCCATCCCCTTCGCCACCAATCGTGGCACCTGAGGAATGCATGAAAAACGCACCTTCCTTTTCCGCGTAGAGCTTATAGACCAAAGTCTGCCCGGGAGCCGCCAATGATGATGGATTTCGACCGACATTGGCGCCATCAGAACCGATGTTCAGGTAACTGAGACCATTGACATGAATGGATGCTACGCGCGTTGCTGGGGAATCATTTTCGTGAGATTCCGTTACGGCACGATGGTACACGTTGTTCAAATTGGCGTCGGAAATGTCTGCACGCTTGGGCGCCAACCAGTTGGTGAACGTGATTTCAAGGCAGTCACCTTCGTTGACGCGCAACACAAGTGGTCGAGGACGTTTATTGGCACGAAGGCGCGCATTGCCTGCGCCGACTGGTAAATTCGAATCTGCAGCTACGACGTCGCGCTTAAGTGCATACATCATGCCGACTGGATTGAACGACCCGAACCGGTTGTAAGTATAAGGCTGATCCAGCGCAACGACGTCCGCCTTTACGATCTTGCCGCAAACATCGTTCCCTGCGGAAGTCTGTTCACTAGCACTGTTTTCAGCCGCTTCTGGAGTGGCAGCTCCAGGGTTCGCTGATTGTTCCCCTTGCGTGCCCGGCTTTGGTTCAAGTCCATTTTCGGTTTCGGTCTCAGGAGATACAGAACCAACGCCTCCACCACCCGTTCGGCGATCGCTCACGCGTGGCTTACACGACCACACGAGCGAAGCAGAAAGGCCGACTACGAGCAACGCTGATGGCACCAAAAACTGTTTAGATTTTTTCGTCATAGCTATTCTGACCCTCTTGGAGTAATGCGTGATCAAACTTGAACTCATTCCGCGCTCAGAATTACAACGCCATCAAACACCAATTCTCGTCCTGCAGTTACATTCATCAACTCGATTCTGTTTCGACCTGCCAATAGATTTCCTGCAATGACCATTGGATAGTAAGGCGTAGGCACCGTCTCCTCCATTGAGAAGTCATCCAATTGCGTATTGTTCAATCGCGTTCGCAACAATCCGCCATTGGGGCCCATTACTCCGATAACGGCGATGGACGAACCCGAGAAATCAAATTTTACGCGGTCATTGGCTCTCGTAGTAACGCGAGCACTTCCATCGCGCGCCTCCATGGGCGTCTGAATCCATGTCCCGTTGTACTTGTTGCGGATCACGTCTGTTTCCGGAAAATAGCTTAGAGTCAGCAGTGGGGTTTCACGCCAGTTCGAAATAACACCACTGCTTGTTTCGGCCCGGACACGAAACTTCATGGTTTTCGTACTTGCAGGAATAATCAAGGGAAAAGATAGTATCGTTGTTGTATCCGTCATCAAAGGCGTCGTAACCCAGACTGCTCCATCCAAGCTCGACTGCAAGGTGTATTTAACGATGGTTCCGGAAGTGGTAGTCGCAGACCACTGCAATAACAAATGCAAATATTTGTAAGCGCGAACAAGTTCAAAGTCTAGCGACGTGACTTCTGCTTGCACCGGTCCCTCACTTGCCGTGCCAAGCGTATATCTATTTTTGACGACAGTGGAAAAGTTACCAGCAATGTCTTGCGCAACGGCGCGCAACTCAACGGTTGGAATCGGGTCGAGCAGCAATGAACTGCCACCAATTTGGCGAGTCAGACTGTCGCGAGGATCTGTCTCATCCAACGTGTAGTAAATCGTTGCGCTGGGATCATCACTGACAAACTGAACCGTGACTGGTCCTGAAACAAATCCTTCGGCTGGTGTGATCGTCAACTTTGGCTCGACAACGTCAAGCGTGTAAGTCGCTGTCGCAATCTCACTCGTGAGTGCGCCAGCCTTACTAACTGCGCGCACAGTGATCGATGACGCGGAATCAGAAGGTGAAAACGGACCAGAATAGACTTTCTTGGTCGCTGATGTAAGCGGATCGCTACCATCGGTCGTGTACCAAGTTGTTGCACCTTTTTCAGACGCCGAAATCTTTATGGTCGGCCACTTGTTTACCACTTTGGATGCCGGAAACACGTCTGTCTGCAGCGTGTTCGCTGCCAACATGCCAGTCATTGTAAATTCATTTGTTTCAAAGCGAGTTTCCCAGATCGTTCCGTTGAATCGCTCAATTTTAAACAGGTTCGTGCCATTGGGCCCGTCCAGCACACCGGTTGGGACGCCCGTGTTGGCAATAAAACCAGCGGGACCTGCAATCGCCGGCTTCAACATTTGAATGCGACCAGTTTCAACGGGCAGGAAGTCTCCTGGATTGATATCAATGTCTTGCGTGAAATTGATCGATCGGATTCCGCCGCCCCCAAGGTCAAAGTATTCCACGCCAAATGGATGGGTGACTTTGTGCAAGCCACCTTCTGCCGTATCCACGCGCACGCGAATGCGCCCAAAGACCACTTGGTCGCCATAAACAACTTGGTCATTGATGAATGCGCCTTCAACTGCAAGTACGAGCAACACGCGTCCGCCCGTCGCTAGATTCCCCGTTGCTTCCGCGGTCCAATAGAATAACTCGTTGGGAAAGTTTGTTGGAAATTCGATTGGCTTTGATGGATCGATCCCCAACGGCAAACAATGCGCTTCATCCAAACTAAAGCACGGCTGCAGTTTCAGTCCGTTGATGTTGTTCTTGAACCAATAGGGGAATCCGTTAGCTACGTTGATCGGTCCTAACTCCGTATGTCGTTTTTTTACAAGATAGCGAAATCGGCGCGTTGACGATTTTTCTTCACCACGAAATGCAACAGCAGAAACTTCGAAGCTGCCATTGACAGAAAGAGAGATTGGAGCACTATAAACGATGGCTGTTGCGCTTCTGGCGGGGTCTGTACCGTCCAATGTATATTTGATCTGGGAAGGAGCAGGATCTCCAAAACCTTTGAGAACTACGGACACGTTCCTATCAAAAACGCCTTCGAGGTCTCCGGCGGAGTCCAAACCAACACCCAATGCAGCGGTATCAACGTCAAAAGTAATCGACTGAACGGGCGTAGTTCCGCCGGTCGGATGAATAGCGAAAAACTGCAGATTGCTTGCGCCGACAGGCAAAGTGATCGGGCCCGAGTAAATCAGACCGTCTGCGGGCGGCGTCCCATCAAGCGAGTAGCGAATTTCGGATCCCGCAAGCGTCGCGCCTAGCTTAACTGACGGAGCAGGATTATATTTGCCAGCAGCGTGGCTCGCATACACCGCCAAAGTGTGTTTACGTCCCGCGATTACAAAATCGTTTGCCTGACCAACGCTTAGCGGAGCACCTTCGCTACGGATGCGCTCAACGCGGACAAAATTGGTGCCAAAGGGGCTGCCCACCACAGGATGCGCAACTCCAGGATCACCGATGTATCCAGTAGGTGCAGCAGGTGAAACTGCGGGATCCCATGTCAAAAATGGTCCTACTCGGCTAGCCAACGCCGCGGTGAAATTTTCCGCGACCGGCGCAATGTCTTCCGTATAAAAAATGCTACGAGGACCCGCATCGACTACATTAAACACGTCTGAACCATACGGATGAGTGATGCGATATTGTCCCGGCTGTAGTCCCGAACCGCGGATTGTGATGCGACCACAAACAATGCGTTCGCCTTCGATCGGTATCTCATTGGCAAAAGCTGCTTCGAGCGCTGCGTGCCACATAACTTGGCCGCCGCCTGTGACCGGCACAACTGCGTCTGCCATGTACCAAAACGATTCTCCAGGAAAATTAGTTGGAAACTGAATGGGGGCCGCTGGATCATAGTTTTCTGCCGGCGCCGGGCACAAAGGATCCGGAGCATGACAGGGCTGCAACATTAGGCCGTTTGCATCTTTGTACCATGCAGGATAGCCGGAGCGGACTTCGATGGGACCAATTTCACCCAGTCCCGCAGTGCGTTCAACATTTGACTTAACGTGGTGCTTATCTGCGCTGGCGTTTTGTCGAGCCTGTGACTCCGACTTGCGCGACGCTGGTCTGGCTTCATCTTCCGTCCGAGCCGTTACGGGCCCTCCTTGAGTTCGTCGATTTCGATATTCGGTCGTTTTACAGGCCAACACAACCACGGTTGGCACTGCGATAGCAGCAACGACTTTCCAAATACGATTGTTCAACATCCATTCCCTCCAAGGGCTTAAAAAGCACGCGCCAAAATTCACAAACTATTTTCATTACTCAAATTCGTAATCGCAAATGCAATCTGCTCTGGCTGCTCCATCGTTGAGGACTTGGACCAGATTCCCTTGTCCACGTCACCGTAAAGCAGTACGCCCGAATGATTGTCAGGCAACTCCGTCCATCCCCCGATCTTTCGCAAAACTCTTTCCGTCGTCTGACGGTCAGCAGTCAGAAAATACCAGCCCTTACCTACATTGTGTTTGTCAGCAAATGACTTCATGACCGCGGGCGAGTCATGCTGCGGGTCAACTGTGAAAGTCAAAAATACGACTTCTTTTCCCACGCGTTTACCAAGCAACTTCTGAACCTTTTGCAGATTTCGCGTCGCTGGTGAACACACCGCATTGCATTGCGTAAAACCAAAGTTTACGAGCACGGTCTTGCCTTGCATCAGGTCCGAATAGAGCCGATGCTTTTTGCCAAACTGATCTGTAAAGACTTCATCAGAAAAATACTTCTTGTTATGCGCTTGCGTCGCAGTGACTTCCTCTTGGGCAGGAGACGCCACTTGTGCCAAACTCTCTACGACTTTGGCGAGAGCAGCTGCTGTAGAAATGCCCCTCACTTTTTCCCACTTTGCTGAACGATCGTTACCAATGATGTACAAAGGATCATGATGACCGTTGCTAATGAGCTTCTGTTCAAAACCTGCCAAGACCTTGGCGACAATTTCCGGCTTACCCGTTAACAACGTCCAAGGAAGAGTTTCACTATCGTTTTTCAAATACTTATTGCGATGATTTCGCAACACCTCCGGAGTGTCGCGTGTTGGATCAACCGTGATCGAGATCACGCGAAAGTCTTTGTCACCTTGGAACCGCTTTGCAAGATTTGCGCTAATAGTGGATGTGGGTGGGCAGGTCATCGCACAAGATGTGAAAATGAAGTTCAAAACGATGCGCTTGCCGCGAATCAGATCAGTGTATATGCGAACTTTCTCGCCCTTCTCATTGACAAGTTCTTCGTCTGCAATGGTGGGGGCAAGTAAACCCTTTTCGCTCTCACGATACACAGGGGCTTCTTCGGCAAAGGCGGACAAATCCGAGAAGAAGCATATGCTTAGTCCGACGAAAAGTTTAATCAACCACATGGTACGCATCACTTGAACGATACAAACCTCGCAACTACAGGAACATGTCCCGCGGACAACTAATGAAACCCACGAACTCAATAAAATTTGGTATATGCCAAAATATTAACGATCGTTGTTTGATCATTCAATCCGTTATGAGTGATAATTCCTGCCCACGTAGTGAACCGGTCAAGATAGATCATGGTTTTCGTCAAACACCACTACCGGATTTGTTTTTTGCAAAATGTAATTTTGCTTTTACTTAAATCCCTACCCACCTTGATGCGGCGGGTTCTATAACTTCTGAGAAAGAGTGCTTTTGCGAATGGGCTTAGTAACTGGGAGATAAGTTCGGAAAGTTGAATAACTGCAGCCAGAAAAGAAAAAGGGACAAACCCTGTAGGTTTATCCCTTTGGAAACTTTGCTCAATCGCGAAACTATTTTTTCGCGACGTTTTGGTATTTCTTTTGGAACTTTTCAATACGACCGGCACTGTCAATGAAACGCTGCTGGCCAGTGAAGAATGGGTGCGATGCGCTGGTCATTTCCGCTTCAATCAACGGATATTCTTTGCCATCGGTCCACTTGATCGTCTTGTTGGACTTACGAGTCGAACGAGTCAAAACGGCGAAATCAACACCGATATCTTTGAAAACAACAAAGTTATAATCTGGGTGAATATTCTCTTTCATGTACAGACACTCCTCAATGCAAGGAGGCGGAATATACCAATTTCAATAGTTTTGACAATATTTATTATCACGAAATTGCATGGTTAACAGCCAGGTTCAGAATGCTAGGTTCGCTGATCTAAATCAATGTCCACACCAGCCAACACATTGATATTAATATACTTTTAAACAATCACCCTATTACCACTCAACAACGCGTATCCGCGGCCGATACGAAGGGTAGGATTAGGGGGCCAAGTCCGCAATGAATTCGGTTCTCATTATTTTTACAACTCTCATCTTCGTTGCTTGCGACAATGAGGAAAAGGCCGACCTTGGGAACAGCGGCACAGCGCCTACGTCTCGCCCATTTTTAGCCAGCACCGATCTGCAGCCTCCAGGGCGTCTACCAACCATCAGCGCTGAGGCCATCGGACAGGTTATCAACCGACAGAGCGCATTTTTTCCAAAGAGCGTCACACAAACCGCATCATCTGGCGAGAATTGCACGCAGCAAGTCTTTCGCATCATAAAGGTTAAAGCGACCAAAGAGTTGCTGATCGCAGAAGGAACTTCTTCTGTTTCCGAATGCACGACCGGCCCCGCAGGGCAAACACAGACTTACAAAAAGGCTGAATTGAGGGCCTTCGCACAGGTTTCTTGCAGCGGCAAGGATCTTTCGTCATTCAATGGAAAAAGTCTGAGCGACCTCGGCCAACTCAAGTCCATTTGCACGAATGGATCATTTAGCAGCTCAACCAAACTCACAGGTGACATTGAATTCGAAGTCGGTACCGGCCTCAAAGTAAGCGCACAAATCGTTTACAAGTCAGGTCTCTTTCAAGAAAATGGCTCCGCTTGCTCCGTAACCACAGGCGCCAGCGGTGTTGAATATTCTGCATGTGTTGCCACGGAAGTGAACGAATTTATCGGTGCTACCGCAACGGGAACTCTACCGAACGGCGTTCGAGCCGCGGATTTGCTACCAAGCAGTTATGCCAAATTTAGTTCCGAAGGGCTCAAAGCATCCTCTGAGGACGCCGCGCAGTACAGTGCAGGCAAAGTCAGCTTTCAGCTCAACAATTGGAAAGGCACGACCAGCTTTAGCGGTACCGCCGCAAGCTGGCAAGCTTCTGACGGCACCGCACAGAAGTCCGGAAATCTCACACCAGTGAACTAATTAACGACTGAATAGATATCTTGCTGAGCGGAGCGACGAAGGCAACGCAGGACCTTTTCGTTTTAAGCCACCGCACAAAAAAGAATCGAGGGACTGTTACGTCCCTCGACCATCATTCGAACTTACCCTTTAGAGATTACTGGCGGGCAACGCCATTGACGACCAACGCGTAGTCGACGTCCATGTCTTGCGTTTCTGAGTGACCGTCAGCATTGACCTCAGTCGCGATGACTTCAACTTTCCATGTGCCAGCGCCTGGGTTCTGAATAAATACGTTTTCAACTGTGTCCACGGTGTCTGCTGTTCCGCCTTCGGTGGAGTAGTTGTTGGCTTTGAGTCCAACGTTCCCGAGGTAAACCTTGCCGTTTGGCGCGGTAACTTTGAGATCGAGATTGTTGATGCGATCGATGCTCGCAGCAACGTTACCTTGCGGATCAGCAAATGCCATGGTGACCTTGAGTTCTGGCTCGTTAGCATTCACTCTCAAGTTGTAGACTTTGGTTTGACCCACTTTCAGGATGCTGGTTTCGTCATCAATGAAATACTTTTGACGGTTGTCGTAGAGATTCTTCAAGCTCGGAAAACCCCAACCCTGGTGAACGCGCGTAAGCATGTGCGTCTCGCCGCTGAATGTGTACTGAGCTGCGGAGTTGATCATCATTGCTTTCGATGTCATGGCATGCGGGCGGTTGTCAAAACGGTCGCCTTCAGGCTTCTTCAAGCGGTTGCCAAAGATACCATCCGTCCACATTTCTAAGAATAGGCCCAAGTGACCGGCTACGATTGGTGTTGCACCAGATGTTCCACCGAATTGCTCATAACCTGTCTGTGAAGTTGTCTCTGTATCATCGTAGTATGCGCAAAGGTCAGGCTTGATACGACCATCAGATGCTGGACCGATACTCGCACCGCTGCTATCCCATGAATCATCAGATGGATCGGCGTTGTCGTGGTGATAGACCGCGCCAACGGAAATGATGTTCTTGGCCCATGCTTGTGGACGTGAATCACGGTTACCTGCGTTGGATTGACTCTGTGTCATGGCGATGTCGTGATCGAAGATCATGGCATCCATTTCAGCAGAACGAGCGGTGTACTCGGTTACACGCTGGTAGCCCCATGATGCTGTTTGGAAAACAATGCGGTGTTCGTTGATCAAGCGGCGTACGAGTTCGTAGCGGCTGCCAACTTCTTGGTTACCTTCTGGCGAGCTCATAACGGTATCATATGCAGTGTATAGACCTTGGCCGTTTGGCATCATGCCGCGCGCTTTGGCGTTACCTGCGCCGCTGCCAAAAACGATACCGAATGTCGATTGGCCGTGCGACGAAAACGCTGCGTTGTCAACTGCGATGGGCTTTTGACGATACTGTGTTGCTGCAAAATCTTGGTGATCGGGATTGATGCCTTCCATGATGTGACCACGGATGCCGTAGCCTGTGTATCCTGGAGCTGCTTTTTTGTTTTCAACATAGTTCGCTCCACCTTGGATGCGTGCGTTGTCCATGTCGTATTCGATCTTTGGTGTGAGTTCGACCCACATAACTTCTGGCATTTTGACGGTTGTAGCAAGTTGCTCAGTGTTGAGCTTTGCTTCGATCAAGATGCTGCCTTCGTTCTTGTTGACAATGTCGCCACCGATCGCTTCGATCTTCTCGATCAAGCGAGCGCGGTCATTGACATCGACCATAACAACGTCGAATCGGCCTGGTACGTTATCGAAATTATCGGCGAATGCTGCCAATTCAGTTGCGTTCTTGTATTTGGCTGCGAATGGACCTACCCAGCGAATTCCAGCACGTTCACGAACAGCTTGTGCTTGCGAACCGGACATACGCACCAAGTATGCATTGTCTGGAACGTATTTGTGGGTTTCTACGCCCAACAAACGCAGCGCTGCAAGCTCTTGCGAAGAGATCTTGTCGTTGAACTGAACGATAAAGAGTTCTTTGGATTTTGAACTCCATGCGGGACTTTCCGCGAATGTTGCAGACGCGGTTGTTTTTGGATCAAACGAACCGTACTTCAAACGAATCATGCCAGAACCTGCAAACGCAACTTCAGCAGCAAACAATGTTGCTCCGATTACTAGACTGCCGATGACCCCTTGCAGCACTTTCGACTTGGTTCTCATTCCCGCTCCCTCCATGGCCCCCTCTCTCACCGGTCCCCGCCGCGTTTGCCCCCTAAGCGCCCCTGCCTAGTTCTGCTTATCCGCGACCACCGATTCGATCAGGCGATCCTTTAACAATATTAGATGTCAACTTCTTTGGAAGTTAATCGATTATTTACCAAATTCTAATTTTTGATCAACACAAATTTTGGCCGCATGGCCAAACGCTGTTCCAGTAAGGTTTTGACCCAGTTGATACAATTTTGAATATTTGGAACACTACGCCAGTAATAGGGAATTCATTCTAATTTTCTTCTTCGCCAATCTAATTTCTGATAAAAATGCTCATAATCATTCATAATTCTGGAGCTTCGCTATATGAGTCCAGCCGTTCAACGACTGCCCAAGCACCTGAGAGCCTATATAGTTGAACAGGACTACTCCAAATACACGCCTGTGGAACACGCGACATGGCGTTACATCATGCGCCAGAACTGCGCATTCTTTAAAGATCACGCGGTGCCGATCTATCTACAGGGTTTGAAGGATACCGGCATTCCGACTGATCGTGTTCCCAATATTCGCGAAATGGACGAAGCATTGTCGCGATTCGGATACGGTGCTGTTGGCGTTTGTGGGTTCATTCCGCCGGCAATCTTTTTGGAATTTCAGGCATTGGGCATCATGCCTATCGCGACAGATATGCGGACTCTTGAGCATGCGAGTTACACACCAGCTCCAGACATCGTCCATGAAGCCGCCGGACACGTTCCTGTAGTGGCTGACCCAGCGTATCGTCGATATCTTGCTCACTATGGCAAGATTGCTCACAAAGCAATTTTCTCGTCCGAAGATGTTCGGATGTATGAAGCGATCCGCTTGCTTTCGGATATCAAAGAAAATCCGGACACAAAGCCTGCAGATATTGAACGAGCGCAAAAGAATTTGAACGAAGCATCTGCAGCAATGACGTTTGTGTCCGAATCCACCAAAGTCGGACGCATGGGTTGGTGGACGATTGAGTACGGACTCGTTGGCGATGTGAAGAACCCCAAAATCTACGGTGCTGGCTTGCTAAGTTCGGTCGGAGAGAGTCAAAACTGTCTAAATCCACAGATCAAGAAGATCCCGTTGACCGTGCACTGCGTCGAACAGAGTTTTGATATCACGGAACCTCAGCCGCAGTTGTTTATTGCGCCGTCATTGGATCATTTACCGGAATCACTGATCGAGTTGGAATCAACCATGTCGTATGTGCGTGGCAGTGCATACGGTTTGGGCGTGGCCAAACAAGCAAAGACCGTGAACACTGTTGAGTTGGACTCGGGATTGCAGTGTAGCGGCATTGTCGATTCGTACATTGTCGAAGGTGATGAAGTTGTGTTCTTCAAACTCTCTGGTGCAAGCCAACTTGCGACACAGGACAAAGAACTAGTGGGACAGGGCACAGCAGCGCATCCTCATGGCTTTAGCTCTCCATTGGGACGATGGCAGCGCTTTCCAGATCGTGCGCCGCACCAGTTAAGCGAAGCCGACCTCCATGCGTCGGGTGTCATGAGAGGCAAGCAAGCCCGCATCGATCTCTGCAATGGCTTTGTTATTGAGGGAACTGTCGCAAGCACGACGCGCCAAGGAAATGCACTTGTTTCCATTGCGTTCGACAATTGCAAAGTCACACGCGGCGGTACTGTTTACTTCGCACCTGATTGGGGACGATTCGATATGGCGATCGGTAGCGCGGTACGTTCGGTGTTTTCAGGACCTGCGGATCGTGATGCGTATGGCACTTACGACATCGGACGCGCTAGCACATCTCCCGGCCGTCAGTCGCCCTTCTCCCCCAGCGAACTAGATGCATTTGCGATGCACGAGCGACTTCGTAATTTGCGGAGCCGCAACGATTTCAAAGATATCGAAAGTACCGTGCTAGAAACTTGTGAATCGGCATTAGTGAAATTTGCGGACAGCTGGCTTGTGCTGCTGGAAAGCGCAGAACTTTGTGCTCGCTTTGGTGCTTCATCTAACAATATCGGAGCTATGCGGTCACGCATCGAAAAGGAACTGACTTCGCTAGCGTCCAAGAGCTCGATGCTTGTAAGGACCCAAATTGAAAAAGGTCTTAAGTTAGCTGATGTTTTGCACTGAGCTTGCGCATCAGTTTTATGACGTTGCCGGGGAGATTTTTTATGCGTTTGGTTCGATTTTCGGGGTTTCTTTGCACGGTTTGGATCGTTTCAGCGTGCAGTTCGGGTGATTTGCCTTCGAACCTGCTAACAGGCGAATCAGAACCTTGGGATGACACCTATGCTGAAGTCGTTCAGTTTCTGGAAAATTTAGCGTCCACCAGTGAAAACGTAGAGATGACTGAACTCAAACTCGCCAGTGGCGGCAGTATCAAGGGCGTGCGCATTGGCGATGGCCCCGATCATCAAGCAATCGTTGCGGCGCATCACGGCAATGAATACGGCTCGACCTATTTGGCAAAACATCTTGCAGAGAAGTTTGCCGACGGGCCAATCAGCGGCCGCACCGTGCACATCTTCCCCGTGATCAACGTCACTGGATTCGATCAACGCCAACGCTACGAAAACGGTCTTGATGCCAACCGCGATTATGCACATGGATGCAGAACAAATTGGACGTCACGACTTGAATCAACGGCGGCACTCAGCCGCTACCTAGAGACTGCCAACATCACAACTGCTGTTTCGCTTCACACGCATTCGCAAGTGATTGGCGTGCCGTGGGCATTAAATGTCGGACAGACGTCGCAAGAACATGATCGTTTCATGCAACTGGCTCAGATGGCGTCAGAGTTCAATAACTATACGGCGGGCACATGGGCGGAAGTGGTTTACACTGCGGCAGGTACGTTTGAAGATTATGCGTTTTTGGAGCATGGCGTGTGGACATTTCTCTTTGAACTCGGCGTGACTCATTACCCGAGCCAAGAACAGCTAGACGAAATTGTGCGGACCAACGTGCCCGCAATCAAGACGTTACTCAATGCCGCGCCAACAGAGCGTTCGCGCCGACACACTTACGAATTCAACTGCTCTGATGATATTGGTGCTGATGATCTTGGAGATGAATAAGATTGCCGATTCCAAAAGTTAACAAAGGGAGCTTAACGCTCCCTTTTCTCTTTAGATGACTGCTTCCATCACTTTGTAATGGGTAAATTCCATACCAAGCGCTTCGTAGGTCCGATGGGCGCGTTCGTTTTCTTCTTCGACATAGAGTCGAATGCAACGAACGTCTTGGCGTGACTTTGCCAAATTAAGAATGTGATGATACAGCGCCTTGAAGACCCCGATCCGCCGATGCTGTTGATCGACATAGACACTCTGGATCCACCAGATTGAACCATCGCGCCAATCGGTAAGTTCTGAAGTGATCATTGTCTGGCCGACGACTTGACCGTCTACCTCAGCCACGAAATACGAACACAAATCGGGATGGGTTAACGCACGCTGCACGCCGCGAGTGAGGACATCTATGTTAAGAGAAATGTCTTCGGACTCTAGGGCAAGGTTTTGATTAAAACGAACGATGGTTGCTGCGTCTTCCGTCCTTGCGATACGAACCTTGATTTCACTCATCCCAAAATCCTCTCAAGTGACCCATTTCCCTGAATACGACTGGACATTAACTGCACTTTTACGAAAGCCAAAAGCACCGCATCAGACTCACCCTGAACCTAATCATAGCAACATCTAAGTTTTTGAGCATTTTTTCCGATGACAGACTTTCAAAAAATTCTCGAGGGTCACATGAGACTAACAAGCCAAACATTCGGTCAAACCATGATCTTTCTGACGCTTTTGACGGGATGTAAAGACCTGTTACCGCAAAGCACTTCCGAAGAATTGGAAACGAAAGAAAGCGGCACTGAAACCTGTGCAAGCGAACTTAGCGACAGGACCTATCTACGGTTGAGCGAAGATTTGAGCGAACCACAGTCGGGCCTCATCAACTTTGGCGACGGCCTCATCGAGCAATTGCGCATTGAACTTCTCAAAACTTATCCCCCCGAGACGGCTGTTGCGATTGCAAATTCTGCTCGCAATGAACTGGACAAGCACGTCGGCACTCTCATCATTCCAGAAGGCACGAGCATTGAACCGCTCGGAGAAGTTGCGGCTCCCGTTGTCCGCGGCGCAATGTTTGGTCTATTGGACCCATGCGCGGGCGCTTCATCGTCTGAACAAGGTCTGGGAATCGCTGGGCACATCGTCTCTGGCAGCACGGCCTCGTTGAATGGGCGCACATCAGAATTGAGCGCAGTCGAAACATCCGAAGTGATTGGCTCGATCACCAACTCCTCCGTAAAAGCATTGCCAGACGTCGGGCTCGGCGGCGATTTAGCTGCTGCAAGCGTCCCTGCCCTCACAAAAGCTGCTGTTGCGTCATTACCTAACGCAGGAGTATCCGATGTAATTATCAAAGGTTCGCTGCAAAAGATCGCACAGGGAGCGACCTCCGCATTGAGCACAAATGGATTTGATGCACAAAGTGTCATCGCCATTTCGGGTAGTGTTGCCGGATCAGCTATTGCCGATATCGAGTCCATCCTGCGTGAATTTGATGCGTCTATGTATAAGCCAATTTTACGCTTGCAATTCGGCGTCTTGCAGTGTGTTTTAGGCAAAAGCTGCACAGGAAAATTCGATCGACTTAATCGTGTGTTGTACCTCTCGCAATGATTACCGCGCGTATATTCAGAAACAATCAAGCTGAATTCACTGCATCTTGGTTGACGCAAATAGGGCCTAATCCACGTTCGCCATCAAACTGGATAAGGTCACGTTTTCGCTAGAACTTTAGTCCATTGTCTGCCAAACTTCCAACATTCAGTCTTTTCAAAAATGAGGAGTTTGCGCGTGTTGCGATTTGAACGCGGTGACATCATCGGCGGCCTCACTACATTTCTCACTGTCGCTTACATTCTTGTGGTCAATCCTGCCATTCTTTCGACTGAAGGAACGGGCATTTCGTTTTCGGGCGCGATGACTGCGACTGTGTTACTTGCAGCAACCATGACTCTCTTTATGGGCTTGTATGCCGATCTGCCATTTGCTGTTGCTCCCGGTATGGGCATCAATGCGTTCTTCACCTACACGTTGATTCTCGGCAAAGGCATTCCGTGGCAGACAGCTCTTGGCATGGTTTTTTGGTCGGGGATTTTGTTTCTATTGATCTCCATCACACCAGTGCGTGTGTGGATGGTGAAAGCTGTTCCGAAAAACTTGCGCATCGGCGCGGCAGTTGGCATTGGACTGTTTCTTTCGTTCATCGGACTGCGCAATGGCATGGTCGTGAAAGCTCATCCTGCAACCTTTGTGACGTTTGCGGGCTGGAGCCCCCAACTCGGACTCATGCTGGTTTCGCTTTTCTGCACGCTAATCCTCACCATTCGTCACAAGCCATATGCGATGCTGGCTGGTATGGGCGTTGCCACCACTGCGGCATTTGTTCTCGGCTATGCGGTCCCACCTAGTGAGTGGATTTCCGCACCAGATCTAACCTCGGTAATGATGCAGCTTGACATCTGGGGCGCATTAAAGTGGTCACTCGCACCCGCGATTGTTTCTCTGATGTGCACGGATCTCTTTGATTCTATCTCGACCTTCATCGGTGTTTCGCAAGCAACGGGCATGACCACAAAGGAAGGCGAGCCGAAAGGCTTGTATAGAGGCTTGATAGTTGACTCATTTGCAACGTTTGCCGCCGGACTTCTTGGAACATCTGCCGGAACAGCTTATATCGAGAGCGCTGCAGGTATACAAGCAGGTGGACGCACCGGTAAGGCATCCGTCATCACCGCCCTGTGCTTCGTTCCTTGCTTGTTCTTTGCTCCTCTCGCTGGCGCGATTCCGCCCTATGCGACTGCCGCCGTGCTGGTTTTAGTCGGGGCGTCGATGTTTTCCGCCGTCCGTCATTTGAATTGGGAAAACATGGAAGATGTGTTGCCGGCATTCATAACCGTGATGATGATTCCCCTATCCTTCAGCATTACGCAGGGGATCTTCTGGGGCATGATCGTCCATGTTGTTTCGTATCTTGTCGCAGGTCGGCGCCGAGACTTGAGTCCTACGTTGATCATCATGGCTGTTGGCGCCGTGTTGCTGCTTTCGCTTGAACACTGAGGACTCACAGATGAAAATCGTTGGCACCAATATAAAACGCAAAGAAGGCATCGCCAAACTTACAGGCCAAGCCAAGTACATCGACGACATCACTTTGCCGAACATGTTGCACGGCGTAACAGTACGTAGCAGCATCCCACGAGGTAAAATCGTTAAGATTGAATTCGACCCAAAGATCAACTGGTCAGAATTCACCATCGTCACCGCCGATGACATCGATGGTAAAAATTACGTCGCCCTCATTGATACCGATCAGCCATTCTTGGCCAAGGGCATAATCAATCACCGCGAAGAGGCGGTGGTGTTGCTTGCTCACCCTCTCAAACACGAAGTTGAGCGAGCACGGAAGTATGTTCACATAAAGTGCGACGTGCTACCTGCAGTATTGGACATGGAAGACTCGCTCAAGAAGAAACACGTTGTCTGGCGCACAGACAACGTGTTCAAACGCATCAACATGGTGAAGGGCGATGTTGATCACGCTTTCAAAGGTGCGACTCGCGTTGTCGAAGGTACCTATCACACCGGCGCGCAAGAGCAGCTCTACATCGAAAACCAGGGCGTGATCGCAAGTTGGTCCGCCCAAGACGGCGTAACGGTGTGGGGCAGCATTCAGTGCCCCTACTACGTTCACAAAGCGATGAAGCCACTTTTCAATTTGCCCGATGAAAAAGTTCGCATCATCCAAAGTGAAACTGGCGGCGGTTTTGGCGGCAAAGAAGAATACCCATCAATGTTGGCAGGACATGCAGCTTTGCTTGCGAAAAAATCTGGGCGTCCAGTGAAAATGATTTACTCGCGGGCAGAAGACATGGCCGCTACGACCAAGCGTCACCCCTCTCGTACACGCATCCGCACAGCGCTGGATGCAAACGGACGCATCATCGCCCATGACATCGATTTTTTGATCGACGGAGGAGCGTATTGCACGTTGTCTCCCGTTGTACTTTCCCGTGGCACCATCCACGCCAATGGTCCGTACCTTGTTGAAAATGTGCGCGTGACCGCGCACGCCGTCGCCACCAACCACCCGCCGCACGGTGCATTCCGCGGCTTTGGCGCACCGCAAAGTATATTCGCCATGGAAAGGCATCTGGACGAAATTGCACATTCGTTAAATGAGTGTCCCGTCGCGTTTAGGAAGCGGCATTTTTTGAAGACAGGTGAAATGACGGCGACGGGGCAAGCGATTCGCGAAACCCTCGATCTTCCCGGTTTGATCGACCAAGCACTAAAAAAGACGGACTATTTTGCTAAGAAAAAACAATACGCCGAACACAACCGCAAGAAAACCGATCGACTGCGTCACGGAATTGGTTTTGCTAGCTTCATGCATGGAGCTGGTTTTACCGGATCGGGAGAAAAGCATCTCGCATCTGTCGCCGGCATCGAAGCTGATGCGGATGGCAAAATCACGGTGCTGGCCGGAAGCACCGAAATCGGACAGGGCACCAACACCATTTTTTCGCAAATCCTCGCTGAAGCGCTGAACATCCCATACGAGTGGGTTCGCGTCGCTCAGCCTGACACGGCTCGGGTACCTGACAGCGGACCGACCGTCGCATCACGCACGTGCATGATCGTGGGTGGGCTCATGCACCGCGCTGCGGGAGATTTGCTTGCGGTTTTGAAATCAGCTACCGGACTAAGTGACGGTTATTCTCTCGATCAATTTAAAGACGCGTGCAAGAAATACTGTGCCATGCAAACAGGTAAGGCCGCGCGCGTCTTCGTTCAATACAAGCTCCCATCGTGGATCAACTGGGACGATCAAACGTACAGAGGAGACGCCTACGCAGCCTATGCATGGGCCGTTTACGTTGCCGACGTCAGCGTGGACATTGACACCTTCGAAACCAAAGTAAACCACTTCTACGCTTTGCAAGAAGCTGGCAAAGTCATTCACCCGACGTTGGCTGCAGGGCAAATCGAAGGTGGTGTTGCACAGGGCATAGGTTTTGCGATTTCTGAAAAGATCGTCTGGAAAGACGGCACCATGATTAACAATCAGATGACCAATTACATAATGCCCACCGCATCAGATGCGCCGCCTATTGATGTCGAGTTTCAGGAGTTGAATTTTGCTAACGGACCATTCGGAGCAAAAGGCATCGGCGAACTCCCCATGGACGGTCCCGGCCCCGCAATCTTGAACGCGGTGAAGCAAGCAACTGGAATCAGCGTAAAGGCAATCCCGATGTTACCTGAAGATTTGATGGCCGCGAGCGGAGGAGTACTCGCATGAATGTAAATGCCACGAATGTGAATCTCACATTGAACGGAAAGTCCGTAACTTTGCAAGCACTGCCATTCACACGCTTGTTGGACGCTGTGCGAGAGCAGGGACTGACCGGCACGAAAGAAGGTTGCGGCGAAGGTGAATGTGGTGCGTGTTCGGTACATGTGAACGGCACACTGGTGAATAGCTGCCTGATTCCGATCGCCAGCATGGAAGGCGCTGTTATCAACACCGTTGAATCGCTTTCAGCGAAAGACGGAGCTTTGAATAAGTTGCAAGCAGCGTTCTGGGAATGCGGGGGAGCGCAGTGCGGCATTTGCACGCCCGGCATGCTTATGGCTGCGGAGTCGCTACTGAAAAAGTGCCGTCGTCCCAGTGAAGCAGAGATTCGAGAGGGACTAGCGGGCAATCTTTGTCGCTGCACCGGATTTACCAAGATCATCGAAGCGGTTAAACAAGCAGCGGAGGCGATGCACCCATGAAAGCCTACGTACCACGATATGATATGAGAAGAGCCAAGGATGTTGCTGACGCACTGAAGATTTTGAACTCGCATGCAGGTGCAAGAGCTTTTTCCGGTGGCACGGATCTCATGGTGCAATTTGAATCGGGCCGCCTGCCCGAAGGACTTTACGTAGATATTTTTGGTTTGTCCGAATTGCGCTACATCAAAACAGGAAATGATCATGTTGAGATTGGCGCTGGCGCCACCTACGCAGACATTCGTGAAAATCCGTTTTTGCAAAAGCACTTTCCACTCTTAGTCGAAGCCGCAAAATTGACGGGAGCCATCGCCATCCAGAATCGCGGAACCCTCGGTGGGAATATTGCCAACGCATCACCTGCTGCAGACACTCCACCAGCACTGCTCGCCTACCAGTGCGAAATTATCCTTATCTCTGCTAACGGTAAGCGAACAATGCCGTATGAAAAGTTCCATCTCGATTACAAGAAAACCGCATTGAATGTAGGAGAACTCATTCATTCGTTGCGTGTAAGAATTCCGGCCGCGAATGCCATACAATTCTACCGCAAAGTAGGAACACGATCGGCGCAGGCTATTTCTAAAATTTGCATGGCCGGCTGTTTGTCCATGGATAGCGGCAAGAAGATCAACGACATTCAGATCGCGTGGGGCAGCATGGCCCCCATCCCCAAAAGATCAGCGGCGGTTGCTGCGGTTTTGCTAAATCAAACCTTAACACCAGCGTTGATTGATAAAGCGGTTGCTGCACTTTCCCAAGATCTTTCGCCCATTGATGATGTTAGATCAGACAAAGTCTATCGCATGACGGTTGCACAAAATATCATGCGCCAATACTTAGTGAGCCTACTGTGAATTTTGACTGGCTACATTCATTGCAGACTTGCACGCGGCAGCGTCAGACCTGCACCCTTGTTACGATTGTTGAAGTGCAAGGGTCCGCCCCACGAGACGCAGGTACAAAGATGATCGTCCTGCCTGACGGCAGCATCCGTGGAACCATTGGCGGCGGGCAACTTGAGGCCATGATCATCCAAGCAGCACTGCAAAACAGCGAACCGTTTGTCATGCAAAAGATACCACTGTCTGCGCGACTGGGACAATGCTGCGGTGGCACCGTGACAGTATCATTGGAACGCATCTCGCCCTTACCTGCTGTGATCGTCTTTGGCGCTGGACATGTAGGTTTGGAAATCGCCGACGTTTTGCGCAAAACAGATTTTCAAGTGCACATCGTCGATGAACGAAGCGACTGGATTTCACAAGTGGCCACATGTCCCAACGTCCACGCACATGATATGAATTGGGAGCATTTTCTAGCGGACTTCAGTTGGCATGCTGAGGATCACGCACTTGTACTTACGCATTCACATGATATGGATCTGCGCATCCTCGACCGACTGTTAAAAACTGAACCAATGCCACGGATCGGACTCATTGGTAGCGGAACCAAATGGCTCAGGTTTCAGAGACGTTTACAAAATCTAGATCATTGCAATTCTGAGATTCAAAAGATCCGCTGCCCCATTGGCATTGCTCGCTGGGGAAAAGCCCCGCGTGAAATTGCAATTTCGGTCGCCGCAGAACTGCATCAGACACTTTATAAAGAGAAGAACAAATACGTTGAAGCTGAATCTGATAATACTGTGCGGCGGCAAGAGTAGCCGCTTTGGCGAACCAAAGGGCCTACAACCTTGGAACGAGCAACGATCGTGGTTGTTCGAACAAGTGATGCGCGCTCTCGCTTTTGCTGATCGGGTGACCGTGGTGACTGGCATGCATCACCCCTACTACCTCGACCACATGATGCAATGGCCCTTTGACATTCGTTCGCAATGCGACATTGTAGAAAACCAAGCTCACGAGAGCGGCATGTTTTCGTCCATTCAAAGGGGCCTGCAGCGTCCCGAGAACAACATCGGCGTGTGGCTGAGTCCTGTAGATACGCCGCTGCCGGTACTCACCAACGATGTCCACGCACTCCAATGCCACGACAGAACGAAAATTGGGATACCGACGCATGGATCACGGCGAGGTCACCCGGTTTTTATACCAGACTGGTTCGCTAGGAAATTATGGAAATTGGATCCACGCCATCCTGATAGTCGACTGGATTTGCAGATGGCGCAGGTGAATGAACAATATGTTAGAATGATTGAGCTGCAGGGGGATGAGCAATTACACAATTTGAATACCGTTGAAGCCATGGCTGCATATCATCAAGCTGTTTCATCGAGGACTACACAACTATGACGAGCGGCAGACAACGTGCGATACAAGAGTTGAGCGATCGACTCGGCATGTATTTTGATTACCAATCAAGCACACCTGTTGATCCTGACGTACTTGCTGCCATGAAACCTTGGTATGAAGAGAATTGCACCAACGCAGCCAACAATTGGAACAAGTCTGGACTAGCCGCCTGCCGCGCTGTCGATGCCGCGAGAGCACAAGTTGCGTCGCTAGTTAACGCCGATGCCAGTGAAGTCTATTTCACCAGTGGCGCGACTGAAGGCAACAATTGGCTTTTGAAATCGCTGACCGTATTCAGATCTTTACAAGCCACCAAGAAACCTCACATCATTGTCAGCGCCATCGAACATAAGTCTGTGCTGGCAACAGCACTTTGGTTAAGAGACGCTGGCTTCGCGGATGTGGATCTGTTGACGGTTGATCGTAATGCGGTGGTTCAAATTGAAAAGTTAAAGAATCTGCTTCGACCAGAGACCGTTTTGATTTCCGTCATGGCGGCGAACAATGAAGTAGGAACCATTCAACCAATAAGAGAAGTCGTACGCATCGCCTCTGAGCACGGAGTGCCTGTTCATACAGATATTGCGCAATGCACAGCCCATCCTGGCGTTGACCTCAAAGAACTCGGAGTGCAATTTGCAACATGGAGCGCGCACAAGATCTACGGACCTAAGGGAATTGGTGCACTGTATATGGATCGCAAAATGAAGCGCAACCAACTCACGCCACTCATGCACGGAGGTCCGCAAGAAAGCGGCATGCGTTCAGGAACAACTAATGTTCCTGCCATCGTCGGTTTTGGCAAAGCGTCCGATTTGGCGTTAAGTATGCGTGCCGAAGAAAACGAACGCATCACTAGACTGCGAGACTTTGCCGCGGCCGAGATCAAGAAACTTTTTCCACACGCCATCTTTCACGGGCATCAGACATTACGTTTGCCACACAATCTTGCCATGAGCATCAAAGAGTTTGGCGACGAAGAATTTTCTGTATGTTTGCGCGGAGCAACATTTTCGGCAGGATCTGCATGCCAGACTGGTGTCGCAGGTGGTTCTCACGTACTTAAGGCGATGGGAGCTTCGGAGGCGGCGTTTGTCGGACCTGTGCGCCTTAGCTTCGGCCGATTCTCCACCAAGGAACAGATCGAACAACTTATAGCGACTTGCAAAAGATCGAAGTGATTTGTTTTGTAATCATCGAGAGGAGATTAGCATGTACCAACGTCAATGGCCTGATTCGTTAGAGATAAGATCGCTGACTTCTGAAGATCAAGACCGCCTTATCAAGCCTCATCACGAAAAAATATTTAACAGCGACCAACCCAGAACCATGCCGCATGCTTTGTACACCGAACAAGAACGCGCAAAGCTTTCGGAACTTGGAAAACAGCTGAATGCATATCGACTTGCCCTTGGCGCGTTCTATGAAGGCGAATTTGCCGGCTGGCACTTCGGACAGCAAGTGGCCGAAGATACGTTTTTTATGCGAAATTCGGCCGTACTTCCTGCATTTAGGCGTAAACACATTTATGAACGATTGTTGCATGCAACACTTGAAGTCGTAACGCGAGACGGTTTTCAAAGAGTGACCAGCGATCATCACCCCTCGAACTCCGCTGTATTGATCGCAAAATTGAAGGCTGGATTTTGGATTTCGGGAGTCAACGTTGATGACCGCTTCGGAACGCTGGTAAATCTCGTTTGGTATTCCCATCAAATTCGGCGAGAGTCATTTGAATACCGGATCGGTTATTCGTTTCCTAGTGCCGCGGTGGTGAAGATGTTAGAAAGAACGTGACCATGCGTACTTCACTTGTGACACTCATTCGACCACCAGCTGTGGAAACGGTGAGACTGGCGACAACAAGCATCACGCCGCCCTTGGGTCTAGCTTACATTGCGGCAAGTGTACTGCAATCCGGACGAGAGGTCAGAGTACTGGATGCGGTTGCTCTCGCGCCTGCAAAACATCGACCCTATTTCAAGGGTTACTTGATCGGCATGGACAACGAAGACCTAGTGGCAGAAATTCCTGCGAACTCGGCAGCCATCGGTGTCACTGCAATATTTACCCACGAATGGCCGCTCATCGTCCGGCTCATCGAATGTATCCGTAACAGATTTCCTTGCACGCCCATCATCGTCGGCGGCGAACATATAACATCAATGCCTGGATTCTGCGCGCGAACATGCGCAGCTGACTATTTTGTTTGTGGCGAAGGTGAAGAAACAATCGTTGAACTTTTGGAAACCCTGGAGTTATCCAGATTAGAGAGAGCCGCAAAACTCGAGACCATTGCGGGACTGGCATATAAAGAAGGCAATGAGCTGCGCGTCAATCCCCGTCGAAAAAGAAATACTAAGCTGGACGATATCGCGTGGCCAGCATGGGATCGCTTTGACCTCAAGACCTATCATGATCATGGCTTCATTGGCGGCATGTATTCCGAAAAACTCACCGTCCCCATTTTGGCCACCAGAGGCTGCCCCTACCAGTGCACCTATTGCTCGTCACCAAACATGTGGAGTCCACTCTGGTTGCCACGCGATCCAATTCAAGTCGTTGATGAGATCGAATCATATGTAAAAAATTGGGGCGCAGGCAATTTCCCATTTCAGGATTTAACTGCCATCATCAACAAAGAATGGATTATCACGTTTGCAAGCGAGATCGTTCGCAGAAACTTATCCATAAGTTGGCAACTGCCGTCAGGAACACGGTCGGAAGTGATTGATGACGAAGTCGCAGAGTGGCTGAAACTGTCAGGGATGAAGACAATGGCATATGCTCCTGAGGCAGGCTCGGAACGGACGCGAAAATTGATTCACAAGCGGGTACGACCTGATCGCATGCTTGCCAGCGTTGAAAGCGCAAATAGATCCGGACTTAGCTTGACGGCATTTTTCGTAATTGGGTTTCCACACGATTCACACCGGGACATGGTGGACGGTCTGAATTTCATTGCCGAGTTGGCAAAACGAGGAATGAATGACATCGCTGTTGGCTATTATATGGCACTGCCAGGAACGCAGCTGTTTCATAAGTTGTACGACCTGGGAGAAATCCGCTTCGACCGTGAATATTTCTCGCACATTTTGGATTCGCAGTCATTTGTACCTCGTAGGTCTTTCACTCCCAAAATCTCAAGATTTGGCTTAGTTTTTTGGAAATTTTCACTCTTTTCTTGGTTTTATGCTCATCGAATATTTTACTCCTGTAAAAGGCAGCCCGCACGAAACATACTTTTCTTAGTTTTCAGCGTTCTTCATGTGTGGGGTCGCGGCAGCCATCATTCACGCCTGCAAACCGTGGCAAAAAATTTTGTCGCACACGTACTGAATGTGTGGAAACTTCGCAAGCACCCGAAATGGAATCACCATGCAGGGAACCATTCTCATTTCGATAACTGGGACGAACAGTATCGCATCGCACTATTGACACAGCGTGCGACAGGCGCTGCCTATGATGAACAAGGTAAGAGTTTTAACGACCTTCATCAAAACTACTACGCAGGTCTCCGCAAAGGCCATCGGCTTTCGTGGCAGATGCGCTTGAGTTGAGCCGCTACAACCACTCGCTATCATCCCCCAAGAATTGGCTGCGCTTGTCGCAAATGAAACGACGTAGTCCGCCTTGGAATTGCAACGACAAAAAACTGAAACGAAAAACCACTGGGCCAGACTCTCGCCAATGCTCTAGACATCACTCCCAGTACACGCGCAACTGGACCATTGGCAATGAGTTCAAATGGCACCGCCACTGGAATGAACCTTTCAATATCGTATCCGCACGCGTCCAACATCTTTAGAAAGGACTTTCGCGTGAAAAGTCGCTTATGGGTGACATCCAATATGCCTCGCTCGGCATAGTTGAATCGCCCGAAAAGAAGTAGGATTCTCAGCACTATGAAAGCTACGTTAGGAGTTGAAATCAATACTCGCGGCGCTCTACTTACCGCAGGGGAATGAGCGTTGCGCAACTTCAATAAGAATTCTTCTGGTTTTGCCAAGTGTTCGACCACATCCAGCAAGAGAATTGAATCAAATTCAAACATACTCACCGGAATCGATGCAGATTCAAGATCAACTTTGAAGTATTGGTCGAATCCTGTTTCTTGGTCAATACAATCGACGCCTACAATTTTTGCTCCATTCAACTTTGCCCACACGCCGAACAGTGACACACCGCTGCCGATATCCAAAATGGTTTGGGGTCGATGTCGTTCCAATTCTTCCAGAGCAAGAGCGTGTGTTGAACCTTTATGGGTCAACTTATTACTGTAGTACGACATTGGCATTCGTGGGTAGCGCAGCGAGCAAACAAAACCACGCCGATGTGACCAGTATTCAAGACTCGCCTTGATCACTTCCCACGCGTATTTCATGCCATCTACACGGCAGATCTCATCGCCATAATGAGTAGAAATGGGAAATTCCTTGATGCGAGCCAATACATGAAAAGCTTGCAAAAGAATCTCTGTATCGAAATGAAAGCCATTTGCGTTAAGTTCGAAGGGAATAGTTTTGAGAAACGAAGTCGAGTATGCCCTAAAGCCCGTATGAAATTCACTCAAACTTTGTCCAGTCAGATAATTTTGTACACTTGTCAGAATCGTATTACCGACAATTTTATAGATCGGCATGCCGCCTCGCTTGGCCGACATGAGCGAATGCATGCGTGTACCGAGCACGACGTCCGCGTTCATCTCTCGCATGAGCCGCAGTGCTGGCGCAATATTTTCCGGTTTATACTGCGCATCGCCATGGAGCATCACTACTTCGTCAAATCCATGATCAATCGCATACCGGTATCCTAATTTTTGATTGCCGCCATAACCAAGATTAACTAACCCCTTCAAGACAACGATGTTCGGCGCTTGGCGCTGCTGAGCCCATTGAGCTGCCGTACCCGCCGTATTATCAGATGAACAATCATCAATGACAAGAATACGATAAGCATCATCGTGAAAAAATTCGGACGGCATCAAGTCCAGCAGGCTGCCTATATGTCGCTCAGATTCATAGGCAACGACCAAGATCAGACATCTACGGAATTCGGTTTTCTTGTATGGAACTTCACTCATCTAAAGCTTCGTAAACTCATGTGCGGAAAACGCCAACCACTGAAATTTACCATGTTTGGTAGTATTCAGTCTCACTTCATTTTCAAACTGTGACTCCAAAGTCGGGAAAAAATCTTGAGAGCGCACCAACCAGCACGAGTCATGGTTCTCCAAACATTGACGCACCGATACTATGGGATCGGCTTTAGAATCGCGGTAAAAACTAATTCCATTATACACGTTATCTAAATGCGATTTTGTATAAAGTGCCACGGGCCTATGATCGTGGATATGAGAAATCATACCAGCAGCTAGGCTTGGTTCGATGACTATGCCACTATGTGACTCTTTCAATTGCGAAAGCAAATGCTCCATTGTGGACGCTTCGCTTGATTCTTTTGGGCATGGCCATTGCCATAACATGGCACCACAACCAAGCATTGCAGCCAGCACGATAGCTTTGACCTGCCGCGGATATAACATCCGGTCGGCGGCAGCACTCAATCCGATTGCACACACAGCAAAGGCAAGCAGCATTAGGAATACGCTGTGCCGGATGGGACCGTACGGATACCGATGAATTACGCTCAAAAACCACATGGAAATATCGGAAATGCAGAAAGAAACCAGCAAGGTGATCACCACCCGACGAGATACCTCCCGCCAGTAAGCCATGTAAGCTGCGCCCAAAAATCCCAGAAAAAGGAAAAACTCTGCGGCACCTGATGTGCCAAAACTGTACATTACTAGGTGCGATTGGATGAAATACTCACCCATCTCTCGCAGACTGAATACGCCCTGAAAAATCATAGGCTTCAAGTACAAAAGCGAAAGTTGGACAGCAGACGAATGCATGATCGCCGATGCGATGGCTAACAAAATGAATAAACTGTAAATGACGAACCACCACATAATCACGTTTTGCTGTGATTGAAGCACAAGTCGTCTCCGCCAAAAGAGACAAACAACGTATGTTGGAATGATGCAGAATAGTGCGCCGTAGTTTGAAAGCACGGACGCAAACATCAAAAATAGTGAACGAACATGTATAGATGATCTCGTAGGATCATCCTGCAAATTGCAGATGGTTATCATCCAAAGCACAAGAAGAAAAATGGCCAGTGAGTAACCACGAACACTCGTCGAAATCTCGATGAAATTGGGCGCGACCGCTAGAAGCGCCATTGCGATTAACGCACTCCATCGATCTCGACAGAGCCGATGCAGGCCATACCCGCTCATCGGTATAATCACGACTCCTAACAAAAAGGGGACCAGTCTTGCTTGAAACGGCGAAAAACCAAAGATTTTCAGTGACAACCACGCCGGCAAAAAGGCCAACGGTGGATGCGCATGAATCCTAATGGCAGCGAAAAATTCCGACCAAGAATCTGCCATCGCTGCGTACAGATGCCAATTTTCATCGATGCTGAACTCATCAAAGAGGTGCGTCCATCTTAACCATACCGCGACAAGCATGATGAAAACAAGAAATACGAAATTCATCAGGACTTCGGGAGAAGTTCTCTGCAAACCTCTGGCACACGCATGATGTGCAAATGCTGTCGCAAACCTATGGAACAAAAATATCGCCTCCCGTGTCAGCAATCATTTCGCAATTGAAAACGATCGTGCTCGCAATTTGAGCCACTCATAGGCGCCCTCAAAAACATCTGCGTCTGAGAGCAAGCCAGACGCAAACGAATTTTGGTTTTTTCCTTGTTTTGCATTCGCCAAATCGACCAGCCAACAAACTTTTTCGACAGAGAGGCAACTGCGAACGCTCGTCTCGGTGTCCTTCCCTAGGCGATAGAATTTGATTCCCCGGTACAGAAATGGCTCAGGTTCTTGCGTAAAAAATTTGACTGATTCACCTGTGTAGAATTTGTGGAACAGTCCGGCGACAATATTCGATTCCACGATGACTGCTTCACCGGAATTTTTAAGTCGATCCAAAACCTGCGAGAAAGGAAAGTCGTCTTTCAATGTCACCACTGGCAGCTGCCAAGCTGTTGCGCCCAAAATAAGCATTGCAAATACCGCTGCCATTGCTGCTTCTGGTCTGCCTACTAGATTTCTGACACTGCCCCATCCAATCCCGATTGCTGCCGCCAAGTACAACTGGAGAAATACTCCATGACGACTCGGCGCGTAGGGAAACGTTTGAATGACACTCAATCCCCAACACAGCAAATCCGCAACAACCGCGGCAGCGAATATTAGCGAACATCCTCTGAGCCTATCGCGTGAGCGAACAATCTTAACGACGCATAATACCAGTCCAACGAGCATTATGCCCATTGCACTTTTCTTGAAGTAGAAGCCGAGGAGATGAAAGTGCGCCATTACAAAGTATTTCGCGACGCTCACGAGACTGTAATCACCTTGGTACATGAATGGACCGACATGTCCTAGTTCGATGTTAGCGCTGCGGACATGAATGAGAATGAACGCCGCAGATATCAATATTCCGAGGCTGTGAATGATCCCAATCTTAAATGAAAAGTTGCTCGTATGATTCCGAACCAATGAACGCGAGAAGATTGCAGTCGCAACATACCCTGCGAAAATGGCTGGAAACACACCATAATTGAACATCACCGCGAAGACCGCCAAGGACGAACACAGAATGTGCGCGGCAGTGCTCCTAAAATGATCTTGGAGGTTGATCATTGAAAGCAGCCAGGCGCACATCGCAAGTAGTCCCATGCCATACGCACGCGCTTCCGTAGCAACTTCAACAAAACCGGGTGCTATTGCGACAAAGGTGGCCGCAAAAGTCGCACTCCAAATTTCGCGCGTCAATTTGTAAACAATGTGACCGACCACGGGAAGCAAAACCATACCCAAAAACATTGCGAGTATGCGCGATTGGATAGGCCCGACACCGAAAAGTGCATTTGAACACGCACCGTACAAATATGCTAACGGTGGATGGACATGCTCACTTACCGCCGCGACAAATTCAGCAAGGTCCGCCGATGCCGCTGGATAGAGGTGCCAGTTTTCGTCGATCAATAGTTGCGGGCGTAAGCGCGTGACGCGGATCTGACAGGCCACGACTAAAATTGATAGCCACGCCATTCCCACGAGAACCAATTCTGATTTTAACTTTTGCATCGTCGTACAATTATACTGCATCGCTGAACTTCTCGGTCGATCCCTTCACTCGCAAATCGATCAGAATTCGACCAGTTATAAAAATGCACATGCAACCCTGCGATATGACAGGTGATAAATCGCCTTGATGCTGTGCTTATTTTATTCAAAAAACTCAAGTATTTCGAACAATTACCGAAGCTATAGATATGCCGATGAAAGGTTCTTTCATCCGCAAATCGGAGGGACCAATGCACCTGAGACGAGATTCATTCGTCATTGGCATTTTGGCAACGCTAGCACTCGCTGGCTGTTCAGGCAGTTCAAACTCTGCTTCTCGTAGTGCAATCGAAGCATTGGCAAATCCTTCTCCGGAAGTGAGTCCGTCGTCTGATGTTTCATCGACTACAGACTCCGGTGAGGTATTAGCAGAAAACGTTCCAGTACCGAACCCTCCAGTCACCAATCACAGTGGTTCTACTTCTACACCTAATAGTGGTGGTTCTTCGAGCGAAGAAGAAAGTAGCGAGGGAACGACTACGCCATCGGGCCCAACTTACACCTATACCTCCACCACAGTTTCCTACACTAAAGCTACCGCGTGGTTTGGCAGCGTCGCCGTCAACACCAATCTTGTGAAGGCTCTTTCTGTTTCCTTCGCTAATCGCGTCGGAAATATCACCAATCCGGTTGTGACTTTTCCCGATGGATTTGCATTTGCAGGGGGATCGTTCCCCGGCGCAGGCGGTAGCTGCAGCACTTCCATTGCGGTAGACACTTGTACCATGGCGATCCGCTTTTCTCCGACGGCGATCCAAAAATACGAAGGCAATCTTAATTTTTCATTTGATCATGATGGCACACATCAATCGGTTAATATTGCACTGCACGGCGAAGGCGGTTTGGTAATCGGCAGCACTGAGTTTGCCCTCAACAGCGGTGTAGCTGCAGGCCTGAATGCACCACTTGCCATGGGCGTTACGGGCGGCAAGTACTACATCGTTGATACGGGGAACAGCCGCATCAAATTTTATGATTCTGAGCCGACAATTGCGTTTCCGACTGCTCCCGCATTCGTACTGGGACAGCAGAATACCAGCGGTATGATTGGCTCAAATGATGTTTCAGGCTCGTCCATGTCAGCTCCCAGCAGCGTCACCAAATGCGGCGACAAGCTAGTGGTCGCAGACACCGCCAACCATCGCGTTCTCATTTGGAACGCCATGCCAACCGCATCAGGACAATCCGCGGACAAGGTACTAGGCCAACTAAATATGACATTAGCTTTGGCCAATCGCGGAAATTTGGCCCCCGATGGCGGCACACTTTCCAGTCCCTACGGTGTTGTTTGCTATGAAGTCGGGACAGCTAAAATGCTTTTCGTCTCTGATAGCGGAAACCACCGCGTCCTCGTGTGGAACTCGCTCGACTCATTGCAAAATGGACAAGTTGCTAACCAAGTTCTCGGCCAAGCAACAGCGTTCGTGGGCACAAAGAACCGCACAGACACTGTCACTCCTGCGCAGAACAGTATGCGACAACCAACCGGATTAGCCATTTCAGGCACGAAGCTGTTTATTGCAGACACCAGCAACAATCGCGTCATTGCATACGACCTGCCAACCGTGGACACCAACTTGTCCATGGAATCTGCCACGGCCTCGCTCGTGCTCGGACAGCTCAACTACTCAAGCTCTGCATCTGCCGCCACGACCATGTATGCTCCCGAAGGCATCGCGGCGAACAGTAGCTCGCTGCTGGTTGCAGACCGCGCTCAGAATCGAATATTGATCTATTCTTCAGTGCCAACGGCAGTTACATCGCCTGATTTGGTCATCGGCCAACCGGACCTTGCAACGACAACTGCAAACAACACTGGAAGCGGCGCCATTCGTAATAATAAGTCGCTGTCTTCTCCACGCGGGGTGAGTTTTATCGGCAATAAGGTGGCGGTGACCGACACCTCAAATAGTCGCATACTAGTTTTCAATGTTGTCCCAACAGGCAACCATGTATCCGCCAATCTTATCATCGGACAAATAGATGAAACGCTGGCCATCAGCAACAGCGAAAGCTCGATCAGCGCCACCCAGATCAATCCGCTTCGTTTGTTTGCAGACGCGCAGCGCTTGATTGTCCCTGATGGTCATCGCCATCGTGTGCTGATATGGAATACGTTTCCAACGTCTTCCAACCAAGCACCCGATTTCGTGTTGGGACAAGAAGACTTCACCAGCGGAGCTGCCAACAAAAACACGACCCCCGCTTGCGACAGCTTGAACACACCTACTTCGGCCTTTTGGGATGGTTCGCGATTGTATGTCGGAGATGAGGGCAATAATCGTGTGATGATTTGGAATGCCGCATCGATCGCCAACGGAGCGGATGCTGATGTTATTCTGGGACAGCCTGATTGCTCGACCGTTACAAGCGGCAACAGTACACAAACAGCAAAATTTAGTTCACCACGCGGTGTATATGTGGTCGGCAGGACATTATTTGTCTCAGACAATTTGAACAACCGGGTTCAAGGCTTTACATGGGCAGAAAATGGCTCTCTCACGACGGGACAGAATGCAACCTTTTCCATAATGCAGTCTGCATCATGCTTAAACAATTGGATTTCGCTATCCAAACCCGAGCAAGCATTTTCATTTGGTACAAAACTATTCATCCCCGATCGATCACGTCATCGGTTGATCGTGTTCAACAGCATCCCTGACGCCACCACTCCATGCCCTGATGCCTATGAGCTTGGGCAGGTGAGCTACGCTAGTAGCGGGATTACCTATGCCAACATAAGCAACGTTGGCGGCGGCGCATTCGACGCCGATGGCAACATGTACATGGTCGATCGCGGCAACAACAACCGCATTGAGAAATGGAACGCGGCAAACATTCCCACAACGAGCGGGTTACTACCCACAACACCCGACGCCGTTTGGGGCGCACTCGATCGGCAGAGCTATTTTGGTATCAAGGCAGTCTATGCTTACGGCGGCTATGGTTATACGGACTCCTACACGCCCGCGATAGTTGGCGATAAGTTAGTCGTCCCTGATCGATCGGGGCGAGTTTACATCGTTCCCAAACCATAATTTCCCACAATTATCCCGCGTCTTTGTCACGCCCCATTCGAGAATAATATTATTATTGTCGATAGGTTACCATTATCAAATTGATCATTGATCCGTTTTTTTGTATCTATAAACAATATCCATGTCCGGTATAAGTTTGCAGAATGGACGATCAAAGTTGACGGCGCATTCGAAGGCGTCGAAGGCCAATCCGGTAGAAAGTTATCCGATGACAGCCGCACCATTTTCAAAGAAGAAAATCAGAAGGCATTCATCGCAGCCATGGCTGATCAGCATCCTTTCGTTGAACGCGGATTTCGCCTCAGCGAAAGCACGTTCGAACGATCAGGCGGTCGCGTGCATACGATTCATCTTGGAAGTTTGTCCCAATCTTATCGCATCGACGAATTCTCCGGCGAACCACGGGTGAAGTACGAATTTGAAGCGTATGGTGGCGAACTTCCCGTTCGGGCCGAACTCTTCAGCAATGCTGAGTACCCAACGCAGCCCGTTGTTAAGCTCAGTGTCAAGGCAGATGATCGTTGGAAGAAAATCGGCGAAGCCACGATGAAGTGTACGTTTGAACAGATGCAGGAATAGCAATACTTCTGCGCGGCATCCGTGTCACGGCATGTACACGATGCCGCCATATCCCTTGCTGGTGCCGGTACTCGGCGTAAGTTTGACCACCGCAGCCGCGTATCCAGTTGCATTACAGGTCATCTTAAAATCCGCAACCACTTCAGGTTGTGAAGTCGGATTATATTCGTATTCAGCGGCACCCGTCTGCAGTGCGCCATCGACAAAGACGCGCAGCATCAGAGCACTACTCGTACCAGTGCCCTCAATCCAACCCACAAAAATCTTGTTACTGCTGGGGTGGCTGCAAGCTTGTAATGTCCCTGCGGAACTAGTCGAGGAGAGCTGCGTCGGCGCAACATCCCAACTCGATCCATCAAATTTTTTGAAACTTACCGTCGCGTTGTTGGTGTGCCAAGCAACAATAATTTTTCCGTTTGTATCAATACCGGAGGTCACCGCCGGCACTCCTGCCGACAGAGATGCTATGGTTGCAATAGATTGCCACGTAGAGGAAGTGTCCCGCCGTCTCGCATAAATACGGTTATCATTCATACTAACTTCGGTACCGTAGGCGACAATCATGGCGTTGCTTGATGACACTGCGTAGGAAACATCGATCATCGATTGGTTTGAACTTATGGTAATGCCTTCATCAACCCAAGACGATCCATTCCACTTTCTCACCGTATAATCAAACGTAGAGACATCGTGAAGAAGACCCCAGAACGTACCGCTGGCATCATAGCGCCAAAAAGCGGGAATCTGATTGGTTGGAAGTGACGTATTGGTTCCATTCCAAATGGAACCATCAAAGAAACGCAAGCCAGGAACAGAGCTAGGTAAGCCCGTTTTATCGATGACAGAACCCGCAGCCACTTTACCACTCGGTCCTTGGATAGCATCACATCCAATTCCGTCCATTGACATAGATGTAGATCCACTTTTGCACGCTCCGCTACCAAAGCCGCGAACGACGACCGGGTTACCACTGCTATCATAGCCAATGCCGATGCCGGAAATGAGGCCAGACTCGGAATCCGCCTGTGTATCTGAACTATCCCACGAATTGCTCACGTATTGCCGATAATAAGCATCTTGATTGGCACCATCTATATCAAGCACGGCGGCAAAGCCCGCCTTATCACCGGTACCTATTCCGACCCCCCAATTAATCATAGTATTCGATACAGTCCAAGTCGCGGAGCTTTTCCATGTCGGCGCACCTGCACTCACCGTGATGTTGGCTTGGGTTTGCGAGGACGTTAAGTTGCCAGCGGTGTCGGTGATACAAACTCGGTAACTGTAAGTTCCGGCAGATAGCGTATCATTGTACGAATAGGTGTCAGGACTAAATGTCGTACGATCAAAAACTTGTGTGCCATCGGTACAATTGCTTGCAGGCGCGGTCGCGCCCGCAGCTCGGCGCACGATAACGTGAGCCAAATCGGTAACGCTCGCGGGATAGTCGAGATCAATCGTCGCCTTGCCGGCACCGCCTGTCACGGTGAACGCGTCGAGCGCCGGCGGTGCCGTTGTATCAATTTTGATATTCTTGTTGTTGCCAAGAGAATTTGCACCACCAGGCGACGGCACTGGTAAAAATGCATTGTTGTTGGCTGAATCTTTGATGGTGCCTCCGTTCAGTGTCAATGCACCGACACCCGTAACATCGAGATCTGCTGACGTATCACCAGTCTGGACTGAGTAGTTGAAAGTCAATACCGAAGTCCCCGTTCCGGATGCATACGTTGCATCACGATCAGTTGTGCCTGTTTCCAATGTTAAAAGCGGCGTCCCCGTCACGGTTACGTTTTCAGAAAACGTTACCGTTACCGCAATGCTGTCCGCTGCTTTGTAGGCGCCGTTCGACGTCGATGAACTGACCGACGAAACCGTTGGCAAGACGCCGTCAATTACCAGCGCTTTATTGGCACCGAGTGAATTGGTTTGACCGGGAGTTGGCAATGTTAACGTCGCCGCATTATTCGAGCTGTCTTTGATCGTTCCTGAATTGAGCGCAAGGGAACTTGTACCAGTGGCATCAAGATCCGACGTCTCGTCTCCACTTTGGACCGAGTAGGAAAACGTCAACACGTTTGTACCCGAACCAGATGCATAGGATGCATCTCGGTCAGTTGTACCCGTTTCCAAAGTCAACAAGGGCGTACCCGTTACGACCACGTTTTCCGAAAAGGTGATCGTAATCGAAATAGCATCACCTACTTTGTAACTTCCATTCGCCGTTGACGCACTCAATGAAGTTACCGTTGGAACAGCGCCATCGATTACCAGCGCCTTGTTTGACCCAAGCGATCCGGACTGTCCCGGAGTAGGCAGAGTTAGAGTCGCCGCATTGTTTGCACTGTCTTTGATAGTGCCGGAATTCAGCGACAACGAGCTGGTTCCTGTTGCGTCGAGGTCCGCAGAAGTATCGCCACTTTGCACTGTGTATGAAAATGTCAAAACACCGGAGCCAGAACCCGAAGCATAAGTAGCATTGCGATCGGTTGTCCCCGTTTCAAGGGTCAAAAGCGGCGTGCCGGTGACGGTCACATTTTCAGAAAAACTGACGGTGATCGAAATAGTATCTCCGACAATGTAGGTTCCGTTGGCAGTGGACGAACTTACCGACGACACGGTTGGCACGACGCCATCGATGACCAACGCCTTATTGGCACCAAGAGAATTGGTTTGACCTGGAGTTGGCAAAGTTAACGTTGCGGAGTTGTTCGCAGCATCTTTGATAGTGCCGGAATTAAGCACGAGAGAAGTCGTCCCTGTGGCATCAAGATCCGCAGACGCATCACCACTTTGCACCGTATAGGAAAACGTCAATACATTTGTCCCCGAACCTGAAGCATACGAGGCATCACGGTCTGTTGTCCCGGTTTCTAAGGTCAAAAGCGGCGTGCCTGTGACGTTCACATTTTCAGAAAATGTAACGGTCACCGAAATTGCGTCGCCCACTTTGTATGTGCCGTTAGCAGTGGATGCGCTTACCGACGAAACCGTTGGCACAACCGCATCAATGACAAGCGCTTTGTTTGCTCCAAGAGAACCTGATTGACCAGGAGATGGCAACGTCAATGTCGCGGCGTTGTTTGCGCCATCTTTGATAGTGCCACCATTCAACGTCAAAGACGTGGTACTGACAAAATCAAGGTCAGCAGAAGCATCACCCGTTTGTACCGTATATGAAAACGATAGAGTATTCGAACCGGAGCCCGTGGTGTACGTCGCATTTCGATCGACAGAACCGGTTTCGAGCAACAACTGTGGCGCACCTGTGACGGTGACGACTTCTGAAAATGATACGGTAACGTCAATACTGCTTCCCGCAACGTAAGTTCCGTTAGCCTGGCTTGAAGTCACACCCGTGACAGTTGGCGACACGCCATCCAGCACGATCGCTTTACTACTGCCAAGAGATCCCGCAGAGCCGGGCGTTACGAGCGTAAGGGTGGCTGCGTTGCCGGCCGCATCTGCAATGCTACCGCCGGCCGTGGCGAGTGCTGACGTACTCGCATAGTCTAGATCGCCGGTGGCGTCGTCAACCAACACAGTATAAGTGAACGAAAGTGTCGATGTACCCGAGCCACTTACATAGGAAGCTTGGTGATCAATGGCTCCCGTTTCGAGCGTCAGTAAGGGCGTTCCCGTAACTGTCACCGCTTCCGAAAATGAAACGGTAATGGTCAACGCGTCACCCGTTTTGTATGTTCCGTTTGCAGTCGACGACGAAACGCCGGTCACGTTCGGAACATTGCCATCGATCACTATGTCCTTGTTGGCACCAAGAGAATTTGTTTGACCCGGAGTTGGCAAGGTCAAGGTCGCATCGTTGAGCGCTACGTCTCGTATCGTGCCCCCATTGAGCGCCAGCGCATTGGTGGAAAAGGCATCCAAATCTCCAGACGCATCCGCTGACTGCACGGTATAAGTAAACGAAAGCGTATTCGACCCAGAACCCGATGTGTACGATGCCGTCCGATCCATCGTGCCAGTTTCAAGCGTCAATTGCGGCGTGCCTGTAACGCTTACGGATTCGGAAAAAGTTACCGTAACGACAACATTCTGTCCCAGTTTATAGCTGCCGTTCGCAGACGTAGAACTCAACGACGATACGGTCGGCACGACCGCATCGACCACGATCGCTTTGTTCGCCCCGAGCGAGCCCGGCGCTCCCGGCGCTGGAAAAGTCAGCAGCGCATCGACGCCTTGCAAGCTTTTGATCGTGCCCGAGTTGTCGTTGAAGTAATTGAGACTGATGTAATCAAGATCTGCGGAAATGTCTCCGGATATCACGGTATATGCAAAATCGATGTTGTTGGTTCCTGAACCAGAGCTGTAGGTCGCTGGACGACCTAAGCCGCCGGCTTCGAGCGTTACATAGGGAATACCTGTAACATTTACGGGCGCAGAAAATACAACTCGCACGTTGATGACCTGCCCAGCTTTGTAGGTGCCATTGGCGGAAGTTGACGTGACCGACGTCACCACTGGCACGGCGGTGCTTACGACGAGCGCTTTGTTTGCTCCAAGCGAGCCCGCGCCGCCAGGAACAGGTAAAGCATTGTTGGCAGCGTTGCCCGCGGCATCCGTGATCGTAGCCGCGCCGAGGTTCAAGGAATTCACCGCGACGTAATCGAGGTCTGCAGTTTCATCGCCATTGGACACGGTGTATGCGAAGGTCAAAGTATCTGTGCCCGATCCCGTTGCATACGATGCAGCGCGATCGGTAGAACCAGTTTCAAGCGTAAGAGTCGGAACACCCACAACGGTTACCGCTTCGGAATACCGAACCGTTACATTCACCACTTCGCCGATGGCCAAATTCCCATCCGCGTTTGTGGCCGAAACATTCAAGATAGTTGGGGCCGTCGTGTCGGGAATCTCGCGAAACTCCTCTGGCACAAACTCTGCAAAGGCCGCGTACTGCGCTAGCGACTGGTCGTGAAACCAAAACTTAAACTTGGCTGATTGGATCTGTGATGGAATATCCGAAGGAATGCGAAACTCGATCGTGCGCGTGCCGGCGATGAGCGACCACAGCCACAAAGACGAGCCTTCAGATTTTTTTAGGTTCTCTTGTTTGACGTAGTAGTTGTTAGAACCGTCGGTCACCATGAGATCATAGCGATTGGTATCGTCTTGAATCTCACGCGTGACTGTGATGTCCTCCTTAATTTGACTCATCAAAATCAAATTGTCCGCGCCATCTGTCAGCATTGTTTCTATAACCTCACTGCCTCCGGCGAGGATTACCGTGGGATCATCAGCGTTGGCAGAGACGTCGCGCAACGTTGCGCGGATCAATTTTACTTGCTGATTGTCGAGCGCGTTGGGCGGCACATTGATTTTTGTCTTGCGAAACTCAGCAGACAGCCCTTCGGAAGTTTGTCCTTCCGCGGTGACTTGCATGGGTAACAAAGAAGGAGTGGGCGAAGGACTGGGGGATCCATCAGTGGTCAAAATTCTTGATCCGCCGCGGCGCACGCTCGCTTGCTCAGCTTCAGTACAAGCCGCCAAAACGATCGAAATGGCGATCAAGATTGTAACCACAAAATTCATAACAAATCCCTGATACCTAAGAGACTTTTTTCGGGCAAAACGCGAAAAGGTTTAAGTCTTTCAGAAACCATCAATAATTTCAGAGCGTTAGTTCGTCAGTTATCCGCGGATGACGACTCCATAGGTCTGAAAATATTGAATTTTTCTGGATTTCGTCGAGCGTTCAGACGGCAGAGCACACGCATTCTGGATCTTTTGGGATTTGTGAGACTGCGCTGAGGGAGGAGCTCCTCCGGATTGATCCGTAAGAACTCCTCCCGAAAATTGGTAGCCTATCGAACGTGATTACTGAGCTTGTTCCGTGCTTGAGCCACTTGCCGCAGACTCGTCCTGAGCGTCAGCCGAGCTATCTTCCGCAGTTTCCGCAGTCTGTTCATCCGACGCGACTGGCTTCTTGCTTTCAGCTGCCGTGATGGCTTGACCACATGCATCCGTTTCTAGATTTTGAAATTTCAGCGGAGGCAACCGCATACCTTTGGGTTCAGACTTTTCACGAATGCCACCGTGCTTGCGCCCTTTGCCCTGTTCGCGATCGGGACGGTTTTCGTCGTCGGGCATTCCTCGGCCGAAGTCTCCGCCGCGTCCTTTTCTATGTCCCATTTTATCATCGTGACCATTATCATCTGGGCGAACAAAACATGCTTTCACCGCATCGTGAACCGCGATGCCAAACTCTGATTCCTTAGCTTGGTCACGACATTCGCGAAATTTTTCGCGATTTTCTTCCAATTTCGCTTTGATCGCCTCGTGTTCACTCTTGAGTTCGGTTTGAATTTCTTCTTTGGACTTACCCTGTGCGCGAAGCTCGTCGACTTTCTGCTTGAACGCAGCAAACTCAGCACCCATTCCTGCGCACTCAAGGACCTGATCGCCGACTCCGCGAACCAAAGCCTCTAGCGCTTTCAAGCGAAACTTACTTTCTTCGGAAAGTTCCTGGCGCTGCTGACTATCTTCCTCTGAACCAGTTAACTCAACACCGGCAAGATTTTGATCAGCCTGTTCTTCTTCGGCTGCCATCGCTTGCTGGTACTGTTGTTCCATTTTCGATGAATCGACTCCGCACGCCGCTAACATCACCGAACCATAGAGCACCCATTTTGCACTTCTGATGATCTGCATTTCACTTCTCCTCGTAAGATTGATTTCCCTGACCTACAAAGGCCTTATCGGATGTTTTTATGAAAACTTTAGTTTTATTTTTTTAGCTTTCTTTATAAATGTTTATCATTTTTTCTCTCGTTACATTTCTCTATTTTTTGAAACTTTTTAAGATATGATATTCAAAAAAATTATATTTTTTACATAACATCGATATTAAATATCTGTTTTTTAAAGATAAAATTATCATTATAGAATTCAAAATATGCTAAAGTTTATTGAAAATCTGCCGATAGCGTTCTTGTAGGACGAAAGGTCGTTTTGATGACAATAGCGAAAAAGCAAATCAGAGAGATCGTTGAGGGATTGAATATTACGATCCACCTCGATCCTCATTCAGCCTTCGCGTCCATTTATGAAGCTTGCAAACAGCACATACCCGAACTCTCCTACAAAACTTTTTCTGAATGGCTGGAGCTAGGTTCTGCGAATGCCAATCTACTAGCTTCTGGAAAGCGTGAGATGACCAGCAAGATGGCCGAGCGCATTGCCGAATCGGTCGGTCTTACCGGCGACCAAAAGAAATACTTCGTGACGCTTGCCTCATACTTTCGCGAAAGAAACGCAACCGCCAAGAATGAAATGTATGAAACTTTGATGCGGCTGCGTTCCAAACAATTGCCATCAGATCTTTTTCGCAGCCAGCTCGAATTTTTTCAAAATTGGTACAACGCCGCTATCGTCGAATTGCTAGCTCTTCCTCACGCCAAAGACGACGTCGCGTGGATCATGTCCTGCCTGCAGCCGAAAGTTACCGCATCCGAAGTCAAGAATAGCCTTAAGCTGTTGGAACGCTGCGGGTATGTTACGCGTGACCCAGAGCGCAACAACAGACTAGTCCCCACTAAGCAAGTTTATTCGACCGGCGACGAAGTCCAAGGCATGGCGTTTTACAGATTCCACCAGCAGATGATTGACTTGGCCAAGCTTGCCCTCGACGAAGTGCAGCACGATCAACGAGAGATCAGCGCCATCACGGTCACATGCTCGCCTGAAATCAGGCAGCAAATGAAGGAAAAGATTGTCGCACTACGCAAGGAACTACTTGCGTTATCGGCGCAATCAAAAGAATCAACCGAAGTAGTCCAAGTAAATTTCCAATTGTTTCCAGTGGCACAGATGACGAAGGGAAGCAAAACATGAACCCTATTTTTGCAATCACTTTTGCATGGATCATCACAGGCTGCGGCATCGAGGTCGGGAATCCAAAACCGGATTCGACGACCAGTACCGGCGGCACACTAAAGGTGCGCATGGAATCAGGCGAAAGCAGCAATCAATCGCTGACCATGAATATTGCCTCACTTAACCTGTACGGCGGAAGCAATGAAAGCGATAGTTATGAGGTCGAACCCCTCAAGAGCAGCATCGACCTTTTATCGCAGGAATTTACCCGTGAAAGTGGAGCCATCATCGCTGAGTTTTCCAATATCGCCAACGCGTTCTATTCCAGAATGACGATCACACTCGCAGCCGAGAACGGGCTCAATTTCGTAGACGCAAAGGGCGAAGAAGCTGAGATAGCATTGGACGATGACAGTGATGGTATCATTGAATTCGCCACTGACGTTGAAGTGACTGACGATGGCGAGGAAGAATTGGTGGCTATTTTTGATCCAGAAAAATCCATCTTTGCCCCCGAAGCCAGTGAGACCAAATATCGCTTCCGCCCCCTTGGAGAAGCGCACCATGCTCGACCCGGACTACAGTTTGTCGCTCAAACTGACGTCGCAAACGCTACTTACGCATGCGCGTATCTTATTAGGAATTTGCCACCACCCGAAATGCGTCATGGTCGACGTCACAGCGGACGCGAGTTGGACAACATGATTGACTTTGCCCAGCTGCACGGTGATGACGACCGCCACACAAAAGTAAAGCCTCGTCCGTCCTTTGCCGACGAGGGTGTTTCGCGCAGCAAAGATTCGAATTCCTCGTGCGATAACGCTTTTGCGCGCGTCAAAGTTGTCGAAGGCGAATATGAGTTCTTGCGGTTACGTCCGGGGATTTATGACTTCCGCGTCTTTGCAAAAGACGGGGATGCAGAATCGTTTGTCGATCATGCGCAAGGAATACTCATCGAACCGCAACGGAGAAAGTAGCCCTAAAAAATCGACGCATGGTTCGGGCTCTTTCCCCTAACGAAGACTCTACGAAATCGAAAACGGCGTAAAATTCGTATCACGATCGTAGTAGTCTTCATTCTCTTTACGCTTGAGGTAATTGACCACGCGGTATGTAAGTGGCGTTGCCAGAACTTCCCACATCACCTTCATCAGATAATTGTTCACCGCAACCGTTAGCACCATTTCGGGCGACCACACGCCCAAGAAGGCGATGGGATAGAAGATCGAAGAATCTACCGCTTCACCGACGACGGTCGAGCCGATCGTACGCATCCACAGTTTGCGACCATTCATCCAGACTTTCATCTTCGACAGGACGAATGAATTCATAAACTCACCACACCAGTAAGCAATGAGGCTGGCGAGGACTATGCGCGGCGTCGCTCCGAACACCGCCTCGTATGCGGGTTGGTTTTCAAAGAACGATGCGGGCGGCATCTCGACGATCACCCAACTCATAAGCGACGCAAAACCCAATGCGACAAAACCAGTCCACACGACCCGCCGCGATTTCCCGTAGCCATAGACTTCGGTGAGGATGTCGCCAAACAAATAACTCAGAGGAAAAAAGAGGACGCCACTGCCAAAAGTAAAGCCGCCGATCGTCGTTATCTTGGCTGCGCCAATGACGTTGGCACACAATAGCACCGTAACAAACGCCGCCATCAGAAAATCGTAGTATCTGTAGGTCCTCGCCTGCATATTTTCTCCACATGTTGAAGTCGAATTAAACCCAAGATACCATTGATGTTTTTTAAACTCCGCAAAAATGTTTTTGCCAATTCTATACAAGTCCTTGACCCGCGCGCAAATCCTCAATATTAAGCCGCGTTTGTCAGGAAATGTCCGTCCAGTCTACGTCACCTAAATACGGGGAAATTCATGAAATTTGGAATGAAAGCAGGCTTTCTTGCACTTGCACTCGTGGCATGCGGCAAAGATCAATCGACCAGCCAACTGCACACACCACCACTCACGGCCGCGCAAGGTTTGGAAGAACTCCACGCCATCGTCTCGAAAGTGAAGGCACTTTACGGACCATTGGAGTTTAAAGAAGAACGTTTTGGCTACACCTTGGCTGACCTCGTCACCAAAGCAGAAACAGAAATCAAAGCAGCCACCAACGATCAGCAGACCATGGCTGCGTACGTTCGTTTCTTGATGTCTTTCCGCGATGGCCATGTCGGCATCCGTTTCAAGGGCAACAATACAGAGATCAAATCTTACAAACTTCCGTTCTACCTTGTTCCCGTCGAAGGCAAGGCAATCGTTGCGAAGGTTGGCATTACGCTGTCCGCACAGGGCGTCAGCGTTGGGCAAGAGCTCATCAGCATCGACGGTCAAAATCCAATCGATTTGCAAAAGCAAATCTCCGTTTACAAGTCCTTCGGTAACGAAGTTTCCGATCGCCACGCTCTGGCATACGTAACGAACCGCGCATTCTTCATGGAAGGTTTGTTGCCAACACAACCGTACGCTACCTTGAAATTTCAAGATGCAGCTGGCGAAGTCATCGAAGCAAAAGCACCATGGGAAATCGTCAAAGACGACACAACAAAGTTTGAACTTGCAGGTCCAAAATCAAAGTCTGGTTTGAATTTCACCGTTGGCGAATACGCTGAAATGAAACAGATGGGCGAAGGCTCGCTGATGCAGATGGGTGCGTACAAGCCATACTTCGCAACAGACAGCGTCAAAGCTGTTTACGACTTCATCGAAGTTCAACCAAGCGACGAGTACTTGAAAAAGTACAACGTCACCCGCGAAAAGATCAAAGACGCAAACGGCGAAGCCATCTACGCTGCTCTGTACAAATACAACGGCAAGACCGTGTTGCTAGTTCGCCAGCCCGGATACTATCCTGAAACGCTGCAGACAACCGACCTTCTCAATGGGTACCGCGCAATCCTCGATCAGTACGATTCTGTTGCTGACGTTCTTGTCATCGACCAAAACCACAACCCCGGCGGATCCCTTGATTACGCCGAAGGTTTCTTCAGCCTCTTTATCAACAAGCCAGCATTGGCACTCGTTCAGCACGTGAATGCTGACCGTCAATGGATCTATGATTTCAACGAATGGGCAACACTTGTAGAACCAATTGAACCAGCATTCGCGGCGGTTGTTCGCGCGCGTGCAGAGTTAGTCGAACAAGCCATGGATCAAGGTAAATCCATCACTGAACCAATGCCACTCGTCGGATTTGAGTATGTACAACCAGATGCACAATATACCTGGAAGAAGCCAATCTTAGTTCTTGCTGATGAATTGGCTGGCTCCTGCGGCGACATCTTCCCCATGTACATGAAGCGTAACAACATCGCGAAAATCTTCGGCGAGCGCACCATGGGCCTCGGTGGTAACGTTGAAGAAGTCATTACACTTCCCTACAGCGTTGCAACCGTCCGCATGACTCGAGGCCTCTTCACCACGTACAAGCCAGATGGCCGCTATACGAATGAAGAGCTCGTCGAAAACAACGGTATCCTTCCGGACATCCACCACGAAGTGACCGTGAACGATTTCCGCCAAGGTTTCGTCGACTATGTGAAGGCATTCAGCGAAGAAGCCACAAAGCTTCAGTAATTGATTTTCATTTCGGGCCGCTTTTGCGGCCCTTTTCGCATTTGAGGAGTTCGGGATGATGATGGAACGAATGACGAGTTTTTTCGGAATCTTCGTTTTGATGTTTATCGCGTGGTGCTTCAGCTCTCACAAACGCATCATCCCGTGGCGCGTGATCGCGGGCGGACTATTTTTGCAATTCGCCTTCGCAATCCTCATCCTCAAGACTCATCCCGGCCAAATCGCGTTCAATGCTCTCGGCGATTTCTTTACGGCGTTGCTAGATTACGTCGATGCTGGCTCGTCTTTTGTTTTCGGACAAAACTTTCGCAATAACTTTTTTGCATTCAAAGTTTTGCCAACGGTCATCTTCTTCTCATCCCTCATGTCGCTCATGTATTACTTCGGCATCATGCAATTCATCGTCAAGATGATGGCGATCGGCATGTACAAAGTTTTGGGAACGTCCGGAGCGGAAACACTTGCAGCGGCCTTGAATGTTTTTGTCGGACAAACGGAAGCCCCACTCGTCGTCAAACCTTACGTCGCCAAGATGACCCAATCTGAACTCATGGCTTTGATGGTCGGTGGATTCGCCAACATTGCCGGTGGCGTTCTCGCCGCGTATGTGGGCATGGGCATCGATGCAGGTCACTTAGTTACTTGCTCGGTTATTTCAGCTCCGGCATCGCTATTGATCGCTAAACTCATGCAACCTGAAGTCGATCAGCCACTGACGCGCGGCAATGTCGCCCTGCCCTTCAAATCTGAAGCCGAAAACTTTGTCGATGCCATCGCCGCTGGCGCATCCGAGGGACTTTCTCTGGCGCTGAACGTTGCCGCGATGCTCATTGCATTCTTGGCACTGATCGCCCTCGCTGACGGCATAATCGTCGGCATCGGCCATTGGTTTGGTGCTACTTGGACCTTGGCAGGTTTGCTCGGCACGTTGTTCGCACCAATTGCATGGGTGATCGGCATTCCTTCAGACGACATCTTCAAGATCGGCGAACTCCTCGGCTTGAAAATGGTCGCTAACGAATTCATTGCCTACGAAAAACTTTCGCAATGGCTCAAGCCTGATTCTGGGATCGTTCTCACAGAGCGTTCAAAGGCTTTAGCGACATACGCGCTGTGCGGCTTTGCCAACTTCGGATCTATCGGCATCCAAATTGGCGGCATGGCTCCACTTGCTCCCGAACGTCGCGGCGATCTTGCACGCTTGGGTTTCCGCGCGATGGTGGGAGGCACGCTTGCTACGTTCATGTGCGCCGCCGTTGCTGGTGTTTTGATCTAGCTTTTGCTACATTGGGGGCATGGTAAACCCTGTGCCTCCAGAGATCGATCGACTCGCTAGAACCCTTGATATGACAGGGGCTGAGTGGCAGCAAGCTTGCGAAATACTCTCTAAATTCGGTCAAGATTTTTTACACGGTCTGCAGCAAGCGGCTGCTAATCATTCACCACAACCAATCAACTCTGGCACATTGCTTCCGCCGGAAGATCCACAACAACTCAAAAAAGTTTTCTCCGACTTTACTGCGATCGCTCTGCGTAACGGCATCGAACCCACTTCGCCTCGATTCTTTGGATACATACCCGGAGGCGGCATGCCCGCTGCAGCAATCGGTGACGCTGTCGCCGCCCTCTCTAATCGCTACGCGGGTATGGCAGGTGCATCACCGGGCGCCGTGGATATTGAGAATCAGGTCGTTCGCTGGATCAGGCATCTGCTCAATTGGCCGGATGAAAGTTGGGGCTCGTTGCTAAGCGGCGGTTCTACTGCGACGCTGACCGCGATCGTTGCAGCACGCAGCACACGCGACGCTTCGCAATGGAGCTATTCATCCATCTATGTTTCCGAGCAAACGCATCACTGCTTTCACAAAGCCGCGATGGTCGCCGGCTTGGAATCGTCACCTTTCCGCCTTATCAAGTGTGATGCCAAAGGACGAATGGACATAGGCGCACTGCGCAAGCAATTGACCGAAGATCGCAACGCTGGACTCAGCCCGTGGATCATTTGTGCGAATGCCGGCACAACCAATCTAGGAGCCATCGATCCGCTCAAAGAAATTTCGCAGATATGCCAAGAACACAAGATTTGGATGCATGTCGATGCAGCGTACGGTGGATTTTTTTGGTTGGTGGAAGAAGGCAAACGCAGGCTCGCGGGAATGGATTTGGGCGACTCGATTGTGCTTGACCCGCACAAGGGACTGTTTCAGCCGTACGGACTGGGTATGGTCTTGGTACGCAATGCCCAGACACTGAGAAAAAGCCTCACCAACGACGCCGCTTACCTTCGAGATATGGGGAATGTTCAGGCAGGATCGCCTGCGGACTTTTCTCCTGAGCTAACGCGACACTTTCGCTCGCTAAGATTGTGGTTTTCTGTGAAGCACCATGGCCTCGCCGCATTCAAAGCCGCTATTGAGGAAAAACTTCTTCTGACGAAATATGCAGAAACTAGATTGCGTGATATCGACGGTATTTGTGTTTTGGCAGATCCAGAATTGTCGGTGGTTGCGTTTCGCGTGGACAACGCCGATCAGAAGCGCTCAAACGAGCTCACCGAAAAACTTCTGCACAATATTTTAGCAGAAGGCGTCGTGCACATGTCGTCAACCGTGATTGAAGGCCTGCTTTTCATTCGCATTTGCATCCTTTCATTTCGTTCTCACCAAGAGCACATTGATGCTCTTATCAAATGCATCAGCAATGCTGTTCCTGTAAAATCTTGATGACAATTTCATAAGATTCTCACCAAACGGTAGCTAACCTAAACTTTTGGGTCTATCCTGAAACTTATTAAATGACGGGGCATATGAACGACCTGAATGCATGGAAAAGAATTGTTGGACTGCTAGTCGTCGCAAGTATTTTGCACTTGCTCGCGCCCGAACATGGCAATTCAGATGGGCTGCAGCGCACGCGCCATAAAAGCCGAATCCGCAGCCACGTCATGGGATGTTTCAGCAAGTGTTCTTTGGATCAAATCAACATTCCAAGTGACTCGTTGGAATCAGACGAATACCTCATGAGATCCGACGAATCTATGCATGTGCAGCCTCGATGTGCGGATTCTGCTGTCTCTCATGCAAACCCCTTTTACTCATCTCTCTTTTTTGGACAGAGTTTGTGCCCCAACCTTCTGGCCAAGCCTCCCTTCGCCCAAATTTCATAATTTTCTGTCTTCAAATTACTGACTGCTTTCGCTTATTGCATTCTGGTGGAGAAATTCATGAGTAAAAAGAATCTCGTTTCTGATTTGCTTGCAGGTTCCGTCGTCTTCGTCATCGCTGTTCCACTCTCTCTCGGCATCGGTCTAGCATCCGGCATGCCCCCTGTCTCTGCAATCATTTGTGCGATCATCGGTGGCATCATCGTTGGAGCTATTTCTGGCGCGCCGATTGTGGTTTCTGGACCGGCCGCCGGTCTGTCGGCGATGGTTCTCCAGTTTGTAAACCAATTTGGAGTAGACGCTGTCTATAAGATTGCCATCATCGCTGGCATTGCCCAACTACTGTTTGGATTTCTTAGATTAGGCCGCTTCATTGCCAAAATTCCCAAACCACTCTTAGAAGGCGTACTTACTGCCATTGGCTTCACGATCTTTCTTGGCCAACTTCACGTGCTTATGGGGCAGAAGATTCCCGGCAATGCCATCATCAACATACAACAAATTCCAACCTCGCTGGGCGTAGCACTCAACGATCCCGCGTCGTCGTTCATCATTTCTGCGCCACTCCTCTTTGGACTGGTCGCCCTATTTTTTCAGCTCTATTGGAAAAAACTCGCTAAGTCTTTAGCATGGATACCAGCTGCACTCCCTGCGACCATCGTGGCAAGCTTACTGGCGCTGGGCTACGAGATGCCGAGAGTCGTGCTGGCACCGATTATCCCGCATGTTAGCGCATCATTCGCAAATTTAGCCTCAACCTTTAGCCTAGAATATTGGCTACCGATCATCGGGGCTGCAGTGGGATTGGCGGTTGTAGCTAGCGCCGAGTCTTTGTTGACTGCCCGTGCCATTGACGTGCTGATCAAGACGAAGCACGGTTCGGCTAACACAGATCTAGAGAAAGAGCTCAAGGCACAAGGAATGGGCAATCTTTTGTCCGGCGTATTCGGTGGAATGCCCATGACAGGGGTCATGGTTCGCAGTGCCGCAAACTTTGACTCGGGCGCACATACACGCATCTCAACAATGTTTCACGGGGTTCTAGTGGCATTGAGTGTCATGGCGTTTCCGTTTGTCATGGAAAAAATTCCTTTGGCCGTTCTCGCCTCCATTCTTGTATTAACGGGCTGGAAACTCTTGAACGTAAAGTCAATGGTCGCTGCCATGAAGTACCATGCTCGCGATGCATATCTATGGCCGGTTACCGCTATTGCCATTCTGAGCACAGATTTGCTGAAAGGGTTTTGTTTCGGGATTGCGGTCTGGCTAATCGACGATTTAATTGTGCGAAGAAGTTCTAACCGTACTCACTAATTTGCGGTTTCTTGCTGAGAAGACAAAATGGAACAAATTTCAATTGGAAGTCCGCAAGTTGATGTCGCAGCGCGTTGGAAGGACACGCTCAGTAGAGTGCGAGAGGTTTTGCCATTACAAAACCCGCTACAGTCCTTTCTGCATAACAACTTGCTAATGGCTTTTGAACGGTATCCCTTTTGGGAGGGAGTTTCGAAAGCAGCACAACTTTACAATGCGCATTCAACCGCACGTCTCGAATTTTATGCGAGTGCACTTAAGTCTGACCGCATCCAGTCAAAAGATCTTTGTGATGCCATCCTTCGATATTGGCAAAAGTCCAAGAGTTGGCTCCCTGCCGATGCAGAAATCGAACACAGCGTCGCGGTTCAGATTGTTGCTGCGCTGATGCAGCTTCAGGGAGGGACACCCATTGCAGGATTGCTGCATTTGGATGCGATTGGCATGCTCCAGTCAAACATAACGCCACCGTATGCCGAATTGATCCATTTTGAGCTTGGCAATGATCGCCGTGCTCAAACTCAAATACCCTCGGACGCTGTTGAATGGCTTTGCCAGTTAATGGAGGGAATGCTCGATCAGGGTCTCAGCAGAACACCTAATCCCCTTCGCAACTTAGACATCGTTGAAGCTGCTGCCGAATGGCTTTCTCGCACCGTAGTTCGGCCTCACACTTGGCAAAACACGTTGTGCATCAAACTCCGCGCATTTTTAGACAAACCAAAGGGCAATTCCCGATCAGATGATATTGTTAGCCGACTCAACAATGAAGCGATTCCCGATTCGGAGTGGGCAGATGTCATTCTAGGGCTTCTTTTTCAAATGCCTGGATGGAGCGGTTTGGTTAACAAATCAGAATCCGACAGCAATGCCATGCCATTTCGCACGCCCAACGTGACATTGGAAGGTCTAATCATTTTGATGTTCTTTTTGTGCGAAGTGTTCAATATCAAACTTCGTCGGTTAGCTCCTTTGGACTCGTCTGTCGTACATCGAAAAGTGAGTCATACCATCAGCGTTCACCGAATTAGGGAACTTCTACAACAACTTCAAACAATGTCTTCCATTCCTTCTACTCAAGACATCATTCAAGCAGTCGAAATCATGAATACCATGGACGCAGCGATTACCAATCGCGTTTGGCATGATGCGTATGAAGTCTCACTCTACAAACAGATACTGACAAATGTAGGCAGTGCGGCTTCATCCACTCCGCATCAGCCCAAACAACCTAAGAAACGAAATTCCATTCTGTGCTGTATGGACGATAGAAATGAATCATTTCGAAGGCACATTGAGAGATTTGCTCCAGACCTGATCACCTATGGGGTGCTTGGAAACTTTAACTTGGACATGAGATATGTTTCATCCGGTCACCCTCGCCCCAGCCAGCAATGCCCCCCGGTGGTCACTCCCCGAAGAACCATCGTCGAACACTCGACTGTCCCTCGTTCAGCGAGAAAACAAGCACTAATCATTCAATGGTGGGTTGATCAGCAATTTTTTCGAAGCCGAGGCGTGTTTGGTGGAATCATCGCCTGCATCGCCATCGCGGTTTTTGCACTGACGTACTTCCCGATTAGAGTGATTTCCCATCGGCTAGCGAAGATTATGCGTGCGAACTTTGTCAAATTCATGAATCCAACGATTCCCTCCACTCCCATCTTGGAGCGAAGCGAACATCCGTTATATGGGCCATGCGGATATGACGAAGAAGAACAAGCCAAAATCGTCTACTCCGTGCTGGGAGCTATCGGTCTTATCAATGAAGACGATTTTGACGAATACGTTGTTTGCCTTGCTCATCAATCAACCAGCGCCAACAACCCGTACCGCCAAGCATACGGTTGCGGAGCTTGCTCGGGAAATTCGGGCTCCATTAATTCTAGGCTCTTTGCAGACATGGCAAACAATCCTCGCGTGCGCCACATTGCACGCGAGAAGGGACTTCACATTCCCGATAAAACGCTGTTCGTCTCTGCGGTCCAAGATACCGCTATGGACGCAATCGAATTTCATGAAGATACGGAAGCATATCGGCACGCATGCAAAAGTCCTACTTTCCATAAGATTATGGCAAACCTCAATCAGGCCCTTGAAGCAAACGCTCAAGAGCGTTGTCGCTTCTTTTCAAATAAACCCCGCCTGAAATCCGCCGCTGATTGCTTGCAACACGTACAAGAACGCTCACTAAATATGGCAGAGCCTCGGCCGGAATACGGCCATAGTCGAGCGTGTCTTGCCATATTTGGCCCAAGAGATTTCACAAAGTCACTCAACCTAGATCGGCGTTCATTTCTCATTTCTTACGATCCCGATGTGGACAAAGATCACCAACACATAAAGGGACTTGTTCACGGAGCTATGCCTGTCGTAGCCAACATCACACTCGATTACTTCTTTTCGACTATTGATCCATTTCGTTTTGGCTCTGGCTCCAAATTGCCACTCAATATATCAGCATTGATGGGCGTAATAAGCGGAAGTAGAGGCGACATACGCATCGGCTTAGCCGCACAAATGGTTGAGATTCACGAACCAGTACGTGCACTGGTTGCAGTCGTTCAAAAACCAGAGATCGTGAAACAAATCGCACTGTCACATCGCCGACTAAAAACGTTACTTACTAATGACTGGATTCGACTCATAGCCATCGATCCGGAGAATGGATCGATGCATGGTTTAATCGACTGTGAATGGCAGCCTATCGACTTAGCAAAGAGAACGAATGAATCAGCGAGCAAGCGCGACGGTTTTGATTCAAACGTTTTCTCAAACGCGTTTGCTTTTGCGAATGGTGAGGCGCCGCTATGAGTTTTACAGCTGAATCATTACCAGAAATTCTTACAATGGCAATCATTGGCGGCGGCTTAGTGTTGCCAAGTATTCTCGGATTATTGACTTTGTGCGGATTCAAACCCGCCGAACGTACGCTGTCCAAAACCATTTCTTGGACAGCACAGGCGGGCATATTTATTTCTGCCGCCCTAGCTTTTGTTACTTACCGCGCGCCCGGCCACGGTATTTTAGTTGAGTTTGGAAACTGGTTCCAATTTGAAAACTTTTCCTATCATATCCAGTTTTGGCTGACGCGAAACACTACCGCGTTTCTGTTTTTCGCACACTGCATCCTCGCCGCGGTTTTGCGCTTTTCCGAAAACTACCTACATAAGGACCCGGCCTACCAACGATTCATTCTTCTCATTTCGTTCCTACAATGGGGAATTGCTTGCGTTGCACTTGCTGCAAATTTGGACTTATTGTTTTTTGGCTGGGAGTTAGTGGGCGTGGCTTCGTTTCTCCTAGTTGGTTTTTTCACATCACACAGATCCGCAGGCAGGCAAAGCCTGAAGGCCTTCATCACCTACAAGATTTCTGATATCGGTATCATTTTGGCTGGAGTATTCCTGCATAATGCAACTGGACACACTAACCTCGCCGAAGCGCATGAGTTAGTCGAGATCTTGGTAAACAGTGGCCAAGACAATACAATATTTTTGGTTTGTTGCCTGATTTTCTGGGGCAGCATGGCTAAGGGTGGAGTGTTTCCGCTAAATGGTTGGTTTCCGCGAGCCTTAGAGGGTCCGACACCATCCAGCGCTATCTTTTATGGTGCACTTTCAGTTCATCTCGCACCAATCTTACTAATCAAGACCTACGACCTATGGTCTTGGAATCAATCACTGCGCATCATCGTTTTTGCAATTGGTTTCATTAACACTTTGATCGCTTCTAAATCGGGCCAAACCCAATCAAACGTAAAAACACAATTAGCGCATGCTGTCATGACGCAGATTGGCATCATGTACATGGTTATCGCTCTCGGATGGAGAGACTTGGCAGTCATTCACATTTGTTCTCATGCCATCCTCCGAACCATACAGTATTTGCGAAGTGGTTCAGTATTACAGGCGTTTCATGAAAACAAGGCCTCCTACTTGCAGCTACAAAGACGAAGCCATCACCAACAAAAATTGACGCTATCTGATGCATTCTTCATTCACGCATGGAACGGCTTTTATGTTGACGCTTTAACTACGATTTTCTTGGTCAATCCGGTCCGCGTCGTCGCCAAATTATGCCATCGAATTTTATCGACTTTTGGCGTTGTGCCTGCGGAACATCTCACTTCCGTCACGGGCGGTGGGCAATCGCGCACCAGAAGAATAAAGACTAGCAGCCGGAGAATCTCCGATGTTTGAAGAATCAGAATACCAAATCAAACTGCTGTGGTTAGCACTACCGACCGCGATCCACATTTTGCTGAACTTTCGCAACACCTGGTATGAACGTGATACAGGAACCGCTCAAGTCTCCATTCTTTCAACGCTATTTTTTGCTTTGTCAGTACTCGAACCAGATGGTCGTCAACATACTTGGTTACCTGCATGCATGTTAGCTTTCGGTTCGATTTTTGCTTTAGCATCGTTGCACGAAAGACACCTCAAAGTACGAGTAGGTCTGGCGTGGGGATCGCTTTGCGCCATTATTACGGCCGTGACAATTTTGAATGGAGCAGAGCGCGCCAATCTTTTTTTCTGCGCCTTTTCAGCCACTTTATCGTTGTTTATCATGACCCAGTATTTGATCGGATTCCTCGAGCGCGAAATCGAGACGAAACTTGTCATTGGAAACGTCTGGGGTTTAGCGCAACACTTTCCCCGTGTTTCTGGTTTGCTATTGGCTTGTCTTATTCTCTTAGGCTGTGGGCCGGGCAGCATTCTTTTCATCACGGAGGATTTGATTCTGCATTTCGCATCTGGCTACAGTGTGTTCGCCGTCATTTGCATTCTAATCATTTCATTTTCAAGCGGCGTGGCTCTGTACCAAGGATATCTGGACCTGTTCACAGGGCAGGACTTGCAGTTAGAGCAGCGTTTCTCCGTTCGTCGTGAGGAGCCAGCTTTACCATTGGTTGTTGGCACTCTTTTGTTCACGCTTGTGCTGGGGCTATGTCCGAGATTTTTTTACTAGCAGTCTAGGGGTAACTTTCGCACCCGAGAATTCGTGCTTCAGAAGCCAAAGGATCCCGCCTTTGTGCGAGATCCTGCTGTCGATGAAATCATTCTTTAAACGTCACACCGGATTTTTTCATCTGCGCTTCGAGAAGTTTCCCGAATGCGCCTATGCCTCCCGAGCTCGTTGGCTTCGTTGCAGGCTTCGCCGCAGATGGCTGACCGGTCTCGTCGGTCTGCAAACCTTCAGACTTCAAATATTCGATGTAGTCTTGACGTGCAGCCTCGTCCGAATCCAAATCAGCAAAGGTCAGCTGGATGCGTCGACTTGCAAGATCAACTGACCCGATCATTACCTCAATGTCCTTGCCTGGGCTTGAAGCTTTGCGGAAACCGTCGCCGAACTTTTGCTTCAGGACAGAAACAGGTAACATGCCTTCGATACCCTCGGCCAACTTGACAATGGCCCCGAAGCCTTTGAGCCGCTCGACAACACCCGCGTGGCTGGTGCCTTTGACGAACTTTGCTTCGACTTGGCGCCACGGATCTTCTTCTTTCGCCTTCAACGACAGTCCAATGCGGCGCTTGATCGGGTCAATATCGCGAATTGCGACGGTCACCAAATCGCCTTCTTTGACCACTTCAGATGGATCGTGGATGCGCTTCTTCCACGACATTTCCGAAACGTGGAGGTAGCCATCGATGCCCGGCTTTAGTTCGACAAAACAACCAGACTTAATGATGCGCATGACCGTTCCTGGGTAGGAATCGCCGACTTTGAAATCTTCCTGTACGGAATCCCATGGATCTTGTTGGGTGCTCTTCATCGACAAAGAAATCTTGGCGGGAGTCGAAGCCACGTCCACTTTCAAAATGGTCACGCGAACTCGCTCGCCCACTTTCAGCACATCAGACGCCTTGTTCACGCGTGCAAAACCAATTTGCGAAACGTGAACGAGCCCTTCGACACCACCGATGTCAACGAACGCGCCGAATTCGGCCAGGCGCGTAACTTTGCCGTCCAGAATTTTGTCCGGCGGCAGCGTCATGATCTCTTTTACTTTTTCCGCTGCTTTTTCGCGCAACAGGGCCGAGCGAGATACGACGATGTTACGACCGTCTAACTTTTCTATGCGGAAATCGAGTTCTTGGCCGATAAATTCAGCGGGAACTTCGACAAAACGAATGTCTATTTGCGACACTGGGCAGAACGCGGACTTGCCCATGATCGAAACTTCGAAGCCGCCTTTGTTAACTTTGAGGACTTTGCCTTTGACGGCGATCTTGTCCTGATATGCGCGACGTAGATCATCAATCGTCTTCAGCGACGTTGTCTTCTCAAAACTTAACAAGATTTCATCATGGGAACGCACAATGACGTAACACTCGATGTTGTCACCCTTCTTGAAACGCAACTTGCCTTCTGGCGTGAGCGTTTCGCGCTTCTCAATGATGCCCGCGTCTTTGCCACCGAGATCGACGAGGACATCGTCGGAATCATCGGAGATACGCATGATGGTACCACTGACCTTAGAACCGGGTCTCAAATCTTGACGTGCTTGCACCGCACCACCAGAAGACGGGCTATCCAACATGCTGGCAAATTCTTCTGAGCTATCTTTCGGAATCTCATCAAAGTCGGCGTCGCCGTCTTGCCAATTGATTTCCAAAGATTTTTTGTCGCTCATAGATTCCTCGTGATTAAAAAATAAGCACCCGCACGCACGGCGTGAAGGGACATAATTATGGCCGAACAAGAGCGTTCGGCCAATGAAATTTATGAGGATTCGGGATTATTGCAGCTCGAAAATGATGGTTCCGGCTGTTTCGGGAATCGGCTGGGTCACGGATTTGAGGCTAAGGCGATTTTCGACGCGCTGCTTGAACTGTCCGAACAATTCAATCGGTGCCGTGGTGAACATCCACACACCAGCTCGCCCTTGGACAGGCACGACGGACTCGACCTGTACCTTTTTCGATCCGAATTGACCTGCAGAAAGTTCCGCGACAATGCCCTTCGCATCAAACGTTGATTCTTGTACTTTGGGCACTTCAAACGTAACGATTTGCACAGCCAGGTCGGACGCATTTTCAACAATTCTGACTCGATTAGCTTGACCACCGGCGATACTGGTCAAATATTGCTGAGGATTAATGAGTGCTTCATTCCGACGATCTTTTAACATAATGACATTTAACTGGACGGCGGGAATGGCCTGCCGCAATGCGTCAGCTGCATCTTGGCCTCGTTGGGCACCAATTTCGTGATTTCCGGGTTGTGTCGGAACGCCATCGGTTATGAAGTACAAGAGTTTGTCACCCGGCGCATTCAGCAGCAGCTCTCTCGCAGAATCAAGCGCTGCATAGTAATTAGTTGCATCGACGTACCCACAAAAGTTCTGCGCATTGAGATTACCGGCAAATGATTTGATATCTGTGAATGGAATTGCAACGCGTGCGGTAGTGCCAAAATGGATAACTCCAATCCGAATGTCGCCGTTCCCTTTAGAGTCCTGCAACATCTTGTTAACGAGAGCAGAGACAGCCTGCAAGCGACCACAAGTACCATTCACCATCGGATCATTCTGTTCCATCGAACCAGAAAAATCGACCACCAGTGCAATGGATGCGTTTGCATTGGATACTTTCGTTTCGACCACACTGCACAATTCACCGGAGACGCGTACCATCGTTCCTGCCACGCCTTGAAAGACAGGGGCTTGGACACCTTGACCACCAGCACCGCACGGTAACTGCAACGTTGCAGTCGCAGGGCGAATGCCTTGTTTGCTACCTGCGTTGAACGAGTTGCTCTTACAACCGAAAACGAACGCAAGACTCAAAATGGCCCATGTGATTTTCACGTTGGTACCCTTTCAGTTGAAACAGTCACACCTTGATCATATACGGACGGTGCAAGTTTTGCGCCCTCCGATAATGTCGATATTTCCCTGTGATTCTGTGCGATTATAGGCACTATCTGCCGAGTATTTCGTCACCGCTGTCGATTTTTTGAACGGTAAAATAGCGATAGCATTCACCAATTTGTCCAGGACACCAACATGATCTCGTTGCAAAAGCGCCTTGCTCGTATCACCCACCGTCATGCTGAAAACGATCAAGATCCACTATTGTCCATCCTTGCAGGCGACACCGAAGAGTCTGCCGATGGCTTTGGCATCATTTCTGAAGCATCATTTTCCCGGTTTTTGCGCGACATTCCGCATTTGTTTTTGGACGGGGCCACACTCGTCAATGAAATCGACTGGATCGCCGGGCACATCTTCGCTCATCACGGCACGTTTTCCGAACGCGAACGCACGTCGATCAAACGCGCTGCCAAAGTCATGCAAAACATCGCGTTTTCTGCATCCATTTCTGGCGCAACCGACTTATGGGTATCTCGCTTTGTGCTGGATTCCTACGTAACACTTAATCTTTTGCATCTGATGGCGGATGCTCGTTTCATCGATCCGCCTGCGTTTTGCAAACAGCACGGTCTCGATGAAAAATTCTTTCGCTACGATATGCACATGTTGCTGAGCCGTGGCATGCTAGTGCGCGCGGGACATTCGTTTGCGTGGAACAAAACCCCACAAAATGAGCACATTTTGAAGCATGCCTTTGCTCTAGCAGACTCGCGCAAGCAAGACATGGTGCCGCCGATCATGGCTGTGCTGAATGGTACGTCATCACGCGAGCAGACGGAATTGGTTGCGAGTTTCTTACAGATGAATCCTCAACCAAGCCTTGTCCGCGGCTGGCAAGCAGATTGGACCCATCACGAAATAGCCCATCGCTTAGTGCCACTTGTGTTAGCCATGCGATCTCTAGGATTGACTTTTGTTGCCAAAGAGAATGTTGCCATCCGCGACGTCGCCCAAAAGCTTCCCAGCACAGGGGAGCGTTTACTAGAACTAGCTGGCGCCATCGATCACGGTCACTGCGTGACGCGATACGGTGCTCGCCTTTTCGAACGCGCGCCAGGTCCCTACGGAATCATTCACGCCTATCACCCGTACATGACTCAGCACGCCAAGATCTTGCGGGGCGAATCGCCATCATCGTGGGTTGCACGCGGAGAAAACGTCGCCGCTAGCCAAGACGCTAATCGCAAAACATTCCAACAAGCCAACGACAGCCTCGATCGCTTTTGTCGTGATACAGGATTTTCGTTCCGCGTATTCATCGAACATGCCGTGGGCCAAGGTGAGGCGACGCGACAAAGATTTTCGCGAGACACTGGTGCCGAACTGATTTACGTCGGCGCGGATCTTGAAGATGCGGCCATCAACGAAGCGGAAAAACAACAGACGTTAGGCAAACTGCCCGCGCAAATGCGTTTTGTGCGCAATGCTGATATCGGCAAACCAGAATCACTTCTGTCAAAACTAAGCGAATTGCAAATCGATGCAAACGGATCTGTCATGCTCGTGGGCAACGGCTTTCATGAAGTGCGCAACCAAAACAACAACAGCATGATTGAAGTCTTTCGCAAGTATGGCGATGCGGGCATCGTCATCATCTTTACGGAAGAATCCGGACTCAGTGACGACGACCTGTTGGCGACTGGTTGGAATACCTACCACGCGGGCTTTCGTTATGTTCACGAACTTTCGGGTCAAGGTCTAAGACCCGCCAGCGACACGGACGACCGTTCGGAGCGATACAGTTGGAAGCGATGCGCAACACTCGGCGGCTACCAAGTTTTGGAAGACTATACGACGAGGACACGCCGGATTTATCCTCACCCCCGTGAGAACAACTACAACCCAGCCATCTCGATGAATTACTTCTGCGTACCCGAAAAATGGGCCGCAAAACTGAAGATTTGAATCGAGACTTTATGGCGCCTTTCGCAACTAATGCCACATTTCGCCGTGATTAAAGGAGGTTGCGCGCATCTTCTGCAGGCAGCGGAAATCTTCGTCTGAGATCAAATATTGTTAATGACTTTGCACTGAAAGTCCGACGAGATCAGTAGGAGAGATCTCATGCATTTGACAAAGCATTTCGTAAGCTATTTTTTGATCTTAGCAACGTCGCTGGTAGCATCGTCGTGTGACCAAACCAAAGACCAAAGCGCATCGCCCAAGACTCGCGCATCGGAAGAACCCAAGGACGTAGAAGCGGACGAAAATACGGAAGTCGAAGAAGGCGCATCTTTCACCGTTCTCGTTCCAGCAGGTGCAGCGGGAATGGCGCGCTTAGGGAAGAATCGCGTGCTCGTTGACGAGAACTCATCTTCCGTTCCCATTCGCGTCACTCTGAAGCGTGCTAGTGCCAAAGACGTCCCCAGCGAGGACAGTGTGATCATTGGCGGCACAGAAATGATCAAGGTGGAAGTAACAAACGGAGAGTCAGGAGAATTCATCGGCGTCAACGAATTGAATCGACCGCTTCGCATCCAAACCATCTTGCGAAGCTCAGCCCAGCCTGAAGACTACTACGTCGCTCTTTGGCTACATGCTCAAGACGGCTCTAACAAACTGCGGTCGCGTACCGCTATCGCTGGTGAAGCACTGCAAAATGTCTCGCAAGATCCGACATTGAATCTTATGGCAGCAAACCAACGCGAGTTTAGCGCCAAAGATCCTAACTTTACCTTTGCTGTCGTTTATCAAAGTAAGATCGATTCACGATTTCAAAGCACGGGAAGTGCCGCCGGTAGCAGCACTGGCAGTGATAGCTCAAACGAAAATCCGGTGGTCGCCGGGTCAGGTGTTCTTTCACTGGATGAGAACTTTGGCAGCGGCGGCGTCTCGACGGTGGCAAACCTAAACTTGAAGGTAAACGACGCCATCTCATACGGAAATGAAACGAAATACGTTTGTGGCTCCATTGCTGATGCTGGTGCAAAAGAGTCCTTTTATCTGGGAAAGCTACTTTTGAGCAGCTCAGCTGCTCGTCTTGATGGAAACTTTGGTAACGGCGGCCAATTGACTTTGTCCGACGGTACAAATAACACCTACTGCGTGAGACTTCTCGCAAGCCCAAACTCACAAAAGATTCTTGCCGTGTACATACGCGCTGATGCCAGCAACTTGAATCCGCAATGGTCACTGATTGAAATTGACCTAGTCAATCCAAGTTCCCAGCCAACGACCATTATTGCGCCACAAGATTTATCGACCACAACGACCTTTCATGAAATTATGTCGACAACCAGCGGCGCGTTTTTTGCACTTTACAGCAGCTCTGGAACAGACACGGGGCTAAAGCATTTTGCCAGCAACGGCTCTCTGGTAAGTGGATTTGGCGCCAATGGAACAGTTATTCTGACCCAAGAAAGTTGCCAACGCATGCATTTGGATGAACTGCGCGGCAAGTTGACTTTGAGTTGCGTCACTGCGGGAACTAGCATGTCTCGCCCTATTCGCTTGCGCCAGTTTACCCTGTCCGGCAACGTTGATGCGACTTGGAATCAGCAAGGGATAAGCACTGAAGTAGCGCTTGCACGCAATTCGGCCGTGATTGTCGGACTACATAAGGATGCAAAAGATAATTTTTACTCAGTCGGCTCTTCAGATGGTGGCAATGCCGGCGAATTACACTGGAATGTCACCAAATTCAAAAGCAATGGCACGCTAGACATGATCTTTGGCAATTCAGGGACAGTTTTATCAAGTAGTCCGAGCATTCGCATGAACGATAGCCTATTCGATCCCGATGCAAGCATGATTTACATGTGCGGCGGTACCATTGGTTCAACGGATGCGAGAACGACCATCGCTCAATTAAATTTGACATCGGCGACTTCATCGTCAGTGGCCACTTCTGCAACCACGCCCATGAAGCGGGAAGCCGCTTGGTGCACCTTTGATGGCAGCGGAATCCTTAGCGTGCTGTATGGTTTTAACCGTCTAGATTTTGTGCGTGTCAATCGGTGATCAAATCCATTTGCTTCCGCTTGCCGTCTTTTTTGTTTCACTGATGGGCGTAGCTTTGCGAGTCTCGCTTGCCATTTCAATGATCCAAATCATCAATACTGCCGGCGCCGACAATGCATACATGGGCGTAATCGAGAAAAGTCGCAGCGCGGCCCCTTCCATCAATCCCGACAGTGCGACGACGAGAATCAGTACTCGACGATCTTCAGCAACAAAAAGCTTGTTTTCGTTTGCCATGAACAAAATCAAACCACAAAAACCAAACATGCCGGCAGCAGTACCCCAATGACTTGGCCATAAAAAGGCCGCCATTAGTTGCGGCACCAATACCGAAGCCACCGCGACGTGTCCGCTCTTTCGCACGAGGGCAAAAACCCCGAGCCAAACCAAACCTCCAAAGACTACTGAGTCTTGAAAGAAAACCAAAGATGCAGACCTGAAAAAACCTAAAATCCATACCGGCATTGACAAAGGTGCATCGCCAATGGCGTTTGCTGCAAGCACTACACGCGAGCTGCCATTTGCAATGAGTTGGCAAATCCAAATGATGAGAACATATGGCATGACCAATGCCTTGAGGCCCCATGGACGCAATATTCGCGCGCTCACAATCGATGCCGTTGGCACAGTCAAAGCTGCCAACGCTAGCAATGACAATGCTTGCAGCCATTCAGCAACAAAAGCCGATATAGCCAATCCAACGTATGCTCCGTTTAGGCTGATAGGATACTGCTGCGTCAGAAAGGAATTTTTTGAAAGTACGCGTGCCGATACATTCGCAATCACGTATCCAAGCAAAGATAGAATCCATGCTCTGGGATTACAGGCAAGCAAAGAAAAACTCAACATACGACCAAACCAGACATTAGAACTGAACAGCGCTGAGGCCAGTGCCAGTGCCCATTGGCTTTCGATCGAAATGAGTTTCGATTTCACAGCTGTTAATCGCTCACTTGGCATGATTGACACCGTTAAAGCTTGGACGCGAGAAGCCATTGGCCTTGCCCCACTTGCTGCGATCCCCAGTTGAGGATCTCATCCGACATGACACATATTCCTTGGAGACCATTGATACCTTCCGAAAACTCAGGAGCGATCCACCATCCTTCGGTCGGATCGTAAATTCTCACTTCACCATGCTCTTCTTCCTGTACGGCGCATACTTCATGATACACGTGATCACCACCAATCCAATTACTCATTTGCCGAACATCTGCCCACTTTTGCTGCCACTGCTTGGTATAGGTCTTAGGTTGCTGAAGCAAAATTTGTGCAGGAAATGCCGCATGGTATTCATGCTGCATGATGTAACGGGCGAAGGCAGCAAAAACGCCACAGTCGATGGCCCTCGACCGTACGGCTTCACACCAACTGATGGGCCACTGCACTGCTCCCCAATGGTAGTGATGCTTGAGCCAAACAGGCACTCGACCGGATGACTTGGACGAAGCACGGAACGACCATGAGCGGTGCATGGCGCGCAACCATGTCTGCGCCGCGTCGCAACAAGTGCCATGATGCACAAGTTCAGAGTGTACTCGACCGACAAACTCAATGCGCGGCAGCGATGCGACCAAATCCAAAGCCATAGCTCATACTCCTTTCGTAAGCGCCGGCATCGGCGATAATCAGTTGATCACCTATCTGCAAATCTTGCGGAAGAGCTAAGCCTTCCGAAATGATGTCGTCTTCCATACAGACGCGTCCTAACACCCGTACCGATCCGGTAGCCACGGAGCTAACCGCCCCCGCCTGCATCAGCATGAATCGATGCGGGTAAACGCGGATCAAAGGCAAGTCGGAAATACAAGTATCCACTACGATTTCATCAATCACATCGCCCGTTCGCCTGATATCTAAGATCGTCGTTCGCAATATCATGGTGTCCTGCGAGATGGCTCGTCCCGGTTCAGCTACGACTTCGCGCACCGTTGGCAATCGTTCCGCGATGTAGGACAACACGTTTTGCCATGCAAGGGTTTCAAAATCTCGCGGATGATAGCCTCCGCCCATATCGAAAACTGCGACATTTTTGTGCGTGCCCGCAACCAATGCCTCCGCCCACTCAGCAGCTGACTGCACCGCATCCTGCCAGTGTCCGTTACCGATGAGGTTCGAAGCGAGATGTACATGGATGCCAAAGTCAACTTCGTCAGGAATGCTTGTGATCAGCGAGCGCAAACGCGCAAACGTCTTAAGATCACTGACGTCGATGCCAAATCGCGAATGAAACGATGGCAGTTTAAGACGCAAACCCCACAGTTGATCGCGGCGCGAAGAATGAACTAGTCGCTCGAATTCTTCGACGGAATCGCAAAATACCGCGCGTAATCCTTGATTGTCTTCCATGGATTTGGGCCACCATTTAGCGGGGCCGTTCAGTATGATTTGACTAGGTTCCCATCCGGTTGCCAATGCTGCGTCAACTTCGGCCATGCTGATGGCTTCAGCCAACAAACCATTACGAAATGCACGGTCGAGATAATTTTGTTCGGGACACGTCTTGATACTGTAGGCCATGGTGAGTTTGGCATTCGCCGAAGTAAGTGTCGCTTGCCGGGCAGCGAAGCTTAGACGATTATCAAGAGTTTCCTTAAGCAGCACGCGTTCGGGCGTTGCTGCGTTTGCTTGCACAACCTGCGAAACTTCACGCACGAACGACGAACACAGAACGGGGGCGTCAACTTTTGCGGGTTCTGTGCGCGACTTCGCGCGCACCACTTCTTCTAAAGGCGCAAAAGTCCTACCATACTTGCTTGCATTGACGACTTGGCCGTGCGCCGGCAACATCACACGCGGTAGGCCAATTTGTGTCGGCACAGGGATCTCCAAAACAACACGAGTAAATTCTTGCGCGTATTGCACGCCGCCTTGGACGCGAGGTTGCAAGCGGCTAGCGGCACCCACGAGAGCGGCCGGCAAATTATGACCTGCAAGGGAAGATCCGTGGATCCACGCCGGGAATCGCGGGTTGAACTCCATAAGCCACAAGCGATCATCCTCATCGCGCAGCAACTCCAGCTCTCCGCCACCCGTCCAATTCATGGCGCGCACCGCTTTTGCCAACACGGCCATTTTATCCGCATCGAGACCACGCACCGAACCGGACCACGTTTTACCTTCGGGTGTGGTGACTCTTTTCTCCATCATCACCGCATCCAGCAATTCACCTTGGTACGACGAAAAGCAGATCGACTCCTCTGTTCCGCGAACATGTGACTGGTAGGAAACACCGTGCGGATCGTCCTTGAAACCGTAACTTAGCCGCGCACGCTCTAGCTGCGCCCAACTTGTAGCAAAGGTCGCGCCGTGGAACGCGCCTTTGACCCAAACACGCCACGAATGCCGTCGGCAGAAGTCGTAGAGTTTCTGATCGTCGAGTCCGTCTTGATAAATTTCTGGCTGTGCAAATGGCAAAAGCTCGCCCACCTTCACGTCGGGTTTGTTCGCAAAAGCGAGCGACGACTTTTGCGGAGTGAGCAAGCGATGGTGATTCAATTTTCCGGCCAACCACTCAACTTCCATATCGAGGGCTGAAAGATAATAGGCACCGTCGTCTAAGTTCTTTTTGATGAAGGCGACGTGTTCTGCCTGATCGATGAATTGCCAGCTGGGAAATACAAGCCGTTCGTCGAGTACCTCGTGCGCGAGTCCACTCGAACCTTCCCAATAATCAATGCCGGTGATGTGGGCGTCAGGAAATGCTTGTCGCAAGGATCGTGCGATGCCCAGCCCTGCTGAGGGACTCGGTCCTGAGTAAAAACCTGAAATCATGATTTTCAATGACATTGCATTTCTCCTGTACGAATCCTGCCTCGAATAGACAGTAGCAACACCGTCGCTCGAACCATACAGAAGCAATGTGATGGGATTGATGGGAATTGATGGGAATGCCCTGTGAAGTGATCCCGCGGGGTGTGCTTTTTGAAGTGGTCCCGCTATGTGTGCTTGTAAGCCAATTAATCCTTTAAATTCAGATATTTACGGAGTTGTCGCTGAATGCATGAGGAACAATTGAAATTTCACTGCGAAGTCTTGTACTTGCAGCAGACATAAGCACATACGAAGGGACCAGTTCCTAGGTAGTTTCTTCCCCGCAAGACCAAGAAGCATAACCCATTGACTTGATACAATAACATCGTAGCGCTCATCGTTTTACAAGGAGATCTGCGATGTCCATGGCATTCAAAAGCATTTCACTACTCGCACTTGCAACGTTCGCTTGTAAAGCTGAAGAAACGAAAGACGTGCGAGGCCAAGTGGTTGTTAATCGCTTCTCCGCAGATATTGTTGGTATTTCCATTCCGGTTTTGACTCCGTGGTTTGACTACCAAAAAAATGTTAGCTGCTCACCCACCGGCGCAACCCAGTCTGTATTCAGCGTCAAAGACAGCAAAATTTACGTCTGCCAAGGACTGATCCTCAATGAGATCGCTGGTCAACGCACCAACGTTGCCATCAATCCCGATTCGATGATCATGCGTTACAAAACGATCGATCCCGATGGCACGTGTCCGAGCGGCGGTCAAAGTATCTTCGTCGGCACAGACACGAACTCCAATTCAGCCCTTGACGATAACGAAGTTGGATTGACAGCAACCATCTGTCGCGATGCAAAAGATGCGCTGGCACTGGCCGATTCCGGCGCTTCTTCCTACATCGCCACTGTTGCAAAGATCGCCGCGAGCAGCGGACCCCAAGGTTGCCTAAAGTCAGGTCACGTCGTCACCTACGGTCACGATCGTGGAGCTGTCAACGGTACCGCCAACGATGGCATATTGCAGGGCGAAGAGATCGCCGGGCAGATTCGCAGCTGCGTAGGCGACATTGACGGTCGCGTGATTCCCCAGCTTGTAAAAACTATGCTTCTTCCCAAAGAGTCAACTGATTGCCCAACGGGCGGCGTACGTGTCTTGATGGGTTACGACGACGGAGGATCGTCGGGTCAGGGCATCTTGAATCAAGTATTAGACGACAACGAGATCACCACTAATTCTGTTTTGTGCAATGGCGACAAAGGCGAAAAAGGAGAAAAGGGCGACGTCGGCAAGGACGGCATAACATCGATCATTAGCGTCACCGCACTCGCCATCGGTGAAAACGCAACTTGTCCGATGGGCGGTGTTCTGATTCGCACGGGATTGGATAATAATCGCAATGGCCAATTGGATAGTGCCGAGGTGAACAACGCTTTGAGCAGAACCATCTGTAACGGTCTCAATGGTCTTAACGGGCAAAATGGATTGAACGGACAAAACGGAACAAATGGCAGCAATGGCGCGAACGGTTTGAGTTTTGCGGTGCGAACAACTTTGGTCGCTTCTGGATTGCAAGGATGTGCAGCGGGCGGTGTTCGTGTGGAGTTCGGCCTAGACAGAAACCCGACCAACGGCCAGCTTGAGAACGCAGAAGTTAATGCGTTGCTTACACAAAGCGTTTGCAACGGAACCAACGGAACAAACGGAACCAACGGAACCAATGGAACCAATGGAACCAACGGAACCAACGGAACAAACGGAACCAACGGAACCAACGGAACAAACGGATTAAACAGCTTGGTCCGCACCACACAAATTCTGGCAGGGTCTACAATATGCCCAGCGGGCGGCGTGCAAATTGATGTGGGTCTGGACGCTAACAACAACGGCCTCCTAGAGGCGACAGAAATCAACACCAGTCAAACGCAACGAATTTGCAACGGCTTGAACGGACTCAATGGTCAAAACGGAACCAATGGTGCGAATGGCTTGAGCTTTGCCGTAGCTACTACGGTTCTTCCCGTAGGTAACGCTGTTTGCGCAAACGGCGGCGTACGAATTGAATTCGGACTAGACGCAACTCCGACGAACGGGATCCTCGACCCCAGTGAAGTCAACCCTTTGCTAACACAATCGATTTGCAACGGTACGAATGGTACCAACGGGACGAATGGTACCAACGGGACGAATGGTACCAACGGGACGAATGGTACCAACGGGACGAATGGCACCAACGGGACGGATGGAATGGACGGTGAGGATGGAGAAGACGGCGCAGATGGCCGCAGCATCGCCATCCGCACCTCACCCATTCCAACCGGATCGCTGGTATGCCCTAACGGCGGTGTCAAACTTGAATTTGGCTTGGATGACGAAGCACCGTTCGGCACGCTGACCGATAGCGAAGTTGATGCAACCCTAACGCAAAGCGTGTGTAATGGTTCGACGACAGTGCGCGACGGTGAAAATAACGACGGCACCGGCGGCGGCACTATCGGCGGCGCTGGTGGCACCAGCGGCGGCACTGAAAGCGGTACCCAGACGGGAGCCTCTTCCTCAACATTTGTTTCTTCAACGACGTTCTTTTCAACCTCGTCATCGTCAACCATCCCGACTACATCGACCACAAACGGTCCGCTGACACCGGCGACCGTTGAGCCGTTCGAATGATTGCGGAATCTCATCAGCTGGTTCAGTAAATATGAACCAGCTGCGCCGCTCCAAGCCCAATCTCCTATGATTGCAACAATTACCGCAATAAACTGCGGCCTTGTGGTTTCAATTTGGCTTTTGCCGCACAAATCAGTATTGTCTGATTTGTCACTGCATTTGTCATTTCACCAAAGCCTTGGATCGCCTTCGTGTCTGTTGCATTAATTTGGCTGCGAAACAACTTTCGCTTAGAAAACAATCCATGCATAAGCCAAGCAATTAATGGAAAATGCCGCGTCGCCATTGTTTATACGCGTCAGGCCAATCTGACATTTCATTCACGCTTCGGTTCTGCCGCCGAATATTGGTTTGGACAAAGTGTCGCTTCACTCCGAACGAAACTACAACACTTAGGTTCTGATTTATTTAATCTAGGTCCCGACAAAGACGTGGCCAGTTCACTCCGTAAGTTGGCGACAACCATCGACGCATCGCATGTTTTTATAGACGAATCGTTCCATCAACCTCAAAGGAATCATGACCAAGAAATTGCAAGATCATTGAAAACCTACGGTCTCAACGTTACGTTTTCAAACGCTACTTTGCTGGTACATCCAAACGATTTGAAATCCGGCTCAAACACTCCTTACAAGGTTTTCACGCCTTTTTGGCGCACCCTCTCCCAAGCGAAAATTGTCAAACCAGAAACGTACCGACTTAAACCCGAACACTTTGTACAAAACGGATTTCAATCAGAACGTCCATCCGTACGAATGTTCAAATGGCAGAAAAAAATCGCGCTGCACTGGCAATTTGGCGAAGCCGTTGCACAGACCAAATTAGATACATTCCTTTCCACGACCGTCTCAAATTACGCTACAGCTAGGGACATTCCATCAGTGCAGGGCACCTCTCGCATTAGCCCACATTTGCGTTTTGGCGAGTTATCAGTGCAAGATTTATGGCACAAGATCACTTCCCAAATGCATCCTCCGCTTCAACCCGCGAGATCGGACGGGTGTACAATATTCTTGAAAGAAGTTGCCTGGAGAGAATTTTGTTATCACCTTCTCTATCATTTTCCAGAAGCCACTTCGGCACCATTGAGGCAAGAATTTCAAAACTTTCCGTGGTCATCTAACGAAGATTTGATTCAAAAGTGGCAAATGGGACAGACCGGTTATCCGATCGTCGATGCCGGCATGCGCGAATTATGGGAAACAGGCTGGATGCATAACCGCGTCCGCATGATTGTCGCTTCGTTTCTGGTAAAGCATTTGCTAGTACCTTGGCAGACTGGTGCGTCATGGTTCTGGGATACGCTTGTAGATGCCGACCTTGCAAACAACACCATGAGCTGGCAGTGGGTCGCAGGTTGCGGCGCTGATGCTGCTCCCTACTTCCGCATATTCAATCCCAAAATTCAGGGAGAAAAGTTTGACACCGATGCGCAATACATCAAACATTGGGTGCCTGAATTGCGCCAACTCAAAGCAAAACAGATACACAACTTGACCGCTGAATTAGCGAAATCTTGTGGTTATCCTCTCCCCGTTGTCGACCACATGATTGCTCGTATGAAAGCCATGAAGGCTTATACCCAGATGAAGAATCACAATTAGCTACCGTCCCTGCCTAGTTTATGCCATAAAAGATCCCTTCAACAACGACTGCACCGAGCAGGAAAAACATGCTGCAATTATCGCAAGTTACCAAACGTTATGGCGAACGCGTCCTTTACTCAAACGGCAACATGCAGGTCAATCCAGGAGACCGCATCGGCTTGGTCGGACCCAACGGTGCCGGTAAGACCACCATTTTTCGATTGTTGACCAAGGAAGACACGCCGGACGAAGGCTCCGTCACGGTCCCATCTAATGTCGTTGTTGGCTACTTTTCTCAAGATGTTGGTGAAATGAAGGGCCGCTCAGCTCTCGAAGAAGTGAAGCTCGGCGCGGGCAGCCTCGCCGCACTCGGCGAAGAGATCGCTCAGATTGAAAAGCGTCTAGCCGAATGTGCGGATCATCCTCTCTCCGACGACGACATGGAAAAATTGATGAACCGCTACGGCGAAGTCCAAGGTGAGTTTCAACATCGCGGTGGTTACGATTTAGAAGCGCGCGCACAAGAAATCCTTACCGGTCTTGGCATCCCACCGTCCGAACAAACGCGTCCGGTGGAAAGTTTCAGCGGCGGCTGGAAGATGCGCATCGCTTTGGCAAAGATCCTCGTGCTGAATCCTGACGCGCTTCTGATGGATGAACCGACAAACCACCTTGATATCGAATCGATCATTTGGCTCGAAACGTGGCTAAAAGAATTCAAGGGTGCACTCGTCATGACGAGCCACGACCGAGAGTTCATGAACCGTTGCGTCAGTAAGATCGTCGAGATCGCCAATAAGGCCATCACCACATACGGCGGCAACTACGAATTTTACATGAAAGAACGCGACATTCGTCGTGAACAACTTGTTGCTGCTGCGAAGCGACAACAAGACATGTTGGCGAAAGAAGAAGAATTCATTGCACGCTTTGCCGCTCGTGCTTCACACGCCGCTCAGGTGCAATCTCGCGTGAAGAAGATCGAAAAGATCGAACGCATCGAAATCCCCGCCGAAACAAAGTTGGTTAAGTTTGATTTTGGTGCGATACCTCGCTCGGGTAACGACGTCGTCAAGTTTACCGACCTTCGCAAAGAATGGACTACTGCACTCGGCACCCAGCACACCGTGTTTAGCGGCGTTTCGGGCACGGTGCAGCGATTGAACAAGATTGCAGTCACAGGAGTGAACGGCGCGGGTAAATCGACACTGCTCAAAGTACTGACCGGACACACGGATCCGACATCGGGCGAAAGCGCGATCGGTGCGAGCGTGCGACTTGGCTACTTTAGCCAACATGCCCTCGACACGCTCAATCCTGAAAACACGGTCTTGCAAGAACTCCAGTACAAATTACCAGATCTTGGTAACGGCAATATCCGCAGCTTGCTAGGTGCTTTTTTGTTTAGCGGTGACGATGTCGAAAAGAAGATCCGTTTATTATCTGGCGGTGAAAAAAGTCGCGTCGCTCTTGCCATCATCCTCGCCAGCAAAGCAAACTTCCTCGTCCTTGACGAACCAACCAACCACCTCGACATCGAATCACGTCAAGTATTGCTCGATGCGTTGAAAGACTTCGACGGTACCGTCATGCTGGTCAGCCACGATCGCTATTTCTTGAAGGCGATCGTCAACCGCGTCTTCGAAATCAATCATGGTGAAATGCATGTGTATGAAGGCGACTACGACTATTACGTCTCCGCACGCGGATAAAACAAAATCGCCAAGAGCCGAAACTCTTGGCGATTTTTTCATCTACTCAACGATTAACGCGATAGAGTACGTGGATCATCTGGCGTATTTGGACACTGATCGATCGGACGCGGATTCGCATCTGGATGTCTCCACGGATCGATATAGTAAACCAATTTACCGTCAAGTTTGATACCGAAGAAGACGTGAGCTGCCAAGTCGCACGGCAGGCATCCCGAATCAAACAATCCGACAAATTCCACGCACTTAAATTGTGCGCCGTCTGGCACTCCATCACCGTTCGAGTCTCTGTTCGTTTCTTGGCGAATCAAGCGTTTGACGATCGGTTCGAACTTATACGCTACCTGATCGCATTCAGGCCCACAGCGGAATAGATTTCCGATCCAGCCACAACTCAAACCATCCATGTCAGGATCAGCCTTCAACTCTTCGTAAGCTGCTGCGAGGATTGCTTGCAGCGCGGCTAATTCAGCAGATACTAGCTCGGGCGGACACCGTGGTTTTGGCATGCCCCAGCAGTGAGGACGACAAGGACAACCCGGCTGATCTAAGCAATACAGCCCTTCTTTGCAATCTGCGTTGCTCTTGCTGCCGTCAGGATTTGTGACATTCTTGGCCATGGCGCACTTGGGATAGGCGTCGCACATGCTTCCACTACTAATGCCTCCACCAGTACCGCCCCCCGTACCAGTGCCTACCACTGTACCCGTACCCGGAGGCGGACCCACGTTTGTACCTGGGGTCGTAATGCCGCTGTTCGCAGGAGCATTTCCGTTTTTAGGGATTGAGCCCGTGGAAGCAGAACCTCCATTGGGGCGAGAGTTTCACACGGTGCTGGCGGTGGTGCTCACGGTCAAAGCACCTGCTGGGCGACTGCTGCCATCACTCGCAGCACTGGGCCGCGTCGGTGTATAAAGGTTCAATGCAAAGGTGTTACTTTCGAGGCTGTTCCATTTGTCGATCGCAGCGGAATCACCATCCATGATCTGACCCATGACGATGTCTGCTTGGTTGCGCACCGCCGATTTGAGGACAGCAGCACTTCGCTGCTTTGGCGATACGCCCGCAGATTCTTCGCTGTCGCCGCGTTCGCCGTGCGTGCGCACATCTACGATATTTTCGTCAGACTTGTTACAACTCCAAAACACCATGCAGAGCGCGGCAGCTAAAAGCGATTGTTTCATGCAAAACCTCAAAATATTGGCAAATTGATAGCAACTGCTTCGGAAATTTTTCAAAGAAATATAGATACGGAACCTCTCCCCATGATTTTCCCATAAAATTCACGGTATCGGCCCGCTTCGACCAACAGGCTGAACCCGTCGATTTTTCAGCGATTTTGGGACAATTTACATATTCACAAAACAAACAGACTGCGAAGGCGAGCAACGTTTTTGATTGGCTTGAACACATTAGATTTCGTAGTCGCGCGCAATCATTCTCGCTGTACTTTGGGCTACTAGTTTCACGTCCAATTCATTCCAAGGCTTGTGAATCTGGGAATGCCAGATTCCCAAAATGGTCTGAGCGTACACAAATGTTTTCACCTTCTTTATCGCATCAGAACTTTTAATCGACGAAACACTATCCAACAAAACGCCCAGGAAGTGCTGAAACTCGATGTGAACTTGGTGCACGATCTGTTGCAGGCCCGTTCCACCGAGTTGTTCAAAAATAACTTTCATCAGTTTCCATTCCATTTGATGCCGAACCATGCCGACAGCGATCAACTTCTCCAGCTTTTGACACCCTGGCAACGACTCGATTCCTGCAAGTTCTCTTCTGAAAAACTCTTGATCTGCTTGGAGTCGCTTAATCACAACGGCAGACAAGATCGACTCTTTATTAGGAAAGAACTGATAGAGCGAACCAATGCTAACGCCTGCCTCTCGAGCAATTCGATTTGTTGAAAGTGCCCAAGAGCCTTCGTCAGCTAAAATGTGAGTTGTTGCACGTAAGATACATTCTACTGTGTCTTGTGATCGTCGCTGCAGCGGCATCTTTCTAGGCTTGATTCGATCTTTTCTTGTTCCCAAATTACCCCTCCCAATGCGAGCCATCAAATGCGAGTAATCGCTCACATTATAATATATAATACAGATATCAAGGTAGGGCGTGATGAAAGTTTTGATCCAAGGTGCGGGCATCGCCGGACTCACACTTGCGCGCGAGTTTCACATGCGTGGAATTGAGTTTTTGGTCGTCGAAAGGGCTCCTCAAATTACGCCAGTGGGTGCCGGCATTACCCTCGGAGCAAACGCCCTTGCCTGTCTTTCTCGCATACTTCCTATCGAACATCTGATCAACAGAGGAGCCTCCCTTGAAAAGATGCTCGTACTTGATCAACGCGGGAATACACTCTCTGAGGCCCCGAGTCGCATCTCCGATTCCGATCGCTCGGCCATTGCCATTCATCGACACGCGCTGCACAATTGCTTGATCGACGGTCTCCCCAAAGATTCCATGTTGCTTGAAACGAGCATACAGTCGTTCACACCTGCGGCACAAGGAGTTGTCGTCACTTTGTCCAATGGAAGTACCGCACACTACTCACTTCTTGTGGGAGCGGATGGATTGAAATCCGACATTCGCCAAAGAATGTTTCCGAACATTCAAACAAGATATTCGGGGTACACATGTTGGCGAACCATTTGCAATTCTTCACCAACACAAAAAAATGTGGCAGTAGAAATGTTGGGACGAGGGAGAAGACTCGGAATCGTACCCATCGGGCAGAATCAAACTTATGTTTTTGCCACCCTAAACACCACGATGCAAGCTCACCTGAGCAGACGAACCAATCAATCACTCCAAGATGTAATGAGACTCTTTGCTGACTTTGGCGGTGACGCTCCTAGAATTTTGGGTTCGATCCATCCGCAAACGAAACTGATTCACAATGATTTGGAGGAAGTTGTACTTGATGAGTGGACTCGTGATCGCATCGTACTCATCGGCGACGCCGCGCATGGCATGACCCCGAATCTCGGACAAGGCGCTGCGATGGGAATCGAAGATGCGGTCGTACTTGCGCGTGTGTGGGCTGATGCTCCCCGACCTGAATCTCTAAAGACATACGAACGACTTCGCCGACCGCGCGTTCGTTGGATCCAAGACAGTTCTCGCTCTCTAGGAAAATTTGCCCAAGTAGAAAATGCTGTCGCATGCTGGATCAGAGATATGACCTTCAAATTGACGCCGACTTCCGTGATGAGGAGGAATGTTGCAAAGATCATCGCGCACGTGCCGTGATCGAAGAATGCAGTATATTGGACATGACTTCACTTGATTATGGAGTGGCTTTGGAAAAAAGAATACTCGCGATAGCGGCAGATGGCTCCAAATTGGGATATTTTCGCGCTGGACTTGGTATTCCCGTCGTTCTCATCCAAGGAACAGGCTTGACTGGCCATGCTTGGGCACCGCAAATTGCGGAGCTGGCCAAAACTCGCGACGTCATTTGGATTGATAATCGAGGAATTGGCGATTCCCGTTATGCCGAAGTGAAGAATCTGACGATTGACCTCATGGCTCAAGATGTTCTGGCCGTGATGAATGACGCAGGCGTAGAATGCGCACATATCGTCGGCCATTCATTGGGCGGATTGATTGCACAAAGAGTTGCAGCCTTGGCCCCGAAGCGAATCTTTTCACTTTCGCTGCTATGCACATTCAATTTTGGCAGAAATGCAGTACTGCCGAGATTGGATTCCCTGTGGCCAATGCTGTGCACGACCATCGGCACTTCCACAAGTAAGAGGCGCGCGTTTGCAAGACTGGTTTCAAGCGAAACCCGTATTCAACGAAAAACTATTGACCAACTTGTTGAACAGCTCGAGTCAATATTCCAACGTCCTCTAGATCAACTGCCAAGCATCGTCTCAAAACAATTGGCCGCTATGTGGAAGCACACTCATCTCGAAGATCTCAGCAAGTTGGAAAAAGAAAGTATCCTCGTTGTCGCCGGTGCCGCAGATAAAATCGCTCCGCCCTACTTTTCAAAGGAAATTGCGAATACCTTCGGCTGTCGATTCGACGTTGTACAAAATGAAGGGCATGCACTTCCCATCGAGAACGCAAAAATCCTCAATGAAATGCTAACTTCTCATTTTCAAATGTTGGAAAACAGATCCGGAAAGACCCGACTCACCTTCTCTAAGATGTAGTCTCCGTACGTTCCACTAAAAGCATGCGGATTCTGGCGATCCCAACGATCACTGACATCGGGACGAGCGTTGCTTTCTGGTAATCCGGGCAATACAGAAACGGAACGAGAAAAGTCTGGGTCAAAGAAGAATGGAAACGAATAGCGCGAACGACCAGAAATATTCTTCACGCGATGGGGCGTTGACTTAAAAATTCCCTGCGTGAGTCGCTCCAACATGTCACCGATGTTACAGACGAACGTTCCGTCGATGGGGGGCGCGTCGATCCATCCTTGGGCGTTACGCACCTGCAAGCCGCCACAATCATCCTGTTTGAGAATTGTAAGCACGCCGTAGTCGGTGTGTTCTCCCACTCCCCACGACTCGGGATCGACGAGAGGATCCGCCGGGTAATGAAAGATGCGAAAGAGCTGCAAGGGTTCGCGCATCATGTCACGACGAAAAAAATCTTCACCCAGTCCGAAACTCAACGCCACCGCGCCCATGATGCGATGGCCGAGTTCGTTGACCTCGCGCATATAAGTGAGTACAACTTCGCGCAATGCCATGGGCCGCTGCGGAAACAAGTTGCAGCCGTGCATCGGTAACCTCTTAAGCACGCGAGGGTCACTAGACGATAGTTCCTCGCCGAAGTAAAGACCCTCTTTGATATCTGGTTTACCCGATGTCAGTTCGCCGCCGACCGGAAAAAATCCACGCCACGCCGAACCACCGTGTTTCATGGCAATGCGCATCTTCTCCGCTTCGGGCAACGCAAAAAACTCTTCGCTCATTGCGTACATCTTCTCTTGGAGTTGGGAACTGATGCCGTGCCCGGAAATGTAGAAGAATCCGCGCTCTCGACAGGCATCGTGAATCTTGCGAGCCACGACCAATTTTTTGGATTGATCGCCAACTCGCAAGTCAGAAACATCAATAACGGGAAGAGTAAGTTGATTCATCTTTACCGTCTTTAACAGCTCATCGATGAACCCACTATATCACGCCGAACAGGACGATGTGGACGGTTTAGCTGTGGACGACGATTTCGTCGCACAACTCGAACCGGAGCCGCAGCCGTTATGATCTTTGCCCTTGGACGAATGATGGTTCGCCCCGAGGTAAGAGTCATTTTGGTGACGTTTGCCAAGACGAACGTTGGTGTCGATCAATGGATCAAACACCTTCACCCCCTCGGCCGTTTTCACGTTCATCGGCTTGGTGATGAACTCGTCACGACGGGCGTTGTGTGCGCACATGGAAAGCGGTCCGTCTTCCGTCATAACCATAAACGAACATGTGTCAATGCGCTCACAAACCAAGTTATCCGCATCCATAAAGTTATGAATGAAGAAGGACACTTTGTTGAAACGGCCGCCCGCCTTCACGAGCTCGAATCCGCCCTGCCAAACTTTCTTGAAGAAATACTTCAGCGCTCGCAGGAACCACACCGGTCGCTGGAAAGCCAGCATGATGAAGGGCTTGGCGATCATGAATAAGTTGTCACGACGATCGATCATGACGTGCTTGAAATCTTCGAGGAACTGGCTGAAGAGTTTTTCGTCGTCGATTACGTTCACCACTTTTTTGCGGTTGATGACGTAGGTCGGCGCGTAGCGGTTACACTCTTGGTGGCCGAACATGATGACGTCCCACGCAAGCGACGCCTTAGCACCTGTGTTAATTTGCGAACGCACGTTCGGCAACGTGATCAATCCTGCACGCTTGCCTTGTTCGCCGCGACCAGTGTCCGCTTGCATTTGAAAGGAGCACATGCGCACAACATCGGCGTTTTCGACAAAGAATTCGACGATTTTGGGGATTTCATCGTAGTTCTGATCACACACCGTGGTGTTGAACATGACAGTAATCGGCAAACCACGGCAGCGGTCGATGTATTCTTGGCGAACGACATTCAAATCTGCTTCGGTCTTAAAACCTTTGCGCTCTTGCGTCAAATCTACGTGAAAAGCGACGTCATTCAAGCCAACGTTTGCAAGCTCGGACAAGAGGTCACGGGTTGCTTTGATACCGTTGGTAAACAAAGCAGGAACCAAACCACGCTTACGCGTGTACTCAACGATGGCAACCAATTCCTTGCGCGCGCGCATGGTCGGATCACCACCGGTAATTTGCACCGCCGTGCCCGGTCCGTATTCCGCGTAAATTTTGTCGATGCGCTCGAAAACTTTTTCGATGGGAATGTCTTTGGTGTTCTCAGAATTTTCTGAAAGGTAACACAGGGTGCAGTCGAGGTTGCAACGCTGGGTGATTTCAAGTGCCACGCAGCCAATGGTTTCACGACGTCCGAGCACTTGGTTGTGCTTATAAAATGAGCCCATGCGCTCGCGCGTTTCACGCAGAGCACGCTCGATATTGAACATTTCTGATTTGTCCATATCTCGAGCCTGCCATGGGGTTGCGGCGTCAAAAGCTTTTCGTGATAAGGTGGCGGTGTTGCTCACAGAAACCTCGTTTTGATATAATTTGGCTGCTAAGGTCGATTCGTAAAATAATACAACATTCATCAAGATAAAGGCAGAGCAACTTTATGCAAGAGCATTTAGAAGAAGTTCTATCCAAGTTAATCGCTAGTCCTACAACCACGGTGCAATCGTTGGCAGATTTACAATTATCTTTACGTCCTGAAGATGCGTCATTCGGCGAATTGATCAACGAACTAAAGTCACAAAAAATCGCTGAAATTTCAGATAGACACCCTCACTTGGTGCGCATCATCGACCCCAAACAAGTCGGCCCACAACGGCTGATCCGCCGCTTTTGTGCCCGTCAGTACGGACGCTCAAGCCCGCTGATCGATCGTAAGATGACGCAGGCGATCTTGAACCGCAACGGCGCGAACCACGATCTCAACAGTCCCGTTGTGCAAGAGCAACTACAAGCCCTCGCAGACGAAGGTCTGATCCGCATCTTGGGACGCGACGAAGCGTACATCAAGATTCTCGGCGCTGAGTAATCAGCGTCATGCAAAAGTGGTGGGTGGACACAGACAACGCGCTTGGTAGCGGTAAGGGCGACATCGACGACGCCTTTGCGGTCGCCCACATGATGTCCCGCCTCGATCCAACCAGCGTCATGTTCACGCCAACCTGCGGCAACGCGTCACTAGCGCATGCACTCACCAACACCACCAAGCTCAATCAGCGACTCTTCCAGAATCGACACTGCGTCAGCGACAGCCCCGACCAATTGAGAGATTTTGCGAAGTTGTCGCATGCGCCTGATGGAAAAAGGATCAAGGTGCTGGCCCTCGGTCCTTTGACCAATATAGCGCAAGCGTGGGAACGCCGAACACTAAGCGAATCCGATATCGAAGAAATCTCTGTGATCGGCTTAAACAGTGCGACCACCGGAAGGTGGCCACCTTTCTTTCCGATGGAATTCAACATCACCCAAGACCTTGCGTCGTTTCGTCGCGTATGGGAGAGCCCTGTACCGCTACGAATCTTCCCGCTGAACACGATCAAGAGTCTGCGTTTTGCGCCAAAAGACTTGCAACGCATGTCTCCGCAAATGAGCAAAATTTTTTCGCCGGAAGTTCGCCGCTGGATGAGGCGATGTACCTTGCTGAAGGGGCGTCGCTGGTTTCCGGTGTGGGATCTGTGTGCAGCGGTTTACGCAACGCATCCGCACTTTTTTACTTTTGTAAAATCCTTTGGCAAACTGCATGCCAACGGTTTTGTAAAATTCGGCGACGTTGATCGCCCCGTGTTACTGCTGGAGAGTTTTGACGAAAAAGCCGTATGGCAGGCGTTCTGGGAACGCTTCACTACCTGATGCGCTTCTGCGCGATGTCGCGCAATCTTTCAATGTAGTACACGGGTTCCTCACGCCATGCACGCGTCTTAATCCACTGCGGCAAGTCGCCGCCAAGATCGCCGAAATAGGTGTAGCGGATTTCTGTCTTGCCTGAAGCTACTTCTTTCAATTCCGTCTTGCCGGCCACTTGTTCAATCCGCAGCGCCCGCTTGGGGTCCTTTTCGTGATTGGCACCGGACCACGAAATCACGGCGGTCTTGGATGTGCGATCGATGTTGGACTCATATTTTACAACCGCGTCGCGGTTACTCATCGGAAAGGGCAAAGGCCACACAATGTAAACGAATGCCGCGTCGGCATCTTGTTGTAAGATGTCCGCCGCGGATACGTGCTCGTGGAAGTACCTGCTGTACGATGAAAACGTCCGCAACGACTCGAATAACTCGTCGTAGTTGCCATCAATCACGGCCGTACCCTGCATCCACGGTGTATTCTGTGGCCCTTCGGCTTGGGACACGACCACACCTTTCTGTTCTTCAACGGCTTTGAATTCAGTTTGCATGGGCATGGTGAGCGGCTGTGCCAATGCCAAAAGTAGTGGCCACTGGCTCATGTGGTGATCCGCTTCGAGTCTTGCGATGACTTGCGTGCGGCAACATATAATGCGGCCGAGACTAGCGTCATAAACACGTCTTCAGCGACTGTCCCCCAAGTAAGCGGCCGAGCCATAAAAACGCCAAAACAGCCGCAATTCGGAATATCGAGGCCACGCAACATGGTGACCGATGCAAAGACCGTGAAGAGAACGTGCAATGCCGTTGCTAGCCATGCAGCGCGAACAAGATCGCGCCCGACGAGCAATTCTTCTGCAAGTCGCAGCTCAACGACGACAAATCCGATGGCAATGACTGGCAACGACCATTCCGGAAACATCTGGTAGGTCACAAGCACATTTTGAAATCCGGGAACGTCCAAAAGTTTACCGATGCCGGTTGCTAACAACACGGCACCGATGAACAAACGCAATGTCCAAACTAGTGCTTTCATTGACGGTTGATGTTCCAGTCATAAGGAATGAATTCGACGTTGTAACCCTCTGGTACCTTGGGATTGGCGTAGCGGTTGATAAACGCGACCAAGCTAGCTTCGACACGTGGATTAACGAAATCTTCGGTGAAGAAACTCAAGATCTCGGAAACGTGAACCGTCTTGTTGGCGTGATCGACGCGCAGATATTTTTCAGAACTGAAAAATTCTTTCGCACCGGCATCAAGTTCGTTCTGCAAATTGCCCGACGAATAACTCACCTGCGGCAAACGCGGACAACCGACGGACATGCAGTTCAGAGCAAAGTGGACACGAGGTTCGCCAAGCCCGCGGATGGTGTTGTTTTCGTAATCGTATAGGGAAATCAAATCACCGCCGATGCGGTATTCCTTGAACTTGAAGAACGCCAACCGTTTGAAGAATGACGTGAAACCGTCGGGTATTCCGGAACGAATTACGCCATACATCGCCAAGGCATTGTAGGAGTCGAGATAAAATGCCAACTGCTCGTCTGCGGACGGGAAAAGTTGCGGACTATTTAGCGGCGAATAGCGTGCGATGAAGTTAACAAAATTTTCGAGATCCTTGGGATTATCACGCACGGCAGCAAAATTCACGCGGCCCTGCTTATCTACGTTTTTTTCCAATACGCGCGACCAACTGGCAAGCGCGTCCTTTTTGGCGGCTGCGAAGTCTGTCATGCTGTCGTCGACTTTTTCCAACTCATAAACTGTAACGCAAGCCTGACTGCCGAGAGCAACGACTCCCGCAAACATCCACCGCACAACCGCCAACATCAACCACCTCTTAGTTTCAGAATGATTCGCCAACGCCCATGTAAAAAGCTCTTGAGTCCCTACCGACGCCATAATCCAATCGCAAATTAATCTGCGCCTTTTGATCCAAGACAATACGAAAGCCGCCACCGTAGCTTTGGTGAAAGTCGTTTAAGTGAAAATCGTTCCACGATCGTCCCACCCAACCGGTAGACATAAATAATACCATGCCATAAGTTTGATTGAACATGTGCCTCGTGTCTATTTGTAGGGCCGATAGCTTGTGATCGCGGAAACGCCCCAAGAAATAGCCGCGCATGAGGTACTGCCCGCCGAGAAGTCCCATGCGTCGGAACGGAACATCGCCGGACCTGTCTTCAACAATAAGATCAAATGCCAAAACCCAACTCGGTGTTACCGGCCAGTAGCGCCGGTAACGACCGACAGTCGTGGTGAAATTTGTCGAGCTACCAAGCGAGCGGTTGTGATTGATCCAACTGAATTCCGCGAGGCGACCACGCGTCGGGATAAACGCGCTGTTCCTTGTGTTGTGTGTGGCTCGGATGCCGAGGCCGTTGATGGAACCGGCGTCAGCTCCCTCGATCTCGCCCGCAACCAACTGACCGTCGATTTGTCGATTCTTCAAATAATAACGCTCAAACCTCGCTTGCAATCCGGCAAAGGTGTTGGGCAGGATCTTGCGTTGAAGGCTGGCGTCGATGAGCCCATATACTTCCGTAAACAGCTCTTCGTCTTCTAAGCGTGTGTCATTTCCAACGCCATAAAAGCGGTCTGGGTAGTTGGTATAGGCAATACTGCTGTTCCACAACCACTGCCCGCTTTCGCTGAGGTGATCGTTGATCAGTCGAAAGACTGTTTGTTTTCGTTGTGTATAAATCAATGCCGGCACGAAGTTGTTGGGCGGAGCGTCTTCTTGCCCTCGCCAGCGATAACTGTGAGCCACGCCGACACCGAGACCGAACTGCGTTTCGGGAGTATAAAAGAGTACGGGGACAAAGGCCGTGCCAAGATTTTCGATGCCGCCGCTTGATGGGGCTGTGGTTGCTTCTATGGGCGATTCATTCGTTGCTGACTTTGTGCTTTCCGGCAAAGATTCGGTCGCATCTTGTGCCATCGCAACTCTGGTCTGGCATAGGAGCAAAGCAATAGTGATAAAGGCAGAAGTCTTCACGCACGCCCCAGAAAGTTTACGGCTCATATCGTCCATGCGCGGCTGACCGCAATTCTGATAGTCAAAAAAGTCTTGGTGTATGGGGATCTTAGCACATATTGACGTCTGATGGTTGCGTGTAAACCCGCTTTCCTTCCCCGCCCCCTTCTGATATAACCTCCCGCTTTCAGGAGATATTTTGCATGTCCACTCAGCTCATCCATCGTCGTCATCTCAAGCAATACATTGGTGATGCCAAAAGTATTTTGGACGTTGGCTGTGGCAATAAACCTCTGCGGGTCGCAACATGCATCGCCGATAAATTTCCGGACACCTACACACACAAGGGCAAGGTTCACACCGAAAATCCCAAAGGCATGATCAAGATGTTGCCTGGGGTGAAGTTTGTCGAAGCGACGCTTCCACAGTTACCGTTTAAAGATAAAGAATTTGATTTTGTGTTTTGTTCACACGTGATCGAACATGTTGATGATGTCGCCGCAGGTTTGAAGGAACTCGCCCGCGTCGCCCGCCGCGGTTACCTCGAATGCCCGCGCTGGTGGTTTGAATACGTGGATTGCACGCCGTTTCACAAATGGTTCATCGACTTCGACGGCTCAGAGCTCGTCTGCAAGAAGAAAACGGACGTAGAAATGCAGCACCTGTTGGATCGGCGCATCTTCGACAAAGCCCGCGGCACCTTCGATCAACTCTACCGTACCTACGATGCCACCTTTATCGAAGGCATCGACAAACCCAAGCATCGTGCCTTTGAAAAAGTGCGACGCATGTTGGCCCCCAAACGTTATCCGAGTCTCGAAGAGCAAATGCGTAACAAGCAATTTGCGGCCGTTTGCTTGTATTGGGAAGATTCGATTCCGTTTCGGATTTCGTCTTCGTCAGCTTACGCCCTGTAAAGTAAGAGTGATGCTGGCAACAGTGACAGTATCAAGTCATACGCATTGCATTTTGAATAGCCAATATGAATTGATCTCCCGTAACTGACACAGCATCTTTCGACAAGTAATCGGTAAATCCTAATGCTTTGTACTTATCGCTAGCATCATTGTCACGATGTCCTGTTAGCGCCAAAATGCATCCAGCATAACCAGCAGCACGTAAAGCTCGGGTGGCTTCAATTCCATCCATGACGGGCATTTGGATGTCCATTAGGATTATGTCGAAATTATTCTTTGTGGCAGCCTCCACACCTTCCTGTCCGTTTGCCGCAATATCGACATTGGCGCCAAACCGCTTTAGCACGTGATTGTACAGAACGGTGGCTTCTACAGCGTCATCAACCACCAAGATGTTGACACCCGAAAGACTCAGTTTAGGGGATGATCTAAGCGCAAAATAGAAAGTCGACCCTTTACCCGGTTCGGATTCGGCCCAAATTTTTCCATTGTGGCTTTCGATGATTTTTCGACACGCAGCTAAACCAATGCCCGAACCTGGATAGAGAATTCGAGTATGCAGACGCTCAAACATGCGAAAGATTCTCTCTGCCTGATCCTTTTGGAATCCAATACCATTGTCGCGAATGGAAAAAATGAACTGTTCACCATCGTACTTTACCGAAACTGTGATCTCTGGTGTGACATCCTTCTTTTGAAACTTAAGTGCGTTGTTCAAGATATTCTGAAACACGCGTACTAGTTGAATATAGTTGCCTGAAACCTTGGGGAGTTCACCGTCGCAACTGATTTCCGCTTTGGTTTCTTTCACTCGTTCTTTAAGATTCTGCAGAGCTTCGTTAAAAACACATCTTGTATCAACCGGAACCAATTCGACGCTCGATTTGGTGATCTGGGAGAATGACAGCAAATCATCGATCAATTCCCGCATTCTTTCAGCCCCATCGACAGCATAATCAAGATAACTTTTAGAATCGTATGGCAGCAAGTCCTTGCAAGAGTTCTCAAGCAACTGCAGAAAAGAAATGATGGTTCTCAGTGGCTCCTTTAAGTCATGGGATGCGATTGAGGCAAACTGCTCAAGTTGTTCGTTAGATTGCTTCAACGTAACAGTTCGGTCTTGGAGTTCTTCCAAAAGTTTTCGCTCCGAAACGTCCTTAACGGCAGCAACGCGGATCGATTCGTCCTCCCCTTCAAGCGACCTCGTTCGAACCTCGACCGGAAATCTGCTTCCGCCTGATTTTACTGCGATGGCTTCGAAAGGTCGGTCATCGTTGGACTCTCGTTTGCTCTGTGCAAAATCTTGATATTCAGCCGCAATGAGAGCCTCGTGCGCCATCCCTATGAGCGTCTCGGATTGATATCCATGCATTTTAGCATACGCTTCATTCGCATCGATGATGACACCATCCTTGGTGATAACGACGCCCTCGAAAGCACAGTCTGATAGACGTTTGAATCGAGCTTCACTTTGAAGGGCAATCTTTTCTGCACGCGCTCTCTGCTGAATCTCCTGCTGCAATTGCTTATTAGTTTCCGAGAGTTCGCTTGTTCGCTCAAGGACGCGCACTTCAAGTTCATCATGCGCACGCTGCAGGTTTTCTTGAGCGTTCCTTCTTTCAATGGCATAGCGCATTACACGCCAAAACGTGCGTGTTTCAATGTCCGATTTTAAAAGATAGTCTTGAGCTCCGCGACGTATAGCTTCATATGCCGTTTTCTCATCGACCAAACCCGTCAATACAACTATCGGCGTACCGCGAGCATGAGGATACAATTTCTGAAATGTCGATAACCCAACACTTTCCGGTAGTCCGAGGTCCAGCAATATTGCATCGAATCGCTTCTGCGACAGGCGATTGATCGCCGCCGTCAAAGACTCCACGTGGCTGATCTTAATAGGAACATTCTTTTCCTTTTGCAGTGTCGCCTGAAAGTATTCGGCATCACCTATGTCATCTTCGACCAGAAGGACATCCAAACTAGAAACCGCGTCCTTTTGAAAGGCCGACATCTGAGCTGGCTCGGCAAAGGCAGAAGGCGGCAACTCGCAAATCTGAAGCCAAAAGTTCTGCATAGCGGAAATCGCGGCGTTGACATCCGAAAACTCTCGGGGTTTTGTGATGTAACAATTAGCCCCTGCCTGGTAGCACTTAGCTATGTCAACGTCTGACTTCGACGTCGTAAAGACTACAACAGGAATCGACCGCAAACTCACGTGCGACTTGATTTCCTGCAATACGGCTCGCCCATCTTTTTTGGGCAGATTGAGGTCAAGAATGATTAAATTGGGTCGCTTAGCAGTGGCGTACTCGCCAAGTCTATACAGATACTCAAGAGCCTTGACGCCATCATCTACGACATTGAGCTGATGATTGAATTGCCCTCGGTTCAGAATTTCCGTGGTAAGATCTACGTCCCCTGGATCATCCTCTACTAGGAGAATTTGCGCAGGGTACTTTCTAATGGAAGTTTCACTTTTGATACAAATCTCCGTTTCAGTCTCTTGTGATTGGGAATTTTCCATAACAATTCTCCATCATTCACTTCGAAACTTAATTCGACGAAACCCCGCCATAATCTGCCGAAGCTTGATCCGAAGCTTGAACTAGATTTTCTACAATGTCGCACTCGTCATCTTCAATTCTGTCACGATGTTGATCCGAAACCGTAAAATGGATTGTCGTCCCTAACCCTATTTTAGAATCGGCCCAAATTTTTCCACCCATCCGTTCGACAATTTTCTTGCAGATAGAAAGGCCAATACCGGTTCCCGAATAATTTGTACGAGAATGCAGTCGCTTGAAAATGACGAAAATATCTTCAAGATATTCTCGACCAATACCAATGCCGTTGTCGGTCACAGTAAAATGCCAAGTGCCTCTTTCGAATGTAGAGTTGATTCTAACATGAGGTCGTCCATTGGGTTGCCGAAACTTCAAGGCGTTACTGATCAAGTTTGAAAACAGCTGATACGCCTGTGTTTTAGAGATAGGAATGTTAGGCAGACTAGAAGCTTCCACAATTGCATTTGTCTGTTCAATCGTGGCACGTTGGATCCGAATCACCTCAGACAACACATCATCCAAGTCCACATCAACCGTTTCATCCTCACCCTTGCCAATCAAAGAATAGGCCAACATATCATCGATTAAAACACTCATACGCCGCGCGCCATCAGAAATGTAATTGAGATACTTTTCGCCTGTACCATCTACGCTCGGCCGGTATTTATCCAGAAACAAACCAACATAACTTGTGATTCGACGAAGGGGTTCTTGCAAGTCGTGAGAGGCGATATATGCAAATTGTTCGAGCTCGGTATTGGTACGAGCTAGGTCATCAGCAACTCGCTTAATTTCGGCAGTACGCGTTTCAACTCGTTGCTCTAGCAACTCATTTGATTTGTACAGAAACTCACGCGCCTGTATCTTTTCCGTGATGTCCTTGATGATTGCTATGTACTGGGTGGGAGATTCATCATTCTTCCAAATGCGAGAAATGGTAACACTTACCCAAAAGACAGATCCGTCCTTGCGAAATCGCCGCTGTTCCAATGAAAACTCGGTACACTCGCTGTTCTGCAATCGTCTGACGTGATCATTCATGCCCGCTAAATCAAAGGGATGCGTTAGACTATCGAACTTCTGGCCTACAAGTTCTTCTGACGAATAACCCGTGAGTTCGCAAAATTTATTGTTAACGCGAAACAATGAGCCTGACATAGCATCCACCAATGCCACACCCATAGCCGCTTGCTCGAAGATTGTGCGAAATCGGGTTTCACTTTCTTTCACTGCTTGTTCCGCAAGTTTACGCTCAGTAATGTCGGAATTCATCCCAACCCATCCTTGCAGCGAACCGTCTGAATTGCGCAGCTGCACCGCGCGAACGGCAAACCAGCGCCATTCTCCACTGACATGCCTGATCCGAACTTCAGATTTGTAGGGCATGTTGGTTGCTTTGGATTGGCTCCACTCACGTACGGCTCTATCTCTATCGTCAGGATGCAACGCCTCCAACGAACCGAATTCTTTGTATTGTTCAAATGACTGACCTGTGAATGCTCGCCATGAAAGCGAATCTTCATTCACTCGCCCGTCAGCCGATGTGGTCCAAAATATTTGCGCCGAAGCGTCAACCAAGGCTCGAAAGCGCCGCTCACTATGCGCCAGATCATCTTGAATTCGCTTACGATCGGTAACGTCGATACAAACGCCTGCCAATCGGATCGCACTGCCCGCACTTGAATCATTGAAGCCCTGATATCGACTCGATATCCAATGAACACTACCATCCGGCCAAACTGTTCGCCATTCCGCTTCAATTGGCTCTCCGGACTGAAGTGTCTGTGCATTTAGCTCCTTAAAACGCAATCGATCGTCCGGATGAATCATGTCCTCCCATTCTCTCAGTGTCTTGGCGAAGCCATTTTGCTTCACACCGTAGATCGCCTCCCATTCTGGCGAACACATCAAACTGTCGCTTTCAGCCTTCCATTCAAAAGATCCAGCACGGGCCGCTTGTTGGGACAGCCTGAGGCTTGTTTCCGCATTTCTCATCAAACGAAGCGCATCCGCTCGTTCAAGACTCACCGCGGAAAGCTTTGCATTTGCTCCAGTTGTGACTAGCTGAGATATCGCAAGTAGCGAAGTAAGCATCAGCCCAACGAGAGACATCTCCCACGACACGAGTGACTTCGATGCATGCAAAAATTCCGCCTTTGGGGCGACATGAATGGCGTATCGGCGTGAAGCAAAAATAAACTCATATCTAAAATTGAACCTTTCACGCCAAGACTTATAGATATCTGCAATAGGACTTTCGTCTATATGTTCAAAGATCGGTATCGAACCACGTTGATCACCAGTCTCATCATAGATAGCAAGTCTCCCAAACTGTGCAGGGGCTGAACCCCATACTGATGAGGCAGCAGTGATGTCACCACGCAAACCGATGCTGACCATTCCACGTAAATTACCGTTAGCTTCAAACACGGGAGCATACAGAAAAACCGCAAAATCCTGTTGCATAATGGAGTGGTCGCCCGGCGAAGTATAGATTGCTGAAGGAGAACTCGCGATCGCTCGCCTTTCAATGCGCGTTTTTTCGATCGCAGCAAATCCCTCAGGAACGGATGACACGTCTAAGCCTATCAGGTGCATAAAGGGCGCCATAGGAACGACATAACGTATTGGAAAGTACTCGTCACGCGCATCTTGGACGACGGGTTTTCCAGTGGGATCCACCGTCCAAATCCAAAAATTCGCATCATCCTCCTTCGCAAATGCTTCGAAGTTGGCGCGTTGCTGGTGAGTTACCCTGGGTAGCCACCGAACGAAATGCACCCCTTGATCTCGCTCAAGCAAACCTTTTGTGAGACTCTCAAAATGTGTAAAACTCAAATCATCGACGACGGAAATGGCATCTCGCAGGGCGTAGAGAATCTCAATTTTCGTAGAAAGCGCCTTCTCGATGCTGTTGGAAGCGTTAAGGGCTTTTTCCCGAAAACGGCTACTCGTCCGCTCAGCTTCCCACTCACTTGTTATGACGAATAGACAAAGACTGATGATGAAACCAGCAACTATGGGGAGCCCGACCGTCCAACGACGATCATTCCATAGTACCCGAGGCTCACCCCAAACACACAATGCCAACGGCAAAACCACGAGTATTCCCATAGTGTCACCAAGCCACCATGTGAACCAATTGTGAGCAATTTCAATCCACGGAATTTTTCCTGACAAAAATAGTGAACCGACACCAACGGTCGCATTTATCACCGAACTCACAGGTGCGGCCAGAGTCAAAAACAGTATAATGACTTTCCGTTCCAACAGAGCAAGATCCCTGCCCACAAACTTATGAATCAACCAACGACCAACCAATGCCTGGAGAACCGCACCCACGCTGATTGCTAAGGACGTCAGGGCGAATGATAAATTAATCGAATCAAACGTTCGTATCTGGATGAAAGAATTCATGAGCAACGAGCCGAAAAAGATACCCATCCACAACGACTTTCCCCACACGAGAACTGCTGCCAACGCAACTCCTGCAGCTGGAAAAATCGGACTGGCAAAACTTGGCGGTACCGCGAGATAAATCGACAGTATTGCTGTGCCAGCATATGCAAGTGCAGCCATCACATGTAACAAAGTTTTGCGAATCCACTTCTCAGCGTTTGCTGTATCCGATAAATAGTTCACATCAAACTCACAGAACAAAGGTTTGGATTCTCACGGGACGGCAAAGAATGCATATCTCCGTTACACAAAGTGGGTGTGTCATCTGAATTGAATGGCAAAGTAAAGTGAACCGACGTTCCATTCCCAACAGCCGAGATTATAGAAATTTTACCACCGTGTCTTTCGACAATCTTTTTGCAAATAGCGAGCCCGATGCCGGTACCTGGGTATTTTGCGCGAGAATGCAAACGCCGAAATATTACAAACACTTCTTCTTTGTATTCCTCATTGAGGCCGATGCCATTGTCCGACACGGTAAACTGCCAACAATTTTCAGACCGTTGGCATTTAATTGAAATGCGCGGAGGCACATCGTCACGTCGAAACTTTATTGCATTACTGATGAGATTCGAAAACAATTGATAAGCTTCCGTTCTTGCGAACTTAATACTCGGAAGCGGGTCCAACTCCACACTTACACAGAATTTCCTAATGGAGTCTCGCTGTTCATTCAGAACATCGCGCAACACTTCATCTAAAGACAATGCTGATCCGCTGTCGTTTTGCCGACCTATTCGCGAATACGCCAGAAGATCGTCGATGAGTATATTCATCCGCATCGCGCCATCAGATACATAATTCAAATATCTGCGCCCAACGTCGTCGATCGTACCTCCGTATTTTTCGAGAAACAGACCTGTGAAATTTGTCAGCTTTCGCAACGGCTCTTGAAGATCGTGCGATGCCACATATGCAAACTGCTCGAGATCCGTATTGGATCGCGACAACTCTTGCGAGGCTATTTTCAGAGCTTTTTCTGCTTCTTTTCGCTTGGTAATATCGGAAATGACCCCATTGATTTTGATAGCATCTTTCGATGGTTTAAGCTTTGCCGCATGAACGTCCATCGAGCACTGCAAACTTTCATTTTCAACGCTGATTTTGTCTTCGACCCATTTGATAGATCCATCCGCTAAAACAATGCGGTACTGAATCGTCGTATCGATCACGCGATTTGAAAGAATGCAAGTGACCGCGTTCTCAATCTTGCCCTGATCATCAGGATGAACGATGCTACGCCATTGCCGTTTTTCAGCAAGAATTGCCTCAGCACCTCGTCCTGCAAGATTTTCAATGACTGGCGAAAAATACGTGTATTGCAACTTGCCCTTAGAATTAACATGCGCGCTCCACAAACAATCGGAAATCGACGAAGTAAGACGACGCAAACGAGACTCCGCCTCGCCTAGCGTTTGCTGCTGCAATTTTCTCTGGGTGATGTCGTGAATAAATGCATGGAACGTGATCGAATCGCCAGCTGTCAAAGACGATATAATTAGTTCGACGGGAAATTCATAACCCTGTTTATTCAATCCCTTCAGCTCCATGCGAGTATTCAAGAAAGAGCTCACACCGAGTTGCAAAAATTGCTGCATTCCAGTGAGAAACCCAGTTCGATAACTCTGGGGCAAAATGGTATCAACAATTTTACGGCCGATGATTTCCTCTTTGCTCCAGCCAAAGGTTGATTCTGCCGCAGGATTCCAATCAATGACCGCCCCACCAGCATCAATGGCAACAAATGCTTCGTTTGTAGAATCAATGATGGCACGCGTTTTCTCGGCCTGCCTTTGCAAATCTCGCTTCACTTGTTCGAGTTCGCGCTCCACTTCCCTTCTTCCGATGGCGATGTTTGTAACGATCTGAATGTCACGCACTGATACCGGCTTGATCAAATAACCGTATGGCTTTGCCGCCTTGGCCCTTGAAAAAGTTGCTTCATCGCAATACGCAGTCAAGAAAATCACGGGAATACCGAGTTTTATTGCAATGTATTCACCCGCCTCAATGCCATCCGCAGCCCCCGACAGACGAATGTCCATGAACACTAAATCAGGCATTATTCGTTTAGCACTCTCAATCGCTTCTTCCTTCGAGATCGCGATTTCAGGGACATCATGACCCAAATCAACAAGTATTTCTTGAAGGGTTCGAGCGATGATAATTTCATCGTCGACGACAACTATGCGCAATTTCGTTTTAATGGCCGACATGTAATCCTTTACATGGGAAATGTGACAAGAACTTCCGCCCCCTGACGATTATTAAACTCCAAATGCCCTTTGAGCTGTTTGCAAAGATCTGCCACCAGTTTCAATCCGAGCGAATTGATCCCATCGATATCAAACCCGGCAGGAAAACCGATGCCGTTATCTGCGACGCTCAGTTGCAATGCACCACCGACCAGTGAAAAACCAACGGCAATCTTCCCCTTTCCGTCTTTTTTGAATGCATGTTTTAAACTGTTTGACACTAGTTCATTGACTAGCAAACCAAAAGGAATCGCGCAGTCGATTGGCAACGTCACGTCACCAATATCAGTTTCCAATTCAACTTTGGCATTTCCTAGCGATCGAAACAATTCCGGCAATAACGCGCTCAGATATTCTTTCGTAGAAATCTCCGACAAATCGGCCGAATGGCACAGCTTTTCATGGACCAAAGCCATGGCTTTTACGCGGTTTTCACACTCAAGAAGAAATGACTTAGTTTGGGAATCTTTCAATTCTCTCGATTGCAATCGCAAGAGACCTGAAGTGATCTGCAAATTATTTTTTACGCGGTGATGGATCTCTTTTAGCAACACTTCCTTTTGCATAAGCGATGCGCGCAATTGGGTCTCAAGATGTTTCTTTTCAACCATTTGCCCGATGATTTTTGCTGCGGCTTCGATTCGTCTTTTTGCTAAATTAAATGGTTGCGGAAGAGATGAATGATATTCGCTGGAATAACGGGATAATTCTTCGAAACTTACATTGTACCGAGTGGCGAGTTCCTGCAATTTAGCGGGTTCTTTCGGTGGTTCGCCATACCCAAAATTGATGGAACCAACAATTTCACCATTAGCAAGGATTGGAACCGCATAAATGTTGATACCCCCTTCACAGGGCATGTCAGCAGGTCGTCCGGTATCGATGGACATTTTGGACGTAGCCCAACACGATTCGTGGCAACGCCACTTGCCACAATTCAACGCTGTGGAATTGTCGCCTGTTGAGCAGAGATCTCGCGACTTTCGATCCATGAAGCGACACCAGCCCGAAGTAAAGATGCCGAACGCATAGTCTCCATTTCGCTCGTAAACGGCAGCCGATGTTAGAAGTAGGTCGAGATAGTTGTCGATGATCTCACGCAGAATACTCGGCTCAATCGCATCCGCGACGGTACGCGTCTTATTGAGTTTTACAAGATCACCGTATGGTTGTTGAAAACGACTCTCATTCATTTCATCAGGACAACTTACCTCTAGGTATGGCATTCCGTTGCTCATCACTGAATTTCCCTGGGTGAAAATTGTTCGGCTGTACTGGCCGTTGCTTTTGAGTAGGCCTTCGCGTCACGAATGCCTAGACGCTTGAGACGAATGGAAAAGCCGCCTCGCGTGAAACCAAGGGCCTCTGCCGCTGCCATTTGAGTCGGGTATTTGGCCAAAGCATCCTTGATGATGTTTTCTTCAATTTTTGTGATGACACTTTCAAGCCCCGGAAATCCGTGGCTAACCACGTCATAGGGTGCGTTGAGCAACTCGGACAGCGTCATTTGGTTTGATGAAGAGTGGACATCCGCTTTGTGCAGAAATGGAGCAACCACATTTCGCCAGTTGCTGAAAACCGGACGTCCTCTCTTACTTCTAGGTGAAAGCATCAGCAATCGCGAGAGACACTGGTCGATACCGCGAATGTTGCCTGCGATTGGATTTTCACGCAGAAACTCTAAAAACTCCTGCGGCAACTCTGAAAAATCTACGAAGACTTGATTGTCTTCACAACACTTAGGCAAAATACTACGAACAATGTCTCCGATATCGTCTCGCCGATCATCAAGAGATGGAACGCGTACGGGAAATGTTGATATTCTTAAGTACAGCTCGCGGTTGAATCGTCCTTCGGCAACCATTTCGTCGAGATTGCGATTGGTGGAGCATACAAGTTTGAAACGTGACTGAAGTTCGAGAACGCTTCCTAGCCGCGAGAACTTCCCGTGCTCGAGTACGCGCAAGATTTTTGACTGGAGTTCAAGCGGAACTTCGCTGATCTCGTCGATAAACAATGTTCCGTGGTTGGCCAATTCAAAATAGCCAGGTGTTTCAACTCCGTTGATTCCAGCGCTCTCTTCGCCAAACAACTGCCGATCAGCCTCAGCAACTGTCATCGATGCCATGTTTACGGCAATGAACGGACGATTGTTCTGCTTCAGATACGACTGCCGATAGTTATGCACCAGTCTTGCCGCAGATGATTTACCCGTTCCTACGTCGCCCCAAAATAGGACAGGTCGATTGCTTTCAGCAGCCATCTCAAGTTGACTCCTGAGGTGACGTACTGCGGAAGATTGGCCCACCAACACATTTGGTATTGTCTGCGTTTGAAGCCTCTGATGGCGAGTGTGCTCTCTGGTCAAATGCGCAACATTCGCTGCTCGCTTAATTTGAGCAATCAGCAAATCCCTCGGCGTACCTTTGACGACATAGCTAAACGCTCCTAGTGCCATCGCTCTCGCAACATCCGCAACGTTGCTACTTCCCGTTACGATCAGGATTTGCGCGTGAAACTGCTGTCGCAAAAATTCTGGAACAGCTTCGATGCCGTTCTTGTATTTGGACGTCCCTTCGATACCAATGTGCTTGTCCAACAAAATAACATCCACGTACGCTTCTGAAAGCGTCTGCAATCCTTGCTCAATGGTTTCGCTCGTTAAGATTCTGAATCGATCGCTTGGACCGATTTCGCGACAAATGCTTTCTAGATCGCGAAGTGCTCGAGGATCGTCGTCTATTATGAGCACGGTTGAACCGTGATCCTTGTCTGGAGGAAATTGATCGAACGTGGTTTTTGTTTTCACGACATACCTCCTTTAGCTGAATTTCTTAAACGGAAGCGCGAGACTAGTTATCCTTTGCGTTATCACTTTGCAACATAAAGTTTTTTACAAATAACAAATCACCGCTGATTGCATGAAATGCAGCAGCAGTCATGTTTTTTTAACAAAACATCGCTGCCCGAAAAGTGATCGAGGACATTGTATAAGAACGCCCTGGATCGATGGTGAATGCGAAATTGATCAATTAAATCAGCTATCTGTGCAATATCTGACGGTTGCTGGCTTGAAAGTTGCAGCCTTCCGTCACGTGGAAGCGGAACTAATGACAATGGAGGTTACTATGGAACTCGCAACTGAATACGACAGAGGGCAAATCTTGGGCGCAGAAGTCATCAACAGAAAGGGATGCAATATCGGGTACGTGTCACACGTTTCGTACTTCACCTTTGAAGTCACGAAGCGCAAATGGGGCCTACCTTTCACAGCTCAACGCCGCAAATTTTCTCTTGATCGCATCAAGGAAATTGGCGGAGGCACGATCCTCGTTTTGGATGATGAGATGACAATCGAAGATGAGCGTGCTGCTGCTAGTCTCGATGAAAACTTTGAATATTATCCTGACTATATCGAACATTGATCATTCGGCGGCAATCAGATTCCAAACAAGTTTACGAACCACTCCACCTTAGCACGGTGGAGTGGTTTTCGATTGCGTTGAACTATCCGAATGAGGTGGGTACCGTGGATCAGATTATTAGGTGCCGGCAATATGAATGGTATACACCAATACCAAATAGGCTGCGAAAATCACAAAGAGCAATATGGCAAACAATAGCTCTAGCTTGAACATGTTGCCCCCCCTTTTCCTGACAACTAAAAACGCTATGTAGCAGCAAACCCCGCTTCGACGTACCTCGCGAAATCTTCAAATGCTGATTCTTGCCACTTTTGCGTCATGCCACATTCGGTCGATTCACAACCCATAAAAAACAAGTCGCGTATCGCCTGAACGTTGCTCAGATGCCGACGCCCCTCGAAGCCCACGATCTGCTCACACAACAATAGGTACTCATCCATGTTCGCCCCCCGATTAAAGTTTATCTCACAACCCCTCAGTGTTCGGAGCAAGAAGTGAGCCAGTTGTTTGAGAAGCGGAACTTTACAAAATACGGGAGGAGATCGTTCAGGAATAGATGAAGCGCGCGTCAAAGGGGGCGAAATGCGCAAACAAACCAAACATTGCCGCTGCACCATTCAGTGCAGTTTTCGAAATTTTGAACATTTGATTTTGTGTTTTCGCAATAATCGATAAACAACATTCACTGGCTGATCGCAAAGCAAAGCCGCGTTCTGAACATTACCCCATGCACATTCCATCAATTCATTCAGGTACTGAGCCTCGAATGCATTTCTTGCGTCATCCAGTTTGGCGACCATCTTTCCTTCGGAACAACTCGCGGCAACGGACTGAGAATCTACGACTTTTTCGCCAGCTACTTTTGAATCATGACCAGCAATCTGCACCGGATGCAAGTACTCAGCAATGCTGGTGTGGTCACCTTCACTCAATAAGATCGACCGTTCTACCAAATTTACAAATTCACGAATGTTACCGCTCCATTTGTATTCAATCAGTGCGGCGACGACAGCTGCCGACGGAAGTTTCACCGTCTTATTGTACTTCTGGTTAGCCTTGTCCCAAAAGTGCTTGAGCAGCTGTGGAATATCTTCTCGGCGATTTCGCAGCGGCGGCAGACGCAGTTCCACCACAGCGAGGCGATAGTACAAGTCTTCGCGAAACTTGCCACTTCCCATCGCTTTTACCAAATCACAGTTGGTAGCAGCAACGATGCGGGCGTTGATCTTTATGGGACGGACACTTCCAACAGGAGTAACTTCCTTTTCTTGCAGAACTCGCAAAAGTTTAACCTGTAAGGCTGGCGACATTTCGCCAATTTCATCTAGAAAGATGGTGCCGTTGTTTGCGCTTTCAAAATAGCCGATTCGATTTCGGTCTGCGCCAGTGAACGCTCCTTTAGCACTCCCAAAAAGTTCCGATTCCAATAAATTCTCGCTGATTGCAGCGCAATTAACCGCGACAAAGGGACCCGATGCACCTCGCGCCGACACATTATGAATGGCTCTAGCTGCAACTTCTTTGCCTGTTCCAGATTCACCAGTGATCAACACTGGTGCGTCAGTGGAACTAACTTTTGCAATGATTTTGAATACCGCTTGCATCGCACTGCAGATGCCAACCATGCCATGCTTGGAATAGTCAATGACACCAGATGAATTGCGAGCCATGTGCATGTAGTGTTCGATGCGTTGCAGATTGTCTTCAAGGGCGTCCGTCTTAAGCAAGAATCCACTCGCTCCAGTTTGCAAGCAATCGACAGCTGCGTGCACACTACCGTATGATGTCAAGACGATTACGGGCGACTGCTTCGAAACAGCCACGAGTTTGGGAAGCAAATTCGGTGCGATTGTTTCGTTCAAAAAATAGTCCAATAAAACCAAATCAAACGACGATTCCTTCAACAATTTCAGCGCATGAGCCTCATCAGCTGCGACAACAACTTGATAGTTCATGTTACTGAGGCTGGCCGCATAAAACACACTCTGATCGACATCGTCCTCAATGAGTAAAATGGTACCTCTTGTGGCTATAAGAGCACTAAGTGACACAGCTTTTTTGTTTGCGACCGAATGTTGGATGTCCATTTTGAAGTACCTACTAAGATTTTACGCTGTCATGTGCTTGTGGATCGATAATTGCAATTAAGGAGTAAGTGCAATGGATAAAATAAAACTACAAGGAGATTTATCTGTGGAAAAAATCACGACGCAAAAAATAAAATGTGTTTTGATTGACGACTCAGCCGACTTTCGCTTTGTAATGTCGACGCTTGCGCCTCAGTATTCAATTGAACTTGAAACTTTTTCTTCACTGGCGGAAATGGGCTCGATTTCTAAACTTCGCAAGTATGACGTCATCATAGTTGACTACTTTTTGGGATCTTGGGTTGGCACTGAAATTGCCGAGTACGTTGATGCTTTATTCGGGAACATTCCAGTCGTCGTTATCAGCGGATCCACAGCTGTAGTGCCCAAGAGTTGGCCCAAATGCATCAAATCCTATTTCAGTAAAGCGATCGGGCCGCGCCGGCTATTGCAGGAAGTACGCGACAAATTTGGGCAAAAATCACTGAGCACATCGCCAGAGATCCAAAAAAACGTTTAGCATAATTTGATCGATTTCATTGAAACGATATCGATTCCTGATGCCATGTTTGACGATCGAATCCTGAATGAATGGCGCGGCAATGCGCATTAAATTCGTCCAACAACTGTCGCAATCCATCTGTATCATCTGGCTTTTCAAGCAGTTGCGTCTCCATTTGTTCTGCAATTTTCCCAAGACATGGAAATCCAAACGCTGTGCACGATCCCTTGAGTTGGTGAAGCAATGTCGCCAAAGTTCGAACCTCCAACCTTTGCACCAAATTATTCAGTTCTTTTTCGTGCAAGGAAAGTCGTTCGACGAAATATGGCACCAATCGTTCGAACATCGCGTCAGAGACAGGAATGGTTGAAATGATGTCGTCCATGAGGAATTCTCCCGCTTAGGTTTTTCGAAGCGCCAAGCCGAAACACCAACGCCTTATTGCAAAACACATTCCAATTGTCGATAGCTTCTCGAATGGCGGAATTGCGAACAGTCATGGTACGGGTAAGTCGCAATTGACACATGCACCTCGTCACCTTCCCGTCAGCTTCTTAAACCACGCCTCCAGAAAACTGCATGATCGTTCTTCTGGGGCTGCGCCGACGACGTTAGCTTCGACTTTGCTTGCCAAATCCGCCTTTGCAGCAACTGGCTGCCACTGCCAACTTTGAAGTTAAGCGTGCCAACAAACGGTCATGAATCTTTGCAAGAAAATCATAACTTCTGCGCATGCTTTGCAAGGCTTCGCTACCAGCAAGCTTGCCGAAGAATTCAAGAACTGCCGCTTTTGTAGCAGGTTCATCAAAAAGAGCTTCTGGCAAATCGCCAAGATACGAAACCAAGGTATAGCTACTGCTAATTTTGTCGGGATAACTGCGCAAAGTCGACTGCACGTCTTCTCGCACGCGCGGCATCATTTCCTGCAAGAACTTTTCAATGCGATCCGAGGGGGTTTGCCCCTGCCATTGATTCATCAGCCCAAAAAGTCGCACACGAAAACTAGCCGATGAATTGGCGCCATCAAAATCTGCAATCGCGGCGCCAACCAAAGCTTCGACGCCGTCCCTTTGATTTTTGAGCTTAAAGTAAGCCTTTTCGAGCCCAACCGTTCGCACGTACAAAGTTACACCCTGTGACGGCACGGTGGGCAAGCTTTCCCAGTACGTCGCCAAATGTCGCTTTGCAGACGAAAGAAAATTTCCATTTCCTTCAACCTGCATCACTCTGACAAGCACTTCAATACTGTTAGGGATATCTTTACTGATATCGATGTAACGCATTATGACCGAATTCAAAGCATTGAATTTGCCACTCGCACCCTCGCATCGTTTGCTGGGTTCAACTTGCTCCAACCACTCAACGCGTTCGTCGATAACTGCCAACAACGCGGCAGCGTCATTCACCTTGTCGAGCTTATCCTGTGCAATCCTGCTGATGATGTCATGTTCTGTCATTTCGGCAAAGCGCAGCAGCTTTCGCGCGCTCTCGGGCTCATTGAGATGGTCAGCTGCATACGCTAGGTCTGGATCGAAAGACCGCCAATATTCATTCTGCGCTGAACGAATATACGATTGATAATCCTGAGGAACATTCTTCGGGTCCGCGTATCCTTTTCGCAAAATTTGCGCAGAAGGCAAATGCAAGGTTGAGTTGTTAGCATACAAGCTTGCCACGATCTCACGCCTTGCACGACTCTCAAGTGCCCGAATATCTTGATTCGGAAACTTCTCCGACATTTCACCAGCTGCCTTGATCTCGAGAATTTTCTTCGCCGCCGTAAAACGGTCAAAATCAAGGGGGCTATCAAGTTGGAAAATCAAATTGGCAGTGTCCTGACCGATGGCTTGACGGAGAAAGGCTATTTGTTCCTTCCAATTCAGATTGAGAGATTGGGCAAACTCGTCAGCGCCATCCAATTCGCTCGCAGTCCATTGGTCGATTTTAGTTTTCGTGGAGTAGCTTCTAAGCCAATCCACGGTGGCTGTCCCGTTGTCCTGGATCAACGTACCGAAAGAGTGCATGATTTTCGTCATGCGAACAAACGGCGAGCACCCCGCACAGATCTTTTCCAAAGTAGCGGGTTCCACTTTTTGCATCATCTCGATCAAACCACGCTGCGCCGACAACAGATAGTTACCGTGGCCAAACATTTCTGGAGCTGACGCCGACACCAAATTGATCTCACGAGTTGGATCGAGTACTTGCTGCTCCTTGATCGCATCAGCCATGCTGAACGAATGACAAGCGCTATACACAATGTGAATGCGCACCTCATTTGCCGCGTCATACTCACGCGCGCTTTCGTAAATCTGCTTGATAAAGTCTTGGTGTTTTACGTCTGAAGCGCATTGCCGACAAATGGCACCGTGTGCACCGTGCGAAGCGATGTAGATAAACAGTTCGGGTCGACTCTGACCTTGCAACTTTTCAAAACTTTCTTTGAGGTAACCGGAAAATTTTCCGCTGTTCTTGAAACGTTCGTCGAATGACAGCTGCGTACTTGGCGTTGCCAATGTCAACGACGACAAACCAAAGTCTCGACTGAAATCCCCACTCTCCGCTGTCATCTCACGAATGAGGTTAGGGGCGTTGCGGAAGTCTTCGCGATCATCAAACAACACCAAACCGATGCCCACACGACTGGACAAGTTTGCGGACTTGACCGGTTCATCGGACAGTCGCGATTGCTGAAGTGGTTTGCACGCAAAAAGTAGCCATAACGCGCATGCAGGTGCAGCAATCTGGCGGTAGGCACTTCGGTACATGTGCATAGCACCTTCAGAAGGTGGAGAGAGTTAGCGCAATTCTAACACAAACCCAGGATTCTCCCCACAAAGAAGAATCCATTTCGTATTCATTCTTCTTTACAACCAGTTGAAAGACCAACTAACGGGATTGCCGCCTTGGTACGGCATGACGCCGTGAAACTGCTTCTGCCGATTTTCGAGTAGAAGAGGAATGAAATACTTGTCGCCGTCCCACATGGGAACGCGCAGTTGCAAGAAGTCATCGATGGGAATCCACTTCAAAACGCCTTCGGGATTAGACGTCATCGGTGTGCCCGAAAATTTGGTGATGATGAATATGAATCCGAGCCAGTCTTCACCGTTTTTGCCGAAGCCGGGCCAGCTGATGGTGCCACGCATCTCCATTTCGTCACATTCAATGCCAGCTTCTTCGCGGATTTCGCGTTTCATGCTCGCGACGATGTCTTCGTCGGCTTCGACTTTGCCGCCGAGACCATTGTACTTGCCGAGGTGTTCGTCATCCGCACGTGCGTTGCGATGAATGAGCAGCACCGATCTTTGGTCCGGCGACAAAATGTAGCCCAGTGTTCCAACGATCGGTGTGTAGCGACGCTTGCTCAAAAGAGTGCCTTTATTGCAAAGTAATTTCGGCAAGATCGGCGATGGCTTGCATGTTCTCTTCCCAGCCGGACTGAACTTTTACGTTCAATTGCAAAAATACTTTCGTACCGAAAAGTTTTTCAATGTTGGGACGCGCGTTCGAACCAATCTGTTTGATCTGCGCACCCTTCGCACCGATCACCATGCTCTTGTGTGTTTCCTTGGTAACGACGATGTCGGCCATGATTTTGGTCAGCGTAGCACCGACTTCAAGCTTATGGATGACAACGGTCAAACCATACGGAATCTCTTGGTTCATCAAACGAAACGCCTGCTCGCGAATCATTTCGCAAGCAACAAATCGCGCACTACGATCGGTCGTTTGCTCGGGATCGTACAACCACGGACCTTCTGGCATCATTTCGGCCATGTTTCGCTTCAGTCGTTCGACATCTTTGGGCGAACGAGAGGTCATGGTGACGATGCGGTTGACGCGTGCACCATGATCAAATTCTTCGTGGCGCGCGAGCTCACCCGCGGCCAACAAGAAAGCATCGCACTTGTCGGTGCGAATCTCTGCAGCGATCATATCGTTCTTCGAACCGATCAGCCACAGCGGTGCCTGCGTTCGTTTACAAATCTCCGCTAAGAAATTGCAATCGTCTTCAGTGATGCCACGACGAACATCGATCAAATAGAGAACGACTTCAGCATCGGCAATGCCTTGCCACGCTTCGGTTTGCATGGCAGCATTGAGCTGGCCAAACTTGTCGGTACGGTGTAGTCCGGGCGTATCCAAAAACAACATTTGCACGTCGTTGTGCATGCAGATGCCGGTGATTTTATTGCGTGTGGTTTGTGGTTTCTGACTCACGCCAGCAACCTTCTGTCCGACCAATGCGTTCAAGAGTGTGCTCTTGCCTGCGTTGGGCAGTCCGGCGATGGCGATGAAGCCACATTTTGTTTTCTTGCCGAGGTTTTGGAAAATAGCGGGATTGACTTCAGATGACTGATTGGAAAGGTGATCAAGCATGCAATGCTCCTAGATTGTTAAACGGGCCGCCTCCGAAAAAGCGACCCGTGCGTGAATTCACTCTATGCCGCGAACGGCAATCGCTTACCAGCAGTAGCGATAGTAACGGTATCCACCCCAGCTCCACCAGCCGCGGTAGTTATAGCCGTAGCTGTAACTGTTCCACAGGTATGTTGGACGGTAGTAGGTGTAACCGTAGTTGTTCCAGTTCCAGTAGTAGCCGTTGTAACCGCAGTATCCACCGTATCCTGGACGGTGCCAGTAGTGTTGACCCTGTGAGCTGTCGCCATCGAGAGAATCTTCGTTGGCTGCCATGTTCACGGATGCACCTTCAGTTGCAAACTTCGTTACCAACTCTTCGCTGGAGATGTTGGAAACATCTTGTGCGAGGGAACGGATTTCAACGTTTTCTGCGCCGGTCAAAACGTCACCGAGTCCGTTTTCTTTTACGCGGACGATCAAAGACGCTGGCATGTCCACTGGCTTGGTTGCGGTCGCTTCGGCGAACTGTGCAACTTCAGCAACAGAAACTGTGTTCTTCTTTTCTGCGGACTTGTCGCTCGACTGTGTGCCGCAAGCTGCGACGAGAGCAACGGTAGATAGCAAAGCACTGATTTTCATAGTTCCTCCGAACATTACGAAATTAACGTTAAATAACCATAAACTCGCATGTGCGGAGGCAAATATTTTATAAAGGCTTTGAAGTCAATAGAATTCCATTAAAATTCGCCTTACAAATTCTGACCTGAAAAATAATGCTGCGTTTTTGCAGTGTTAGGATATGAGTCTCTCCGATTTGTGCGGCAAATTGACGCATAGTCAGTTTGTCAGACGGCGATCAAAACCCACCGTCGCCTGCGTCAATCATGCAACACTCTAAAAATCAGCCACCCACAGCCCAAAATCTGCCATATTGCAGCCAGTCGATATTGTCTGATCATTCCTGATGAAAAGGACCTTGTCGCCAATGACTGCCTCAGCCCTCATACACTCTGTGCGAACTATCGACTCACCCGATAGATCAACCAATGCCCAGCCTGAAACCTGTTGGCTGCCAAAATGCATCCTTGCAGCGATGTAACGAACCGTGATTGGCATGGCAAAATTTCTGATTTGGAATGAAGTGTCATAACTCCGCCACGACAATGACCGCGTCCACGACTGAGCTGCTTCGTTCCAAGTATAGACAAAGTTGTTTGGCTGCATATCTGAGGCAGCAACTCGCTTCTCGGCGATGATTCGCAAGTCGTTACCTTCTTGGACACGCATACGAATCATGTCCATGTTTGCAAGAGGTTCACCAAGTTTTTCTAAACGCTCGCCATCAACGTGCCATCGCAGCATTTGCAGACCGTACGTAGTTTTCTCAGCAAGCAGCATGGTGCCGTCAGGAAAGAACTCTGGCGAGGAATACAACTTTCCCTCATTCTCAGATGCACTCTTCGACCACGCAACCGCCCCGGTCGCAGCTTGATACACTGTCACAGAATCAATGCCCAAAGTTTCAAAGTGCTGCTGCTCCACAAACTCGCGCGAAAAGTTTACGTACTGACTGTCAGGACTCCACGACACGCGGTACACGGCGTGGGCTTCCTTCGGTCCATGCCAAATGGGCATCGTCTTGATCCCAGTAGAAGACAAGGAAATAAGCGACAACTGTGCTTTCCCTTGTTGTGTCATCGACGAATGAAACAAGACAATTGATCGGGCGTCAGGACTAACGTCGTATCCGCTCCCCAACGAGCCAAGCAGATAGAATTTGGATCCGTAGTCTTGGATACTAACTGACTTGAGCGTCGGACGAGCCTCATTCAAATCAATCCAGCCGAGGAAAGAATCATATCGCTCAAGCATCACAATGTTCTGATGAACTTTGTTGATCGATGGGATGCTCTTGAACCCTTTAACAGGAGCAAACGTCTGCACACTCTTGGTTTGTGGATCATACTTGCTGAAGTATAGATCATAGGTAACTTCGCTCGTCCCATCTGCTCGAACCGTCTGTGCTTCCGTTCTAAGGAGACGACCATCGACGTCCCACTTTACGGAAAGGGTAAAATTATCTCCGGAAAATTCTCTCGGTAACGCGGAAGGAACCATCGTGGTCTCGTGCCAATCAGATACGAAGAGATGATGTTCACATGACCACGCTACAACCTTGCCATCTGGACGCGGGATCGAATCTTGAAAATTACACCAGCCAACGTTTTCCAAAATATTCGCGGACGTTTCACTTTCAAGATCGTACATAAACGCCGAATACTCGGGATTGTAACCCTTGGTGCCGATGAAGTGGATGCGCCCAGCTTCGTCCGTACCAATGGCATCATACGTTCTGAGTCCGTGCGTACCGTTGATGCGGTGCGGCTGAAAGTTAACGGCCGCCGCTGTGAATGAACTTAGTCCCAATGCGATCAAAGAGAGTTTGCAAACTAAAGCTTTCATCTTCATGGACCCACCTCTCCATCGTTTGTCGTGATCGTGATCAGCAGCGAACCGCCGTTGTATCCGCAGTCTTGCAACACTTTGCGTTCCGACACCTGCACAAAACCCTCGTTGAGACGAGCGTGGGATACGTCGCAAAATTCACGGTTGATGATTCGTTTGTGAAGAATCTTGCCATCGACTGCTATGAGCGACAATTCTTGGCCTGCCGCAACCAGTGCAAGTGAACGATTGGACATAAACTTTGTGTTAGCATGCTCACCAGACAAGGTAAGCTTCGGCAAGATTCCCGCGCTCTGATCATAGACCACAAGACCCATGCGGTCCTGCGACAACATCAGCACGTTGCCATTCGCAAATGTTTGCGACGTCTCAAAATTGGGTTCAGACTCTCGCATGCTTTGTTTATCAAACATCGTCGATACGGTTTGACCATCATCACCGACGACAATCCCGGTTCCGAACATTTCGGCAAATCGAGATCGATCATCGCCGTACATCACAAATGACTGACCTGCCGCGTTGCGGAGAAGCGGACTCGTGCCGACGCCAAAAACGGTCTCCCACTTTTCCGTATGCTCAACTTCATGCAGCAACGTGCCGTTTGCGGCCAATGTCACAAAGCGGTCCAATCCACTGAGAAGCAGACCTCCATCTTGCGTTTTAGCTACATCAACCATCGGTTCCCAATGGGCGAAGACAAATTTTGGCAACACCGACACCACTTCGCCAGAAAAATTATAGATCTGCGTCGCGCTGCTGTTGTCGCGGTTGCGAGCCAGCACTGCCAAGCGGTCGGCTGCAATCACTCCGACGCGACCATATGAGTTGATCAATGGTTGGGCGACTCTTCGCACCAACGAGCCCGCGGCATCGTAGAACTCAATCGTGTTTTGCGACTTAGAAATAAGTGCAAAGCCACTGCGCGGCAACTTTACAAAGTTTTCGTATTTGGGATTTTGCGCGGGGGTGATACCGGCATTGATGCGGACGACGTTGCTAGCGTCATGAGATATTACATACCCGCGACCACTACTCATGAAGGCCGCGACATTGCCGTTATCCAGTTGTTCGACGACGGTGTATCGCTCAGAAATGGAACGCTCACCGACTTTAGGCACAAACTTATTGATCCGCGTTCCCGCCGCGTTCCAAAATTCTATCGTCACGCGCGAATCAGGAAACCGCGTTCCTTCCCAAGCCTGTACATCAACACATGCGGTGATGAACTCGCCATCTTGCCGCACCATCACCTTGTTGACGGCACAGGACGTCTGCACGAGTCGCCGAATGGCCCCTTGCGGTGTCACATCAATGACGCCGAACTTATAGTCGCCACCATCGTTATAGATGCCGACAGGGATAAGCGTCGATTGATCGGCACGTACACCCGCAACATAAGAGTATGAAGCAGGTTCAATCCGTTCATTATGTACTCGCTGCAATCTCTGAAAGATCTGCTGCACATGAATTTTGGGCGAAGCCATGGCGACCGTTGACACTAGGGAAAACGCAAATAGGTACCGATTCATAGTCACATCCAATTGAAGTGAACTGATTGCGCGGGGGTATGTATCTCTTCATTAGCTGAAAAATATTTGGGGAAACAGTGGAAAATGGAAAGTTCGAACGCTTTTAGAGGCCATGAACTGGTCCCATCGCGTGCGCTTTTCAGTCAATATAAGCAATGATGTTAGATTGTTGCATAATAACAGGTGAATGCTGGATCGGATTACAAAGGTTGCGCCGCAATACTCGACACTTATGGCGAATGCAAGCACACGCGAAGGGACCACTTCACAAAAAAAGCCACCCTTAGATTGGGTGGCTCACATTTATCGCGTTTGTGCGCTTGGGGCGTATGTTTTGGAGTACCGTCTTCTATTGTTCCACGCAGGTTACGTAGCCTCCAAAGTAGGAGCTAGGTCCGTTTGACGCCGTTAAATAACAGTTACTACCAATGTCAGACTCCACCGGAGAAACTGTGCTCGAATACTTTCCTTGCAGTGTGGAGGCTCTGCAAGTTGAATTGTCGCTGTTGCAAGTGCTATTGCTGAGGCTATATTCGGTTGTCCAATTTGTGCAGTTCCTCGCGATGTTCCAGTTTGCGTCAAATCCAAAATAAGAAACTCTACTGTTGTTTCCTCCTACGTACAGACTTCCATCGGTGCTATTGCCCAAGATCGACGATCCGCCGTTCATGAAGGAAAACGTTTTGTTAACATCTGTTGTTGTGAGTACCGTTCCACGAAGGGAGCGGTAGGTAGTGGACGCCGCCAATACCCAGTCATTTCCGGTGGGCTTTCTGTTGGCGCTCTCGCCGACAAGAGCTTTGTATGTCACTCGCTTGTCATTGGCTCGACTGGTCGCGACATCTGGATTTCCCGCGTCTGAAGCGCAAGCGCTGTCAAATGCTGCCAACGCGGCGGCTGTGCTTCCGGCGCTGGATGCATATAGCAGACTTGTTTGGAACATCGTTTTGTTACTTATATTAGATTTTGGCGCCGGTGCATAGACGTTGCTAGTGTTGGCGGGATCACGAACGACTATGCCGTAGTGATAAGTTGTATTGGCCGTACGATCAAGATCACTGAACTTGTATTTCCAGTTGGAATACGTCACCGACGTTGCAAAATCTTTTACCACCACGATGTTTCCAGACGTCGTAGCGTTTACGAGCTCTTGTGCGGTATCAATATCCGCGCTTGATGTCGAACGGACGATTTTGTATTGCATGTCGTCAGCAGTTCCCGTTGCCGTTGACGATGCTTTGTCCCATTCAATTGAGACAGATTTGCTTGTGGCGTCGGAAAGTTCCCAGTTCAGTGTAGTCAAAGGACCCGCAAGAAATGTAATCACTGATGACTCAATCGCGGGAGCAGGGCTGTTGTTGTTAAATGTAACATACCCCTCTGCAAGACGAAGTTTTCCCGTGCCGCTGCCATTGCACGACGGCGCAAACTTGACGACAGAAGTGCCTGATCCGCCATATTGAAAACCATTGCACATCAGGTTTCCAGTGACTGCGACAATGCTAACCTTTTGCATGTCTAAACTGGAATTCTCTTTGACGCCCGTTATGTCTAGCTTGAAACGGTAAGTGAAGGAGTTCTGTGATTCGTCAATAACACTGATGGCCGCGTTTGGTGATCCGGTCGTCCAGCTGGGAGCGGACGAGCCTCCCCCTCCTCCCGATGACCCGCCCGTTGGTGTACATTGTGTAACCAAACTGTTTGGTTCCTTTGTAAGAGTTGGGCACTGCACACCCGTTGACCGCTTGGCAGGTGTCGATCCGTCTTGCTGAGCTGAAAATTTTCCAAATGTAAAACTGTTTCCTGATTGGTCGAGTGTAACGATTGTATACGCGTTGGAAACGGAGGTCCCCATCCCTTGATTGCCAGACACCATGCAAATGCAATCATCTGGTTGCCCGTTGCATGTGGATCCGTTGGATTTCTTATTGGTGATGTTAGCCAGAACCCCCACGGCCCAGTCAGTTTTGCCGCACACGGCGAACGAATTGTATTGCGATGCTTCGTCCGCGCTGACGGGGGCGTGACTTAAGGTTCCATTGGTTAGATCGAGAGACATCACGCGGTTACCGTCCATCGGACCAAAACTCGCGCTGTATTGAATACGCCTTTTTTTAACTCCCGCAGTGCTGCAGTCATTGACCCCAGCAAAATAGAAGAATTCCATAACATAGGAGCCATTGGAGATCGTATAGACATTGCGAAACGACGCGGATTGGGTGCCTTGACATGGACCCCGCCAGACGCCTGCCATGGGCGATCCGTCGCTATTTCCTGTAGTTGAATTGTTAGAATTCGAACTTGAGTAGGCTTCCGCTACAGAGGACTTTCCGGTTGCAAGAGCTGTGAGAATGGACTGCAGAGATCCATCGCCGCTCTTGACGATGTCTAAGACTGCTTTCAAAATCTTCGCCGCGCTTTCAGCTTCGTCGGGCGAATCAACTTTTCGCAAAGATTGCGCCATTTGCCAAACTGCTTTGAGCCCCTTTTTTCTTTCGTCTGGGTTTGTAATTTTTGAGTTGATTTCGTCACGAATCAGTCGTAGCTGGCGCGCGATGAGTCGACCGTCGCTGCATCGACACTAACAGGCGCACAATTGAGCATATTGGATTTAGACGACAATTCAGCAAACGCCGCCAATAGCATCACGATCGACAACGCATATCCCCCGACCGCTACGAGCGAAGCCGCCTTGGGCGTCGACGTCGATTTGAGCGGTGGTTCTTTGTCCGCCACTCTCGATGTTTACGAGATAAAGTCGCCATTTCAATGGCTTGCATTCGCCAAAAAATGCAACAGCCTTACAGGTGCGGGCGGATCCTCTACGGCATGTGCGCATAAGATTTATATTGGCGCTGATCTTGATTTCGCCACATTGGATGGCACATTGAACGACATATCCTCCACTCCTGGCATTTATGACACAAGTCAGGGGCTTGAAATCCCCGGTTTTAATCTCATTGGTGGTTTTACCGGCGTTATTCACGGGGGCGGTCATAAGTTTAAGAACTTCAGAATCTCATACGGCGCGAATGCAACAATCGGCTTGATTGCTGATTGTCGGTGCACGCTCTCCAATTTTACGTCGGAAGTTTCAATCTCCAATAGTGGCGGGGGATACTTGGGCGGAATCGTCGGAAAAGTAAGCGGTGGTGAGGCAAAATTCACGGCGATCAGAGTAAATGCAAACATGACCGCCTCCAATGCTTCTGCTAGCGCTTTGGGTGGAATTCTTGGCCGCTATGATAATTCTAGCGGTGGTTTACGCACTCTTACCATCTCAGAAGTTCGCTTTTCCGGAACACTTCAACAGGACAATAGAGTGGTTGGGGGCATTATCGGCGAAACCAACACGTCCAACTCGGCGGGATCGGATATTTATATCACGAAGTCGAAAGTTTCTGGTTCAATTTCAGCTGATGATATAAGGGCCGGAATGATTGGGTCGGTCGGAGCGAATGGCGGCGCTTATGACCGTATCTTTATCCGAGAATCCATGAACGAGGCATCAGTAACCACTACTTCGAGTTCCAGATCCGGTGGTTTTGTGGCGTACCGATGGCATACAGGAGGCACCAACATTGACATCACAGACTCTTACAATGCCGGTACGATCACTTCGGCAACAAGTGACGCGGCGGGTGTCATAGCTTATGCACTACCTAGTAGCGAATCGGCGTCACAGACTATCCAAAGGTTTTACAATATCGGAACTATCACATCGGCAAGCTCTCCTCGCGGCGCGATCACAACAGTAAATGCCAATGCAACCGTGACAGACGTCTTCTATCTCGACACGAGCGTTTCAGGGGGTATCGGGGTGGGTACTTCCAAAACTCAGGCTCAACTAAAAGCAGCCTCGCTTTACAGTGGATGGGATACCACCAAGTGGAATATTGTTGAAGGTTCCTATCCAACTCTGAAAGCGCTCCAATAGCGCATCGCCGCCTTCTGCGTAGAATTTTCGGGTATGTGTGCCTTGGCATTCATACCCGATTTTTGTTTTGAACGGTGGAATCTTAGGGTGCTTGCCAACGATCAATATCGGATTTCATAGTTCTCATACCTGATCTATAATTGTGACTTTGAATGCTGACGATGGGGATGATCACCAGTGAATGTACGCGATGCCCGCATTTCCGATGCCGCCACTTTGGCGTCAATCTACAACCACTACATCGACCACAGCACTGCGACCTTCGATCTCATTCACAATTCCGAACGCGACATGCGCAACAAGATGCTTGCGTGCAGTGAAGTCTCACCTTTTTTAGTTTGTGAAGACGATCACGGAAAAATCCTCGGCTACGCTCACGCCGGCAAACACAAGCCCAAGAAGGCGTACCAGTGGTCGGTGGACACGACGATCTATGTGACTCCCCATCTCAGACACAAGGGAGTCGGTTCCCTACTCTACCATGCGCTTATCAAAGACTTGAAAGATTCTGGATATTGCGACGCCTATGCTGGCATCACACAACCCAATCCCGAAAGCGTCGCGTTCCACGAAAAACTCGGCTTTCGCCACCGCGTATCCTACGAAAAGATCGGCTTCAAACACGGAGCATGGCTCGATGTTGGTTGGTGGGTGCTATCGCTGAACCCGCATGATTCATCTCCGCAGGATCCGCGACCACGTTTGGCGGATCCTACGGCGATCAATCGCGACTCATACACTTTGTCCTCGATGCCATCACGTATGCAAGCTGCCGATATGCACGCCATGCTGATTCGCTCCCACTGGGCAGGACAACGAACGCTGAACACAGTAATCTCCAGCGCCCAGAATTCACTCTGCTACGGCGTCTTTCACAACGAACGACAAGTGGCGATGGCGCGCGTGGTCAGCGACTTTTCGACGTTTGCATACCTGTGCGATGTCTTTGTCCACGAGGATCACCGCGGCCAAGGACTCAGCAAGTGGATGATGGACGAAATAATGCGTCATCCGGATTTACAGGTTTTGCGACGATTCGTTTTGGCCACCAAGGATGCGCACAGCCTTTACGCTCGGTATGGGTTTGTGCCGTTGAATGAAGATGAGATTCGCCGTTTTATGGGCATTCGTCGCGACGGTGTTTAAGTCCGGAACACCTCTGGGCTGTTTAAACAAAAACTCGCAAAATCCCGTAGATGATTCGCATGTTGCAACATTGTTTCACCTGAAACAATTTCGCCGTTGCGTGATTGAATAACGCGCAAGTCCACACCAAAACAGTAGCAGTATTGCTTTGTTGCTTATGACATGTTGCACCTTGTGATGCCTCGTTCATAGGCGGCAATGATTGCAGCTTTCTTAACTTTCACCCCCTACTCTGTGAAAATGTAGCTGTCGTGACAACACTTTCAGGAGGCTCACATGCTGCACGCCAAAACTGCTATCGGACTATTCATTGTTTCAACCTTGACCGGCGCCTGCGGAAAAATTGAAGAGCTACGTAATCCCGGAAAATACGAGCAGGAAAAGTCCGAAGAGGAAAACGGCAATAAGGAAGGCAACGGCTCCAACGAAAACGGAGGCACGGAAGGAAATACGCCCAATAACGGCGGTAGTTCTGCGGAGGAAGGTCCCTTCCTCAATCTGACGCAATTCACCAAAGAATATTACTCGCTCATCAAGCTTTCCAAGGCAGATATCGAGGGATTGGTTAACTCGACGTCTATTTTTCTTGCTCCATCCACCGAGAACGGTGAAACCCTATTCGACGAAGAAGGTAACGAAATCGAACAAGACCCATGCTATCTCGCGGAAGATCGCATCACCGTGCGCGACCCGCACACCGTCACGATGAAGATGCGCATCGATACCTCGCGATGTCCAGCCGAAGAAACGACTAACGAAGAAGGCATCAAGCGCACAGTGACGCAACGCGTATACGCCACGTTTCACTGCAGCGAGACGGACTTGTCCCGCCTCAACGGCGCACGTGCGTCTAGCCGCGTATTTGGCGAACTTTGCCCGAATGATGCGGAGCAGACCAGATTACTGAACATCCAGCAAAGCGAAACTCTGAGCAAGGGCGAAGAAGCACGCCTTAAAGTCATGTCGATCGCCCTCATGGGATCCGATGGCAAGGCATGTCGCATGACCCACGACGGCAAGCGCCGCACCGTGGTTGACTGCGGCCAACTCAGTACACTGAAATACGGTACACCGCGCAATTCCTCCGTGATCCTCGTCCAGCGTTTTGAAGGTCACAATCTCGTAGCTACCGAAGGTAAGAACTATTACGACTCCGGTACCTACAACATCTCGGTCAATCAGTGGAACGGCACCATGAGCTACAACAACACCGATCCTAATGCCGATGTTGCTCCCACATTCTCATTGAAGAACGACATCACCAGCGAATCGACAGAAGGCACATACAATTTTGCTCCCGAAGCGAAGACCAAAACCTTGCGTTTGTTTTAATTTCGTATCGAGGACTTGATTTGAGCAACAAGGGAAACAAACCGGCGATCGAAAGACGGAAACACCCGCGATTTGGCGTGGTCGGACACTTTCCGGGCGAATTCACCACGGCTGAGGGCACCCACTTGGGCGTCCTCGTGGTGGACATTTCCGAAGTCGGTATTGGCTTCATCTGTGAAACCAAATTTGCGCGGGAACAGCAGATATTTTTCAAATGGCCAGAAAAGAATGTCGCCAATATCGCGCTGACGGTGGTGTGGTCAAAGCCGCAGCTCGACGACGACATGGACGGAATGATCATGTATCGCTGCGGTGCAACGTTAGTGCAGCACGGCAACAACTTGGTGAATATTGTGAAACAAAGCGACGCCGTCGCCCTTGAGGATTTGGAATGACCCAAGACGTCATGGAACTCATCACAACCCGTCGCGCCCGCGTCGCCGTGGTGAGTAATTCGTCTTCCATTCGTGGGCCGCTTACGGCGGCACTCCGCGATTTTGGGTTCATGGGTATTCGCCAATTCCAAACCCTAAACGAACTTACCCACCAGCAGCGCGTTGAGAGTCTCGACTGGATCGTGTGCATTTGCCACGAGGAAATGGTCGGCGACCTCATCCAATACCAGCTGGAAAAGCTGCAGACACCGAGCATGCGCGGCGCAAGACTAAGTATCTTGAGCGCTTCCGAAAGCGATGTATGGCTACCGTGGCATTTAAATCTCGGCGCCCTCTCATGGCAACACAGCGAAATGACTCATGCAAGTATCAAAGAGACATTGACCGAACTACTGAAGACAATTGCCGCGGAACAAGGCGAAGAAATTTTTGTCGCGGGACGATCCTTGCGCAATCACAGTATCCGCACGCGAACATTTGAACCGTGGTTGAAAGCAGCCAAGCGCGTAGCCTTCTCTATGCCCAATCACTTCCGCAGCTTGACCTACTTGGGCGAAGCTCATTTATACATCGGTGAAGAAGAAAGCGGTAATACCCTGCTTACACAGGCTCAACATCTTTTTCCACGCATTGAACCCTTTTGCGCGAAGTTGATAGAGGACTATAAAACCTGGCGCAACACCGGCGCAAGACCCGACGATTTCCGTACGGAGATCAAATCGCGACCACCTATACGGTGCCTCATCGTCGAATCGGACCAAACATCAGCTAACACGCTCGTCGACATTCTGCGCGAACTAAAAGTCACATTCATCGAGACCGTTAGCTCGGGAGAAGAAGCTTGGAAGAGGATGACAACCAAAGGCGCACCTGATGTGCTCATCACGGAATGGCGACTGGGCGGTAATCTCAGCGGACTTGGGTTGATCCAGCGCATGCGCGCATCCGGAATGTTTCACAGCACCATCGTCGTCACTAGTTCTCTCGTCAAATCGGCAGATCTCAATTTGCTGACTGAATTGACGGTTGCACACGTGATTCCAAAGCCCTTGCCCAAGCAAGAGACGACACTGGCTTTGCGATGGGTGCTCAAGCAAGATCGTCGTCCCACCGAGCAAAAGCCCCTCGAACGCAAGATTACGCAGGCGTTAGATGCAGGTCAGATTGATGACGCTGAACGTTTGGCCATTGGCCTATTCGCCAACCCACGCGTAGCCGACGGACGCAAGACTCTCGTCAAAGCACAATTAGCCCTCGCTCGCGGTCACATCGATCGCGCAAGACGACTGGTCGAAGCAGCCATCCGCGAACGCGGATCTGACTCTCTCGCGACCATCACTACCCTAGGAAAAACGCTGCTGAAACTCGGCGATAACCACGCCGCGTTGCGCTGCTTTGAAAAGGCACAGACCATTCAACCGAAAAACATCGCACGACTCTGCGAACTCGCGGAGATAAACTTGCTCGAAGGCCGCGAAACCGAAGCCAATACCTTCCTCGGACTTGCCAAGGACATTGACATCGGTAACGAGGCCATCATTCGTACCGAGGCCAAAGCACACCTATCACAGAATCGCGTGCACGAAGCGCGCGAATTGATGATCCAGATCGACGAACGTGCCGATATCGTCGCTTTTATGAACAACCGCGCTGTAGCACTCATCCGCCAAGGCCAGCTCGATGAAGCCTTGCAGTATTACCACCGAACTTTGGAAGCCTTGCCTAACGAAGAACGCGAACTTTCATCCTTGGTGCACTACAACCTCGGCCTCGCCTACGCTCGCCACAGCAAGCTAGAGATGGCAAAAACCGCATTGAACGAAAGCTTGCGCCTTGGCAACGACAGCATCGAGTCCAAGACAAAATCACTATTGGGTCGCATCCAACGCGCCATCGAATCAGGCTCATCACTAACGTTAAAACTTTCCGATGCGGCCAAGGCAGATTTCGAATTAGAATTGACTAAGCGCGAAACAGCCATGCATCCAGTAACAAAGTTCATTTTAAACATTCGTCCTGCTTCCCACATCCTAGCGGGAATGATACCTTTGCAGCCAGATGAATTGGTCCGTGCCTTTCCAAAGTTGAAGGTTGCGACTACCGGTTCCACGACCATAAAGGCTTCCTAGGCGTGCGCTTCATCTCCATTGCTTTCATTACTTCAGTGTTGCTCTTTACTAATTCGTCTATTGCAGCTCCAGCCATGCCCTTCGTTCGTCCAAACGACCGCATTTTGATCATCGGCGATTCACTGACAGAGGGCTACGGCATCGAAGCCAAAAAGTCGTACCCCAGCCTACTTGAAACCGCGTTGCGGCAAAAATTTTCCGCCGACATTTCCGTGATAAATGCCGGAATTTCGGGCGCAACAAGCGCCGTCGGCATCAAACAACTGTCTTGGCACATGCGCTCCAAGGACAAACCTACCATACTAATCCTTGCGCTGGGCGCGAACGACGGACTTCGCGGCATCAAACCCGAAGTTACCCGTAAGAATTTGCGCGATGTTCTCGTTGAAGCGCAAAAACAAGGACTCCGTTTGGTAGTCGCTGGCATGAAGATGCCGCCCAACTATGGCACCGAATACACCAAAGAATTTGAGGCGACATTTGCAGCGCTCGCCAAGGAATTCGAGGCTCGGCTGATTCCCTTCTTGCTCGAAGGTGTCGCCGCACAAAAGGACATGAATCTTCCTGATGGAATTCATCCCAATGAAAAAGGCTACGAACGAGTCATGCAAAACGTTTTGCAAATTTTGACGGAACCCACCTGATGAATACCTCCGCTAGTACTATTCTTTCCGCTAATGGACTTTGTAAGTCGTATCACATGCCATCGGGGCGCCTCGATGTTTTGCATGATGTCTCGTTGGATTTGAAGGCCGGTGAACAGCTAGCCATCACCGGCGCATCGGGCAGCGGCAAAACAACGCTGTTGTCACTACTTGCAGGATTAGACGCCCCCGATCGCGGCACGATAACCTTGGCAGGACAACGCATCGAATCACTAGGCGAAGATGAATGGGCCCGCATGCGCGGAAAATGGATGGGGATCGTCTTTCAAAAGTTTCATTTGATCCCGTCCCTCACCGCATTAGAAAATGTTGCGCTACCGTTGCACATTCTTGAAGACCAGCGAGCTGAAGAAAAAGCTGCGGCTCTTTTGGCTCAAGTGGGACTAGGCGATCGCGCCCATCACTTGCCGCGCGAACTTAGCGGCGGCGAAAGCCAGCGCGTAGCCATTGCACGCGCCTTAGCACCTGCTCCCCGATTGATTCTTGCGGACGAACCAAGCGGAAATCTCGACACCAAAACTGGCGAGTACGTCATGGACATGCTTTTCAAACTTTCTTCCGAACACGGCGCTGCTCTTGCCTTAGTCACGCATGATCTAACGTTGGCAAAACGATGTGGCCGTCAAATCGTCTTGCAGCAAGGACGCGTAGTATCAGCATGAAGTACGCTCCCCTATTTTTGCGAATGGCTTGGGCGGAATTCCGCACAGACCGCGCGTATGCGTGGGCACTGATGCTAACTCTGACCATTGGCAGCATGGGGCTTGGCACGGTCGATATTTTCACTAGAAGCTTCAGCGCCGATCTCAACCGACGTTCGACATCACTTGTCGGTGGTGACATCGTCGCTGCGTCCTCCTATCCCATGTCCCCGGAAGTTAGTCAGCAAATTGACGCATTGTTTTCATCCGCCCCGCGCAAGGCGTCCCGACGGGCAATGTTTACCATGGCCAACACGGGTTCACGGTCTCGCCTGATCAGTTTGGTAGCGGCATCTGAAAACTTCCCTCTGTATGGACAAGTTCGCACGCAAGGGCAATCATCACTTGCAACACTATCGCCCGGCGAAATCCTCATCGAAAAACAACTCAGCGTCCAACTGCAGATCAAAGTTGGCGCGTCCCTAACACTTGGTCAAAAGACTTTCGTCGTGCGCGATCTCATCGAAGAAGACACCACGGCACAGAGTTTGGGATTTGCAACTGCACCGCGTGCATACATCCGCGCTGGAGACTTAGACGAAACGGGGCTTGTACAAGTCGGCAGCCGCATCCGCCACGAATACCTTTACGGCTTGGCAATGGACCGTGCAGATGCCGAAATGCTAGTGAAGAAAGCTCGTTCGTTTTTAGACGATGATATGATCACCATTTCGGACCATCGCGAAGCTTCGCAAGAGATCGGTCGCTTTATTTCTATCGTCGCCGACTTTTTAGGCCTTGCCTCTTTAGTCGGTCTGCTGTTGAGCGGCATCGGCACGTACTTTCTTGTGCAAAAGTTTGTACGCGATCGCCTGCATACCATTGCCATCACGCGGACGCTTGGCGCACAGTCGTCATTAGGTTGGCGCATGGTTGTGGCCCAATTGATTTTGGTGGGATTATTCTGCGCGCTCATTGGGTCTCTGGGCAGCGTTGGCACCGCGCAAGTTCTCTGCTTCGCCCTGCAAAGGTACTGGAACTACAGCTTTACCGTCGATGCAACATGGATCAGCTTTGCCATTGTCGCATTCGGCATGCTGGCCAATGCGTTGATTGCCGCTTGGCCGGTACTGGCATCGCTGAAACACATTCGCAGCCAGATTCTGCTGCAAGACACCCAACCTGATCTCAGCATCGGACGAGGACCTTTGTGGACGGCGATCGTTGCAGCACTGATTTTCTACTGGTTAGGGGCTGCCTATTTAAGTCATTCGTTCCTATCTGCTTCAACATTCATCGGCACATTGACCATTGGTAGCCTCGTCAGTGTGGGCCTGTCTCGATTGTTGTTTTGGTTTATCGAACGACATCGCTCAAACCTCAGACATTGGACGACACGATTCGTCGCCGCGATGACGTTGTATCTTCGTTCGCAAAACTACGCCCTATTGTTCTGCCTCTCGCTCGGCATTATGTTTCTGAATCTTCCATTGCAAGTCGGACACTCGATCAAACAAGAAATCGCCATCGACCGGATCCACACGCAGCCGAATTTTTTCCTGTTTGACATCCAAGATGATCAGGTCAGCGAACTTCAAACATTTATCACCGACCAAAACTTGACGCTGAATCACCTATCCCCTTTAATCCGCGCTCGACTGACCAAGGTGAATGACCGAGAGCCGCAGCGACGCTCCGAAGACGCCATCCAAACTCGCGAGTCACAACGCGCCGACGCCTTTCGCAGCCGAACCTACAATCTCTCTTACCGTGAAAAGCTTTCAACTTCAGAAGCCATCATCGCCGGCAAAGACTTTTCGGGACGACACAGCGGCGACCCAGCGCAGGAGATTGAGCTATCTCTCGAAACCCGCTTTGCAGAACGCATCGGCGTGAACATCGGTGACCGCATGGAGTTTGATGTCCAAGGCGTGACGTTTGTGGGACGCGTCATCAGTTTGCGCAAGGTGCGTTGGACCAGTTTTGAACCGAATTATTTCGTTCTCGTACAACCCGGCGTTTTGGACGACGCCCCCAAGAGCTTCCTCGCGTCGGTCGCAGGACTTACCCGCGGTTCAGTGGCACAGCAGGCCGAATTTCAGCAAAGTCTCATCGGACTATTCGCCAATGTTTCCATGGTCAATGTCGAGGACACCGTGCAGAGGATCGCCGTACTGACGGATCAAATATCGTTGGTGATTGTGTTTATCAGCATTCTAACTGCGGCCAGTGCCCTCGCCGTACTAGCTTCAGTCATAGCTAGCAACAACGGCAGCTACCGTTACGTCACAGCTCTGTTGAAAGTGCTGGGAACAAGGCATCACAGCGCGCGTAGGATTCTTATCATCCAACACACTGTTACACTGGCCACGGCCACTGTTCTTGGACTACTAGGAACCCTAGCTATTTCTGCCGTATTTTGTTGGTTGGTATTTGACACTGCGCCGGTTCCGCAGTTTTCATCGCTGGCACTGACCACCGGGGGGTTGCTAGGCGGCGCGATCGCATTGATTGCGGCCTCTGTTCGACGAGTTTTGCAGGCTAAACCAATAACGCTGCTTTAGATAAAATCCTCGGCGGCATATTTCATGATCTTTGCTTGGTAGTGTTCTTTTTGTGCAGGATCGCCATTGTACCGACGCAACGCATCACGATAAAGAGATTCAATGGTTCCATTGGCAGAATGCGTTTTCGCAGCCGAAAGATTGGTCTTGAGTAAAACTGCTCCGTAAATCAATGCGGTCTGCGAGTCAGACTTCAAAATTTCTTTCATCGCTTGGGTCGTTGGAGCTCGCTCCCAAAGGTTCTTCCACGGAGTTTCTGAGACCGAACATTTGATCGCCGATTGGAAGTAGTTGATCGCACCAGCGCGAGCATAGTCTTTGCCTCGGCGTCCGAGTTGATCATTCACTTCGACGATGCCGATGCCGGTTTGCTGCGTCAAACCAGCGGCTCCCGTGTTACTAACTACATTCATTTTAAACGCTGACTCTTGCGCCACTAAACCCGCAAATACACGCCCGTCCAAGCCAAAACATCTTGCAACTTGACCGACTTCAGAAGCTAGTTGCGCGTTAGTTTTGACCGATTCATCACGGCTAGGATTCTTTCGCTCAATAAAATTCTTCATCCATTCGTCAGACACATCTTCGTAAAGAAAAAAGTTATCGGTAACAAATTTGGTTTCGAACGATCCCTCCAACTCCGAAGTATTTTCTGACGAAGAACAGCTAGAAGCGGCCAGCGCAACGCCGACCAAAAACCAATTAAACGAAAGCATGTAATTTCCTTAATTTGCGACGATTCAAAACCCACCTCTCTCACAAAAATGAAAAGTCCGGTAGGAGACACCGAGCAATTCCCGTACCAATTTCATCATACAAAAATGGCTTTAATATCGGTCAGGTACGGCAACTTGACGCGTTCCATTTGTCAAAAAATAGAGCACGCACGCTCAATTTTTATACTCGAAGGTGCGGGAGAATTAGAAACTTCAGTTTGCAGATGTTATCCTGTCGGGACGACATACCAGTAGGTCATCAATCGTGAAATCGTTTTTCTACATCGCTTCCATAGCGGTCATTACATCACTGACTCGCAGCGCATGGGCGGTGGAATTCAACCCACCTAAAACTGCGTGTGGCAACATCGCTCCCATGCTCACGGTCGAAAAGTTAGACGATCTCCTCGCCAAAGAACCAGCAGAATTCCAAATTCATCTGCAGTACTCGGCAATGCAACCCGAGCTTTTGCCGCCGATGGTACGTAACAAGACCAGCACAGACTTTTATGTAACGCCTGATGGTACGGTGTTCAAACCCAAAGACGCAGTGCTCTTTGATGCAGATAACCGACTCGTTGCCAACATCGAATTCACCCGAGAAGACTCGATTGTCAACGACAACCAAGGCGTGCCCCGCCCCCTCAAAGATATGCGTTACATGACGACGTACCACGCTTTCGAAAATCAATCAGGCGACGTCACACCCACGTTAGGCACCACTCAACTTCGCGGAAAAGGCGTGATCAATTTCGCGAGCACCAGCGTTGCTGACGGAAAATTACTGCTAAAAAAGCGCGATGAATACATCTTCGGTACACACGAGTTTCATCGTTCGCGCAATTTGGACACCCTCGCCAAGGGTTACGAAGAACAAAATCTTCCCACCGCAGCTCACCGCGATTTACGATTACAAGAATTTGGCCTCGCCGATACCCGGACATTCGTCGTGATGATCACCTACAAAAACAAACTCGCGGGTTACACCCGATTTTACGACGGCAGCCGAGGTGTCGCAATGGAACAAGAGCGATTTGGTGCGGCAGAGCCCTATACAGAAGTGAACTACAAAGGCACGAGCCTCGGCAAAGTGCCGACGTGGAAGCTCCCCGTCGAACGCATCTTCGGCCAAGGGGCAAAACAAGAAAATCCCATCGAAAAAATGCGGCAAGATCCGAAGTACCAAGGCTACCGCTTCATGGAAGTCGGACGCACCTACATCAACAGCAAAGACTTCACCCCAGCAGAAGTGATGCACATCAAACGCATGATGTTTACTGGTTCCAAGCAAATGCTCGAAGCTCTCGTCGCTCAAGAGGAAAACGTCAATCTCAGCAAAGTGCTGCTCTTCGCTTCGTCCTCACCCGCTGGCAAGCGGCACTATGAGCACGAGTACGGATTTCGTGAGATCTCAAAAGGAGCACTCGGGCACGACGAAGTTGATTCGGTATATCAGAAGCGTTTTGTCGTGGCAGATAATCTGGAATTCAGACTCGATTTCGCCGACCGCACCCCGAAGGATGATGGCGCTAGCGAATCAGACAAGAAGGCGCGCGGCATTCACATTCTCAGCGCAAATGCGGAAACATGGCTGCAGAACTTGGCTAAACAGGGCCTGATGTACGATGTTCATCGCAATTCTGAGTGGGGCCTCACGTACATGGACCCACAGTTCCAGCCTGCGCAGTTTCACACCAAGCCCTAAATGATCAGAAGTTATCTCGGTAAGGCATTTACCAAATCGATGAGCTGCGGCACGGCGATTTCGAAGAGTGGACGTTTCATCGAGAATGTCCCTTGAATGAGACTACTCAATTGACCCGAAAGGTCAGGCGTATCGTTGATGAGTTTTTTCAGAATTTCTTGCGTAGTGCCCAATTCCGCTGCTGCCATTTGCAGGCTGACTTCGCGCTCATAGCGAACGCCTAGGCCGACGATGTCAACCGACTCTACGTCCTTATGAATCGACGCTTTGCGGACTGCGGCGAGGTACAGTTGGTTATCACCTTCCAGTAGGGCTGAAACCTCGTTCTTCGGTGCGTACAACCGCTTCAACGCTCGCTTCAAATCACCCGCTAAGCGTGATTCAATCGCCGATGTGACTTCGTCTTCTTTCGGGATCAAACCTGCACGATGGCAAGTCATACACGAAAGTCCATTGAGTATTCCCTCCGGGCGCGCCGGATCGGAAACGATTGCCACGGGCGCGACATCCAACCGAGCACCCGCTGCGGTGACCAATAAATATCCGAACATTCCATTCGGCAAACTGAAGATTACCTCGCCACCGTCGTGCTTGAACGACAACGCTGGATCTGCGAGCGAAGGGCCGAACGGCGCTGAAAAGACATTTTTCCTGAGCTTGTCTGCTTGTGTCTCACCTGCTGTGGGCGGAGCAAAGTCGTAGCTGATCCAAAAGCTTCCCGTGTTGATCGAATGGCGCTCCATGACGCGATTGGTGCTGGATACACCCGAATTCATAAATCCACTTCGCGCCACGACGTCCGACTTGGCGTTGTTATCGGTCATGATGCGCTCGAGATTTTGCAAGATAGAAAACCCCAGACGCTGTTCGAGTTCTTGTGTTGTGCTTGGCATGTTCAAAAGTCGATGATAATTTTCCGGTCGCGTCGCATTTGCCAAAAACCATTCCGCGCGGACGGAGGCAACTTCTGTACCAGAAATCGCATCATTTTCTGGGTCTGGGTCTGTCATCTCCTTGATGGATGCACGCTGCTCCGCCGAAAACACATTCTTGTATGGATAATTTGCAACTAGAGCATTCCAGTCAGACTCTTCCCATCCATAGTCGCGCAAATCGATGCGCAAAAGCTGTGAGCTCACAACATCCGGCAAAACCACTGCTGGACGGAAGCTCAAACTATTGATTGTGCGACTAACCGCATTCACCGCTTGCTTCAGAACCGCATCAGAAATGGATTTCTGATTGTGCAAAGCAGTCAGTGAAATGTAACGAATAAACCGCGTCTGTGCTCTACCTGCATCAGCGATCTTCTTCATGTCATTCATAACTTGGACGGTTTCATCAGCAAACGGCACCAACACTCGATCCGAACCTACTTCTTTCATGTCTTGGGTAATGTACGATTTCAAAAAAGAAAGATTTTCATCACTTATGCGCGCCATTGGTCTTGGCGGCATCGGAGCTGCCAAGCTCTCCAGACGATTCCACAACATCGAAGTCTCGGGATGTGTAGGTGTGACAAAACCGCTATCGATCAAAACCTGTGGCGAACTTACGTCGCGCAGGCGAACACCCGGAAATGTCGGGTTGTGACACGACGAACAGTTGTCTTTAAGTAATGTCAAAAACCGTAATTCGCGGTTTTCAAGCGGCACGACAGGTATATTCGATTCGCAGCCACTAACATCAATCAATGCAGGGTCGCAGCCATCGGTGGGCGTTTCGCCGCCATACTTGTCCTTGGTGTCGAAACTCCCCGAGGGCGACGCTGCGGGTTCTAGATCACTGGCGCGACGGGCGTTGCCAACCTTAGGCTCGAGGCTGCATCCAGTGCAGATTGTCAAAACCCCAAAAATGGCAATCGACGATCTCAAAAACTCCCCCACCACATGATGTTCATTGACGTTAAGGTAATGATTTTTCCTTTTCGTCAATTCGCGACATTCTCTTTAGGCTTCTGAAAATCGCGCAGTCTCTTGGGGGAGTTACCACGGTCTCAAATGGGCGGGAAGTTATGAGGGAGGAAACTTTTTGCAACTATCCGACAGCACCGAAGTTTCTGGCGTTTGTTTGAGAATTTTCTCAATAGTTTTGCGAAAATTCCCAACCACTGTCCCAACGCTCCAAAATTGATCTTCAAGTTCAAAAATATTTAACCGATTCCACAGACGGGGACTTTAGTGCTAGTACTTGGGGGGACTTATGAGCTCGGTATCGCTGTTTGCGTTTTTCTTTGCAATCTTGTTATCGGCTTGCAATCAAAAGTTGCCCGTTGACCAACAAAGCGAGCTCAATCAGCGCAACGGAAGCGGTTCGAACCAAGTGGAAGAGTTTGGTTGGATGGCAGGGCAGGCTCCTATCAACCCCGACGAAGATTCCGTGATTGAATTCTCTAAACTTGGCGCGGAATTGCAAGTCCCCAAAGGAACTTTTGACGGCCAAGCCAACGTTCGCGCAGGCACTGCAGATCCAAAAGAGTTTCCCGGTCTGCCCCCGACCGCCACTAACTCTGCTGCTTCGGCTGCGCTGAAAATCGAAATCACGGACGAGAATGGGAAGCTGAAGTCCGTTGACGAAATGAACGGCCCTATCGAAATTGCGCTAGATACTTTTGGCGTCAAGCCCGAAGACCTCGACCAATACAGCATGCTCATCGTTATCAATCCCGATGACTCCGGTAAGAGCGAGAAGTTGACCATTCCATCGGAGGCGCTAGCCCTCAACACCAACGTCACGCCTGCGACAGTATCATTTTATCTCAAAGCGACTAGCTTTGTTGCCATGCTAATCAAGACAAGCGAAGTACCCAAATCATACAAACCGAAATTTGATGACGCAGATGCCGATGGCATTGCTGATATCAATGATGTTTGTCCGACTTCGACCAATAATGAAACGTCCATTCGTTACAAAGACGCTGACTCCGATGGCATATTTGCGGCGTCGGCAGAAGCCGTATGCGTCGACGACGCAGAGTATACTGTGGCCGCAAACGAACTCACCATCGAACAAAAAACCAATTTAGATCCTATAGATGTTGCTCCGGAGGGCACAACTGCCGAACAAAGAGCAAAACCTACACTTTCGTATACTGGAGCAACTGGCACGACTGGCATAGCTGACGTTACCATGGAAGTGACTCCTACGTCTTTGCTGAGCAACGGTTCGCCGATCACAGATTGTGACATCAAAATTCCAACGGCGTCACTACCGGCCGGTCTGGACATTGACTCTGAGACTTGCGTCATTTCCGGGACGCCCACGGAAACAGCGTCTGCACAGACATTTACAATTGTAGCAACCAACGCGCTCGGCACGTCTTTGGATGCAACCGTGGTCTTAAATATCGCGGCTGGTGCGCCGACTTTAGCATACTCGGGATCGCCAACATTTGATTTGAACACTGCCGTATCTGTCGCTCCCACTGCGTTACAAAACAACGGTTCTCCGATCACGGCATGTGCAGTGAAAGCTGGCGGCCCCGCTCTTCCGGCTGGACTTTCTGTCAATTCTGCCTGTGTCATCTCCGGTACTCCTACGGCTCCGGTACATAACGGCAGCTTTACAATTGTCGCGACTAATGCCATTGGCACCTCCGCCGACGCCACTGCAACGTTTACGATTCGTCCGCCTGCACCGACGTTATCGTTTGCTGGTGCAAGCGGCACAAGCGGCAGTGTTGGATCGTCCATGAACATTACGCCAACAACACTCAACACTGGTGGAGCAACTCTCGCCTATTGCGGAGTCAAAGTTGGCAGCACCGCACTCCCGGCGGGACTTACCGTCAACGCAGGTGCATGCGTGATTTCAGGTACACCCACGCAAACCATCGCAAATGGCAACTACGTTTTAGTCGCTAGTCACTACGGCGGAATTTCCGCAGATGCTGCCATCACACTAAACATTGCAGCACAGACACCAATATTGTCCTATTCTACATCCTCGGGGAAAACGGGCGCTGTCGGCTCGTCCATGTCCATCACGCCTTCTAAATTAGACCCGCGCGGCGCCAATGTAACGGCTTGCGCCATAAAGGGCGGAACGACAGCGCTGCCCAACGGTTTGAGCGTCAACGCTACGACATGAGCGATTTCAGGGACGCCCACGGCTGTCGCGGCAAACGTCAACTATACTCTGGTCGCCACCAATTCTATCGGCGACTCGACAGATGCTATCGTGACGCTCAACATCAGCGCACAAGTTCCGGTACTCTCGTTTGCTGGATCTTCTGGGACGAGCGGCAGTTTTGGTTCGGCGATGTCAACTCTCCGCAGACATTGGATGCTCGTGGTTCTGGCATAACAGGTTGCAGCGTCAAATCAGGAACGACAGCGTTACCTACCGGATTGTCAGTCAACAGCAGCACTTGCGTCATCTCGGGCACACCTACTGTCACAGTTTCAAACGGCTCATATACACTCGTCGCGACCAATAGTGTCGGCGACTCGTCCGATGCAAACATCACTCTCAACATTTCGGCTGCCGTTCCCACACTTTCCTATTCCGCTTCCACGGGCACAACTGTGCAAGTAAGCGCGGCCATGAATGTCTCGCCATCGACGCTAACCAATGGTGGATCAACTGTTACTGCCTGTGCCATTAAGGAATCAACAACTCCGTTGCCAACCGGACTGACGATCAATAGTTCGACATGCGTCATTTCCGGCACAGTCAACGTGCAGACGCCTTCAGCCACCTACACAATTGTTGCGACTAACGCGGTGGGTAACTCTGCCGACGCATCCGTAACTTTGGCAATCTCGACCGACTACACTGTTACCTATCACGGAAATGGCAATACCGGTGGTTCTGCTCCAAACGATGCGAACGGCTATGCGGAAGGTGCAACTGTTACCGCCGCAGCAAACACGGGCTCACTTGTCAAAACGGGATATGCGTTTGCCGGCTGGAATACGGCGGCAGACGGCTCAGGCACCAATCGCGCGGGCGGATCAACATTTGCAATGGGCGGAACAAACGTTACGCTGTATGCCAAATGGGTCACAGGCTACACCATCACCTACAACGCCAATACTCCGACATCAGGCAGCGCACCAACTGATGCGACATATTATGCAGCTAGTTCAACGGCAACGGTTTCAGGAAACACTGGCAATCTTGTCAAAACGTCCTATGCAATCGGCGGATGGAATACCCTGGCTAACGGAACAGGCACAACTTACACAGCAGGTCAGTCGTACACGTTTGGCTCTGCAAACATCACCTTGTATGCCAAGTGGGTTACAGCCTACACCGTGACGTACAATAGCAACAGTGCTACATCCGGTTCAGTACCAACAGACTCGACCAATTATGCAAACGGCGACACCGCCACCGTGTTGAGTAATTCCGGAAACTTGGTTCGCACGGGATACGCATTCGATGGATGGAACACAAATTCTGCTGGAACCGGCACAGCACGCGCAGTGAGCTCAACGTTCACTATGGGCGCAAGTAGCGTGACTTTGTATGCTCGCTGGAGCCTAGTCTACACGGTAACCTACAATGCCAACACTCCAACATCAGGAACTGCTCCAACGGATTCGACATCCTATCCAACGGGATCAACGGTCACAACCCTGTCGAACTCCGGCAATCTAGTAAAAACAAATTTTGCATTCAGCGGCTGGAACACAAACTCGTCGGGTACCGGCACCACATATGCGACGGGTGCGACGTTTACCAACCTCTGCGGGTGGTCCGGGTGTTGGTTCTGTTTCAAATACCTACTATCTGTCAGGAACCGCTGAAGTGTCCGGTACGGGCGCGACCGCCAAGACCAGCGGAGAACTTGGTATTGAGTCAACATTCAATACTTTCAATTTCACCGCCGGCACCGGCGTCTGGGTCATGGGTACAGGCAAAGGCGGCGGCGTTGGCACTCGCCCAATTCTGAGAGAGATGCAGGAATAACTAGCCATTCAACCGAGTGCCCGCGTCAACATTGACGCGGGCACTCGCCTTTAAATGGGATTACAATCTGGATTTTCGAATCATTGCCTCTTTTTCCCTCTTGCCCAACTTCTTGATCGCCACTTCCCTCTTCATTGCCTCAGACTTGCTCGCAAAATACTCCACATGCACCAATTTTACCGGCAATCGCCCCCGCGTATAACGCGCTCCTTTGCCTGCTTGGTGCGCAGAAAGTCGCGCTTCGAGGCGATTGGTCCACCCCGTATAGAGTGAACCATCAGCACATCGCAAAATGTAAACGCAGTTTTGCGAACGACTTTCGCTCATCAGACAAATTGCAAAACGTCGGCGAATCGTTCGAGTACAAAATCTGGCTTGGGCGTGCCGTCTTCCCCGTGGGGCAGCGCGGCGTTTTTGTGAATATTCTGCGGTGGACTAAATTTGTTCAGCTTCGCCAGCATTTGTGGATCGATCTTCGCGCCGTAGGAAGCCCACGCCGTTCGCACGCCGAGGCGTTGACCAAGTCCCACATCTTTACGCAAGTTGTCGCCAACCCACAAAACATGGCGACGCAACTCAGCACCTTCGTCGAGTTCGAAATCCATCAGCACCGTTTTAAGCCCACGCGTTCCGGGCTTTTCGTATTCGTCAGGAAGGATGCGAATCTTCCCTTGGAAACCAAAATTCGACTGCTGCAAGTGCTTGAGCAAAATGCGCGGACTAACTTTGACCCGCTGTGCGACATCAGATGTGGGAATGCGCGGATCGGCAAGGCCGTACACTGCCGAAAAGTGATTGAGCAAACCCAGTTTGTTCAGCTTCCACATTGCCACATAACGCGGCGCATCGGTGAGAGCGACACGCGGAACATTGGGAAAGCGTTTTTCAAGGGTCGCAAAAACGTCTTCAGTGCCCGCGTAAGGCTTGAGATGATGTTTCGCCACGTCGAGAAAAATTTGCCGCGACGGATCCACACACTCGTTAAGCATCAAATCGATGTTATCGCCGTAGTGCTTGATCACAGACGGCAACTCTTGGATCACGAATGGATATTCGATTGAGCCATGTCGTTCAAAAACATGCTTGGACTCTTCTGCAAGCACATCTGCCGGTATGCCTATGATCTTCGATGTCGAACCGAGCAATGCCCAAAGAGCGTTAGTATAGTACGTCACCCAATCGAACACGGTGTTGTCGATGTCGAGAACAATCAATTTGGTCTGATGCGCCGTCATCCTTGGTCATCCTTCCAATCTATCGGCTCTAAGCCGGACAATACTGTGAGATAAATGGTTTGGGCAAATCAAGTTCTACCGCATATTCTCGGTCGATGCCCTTCAACCGAACGCCGAGAAAATGCCGCACCCATTCAGGTCCGGTCATCAAAAGTTCACGCCACGGCCCATCCGACACGACTCGGCCGTCTTGCATAACAAGCAATCTGTTAGCAAAGCGAATGGCGATCTCCACCGAGCTCGTCGCAATGATCGTTGTCGTACCTTCACGCTGCGAGGAAATGTCACGGATCATATTCAAAATGATCGTGGAAGTGACGGGATCAAGTCCCGATGTGGGTTCGTCGAAGATGGCAATCTTCGGATCCGTCGCCAGCGCCCGCGCTATACCGACGCGGCGCTGCATACCGCCCGACAGTTCGTACGGAAACTGATTGAGAGTTCTGCCGAGTTTTACCTGCGCCAAAAGTTGCTCGATGCGTTGGTCCATTTGTGCAGGCTTGAAATCCGTCATGTTCTCCATAGCGAAGATCAAATTTTCACGCACAGTCATGTAATCAAACAGAGCGCCTTGTTGAAAGGCCATGCCCACCTGCCGCAAAATGCGGCGGCGGTCTGCTTCCTTACCAAAGGCCAAATCGACCCCCATAAGGGAGACCTTCCCCTGTTCAGGCGCAAGGATTCCCAGCATCACTTTGAGGAGCGTAGTCTTGCCACAGCCCCCTGGTCCGATGATGCCCACACGCTCACCTTCAGCGATCTCGATGCAAACATCTGAAATCACTGGGGTATTATTGAATCCGCGTTGGACGTTTTGAAGGGAAATCACCGTTGACTTATCCACCATGCAAACCTAAAGTACTCGCCTCTAAAATGATTATTTTACAAGTTTTTTTCAATACTTCCGAGAGATTTTACACAACTTGAGTCAGCTTGGATTGAACAACGACCAAAACTTGCCGGCGAGTTTCATCAGATTCTCGCCGCCGCTGACTTGTGTCATCGACGGCACAATGCAGACAAGCGTCGTGGCGATGGATGCAGACCGCTTGGTTATGAGCAGAGTCGGTGTGGCGCTTGGTAATTCGTTCGTCGCCGCAATCAGCCATACCGAAATCAAAACGGAGATTCGCTGCGGAGCCTTCAGCACGCACGGCGAACACACCTTTGTCACGCCATACTCGGCAGATGATCGAGCCAAGCTCAACAAGCTACTCACGGCTTTCCGCAAATTGCAGCACATCGACCTCTGCGAAAACAAAGACGTCGAGCACAGCGAACGTGACAACGGTTTGTCCAAGTATTCGTTCGAACCTTGCGCTTTGCCCGAACTTGATTGGTCAGATCTCGACACGAGTACGGTTCTCTTCGGTAAGAAGTTTAGCACTCCGTTGCTCATCACCGGCATGACCGGCGGCGTCGAACGCGGCGAGATGATCAACCGGCGTTTGGCTGCGGCGGCTGCGTCATTGTCCGTACCCATGGGCATCGGCTCACAACGACTCGCCATTGAGCACCGCGAATTCGCCCGCATCTTCGATATCAAAAAGTGGCAACCATCCGTGTTTCTTATCGGCAACATCGGCATGGCCCAACTGACCAAGCCCGATTCCCTCGATATCTGTCGTGCCGCCGTTGAAATGGTCGGTGCAGACGCGCTCGCCATTCACTTGAATACATTGCAAGAGCTCATCCAAGCGGAAGGCGATCGTTCGTTCCGCGGTGTTCTTGCCTCAGTCGAGCGTATCGTCAGCAAGTTGCCCGTTCCGATCATGATCAAGGAAGTCGGCACCGGACTGGATCGCGCCAGCGCCAAACGTCTGATAGACGCCGGAGTGCGCACGTTCGACGTCGGCGGCAGCGGCGGAACTTCGTGGAGCCGTATCGAAGGCTTGCGCAGTGCCGACCAATGGACCGCCCAACTCGGCGAAGACTTCCGTAACTTCGGACTTTCGACGGCGACAGCGGTACGCCAACTGCGAGCGACATTCCCTAGTGCAGAACTGATCGCAACCGGTGGTATCCGCAGCGGACTGGATGTGGCCAAGGCACTGGCCCTCGGCGCCAACGCGGTCGGCATCGGCTTGCCGCTACTCCGTGCCGCCCTCAAAGATGACCAAGCTCCCACCGAGCTGCTTGCTTATTTTGTTCGTGGATTGAAGATCGCGATGTTGGCGAGCGGCTGTGAAAACATTGCTCGATTGCAATATGCGCTGCGTCGCGAAGACGTCGCCGCACCTGTTAAACAAAGAACCAACGCAGAAGTGGATGAGCATGGATTTTGAACGCCCCACCAAAACTGATTTGCACTTTGACCGGAACCAGCAGCCCCAGAGCTCGCGCCTTCCCGGTTTTTACGAACTCCCCATCGGCGAACGCATGCGCTTGACCGGCAAGTTTGCCAATATGTCTGAAAGCGAAGTCGCGGCCATGCACGACTTCGGCGCCATCACGCCCGAAATGGTGGACGTCTTCATTGAAAACGGTGTTGGCACGTTTGCCATGCCACTGGGCATAGCGACAAACTTTCAAATCAACGGCAAAGACATCCTCGTACCGATGGCCGTCGAAGAAACAAGCGTCCTCGCAGGTGCTGCGCACGGTGCAAAGCTAGCGCGATCTGGTGGTGGATTTCACACTTCCTCAACCGAACCAATCATGATCGGGCAGATCCAACTGTTCGTGGAAAAGTCTGTTCCCTACGACGAAATATTGACGGAACGCAAAGCTGAGCTGATCAAGTACGTCAATCATGGGCAAGAACGATTGCTCGCGCGCGGTGGTGGTTGCAAAGACATCGTTTGGCGTTACATCGACGCTATCTCGACTTTGGTTTTGCATATCCACGTCGATACGCGCGACGCCATGGGCGCCAACATCGTCAACACCATGGCGGAACGTTTGTCCGGCACGATGCAGGAACTCTTCCCGTGCCAAATCGGCTTGCGCATACTCTCCAACTACAGCGATCAACGCATGGCCAAAGCGCATTGCTTGGTTACGAAAGAAAGCTTTAGGACGCGCGATTTTGCCGGAGAAGATCTGGTCAACGGCATCGTACGTGCCTACGAATTTGCGTACCACGATCCTTATCGTGCAGCGACGCACAATAAAGGCATCATGAACGGTATCGATCCCGTCGTCATCGCCACCGGCAATGATTGGCGCGCCGTCGAAGCCGGGGCTCACGCCCACGCTGCGATGAGCGGTCGTTACCTGCCGATGACGCGCTGGTGGAAGAACGACAACGGTGACCTCGAAGGCGAACTCGAGTTGCCGATGGCTGTCGGCACCGTTGGTGGCGTCACCAAATTGCACCCGACTGCACAGGCCTCATTGAAACTTCTCGGTTTTCCGTCGGCACGCGATCTCGCCGAGATCATCGTCGCGGTAGGCCTCGCCCAAAACTTGTCGGCGTTACGGGCATTGGCCTCCGAAGGCATCCAGCGCGGACATATGAGCTTGCACGCGAAGAACCTCGACTTGCTGCGCCGCCAAGGAGCATCTAAGAAATGACACGCCGGATCGCCGCGACCATCCCCGGAAAAATCATGTTGTGTGGCGAATACGCCGTACTCTCTGGTGGACGTGCACTTGCGAGCACCGTCAGCTACAACATGCGCGCCGTTCTCGAAGCAAAAGAGAACGCGGGCGCTGCTGAATGGACGCTGCATTCGGACTTGTGGGACGAACCACGCACCATTCATACCGAATCCGATTTTGATGCCGCCGCTCAGTCTTTCGAGCCCTTTGAACAAGTCGTTCGCCAAGGCGCGAGCAAATGTGATCGCTCGTTGAGCGGCAGCGTTACCGTGCAATCCGATCTCGATCCGCGACTGGGTATGGGGTCATCTTCCGCGCTGCGTCTCGGCGTACTCAGCACCATGTCGATGCTTGGCGGTTCAACCTTCGACTGCTGGACGGTCGCAAGGCAAGCACACGAATTGCAACGCGTTTGCCAAGGCCGCTCGTCTGGATATGACTCCGCGACGCAACTACTTGGCGGGCTCGTGCAGTTTCAATGCACCGACGAGCAACATTGGCCCGGCAATGTCAGTAAACTAAGCGGCGCGACGGAAGTTTTAAATCGTTTCGTCCGCATATGCGCCGGAGGCTCGGGTTCCGTTACCGGCGCAGCGGTGGGTTCCGTTTCCTCGTGGTTGAGCAGCCGCAATTTGTGGGGCGAACTCGCAAACGCGTCCGAACAACTCGTCAACGCGTTTCTTGAATTGGTGCAAAGTCCGAGTGAAAGCAGGGTCGATCATTTGCTGCAGTGCATCAAGGCGCATCGCAAACTGTTCTCCTCGTCGCCGAATTTTCCACACGCCATTTTTTCACAGCTATCCCAGCATGAAGGCTTTGATGAGACGTGGACAGCGAAGACGACGGGAGCTGGTGGTGAAGATTCGATCTTGATCGTCGGCACCGAGTCCGGCCTCAAACAAGCCGAAAACGCCATTTCCGCCGTCAACTGGCATGTACTTCCCGCTCGCTTCATCGAATCGGGATTGAACGTTGAGGTTTTGCCATGACCAAAACATTTAACGCATTTGCGCCATCCAACATCGCCTTCATCAAATACTGGGGCAAACGTGAGCCTGCTATGCAGTGGCCCACCAACGACTCCCTTTCGATGACTCTGTCTTCGACGGGCACCAACACTTCTTGCAAACGCATCGATGGTCACATCGATGAAATCACTTGGTCGGGTCAAAAACTCGAGGCCCAAGACAAGCGCTTCATCAAAGCGGTTAAGCACCTGCACTACCTTCGCGAAAACTTCGGCGTCGCTGGAGCGTTGTCGGTGTCCACGAGCAACACGTTCCCGACGGGGGCTGGCATTGCCAGCAGCGCTAGTGGCTTTGCCGCCTTGACGATTGCGGCGCTCGCTTGCTGGACGGACACTTCGGATTGGGATGCGTTGGTAAAGAAGATCGGCCTGCAGCGCTTGGCCCACGCGGCGCGCATGGGCAGCGGCAGCGCGTGCCGCAGCGTGCTCGGCGGACTGGTGCAATGGCAGGCGGGTGCGTCTCCGTTGGAACAATCGGTAACAAACCTGCAAACCATTGCGCCCCTTGAACTCGCAGACTCGATTGTCCTCGTTGATGCTGGTGAAAAAACACACAGCTCGACCGAAGGGCACTCGTATGCGACTTCTAGCCCTATGTTCGGACTGCGTTTGGCAGGCCTTCCTGAGCGCATCGCCGCCATGCACAAGGCGCTGATCCACCAAGACTTGCCGACATTCGGAAATCTTCTAGAGCAAGAGGCTCTTGAGATGCACAGCATCATGATGACCGCGACTCCCGCTATCCATTACGTGCGTGCCGAAGCATGGGATCTGTTGGCGACCCTGCGCAAGTGGAGGCAAGAGACTGGTTGTAATGCGTACTTCACCTTGGATGCTGGCTCGAACCCGCACATCATTTCTCCCGTCGCCGAGCAAAAAAACATTGTAGCGTTTCTACAATCACAATACCCTAAGTACACGGTATTAATTGACAAAATTGGCAACGCCCCCAAACTTTCCAGCATGGAAGGGTAAGCACATTGCAGGTCATTCCATTTCAAAAGCCGCAATCCACCAAGCCCTTGACCAAGAAAGGTTTTGAGCAGAACCGCACCCTGCAACACGCATGCGGCAAAGCCATTCTCGTCGGCGAACACGCCGTCGTTTACGGGGCAAAAGCGATTGCTATGCCTCTGCCGTTTCAAAGAATCCAAGTTAGCTTGGACCTTTTGGACACGTCGCACAGCGACCGCTGCCAAGTTTTCTTAAATGACGAAGAACTTTCGCCAGAAGCCACCGTCGTTGTCCACGATGCGTTTCAGTTGTTCGGTTTGAAACCGCGCGCCGTTACTTTGCGCGGCGATTCGAATCTTCTGATCGGTGCAGGTCTCGGATCATCCGCAAGTTTGTGCATAGTGACCTTGCGCGCAATTGCTGGCGCGTTCGGCATTGAGATCGATCGTGCCACCTTGGCAAGTTTCGGCACCCAGCTCGAACGTCGCTTTCACGGCAATCCTTCCGGCATGGACACGGCCGTCGTCGCTTACGAGCAGGTAGTTTCGTTCCGCAAAGGTGAAACGCCAACGCCCGTATCCGTAGGTTCCATAGGCGACCAACAAAAATGGCGATTCGCCCTGATTGACAGCAATGAACGCGCTTCGACCAAAAAGATGATCGAACGCGCTGCTCCGTATTTTCAAAGCGCAAGTGGTTCGTCCATTGTCGCAGCGTTTGATCGCATGGCCGATGATGTGGTCGCAGGACTGAGTGCAGGACGCATCGATCCGGTCGCTAATGCAATGCGCGACGCTTATAGCCATTTGCGTGAAGCAGGAGTTTCAACGCCCAGGCTCGACGAGATCATCAACACCAGCCTGAGCATCGGCTGCATCGCAGCCAAGCCAACCGGCGCAGGAGGCGGCGGCACCGCCATCGCCCTGTTGGACCCATTGAATTATCAAACTCAGTTTAGTGAACTAGCGCGGGCATTCGGCATCAACAACGTTCATGAGGCGTTTTTACCATGCAACGTATAACGCTAGCGTACAGCCCTGACACCGACGACGCCTTTATGGTGCAAGCGTTGCGCGCCGGCCACGTCAGTCATCCCGAATACGAATTTGATTTCTATAGCGCAGACATCCAAGAGTTGAATGAGCGTGCCCGCACCGGAGAGTTCGACATAACCGCCATTTCCGTAGCCGCATACCCAACCATGATGCACGAGTACGCACTGATTCCCATCGGCGCCAGTGTCGGCAATGGCTTCGGTCCAGCTCTGGTTGTCATGAACGACAGCAAGATCGACAATCTCGACGCACTTTCTGGAAAACGCATCGCAGTACCAGGACTGCAAACCACCGCCTGTTTGTCCGCAAAGGTTCTTTTACCTACGTTCACCGCAGTTCCCGCTCTCTTCGACGAAATCGAAGGGGTGATCAAGCGTGGTGAAGTCGATGCTGGCATCTTGATTCACGAACTTCAACTTCGACCGGAGTCATCTGGTTTACGCAAGCTCACAAACCTCGGCTCGTTGTGGCAAAGCCGCTACTCGTTACCTTTGCCTCTCGGTGCCAACGCCATCCGCAAATCTTTGGGAGAAACAGTCTGCACTGATCTGGTGGATTTGTATCGCAAGAGTGTCGAATACGGTCTCAAGCATCGCCAAGACACATTGCGTGACGCATCCGCTGCCGCCAAACATGGCGTCAATCTTGAACTCAGCGACGAGTACATTGACATGTATGTCAATCAAGACTCGTTACACTTTTCCAAGTCAGTACTTACATCCATGCAAATCCTCTTCACCGAAGGCGCCCAGATGGGACTGTGGCCTCGCTTTGCCGTGAATGACGAATGTATGAGGGGAAATTGAAATGCATCCAACCGTCGCCGCCATTTTTGAAAAAGTCGAAGCTCGCCAGCGTTTGACCGAGCAAGATGCCTTAGCTCTTTTCGAACACGCTGATTTACTAGATTTGGGCCGCGCGGCGGAACGCGTCAATGCCTTGAAAAACGGTTCGTCAGCCTTCTACAACATTAATCGACACATCAACCCGACAAACATCTGTGCGATGTCGTGCAAATTCTGCGCGTACTCCAAAAAGCCCGGCGAAGAAGGTGGCTACACCTATTCTATCGACGAGATCCTTGAGCGCGCCGCTGCTGTCGTACAACAGGGTGCGACCGAGGTACACATGGTGGGTGGCCTTCATCCACGCTGGCGTTTGAAAAATTACTTGGAAATAGTTTCGGCTGTTCATACCAAATTCCCAGATTTGCATATCAAAGCATTCACAGCAGTCGAACTCGATTGGATGGCGCGGCGCGAACGCATGACTATAAAGGAAATACTGCTGGCACTAAGAGAAGCAGGACTAGGATCCCTTCCCGGTGGCGGCGCGGAAATCTTTCATCCCGAAATCCGCTTGCAAATTTGCGATACGAAGACCGACGCTGATAAATGGATCGAAGTGCATCGCACTGCGCATCAACTCGGCATGCGCTCCAACTGCACCATGCTCTACGGACATATCGAATCCTACGCACACCGCGTGGATCACATGTCGCGCTTGCGCGCGTTGCAGGACGAAACCAACGGCTTCAATTGCTTCATCCCGCTGGCGTTTCAGCCACACGATAATCACATGGGCATCTCACGCTACACCTTTGGCGAAGATGATTTGCGCACATTGGCGATCGCACGTTTGTTCTTGGACAACTTTAACAACATCAAAGCTTACTGGATCATGCTCGGTCAAGACGTGGCCCAAATTGGTTTGAATTTTGGCGCCAATGATATCGACGGCACAGTTACCGAAGAAAAGATTTCAAAAGCAGCGGGCGGCCGCGCCGGAGTACAGATGGCCCGCACCGAGATTGAATCGATTATCTCCAAAGCGGGGCGAACGCCGCAGGAACGCGATACTCTCTACCGCGCCATTAACGTCAAAAGCGACACTCAAACACCTAAGCGTGTCCACACGGATGAAAACATCTTGTTGTACAAGGCATCACGTGGTTTCCAACTAACCATCGACGAATTGAAAACGGTGGTCGCTGAATCGAGTTTGCATGACTTGGGTCAATGTGCGCAAACACTCGCCGCACAGCGCAAAGTATCGGCAGAGCCGATACAAAAGGCAAAAATCGTGCCACTGTACGGTGAACACTCGACCCCGATCGAGCACGGCAATGACGCCGCTTGGGCATCCACACAGGATGACCACAGCAGCACGTTGGTCATTGATTTGGACGATACCCAGTTCCCCGCTTGTGAAACGGTTGAGCTACTCGACACCATCATCGCTCGTTTGAATGTATTGCGCGATGGTTACCAAGCCCGCCAAATAGTCATTCGCGGCATGAAGCCGTTGCTCCGTATTAGTTATTCAACCAATCAACCGTTCGAACAATTGTTTGCAAGACTTGCTCAGTGCGGCGTTCGTCGCATCGAACCTTCTCCAAGTGAGTCCCACGAAGATTTGACCATGTCCGAATTGAAGGACTTACACAAATCGGCACATAGCCAAGACATTCGTTCAGTTGCCTTAGTCGAGCTCGCCACAAGAATGGAAGGCGCAACGCAAACTCCACACTGGAATGAGTTTTTGCGTCGCCTGTGTGAATTTGAACTTTTGAATCAATCATCGCACGGGATTGCGGCCATCCAAGTCAGAGCTGCACCAGATTGTTTTGTGACACCCGTTGAATTTTTGCAGGCGGTGGCAATTGCTCGTACCAGCGCCCGCTCCGTGGATGTGATTGAAAGTCCTTTTGAGCACATCCCCTCGATTCGTACGCCGGGCAAATGCAAGCAGATCAGCCAGTCCCCGCGACTGAAGTTGTTACCACTTTTGCACAAGTTTGGTGTGCAATCGTTTGGCTGGTTTGATCCCACGCTTGAAAATTTGCAGCCGATGGTCGCTGAGTTGTCGGGTCAACATCGCCCGTCCACCGTTTCTGTTACCCCAAAATCAGTGTCGGATTCGTCGGACGAAACCAACACAAGCTTTTAGGACCAATCACATGCGTTTGCTTTTCCGCTTCATCTTACTTGCAAGCACCTTCCTCGGAACGGCTCAGGCCGAACCGTGGGTTTCGACTCGCTACGCGCAGAACTGCGCAGGCTGCCACTCTCCGGGCCGCAAGAATCTGCCTGTGACGCAACGACGATGTACGCTTGCCTGCCAAGGTTGTCACGTCAACCCGAACGGTGGCGGCTTGCGAAGCTACTACGGCAAATGGAATGAGGATCGCTGGTTGCGATCGTTCGCACCTCCCGGTTCGTATAAGCCAACCGCAACATCCAAAATGCAAAAATACCAGCAAGAACAAAACCTGTATAAGCCAGGTGCGAAGCCACCTCCCGGTGGCTTCCCTTTGGTGGAACTAAAGTCCATACCACCTGACTCGAAGGAGTCGCTCTTCGACCGCCGCGATGGCATCGAAAAGATCATGTCGAGTTCACGAGAAGAGTTCGAATACAACATTCCGGTCGGCGACCCGTACCGCTTTATGGACGAACTCAAACTCGACGCCGGTGCGGACGTACGTTGGCAGTTCCGCCAAGGAGCGACTATCACGTCAGCAACAGATAAAGATGGCAATGCCGTAGGCGACATTACCACCGATAGCTACTGGCGCAATTTCCCGATGGTTGCAGATGTTGGCATCGGTGCACGTCCGTTCCATCGCAAGTTGCGCATCATCTACGAAACGCGCGCGACCGACACTCATCAAAAACGCCGAGACGTCGATAAGATCGGTGCAGCGACTATGAGTCGTCGCAGTCTCTATGCCATGATCGATGACTTACCACTCAACCTGTACGTCATGGGCGGCTTCTATCGTCCGATGGTCGGCTATTACACGCCCGATCATACGATGGTGAACCAAGTCTTGCAGAACGAACTGTTCGGCAATCCGTACCGCCAAGAGTTCCTTGCCTATTCGATCGGCGGTTCGCCCAACATGCCTTATTTCAATGCGCACTACATCGTGCGGGGGACGAATCCAGAGAGAAAGAAACTTGACGGTTTCGGCCTCAACCTCGGTTCGCGCTTCGTTACCAAAGGTATTTCCATAAACTACACCTTCTTTGACTTGAGCGATCGCGCTAACATGGGCGATGAATATGACGAGAAGTTGTTGATCAAGGCTCGCTATCACGACCTTTACGGTTCCATCCAGATCTGGCGCATCACGACCACCCTCGATCTCCAGAGCTTGGAATACTCGGATCCAGTCAAGGGCATCGCTCTCAAGCGTGGTGGCTCCTACACATCAGATACGATGTTCCAAATTTGGCGCGGCTTGTACGCAAACTTCCAGTACGGATTTGCCAATTGCGCCCCCGACCTATTGGTCGGTCTAATGACGCAGACTCGCTTCGGTGTGCGTTGGTTCACCGTACCCGGCATGGAGTACATGTTGCACTACGAGATTGAGCACCGCGAGAAGAACGATGCAGCAACGGGGGCAGTAGCCATTTCCGACACACTCGGTTTGATGGCGCAAGTTCACTTGTTTATGTAGTGCTTGATTACGCCGCAGATTCGTTGCGGCGTTTTATTTTGATAACTACTACACCGACAACGATGGCAACAACAAGGCTACCGATGGTCAGAGCTTGAAACTGCTTCATCTTCTCATGCAAAAGTTCGAGATTGTCGCCGAACAATTCGCCGATCCAAATCCAGACTGGAACCGAAATCAATGCCGCAATGCCATCGAGCAACAAAAACTTTGACGGAGCAACTTGGTACGTACCAGCTGTCATAAAGATGGGAGCGCGTAACCCGGGCATGAATCGCGCCATGAAAATTACCTTATTACCCCAGCGCGCAAAGACTTGCTCGACTCGCTTGTCCATCTTCTCGGACATGACTCGTTTGAACAGCCATGTTTCGCGGATACGAGGCCCGAAATACCGACCTGCCGAAAACATGAAACCATCACCTCCCAGTACACCAACCATGCAGACAATGTTGGTAATCCAAAAGTCAGTGATGTCATGCGAAGCGAGGATTCCAGCAGTAACCAGAACAATGTCTTCGGGAAGTGGCAATCCCAAACCGCAAGCGAGCAAGACCAAGAACATGATGATGTAACTTTGCGTACCGTAGGGCATCAAAAAGTCTAGTAGTCGTATCAATAATTCCATGTACGCCTTTTCAGCCCAGATTCAACAGAACTACTGCCGCACCAACAGCAAAGCCCAAAAGAGCAATGACACCGAACAGCAAGAAGGTGTTGCTGTAGTAATCCATGGAACGTTGCACGACTGAGTCCCAACCCGATTCTCCGGTTGACACAGATGCACTGTTGGCTGAATTATCTTCTTGGTTATGGTTATCCATATATTCTCCGAGTGAGGCAATTCTAGCGCAAAATCAATCATCAACAAAGGTCTCGACTGGCGCATTCTTTCCAAACGGTGGCTCCTCAATGAGTTGCGCCTGAAATTTATTTTGACCGTATACTTCTGCTGCCAAAAATGCCTTTTCCTCTTCAACAGACTGTTCACCAATCATCTTGAACCAGAAACGCTGATTTGCATCCCACATGTAACCGCGTGCTTTGAGTAGATCCTTAGTTGCAAACGGAGAATTGGTGGCACATACGCGGTACCACTTGCGATAACTGTTTTCGACTAACTCATGAACATGAGGAGTCATTAGTCGGAAAGTCGTTGCGCAGTCAAAAAGTGCGCGATGGGCAAAAGGGTTGAGAAAGCCATTGTCTGCAGCCAAGTGTCCCAGATTCTTCGTCTTGAATCCTTTGCTTTGCCAATCGATATGCCGCAAGGTGCACGCCCAATGCAGATTCAGGCCTTGAAGTTGAGGCACTCGACTAATGAACATGGAATCAAATGCGGCGTTATGGGCGATTACAATAGAAGCTCTTTCCAACTCCGCCTTTACAAAACCCCAATCGATGTTACGTCCGCGCACCAATTCATCCGTTAACCCCGTGATTTTGGTGACAGTTGCATCTAGCGGAATCTGCGGATCTTGCAATGAAGAATAGTTTCCGATTATCTGCGGAACGGGAGACGTATCACTCATCACAAATGAAATCAGACCAATCTCAATGATTCTGTCTTTTTGCCAATCCAGACCCGTGGTTTCTAGATCTAGAACCACTCCGTAATCCATGACTCCTCCTCTGCGCGCGACGCAAATCAAGGGAATGAGAATATGATCACATCCCAGCAAGCGCAACGGGCAATTCCGTCACCGTGGGAGGTTCACAGAACGACCCAAGTGCCTTAGAATGGTTATGAGTCTTCTAAGACAATTTTTGACGTTTTTTGTACCCAACTGGCAAGGATTTAGGCTTCAGAATGGGAACGGCACGCCAACTTCTGCCCAAAATGGATGCTCAGACGAGTATCGCTTCGTACGATCAGCTGCAAGCATTGCTGATGTACGACGAGCGTTTTTCGTCATTTGAAGTTGTAAAAGACGGCGCAGAACAAACCACACTAATCGCGGAAGACGGCTCAGTTTCGCTCATCTTTTTAGGCAAAGGAATCTGGTCGGAAACAGCCCTACTTAGGCCGTTCATTGAACGATCTCAATCACACGCTGTTTCCGTTTTGTGCATTTCCAGTGCTGAAAATGTCGCCGAAACACCAAACTCATTTGCGACCGAATATGTTCAACCACTGCCCCTGCCATTGAACGTTGCTCAGGTTCGGCAAATGGTCTTCAGCGCCGTTGCGCTGCGGCAGCAGATCCAGAAGCTCGCCGCCAAAGCGGAAACGATCAGCACCGAAGACGATGAGATCAAACACATCTTGCAGATTTCTCGAGAGCTCAACGGGATCCGTGACGTCGATCGCCTGCTCGAACTGATTTTGAAGCGCGCTCGCGAAATCACCTCGGCAGACGCTGGTTCGATTTACGTTGTAAGTTGTCCTTCCGACAACATCATGGAAGGTGAAATCACTTTCAAGATCACGCAGAATGACTCGATTCAACCGGCGTTCGCTTCTTTCCAATTAAAGGTAGACAATAACTCCATGGTCGGGGCTGCAGTTATCGCGCGGCAAACTATCAACATCCCCGACAACTACAAGTTGAGCGATGATCGCAGTCAAAATCCACATGGTGTTGCATACAACAAACAGTGGGATTTGAAAAATGGCTACGAATGCCACTCCATGATGACCGTGCCGATGTTTGACATTTCGCACAACGTTGTCGGAGTCATTCAACTTATCAACTGCAAGAACGCTCAAAAACAAAAATTGACTCAAAAAGACGACTTCGCAAAGTTCGTCATTCCTTTTGATGCTGCCGCCGTCGAGTATGCCGAAATCGTCGCTAAACAAGCAGGTATCGCCCTTGAAAATGCCATGCTGACCGATGAGAAAAAGGCGTTGTTCGAAGGTTTTGTTAGTGCCTCCGTCAAGGCGATTGAACAACGAGACCCGACCACAAGCGGTCACAGCCACCGTGTCGCGCAACTCACCTTGCAGTTGGCGCGTAACGTTCATGTCCTGCAAGAAGGTCCTCTCAAAAGCGTGACCTTCAACGACGATCAATTCAAAGAAATCGAGTATGCGTCGTTGCTGCACGATTTTGGCAAGCTCGGTGTCCGCGAACAAGTCCTCGTCAAAGCAAAAAAGCTCTACCCGTGGGAAACGCAGTCGCTGGAAGAACGTTTTGAAGTCATCCGCTCGCGCATCGAGATTGAATACCTACGTGAACTCGTGCGCTTCTTTCAACACCCCGAACAGTTCCCGCCCGGATTCAATGAATCCAGCATCCAAATGGAATGGCAAGCCAAGCAGCGCGAATTAGAACAACACTGGCAAGTCATTATGAAAGCGAACGAGCCCACGATTTTGGAGCAAGGCGGCTTCGAAATGCTAACGGACATCGCCTCAAAGAATTTCATCGATTCGTCAGGTAAGCGTCGCCCCTATTTACTTTCTAACGAACTCAAAGCACTGTCCGTGTCAAAAGGCTCTCTGACGCAAGAAGAATTCGCAGAAATTCAAAGCCACGTCGATCACACGTTTGAATTCCTCCGTACCATCCCTTGGGGGAAGAAATTTGCCAACGTACCGACGATCGCTGCCAAACATCACGAAAAACTCGATGGCTCAGGCTATCCCAAAAACTCTGTTGCGACTGAGATTCCACTGCAATCACGCATGATGGCAATCTCCGACATCTTTGACGCCCTCACTGCATCCGATCGTCCCTATAAAAAGGCGGTTCCGGCCATTAGGGCGTTGGAAATCATTGAGATCGACGTCAAAGCCAACAAGTGCGATCCCGAACTATTCAAGATCTTTGTTGAGTCAGGTTGTTACAAAATTGTTTTCTGAGTGTTGTGCCGCCACATGATTGAAGACCCGCTCAATCCAAACGTCCTGCTCATTGCTTACAGCCAAGGCCTGTTTCCGATGCCACATCCGGTAACCCAGCAGGTGCAGTGGTACTGCCCAGACCCGCGCGCCATCATTCCTCTCGACGGTCTGCATATCTCTGCCAGTATGAACAAAGTCATCCGTCAGAAAAAATGGATCACCACTTTTGACGAAGATTTTATCGGTGTCGTGCGCGCTTGCGCTGACCGCAAGGAAACATGGATCAACGAAGATTTTGTCGAAGCCTATCTAGAACTCCACAAACTTGGTTTTGCTCATTCAGTCGAAATTCGTGATCACGAACAAAAGTTGGTTGGTGGCGTTTATGGAGTTGCCATTGGCAAGGCTTTTTTTGCGGAATCGATGTTTCATCGTGCCACCAACGCTTCCAAGTTCGCGTTGGTCAAGCTGGTTGAAGAATTACGGCGACAGACCTTCAAAATCCTCGAGGTTCAGTTTCTAACTCCGCACTTACGTTCCATGGGTGCCATAGAAATACCAGCCAAAGACTATCTTCGTTCGCTTAAGTCAGCTGTTCGTGATCCGTCGCCTTCGATTTGGCAATCAAGCAAATAATAACGCCTTCGGTAACTATTTGCATTCATTGCACCCACACCATCCCTCGGCACGCTGCCGACAACTTCTACGTAAGATGCAGCTAACTCTCACCTTTCTTGAAATTTGGCCTAAACTCCCCGTGCCTTTCTCCGAAACCGATCATACGGAGGATTCATTCATGAATCTATATTACCTATGGACCATTGCTCTCGCGGTGTTGCTCACACCTTCCGTGCACGCACAGGATTTTGTTCCTCCGCGTCCCGTCGCCGTGCCCAACCTGATGGACTTTTGGGTTTACTGGCGCCAAGCGTTCGATCCTGAAAAGGAAGAATTGGAAGAGCAATCGGACATAATTTCATCCAACAAAATGAATAGCAACGCCACATCGGACGTCGCCACCGGCATTGCCCAGCTCGAACTCGCAGCCATGGAATACACACTGGAAGAAAAGCGCTGGAGCAAAGCTGTCGCCGTTGCCCAGAAGACTGGCAAAGACATTCCGCGTATCGATCACAAAAAATCCATGGCACTAGTTAACGAAGCCAAAAATAATCTGAAGACCTCTGCTACCAAAGCCAAACCAAACGCCAAGGCACTCTTCTATGCGGGAGTCGCGCTCGCTCTCGCCAATGAACCTCTTTCGGTGAACATGATCGACAAACTTTCGACCAAGTTTCCCAAATCAAAATTAAACTCCGTTGGTTCCTACGTGTTGTACGAATACTACATCGCTGTTGGCGACCAAGGTTCGGCTCAAAAGGAATGGAAGCGAGCCAAAGATGCTGTCGGTAAAGATCTCGTTCAATATATGGAATACCGCACAGCGTGGCAAAGCATGATCAAGGCGTTGCAAGCTGGAGACAAGAAGGCGCAAGTTGCGTCACTCAACAATTTCGTTCGCATGTACGTAAAACTCAAAACCAACGATACCGATCGCGCCGAATACATCAAATCACGATTAGTGGGCGAATCCATCGGCATTCTCACAGATCTCGGTGACCTCGAAGTTGCGAAAATCCTGCTAAAACAGATCGATCAACAAAACTACTATAGCAACCTTCTCCGTCGCGTTGCTGCCGTAAAGCTAACAGACGGCGATCTAAAAGGAGCCAAGAAGCTTTACACCGAAATTCTCGCAATGGATCCCATGGCTCCACTTGCACCTGAATATGCGGGAACCTTAGTCGAAATCGCCTTTGCCCTCAAAAATTACAGTGAGGGATTCAATGGTCTCAAGGCCATGGTAAAAAATTACGTTGATGCCGATGCCGCATGGCTATCCAAGAATTCTGGAGCCGCTGAAATCAAGGCAACGGAACAAATTGAACAGCTACTCTACAAATTTGCCACGAACTTGGACAAGCTCGGGCGCGACAGCAAAGATCCGCGCATGTCCAAAGTCGCCGCGCAACTCTATGATGAATACGTCACTAATTTTTCTGACAGCAAACGCATTAGCGAAGTCGCTATGTACAACGTACAGGTCCGCATCTTGCTGAAAGAATTCTCCCAAGCAAACGCACTCGCGCGCACAGCTTTGGATGAAGGGATGGCAGGTAAAAATCGCCAAGGATTTGGCGAATTGCTGGTTGCGGCGGCACAGAGCCAGTACGATGCCGATAAGAGCAAGGTAAATCTTCCTGCTGCGGGCAAAGCCAAGACGCCCGTACCCTTTACAGCTGGCGCCAATCAATTTATCAACGCATTGGACTTCTATGCCGACAAGTTTCCTAAAGCAAAGAACTTAGACGCTATTGAGTATTCTGCCGCATTGGTGCACTTCGACTTTGGTCATTACGATGATGCTATGTTGCGTTTTGAAGAGTTCATCACCAAACATCCGAACAGCTCATTTGCAAGCGAATCAGCGCTCCGCGCGCTTGGCTACTACATGCTTGTCAAAGATGAAGAGTCTTTGGCCAATGTCCGTGCCATTGTAAATAAGAATGCCACGCTGCGAGCTTTGCCACAAATCGCGCCGCTTTTGAAGGTCACCAAGAAACCTGCAAATATGCCGACCATCCAACCTCCCGGAATGGTTAAGGACAAACCAAGCAAGAGCAGCGATGACGACGACGAAGAAGATGGCGAAACCGTTCCCACATCTTCGGAATGATGAATCGTTTGGCCCGATCGTGAGGACAAACTGAGGAGAACACATGTGTCGATTACTGGCGTACCGCGGAAAATACATCTCACTTGATTAACTTGTCTTTCAACCTCGCAACTCTCTGATCCATCAAAGCTACGACGCTAAAGAACTTGAAGAACCGCTCAACGGAGACGGCTTTGGCATCGGTTGGTTCGTACCAGAAATCGATAACAAACCTGCCGTGTTCGTTTCCACTTCGCCAGCTTGGAGCAATCGTAATCTACGCAGTATTTCATCCAAAATTAAGTCGCCGTGCGTTTTCGCCCACGTCCGCGCAGCAAGTGTCGGCGATATCTCAGAAGCAAACTGCCATCCATTTCAGTACGAGAACTATCTATGCATGCACAATGGCAGCATCGGCGGCTTCGACAAACTCAAGCGCCCCATTCGTCGCGAACTATCTGACAAGGTTTACAATTGGCTGAGAGGGTAGACAGATTCAGAACACTTCTTCGCCCTCTACCTTGAGAAGATCTTGCGGGTCAAAGGTACCGTGACCAGTAAACACATGATGGCAGCCATGCGCGACACGATTCGCGAAATCCAAGCGATGAAGAAGAAAGAAAAGGTCAAAGAGACGTGCTACCTCAATTCGTCATCACCAATGGCTCTACCGTCGTCGCCTCTCGCTACATCAGCGACAAGTCTGAGGAGCCTCTATCTTTGTACTATTCCGAAGGCTCGCAATACGTCTGTGAAGACGGCGTATGTCGCATGGAAAAGGCCAAGCCGGACGAGCACTCTGTTTTGATCGTTTCTGAAAAATTGACGGATTTTCGCCAAGATTGGAAGAAGGTTCCCGGCAACCATGTCATCGCCATCCACGAAGATATGTCCGTTTCATGGGGGAAGATCTAAACTAATTTCATTGCTGTTTTGCTTGTGCTTTTTTCATTTAATCAAAACAGCGCCCGCGCCGACCCTGCACCTTTTTCTGAGCAAGTCCTACCCAATACGCGTGATTCTGTAGCAAACCCAGTCACTATAATCAAATTATGCATTTGTTACATTCATCGGAGTGCTCCATGGATATTGTTACAAAATTGCGCAAGACATTTTTCACACTACTCATCGCGCTTTCGATGAATGCACATGGCGTTACCAGTGATGAGATGCGCGGCGGCAATGACGACCTAGGCGTGATTGTTGTGCAAAACCGTTACTTTCTGAAACAGTACCGCCCAGAAATCGGTCTCTTTGCAGGCCGATTCTTGAACGAGGCCTACACCAAGACAAACTATTACGGCTTTCGTTTGAGTTTGTTTGCCAATGAATGGCTCGGTGTGGGTGTGCAGTCTTATTCTACAGATGTCACAGACACTGAGGACATGAAAGCCCTGAAGCAACTTGAATTCCGCGAGGTAGACTCAGACAAGATTGTTTACCCCTCTCCCGAAACCAACCCCATTCGTGGCGGCAGAGAATTCACTCTGGTCGCCGCGCCCTTCTACGGCAAGATCAACGTTATGGATTTTATGATCATCTATACGGACATTTTCGCATCGGCAGGATTCATCCAAATGCAAACCGATCAAGGTTCACTGAACGGCGGCGTGTTTGGCGCGGGAGAACGGTTCTTTGTCGGCAAATCACTATGTTTTCAATTCGACTTCCGCAACCGCTTTTATACAGAAAAACGTGGCGGCCAAGAGTCGACTCGCAATGCATTGGGACTTGATTTAGGCGTCAGTTACTTTTTTCTCTAAGGAATGAGTTTGAACTTAAAGTCGCTCAAATTAATTGCTCCCGTGATGGGAACCATTGCCCTTTGGCCATCTGGCGCGCATGCAGCTGGCGCTAAATGGAAAGATAAATTGCCGCTGACAACCGCAGAAGCAGCCGCAAAGACTATTCTGACTTCATCGGATCCTCTATCATCCAATAATGATGAAGCATGGAAAGACTTATTCAAAGCATCCACATCTCCTGATACTGTACCCATCATCACCAAGATCGCAGCACAAGCCAAACTGAAAGACGCGAATCCGCCCGTTTTTGGCAGAGACTGGCACTACTTCCGGGCCCTCGGACTTGATGCACAAGGCAAGTGGGCCGACGCTGTTTCTGAAATGGAAAAACTCCAACTGCAAGATCGCTTCTTTGCCCACGGTCTGTACTTGAAGTCCATGTATTTGCTGGAACTCAAGAAGACGAGCGAAGCGGTGACGAATTTGAAAGCTATTTTGCTTCCCGAGACGCGTCAACACACGCGATTGCAGGGAAGAGATTTGGAAAGACTTCTTTCGTACACCAATCTCGCTTTGGCACGCATCCACTACCAAGAGAAAGACTTCCTCGAATCAACGCGTCACTTCCGTCGCATCGAAAAATCCGCAACCAATTACTATCAATCACTCTTCGAACAATCATGGTCACTTTTTCTCCTCGGTTTCCCAACTCACTCTCTGGGAACATTGCACGGAGTGCGCAGTCCGTTCTTTGACAAATTCTACAATCCCGAAGCAGCATTGTTACAAGCTATCGTCTACTATTGGATGTGTGACTACGGACGCGGCAAACGCGCTCTCGCCGGTTTCACCCATGACTACAGCTACTACGCCGAAAGTTTGAAAACTTACACCGAACGTCTGCGTTTCACTCCCGAACAAGGCTACCAATTATTTGAAGACTTTTTGAGTGGCGTGAGCACCGAATCACTCGGCATCGATCGCCGGCTATTGGCAGTTGCAGCCAACAAGGCATATGTATTGTACCTGCGCGCTCCGTATGCGGCACTTCTCAACGAAATGAGGGTGCTATCAGACCTTAAGCTAGCTGATGACGAAGCGACTCGACTGACCAGCGTCCAAAACGAGCTGGCTCAGACTCTGCGAAACAACATCGGCGCGGCCTTCGTAAGCACCTTAAAAGCACAATCGGAAGAGTTCCAAAGGCTGGCGGATCAGGCAGAATTCCTGCATCTAGAAATGCTAATTGGCGAGAAAGATCAGCTACTTGGCAAGAATTTGGAGGCTTCCCTCAAGATTCAAAAGGCTTCGGACGACGGTCTTAATCAGTGGGCTGCAAAAGAGCAGTCTTGGGCCTTAGACCGGAAGAACGAGTTTTGGTGGGATGAAATTGGGTTTCAGTTGATACCGGTAAAGGACCAGTGCCAGTGAGAGGGCACTGAAATCATAGAGGAGAGGTCAAATGTTTACATGGATTTTGGGCGCAAATCGCGCTTTCCTAGTCGTCTCAACTTCTTTGTTGATCAATGCAGTCGCATTTGCAGACTCCACGGGAGCGGCAAATAAGCGTTGGAAGGCTCCTTCTAAGGAGGAGTTTTACACCACCGCCCGCGAAGGCAAATCCTCCCAAGAACAGCAACAAGCTGACACCCTGCGACTTGAAACCGTCAAATCCATCGAAGCCTTGCTAAAAGCAAAGAAGGGCGGCGCAGCTCAGACCTTCGAACTCTATGTTCGGCTCTCTGAACTCTTTGCCGAACGCCACGACTACTTGCGCGATCTCGAAATCAGCAATTTCGAAGCTGCATTTGACACATGGCAAAAAGGCGGCAAGAAAGGTAAAGAGCCAACTCTTTCGCACGACGGTTCGCGAACAGAACTTACGAAAGCAGCAAACGCATATCGCGAATTAGTTCGCCAGTTTCCCAAGCATGCGCGCACAGACGAAGCTCTCTACTCTCTCGCAAAAACTTTGGTACGTCTTGGCAACTCCAATGCTGAGCTCTACTTCAATCAGTTAGTGCAAAACTACAAAAACAGCAAACTGTTGCCAGACGCTTATGTAGCGATGGGCGACTTTTATTTCGATGAACACAAAATCCCGCAAGCAACTGAAGCTTACAAAAAAGCGATGAACTACAAAGATCATCCCTACTACCCTTACGCGGTCTTCAAACTCGGTTGGAGCTATTACAATGCACCATCCAAGTCAGAGCAAGACACACGGCAAAATCTAGAGAAAGCCATCCTCTCCTTCAAGTTGGTCGTACATTTGTCGGACAAAGCAGAATTCCGTTCTGGCCGCATCGATTTGAAGAAAGAGGCTCTTAAAGATTTGATTACCGTATGGGCAGATCTCGGTGACACAGAAAATTCGTGGGCCTATTTCAAAGAGATTGGCGAAAAGACTGCCTTCTACGACCTACTCGAACGCCTAGGCGGCATGCTGGCTGAACAAGGTAAGTACGACAAAGCAACGACCACATATACGCGTTTGCTGCAGGAAGACCCGACACGAGCAAGCGCACCACAGATTTACAAGAAGCTCGCGTCGTTCCAAGAACGCATGAACCAATATGATGAAGTTCTTGCCACACTCAAATTCATGAACGAAAACTTTGTGAACTCCTCAAGCTGGACATCCGCCAACAGTGCCAATGCTGAGTTGATCGCAGAGAGCAAGGAATTAACCCGCACTTCTACGTACCGATTCGGCGCATCTTTTCACAAGATGGGCGTCGAAAGCAAAAACAAAAAATTACGCGCGATTGCAGAAAAGATTTACACACTCTATCTTGACCAGTTCCCACAAACTACCGAAGCGTACGAAGTGCGCTACTATGCTGCGGACTTGCAGTTCGATGCAGGCATGTATGAACTCGCCGGTTCAAACTACTTGATCGTGTCCAAGGCACGTCCTAAGGATGGAAAGTACACCAAGGACGCAGCACTAAACGCGGTCGTAGCAGCAGACAAATTAGATGAAACACAAAAGTACCCAGCCCTGCCGCCGCGCGGCAAGGTCACCGCACCCGTAGCCATTCCTGGTGGAAAAATGCTGTTGGTAAATGCCATCGACAACTTCCTGACATTGTTACCAGAAGACAAGCAAGCTGCGCCGCTAGCAGGCGAAGCCGCCGAGATCTACTTCTCTTATGGGCACTATCCGGAAGCGCTGAAGCGTTACCAGTGGACGTTGGAACAAGCGAAGGGATCGGAATTGGGCATCAACGCGGCTAAAACAATTCTCGGTTTTCACCTAGAACGCAAGGACTTCCCCGCGGCCATGGCATGGTGCGAAGCCTTCGACAAATCGCCTTTGGCAAAAGTTGAGAAGCTACAGACCGTAGTGGACAAATTGCACAAGGATGCCATCTATCTCTACGCTCTTGCCTTCGAAAGCAAGAAACAATGGAAAGAAGCCGCCGATGCCTTTGCCAAGTTTCAAACAACATTCCCGTCCGATGAAAATGCCGACAAGGCACTGTTCAACGCGTCTCAAAACTACTACCGAGCCGGCAAGGTTACACGCGCTCTTGAATGCGGCAATACCTTTGTCGAGAAGTACACGCAGTCGAAGTACATGCCGGACGTAATTGTTGACTTGGCGTCAACGCATGAAGCCTTGGGCAACTTTACAGACTCGGCCAAGCATTATTATCAATTAGCAACTCGTTTCCGCACCGACCAACGCTCGTCGAGCGCACTCTTCAATGCCGCCACACTGTGGAAGGGGCTTAACGATCACAAAGCCGCAGAAAAAGCCTTCGAAGCCTTCGCCAAGTCGTATCCGAAGGACGAACGGACACCCCACGCATTGCGCAACTTAGCTGACACCCTCGAGGCGCAAAACAATGTCGAAGGTACTCTGAACGCCTTGCAAGCGTTTATCGATCACCCACAGTCAAGTGACGTTGAAGCAAAGCTTTATGCCGAAGCCAAAATTGTGGAGATTCGCTCCAAGAAGATGCAAAACAATGGCAAGACCGGGCTAGTAGATTTGCGTCGCAAACTTTTGGCGAAAGATTCTCCCTCGGCATTGGATGCTCGCCGCATCGTCGCGGGCCTGATGTTCGAAAACATCGATCAGGATTTCCAGTCCTTTATGAGCATGAAATTCAAGTCTCCAGAAATGCTATCGCGTGATGCGCAAGCCCGCCAAGCCCGCTTGGTGGACGTAGTCGAACGCTACAAGCTTGTCATGCGCATCGGCAGCCCTGAATACACCGTAGCGTCGTTGTTCCGCCTTGGCCAATTGCACGAAGGTTTCTACAAGAGCCTTTTCGAAGTTCAACCGCCAGCTGGATTAGCGGAAGCCGCCGTGGACAAATTCCGCAGCGACATCGAAGCAGCAGCCCTGCCATTGCGCGACCAAGCCTACGAATTCTATGAAACTGCGTTCAAACGTTCACAAGAAGTCGAAACGTTTTCTGAGTGGACGCAAAAGACGTATGCAAAGATGTCGGAACTTGCTCCAGGCAAACATCCATTGATCCAGCAGAAGTGGATGAGCCCGACATACTACTCGTACGACATGTTTAAGCAGGATGACCTTGACGCTCTGAAAACACACTAAATTCGCGATGATTTCGCTTAGAGGAGAATATATGAATAAGTTACTCGCCACTCTGGGATGCCTTATCGCTCCGTCTCTGACGTCATGTATGACCAGCAGCGATGCTCGGCACGTACAAACAAACGCATCACCTGTTGAACTCTATAGTTCAACAGATCGCGAAAGCGTTTTGCTTTCACCAAAGACGATGGCTCGCCTGAAAGACGTCGATGAGCGCTTGAATGAACTGAACGACGCGTCCGATCCATTCGCGGTAAACTTGAATCGCGCGCAAATTGCACTCATGCAAAATCGCTTGGATGATGCAGAAACACACTGCCGCAACGCCCTCGCCTTGAATCTAAAGAACAACAAAGCGCGCCGCGTTTTGGCGCAAATAATGTTCCGCAAGGGTAAAATCGATGCCGCAGAAATCGCTCTCACCAGCATTGGCGACGCGACTCAAAAAGACGCTGAAGCGTTGAATCTGATGGCGCTGATTGCTCTCCAACGCAACGAGCCGACAAAAGCCCTTGCACTTTTCAAGAAAGCATTGGCCGTCGCTCCCGCAAATGTGGCCGTTCGAATGAATCTGGGAACTTTGTACCTCACCTACCGGCAGGTAAATGCCGCTGCGATTCAGTTTGAACGAGTGCTCAAGGATCAGCCAGAAAACTTGGACGCAAAGTTTCACCTCGCTATCGCGCGCACCGCACTCGGCAAGCCAGAGTTTGCAGCACAGGTGTATGAAGATGTTCTGGATCAAAAGGCAGATCATCCTCTCGCACTCTTCAACTCCGCCCTTCTCGACGCTGATCGTGGCGATTACAAACAGGCCTCAGCACGACTCAAAGAATACTTGAAGACTGACTACGCCAAGACTTCCAATAACAAAGAAGTCTTCGCCTTGATCGAAGATATTGAGCGCGGCGAAAGTGCGAAGGGCATGCCGAAGTCTGATGAAGAGATCCAAAAGCTTGCGGCAAAAGCTGTTTCTGGCAAGGACGATGCCCAAGATCTAGCCCCGCAAAAGGCCGAAGAAGTCGCTCCCAAGAAACCAGAAGCACCAGCCGCTGCACCGGCAGAAACTAAGAAACCGTCAGCTATTCCGCAACAGAAAGCCCCCGTCAACGTTGATGCAGACATTGACATGCTACAGAAGGAACTTTCTAAATGATCGGGCATCGTCGCATCGCACTGCTAGTTTTTGCTCTTGCCGCGTCGCCTGCCGAGGCGGCGGACAAGAAAGCGCAAGGAAAGAAGAAGTCTGCCGCCCCCTCGCCCTCGGCTGAGATATCAACTGAAACGCCCGCTGCAGCGACGAACGCGACAAATGCGCCCGCATCAAAAGCAACGCCGCCAGCGGATCAACCAGTCCTTGTGACGTCCACGAAATTTGATTTTGAATCAGCCAGCATCGACGGCAAGATGAAAGCGCCACTCGGTTTCATGTTGCACGGGCGCACTTCGACATCGCAGGTAAATATGATCGAGTTGCGCACGAATTTTCGCAATGAACTGCGAGATTCGAAGGCTGCGGTCATGTCTATCGGGGCACCGCCCTAGTGATGGGGTTCTCGATGAACTGGCGCTCCACCTACCTTCACATATTGTAACGCACAGTAAATATTGGCATTTTTTATCGGAGTAAAGTTCTGCCACCCATTTGCCGATAAAGTTGACGTGCTTTGTTTAATGATGGGACTTTTTCGATGAAAACAGCTTTGCAGGCAATCGTAAGCATTTGCTTTTTGGGGATTATGACTTCCCATTGCCAACAGAAATCAACGCAGCCTGTTAACGTAAAGTCGCCCCAGCAAAAGGATCGTAGCACCCCTTCTTCCCGCAACCAACCATCCAGCGGCTACGGCAGAGATCAAAACACGACGCAGCTGGGTTCTGCCAATGATCGCTGGGTTGATTCATATGGAAATCAAGGGTCGAACAACGTGTCAGGAGGGTATTCGAACAATTCAGGGGCAGGCCCCTATAACACCTACAACCCCTATAACACCAACAACCCTTATAACATTCCCGATCCCGGTTCCGGTGGCATCGGATTTGGCGGTAGCGCAAATTATCCCGCGGGCGGTGTGTCTGGTACCTATCAGGGTAATTACGACGGACAAAACTACAACTACCCGTCCAACAATGGCATCAATTCCAACACGGCTACTGACTTCACCAACGCGAGTCCGGGAGAATTGATGTTGCGAGTGTCGCAAGGCATCGACGGTCGCATCAGTTTTACGCCCAACCTCAGCATAACTTCGATGAATTACCGCTTGGCTGGCTCAATGAATACGACGCCTACTCAAGCCGGCGGAAGTGCGACATGGGCTGCAAGCGTCGCCGAGTTGCGAGCAGCGTACGTTTACCAAGGCCAAATTCGCGAGTGCAGCGCACGCAACATTCAACTGAGCAGCAATGCCGTGGTGGTTCCATGCAGATAACCAAGGCAATTTGCCTCGCATCCATCATCACAACCGCCATACCCGGTTGCAAACCTTCGACCTATTCCCGCGCCAGCGAAGGTGAAGACGGGAGTTTCAGTCTGTCATTGAGCGCTGTGATGCAAAATGGTCGCATCGTCGCAACTCTGACAGGCAATCGCGCCAATGAGGCACGAGTTACCAATATCAGCCTCAGTGACCGCATGTTGAGCCATGGAGCCATAACTCAAAACCAAGCCGCAGACGTTGCGGCCGAATTTAGTTTCACCATCCAGATTCCTAACGCGAATTGCGACATCACCACGAGCACGCTGAGCGAAACCAAGACGGTTGCCTGTCGCAACGGCGCGGCAGTTCCAAGCGCATCTCCTTCACCCGGAGGTCTTGGCTATTACTCCGACACGATTCCAGAGGACTTTGCTAGTATGTGCAAGATCCGACTGCGTAGCACCGCCACCAAAGACAACGGTGGAACACCCTATTGCCTGTGTCGAAAAAAAGATGGCTCGAATTATCCAATATATTTACCAAACGTAGTCGATTCATCGGGCGTGCTCGTCGTTAATAAATTTGACCGGTACATCGCCGAAAATTGCATGGTTGCCGCCAACACCAATATCAACGAAAGTCCCAACGCAAAAGATTTCGATGCGCGACTGCTTCAGTTCAAAACCTTGTGCAACACAGCCAACCCTCAGAATTTCGAGCGCAACGCTGACGGATCTATATGTCTCTGTCTAGAAACTGGCTTAGCAGCAACGGCAGACGATTTTGCTAAGCGCAATGTTGATGAATCGTTCTTTACAAGCTGCAGAGTTGCGGAGATCGCACCTTCAACCACAACGCCGTCCGCCAAACCAGAGCCAACGACATCACCATCCACAACACCTAACGCACAACAATAGTTGCGCTTCAGGTTCTTGCAATCGCCCGCGATACGATGAGTGCGATTAACCGCATGACATCACTAAGATTTTATTTCTATCTCGCATTCATACCAACGCGCATCGAACTACGCCAATGGCTCACATTTGCAGCCCTCGCACAAGCTGCACCCGTTGAGCCAATGATAAAATCTAAAGCATAGACACGAACTTCAAGGGTTCCACATGCCTTTTAGAACATTGGTTGCGATCTGCGCTGCCTCCACCATCTTTGCCTGCAAACCTCGCCTCACAAACAGCGAGACCAAGGATTTGTTGCTGTTCAACTCGAAGATGGAAGCGACTCTGTATTATTCGGAAGGAACCGGTGCCGAAGAGCGCCTCATCCGCGCCAGGTGTGGCCTAGCAAAAGCCGGATTAACCGTCGATAAATTCAACGGACTCAACTTTCGCGACCAATGCAAAGAAATCGAATTCAAAGGCCCAATGCCCGAATTGCTCAACCGCTGGGATCGCCAATATTTCGCCATCACAAAACGCAATCGCTACACAGAAGCTGAACGCAAAGTACAGGACTTCATTCTTGGTGAGATTCGCCAAAAGAATGCGCAAGGTCAGCCTTCTGCGGTCGCAGTTAACATGGATGATCCGAGGTTTCGCTCCAGCGTGACTCTGCACTACCGCGTGCTTTCCGAATTGACACAACCAAGTGAAGAAACACCAGACCAACAAGACTCTGGCGATCCGGCGCACAAGGAATCTAGTCCGAAAAAGCAGGAAGATGACGCAACGAAGGAACCGCCACGTCTGATACCGACTGACGGCGGTGATACCCCGGTTCTGTTTCGCGACACACTCACGATCCCCGCTGGTGCGCGCAGGCCGTATCAACTCCGATGGGACCTGAAAAAAGCAGCAAACTCTCAGTTTTTCAAAGTATCATTGCGCGCAGTTAAAGGACAAAACTGCTGAGTTGCGATTTTGTCTCTCGGAACCAGTCGAAACGAAATGCTCGCAGCCGACGTGACCATGCCCGAAACCTTTCGCCGCGCCAACGGCCAGAACACTCCGATCGCAAGCTTCAGCGCCGTTATCATCAATAGTTCTGGGCTAGAAACGCAGTGCGAAGTAACTATTTCTTCGACTGAAAAACTCCCGCTACCTATGGAAGTAGCGGAAGAACGCGACCGCGTTATGCGCGAAACATTTGGCGGTCGCCCGCATCGCCTCGCACATTATATGTGGCACGCAGTCCGCAACGCTTTTGCCCAACCTGGCACAACCGACGCACACCGTCGCATCTACGCATCGTACGGCTGGGCCGCACCGCGTCCCATTCTCTATTATGGCAATCGCATGGATATTGAAGCCACTGCAAGAACGGGAGCCGGCGAAGACTTCCTCTATATGCACCGCCGCATGGTCCTACAACTAAAGAACGCTCTGAGCAAACGCGGCCTCACCATGTACGACTCGTGGAAACGCGTTCCCACGCCATCAAGTACATTATTTCCCCTTGCCGTCATCAATGCCGAGCTGCGCCAGCAGATGCCAGACGGCTACCAACAAATCGCCGATTGGGAAAGACAATTTCAACCCGATCGCATTGGCAATTACGCCGACTTAAGCAGTCTTGGAGTCGCTCTGGAGTTAACCATCCACAACGCCTTGCATTCGCGCTGGTCCGGCGCCATGAACCGCATGCGCCCAGCATCAGATGATCCGATCACGCGATCCGCTTCAACCGCCTTCGGCTGGATGTGGGACGATCCCAACTATGATCATTTATCAGACTCATATGGCGCCCACGTAAATCCGCTGTTTTGGCGCATCCATGGCTGGGTTGATGATCGCATTGAAGAATGGCTCAAGGTCAAAGGCTACGAAGTCGTCAGCGAAAATTGTGCGAGAGAAACCCAAAGTCGCTGCTTACCTTGGCGCAAAGATGCATGGATGGGACCTGAACACGTGAATGAACTCATCAGCATTCGTCAGACGGGCACCGCCGGAAACGTTGCTGACGATGCCCACGCGATTTTATCGGAAAGCGGATTTCACAAGGTCAACGCGGGCATTCTCGCCGATCAGCCGAACACGCCCGCCATCCGCCGCTAATTCTCTACAGCATCCATTCCACTCCCAGACGGCCCGCAATCGCGGGCTCAAGAGCTACAACGCCCTGCACCCAACCTTCGGACTTACCTTCAAGTTCAACGTAGCCCTTTGAATTCAACCACGATGGCATCAGCACTCTACCGCCGACTAATCCACCGATTTGTGATTCTCCGGTCGTGGCAATTTGTTCTTTCGGTTGCATCCACGCCATCACGCGCCAATCGACTTCATATCCACGCCACGGCATGGCAAATTGTCGCACCTCAAGACCGGGGTGAAACCGCTTGTAAGTGAAATAATTGTGCAACGACACCTGATACTTATCCGTTCCTCTTCGCCAAAACGTATTCACATCAACCACGTGCCCAAAGCTCGTGATGTCATGCGCTAAACCCGCCGACCATTGCCAATCACCGTAGGTCAACGCTCCGTTTCTTGGCAGATACAAGTTTAAATCGACAAAATTGAGTAAGCTCAGCTGCGCTTGCAACTCAAGGTAACGCTTTTCATTTGGCTTTAAATGATCAGTCGTGCGATAGCGGTCGATGCCGACGCCGCTCGGATGTTCGCCACGTTCTGCGAAGTCTTCTTCGGGCCGAAACACGTCGTAAGCCCAAGCGTTACAATCCAACCCAGTAAAATCCCGTTCTTCAATGGTGACCTCTTTGTCATTCATTTCTTTCGTTGAAGAAACGTTTTCCGAACCCGCACAACTATCGAGGTAACCAGCGGGACCAAACTTTGCAAACCAGATCGATCCCGAGTCATAAGTGGTGGCATCGCGGAAGAAATGATCTTGCTGCATACTCAGTGCTAACGCATGCTCTGCTTCCATACCTGCCGTGCTCATCCGCACGTGCTCGGCAGGATATTCATTCTTCAACATGGTCAGGTCTTCGTCCGTCACCTGATCGACCGGAATCACGGATGCTGAAGCATCGGCATCGTACACACCGTTGTGGGAATCAATCCCACGGTGTGACATCACCGCACGATGCCACTCTTCATGCAACCATGCTTGCCCGAGAGGTATGCTCATCATCATCACGTCGAACGAAAACACTCCCAATCGCGAAAAGAACCCCTTCGCCCCACCCGCGCGCGGTCTAAGAAAACTCTCCAAGCCAAAGTGCGTGAGATAGGCGACGTCTTTCGTCAGTGCCAACGACTGCGACATCGACGGGAAGCGACCGCCGTGATCGGAGTTAAACGGCAAGTCCACAATCGGATATTCTAAATACATGTTAGGCCAGCGCGGAACCACTTCTTCGACCGCAGCCGCCTGTTCTTGCGGCACAATCTGTTCCTGAGAAAATGCTTGAAATGAAAACACCCCAGAAAGCACCGCGAGCACTGGCATGACCAAACAAGCGCGAAGCATTATGTCCCTCATTGATGATATCGTTATTCGTGTCTTCACAGAATTGCAGACAAGAATAAACCATCAAAGGGACTATTCGAAGCGGATTGTGCTCAAGGTCTGACTAAACTCATGAAAATTTTCACTCGCGGTTTTGGCTGAAGCATCTCCGCGCGCCGCTGCTGCGCGCATCTCGTCCATCAATTCATTGGTCACTTCCATCAGCATCGTCGATGTAACACGATCTCCGCTTTGCCTCGGTCCGGCAGCAGCCGACCAGCGATCATTAGCGGCAGAATACATCGCAAAATTTTTGTCCTGCCCTGTCAATTTCAGCCCGTCGTCCCCGGCATCTTCACCACTCTCTTGCGCGGCGTCCGCTTCCGTCGTTACGCCGGTTCCACGGGAAGATTTCGCTGCATCGCCCGTTAGTACCGCGTCAACATCTGACGTCCATAGTGAATCAAACGATGCCCAAACGTCGTTGGTATCAACCAATCCTAGATTGCCGGCTAACATAAACATCAGACCACCCGAAGCCGCAAACAACAAGTTATCGAGAACAGCAAATTTTACATAGCGACGGAAGCTCGGATCGGTTGGGCTGAGCATGGGCTGCTTGGCACTGCCATCACTGGCATACACCCGCGACTTCGCTCCGGCTAAGGCTTGCTGGAATGCGGTTTCACCCTTCTTAGCAAGATCATCGGCCGCCTTTTCTATGTTCTGTCGAAAACGAACCGTATCCGTTCGACGATAGAAGTACTCCAACAGCACCGCTCCATCTGCTCCCAACTCATTGGCAAAGTCTCGCAAACGATTCGCCTGATGCCGCGCGCGATTGGCCGGTGTAATCGCCTCGTTGAAACCCGTCTGTACAACATCGTAGATCTTCCACGAATGATTCAATTCGTAATCATAAATGGACAAGATATTGTCCAGCGAACGCAAAATCTGCCAATCCTTGCTGCGCAGCCCCCGGAGCCAAGGCACTGTCTGCGCTCCTTTGCGCAGCACTTGGAAAATCATTTGTCGAATGCTGGCATTGGCAGCAATGGACGCCCAAAAAAAGTCGCGCTCGGCCTCGAGTTCGCGCATCAACCTACTGCGATCGAAGCGCGCTTTAAAGGGCTTCATCAGTTCGACGATTTCCGCAGCACTGAGACGACGCCACGATGGATCATTGCGTCTGCCCGTTGCATCGAAGTCGCTGAGTCGGTCAACCAATCTCGTTTCACTAATTAGTGACGTCGTAAGGCTCTCGGCATCAACCATGTCGCGTTTTCTCTGATTTACCAACGCTCCTTCTTGCTTCCATGCAATAGGATCACCCAACGAGCGATGTAACTCTCGCAACTTGCCGATAAAATCATTGCCGGTATTGGGACGGTCATATTTTGCCGCAAGCTTGGGATCAGCCTCAATGCGTTGAATCGTTGACATCAGCAGTCCGTTTAGGCGGTCCACCACAAGGAAGTTGCGCGCAATGAAATCCACCAATACGTCGATGCTAGCGCTCAGCTTTTGTTCAGCAGCGGCGTGCTTCAGTGCCGTTTCTAATTTGGTCACCGCATTGCCCGCGCCTTTCTGTTTGCGTGCCTGAGCGAGTTGCTCTGTCAGCTCTGCCACCGTTTTATCACCTAGACCCAACTTTCGACGTTCTGTTTGGATGACAATCTGCTTTCCGACTAGCTCCTGCAACGCATGCACACTGCGATCGAACTTTAAAAAAATATTGCCTATGAGGTTGTTTGCTTCCTGAAATTTGTAATTTGCGATCAGACTATCAACTGAACTCACGATGTTATCTTCGACAATCTGAGCTTGGGAGCGATTGCGGCCGTTAGCCTTCAGCTGTTCCTGCAGCCTGTCACGCAGCTCGGCTTCGGAATACTTGAAAGCATCGCCGGCCAATCGTCGTTCAGATTCGTAGACTTCTTTGCACCCCAATACTCCTTTGACGGTAGCGGATGCACACAATTCCAAACATTGGTCAGATGCCGCCGCATGCGAACTCACGATGACCACCGAGCCAGCGAAGACTGAACGCAGAAAACGCATAAAAGAAACCCTTCATACCATTTGGATATGAAGGGATTTTATCAAATTTCTCGCGGTAAACGAAGGGGACTAGGCAGCGCCCTTGAGGATTTGTGCCACATGTTCCGAATTGTATTCCGCAGCTACTTCTTCGATTGCTTTGCGGTATTCTTCAACAATCAAAGCATCAAACTGAGCGCGAACATGTGCGCGGATTTCGTGTTTCAACGAATCAGGCAAAGACACATTCACATGATGGTTGTGGCCTTCATGATGATCTTGCTTCAAATGGTGCACCTTACCATCCTTCTTCGCTCGCGCAGCTCCCGCAAGCATGGTTTCTGCGATCAACCCATAAGCAGTGGTCCACTGGTGCTTCAATTCCTTGGTCCACGCATCTTTGAAAAAGTGCGCAAATGTACTCAATAGAGAATCACCAACCCAATCATAATGCTCTGCTTCGGTGCCGTATTTTACATGTCTTTCGCCCATGTTCTCCAAATAGTGCACTAACTTGTCGTTGCTATCGAGGTGATCAACGATGAAAACCAAGCTGTTGATCAACGCTTTTTTCTGCGATTCCATTTTTACGTTTTTAAACAAGCCGCGACTCGCTGGGTACTTGTTCCAAAGGAAGTCATAGAAGTAATCAACTACTTGTGGCGCAATTGGCTTCGCAACTTCGAATGAGTCGCGCAACATTTTAATATTGATTCCCATTTCCGATCCTCTCGTGTGACTTGAAAAGTTGACTCTAAACACGAAAATCGATCGGACAAAAGAAAACGCAAGTTTATGGAAGAACTTGTGCTTCTGTGTAAATCACTGAAATTTAAAGAATTTATCTTCTATCTTTGTTAGGTGGTCGCTGGTCTGGGCCGCCGTTGTGCTTGCCCTTGCCTTTATGCTCATGCGGTGGTTTGCCACCCCCACGATGCTCTTGTGACCGCTGGTCACCCTGACCCTTGGAGCGGTCGTTGCCATGGTCGCGTCGTTGTTGATTCTGTTGTTGCCCGTGCGACTGCTGCCTATTTTGCTGACCACCGGACGAATCGTTGCCGGGGGAACGCTGCTGTTTGCTTTGCTGCTTCTCTCCGTCCTCACCATCCATGAGATCGGCAAGGTCAATATCGTCGCCCCAATCATCTTCCGCCGCACCGGCCTTCTTTTCCACGATTTGAACGGAAGATAACTTCAAACTCTGTTGGATGCCGTCCTCCATTTCAACAAGCAAGAGTTGATTCAACAAATCCGTTTTCACAACGTCACCATAGCGACCATCTTGGGTCTGCACCCGCGTACCGCGCGCAGGCAGCGTCTTGCGCAGCGTCGTATAAACCTCATCTTCATAGGTCAAACAACAGAGCAGGCGACCACAGCCGCCAGAAATTTTTGAGGGATTGAGCGCTAGGTTTTGGTTCTTTGCCATCTTGATCGAAACAGGGACAAACTCACGTAAGAAACTGGAACAGCAAAATTCGCGGCCACAAATCCCCAAGCCACCCATGAGCTTTGCTTCATCGCGCGAACCGACCTGTTTCAATTCGACGCGGGCTCGCAATGCTCCGGCAAGATCTTTGACCAAGTCACGAAAGTCAACGCGACCTTCCGCCGAAAAATAGACCGTCATTTTATTGCCGCCCAGTTGCGATTCGGCCTTTAAAATGCGCATGTCCAACTTCAATGACTTTACGCGGTCCGCGCACAAACGCACAGCTTCGTCATCGCTGTAATGCGACGTCGGATTCAACTCTCGATCCGCTGCCACGCGGATGATGCGTTTGATCTGTGCGGCATTGCCACCGGCATCGGCGTAGCGCAATTTTGCGACTTCGGCTAACGTCGGCCCGCGGTCCGTATCGACAACAACCTGATCCCCAATGCGCAGCGTCAATGTACCCGCATCAAAATCATAGATTTTTCCCGCGCGGCGAAACTGCACCCCAACCATATTCATTTGCGTCATGTCTCAATCCACAACTCGGCACCTAATCGGGCCGAACTAAAAATTAGTTACTAAATCGGCTTCGACGAATCCCATGTCGAAGACACCATTGCCTCTGCCAATAGTTGCACGTTTACAACTACCTTATCTTTCAAAACCAATTTCCGAACCTTGGACAACAGACCACGTCTTTCATGAAACGCAGCCCCACTACCCTTCACGCGCCCAGTGCGATAGAGTTGGTTCATCGCCAATTCCATCGCCGTCAGCATATCATCAGGAGCAATCTTTGCTCCCCTCGTATCATTTTGAATCATTTCTAACTGATTATCGACCCTTTGTTCCGACAGCCATGCAACAACCCTCTCAGAAAGGCTGTTGCTTTGTTCTTCCAACAGCTTCCAAGCCGCACCGGGAGCCATGCCCACGCGTTGCAAGGCTTGTTCCGCATCTTCCTTGGATACCTTAATGTTCAGACCGTCCGCCTTGTTTTGCAGCCAAGCCAATGACTCTGCGCCTGCAGGTGGCGGGACTCGCCAACGGATGCAACGCGACCGGACTGTTTCCAAGAGCCTTCCGGCCGATGACGTCGTCAACCATATCTCTGCATCCGTGGGTGGTTCTTCCAGCGTCTTCAACAGTTTGTTCGCACACTGGCGTGACATTCGCTCGGCATCAAGGATTACCACCAAGCGCTTGCCCATACGGCTGCCATGTTGATGGTCGGCAACGTGTTGCAAATGCTCTTGAATCTCGTTGGCGTGCTCGACATTCAACGTTTCGCTGCCCCCCATCCATAACACATCGTTATGATCTGCCGCTGCGATCTGTATGCAATACAAACACGTGCCACAGGAGTTTGCCGTACGACAGAATGTTGCCGCCGCCAGCTTTGCCAACAACCGTTTCTTCCCCATGCCCTCCGGGCCGGTGAACAAAACGACCGATGGCAAAAGCTGCTTCAACCGCAGTTCACGCAATTGCGCATAAGCAGCATCAAAGCCAAAGAGATCCTGCCAATCCGCCATTTCTGTTACTGCTTCGTTCATTCGCGCCTTAAAATCCTTATATACCTAAGCGTTCTGCAATCAGCTTCTTTGCTGACGCCAACACCGCTTCTGGCTCCTGAGCGGCATTGATCACATGAATGCGGTGGGCAAAACGTTTCTGCAATCGTCCGTACCCGGCACGCAGCCGTTCGTGAAATGATCGACCGGCTTGGTCAAATCGACTCGCCTCACCTTTAGCGTTCGCTCGTTTCTGCAAACGCTTCATGGCAACATCAACATCACAGTCTAACAAAATGGTCAGATCAGGTTCGCGTCCAAACGTGGTAAATCCGATGATCTGCTCCATGATTTCCGACGAGATACCGCCGATTTCACCTTGGTACACGCGGGACGAATCGGCAAATCGATCGCACAAAACAATTTTGTTGCTGGCAAGTGCGGGTAGTATCACATGCGAAACGTGCTGAGCACGTGCGGCCGAAACCAAGCAAAACTCCGACTCCACTGTAAGCTTTTCATTTGCAGGTGGTGAGACAAACAGTTCGCGGATCCGCGTCGCTAATGGCGTGCCACCGGGTTCACGCGTTAAAACAACGTCTCGGCCCGTGGCGGTCAGCCACGATTGAATCGCAGTGATCAAAGACGACTTACCGACGCCCTCACCGCCTTCAAACGTTATAAAGACCCCAGCCACCGACACTCCAACGGAAGTACAAACCCCGATTACAGCTTATTTTGCAATCAATTACTAGTTGCGAAATCTATAATAATTACAAGCATTTCGCCATTGATTTTCGCCTACTGACCCCGCCCATTCTTACGGTGCTCGATGAACTTTTCTCTAATTTTTTCAGGATCTTCCGATAGAAAACGGTCGAATTGGAGGAGGGCTCCCTGCTGATATGCCATCGGGAGGACTTTACAATCTAGGACCGATGATCGCCCGCGGCGGCATGGCTGAGGTTTATCTTGGCGCGTCGATCGGACCTGTGCGTCGTGTGTTCGCGATCAAGCGGATTTTGCCACATTACGCAAATGAACCCGAATTCCTATCCATGTTCCGCGACGAGGCTAACATCACCTCTCGCTTGCAACACGCCAACATTGTACAAGTTTTTGATTTTACCGAAATCAATGGCGCCGTTGCCATGGTCATGGAGTTTGTCGAAGGCGCAGATCTTCGCGCGCTGCTTGCCGCATGCGAGAAAAACAAGACTCGCATCCAAGTTCCGCACGCATTGTATATTGCCCGCGAAGTCGCCAAGGGTCTCCATTACGCCCACGCGCGTGCGGACGATCAAACCGGTCGCAAACTCAATCTGATACACCGCGACATTTCTCCGCAGAACGTCATTATCAGTTTCCACGGAGAAGTGAAGATCATCGACTTTGGCGTCGCCGACATCTCAGCAGGGAAAGCAAACGAAACCAAGCCAGGCATTGTCAAGGGCAAGTATTCTTATATGAGCCCCGAACAACTGACGGCTTCGCCTTTAGACGGCCGGTCGGACGTATTCAGCTTGGCCGTGGTCCTGTGGGAAATGTTGGCCATGCGCCGGCTATTCAGCGGAGATAGTGACGTTGAAACCATTCGCAAGGTGCAGGAGTGCAAGCTTCCAGCTCCGCTAAGCACTCTCAATCCGGCCGTAGATAAAGAACTCGAAGCCGTTATGACGAGAGCTTTACATCCCGACATCACCCAGAGATTCCAGAGTGCCGCAGAATTCGAAGCTATAATTTCTGCGTATCTGCATTCACAATATCCCAATTTCAACACGTTTGAACTCGGCTCGTTCGCAGGAAACAACCTTCCCGCCAAGCGCAGCGAGTTACAAGCAGCCGTAAAGAAGACCTTATCGCCTCAAAAGCATGTTACCTCAGCTGCTCCACGCTCGGTGTCTGCAGCTAGTCAGATGTCGATGCCGCGAACGGGTACTGGCGGTGCCATGGGCGGCATGCCTCCGGTACCGAGTCAGTTCAGTCGCGAACGCAGCACGGACAGCCAGCGAGGCTCTCAATCATCATCCAAAGCACCGGTATTTCGCGAAGCCGCGCCCGCAAACTCTCGTTCGGGTTCGTCGTATTCCAATCGCTCAAACAGCGCCGCGCCGCGTTCGTCTTCCATTCGTAAGTCATCCGTGCAGCAACGGACGTCCATTGCGCGCTATCGACAGAGCAACAATCCGATCGTAAGAATGTGGCAATGGCTATCGCCCGCGAGCCGCTTCATATTATTTGGTAGCGTCGTTCTTGGCCTCTGTGTAATCGCGCTGTGGCATGCGATGCCGACTGCGCCGAACGTACCGTTGCAGCGACTCACCATTGATACACAACCCAATGCCACGAAAGTGTCCATTGATGGCGAACCAAGATTCGAAGGAGGTTACATAAAAACGCCAGCGGCTATTCGCATACAGCCCGGTAAGCACACCGTCACTCTGGAGCGCGACGGATACCGTCCTATCAAGATTGTCGTCAACGCCGAAGCAGGCGAAGATGTCAGGGTCAAGAACGTGCGTTTCAATAAGCTTCCTGATGCACAGTTTACTTCGATGAGAATTGAAGCCGCCCCCGGCGAAAAATCACCCATGCGCTTCATTCTCGATGGGGGACACAGCTCGGGCAGTTTGCCCGCTGATTTGAACGATATTGCCGTTGACAAAGACCATTATCTGCAAGTCAACACGGTTGGCGAACAACAGGTCAACTGCCAGATTCTCAAAACTAAAATCACTCGAAAACGCATCATCATCCGCGTTCAACCCAGCGCTACACAAAAACGTTGTCTCTTATCCTTCGATTAGCTCATCGCTGGGCTAGCGCCTCGCGTGCTGCACGTGCACTCTTGCGATACGCCGTGCGCACATCCTTCAAATCTTGCTTGATTTGACTGACGGGAATAGAGTGCACGCGATTTTGCACAAAATCCAAAACGACCGGTCTGATTTTCTGCCAATTGTCTTTGCGATCTTGGCTATTCAACAACGTCAAATCATCGAGACGCATTGCCAAACGCGACAAAAAGGATCGCTCACTCCAACCGCGCAATGGTCCCATACAAATCAACGCCGCCAGCAACGCAACCACGCTGCCACCGATGATCGACGTATTGACGTCGGCAGCGACTGGTATCCATTGCGCCCACAAACCAAGACCAAAAAGGGTACCGACCGTCAAAGCTACGATCAAGCTGTTGGCGATGATTTTCAAACGATGCAGGCGTTTTTGTCTGTGGAACGCTACCAATGCTTCGAGGAAATGGCACAAGCGATCGCCATGCATTTCGACAAAGGCGGTTAAATGATCAAGTCGATGCCGCGGCGCTGCCTCCACTAACTGTCGCAACTTTCCGTGTTCGTTCGCCAGCAAGTTCAAAAAGTCGGGAACTTTTCGCCCGCCAACTGCCGCTTCCTTGGTTGAATGCGACAGCAGGATACGCGGAATATCTTTTCGTCCGAGCATTTGCGAAAGGTTCCAACAAAGTGTTCCGTACACGCGCAATAGATCGTTGAGATTCTGACACTCATCGACGCGGTTGAGGACAAACACGACTCGATCTTCGAAAGTCGCCTGCGGCAATGTGCGCCGCAAACTTTCATAAGATTCTTTGATGGTTCCCGCTTTGTGCGGATCAAACATCACCACCACCAAATCCGCGATCTGCGCCAAATCACCGATCACTTCTTGGTAGCTATAACTGCGGTCATTCTCCGTAACACTGTCAAGCATTCCAGGAGTGTCAACGATCGCAAGTTCACGCAGAATGGGGGCTTCTACACGTTTCAAACGAAAGTGCGACGCAAAGCCCGCACCGTGACGCTTGAGTCCCTCGAAGGGATACACGGGATCATTCAACAATACTTGCCCTTCGCGCTCGGTAACGGGTACACCAGCAGCAAACGGCTGACCTTCGGGCGCGGTGATCACCGTAAAGCTATCGTCCGTAGGCGCCTGCCCGGTTGCCTGCACGTTTACACCGATAAGTTCATTGATCAGGGTTGATTTGCCCGATGAATAATTGCCAAGTACCAACACCATTGGCCGCCATTTAATGGTCGCGTCCAACGGCGCCGAACTGTACTGGTATCGAACCGCAACAGGACTCAAATAATCCTGCACCATTTCGACCAGTTCGGCTCGCAACGCTTCAATTTTTTGACCAGTCATCACGATGTCAACCCGCCCAAAATTTGTGAGGTGCAAAAATTGTAGCGCGATCGCACATGCATTGTCATGGATGACTCGAAATGTTAAGACTGCTCAACATTCGCGCAATTCTCTTCGGACGAACCAGATGATTGGCAATCTCGCAAATGAGCTCTATTTGTCGCCGAACTTCGGGGATCTGGCACCTGCCTCGCCCGCGAAGATTCCCGCAAGTTTTGTGAACTGCGCGGACGCGGTTGCGCGTCATCGCCAAAACCTCATTACGGATGCTGAGCTAGTAGCCGTGCACTGGATGGCCGCTCATCACTTCGAAAACCCCCTTCGCTGGCTCGCGCAGAAGCCGCAACAAACGTGCTCCGGTGCGCTCGATTTCGTCATACATGCCCGCTTCGTGAAGACCAAACCACTGGCCCACCTTGCGTTACGAGAGTGGTCGGCAGGACGCATGCAAGGCGTGGTTGCGGCGGGTTATGTAAGCATTCCCGATCAACTACGCGCCCAAAGCCAAGGCCAGCGATTCGTCGGAATCAGCCGTGATCCGGAATTCATCGAGCATGATCTGTGTCATCTCGCAAAATTTTACTGGGATCTGGATCAGGAGTACGATGCCAGATTTCATCGTCGCCAAGTGGGCTTTTTCAAATTGATGCACCACCATGCTGAAAGGTGGATTGCAAAAGACTGGCTATCTCCGGACGAGGGGTTGCAAAGGTCGCGCCCGTTGGACCGATGCGCATCCGACATGAATGGCGATGGCTGTTTTCTGTTCGCAGCGCTTTTGGCTGCCCTATTGCGCGCAGAAAGTTGCACTTCTGAGGATCGCGAGCAACGCCCAAAACGAGTCATTTCAGAGCTGTGGGGCGACTTTACCGACGCTCAGCAGCTGTCTCGCCTTGCGGCGACCTATTTGTCGGATTTTAATCTATTCATGAGTCAAATCATGACGTTATTAGAATCTATATGAACAATCCACATAACAATCTATAATTACAGTGATTTTTATTAAAATTTGCATTTCTATTTTCGTTGTGCTATTTTGGTTATGGTTATTCGCGGTGAGCTGCGCTTCGCATGCTCATAAGGAACGACTTAGTTCGAATGTTCATACCACATGAGCGAGGAAGCTAAATGAAACGATGGCTTGCGAAAGTGATCGGTCCGGGGTTGGCAACGTCCGCGTTGTTCATGTCCGCCCCCATTGGCATCGCTGCACCAATCGACTGTGCGAAGATAATTACTTCGGCAGCAATCAAGCAGCACCGAGATCAATTTACCGAAGGAACCCAGTTGGGTAAACCCGTCGCACGGGGTGAACCCGTTAAGTTACCTTCAGGCGGTCAGGCAAAATTGTCGGTCGACCTGTATGTCGTGAAAGTCGAAGATGACGCAAATGTCGAAGACTGGATCGTATTGGTCGAAACGGCACAGAAGTGCCGCATCCGCGGCGTGATTCACGCTTCGGAATAAAGGAACCGGTTCTAACGAACCGGTTCTTTGTGTCTATCTCACAATCACGGCACAATGATCCTGCCATCAACCACCACGCTTGAAACATCAGGTGCAGTGACCACTCCTGCGCTGTCACGACTCAGCCTTGATTTGCGCGCATGACCGACACTAACCACTCGCTTACTTTTACGTTCGTACATTACGTCTCCGCGAGATTCTCCGATCGCAGAAATGTTCGACTCAACCGCGATGCTTTGAATCTTATTTCCTCCTGACGCGGGAAAGTGTTTCAAGGTTAGCGTACGACTTGCGTTTGTTGTCGAACCAGATGTTGAAACAGACATTACCGTCGGTCCATTTGCAAGATCGTAAGATTGTCCGATCAGGCGGTGCAAGTTCGACCAAAGAATCTTGTCTCCGTTACTTTGCAATTCGGGAAGTGTCACTCCGTCTCCGACCTTAGTGCCGCCAGCGTCGAAAAATTCCGCCGCCAATTCAAACGAGGTCGAAGGACCTGAGTCAAGCAACTTGCCCATCACGACGTACAAATTTAAGTCCAACACTTGCGTTATCGAAACACTGCTAAATGACTGCAAGCTGTGCATGTCTGTCGCAACTGTTTTCGACGCAGTAAAGTTCGAACTGAAAGTGCTGGCATCAAGCGACCACAAGCTACAGCTAAGATCTGGCGTCGAGGCGTTGTTGGTTTTGACCTTTTCACAAGCTAAAACGGTACCCACATTCAAACTACTCATGCCTTGAAATTCACCGGACATTTCTGCTGAAGTACCGAGGTGTTTGCAATCGCGAGAATCAAAGACAAAGATGCGCCACGCAACATTTTGATTGCTATCTTTTTTGTACTGGATAGCAGTAGCTACCCGATCGTCGGTCACAGAAAATACTCTGGACACGTGCACTGCTGACTCCTGCCCTTCGTTATTCACTTCGAAACTCTTGCGACACAATTGCGTTTTTGAGCTCAGATCATTCACCGCAATTTCACCGGTAATGTTCGCACTCGTCGCGACCGCACTTACCACCACAGAATGAGGTACGGCATTTTCTTTTACACCAACTCCAAAAATTCCAGAAAAGTCTCCCAAAGTAATCACACCGCCAAAAACCGATGCGTCGAATTCGCCCGACGAGTCCAAAGTCGAGGCCATGATTTGTGTGGCGCCCGAACTACTGAGAGACGGCGCCCCCGAAAAAACGACCGCACGAGTTGCATCTCCCGATGGTCGAGCAACGATCGACACTTTGCTCACTTGCGCTATCTGCTCAGGAACGATGGAAAAAACACCTCGTGAGTAAGGGCTATCTGCTAAAGTAATCACAACCTCAGCTGATTCCGATTCTAACTGGCCATCACTCACTCGGTAGCGAAAGGAGTCCGAGGCTAGAAAATTATTTGCTTGAGGCGCGAAATATCTGATGACTCCGCCGCTAATTAAAGCATGGCCATGTCTCGGTTGTTGCGAGATGGACGAAATGAACAATGTATCACCGTCTACGTCATTATCGTTACCGAGCACTGCAAAATCAGTGATGACGCCACGTCGCGCAACGAGATTGATATCTGCAACGGCAACCGGAGCATCGTTGACAGGGATGATATTGATATTGACGGCAGCGGGAGCACTTACCGCACCACTTGCATCACGGACGGTATATTCAAATACATCTGCTCCCACGACATCGGCTCGTGGTCGATAGAGGATTTTGCGCCCTTCCTCCACGATCGTTGCTACTCCTTTTGCAGTAGATTGCACCGTCATGATAGTCAAAACATCGCCCGCATCAACGTCACGATCATTATTCAAAACGCTAATCAGAACTCCTGTTGCGTTGTCCTCAGCCACTTCAAATGGACTTCCAGCTCCATCTTCCACAGCTACAGGCGCATCGTTTCGTGCAACCACGGTTACCAAGCAGCGGATGAAATCTACGCTTTCTGCATTGGCATCATCTTTGGCTTTGTATTCAATAACGAAGTCCCCGTTAAAATTTTCTCTGCCAACGTAGCGAATACGATTGTTCACGATAGAAATGGTTCCGGGCACCGTAGAAGGCGACGACCCCACTAACAAACGAAGGCTTCCATCGACGATCTTTGTGGCACGTTGCCCCGGTCCATCCACGTCAAAATCATTTGCCAATACATCAAACTCGTGCGCACCAATGGTTCCATCGCCTAAGAGAAGCTGATCTTCCACAACCGTAAAACTATCCTGTGCAAGAAGAGCATTCGGCACAGGCGCATCATTGATTGTGTTAACTCGGATGTTGATCTGCGCAACACTGCTGTCTTCTCGTCCATCGTTCACTTGGTAGCGAATCACTAACGGACCTTGTCCGGATGCCGTAAAAAAATCTTGCGGAGGACGAAACGACAAGCGCGTCCCCGCCACATTCAATGTCGAGCCAACCAATGGAGCTGATAATTCTGCCATCTTTACCGTGATAGGATCACGATCCGCATCAGTTGAAAATGCCGCATCGGCCAAATTGAATTCGCGGGTGGAATCCTCATCCATCACAATATCCACGTTGTTTGCGACCGGTTTATTGTTGGCAAGAATGTTTACCGTGATCGAGCCCACTGCAAACTTTGTGTCAGCGCCGTTATTTCTGATTACACGATAGTCAAATCGCGAGCTGGTTAAGTCACGGCGACCACCGACGTCTACGAATCGAAGTCGCTTGCGAGTTGCATCCAATTGGATCTCACCGCGCACCTCACCCGATGCCTGAACAGTCTCAATGTTTAGATTCGCATTGCTGGATGCATCTGGGTCATCGTCATTGGCCAATGCTTCGATCATGACCGTTTGATCCGAACGCACCGATACAACATCAGGTCGGACAATCGGCGGACTGGGCACACCTTGGATATTGATGCTCACGTTGGCTGGCTCGCTGGACGCATTGGCCGAATCTTTGACCAAGTATAAAAACGAATCCGCGCCAAATCTATTTAGACCAGGAGTGTAGGAAAATGCTTTGCTGTTAGGGAGAGGAACGAGCGTCCCCAGCAAAGGTGCACGCAAAACGACGACCTGCAAAGCATCGTTCTCCACATCGCGATCATTTGCCAAAACATCGATGGTGACGGCTGTATTTTCGTTGAGAGCAACACTATCAGCCACCGCTACCGGCGCATCATTAACAGGAGTGATTTCGATCTCTGCCTCTGCTTCAGCGACAAGCCCTGTCGCATCTGTTACCTTGTAGCGAAACTTTACCGGAAGATTGGAATTCAATAGCGGACGATAAGTGAAAGCCCCACTTTCGTTAAGTGTCAACGTCCCTCGCGCTGGAGGCGTTACAATCGCTACTTTTAGCGAATCTCCGTCAGCATCTATGTCGTTTCTCAAGACACCATTTGAAGCTGCCACAACCAAATCGGTGTCCTCTATCGCTGAGTATCGGTCGGCTTCCGCAACGGGAGCGTCATTTACCTGTGCCAAATTTACCAACACTTGAACTTCAACTAAACCACCGTCTTGTCCATCACTAACCTGTGCACGAAATGTATCTCGCCCGAAGAAGTTAATTGCAGGGCGATAAGATATCGCGGTGCCTTGTTCATTGATGGCGGCCACCCCATTCGTCGGGGGAGTTAACACTTTCACAATTTTTAGAACATCCGTTGTGTCGACATCGGCAACTGCCTTCAACACATCAACAGTGACAGATTCATCTTCCCGTCCATTCAGTTCGATCGCAACCGCTGTCGGCTTGTCATTGACAGGAACGACCTTAAAGGTGCCCGTTGCGGTGTTACTCTCTCCGGATGGTGACTTGAACCGGTAAGTAAGTTGATCCGTACCGTTGAAATCAGGATTAGGAATAACGGTGGCCAATCCGTCAGCATCCATGAAGAACTGCAAAGATTTAGGAGCTGTAACAATTTCGACATGTATTCCCGCGATCAGGCTCTCTTTCGCAACAAATCGATAGCCCTTCACCATTTCGTCTTCTTTGAGATCGATCGAGAAGTCAAGCGCCGCAGGCAGCGGATCTAGGTTAACCGTCCCCGATGACGGATCTCGCGTAAGGGTTCGCAAACGATCTCCGCGATTGTCCAATGTTTGTTGCTGGTTAGTGTCACATCCTGCCACCCAAACCACGGCAATCGATAAAAAAGCTTTTGCGATTTTCATTACGGACCTCGTTCACAGAATCTGTGCCATGTTCGTATCGACTTGATTTTCTATACTTTTCGGCAAATCCCCTTCATTAACTTTAGCTCGCACGCAACATGTAAAAGAATCCGACACTTGCTATCTCACATTTCTAAGAGTCAATGCGCTAACGCTTCCATGCCCACAACTTTGGGTTTACGGCCGTGAGCGGCCTGCACCATTCGTGCATTCGGTTCCTTGATCGCAGCTGTCATTCGTTCTAGCTGTTTTGCCGAAACCTCGATGGGGTTGCGCATGACCATCCATGCCACGCCTTCAGTGCAGGGAGGTTCGGTGAGTGATCCTTCGTAGCTGTAGTAGTCTTGGCTGGAAGGGAAGATGCGTTCAAGGCGCAAATCGGTTACCTTTTTAGGAGCTTTTCCCGCTTCGGGAACTTTCAAGAGAAGGTCCATTAGCACGTCATTTTCATCACCAGCTTTGACGAATACACCGATTACGGCGGTATTTCCGCGCACATCATGATGTACAAATTGCAATTCGCCTGCAAATGCTTGCCCGTGATCCGTGTGTTCACTCGGCGTGCGAAAACGAATTTCCGCTAGATTTAAGCGTTTGCTACCGACTTTGACGTAATTTCCTTCGTTCACTTTCGCTCGTAATCCACGTCCATCATTCAGCCATTCGACCTCGCTGTCGTGATAGACAAATTGAATACTTGCGGCGCTACCGGACGGTGTAACCGATTTGAAATCAATGGGCGACTGCGCGGTTCCTGACTCGCACTTAGCATACTGAGGCGAAAGAGTTGACCAGTGGGTCTGACCGTTTTCGCCGCTGTAACTCCACGCTACGTTTGCATGAGAAGCTTCCTCTCCATGATGGTCAATGGCAGCACCTTCCTTCTTGTGTTCCTTTTCATCGTGATGCTCACCATCGTTTTCATGGTGAGCATCGGCAGGCGCACCGTGCTTGCCTTCCGAATGGTGGGCATCGCCTTTTTGAGTGTCATGCTTTTCAATCTGGTCATGACCGCTGTCCTTGCTGGGCGCGTGTTCGTGAGAGTCATTACCGTGCGCGTGTTCGGTGCCTTGATGCGCAGCTTTTTCTTCAGCATGATGATCACTTTCGTTGGCATGAGCCGCGGCCTTACCATGGCCTTCACCACTTTGGTCTGACTTAGCGTGAATATCTGCATGATGATCTTCGCCGTGAGCCTCAGATACCGCATGAGCATCCCTATGATGTTCAGCAGCTGGCGCAGAATGATCATCGCTTTGCGCCTCACCGTGCCCGGAATCGTGCGAAGAATCTCCGCCGCCGCGATGCGCACCGAATTTTCCCATTCCATAGAAACCGCCACCGACGATCACGGTACTGCTCATTGCCGCAATCACCCACGCAACCGACTGATTCATCATCC